>Ga0233431_1000083_pt1 | contig 216957 bp, 207 predicted proteins | sample SI_118_April2016_FD_179867 | JGI IMG/M metagenome (GOLD analysis project Ga0233431, IMG submission 179867) | Seawater microbial communities from Saanich Inlet, British Columbia, Canada - SI_118_April2016_200_MG | ecosystem: Environmental > Aquatic > Marine > Inlet | place: Canada: British... | reverse complement strand
TTCCGAAAGAAATTTCTGGATACGCATGGTAAAAGGGGTAAAAATGCTTTTATAAATCGGGGTTTAATCGAGCTTTTTTAAAAGCTCCCTGTTTTTCTCAAGAACAGGGATAAGCTCGTCATCTTCTTTTCGCGCGTGCCTGAGAAGCTCTTCTCTGATTGTCCGGCCAACAGTATTTAGCCGTTTTTTTGTCGCTTCATCAAAAGGAGGGGTGTTGTTGGATATAATTCTTCTGAACTCTTCCAGCTCTCTCAGTATTCTCCCGTGTTCCTTTGTCAGGTCGAGCATCAGTTTCGTTGCTTCAGGGGCAACGTTTTCCGAAACGAGAGCGAGAAAGAGCCTTTCCTCGTAATCAAAATGCTTCAGGATATTCTCTTCGAAAAAGTCTTCCGTAGCTTTCGCATTGCTCCAGCCCTCTTCGTCGAGAAGAAGCGCCATCAGTTTGTCAAGATTATCCAGATATTCGGAGGCCTGAACATGCTCCTTGATAAGCCTCTCCAACGGGTCTTTATACTTGCTGTTTTCCATAACGCCCCCTTTTCGGATGTCTTTGAAAGCATCTTATTATAATATATATCAAATTTTTTTGCCAATCTTATTTAAGAAATAGCTGGGAGGGGAGGAGATTTATTAAAAACGCAGAAAATTATTGACTAAATCCTGCTTATTTGATAGAAAATGATTAGGTCAAATTCAAGATCCGTTTCCTTTTTTTCGTTTTAGTAACTAATATGCAAAATGAAAATAATAAAGAAAAGGCTACCCAAGAGATTGAGGAACTTTCTCAATTAGAAAAGGAAAGCCAAGAGCAAAAACTACCTGAGCAAAAGATCGTTTTCAAAACAGATTCTATTAAAACGCGTGCTGGTAGACGGGGAGTCCATAATCTTCCAGACCAAACTAATCCACCAATGGGTTTTGACCCAGAGAAAGCCTTTGATAATGTATTTCCTTTTTTAAAGCTACCTTATCTTCAATCTAATACACAAGAAGATATTATAAGTTTTGGCTCACCAGAAGCAGGAGGTTTTTTAGACGAAAATCGTAAAAAGATTCCTCTTAATGCAATATTCTTTGGCGATAACTTACATATATTAAGAGCATTACCCTCAAATTGTATAGACCTTATTTATATTGACCCACCATTCTTCTCCGGCAGAAACTACAATCAAATATGGGGTGATGATAATGAAATTAGAACCTTTCATGATATATGGGAGGATGGTTTGCCAAGTTATCTTATTTGGTTGAATGCCCGTTTTTGGGAGATGAGGAGAATTTTGAAAAATAATGGTTCAATATATGTCCATTGTGATTGGCATGCAAGTCATTATATTAAATGTGAGTTAGATAAAATATTTGGTTATGAAAATTTTATAAATGAGATTGTTTGGCACTATAGAAGATGGACTGGAGAAAGTAAGGCTTTTTTAAAAATGCACGATATCATATTATTTTACTCTAAATCACCAACTTATTATTTTGAACCGCAATATACTTCTTATACCGGAGAGTCTGCTTTTAGAAAACAGCATTTTCATACGAGAATTAAAGGAGATGATGTATATGTTACAAGCGTTGACAAAAAAGGTGTAAAAGCTCATGATTTTTTTGAAATAGAAGACATCGAAGATATTAATGAAATAAAAAAAATATTAGAAAACAAACAATTAAACTCTTTAGTAACGAAGTATTTAAACCATATTCGAAATTATGCTGAAAATTTAAATTTAGACCAAAAAACTATTAAAGAGTTAGAAATTATCGAAAAAACCATAAAATCTGAGTATGGTGACTCTTTATTTATTTCGTTGATAAATTCACAGGCGGCAGAGCGTATTGGTTATCCAACACAAAAACCAGAAGCCCTTCTTGAGCGAATAATTAAAGCCAGCTCTAAAGAAGGGAGTATTGTTGCTGACTTCTTTATGGGCGGTGGTTCTACTTGTGCTGTTGCTCAAAAACTTAATCGTAGATTTGTCGGCTGTGATATTTCAAGAGTTGGCGTATCTGTTACCTTAAACAGATTAATAAAGGACGCAGAAGATATTTCTGGTATAACACCATCTATTGTTAAAATTCAATCTAAAAAAGGGAAACAACACTCACTTGAAATGAAATTAAAAGATACTCCAGATATTAGAGCATATTATATGGGCGTTTATCCAATCGAGAAATTTGAATTTATTAGTCAAAAGGAATTTGAAGACTTTATATTAACCTGCTATGGAGCAAAAAGATTTACAGGAGAGGGAGAAATTACAGGGACAATGAACTCCTCTACTTCTTTGCTTGTAGGCTCTGTTAAGCCTAATGAGTCTATTAATGTAGAACGACTGAAAAAATTTGTTGAAGACGTCTTTGGCCTACGCTATCAAGAAAATATTAAAATAAAGTTAAAAGTCATTGCCTGGATGTTTCCACCATTATTACAAAAGTATAGAAGAATTTTAGAAAATTACTTTTTCAAAAAAAATATATCTTTAGAAATAGAGTTAATTCCTATAAATAGCCAATTGTTTAGAAAAAGGATTTTAGAACACTATCAAGAAACATCAAAGAGTGAGTTTTTACTTAAATTTATTTCTCAGGCATCTATAATGGACATTTCTTATAAAAAAGTAGATGATCTTAAATATAAATTTGAAGCAGTTGGTGCAAGAAGCAATAATATTGATGGATATCTTATAAACTGTCAATGGGACTTTAACTTCGTCGGAAATAGATTTGCAGAAAAAGAATATGCCCTTATGCGTGAACAAAAAGATGGAAGATATATAGCTGTCCTAAAAGCAGAAAAAAAGTTTAAAAAACCGGGAAAATATATAGTTGCTTGTCGTGTCCAAGATAATCTTGGTGGTGAAGCAATAAAGACGAAAGAAGTGGAGATAAAATAAATATGAAATATGCTTTTAAAGAGCATGAAGAAAGCTTTAAAGAATGGTGTGAACAAGATTACAATTTACCCTTGAATGGCTCAAAGAAACTTAAAGCCAAAGACTTCCTTAAAAATATTGATGACCCTAATTTTGTCCCGCCTCTTTATCCACATCAGGCTGAATCTTTAAAAAGAATAATATATTCTTATGAATTATTAGATAAAAAAGATTTGCTTGTAGAAATAGTAACTGGTGGAGGTAAATCAGTAATTATCGGAGGTATTATTGCCTATTTAATGATTGTCCATGAGATAAATAAATTTCTTATTTTAGTCCCCAATACAATTGTGAGGTCAAGATTAAAAGATGAATTTGACCCAGAAAGTAAAACATTTGTTTATAACGAATTTCCCTTCTTTTACAACGGAACATCAGAATTAACACAAAGGATGACATTGCATATAATGGAGCAAGGTAAAGACCCAACAGGCATCAGGTCGGGAAATATTATTTTAGGAAATATACATCAAATTTACGAAGGCAAAGTAAGTTTAGAAATAATTCAAAAGAATTTGGGCAATATTGCCATCTTTAATGACGAAGCACATAATTCTAAAGCCGAGAACTACAATGAGGTTTTAAATAAATTAAAGCCACAAAGGATACTTAGATTAGACACAACTGCCACCCCTGATAGACTTGACGGCTTACATCCAGATAGCGAGAAGATTCTTGAATATGGAATAAAAAAGGCTATGCAAGATAGGATTATAAAGAGAATTATTGTTTGTAAACCAGAGATAGAGAAAGTTAAGTTAGTATATAAAGATACAGAGACGGGAGAAGAACTGAAAGCTGAAGAGCTACCATGGGAAGAAATAGAACATAGAAAAATTAGGCCAACAAGATTCATAACTAGTGAAAAACCAATGCGTCAACAAATAGCTATTGCAAAACAATGTCTTGATTATCAGAAAAAGACAGTTGCTTTGGATGATTCAGGCAAACTTAAATGGAAGCCTTTGCTATTTGTAGTTGCAATTTCTATAGCTGATGCAAAAAACATAGCAAAGGTTTTAGAAAACGAATTTAAACTCAAAACCCTTTTAGTAACTAATGAGAGTGAAGAAAGTGAAAAGAATGAAGCAATGGAGATTAATAGACACTTAAAAGATTGTGAGTATGATGCAATTGTTTCAGTCTTGATGCTACGAGAAGGTTGGGATGTTAAGAATATTTCTGTTATTCTGCTATTTAGGAAGTTCTGTTATAAATTGAATGAATATACAGGCGAAAAATACTCAGTTTATGGACAGCAAGTTATTGGTAGGGGTTTAAGAAGAATAGACCCGCAAAATAAGGACGAATGGGAACAATGCCTTGTTGTTGACCATCCTGTATTGAAACATGATTGGCTTTGGGACATGTTGGAAGCAGACCAGTATGAAGGTTATCTTAACCCTGGTGAGTTGTTTGATATACAAAAAATTCCTGAGCCTAAAGAGTACGATGTTGAACAAATAGATAAAAAAACTGAGGATATCAAAGATGTTATTGGCAATATTCAAGACATTATAGATGATATACCAGACCCACCAACAGAAACACTAAAAGTTATTCATGAATGGGAGGAATATTTAGATAAATACCAATATCAAACAGAACAGATAGATATTGAGCAGACTATTACTGAAATTAAAAAGAGGAAATTAGCATCTGGTTTCAATGAACAGGAAATATTTGATGAGTTTAAAATAGAGGTTTCACAAATAAATAAATTTACAGAGTTTGATATTGAACAATTAAGGAAAATGATTAGTAATGAACTAAACTTTATCTGTAGAGACAGTCTCAGAGAATACGACCGCAATCCTGATAAAAGGCAAGATATTATCTATAAGGTCTTGATTGAACATATAAAGAAAAGATTTTTATTAGGTAATGATTTATTTACCATTGAAGATAAAAATGCTCTAAAGAAATTGTGGTTTGCAATGATAGAAATCAGAGAGGTATTTTTGAATCCATCTTTGATAGAAGGAATCCTTAAGAATCCTCCTAAATTATGAGAGCACATAGAGGCAAATTAGTTGGTTTGAAACGAAGTCCATACGGAGAGGAACCTTATGACTCTGATTTAGAAAAATATTATATGGTTGAATTAGAAGGTATGCCAGGTATTAAAAGCTGGACGAAAAGGCATAATATCAGAATTCCCTATCAGTTCTTATTTATAAAAAAGCATTACATTCCAGATTTTCTTGTAGAATTTAATGACGGTAGTAAAGAGATTCACGAAACAAAGGGCCTTCCTTTCATTTTTCTATTATCAACTAAACTGAAAAAACAATTTGCTGAAGATTACTGTAAAAAAAGAGGCTGGCAGTATAAATTTATAACAAAGGACAAAAAGGTCTTTTATAAAAATAACTTTACATCTGCTATTATGGGAAAGATAAAGGATATAAAATAGGTATGGTAGACTATTAAAATGAGTAAAACTCTTTAAAATCTAAAACCAAAACCCCTCCCCCCATTCTGATTTTTGGGGGCATTAAATGCCTTTAAACTTTCTTTCCCCCATCTGAGTTTTAAGAATTTAACCTGTGTAGACTCTTTAAATACTTGCAAAAAACCACCTATTTAGGTAATTGACAAAACTCTGTTTTTTTGCAAGAATTAGTTGATTAAAACTCTATTCTTTTGTTAGAAAAATTATCAATAAGAATAAGGCTTTAAAAAGGAGAATTTTTATGAAACGTTTTATTAGCGGTTTGATTACCTTCTCTTTTGCAGTTTCTCTGGTTATATTGATTGCTGGTTGTACTGCTCACTATTCTTCAGGAGAAGCTGACCAACCTCAAGATATAAAAAAAGGAGAGACTTCCCAGATTACTAAAGAATCAACTCAGGATGTTAGCAATCAAAAAGCAGGAAAGATTATGGTAGGAAGAACTCGAGAAATAATGGATATGTATTTAGAGGTTATTGCAGAGCGATTTCCGGGAGTATCAGTAAGAGTAGATGAAAGAAGGAGAAAGATATTATTTTCTAAAGAGGAAGCCGGATACCGAGGTGCATTTGTTGTTACAATAAGACTTAAACCTGCCAGAGGAATAGATGAGAGCGGGAGGAAAATAAAAGGCTATGTGGTAGATATAACGAGCAAAATGCCTTCTTTTTGGACAGGCGCTCTTAATCATGGCTGGTCAATAGGAAGAATTAATAGAGCCGTGCCAAAAGTTATGCAAGATTACGATGTGTCTTTTGTTTCTGTAAAAAATTTAAAAATGGCAAGATTGCAAAAGACGGTTAATTATGCTTCGCAAGCAACAGGTTTTACGCTCAGTACAAGGCCGCTTGTTGTAACAAACTATCATGTTGTAGAAGAAGATAAAGAAGTCGATATCTTCTTTCCTGACGGTCAAAAAATTCGCGCCAGGGTCATCAAACGAGATAAAGAAAATGATTTAGCCATAATCAGGTTTAAAGAATTTCGCACGGAGCCGGCTGGTTTTAGTATTTTTCCTTCACATAAAGTCAACTCCGGACAAGAGATTTTCGTTATCGGGTATCCATTAGGACGTACGCTTGGCGAGAACCCAAGCATAACAAGAGGGATGGTTGCTGCTACCGTAGGAATAGAGAGCGATAGCAGGCACTTTAGAATAACAGCCGAGATTAACCCCGGCAACAGCGGGGGGCCCTTGATTGATAAGCAAGGAAGAGTTATCGGTGTGGTTTCTCATGGTCTCAACAAGGTGGATGCAGCTAAGAATACGGGCAATATACCGGAGGGAGCTAATTTTGCTATTAAGTCCTCACTATTACTGAGCTTATCACCTAATCTCAGAAAGTTGGTAACAGAAGAGCAAAGCTCTAAACTGACTGCCGAAAAGATTTTTAATAATTACAGCAAATTTGTAGTAATAGTAAGGCCGGTTGAGGGTTATTAAAAATATAATTTTTCGGCTCAAGCGGTAGTTTCTCGCCTATAAACTTTTTTTATTGCTTTTGCCCTTTTCTTCTTTTTATCCTCCATTACGAGGCATTAAATGCCTTTAAACTTCCCCCATCTGAGTTTTAGGGATTTAACCTGTGTGAGCGAGAAAGCGGAGAGCACTGTCTGAGTGAAACGAGTTGCGCTCGAAGCCGAGCGAACGTTGTTAAATACCCTTAAAAAAATCAGCGGGGGAGTCCTTCTTTGGTTCGTTTCTTGGACGAGCAAGAAATGAACGATTAATCTTTTTTTGTATTGCCAAACTCCCCCTCATTTTCTAAGATGGTTTATATCTTTCTTTCTGGGGTATGAACATGTTTAATAGAAAAAGGTATTATGATATTTTTTCGCATTTCTATGATTTTATTATCAGGCTTCATTCCCGGGATGAGACAGGAAGGGCAAGAAGATTCTTAAGTGAAAAGATGGGAACAGAGCAGGGAAGAATGCTGGACATCTGCACAGGGACGGGCGATGTAGCCATTGAACTGGCAAAGAATTTTGAGGCTGAGGTCATCGCTATCGACTTTTCAGTCGGAATGATAAAAAAAGCTATTGATAAGGCAAGGGGGTTAAAAAACCTTCATTTCCTGCTTGCCAATGTCTCTGAGCTTCCTTTCAGGGAGAACGTTTTTAACGGTATAAGCTGTTCTCACGCCTTTTATGAGATAAAGGGGGATAAAAGGAGAGAAACTCTCAAAGAGATAAGGAGGATTCTGAAAAGCGGCGGGAGGTTTTGCATGATGGAGCACAATATTCCCAAAAACCCCGTCATCAAGCTCCTTTTTTATATACGCATTATGTCAATGGGGAAAAAAGAGGCTCTTGTTTTTCTTGAAGAGGAGATGAATATATTTAAGGAATACTTTATTGAGGTTGAAAAAGAAAACACGTCATCCGGAAAATCGAAATTAATCTCCGGGAAAAAATCATAGGTAAAAAAGAAATGAACAATTAATTTCTTTTTTATTGTATTGCTAACTGCAACTTTTTTGTGTAGACTGAAAAGACTAAAACAGTCGGCTTTGATGAAAAAGAGAACGACAAATGAAAAATCTGGAAAGGGGTATGATAATGATGTCCGATTGCAAAATATCAAAACTGAATATTCTTGTGGTAGAGGATGAAAGCCTTGTCGCAAAGGCCCTGACGGTTACGCTGATGAGACTGGGCCATCAGGTGACGTCGATTGCATCGACGGGCGAGGAGGCCGTTGAAAGAGCAGAGGAAGAAAAGCCGGACCTGATTCTGATGGATATTATTCTCGACGGAGAGATGGACGGGATAGATGCCGTAAAGGCGATCTGTTCCCGTTCTCAAATTCCCTTTATTTATGTTACGGCCCATGCGGACCAGAACACAAAGCAGAGGGCAGACCAGACCAAGCCCTACGGCTACCTTATCAAGCCTTACAAAGAAAAAGAGCTGGAAGCCGCTATTTGCGAAGCTGTTGCAAGATGTGAAATGGAGACCGCAGAGGAGTAAGTGGTCTTTTGAAGAGGGTTCTGCAAAAAAAACAAGCCTTTTAGTAGCATTTCAATCATCTTTTCCGGAATTTTATCAACCGCTTTACAGCTTATTTCACCGTTTTGCTTTTTTTGAGCGGGATTTTTGTATCCTGCGCGAAGAGATTGCTTCTCTATCCGCCCCTTTTTAAGGGGGGGTGCGAAAGAGGAGACCAGGGGGCTGGCCCCCTCTTTCACGGAGGTGTAGTCCAGTCAATGAACAGAAGCAGGTAAGGCAATATCTGAAAAAATCCGCTTTCTTTCAATCAGATCGTTCATTTTATTCCTTTTCCGCAACACACAGCTGTCTGTTTTTTATTGCGGTCATTGTTCGTATGGATAATAGCAGGATGATAAAATTTAAAGCGATAAATAAAGCCCATGATGCTGCTTTAAAAAATGGCAAGCCTGTCTCATGATACATCAGGAATGTTCCGATAACTAAGGCATCCATCGGGAAGGAATAAGCCCACCATGACAGGAAAAAGTTAAGTTTTGAAAACATCCTGTATTGAAACAATATGAGGATGAACATAAATGCCCCAAAGTAATAAAGTAAGTTCCCAAAGGGGTTTAAACCGCCCAGTAATTTTGTTAAAGCTATGAATCCTATGACCGGAGGGGCAAATAAGATAAAAAATGTCGGTATGAGCCTGTCAGGAATGGGATGATGAAAAATCACCCTGTTCATAACCAAAGTCGTTAAAATCAACCACCAGAAAAGTCCGATACTAAAAAAGAACCAGGATAGTTCTGCAGAAGAATGTTGAACCCCTGCGATCGGTATAATGATGCACCCCACAACAGGAATAAACCATGATGGATTAATGTGATGTATCTCAAATTTGCTGTGTCTGATCCAGGCGGACATGATGATAATTGTAAAAGAAAATTGTACGATAACACCGGCCCACCAAAGATATTTTGACAAAGTTATATTCCCGGCAAGATAGATAATGCTGCCTATAAGAAATAATTTTGCAAGTATAGGATAGAAGTTAAGTTTGATGGGATGATTGAATTCTTTCTTAAATTCTTCCGGATATTTAAATATTTTTATGGAATATACTGTTACAACGAAAATGATTGTTGCTATTGAAAAATACAGTAAGTAATTGCTTATTGTAAAGGGCAGTTTAAATACATGTTCGGCTCTCTGCCATGCAAGGGTAAACCCTATCAAACCTAAATTAATAGCTAAAAACGAAATAGGGAAATTCTTTAATCTACTAAACTCATGTGCCTCTTCAGGGGCATCATTTACATTGTTTTTCATCATTATGCCTCACAACTTCATTGAATAGTTTTAAATTTTGAATATTGACTTACAGTGAGCGTAGCTGTATACGGCCGACGGCCGTGTCTTAGCACTTATCAAGAAAAAGGAGAGGGTTTGCCCTTGTTAAAGGCAAAGAGCTTTTTCACCTCTTCTGAACCGCAGGAGGAGCAGGTAACCTTCTCCCCTTTTTCCGGTTCGGGCAGTTCAAAATTGCTGTTGCATGTTTCGCACCGGTAAACATTAAACATAGCTTCCATCATATTGTGTCCTTTCTTTATTTGTTCCCTGAGAGTTTTTTAAACCACAGGGGGTGTCTCTCTTTGGCGTATTCGGCTTCCACTTTGCCGTGAAAAATAGATTTGGCGAGCGGAAAATTGACCTTGATAAGCAGGGCCCCCACATGGGCTATAAGCCCGATGATAAAAAGAAGGGTGAAAATCGTATGCGTCCATGTTGAAAAGAAGATGAGTCCGGAGAAGACGTTGGCATGGGGAAAGTTTTTGTAGACCTTGACGATTCCCGTGATGACCAGAACCAGGATTACAGCTCCCATGTAAAGATAGGCAAGCCTCTGTTCTGGGAGGTATTTGTCAAAGGGTGGTTCTTCCCCTTTAAAGAGCATGGCTTTGATGGTCTTTATCGATTCTTTGATGTCGCCCTTTCTCGGTAAAAGCCCGTAGTGCTTGAGCAGGCCGTGGTAAAGCAGGTGAAAGATGATCGCCCCGATAAAGAAGGCCGCCGCAATGTAGTGGATGGTGAGGCTTATCTGATAATCACCGCTCCACTGGAGGCCGGGGATTCTTGCTATCCAGTAGCGCTTGTAAATGGGCATCTGCCCGAAGCCGCTGAAAACGAGAGCAAAGCCGGAAAGCGCCAGAACCCAGTGCTCTGCTATCTCAATGAGCGAGTGCCGGATGATGGTGGCCTTTGGCTGTGTCTTTTTTTTCATTGTTTGTCCTCCGTTCTTTCCTTCTTCATGCTGCCAAGGGCCATTCCCACGGCTCCGATGGCTCCTCCTGCCGGGATAAGAAGAAGAGCGTTTGCCAGGTTCTTGAATTTTTTCATATAATCTTTGGCCGATGTGAGATGAGGGGTGCCGTCTTTCGGCTTGATTTCTTTGTTCAGCTCGTCAAAGGGGACCGCAGAGAGATAGATGGTGGATGTCCCGCCGTTCTCTTTTTCGCCGTAGAGGTGGCCGTTTACGGCCTCTTTTCTTTCATGGGCCAGTCTGATAATATCGTTCTTCGGCCCGAAACTGACAGCCTTTTGCGGGCAGGCTTCCACACAGGCAGGGAGTTTTCCCTCTTTAACCCTGTCCGCGCACATGTCGCATTTGTACATCACCCCGTTCCCGATAAGCGTGGGGAGAAGCTTCATATAGAGTCCGACACCGCTCTGGCGCTGGGGGATGCTCCAAGGGCAGACGCTTTTGCACTTGGCACCGCCGAGACAGGCATCCTGGTTAATGACCACGGAGCCTTCGGGATGTTTTGTGATAACGGCCCACGGGCAGAGATTGGCGCAGGGCGGGTTGTCGCAGTGCATGCAGCGGCGCGGTATATAGGTTGTTCCTTTTCCCTCCGGCTCGACCTTCTGGACAAAGAGCCAGTTATAAGGGGTGAGCCTGTTGGTCACGTCTTTTCTGTCTGACCAGTCGACCTCGGTATGGTTGGGAAAGACCTTCGGGATGTCCTTGACAGGGTTCGGGAACTTGTCTTTGTTCGTATCGCGGCATGCCGTCACGCAGAGGGGGGTTCGCTCGTTCTGACAGCCGTCGCATTTTGTCAGGTCTATAAGAAAGGCCTTTTCCTTTTTAGGGTCGGCCGCGGCCGAGGAGTCTCTCGGTATGTTGGAGGCTGCGGTAGCGCCGAGAAGGGCTACCCCTCCTTTAATAAAAGAGCGTCTTGAGATTTTCATGAACAGAACCTTTTCTAATTATCGGTGATTGCTTTTTCGAGAAACGATTTCAACTGGGCCTTGGGAAGCGCCCCGACGACCTGATCGACTTTTTTGCCGTTCTTGATAAGTATCATGGTCGGAATGGAAAGGACGCCGTAGGCAGAAGCTGTCTCCTGATTTTCGTCGACATTCAGCTTGGCGATCTTGATCTTTCCGTCCATCTCTTTGTCCAGTTCATCGAGGACAGGGCCGACCATCTGGCAGGGGCCGCACCACGGGGCCCAGAAATCTACCAGAACCGGGATGTCTGATTCCAGAACTTCACTTTTAAAATTTCCGTCACTTACGTCTATTTTCATGTTCTCTCCTTGTTTCATAATAGGGATTAAAAGGGATTTTTATTGCCGTCCCGGCTCCCTCCTCTTGGTTTTGAGGAAAGGAAGGGAAGAAGAGAGGAGGAAGCCTTGATGGGCCAGCAACGTTGATTTCGCTTTATCCGAATCCTTTCAACGCATTAAAAAGTTTTTTCATGGCATCGGGGTTTTTAAGACAATAGCATTTGGTCTGTCCGTTCTGCTCCCACTCCACGATTCCGGTCAGCCTCAGTATAGAGAGATGCTGAGAGATATTCGGCTGGCTGGCCTTTATCAGGTCCTGTATCTTACTGACACATTTTTTCCCCTTTATCAGCTCTTCGACAATCAGAAAGCGGGTGGGGTGGCAGAGAGCCTTTAATATTTCAAACAGGCCTTTATTTTGTATTGGCAATCTTATTCTCCAGTTATTTATTATATTATTGTTATATTCGAATATTATTATATAAGCAATTAAGAATATGTCAAGACTTTTTTTATGGTTTTTTTAAATTATCAGGGAATTTTTATTAAGTGAAGCAGGGCGGGATGGATTTTTTATTAAAATACTGGCAATACTTGTAATTTTTATGTTTGTAATAGTTGAAATTTCAATGAGTTATCATTTTAAGAGTTTTTGCTGGGTAAAAGGTGAAAAGGGGATGGATTTGCTGCCTTTTACTACTTGAGTGCCTTTTCCACCTCTTTGATAAGAAGCTTTTTGGCCTCTTTGAAGCTTCCGTTCATCAGGCACCCTGCGGCTTTGGCGTGGCCGCCGCCTTTGAAGACCCTGGCTATCCTGTTGACATTGATGCTGTCTTTGGAACGGAGGCTGACCTTGATCCCCCCTTCTTTTGCCTTTCTAAGGAAGATGCCGACCTCTACCCCTTCGACAGCCGTGGTGTAATTGACAAGATTATCCAGGTCGATATGGAAGTTATCTTCTTCGGATAAGATGCTGTCTTCAAGGGAGATAAAACCGACCTTGCCTTTGCATAGTATTTCAAGCGATTTAAGGGCCTCGCCGAGTATCTTCATGGAATAGAGCGATTTTTCAAAATAGACATGTTTCGACACCTCGTGGCAGTCGACCCCTTTATCCATCAATTCCGCGCATATACGCATTGAGTTGACTGTTGTGTTTGAAAAGGCAAACCGGAAGGTGTCGTAGGTGATTCCGGTATAGATGGGATAGGCGAGCGCCCTGTCTATTGTTACCAGACCGGTTTTCTTGATGATGTTATAAATGATTTCGCAGGCCGAGCTGGCCTTTTTGTCGACCAGGTTGATTGTGCCGAAATTGGTGTTGCTGATATGATGGTCGATATTGAGTATCGGGATATTTTTCTTTTCCCGAACCAGTTCTTTTACGTTTCCGAGCCTGTCAAGGTCTGCCGTGTCGAGCAGGATCGCTGCTTCAAAGGGAAAATTGTTTAACGCTTTGCTGTAGCCTGTTATCTTGTTAAAATTCTTGATGAATTTGAACTTGGGATTGGGCGCCTGGTCGTGCAGGACGATCCGGTATTTCTTTTTTAATTTTGTAAGAATCGAACCCATAGCCAGTACCGCACCGATCGCATCGCCGTCTGCATTGATGTGGCAGGAGACAAGAAAATTGTTATGTTTATTTAGAAAATTTGAGATTTTTTTGAACATTTTAGTGGTGATTTAAGCGTTTAATAAGCAAAAGAGCACTTCTTTTTTAGATTTTTCTGAAAAAACTTGGTTATATCGATAACCTTTTTGTTCATATGGGAATTGCCAAGGTCGGGCATATCAGCGCAGTGGATATTTGTTATTTCATGATAATGTCCGTTCCAGCACCTGAGCGAACGCACCTTGTAAACATAGATATCCGGGTCGACATGGAGAAAAAGAGGCCCGCCGCATTTTTCACAGTAACCGTAGATTCTCATTGATTCCATCATCCTTCTTCTGAAAGTTTTTTAGATCATATTAACTTTGTATTATAGCATAAGGAAAAAGACCTTCAAAGATAAAAAAAATAAAAGCCTGAAAAAGGCTTTTTTATATCCGAAATTCCGGAATGAAGCGGGGGTTCCTCTTTAATCGGCTGTTATAAAGGTGGGGAGGTTTTCCTGCTCAAGCTTTTCTGCAAGCTTTTTTGCATGTTCTTCGCCGAGGCGGTATCCTATTCTGACGCTGTAAAGAGTGGCGCGGTTTGTCTCTCTGGTTTTGATGTGGACATCCTTAAAGCCCTTTTCAAGCCTTCTTTTCAGTTTTATGGCATTGTCTCTGTTCGAGAAAGAGCCGACCTGCACAGAATAGCCCTCAGAGTAGCCTTCCTGTTTTACAGGGCTTTTCACGGTTTTTTTCGTTCTTTTGACTGTTCCGATTTTTTTATACTTTCCGTCTCCCCACTTGAGCACACTTACCCTGACGCGGGCGACTCCCGGCCCTATCATCTTAATTTCTTTTGCGGCGCCGTATGAAAGGTCGATGATGCGGCCTCTTATAAAGGGGCCCCTGTCATTGATCCGCGTTGTAAGGGTCTTGCCGTTGTCGAGGTTCTCCACACTGACCACGGTTCCGAAGGGGAGGGTTTTGTGGGCGGCCGAGTTGCCGTACATATTGTATATCTCGCCGTTGGCGGTCCTTCTTCCGTGAAAGTCCTTGCCGTACCAGGAGGCGGTCCCCCGTTCACTGACAACACCTCTTTTTAAAGTGGGGAGAGGAATCTTTTCGGGGAGAATGGCGCATGAAGAAGTGAAAAAAAGAACAAATATGATCAGGATATATCTTTTTCTGTTCAAGATTCTGACCTGAAATCCCTATGCATCTTTATAGGTTATACTGGCTTCATATTTTGCAACCTGCATACAGGGAGAATCATCGGCATTTTTCCCGAGGCAGACCAGCTCCCCCTCCTGTTTTTCTTCCCTTTTATCTACCATTGTTTGAACCAGACCGAGAATATCGTAGCCCTCTCCTGTGCAGCTGGGATTGGCGCACCGGACATAGGAAACGGAGGCATCGTTGCTCGGCATAACAATCGAACTTCTCCTGTCATGGAAGTCCCCCTCGGGAACACCGGGGTTTGGTTCTCTGATAATGATTGTGAAATCCTTGATCTCCGGGAAATCCTTGTTGGAAAACCTGACCATAACTTTTCCTTGAAAAGGTTCAGGATTTTTTAGAGGTCTGTGACGTAAACCCGGCAATCAGCTGCTTGACTTTGCCGCTTTTGCATTTGGGGCATTTCGTCCGTTTCTTTTGCTGGATCGTCTGAACGAGGACGAACTTTTTTTTACACTCACGGCATTGATATTCATATGTCGGCATTGCTGACTCCTTTTGTATGACGGTTTCTTGAATAGTTAAGGGGACTTGACAACATAAGAAGGGACCCAACCGTTGATGCCTCTTCGAATGCCGTATGTGTTGACCTTATACCAGAGCTGGTTGTTGACAAGAAGTTCATGAACGATTTCGACAGACGTGCCGCTTTTAACCTTATGCTTGACCGTTCCTCCGGTATTCGGTCCTCCCGCCCTGTTCCAGAAGGGTATTTCAGGAAAGAGAAGCTGACCGTTCACAAAGCCGGTCAGGATACCCAGCTTCCTGTTGTCTTTCCCCGCTGCAGGGTTGAGTCCGGCAAAAAGAAAGAGCAGGATAAAAGAGAGAATCAAAAGTTTCTTTGGCATAAGACGACGACCTTATGTTGAATGTTGGCCTCTTCTGTATTCATCGCACGGTTCACTCTTTTCGTTTTTCTGCTTTTTCGGTTCAAACCGGCAACAGAAGCCGATTTTCTTTTTTTCTCCCATCATGAAAGCGTCTTCAACAAAATAATAAACGCAATTGCCGCATAATTCAATCTTTTTATCCATGATTATCAACCTTGCTGTAATGGGAAAAGGACATGGTAAAGGTTCCTCTTCCCTGTGTCAGCGATCGAAGCCCCGTCGAATAGCCGAACATCTGGGACAGCGGAGCCAGGGCATTGATGATCTGGACCTTTGGCTGGGAGATGATGCCTTCGATCTTTCCTCTCCGGGAGTTGATGTCCTCGATGACCGGCCCGACAAACTCTTCAGGAACGGTCATTTCAATTGTCATTACCGGTTCGAGGAGGAAAGGGTCTGCCTTTTTGCATCCTTCCTGAAAGGCCATGGAAGAGGCTATTTTAAAGGCGATATCGGTTGATTGCCCTTCGACATAAACGGCGTCCTCGAGGGTCACTTTCATATCGACCACCCTGTAGCCTCCGACAACACCGCTTCCTGAGGAGTTGATGATAGATTCTTCAACAGCCGATAACAGCTCCAAAGGGAGGGTATTTTCCTTGAGGCCGTTTTGAAACTGGAACCCTGAACCGTTTTCTTCTGCCTTCAGGCTAAGTTTCAATTTGGCCGATTGAACCTTCCCGGCAATCTCTTTTGAAAAATCGATCTCCTGCCGCACCGATTTGCCGATCGATTCCCGGTAAACGACCTGCGGTTTTCCGACCCTTGTCTCGACGCCGAAGTCCTGATGGAGCCTTTTTACGAGAACATCGAGGTGGAGCTCTCCCATTCCGGAGATGACTGTCTGGCCTGTCTCTTCGTCAATTCTGACGTCCAGCGTGGGGTCTTCCTGCATGAATTTTTCAAGGTTCATGGCGAGCTTGTTCTGGTCGTTTATTGTCTTCGGTTCGATGGCAACTGATATGACCGGTTCGGGGATTACCATCGACTCAAAGACAATGGGGGCGGACTTCTCACAGAGGGTGTCGCCTGTTATGATGTTTTTCAGCCCGGCAGCAGCGACAATCTCTCCGGCAAAGGCCCTGTCTTTTCGCTCTCTTTTATTGGCGAACATCCTGAAGAGCCTCGCGATCTTTTCATCCTCTTTTTGACTGGCATTATAAACCGTGGCGCCGGCACTGACAGAGCCGGAGTATATCCGGAGATAGACAAGCTTTCGCCCTTCATCCATCTTTATTTTGAAGGCCAGAGCGGAAAAACGATGGTCGCTTCCGCAGGCACGGTTTTCAATGTCTCCTGTGTTGGGATTGATCCCTTCGATTGGAGGGGTATCAATGGGAGAGGGTAGATAATCGGTGACAGCGTCGAGAAGGGTCTGTATCCCTTTATTCTTGAGCCCGGAACCGCAGAGAACAGGAACAAAGTCCGCTTTCAATACGCATCGCCTGATGGCCGCTTTTATCTCATGCTCTTCAAACTCTGCATTGCCGAGATACTTTTCAAGAAACTCCTCATCATTTTCCGCGACCGATTCGATCAGGGCGTTCCTGTAATTTTCGGCCGTATCCTGAAGAGAGGAGGGAATATCTGCATACGAGTAGTTGATACCATCCTTATCTTCCCACAGGACCGCCTTCATCTGGATGAGGTCGATAACACCCTGAAACTCATCCTCTTTGCCTATCGGAAGGTTAAGGGGCGAGGGCTTGATCCCGAGTTTTTTCTCCATGTCCTTTAACACCTTAAAAAAATCGGCTCCGACCCGGTCCAGTTTATTGACAAAAGCGATTCTCGGGACTTTATACCGGTTTGCCTGATGCCAGACCGATTCTGACTGGGGCTCGACCCCTCCCACCCCGCAGAAAATGGCCACAGCGCCGTCCAGCACCCTTAAGGACCTTTCGACCTCTATGGTGAAATCGACATGGCCCGGTGTATCGATAATATTGATAATATGATTTTCCCATTCACAGGTGATGGTCGCCGCGGTAATCGTGATTCCCCTCTCTCTTTCCTGAGCCATCCAGTCCATAATCGTGTCGCCATAGTGAACCTCACCGATCTTGTGAGAGTAACCGGTATAAAAAAGAATCCTCTCTGTGACCGTGGTCTTGCCGGCGTCGATATGGGAGATAATGCCGATATTGCGGATTTTTTCGAGTTTCTTGTCGTTCATAGAGCACTAAAATAAAATAGTGAATAATTGAAAAAATCAGTGTAACATATTATTTTTCAAAGTTCAATGAAATTTGCATGCCGTACTCGGCTTTCGGGTTCAAGGAAAATAGCTTTACATTTATCGAAGAAAGTTTATCTTTCATCCTCTTGATTTTGTTTAAAAATCATGATTTTGAAAAAGAACCTTTTTATTGACAGGCATTGTTTTTTGTATTAATATACGGCAATTTAGGAAAAGAAATGGGAGAAAGATGGAAAAAACAGCCGTCTACCCAGGCACATTTGACCCGATAACCTTCGGGCATATTGATATTATCAAAAGAGCCTCCAGAATATTTGATAAATTGATTGTTTCCGTGGTCGACAACTCCAACAAGGATCTTCTTTTTAATGTTGAAGAGAGAAAAACCTTTATCAGAGAGGGGACTGCAGACATAAAAAATGTTTTGGTTGAATCCTTTAATACGCTGCTGACAGAGTATGTGAAAAAATTCGACACATTCATTGTCATCAGAGGGCTTAGGGCTGTATCCGATTTTGAATATGAATTTCAGCTGGCACTGATGAACCGGACCTTAAGCAGTGAGATTGAGACGATTTTTATGATGCCGAGCCAACAGTACACCTTTTTAAGTTCCAGCATTGTGAAAGAAATTGCAGTCTATGGAGGTGATGTCAAGGGGCTGGTCCCGGATATTGTAAGAGATGCACTGATCGATAAATATAAAAACTGATTTACCAGGAGGAAGCATGACATTAGCCAACAGAGTTCAGAAGATTGAACCGTCTCCCACGCTTGCGATAACCGCAAAAGCCGCTTCGATGAAGGCTCAGGGGATCGATATTATAGGCTTTGGAGCTGGAGAACCGGATTTTGATACGCCTGACAATATTAAAGAAGCGGCGATTAAGGCCTTGAAGGATGGTTTTACGAAATATACAGCGGCTGACGGGATTGCCGATTTGAAAGAGGCGATCATCAAAAAATTCAAAAGGATGAACGGTCTCGACTATAAACCCTCCGAGATCATCGTTACCTGCGGGGGGAAGCATTCTCTCTATAATATTGCCCAGGCCCTGTTCCAGAGCGGGGACGAGGTCATTGTTCCGTCGCCCTACTGGGTGACCTTTCCGGCACAGGTCATTCTTGCGGAAGCGACCCCGGTGATTATTGATACGACCGAGGAGACCGGGTTCAGAATCACAAAAGAACATCTGGAAAAATTCTGCACCGATAAAACCAAGGCGATCATCATTAATAATCCCAGCAACCCGACAGGGGCGGCGTACAAGAAAAGCGAGCTGGAAGAGCTGGCAGATTTTGCGGTATCCAAAGGGATTTTCATGATCTCTGATGAGATCTATGAAGAGATCGTCTATGACGGCCATGAACATACATGCCTTGCCTCCCTGGGAGATGAGGTGAGAAACCTGACCATCGTTTCCAACGGTCTTTCAAAGACCTACTCGATGACAGGGTGGCGGCTCGGATACACGGCGGCAAGAGAGGACATCACAAAGGCCATGTCCATGATCCAGAGCCACAGTACGTCCAATCCCACATCCTTTGCCCAGAAGGGAGGGGTTGAAGCCCTTAACGGCCCCCAGGATGCAATACAGATGATGGTCAAGGAGTTCAAGAAAAGAAGGGATTATATTGTAGAAAGACTGAATTCCATGGAGGGGATCTCCTGCTTCAATCCTCCGGGAGCCTTTTATGTTTTTCCCAATGTCTCAGGGACGTTCGGAAAAAAGGCCGGCGATATGACGATTAACAACTCTTCCGATTTTGTCTCCTATCTTCTGGAAAAGGCTGAAATCGCCTTTGTTCCGGGTATTGCCTTCGGGGCGGATAATTATGTGAGAATATCTTATGCTGTGTCCATGAATGATATCAAGGAAGGGATGGACAGGCTGGAAAAAGCGCTGGATCAATTGAAGTAGGTTTGATTTTAGAAGCAGACTGTTTTTCTCAGGGCGAGAGAGATCTCGCCCAATTTTTTCTTGAAAATGGGTTGTTTGCTGTATAAATTAATTGGTATGAATAGGAATTAAAAGGAGGAAGCAAGGTTGTATCAAATACTGGAGAAGAAGGAATTAGCTCCCCAGACTCATATGCTTAAGATCGAGGCAAAGGAGATTGCCGCAAAGGCCGAACCGGGCCAGTTTGTTGTTTTTTGCATCGATGAAAAAGCGGAAAGAATCCCCATAACCATTGCCGATATCGACAGAGACAAAGGGAACATAACTGTTCTCGTGCAGGAGGTCGGAACAAGCACCATGAGGATAGGGAAGTTAAAGAAGGGCGACTCGATTCTCAGCCTTGTCGGCCCTCTCGGCATTCCGACTCATGTTGAGGAAAAAACCGGGAATGTGGTCTGCATGGGGGGAGGTTTCGGAATAGCGGCTCTCCATCCTATTGCCAAAAAGCTAAAGGCGCTTGGGAATAATGTTATATCAATTATCGGTGCGCGGAGCAAGCATCTCTTATTAATGGAAAAAGAGATGAAGAAGGCCAGCACCTCTTTGAAAATCGCAACAGATGACGGGAGCTACGGCCAGCATGGTTTTGTGACCGATGTTCTGAAGAAGCTCATGGATGATGGGGTTCAAATAAGCCATATCTACGCCATCGGGCCTGTTCCCATGATGCGGGCAGTGTGTAATATGACAAAACCTCTCGGCATCAAAACCTTTGTTAGCCTGAACCCAATTATGGTGGACGGAACCGGCATGTGCGGAGGATGCAGGGTAACGGTGAAAGGCGAAACAAAATTTGCCTGTGTCGACGGTCCGGATTTTGACGGACATGAGGTCGACTTTGATGAGCTGGTTAAAAGGCAGGCGGTCTATAAGAAAGAAGAGGAACAGTCACATAAGCTGGCAAAAGAAAATCATCAAGGTGCTTGCAGTCTAGAGGGGAATGATCAATGAGTCAAAAAGAGAAAAAAAGACCGGGAAGGAAGGAAATGCCTTCTCAGGACCCAAAAAAGAGGGTGAAGAATTTTCAAGAGGTCAATTTCGGATACACAGCTGAAATGGCTGTTGAAGAAGCAAAACGGTGTATCCAGTGTAAAAACCCGAAATGCAATGACGGCTGTCCGGTCTTTATCAAAATCCCCGATTTTCTCGAACTGGTCGCCAAGGGGGAGTTTATTGCCGCAGCCAGAATGATAAAAAAGGATAATGCCCTGCCGGCAATATGCGGAAGGGTCTGCCCGCAGGAGGAGCAGTGCGAGATCGAATGTGTTCTCGGGGTAAAAGGTGAACCGATCGCCATCGGGCATCTGGAGAGGTTTGTTGCCGACTATGAAAGGGAGCAAAACGCGATCGAGATACCGAAATGCGCCGAACCGACAGGGAAGAAGATTGCTGTGGTCGGTTCCGGACCGGCCTCCTTAACCGTGGCCGGAGACCTCGTTCAGATAGGTCACGATGTGACCATATTCGAAGGGCTCCATAAACCGGGTGGTGTCCTTGTCTACGGAATTCCCGAATTCAGGCTCCCAAAGGCCATTGTCGAGGCGGAAATCGACTATCTGAAACAGATGGGCGTGAAGGTCCGGTGTGACGCCATCATCGGTAAGTTGAAGAGCGTGGACGAATTGCTGGAAAACGGTTTTGATGCCGTTTTTATCGGAACAGGGGCCGGGCTTCCCTATTTCATGGAAATTCCCGGAAAGAATCTCAACGGTGTCTATTCCGCCAATGAGTTTCTGACCCGTTCGAATTTGATGAAGGCCTATCGCTTTCCCGAGTATGATACCCCGATTATCAGGGGCAGGAACGTTGCTGTGATCGGCGGGGGGAACACAGCCCTTGACGGAGTGAGAACCGCACTTCGGCTCGGAGCAGAAAACGGCTATATCGTCTACAGGCGTTCTAGAAAAGAGATGCCGGCAAGGGACGAAGAGATTGTGCATGCAGAAGAGGAAGGGGTTCAGTTCCACTTTCTCTGCAATCCCATAAGGATTATCGGAGACAAAGACGGATGGGTCAAGGCCATTGAATGTCTCAAGATGGAGCTGGGAGAGCCGGATGAATCGGGCAGGAGAAGGCCGGTTCCTATTGAAGGCTCCGAATTCCAGCTGAAGACCGATGTTGTTGTCTTTTCCATCGGGAACGGTGCCAATCCGATTATCCCCCAGACCACTCCCGATATCAAAACGAGCAAATGGGGAACGATTCTGGTCGACGAGGAGACCGGTGAGACCAGCAAGAAAGGGGTTTTTGCCGGAGGCGATATCGTTACGGGCGGTGCGACCGTAATCCTGGCGATGGGTGCGGGAAGAAAGGCCTCTGCCGCGATTGATAAGTTCTTAAGGAACGGAACAGCCAAATAGAGAAAAAACAAATCCCTCTCATGTTCTGAAGGTAAAGGTTGTTGAAAGGGGTTTTTATTATCTGCCTGATTACTACTTCATGTCGAGAAGCTCTTTTGCATATTTTCGTGTTGTTTCCGTGATCTCCTTTCCGCCCGACATTCTTGCAATTTCTTCTATCTTCTCTTTTTTTTCCAGTTCCTTTATCCTGGCAACGGTTCTTTTGCTGACAACCTCCTTTGTGACCTTGAAATGAGAGTCTCCCTGACTGGCGATCTGCGGGAGATGGGTGATGCAGAACACCTGATAGCCTCTGGATATTTTCTTCAGTTTCAAACCGACGATTTCGGCGATCCTTCCGCCGATACCGGCATCGACCTCGTCAAAGACCATAACGGGGATATTATCGCTCCGGCTCAATATTCCCTTCAGGGCGAGCATCATTCGTGAAAGCTCTCCTCCCGATGCTATTTTGGAAAGAGGCTTGAGCTCCTCGCCGACATTGGACGAAAAGAGGAATTCGACATTGTCTATCCCCTTGTCCTTGAGGCCGACCTTTTTCCCGTCGCATTCAATGAAACCTTCGCCGTCAGGAAAGAAACTGAATCCCACCTGAAAGCGTATGGAGCCCATTCCCAGCTCTTTCAATTCCTTTTTTACTTCGGACTCGATTTTTTTGGCAATCTCTGCTCTCTTGCCGGACAGTTCAAGGGCGTTTTTTCTCAGCAGATCCTCAAGGTCTTTGAGTTCTTTTTCGATCTCCTGAATCCTTTCATCAAAGTGAACAATGGTATCCAGTTCTTTGTCCAGCTCCTCTCTGAGCCTCAGCACATCCTCTATGGTCGAACCGTATTTTCGCTTCAGTGTGTTGATAAGGTCTAAACGGTCATCGATCTCCTGTAACCTTTCCGGATTGAACTCCAGCGATTTTTCATAATCGAGAAGGGTTCTGGAGAGCTCTTCCAACTGGACCATGCTGCTTTCGCCGTCTTTTAACGTGTCCTTCAAGGCGGGGTCGATCTCCGCCATTTTATGGAAGGTTTGAATAATCTTTCCGAGTTTTTCGATAACCGATCCCTCGGAGGAATAGATGAGGTCGTAGCACTCTCTTGTGTTCTCAAAAAGGAGTTCGGAGTTTAGCAGGATATTCTTTTCTTCCTTGAGCTTTGAGTCCTTTTCTTCCTTTAAGTCCGCCTCATCGATCTCCTTCATCTGAAACCTGACAAGGTCTTCTCTCTGGGCCCGCTCCCTCTCATCCGTTGAAAGCTTCTCAAGTTCTTTTTTCCGTTCATGATAGGTAAAAAAGTCCTGACCCAGCCGGTTCCTCTTCTCCAGAAGTTTTCCGTATGCGTCGATAATGTCGATATGATTTTCCGGATAAAGAAGGGTCTGATGCTGATGCTGACCGTGAATATCGACCAGCCTTTTTCCGATTTCGGTCAAAGCGGAGAGGGTAACGAGACTGTTATTGATATACGATTTGCTTTTTCCCGAAGAAGAGAAGACCCGCTTGAGAATTAGCTCTTCCCCCTCGTTTTCAATTCCGTATTCTTCAAGCTTCGTTTTAACCGCACCTAACCCTGAACAGTCGAACAGGGCTTCGACATAGCCGCTCTCTTCCCCTGACCTTAAGTCGTCCGGGGAGACCCGGCTTCCAAGCGCAAGGCTCAGGGCTTCAATGATGATCGATTTGCCGGCTCCTGTCTCTCCGGTAAAGATAAGCAGGCCGTCTTCAAATGTAACATCGAGAAAATCGATAATCGCGAAGTTTTTCGTTCGTAATTCTTTCAGCATAACCGATTGATTGAATGAGGGTTACATCCTCTCTCCCCATTTGAGTTTTTTTCTTAAAACCTCAAAGTAGTTCTTTTCCGGGGAGAGGATCATTTTGACACTTTTATTCGATTTTGTTACAAGGAGCCTGTCTTTGTATTGCAGGTCAAAGCCGACCTGCCCGTCTATGGTGAGGTAGACGTCCTCATTTTTTGAGATGAGGGTTATCTCGATTTTTGCATTATCAGGAACGACCAGGGGCCGGTCCGTTAATGTATGGGGACAGATCGGGTTGAGTATCAGGGCCCTGATCGTGGGATAGAGTATGGGGCCTTCGGCCGCAAGTGAATAGGCCGTTGAGCCGGTCGGTGTCGAGACGATAAGACCGTCCGCTTTGTAAGTTGTCACATACTTCCCGTCGACAAAGGCCTCCAGATCGATGATTCGGGCCATTGCCCCCTTATTGATCACAATATCGTTCACAGCGGCGTATTCGGTAATTTTTTTACCTTTCCTGTAGACCTTTGTGATCAGTTTCAGCCTTTCATCAATGATGAAATCACCGGCAAAAATCCTTTCCAGGGTGGGGAAAAATTCCTCGCGGGTCACCTCGGTGAGAAAGCCGAGACCCCCCACATTCACGCCGAAAAGGGGGACGTCGTTATCATTGACCAGCCGGGCTACACTGAGAAAGGTGCCGTCCCCTCCCATAACAATAATCATATCGACCATTTTAGGGATATCCGGTCTTGAATAGGATGAGCTTTCCCCTATGAGTAGGGATGTCTCCTTATCCAAAAAGACCTCTTTTTTTCTTTCCTTCAGCCAGGGGACAAGTTTTTTCAGGATATTTTTTGCCGCAGCGGAATGAGGTTTTGCAATGATCCCTATTTTCTTCACTGCCCGGTTCCCGTAAAATGTTTTTTGAAAGTCGAAAAATATTTTTTACTATAGCACAGTTTGGCGTTTTAGCAAGTTTGTTTTCTGCCGACTTTACTGCCATTATCTACAAAACAACGATTTAAATACGAGAAAAAAATCTTTAACCTTTTTTATGCCTGGGTTAAAATAGACCAGTACCGGCTTTATTTTTCTATGAAATAGAGAAGGATAAACAAATAAAGAAAGGAGGTTTTTTATGCCCGAATTCGGAAATCCGTTCAGCGGAATGAAAGCTATCCGAGTCAACAAATACGGCGGCCCGGAGGTTCTTCAACTTGAGGATGTTGCTGTTCCCGAGCCGAAAAAAGGAGAGGCCCGTGTCCGGATCGAATTCGCCGGGGTGAATTATATCGATGTCTACCAGAGAAACGGCTCTTATCCCGTTCCCACCCCTTTTTCTCCGGGAATGGAAGGTTCCGGGGTTGTGGATGCTGTCGGCGATGGTGTTAAGGAGGTAAAAGAGGGGGATCGGGTGGCCTATGCCATGCAGCCCGGTTCTTATGCGGAATATGCTGTTGTTCCGTCATGGAGCCTCGTTACACTGCCCGATAACATCGATTTTGATAAAGGGGCGGCGGCCATGCTTCAGGGGATGACCGCACAGTATCTGGCAAAAAGCACCTATCCCGTTAAAAAAGGGGATAAGGTTCTTATCCATGCGGCAGCCGGCGGTGTCGGCCTGCTTCTGGTTCAGGTAGCAAAGCGTCTCGGTGCCGAGGTGTTCGCAACGGTATCGACCGAAGAAAAGACCTCTCTGGCAAAAGAGGCAGGGGCGGACCATATCATCCTCTACACCATGTCCGATTTTGAAAAGGAGATAAAGGAGATCAGCATTGAAGGGGTCGATGTTGTTTACGACTCTGTCGGGAAAACCACCTTTGAAAAGAGCCTTGATTGCCTGAAACCCCGCGGCTTTATGGTTTCCTTCGGACAGTCGAGCGGTCTGGTTCCGTCTTTTGATCCGAGCATACTCTTTGCAAAAGGCTCCCTCTTTCTGACGCGTCCGACCCTTTTTCACTACACAGCCAACCGCGATGAGCTTTTAGAAAGAGCGGGCGAGGTCTTTCAGTGGATAACAGAGGGTGAATTAAACTTGCGGATCGATAAAACACTCCCCCTTAAGGATGCGGCCGCGGCTCACGAACTCCTGGAGGGAAGAAAAACCGCCGGAAAGCTTCTGTTGAGTGTAAGAGGTTAAACCCTGAACAACTCTGCGTCTATAAGCTGATCAGGGAACGCTTGAGTTTTGTTTTGGGATCGACTCATTGGCATGAAAAAGATTCCACCTGTTTTTTTTCATCAAAGGTTATGACGGCTGTCAAAAGTTTTTCTTCGCCTTGAGACGACCCGGGTGTCCCGGCCCGGTCTTTTATGACGAAAAGAACGACGCCTGCCTTCCCTTCTTTTTCTGTGTCCGAAGCCCTGACAGCGATCCTATCATGAACCCAGATCTCTCTCCCTTTTTTGTTTCTGGCAACGATGTTAGGGGAACCGAGGGCTTCCTTAACCCGAAGCTGTGACATTCCAATATAGATCTCTTTTTTTACGGTCTCATGAATTTTCTTGGCTGCTGCCGGGGCGCTCTTCGTTTCAGGAGGAGCCTCTTTTTGATGAGAGGAAAAGCAGCCAGACAACAAAAAAAGAGACAAACAGAAAAGAAGTAAGGTTTTCATTATTTTTCCTGGCCGATCCAGGCTGAAAAAATGAGGGGGTCTATCTTATAGCACTGTTATCTATAAGGGCGTAAACCCCCTCTTTTATGAAGTCAGAACTATCCTTCAGAATCGAGATATTTTTTCTGAACTATCTTTAAATGGGGAATAGCCATAAGAGAAAAGATTCGTGCTCTTTCGAAATTCGGGCCTTTTCCTTTTGCATAGGCCTTCTGTGCCTGCAGAGCATATGCTTCTCCGAGGGTGTAATTGTAGACGTCGTAAGCCTTGCCGTCAACGTATTTGCAGTAGACATAGAGAGACCGCATCTCGTTGAATTCGTCTTTGGCGGTATCAATCCCCAGAACATTAGACATTAAAGAGTTCTTGTCTAGTCTGTGCATGTCACACCCCGAAATAACGAATCCGGCGACCAGAATAATCGTCAATGCCACCAACAATTTTCTCATTCACTCCACCTCCTTTCTCTCGTTAAAAGCGTTTTTTCGGGTGTTATGAAAATACGACTGTTGCTTCACTTAAGAAAGCAGTGTTCATAAATATAATATTTACCAAAAAGCGGGGAGATAGTCAATAAATTTTTGCGGTTTATTTTTTTTTGAGATAACATTGATTGTTAATGACCCATATTTAAAGAAAAAATAGCCGGTTTTGAAATATAGTGTTGACAGAAATGCTTGAAGTCAATAGGATTTGAAGAGTTTAGCCATTGATTCTTAAATATTCTTTTAATACGGAGAGGAAAAATGGATATTGTTGTTCTGGTATTATATTTGTCTGTCGTGCTCGGAATCGGTATTGTTGCAGGCAGGGGTTTGAAAAGTATGGAAGATTTCTCTGTTGCCGGAAGGTCTTTCAACTCGCTGGTTGTTTTTGCGACGCTCTCCGCTTCTTTTATCGGCGGAGGTTTTTCAATGGGAAACGCAGAGAAGGTTTTTCTCTTCGGGATCATCAATATTTTTGCCCTCTGGGGGTTCAGCCTGAAAGAGATCCTTGTTGCCCTGTTTATTGCTCCGAGAATGGACAAGTATCCCGATGCGATCTCTGTTGGCGACATCATGGAAACAGTCTATGGAAAAGGGGCGAAGATCCTGACCGGTATATTTTCGGTCATACTCTGTGCCGGAATCCTCGGCGCACAGGTCGGGGCCATGGGTTATATCTTTAATGTGTTTATCGGTCTTCCCCAGATATACGGCATTCTTATAGGGGTCGGGATCGTGATTATCTATTCTACGATCGGTGGAATGAGATCGGTTGTATTTACAGATATCCTCCAGTTCGTTCTTCTCGGGATCGGTCTTCCCCTTACGCTCTTTCTCGGAGTGCTTCATGTCGGCGGGCTGTCGGCACTTGTTAAGGCTGTTCCGCCTTCCCACTTTTCTCTGGCAGGAGGGGGAATGACCCTGACGGCTTTTATCTCGCTTTTTTTAACATTTCTTCTCGGCGAGACGCTTGTTCCTCCCTATGTGCAGAGGCTTTTTATTGCCAGGGATAGGTCTGACAGAATCAAAGGGACGCTTTACAGCGGGATATTTTCTTTTCCCTTCTTTGCAGTTACCGGTTTTATCGGGCTTGTGGCGTTAACGCTGAGCCCCGATCTTAATCCGAATCTGGCAATGCCCTTTGTGATAAAGGAAATTCTTCCGGTAGGCCTGAGCGGTCTTGTTATCGCAGGGGTTGTCTCTATTGTTATGTCATCTGCAGATTCTTTTCTGAATGCCGCTGCCGTTGCTTTTGTCCACGATGTCATTCAGCCTTTAAAAAGGACTAAACTTCCGGGAAAGGACGAACTCTTTTTTGCGAGACTCACAACCCTTGTCGTGGGGATCCTTGCAGTGGTTTTTGCCATATCGATAAAGAGCATTCTCGATATCTTGATCTACTCTTACAATTTCTGGTCGCCGATTCTTCTTGTTCCTCTTGTGTTTGCGATATTCGGTTTCAAGGCAAGAAGAGAACATTTTTTCATCGGTGCTTTTTGCGGCGCCCTGGGTGTTATCGTGTGGAATTCTTGCCTGCATAAGCCTTTCGGGATAGACGGCCTTATTGCCGGCGTTGTCTTTAACCTTGCCGCCTTTCTGATCTCATATCGAATGCTGGGGAAAAAAGATGTTTCTTGATTGCTACCGCTTAAAAACAGGGATCTTAAAAATAAAAAGGGAAACATATAATCAATAAAAAAGCCCGGTGTTTTAAACCGGGCTTTATTTTTTTCAGATCACAGCTTAGCTATACTTTAATGACAACTACGTTTACAGCCTGCTCGCCTTTATCACCCTGCTGAATCTCAAACTCCACTTCGTCATTTTCTTCCAAAGACTTGTAGCCGTCTCCCTGAACGGCGCTGAAATGCACAAATACATCGCTGCCTTCTTCAGGGGTAATAAAACCATAACCCTTCTGGTTGTTAAACCATTTAACCTTTCCACGTGCCATTACTTACTATCCTCCTTTCCCATGTGTTATATATTATAGTAAATAACGGCAGAAACCAGAGGCGAAAGGTAACTGCTTGATACCTTGCTGCTGAATATTTCTACTCCTTTACTTACTACAGCGAGAAATTATATATAAATCATACTGTTTGTCAACAAAATTATAATGATTTGCGGAAAAAACCGGTGAGGTTTTTATATGTTAATACAGGTGGTTTTTCCCGGAAAATGATACTGGCCTGCAATCTCAGCAAGTAGAAAAAGGTAAATGATAATGCGTAACTTTATTGACAAAGTCCTTTATATCTTTTAGAATTAAATACCGGAAACCCTCAGAGGGATTGAAATGAGTCCAGAAAAGAAAGAAAAGTCAGATATTCTCAACAGACTGAGAAAATTTCACAAAAAGATTGAAAGGCTCGATTCGGAAGATTCCTGGCAGCTCAAAGCACTGGAATCAATCAAAAACAACGAAACCAAATACCGCAGTCTCTTTGAAGATTCTCCTGTTTCTTTATGGGAAGAGGATTTCTCGGCTGTCAAGGTCTATCTTGAAGATTTAAAAACCTCAGGGATCCCAGACTTCAGATCCTACTTCAAAAACCACCCCGAAGAGATGAAAAGATGTGCGTCTATGGTGAAGGTTGTTAATGTCAATCGGGCGACAGTCGAACTGCTCAAGTTCGAAAAAGAGGAACTGCTGAAAAATCTCCTTCTGATTTTCAGAGAAGAAACATACATTGTTTTTCTGGAGGAACTTGTGGCCCTGGCCGAGGGCAGAAAATTGTTTGAATCAGAGGCTGTCAATCGAAAAAGAGATGGTGAAAAGCTCTATGTTACCCTGCGGCTTGCTGTTGTTCCGGGCCATGAGGACACGTGGTCGAGAGTTCTTATCTCTTTTACAGACATCACTGAACGAAAGCGTGCGGAAGAGGAAGTAAGGGAGAAGTCAAAACAGCTGGAGGCTCTTTATGAGCTGGGGAAAAAGGTCACCACAATTATTTCAATGGAAGAACTGCTTCCCTGGATTGCTGAAGAGGCGAAAAAGCTTCTTGATGCTGATCTTTGCAGTTATCGATTAAAAGAGGGGGACTATCTGGTTCGAGGCGGCGGGACCAGGGAGGGACTTGAACTGATGAGTAAGGAAAAGATTAAAATAGGGGAGGGTGTCGGGGGTCTGGCTGCCGAACTGAAAAAGCCGATTATTATTTCAGAAAACCTGGCGGATGAGCCGAAATACCTCTTCGAACATGAAAAGAAGACAGGCAGAAGTAGCTTCCGGTCTTTTTTGGGTGTTCCGATGATGATAAACGGGGATATCAAGGGAGTGCTCAATGTCTATACAAAGAAACCGAGACGATTTACAGATAGTGATGTCGAATTATTAGTTTCCTTTGCCGGTATGGCGGCTGTCGCATTAGAGAATGCAAGGCTATTTAAAGATTTAGAAAAAACAAAGAAGGAGCTGGAGGAGTCCGGAAAGGTGCTTGAGGATAAGGTGGAAGAGAGAACAAGGGAGTTGAAAGAGATTCATAACCAGCTGATACACGCAGAGAGACTGGCGGCCACAGGAAGACTGGGAGCCAGCGTTGCCCACGAGATCAATAATCCTCTTCAGGCTATTGAAAATTTTATTTCCCTTGTTATGGAGAATATCGATAATGAAAGCCAGGATAAAAGATATTTAATATTGGCTCAGGAAGGAATTGACCGCATTGCCAAGATTGTCAGGCAGCTTTTGACGTTCCATCATCCGGAAACAGCCCGCGTGGACCTGATCGATATAAACGGCATTGTAGAAAAGGTCCTCGGATTGACAAGCAACCAGCTTTCGATCAACAAAATCAGAGTGACAAAAGAACTCTCCCCTTCCGAGCCGAAGATCCATGGCTCTTCCCAGCAGATGCATCAGGTTTTGTTAAACCTGATACTCAATGCTCAGGATTCCATGCTGGATGGCGGAGAGCTGAGGATCAAAACAGAGAACGGCGAAGAAGCGGCTTCAATTTTCATAAAGGATACAGGTGTCGGTATGTCTGAAGAGGTGCTTGCGCATATCTTTGAACCCTTTTTTACCACAAAAAAGAAGAAGATGGGGACGGGTCTCGGGCTTTCTGTTTCTCACGGGATTATCAGGGCTCACGGAGGGGATATTCATGTTGAAAGCAAAGAGGGAGAAGGGACGACATTCATTATCCGGCTTCCTATCAATCATCACGCCTAATAGTCAACTGCAACTGCATTAAAACGCTTGAACCTCACTCAGCATATTGTCAAAGACTAGGTGAAAAATTTGCCCAATACCTTTACAAGGCGAGAAGGGTAAGAATCCCAAAAGAAAACTGCAAAAACTTTTTGACAAACGACTCTCTTTTGGTATGCTTTTTTTGATACGGCACCTACTGTTAAGAACATTGGGTCTTTGAAAAAAAAGAGTGAACATTTGAAGTAAGAAAGACTGCCAATTATATTAAGAGATGAAAAAAAGCTTTTGAGCGAACAGAAAGGAAGCCGTTTTTTTTTGAAGGATCAAACTATCAGTTATTAATGTTCTGGAGAAGCAAAAATGGCCTTAAATTTTAAGGAGAGAATAACCGGGATTAACAGAGACTGGTCCCTTTTTCAGGAGCTAAAAACGCTTCAGGTTAACCTCGGAAATTTTTGCAACCAGCGATGTATTCACTGCCATGTTAATGCCGGTCCTTTCGGAAAACAGATCATGAAAAAAGAGGTCATGAATGATATTATCCGTTTTATTTCAAAAACCCCCGGGCTCATCCTTGATATCACGGGCGGATGTCCCGAGATGAACCCTCATTTCAGGTTCTTTGTTGATAAGGCGAAGGAGTGCACATCGAAAATCATGGTGCGGTCGAACCTGACCGTTATGCTGGAAGAGGGTATGGAGTGGATTCCTGATTATTTCAAAGAAAACAGAATATGCCTTGTCTGTTCCCTTCCCTGTTATACCGAAGACAATGTCGACAAACAGAGGGGGGAGGGGATTTTTGAGAAGAGTATCAAGGCCCTGAAGATACTGAACCGTCTCGGTTACGGAATCGAAGACGAACTTGAGCTTGACCTTGTCTATAATCCGGGCGGTGCGTTCCTTCCGCCCCTGCAGGAGAAACTTGAAAAAGATTATAAACAAAGGCTTAAGGAAGATTTCGGCGTTGTCTTTCATCACCTTTTTACCATTACCAACGCCCCGATTAACCGTTTCAGAAAATATTTGGAAGCAAACGGGAAGTTAAAAGAATATCAGGGGCTTCTGGAGAAGAGCTTCAACCCCGATACAGCAGAGAATATTATGTGCAGAACCCTGTTAAGCGTTGACTGGCAGGGGATTCTTTATAACTGCGACTTTAATCAGGCACTCGGCCTGCCTCTTAGAGATGAAAAGGGAAGGCTGCTGGAAATTACAAACCTCTCTATAGAGGAGATGAAAGGAACGGAGATAATCCTTGATAATCACTGCTACTGCTGTACAGCCGGTTTTGGCTCCAGCTGCACAGGAACGCTGGCATAATACACACTGAAGGAGAAAATATGGCCAAGCATGACTATGATCTGATCATTATAGGCGGAGGAGCAGCGGGTCTGACCGTTGCTGCCGGAGCGGCCCAACTGGGGGTGAAGACAGCTCTTATCGAGAAGAAAAAGCTTGGCGGCGACTGCCTCCACTATGGTTGTGTGCCGAGCAAGACCCTGATTAAATCAGGAAAGGTCTATCACTATGCGAAAAACATGAAACAGTTCGGACTGCCTCAGGATGCGATATCACCGTGCGACATAAAGAAGGTGATGAAACGCGTTAAAGATGTTATCAAGAAAGTCGGTCTTCACGACTCGGAAGAGAGATTTACGAAAATGGGTATCAAGGTTATCTACGGACAGCCTGAATTCACCTCAGAAAGAGAACTGATCATTAACGGAAAGAGGCTTTCGGCATCCAAGTTTGCCATTTCCACGGGAAGCGGCCCTCTGATTCCTCCGGTCGAGGGTTTGAAAGAAGCCGGTTATTTAACGAACATCGAGGTCTTTTCTCTTAAAAAACTGCCTGAAAAACTTCTGGTTGTCGGCGGAGGACCGATAGGCGTAGAGATAGCCCAGGCGCTGTCAAGGCTCGGCAGCCGTGTGACGATCGTTGACCTCTCCCCGAATATTCTGGACACAGAGGACCGGGACATGTCGGAAACCGTTGCCAGGCAATTATCGGCAGAAGGAGTTAATATTATCTGCAATTCGCTGGTGAGCAAGGTTTCTTTAAAGAGGGGCAAAAAGGCCGTGCTCATTAAGAATAATAAGAACGAAGAAAAAGAGATGATCGTCGACGAGGTCCTTGTCGCTACCGGCCGTGCTCCCAATGTCAACGGGCTTAGCCTGGAAAAGGCGGGTGTGAAGTATTCAAAAAGAGGGATCGAGACCAACCTGAAGATGGAAACCAGCCAGAAGCATATTTACGCTGCCGGCGACGTCAACGGGAAATATTTCTTTACCCATATGGCCGGTGCCGAGGGAAGCCTGGTTGTGAGGAATGCCGTTCTCCATATTCCCGGAAAAATAAATTATATGCTGACCCCATGGACGATCTTCACCGATCCGGAAATAGCGTCAGTCGGGTATAGCGAAAAGACAGCGAAGAAAAACAATATTGAATATGATGTCTATACAGAGGTTTTTGAAGAGATCGACAGGGCCTTTGCAGAAGGGGAGACAACAGGTAAAATGAAGATCCTGACAAAGAAGAATTCGACGAAGATTATCGGAACGCAGATTGTCGGGATGAATGCCGGAGAGATCATTTCAGGGGCGGTGCTGGCCCTGAACAAGGGGATGAAGCTATCAGACCTCGCAACACCGGTATTTGCCTATCCGACCCTGTCCGAAATCAATAAAAAAAGCGCCGGTAAATATTATTCCGATAAAATCTTTTCTGAAAAGACCAGAAAGATTCTCAAGTTATTATTCGGCTATAAAGGATAAGCCGATCAACGGAGGCGCAAAGTGAAGAGCTTTCAGGGCGGCAGGATCGAGGTGAAACAGGGGGATATCACGGCCGAGAACGTTGATGCTGTTGTCAATGCCGCGAACAGCTCCCTTTTAGGGGGAGGCGGCGTAGACGGCGCCATCCACAGGGCAGGGGGACCGGACATTCTTCGGGAATGCAAAAGAATCAGGGAGAACGACTTCCCAAAAGGTCTTCCGACAGGGGAGGCAGTGATCACAACCGGCGGTAATCTGCCGGCCCGCTTTGTTATTCACACGGCCGGCCCTGTATGGCACGGCGGAAAAAAGAAAGAAGAAGAAAAGCTGAAAGACTGCTATCAAAACTCTCTCATGGTCGCTCTCAAGAATGAGTGCAAAACCGTTGCCTTTCCCGCAATCTCGACAGGCGTATACGGCTATCCCAGAGAGCTGGCTGCGAAGGTCGCTTCAAAAGCGGTGGCCGATTTTCTCAAAAACAGAAGTGAGATTGAAAAAGCTGTTTTTGTCTTTTTCTCAGAAGAAGATATGGAGGTTTTTCTCGAGAACGCCGGGTTATGACCGTTTTTTAAAGAAAGAGGGTTTTTATGGAAGGCCCGATACTCATAACCGGTGCCACTGGTTTTATCGGAAAAAGGCTTTGCCGGGTTCTTGCAAAAAAAGGTGCTGAGCTGATTGTCCTGACCAGGGACCCAGAAAGGGCGAAAGAGAAGCTGCCCGGCGCTGCGGAAATAAAAGCCTGGGACCCCCTTAAAGAAATCCCCCCGCTTCAGGCTGTTGAACAATCGAAAGCCGTGATTCACCTTGCCGGGGAAAATGTTGCCGGCAGATGGAATGAAGAGAAGAAACGGCTTATCCGGGAAAGCCGGATATTAAGCACAAAGAACCTTGTTGAAGCCCTGAAAAAAGCGGCAAAAAGACCCGAAGTATTGATCTCGGCTTCGGCCATAGGGTATTACGGAGACAGAGGGGACGAGCTTCTGACAGAAGATTCGTCTCTGGGCCGGGGTTTTCTGGCCGATATCTGCAGGGAGTGGGAGGAAGAGGCGAAAAGGGCGGAAGATCTGGGCATCAGGGTCGTCTCAATTCGTATCGGTATTGTTCTCGGCCCTGACGGCGGGGCTTTAAAAGAGATGCTTTTTCCTTTCAGACTCGGGCTCGGCGGGCCGCTTGCCAGCGGAAAGCAGTGGATGGCGTGGATTCACCGGGATGACCTCATAGGGATAATCCTTCATGTTTTGCAAAACAGCGATATCAGAGGAGCTGTTAACGGAACAGCCCCTTTCCCTGTCCGAAACAGGGAGTTTTCAAAAACCCTCGGCAGTCTTCTTTGCCGGCCGGCATTTTTCAAAGTTCCTTCTCTGGTTCTTAAGCTTCTTTTCGGGGAGTTTGCCGCGTTCCTGCTCCAGAGCGAAAGGGTTGTCCCCCAGGCGATAAAGGATTCCGGCTACATCTTTCAGTATGAGACACTGAGCGCGGCCTTAAAAGAGTGCCTGGGGAAATAGCCGGCCCCGGGATTCTAAGGGTCTTTTCTCTCTCCATTTCTTTCATGAAAACAGATTTTTAAGAAGGATTTTTGACAAATGACAGGAAAGAGAAATATAATGATGAAAATTCCTAAGAAAGGTTTGAAAATTGAGGGTTAAACTTGCTAAAACAGCGGGATTTTGCAAGGGCGTAAAAAGGGCGATGAATATTGTCCTGGATACGGCGAACAAGAAGAAAAAAGACATCTATACCTACGGGCCTTTGATCCATAACCCGCAGGCCGTAGAGCTTCTTGAATCGAAGAACGTAAAGATCATCAATGACGTATCCGAATTTTCCAGCGGCACGATCATTATCAGAACACACGGCATAAGCCCTGACGTGAGAAAAAATATCAAAGAGACGGGAGCGGATATCTGCGACGCCACCTGCCCTGATGTGATGAAGGTCCAGTCTCTGATAAAGAGGCATGCTGAAAAAGGATATTCCATCATCATTATCGGCGATAAGGGCCACCCCGAGGTCATTGCCCATCTCGGATTCAGCAGCAACAAAGGGGTGGTTATCGATACGGAGGAAGAGGTGGAGAACCTCCCTGATACAGAAAAGGTGTGCGTGGTCGCCCAGACAACATATGATTACAAAAAATTTGAAGAGCTCGCAGAGAGGATCAAAGAAAGATTCGACAATGCAGAGATATATAATACTGTATGCGATGCCACATTCAAAAGGCAGGAAGAGATCCTTAAAATGTGCAAAGAGGTCGACTGCATGGTCATTGTCGGCGGAAGGAACAGCGGCAACACCAAAAGGCTTGTTCAGATCGCAGAGTCGACCAAAACGCCTGTGTTTCATGTAGAAACAGAAGAAGAGCTCGACGAAGAGAAACTGAAGGTATTCAACCTTGTCGGTGTCGGCGCCGGGGCATCCACTCCTCACTGGCTCATCCAGAAGGTGATTAACAGAATCGAGAGTATCAGCAAGGGGCAAAGGGGGAAAGTGTCTTTATTATTGGCACTTCTCCGGTTTCTTGTGAAGGTGAACATCTATGTTGCTCTGGGCGCCGGGTTCTTAACCTATGCGGCCTCACTGCTTCAGGGGATCCGTCCGATGTGGGAGACAATCGTTATAACCGTCCTTTATATCTTTTCCATGCATGTCCTTAACCGGTTTACCGATAAAACAGCCGGGAGGTTCAACGACCCGGAACGGATGATGTTCTATGAGAAGCACAGCCGGAAACTGATGGTGTCTGCCGTAGCCTCTGCCCTCACCGGTCTTGTTATCGCTTTGAGCCTCGGCCCTGTTGCTTTTTTCGTCCTGCTTTTATCCTGTATATTCGGGGTTATGTACAGCATGAGAATAGCACCGAAGGGGCTCGACAGATTTATTAAATATAAGAGGCTCAAAGATATCCCTGCCTCAAAGGATCTATTTATTGCGATGGCCTGGTCCATTGTGGCTGTTATCCTTCCGTTCATCGTCTCGGGAAAGGGGATTTCCGCTGCAACGCTTGTAACCTTTTTCTTTACCTTTTCGGTCCTTTTTATCAGGGCGACGATATTCGATCTGAGAGATATGCAGGGGGACAGAATTGTCGGCAGAGAGACCTTTCCCATTATTGTCGGGGAGAACAGGGCTTTGAACATTATGAAGGGGCTCGCCGTCATAACGGGACTCGTTCTCATCGTTTCGATGTTTTTTTATTCGATCTCTCCTGTCGGCTGGTTTTTCGTTTTATCGATAACCTATATATTTTTCGCCCTCACTCTTTTCAAGAAAGGCCTTTTTGTCCAGAGGTTTACATGGGAAGCGGTTATCGACGGGAATTTTCTTCTTCTGGGCATGATGAGCCTTGTTTGGAACTTCCTTGCCCTTTAAAATCTTTTTGACGGTTGATTATTCTCAGATTTATGCTATATTTTTAATATATTAACATTAACTTTTTATTACTGGAGTCGATATGGAAAAGATGAGTGTCTCAGTGGTTATCAGTGACGGGGGCGAGGGAGAAGTTTTAGCCAATGCTCCCCTTTTTCAGGGAGTTTATGCAACAGGAAATTCAGAGGAAGAAGCGCTTAAAAAGATCAAGGAAAAGGTTGAGGAATTTCTCCGGACCGAATACTCTGCCCACGAGCATCCGCCCGAAGAGGTTACAGAAACCGTGGCGGTAGAGGTTGATGGCAAGGTTCTTAAATATACGGCATTCTTTTTTTCACTCGGGATGGGATATAAGGTTCTTGTACCCCTTTTACCCGGATGCGTGGCAAAGGGGAAAACGTTTCAGACGGCTCTCAACGACATCAAGCAGGCGCTGGACCAGTTTGCAGGGATTCCCACTACGAAGAAACTTTTTATTGAGGAAAACGTCAAGAAAATCGAAGTGGACTACTAGAAGATCCATAAAAGGAGTTTCATAAAATAAAAAGAATTTACGGTAACACTGTCGGTCTGAAGGCGAGCCAGACGAAAAAGATTCTTCATATCTATCGGAGAAAGATTCCGTTCGAAAAACTCATCACCCCTGAACTGGGTCGATACATCACGGAGATATCAAGGGAGATTAACCGCCAGATCGGGATTATCGTAGACCGGCAGGGAATTATCGAGTATGTCATTGTCGGCGACACCAGGAAGATAGTTATCCCGCCTCTTAAGAGGACAAGGCTCGCTTTAAGCCGTTTCAGCGGTCTTCGCTGTATCCATACCCATCTTGATGAAGAGTCTCTGTCCCAGGACGATTTTTCCGACCTTGCCCTTCTCAGGCTCGATATCATAACAGCCATATCGGTTTCGCCCAACGGGCTTCCGGGGCGCGCCTACTCCGCACACCTTGTTCCGGAAAACCCGGGAAAAAAGAACTGGGAAAAGCTGCCTCCCGTCCCTTTTTCCAGGCTGGACCTGAATTTTCTGGAGCTCGTCAATTCCCTTGAGAGCGAGTTTGACAGGGCTTACGGATTCAGGAAAACCGGTGATAAAAGAGACAGGGCCATACTCGTCAGTGTGACAACAGTCAGTAAAGCAGAAGCGGAAGAGTCCCTGCTCGAATTGAAAGAGCTGGCGCGGTCGAACAATCTTGTTGTGCTCGATACCATTGTCCAGCACAGAAGCCAGATAGACCCCAAATATGTTCTCGGCAAGGGAAAGCTGAATGATTTCATTATAAGGACCCTTCAGCTGGGGGCCGACCTTATCATATTCGACAGAGAACTGACCCCGGCCCAGATACGCTCTATCTCCGATATCACAGAGCTCAAGATCATCGACAGGACACAGCTCATTCTCGATATATTTGCCCAGAGGGCCAAGAGCAACGACGGAAAGATACAGGTGGAGCTTGCCCAGATGAGCTATCTTCTTCCCCGTCTTATTACAAAGAACACGGCTATGTCGAGGCTGACAGGAGGAATAGGGGGAAGGGGCCCCGGTGAAACAAAGCTGGAGATAAACAGGAGGCGCGTCAGAGACAGGATCAACCGTCTTCAGAAAGATTTGAAGGCGGTCTGCGCACACCGAAGCCGTCAGAGAATGAAAAGAAGAAAGAGCGGGCTCCCGATCCTTTCTATCATCGGGTACACCAATGCCGGCAAGTCGACCCTTCTCAATTCCCTTACCAACAGCAGCGTTACGGTAGAGGACAGGCTCTTTGCCACCCTTGACCCCACCACAAGGAGGCTTCGGTTTCCCCGGGATATCGAGGTGGTCATCACAGATACCGTTGGCTTTATCAAGGACCTTCCCAAAGAGCTTATCAAGGCCTTTCATGCCACCCTCGATGAGCTGAAAGAGGCAGACCTTTTTATCCATGTTGTCGATATCAGCAATCCGAATTTCGAAGAGCAGATATTGGCGGTAAAAAAGATACTTTCCGGCCTGGAGCTCGACGATAAGCCGACCCTTCTTGTGTTCAATAAGGAGGACAGGGCCGACAAGGAGGAAGTGAAGAACTTCTGCAGGTTCTACGACGCGGTCTCGATTTCCGCCAGAGACACGTCCACATTAAGGGGGCTTGTCGAGAGGCTCCAGCAGATCGTCCTCGGCTCGTTCCCGGACGGTTCAGAGACATGGAAGCACGCCGTCAAGGAATTTAAAAAGGTCGGTTCTGTTTAGAGCGAAGCGGGGTTGATCAAGAGGGCATATTCTTCTTAAAATCCCAAAATGGTCTTATCTTTGGCGCAGTTCCCAATTGACAAAGTTGTTCCATTCTTCAACAGCTTTTTTGGCTGCTTGCTGGTGATATTGCGCTTCGTTATTTTGTTTATCAATAAAATCATTAATGCAAGTTTTATATCTTTCTACAGCATATTTGAATTGGTCAACGTCCGATTGAGAACGAAAACTATGCGGCTTGTAAGGTTTACTACAAGAGTGTGAGGGGGAACTCCAATCTGCTTTTGATACTTGAGGGATAAAAATTAATAGTATTAAAAAGAAAAAGGGAATTATTGTTTGGTATCTTTTATTCATTTATCTATCTCCTGTTCATATAAGATGGATGAACGAAAAATAAAGGTTTTGATATAAATATCAAAATGTAGAACCGAAATCAGATTAGACCTGTTTTTTGATAATGCAAAACAAGCTTGTATCATAAAAAAAGATTTTGTCAATCACCTAAATAGGTAGTTTTTTAGATTTTTCATGCTCCATTCTGCTTTTTAGGAGCATTAAATGCCTTTTACCCCCATTACGGTTTTTCAGGTTGAGGGCGAGTTGAGCAAGGGAAAAAGAAGCAGCAGTTGACCGAAGCGGAGCTAGGGCATTTAAAATGCCTTTTAATCTCCCCCTTCTGATTTTTAGGGATTTAATTAGTGTGAGTGAGGATGATGAATAAAAACTGTCTGAGACCGTAGGTCGAGTTTTTTTTATTCGCCGAGCGAACGTTGTTAGATACCGTGAAGAAAATCAGCTGGGGCGTCTTTCTTTTCATTCTTTTCTTGGACGAGCAAGAAAGGTAAGAAAAGCACTTCTTATCTGTTTCTTCTGAATGCCAGGCTCAGGCTCTCTACATGGCTTTTGATAAAGGCCTTGGCTATTTTCGGGATGTTGAACCTGAGAAGACCTACAGGCAGGTTCAGTTCGTTCTTCTCGCATACCGTCGATAAGTTTGAGCGGTCGACAATAGGCTTCAGGGCCTTCAGCTTCTTTTTACGGCTTTCTTTGTCATCCACAGTCAGGATGGTATCGATCTCTTTGATGACCTTCATGGCCTTGATAATCCTCTTTTCTGTGACAGCAGCCGTTTTTTTGTCGACAAGCCCTTTTTCGGCCTTCAGCCGGTTCATCCCAATCCCTGCCTCATAGGTGGAAAAGACTATCTCGTCCCGTGTCATCCACTCGGTTTCATAATTCATGATATACTTCCAGCTCGGCGCTACCAGGGCCTTTCTGTGCTCTTCAAGTGTCCTGCAGGACATTTTGTACCCGTATTTTTCGGGAAACTCGAACGCAAGGCTTCCGGGGTCGATAAACGGGGCAAGAGGCGAGACAAAGGGAAAGACCCTTCCGTTGCCGTTCCTGTAAGCGAGGAGCTTTCTGCTGTAATCGACGGTGTCCATGACAGACTGGTAGGTCTGGCCTGAAAGCCCGGTCATGAAGAAAAGGTCGAAGCGCTCGCAGCCCATCTCACAGGCATACTCTATCGTGTTTTCAAGGCCCTCGTTCGTGTATCTCTTGCCGAACCTCGCCCTTATCTCCTCATCGTGGGATTCGCAGGACATTTCAATCGTGAACCTCGGCAGGGCTCTGGCAAGCTTTACCATGAAGTCTCTCGGAACAGGCGAAAAGAACTCGACGATAACCCTGTTTTCTATCTTTTCTTTCTCTATCATCGTTAAAAATTCTTCGGCATAATCATCCCCGTTCATGCGGATATCACCGATAAGGATGATAGGCGCCTTGGTCAGCTTTCTGATGCTTTTGATATCCTTCACAAGCGAAGCGGGAGAGCGGTAGACCGTTTTGTCCCTGTTCAGGAAATTCTTAAAGGTGAAGGCAGAGCCGCCGCAGGTGATACAGTTCTTATCGCATCCCCTGCATGACATGGCCGCTGTAATCGGATATTCAAGCCAGTCCTTGAAGGGCACAAAGCTCGCAAGGTCGCGGTATTTGAGAACAGAGCGGACAACCGTGTTGTAGTCAAGCTCGATATTCTCGATGTCGTTAGGGACATGGGAAAGGGGGTTGATATGTATCTCGCCCTTTTTGTCCTTCCACGTCAGGTTGGGAACATGGGCCGGCTCTTCGCCCTTTTTGATGCACTCCATGAGCATACGGAGAGGCTCTTCGGTCGAATCCCCCCTCATCACATAGTCGATAAAGGGATAGCTTATCAGCTCTTTATGAAAATATGTCGAAGAAAATCCCCCGAAGATAACAGGGGTATTTTTATGGAGCTCCTTCAGCTTTCTGGCAACCTCGACACTTCCGTGGGCATGCGGCAGCCAGTGAAGGTCTATTCCGAAGGCCTTGGGTTTTAAAGACTTGAGAACCTTATCAGCATTGAAGCCGTTTCCGTTAAGCATTTTGATGGCCAGATTGAAGATCCTGACATTGAGCCCGTGCCGCTCCAGATATTCGGTAATGCTGACAAACCCGACAGGGTACATCTCAAAAACCGGCGTAGAAGGGACCACATCGCTCATCGGCCCGTACATGATGGATTTATTCCTGAAGTCGTAGACACTCGGCGCGTGTATGAGAGCTAGGTCAATCTTCGGCATGAATCAAAATCCTCCATAGACACTTAGTCAAACCATTTCAAACTTTTGTGCTAACCGAACAGCCCCAGAAGAACCAGCAGGAGACCGAAAGCACAGCCGATAGCGGACAAAACTTTCACCCTTTGCAGTGTATCGCCCATGATTCTTTTTGCCAGTTCCTTGTAATCGTCCGTCCAGTAGTAGATATAAACTCCGGCAGGGAGCCAGAGCACGGCCAGCATGAACATAACCGTTTCCAGCCACGTCCTGCTTTTCAGAATGAGCAGGAAAATAATCAGCGCAAGCGTAAAGATAACAACCCCTACCGTCTTCAGGACATTATCTTTTTCCATAATCTTAAGAGCGACTTCCTTCGTTTTCTCAGGCCATATGATGCCCGGCAGCCTGCAGATAATAGCAATAAAGCCGACAACCAATGCGATGAGTTTTAACGAAGCCATAGCGTAAGCTCCTTAAAATAGTGAAAGTTAAAAGCAGAAAACTATATCACAGCAGTGAGGTTTAGGCAATAATTTTGTTACCTTGTTTGCCTGTCCAAACAAGGTAATCCAAGAAAGGACACCCCCGTGCCTTTTTCAGGAATTTTACCTTACTTTTTTGCTTGCTCCAAAAAAGTAACAAAAAAAGGCACCCCACTGATTTTCTTCACGGTATCTAACAGCGTTCGCTCGGCTACGAGCGCAACTCACCTTCGGTTCAGACAGTGCTCTCCGTTTTCCTCGCTACCCTCAGCATTGACCTAAAGAGCAGCATGGGGGATAAATGCAGGTTTTGATTGCAAAAAATGCTTTTATTGCATATAATTTAAAAATTATAAATTTTAAATCATGTTGAAAATATGTCCCTACAAAAAATATCTCAGGAAGAGTTATTAGCAATTTTAGAAAAACACAAAAATTTGGTAACTGGAGGTGCAGGCAAAGAAAAAAGAGCAAATTTTACAGATGTAGATCTCGAAGGTTTAAATTTAGAAAAATGTTATCTCAAACTTGCGATATTTAAGAACTCTTGTTTTAAGAATGCTAATCTTACTGAGGCCAACCTTAGTAGTACTGAACTTCAAAATGTTGATTTTAGCGATGCGTGTCTAAAGAAAGCTCAATTTCTTGATGCCAATCTCAATGAAATTAGTTTCAAAAATGCAAAACTTCAAAATACTGTTTTTCGAGGTATTATCATTAAGAAAGTTGATTTTGAAGGAGCTGATCTCAGGGATGCTGACTTTGAAAATGCCACTCTCATAGAATGTAGTTTTAAAAGTGTTGATTTAGGTGGAGCTAATTTCGAAGATGCTAAACTAGGGGGAGCTAATCTTAACGAATCAAACCTCGAAGGTGCAAATTTCAAAAGCGCCAATTTGTCATATGCCAAAATTAAAAATGCTAATTTAAAAGATGCCGACTTGGAAGATGCAACGGGGCTTGGTTCAGCTCAGCTGGGAGGAACCAAGTTCACCGGAGCGAAGCTGCCGAACGACTTTCGTGAGTTCGCTTTTCTTGATGTAATCGCAGAAATTTCCAAGAACGCGCGTAAGGTCTTCTTTGTCATGCTTCTTGCATGTGTCTACTCATTGCTTACGATTGCAACAACCACTGATGCACAATTGCTCGTTAACTCGGCTTCTTCCCCGCTTCCCATTATAAGAACGCAAATTCCGATTGCGTGGTTTTATCTGGCCGCACCAATTATTTTGATGTTCAATTATTTCTACTTTCATCTCTACCTCCAGCGTCTCTGGGAGGGATTATCAAGTTTGCCTGCAAGGTTTACAGACGGCAAACGGGCAGATGAACTAGCTTATCCTTGGATATTGAACAGCCTTGTCCGGCGCTACTTCATGCTGTTGAAAAAAGACCGGCCGATTATTGCAGTGCTAGAAGAATATATAACTATTTTTGTGGGTTGGTGGGTAGTTCCCGTAACACTATTTGCCTTATGGCTGAGATATTTACCCCGCCATTATTTGACAGGCACAATACTACAAATCACTCTATTAGTAATTTCGATAGGTTTGGCAATATGGTTTTTGGGTCTTACCCGCAAGACTCTTGAGGGCAACCCTCCAAAACCAATAAAGTGGAGAAAAATTCTAGATAACAAAAGAAAGTTTTTGAAGAATACAACATTTGTTATAACAACTGCCTTATTACTTTCTATTGCTTGGTATGGGTTATTTACCATTTCTAAGCATGGAATGAATGTTGGTTCAAAGGACTTAGGAGTATTTAAGCTGATAGCTTTCACAGGCTACAGGCCATATGCAGAGCTCACAGAAGAAGAGCTTTCAATCAAGCCGCCGAATTGGACAGGAAAGGAAGAACAGATTGAACTGGTTAAAGGGGCAAAACTTAGAGGTGCAAACCTTCAAAATGCTGAAGCAATAAAATCATTTTTGCTCAAAGCCGATCTCAGGCTTGCCAACCTTCAGGAAGCCAATCTCTATAGAGCCAACCTTCAGGAAGCCGATCTCAGGGGGGCTAACCTTCAGGAAGCCGATCTCAGGGTAGCCAACCTTCAGGAAGCCAATCTCTTGGGAGCCAACCTTCAGAAAGCCGAGCTCTGGGAAGCCAACCTTCAGGAAGCCGATCTCAGTAGAGCTGAACTTCGGGGAGCCAAAAATTTAACTATTGATAAACTTTCCAAAGTAAAAACACTTTACCAGGCTATATTAGATCCAGAACTTGAAAAGCAATTAAAAGAAAAGCATCCTCATCTTTTTGAGAAACCAAAAGAGAAATAAAAAGGCATTTAAAATGTCTTTCGATTTTACCCCCATTACGAGGCATTAAATGCCTTTAAATTTCCCCTTTCTGATTTTTAGGTCAATGCTGAGTTGAGCGAGGAAAAAAGAAGCAGCAGTTGAGTGTAGCGGAGCTAGACTATTTTTCTTTTAGAGCAGCTTTTCAACCTTAGCAAAAAAATCATTATAATATTTAGAATCAGTAACCTGTTCTGAAGTGGTTGCAAACCCACTTTCATCGCCATATACTCTAACTTTAAAGTTTATGCTTACTCTTATCTGGTTTTTCTGTTCTTTAACGTTTATGGAAGGCTCAATAAAAGTGTGAGGCATTAATATAGGACTTGATTTAATTGCACGTTCGGCAGCATAACCGCCTGCTGCAAGAAATTCCATACTTGCTTGTTTTTTTGCAGTTATTGAATCAATGCTTTTTGTTTCAATTTTAAATCCTTCTTTTTCTAGCACCTTTAATAAAATGTCTTTCATTTTATCAACATTTGTTCTTTCATATAAACGAATTTGATATTCTTCTATCTTGTCATAATTTCTTTTTACTTCCGCCATTACTAATGTTTTGCCTAAATCTTGCAGACCCTCTAAAAACGATGGTGTGGATTCCTGGGGGGTTGGGCCTTTTGTCCCACATCCGAATGAGAATATGGCAATCAGTAAAAACAAAACTATTTTCATAAATTTTTTCTCCTGAGTTGAGATGTTTTTTTTTGATAGTGCAAAACAAGCTTGTATCATAAAATGAGATTTTGTCAATCACCTAAACAGGTAGTTTTTCTATGTTTTTCCCCATCTGATTTTTAGGGGCATTAAATGCCTTTTATTCCCTCTTGTTATTGTAAAAAGAAAAGTTTGTACTATTATTAAGACCACTATGGATCCTAAACTTCATAAAAAGGCTCTCTATTTATCATATTTTACTGTCGGGTATAATATTGTGGAAGGGCTGGTGTCTATCTTTGCCGGGTGGCTGGCCGGCAGTATCGCGCTTGTCGGCTTCGGGCTGGACAGCTTTATCGAGTCGTTTTCCGGCGGTATTATGATATGGCGTTTCAGCATGAACGCAAAGCGCTCTGAAGAGGAGGAGGAAAGAATAGAGAAAAAAGCGGTGAAGCTGGTGGCTTTTTCCTTCTTTGTGCTGGGCGCTTATGTTCTGTATGAGTCTTTAAAAAAGCTCTATTCCAAAGAGATTCCCGAACCGAGCCTTTTCGGCATTGTCATCGCTGTTGTTTCCCTTATTGTCATGCCCGTTCTCTTTTATATGAAATACCGGACAGGGAAGTCGCTGGAGAGCCGGAGCCTTGTTGCCGACTCTAAAGAGACGCTTGCCTGCATGTTCCTCTCTCTTGCCCTTCTTGTCGGGCTGGGGGCGAATTACCTTTTCGGGTTCTGGCAGGCCGACCCGGTTGCCGGGCTGGTTATTGTCGCATTCCTTTTTAAAGAAGGCTATACCACGTTGAAAGAAGAGGCGCTTTGCAGTTGCTGAGCCCTCCTTTTTCGCTTGTTCCTGTTACATTCCCCAAAAAGCAAAAAATAGGTCTTGAAAAAATATTTAAATAAGATTGACAAGCTTTTATTTTTCTGGAAATATCGTGTGCAGATGTTTTTATGAAATTAAAAAACCGCTTGAAATCCGTATTTGGGATTTACGGCAGGCAAAAATATAAACTTTAAAAGGGGGTGAGAGTATGGCAGAAGCCTATTGTGTAAAATGTAAGGCGAAGAAAGAGATGGTCGGTGAAGAGAAGGTGACGATGAAGAACAAGCGCGATGCGTTGAAGGGCAAATGTCCTGACTGCGGCACCGGTATGTTTAAGATCCTGGGTATGTCTAAAAAATAAATTGCCCGTAGAGTTTTAAAGGAATATATATTTTTATAACAGGGCATTAAAAAACCCGGGCAGGATGAGAAGGCTGTTCATCGCTTAGAGACTGCTCTGGAAATGGAAGTTGTTTTTAAAAAAGCTGAAAGCGGGGATTACCCCGCTCTCAGCTTTTTCTTTTTTGTCTGAAAGGCTGTGTTTAATTCGGCTTTGAATGGAGAGACTTCACCTTGTCCATGTTGCCGGCCGCCCTGTAATACATCTGGGCTTTTTCCATGTTGCCGTTCTTTTCATGGATAGCGGCCATATGATGATAGGCTTCCGTGTTAAACCCGTCGAGTTCGGTCACCAGCTGAAGATAGTAAAACGCGCTGTAAAGCTCTCCCTTTTCTTTGAGGGCGATTCCGTAAGAGCTTAATATATCAATTATTTTTCTATAGCGCTCCTTGTTTTTCCGGAAGGTCTTTACGTCGTCCAGTTTCCATGCTTCCGAAACGCATTGCTTGTATTCCTTGGTGATGGTATCAATGCCGTAGCTTTCAATCTTGATGACAGCCCGTTTGAGCATCAGGACGATTCTGTCGTAATTTTTTTCTTTTTTCAGTCTTTCGGCTTTTTTCCTGTCGAAAGCATCGATAGTTCTGGCAAAGGCCCTGTTGTTTGAGAGGAACTCCTCAGAGATTGGTTCAAGCTGGCTTCCCCGAGTGCTTGCGAGGATGATCTTTTTCGGCAGATTGCCAAAGGCCTTTGCCCGGAAATCCTGACGGAGGGTTTGATGAATGGCCGGGACAGAATTCAGCTTTTGCAGATGACCGGCTTCTTCGATTTTCTTATCTGTATCTATGTAAAAAATTGCTTCCCACATCATGTTAATTTCCCCTTCTTGTTTTACTAATTCTATCGGACGATTCTTCCTTCTGGTTTATAGCTAAAATGGTTAAATTTTTGCAAAGGTCTGTAAGCGTTTTTATTTCAAAGAGAATTATTTTAAATTTTTTTCATGAGAAGTGGGGCGGCATGGAAGAGATTGATTTATAAATAGTTATCCTGTGTGCGGTTTTTTGGTTTGCGGAAGTTGTTGAAATGCTAATGCTTATTTAAAAGTGTATTTGCTCTGTTCTTTTTCGCCCATCAAGAGGGCGGGAAAAAGGATGATAAAAAGGGTATGATTTTGCCCTTTTTGCGTGTCTGAAAAGGACAGACGGAAGATAATTCAGAAAATCACCGCTCAAAAAACCTGAAAAGCAGATTGATTTCTCTAATTGCTGAAAAATCTAAAAAAGAAATAATTACATTGCTTTATAGCTCAAAAGAAGAAAAGCATTAATAATGCCATAGCATTGGCATATTATATTCAAAAAAAAACAAGAAAAGATAGCCTGTGAGTTGAGGATATTTTTGTAGTATATTAGAATAAAAATAAAATATAATAAGGGACATAAAAATTATTGCCTGAAAAGTCTTCACTTATGATTTGAGTCAGTTTTTTTAATTGGGCTTATATATTAATCTTAAGAATACAGATAAACTTTTTTACGCTCACTAAAAAAACAAGGAGGTATCATGCAAAAGAAAAGGGTATTTCAATCAGAGGTAGGTGAAGACTTCTTAAAGGATGATTTGGAAAAATATAAAAGTCTCGCAGAAGATCTCGGAAGCATGGATACTAAAATTATTAGCACTGATATGATCGTTATGGATGAGCGTGTACATGCGAGATGTGTTTCACCGATGTGTCAGTATTACGGTACCAACCTCAATTGTCCTCCTCATTCGTGGGTCTTAAACGAAACAAGAAAAATTGTAAGCCGGTATAAATACGGCATACTCACAATGATGCAGGTGCCTCCGGAAGAACAGGCAGGACCCGATTATAACGACTCAGAAAAACATAAGGTTCCGGATGCTCTCAAAATGTATAAAATTGTTTCAAAGATCCAGTCTGCTTCCTACTACGATGGATATTGTTTCTCGATCGCTTTCGGGGGAGGACCGTCATGCAAACGGGTGTTCTGCCCAAAACTTGAGTGCAATGGAATCCAGGGAAAAGGATGCCGGTTTGCTTTGAAGGTCAACCCTACTCTTCATGGTGTCGGAATGGACGTTGTCGCCATAGCATCAAAGGCAGGATGGAGCATGTACCCGATTGGAAAGGAGACAAAACCGTGCGAGATCCCTTACGGAATTGAACTTGGTCTGGTGCTGATCCATTAATATTGTTCCTTTTCTCTTCCAGGCGGGCAAAAAGAATGATCAGTGCCCTTTTTCCTTTTTATCCCCGCTTTCTTTTTCGGTTTTCATCTCGTTTCTGAACCAGACATCTCTTTGAGGGAAGGGGATCTGGATGCCTTTTTCTTTGAAGGCTTCCCATATCATATAGTTGAGAGTGCTCTTGGCAAGGGGTAAGCTTACCCTTTTGATATTGACCCAGGCGAGCAGAACAAAATCGAGGGAGCTGTTGCCGAAAGCAAGAAACTGTGCCTCGGTCGGCGGAGAACCAAGAACAAAATCGGTTTTTTTCGCAACATCGAGAAGCGTTTCTTTGACGAGGTTCACATCACTGCTGTAGGAAACACCCACGGGGATATGTATCCTGACGGTATTGTCCGAATAAGACCAGTTGATAAGCTGCTGGGAAATAAGGTGAGAGTTGGGGATGATGATGTCTATATTGTCGAGCGTTCTTAAGGTGGAAGTTCTCAACCCTATGTCCATGATCTTCCCGGAATTTTCCCCCAGTGTTATCCAGTCACCCCTCTTGATGGTTTTTCCCATGAGAATGACAAAGCCGCTGATGAAGTTGTTTACAATATCCTGAAGCCCGAATCCGATACCTATGCCGAGGGCACCGGCAACAGGAAGGATTATCTTCCAGCTGAGCCCCATGATGGAGAATGATATAAGGACGATGAAGATCAGCGCCGAGTTATAAATGAGGATATCAACGGTGCTGACAACATCTTCTCCCTTGCTTTCATGGTAAAGATATATCTGTATGCTCTTTCTCAGTATCCTTGTAATGAGCAGGAGAATATAGAAGACAATAACGCCTTTGGCCAGTGAGGCAAAACCGAACTGAAGGGTCTCTGAGTCCAGTATGGTGAAATTCAGGAAGACCTGTGCATGCTTTGCGATAAGAGGAATGGAAAAAAGAAAATAGAGCACGAATACAAGGTAAATGATATTGAGAAGCGAGACGAGGCGGCTGTTCAGTTGGTCTGTCAGCGTTTTAGGGATATTGAATTTCTCCATTGCCTTGATACATTGTCTGGGCACCAGCTTTTTGAGCAAAAAGTAAAGGAGTGTGGCCGTGACAAATACTGCCAGGAAGATGTAAAAATTTTTGGTCAAAAAGTATTGTTCTATCATGGTTTCCTTTCTTAACATTCTGAATTGTATGGCAAATCTATCACCTTATCGCGGATTTATCAAGAATATACTCGGTGAAATCTTTCGGATTTTAATAAACATATTTATTTTCATTGCCTTTGTCTATTATTTGCCGGGCAGAAGGATGAAAATTTCTAAAAGCCAAATGGGAGGCAAAATTTTTTTCTTTGAAAATAATTTAAAGAACCTTTTAAAACAACCTTTTTAGATGGTTGACAGAAAAAGTGAATATGGTATATTTGACAAGAATATTTTTCAAAACTTTAAATTTTTCTGGGCGCAAAAGGAGAAGACCATGAAGCGTTTGTTCTGGATGTTCAGCATAATGGTTTTAATAATTGTCTTTGCTGGTTGTACTGCGCATTATTCTCCGCTGGAACCTGGTCAAACTGAAAGTGTTGAGAAAAAAGAGACAACCAAAACTACTAAAAGTGTACCTCAGGATATCAGCAAAAAAGAGATAACAGAAATTACTGAAGAGTCATCTAAAAGTGATGTTAAAGGAAAAACGGCAAAGATTGTTATCGCAAGAGATGAGGAAATCGTTGAGATGCTTTTGGAACTAATTGATGATAAATTTCCAGGAGCAACTGAGATACGCCTTCATAAAAAGCGCAAGAGATTGAGATTTAATTATTACAATTTCTGGTTAGGCGCAGTAGCTGTTACCATTAAACTAAAGCCTGTGGCTGGAATAGATCAAAATGGCGTCAGGGTTAAAGGATATTTAATAGATATTCTCAGTAAAAGCCGTGCAAGCAATCCTACTTTGATTCCAGGTTATGCAATTGAAAGGATTAATGATGGGCTACCAAAACATATGAAAGAGTTTGAGCTGTCTTATACTTCTGTAACAAATGTAAAACCTGTAAGGATTCGTAAAGTTACTACTTATGCTGGTCAGGGAACAGGCTTTTTACTTGGAGACCGGTCTCTTGTTGTCACCAATTTTCATGTTGTCGGGGAGAAAGAAAAGGCAGATTTGTTTTTTCAAGGTGGCCAGAAAGTTAGCGGAAGAGTTGTCAAAAGAGACAAGGAAAATGACTTGGCGATAATAAAATTTGATGAATTCCGTGACAAGCCAAAAGGATTTAAAATTTATCCGTCTCATAAGATGAAATCCGGTCAGGAAGTTTCTGTTATAGGGTTTCCTTTGGGCAGTCTTTTAGGAGAAAACCCCGGTATTACGAAAGGAATGATCGCTGCTACGGTAGGTATCCGAAATGATAGCAGGCATTTTAGAATAACAGCGCAGATAAATCCGGGGAATAGCGGTGGTCCATTGATTAATAAGCAAGGAAAAGTTGTTGGGGTAGTTTCGCATAGTCTTAATGCATTATATTTGGCGCAAACACATGGAATTATCCCGGAGGGGGCAAACTTTGCCATAAAGTCTTCTTTGCTGTTGAGTCTGTTGCCTGATACAAGCGGTTTGGTTGCCTCGGAAGAGAGCCGGGCTCTAACTAATGAAGAAATTTTTGCTAATTACAGTAAGGCAGTTGTAATAGTAAGAATTCCTGAGTGGTAGTTTTTATTTTTAATCCAAATTTTTTTACATGCCTCGAAAAATCGTTGGGGCATCTTTTCTTTATTACCTTTCCTGTGTGAGCGATAAAGTAATTTATCCTCCTCCTCTTTTTTTCTTGACAAGTTTACTCATATATGGATAATAATGAAAATCAATATCAATAAGACAAATTATCAGATCATACGATGACCGGATAATCTGTTTTATTTTTTTTTGTTTATCGAAAGAAAACCATCATATAATATAATAAGGAGGACTTATGTGCGTTGCATTGGTAGGGGGAATGGACAGGCTTGAGAGGCATTATGTTGATGAGGCTTCAAGACTTGGGGTTAAGCTTAAGGTATTTTCACAGAATATCGGAGCCAGGGCGCTGAAGATTCGCAATGTTGACGCTGTTGTGGTCTTTACCAATAAGGTTTCCCACAACTCGAGAAAAGATGCGCTGAGGGCGGCGAAGTCAAAGAAAATTCCGTTCCTGATGTGCCACTCGTGCGGTGTTTCTTCATTAAAAGATTGCCTGAACTGCTTAAAGAAAGGGTCTTGATAATGCTTAGAAAATTTTTCATAACGGTCTTTGCGGTTTTTATCTTCTCAGGAACAGCATACGCCATGCATCCGCTCATCACGGACGATGCCGGCACAGAGGGGAAGGGGGGATTCCTGCTCGAGGTTAATTTTGAATACGGGCATGATGATGAGAACGGAACAAAAACAGATACGTTCGATTCGGAGGCCATATTAAATTACGGGATATTGAATAATACCGACATCATCCTGACCGTTCCCCATCAATATATCAAGACCAGAGCTTCGGGTACGGAGGATGCCGAGGACGGCATCACCGACCTCTCTATGGAGCTGAAGTGGCGCTTTTTTGAAAAGAACGGTCTCAGCGTTGCGGCAAAGCCGGTGGTCTTTTTTCCGAGCGGCGATGAGAAAAAGGGGCTCGGCGCCGGCCGGCTGACATACGGCGGATTTATCATCGCAACACTTGAAAAAGGGCCGTGGGCGTTTCATTACAATCTCGGCTATACAAAAAATGAGAACAAAGTCGATGAGAAAAAAGACATCTGGGAGACGACCCTTGCCGTGGAGCTGGAACTGATGAAGAGTTTTAAAGCTGTTGGTGACATTGGCATCAAAGAAAATGCCGAAAAAACCTCGAACGTTGATCCCGCCTTTATCCTCGGAGGCTTTGTCTATTCTTTAACAAAGCATATAGATATCGACGTGGGTGTTAAGACCGGCCTGACCCAGTCCGAGACCGATTACTCCATCCTGACCGGCGTGGCGATTTCTTTCTAATAGGGAACGTATTTACTTTTTTTCGTCCCCCAAAAAAGTAAGGTAAATTACCTAAAAAAAGGCAGCTGGGGCACCATTCTTTGTTAACTTTCTTGGGTGGGCAAGAAAGGTCTGTAATGCCGTTTCTCCATATGAAATATATAAAAATCCGCGTCTTTTTTCTTGACAAAAAATTCCCGATTAATATAAGATAGCCAGATTAAAAATAGTAAAACATCGTTTCATATCGTGAAATAAACTCCCCTTAGTAAATGAAACATGGAGGAAAAAGTATTAAACGATGAAGTGAAACGACGTTTCGTATTGTGAAATATATAATCTTTACAGGAGGTAGTATTATGGCGAAGATGTTAGTGACGGATGTCATCGTAAGCATCCTGGAAGACGAAGGGATCGATGTTGCCTTCGGTATTCCCGGAGCTGCGATCAACCCCTTTTACAGGTCTCTGGGACAATCCAAAAAGATAAGACACTTTATCGCAAGGCATGAGGAAGGCGCCTGCCATTCGGCCGATGCCTATACCAGAGCCACAGGAAAGGTTGCCCTGGCTATTGCAACCTCAGGCCCCGGCGCCACGAACTTCGTGACCGGCCTCTACACGGCTCAGGTTGATGCTATCCCCATGATAGCCATCACCGGACAGAACGTGAGAGCGCTGCTCGGTAAAGAGGCGTTCCAGGCGGTTGATATCGCCGAGATATCAAAACCTGTCTGCAAGAAGACATACTGCATTACCGATTCTTACACCGTTCCTTCTCTGATGAGAGAGGCGTTCAGGATCGCAAGAGAGGGAAGGCCCGGCCCGGTACTTATCGACCTTCCGATGGATCTGCAGAAAGAAGAGATCGACTATGACCCGGCAGCAGACCACAGCCTTGAGATTTTCAAGCCTTCTCCATGCATGAGCGCAATAGAAAAGACAATCGACATGATACTGGAAGCCAAGGCCCCGGTTATGCTCTGCGGCGGCGGCGTGATGATTTCCGATTCCTATAAAGAATTTGTCGAGCTGGCCGAGCATCTGGGTGTTGCTATGGTCAGCACCTATCAGGCAAAGGGAGCGATCCCCTGGGACCATCCGCAGTATGCGGGTAATGTCGGTATCCAGTGTAACCAGCTGACCGCCAACAAGGTCTTTTTGGAGTCCGACCTTGTTCTGGGTGTCGGGTGCCGGTTCGTCGACAGGCACACAGGTGACCTTGCAGTCTATACCAAGGGAAGAAAGTTCATCCATATCGACATCGACCCGAAACAGATAGGAAAGATCGTCCCGACAGAGCTTGGAATTATCAGTGATGCGAAGCTGGCCCTCGAGGCTCTCATTGAGGTCGCCAAGAAAAAGACCGAGAAGAGAAACCCTGCAGCAAGGGTCACGTCCATCCCTGCACTCAAAAAAGAGCTGGCCAGAAAGACCGATTTTGACGATACCCCTATCAAGCCTCAGAGAGTCTTCGGCGAGATCAACGCTTTTTTCGATGAGAACACCTACTTTACCTCCGGATGCGGTCTCAACCAGATCTGGTCGGGACAGTTCCAGGAGATTTTCAAGCCGAGAAAATATATCATGTGCGGGTGTGCGGGAACGCTCGGTTACGACATCCCTGCAGCTATCGGCTGTAAGATCGCCTATCCGGACTGTCATGCCGTTGCCATCATGGGCGACGGGGGTTTCGGGTTCCTCTGTGCTGAGCTGGCCGTGGCCGCCCAGTATGATCTCCCGATAATCGTTATTGTTCTGAACAATGGATACCTGAGTCTTATCCGCCAGAACCAGAAATATGCGCTTGGTTTCGAATATGATGTTGACCTCCGCTATGGGGAGAACATGCTTGATATTCCGAAGATTTCCGAGGGTTTTGGCTGCTACGCGGAAAGAGTGGAAACACCTGACGGGATCAGGCCTGCTCTCGAGAGAGCGGTCAAGTCGGGCAAGCCTGCGGTTCTTGATATTATGGTTGAGAGAACAGCCGACTGCTCCATGGGTATGGCGATTGACGCGATCAAAGAATTTGAGCCTCTTCCAATACCCACACCGAAGCCTAGGGCTTAAAAAGAAGAGATTAACGGGAATTTCCTTTTCGTTTACCCTGAAAAAGGGATACGGTAAAAAAACACCGTATCCCTTTTTTTATTGGATGAAATTTGCTATCCTTACCATTCACTTTGAAAACTTTTCACGAACGGTTTAAGAGCTCATATAAAAAGGGGAGAAAGGAATATGAAAAGGATTGGGTTTGTCGGGCTGGGGATTATGGGAAAGCCTATGGCGAGAAATCTCATAAAAGAGGGATACAGGCTTGTGGTTCACAGCAGGAGCATCGGCCCTGTGAAAGAGCTGGTGAATGAGGGCGCTGAGGGCGCCCACTCACCAAGGGAGGTTGCCGAAAAGGCCGGCATTGTCATTACCATGCTCCCGGATTCCCCGGATGTCGAAAAAGTGGTTCTGGGGGAGAACGGTATCATCGAGGGCGCAAAGGAGAAGACGATACTTATCGACATGAGCTCTATTTCTCCGGTCGTTACGAAGAAGATTGACAGCGAGCTTTCAAAAAAGGGGATAAAGATGCTTGATGCGCCTGTGAGCGGAGGCGAGGTCGGGGCTATTGAGGGAAACCTCGCTATCATGGCCGGCGGAGACAAGAAGGTTTTTGACAAATGCCTCGATATTTTCAAGGTTCTCGGCAAAAGCATTGTCCACGTGGGCGATATCGGGGCCGGCGGTTCGGTGAAGCTGGCCAACCAGATCATCGTGGCGCTGAACATGGAGGCCATGTCAGAAGCCCTTGTCCTGGGGATGAAGGCCGGGGTTGACCCGAAGCTGCTTTATGAAGCCATCAAAGGGGGGCTGGCCGGAAGCAGGGTCCTGGATGCAAAAGTCCCGAATATCCTGGAGCGGAAATTTGAGCCCGGTTTCCGGATAAGGCTTCATATCAAAGACCTGAAAAACGCACTGAACACAGCAAAGGAGCTGGAAGTTCCCCTTCCCATGACCGGTATGGTTCACGAGATGTTCCAGGCACTGAAAGCAAACGGAAAGGGCGAAGAAGACCACTCTGCTATCATCAAATTCATCGAAGAGATGGCAAAAATAGAAGTCAAAGCATAGACGGAGAATGGCAAATTGTTGAACAACCGGCTTTTTTCGGAATTGGCCCGTAAAAGTGTGATTTTTTTCTAAAAAAATGTTGACAATCAGGCGTTAAAAAGATATTTGTATACAGTATTCAGTATCCACAAGGGGAAGGGACAATCATGAATGAAAGTACAGAGAACCGGTCTTTCAATTTAAAGATCAAGACCTATAAACCCCTGCGTCAGGAGATTTACGACACATTAAGGGATGCGATTCTCAACGGGGACCTGAAATCCGGAGTGCGTCTTATCGAGACCCGTATTGCCGAACAGCTCGGCGTCAGCAGAACACCGGTCAGGGAGGCTATCCATAAGCTGGAAAGTGAGGGGTTGTTGATGACACACCCGCAAAAGGGTTTGATTGTTAACGAGATCTCTCTTGATGATATCGAGGAGATACAGGGTATCCGGATGATTCTGGAGAGATACGCGGCGAGACTGGCTGCAAAGAAAATCAAGGATGATGAGCTGAAAAAGCTGGAAGACCTTCTTAACCGCTCGGAAGAGGCCCTGAAAAAGGAGAATATTGACAAGGTTTTGGAACTCAACACGAAATTTCACGACCTTATCAACTCGATAAGCGGAAGCAAAAGGCTTCAGGACCTGATACGCCAGCACAGCGAATATATACAGAGCTTCAGGCGGGCCGCTCTTCACACCAAAGGCCACGCCGAGCAGGCATTAAAGGAACACAGGCTGATCTTGGAAGCGTTGAAGATGAAAAACCCGGACACAGTGGAAGTGCTTGTGTCCCAGCATGTGATTGAGAATAAAAAAGTTGTCCTGAAGTGGGCACAAAAATAGGAGTGTGATTCACAGGCAATGTTAGAGCTTTTAAACGGGAATGAAGCCGCAGCCGAAGGAGCAAGACTTAGCAGGCCCCAGGTTATATTGACCTGCCCGGTTACTACGATGGCCCCCATTCTGACGAAAATTTCAAAAGATATTGGAGAGAAAAGGCTGGAGGCAGAGCCGATTCATGTGGCTGTCGAGTGTGAAGCAGAGCCAGAAAAGCAGGGCAGTTAAGAGCCTGCAAAAACAAAAGAAGTAAAGGAAGGTGAAGATTTTTTATGAAAAGAGTAGAAGAGATTGCCAGCGATTTAAAGGAAGCGATACAGGGAGATGTTCTCTCTGACGAGGTGAACCGGTTTTTGTACACCTATGATGCCTGCATATTCAGGATGAAGCCGCTTGTTATTGTCTGTCCCAGAACAAAAGAGGATGTGATAGCAATCGTAAAGTATGCAGGAAAAGAGGAGATTCCCATAACAGCAAGAGGAGGCGGCTCGGGAAGAGCCGGTCAGGGAATCGGTCCGGGGATCATCATCGATTTTTCAAGGTATATGAACAAGGTTCTTGAGGTGAATGCAGAAGAGAACTATGTTATTGCCGAGCCCGGTATCACCCATACGAATCTTAATGCGATTTTAAAGGGTCATAAAAAGATGTTCGGCCCCGATCCTTCGAGCGGTGATATGGCAACAGTGGGCGGAATGGTGGCCAATAATGCAAGCGGGTCTCACTGCCCTAAATACAGCCCGACCAAAGAGCATGTCATTTCCCTGGAGGTCGTTCTCTCCAACGGGGATGTTATTCATACAAAAAAGATGAAAATTGACGGAGAGGAATATAAGGCCCTGACCCGGAAAGACGACATGGAGGCGAAAGCCTACAGAGAGATTGTGAAAAGAATCGAAGAGAACAGGGAGCTTATCAAAGAGAAAAAGCCCTATGTGACAAAGAACTGCAGCGGGTATAACCTGTGGGATACCCTTGTTGACGGGCATGTCGATTTCGCCAAGCTCTTTGTCGGTTCCGAAGGGACGCTCGGGATCGTGACCGAAGCAAAATTGAACATCGTCGATATTCCGAAGCACACCTCGTCGGCACTTCTGATTTTTGACAACTATGACACGATCGGCAGGGCGGTCTGGGAGATCCTGCAGAAGTTTCAGCCGAGCATGGCGGAGATCATGGAGAGAAATCTTCTCGAAATAACGAGGTCGAATGACAAGGAGCTGGACAAGTTCCTTCCCCAGAACATCGAAGCCGGCGTCCTGATTGAGTTCGACGGCGATTCAATGGAAGAGATAGAAGAAAAGATGAAGCAGGTAGAGCAGAGGATCGTCAAAGAGCTCGGTTATGCAAGAGAGATAACCATTGCCAAGAAGCCGGAGGACAAGGCAAAGCTTATCAAGGTGAGAAAGGCGGCGGCCTCTATCCTGAACAAGATCGAAGGGGTAAGAAAACCGGTGGCCTTTATCGAAGACGGGGCTGTTCATCCTTCACGGCTTTCGGAGTATATCAAGGGGCTTAAGGATATCTTCAAGAAGTATGAGGTCGATGCCAATATTTACGGCCATGCGGGAGACGGGAACCTTCATATCAACCCCATCCTCAACCTCAAAGACGCAAATGATATCGATAAGATGAAGAATATTTCGAGAGAGGTTCTCGAGCTTGTTCTGTCGTTCGATGGAACCATTAGCGGAGAGCACGGCGACGGTATATCGAGAGCCTATTTTGTCAAGAAGCAGTTCGGCGAGCTTTATCCTGTGCTGAAAGATATCAAGGGGGTGTTCGACCCCAGGGGGATACTGAACCCGGATAAGATTTTAACCGAGGATGAAAATATCCTGACACGTTACCTCCGGTACGGTTCCGAGTACCGCTGGAAAGAGACAGGAAGCATGTTCGACAAGGAAGAGGTGCGAAAAGAGGTTGAAAAATGCCACGGCTGCGGAACATGCCGCTCTTACTGCCCTATTTATACGGAATTGATGGATGAGAAGAGCAGTTCCCGCGCCAAGAGTAATATCCTCAGGGGGATCATTTCCGGAGAGCTTGATACGGAAAAGCTGACCGAAAAAGAGGTCAAAGAGATCATGGATCACTGCATCAACTGCAAGCAGTGCCTGACCAAGTGCCCGACAGGGGTCAATGTTCCTCTTCTCTGTCAAATGGCCAGAACCCACTATGTCGAGAAAAAGGGACAGAGCCTGCAGAACACAATCCTCGGAAACTCCGAGATCATGGCAAAGATGGGGAGCCTGACCGCACCGCTCTCAAACGAGATGCTGAAGCTTTATCCGGTACGGAAGATCATGGAGATGATGGCCGGTATTGACAGCAGAAGAAAATTTCCCGAATTCCAAAGGAACACCCTGAAAAAGGCGCTCAAAGCCCATCCCAAGGGAAAAGACAAGAAGGTGACCTATTTTACGGGCTGTTTTGCCAGGTTCAATGACCCTGAAGGCATAGGGAATGCGGTCTTAAAGGTGATGGAGAGAAACGGCTACGAGGTCATTGTTCCGGAGATTAAATGCTGCGGGGTCGCGAAGATAAGCTCCGGAAGCGGGCCGGCCCAGAAGCAAAGTGCCCAGTATAATGTGAATACCATGCTGTCGTTGATTAAAAAGGGTTATCCGGTTATCTCCAGCTGCTCCAGCTGTACGCTGGCGCTTCAGGTCGAATACCCTGAACTCCTCGAGTCAAAGGAGTCTGTGGAAGTGGCCGAGAACACCTATGATATCCATGTGTTTTTATATGACCTTTATAAAAAGGGTGAGATGAATCTCGAATTCGGCGAAATGCCGATGACAGTGACCTATCATAATCCCTGTCACCTGGAGGCTCAAGGGATCACGAAGGAACCGATGGAACTGGTCAAGCTGGTTCCCGGTATTGAAGTTAAAGAGATAAAAGACAGCTGCTGCGGGATTGCCGGGACCTTCGGCATGAAATCGCAGAACTACGATCTCTCGATGATGGTGGGCAAAAAGCTCTTTGAAGAGATCAAAAAAGCCGGTGTCGACAAGGTTATCAGCAGCTGTGGGGCCTGCAAGATGCAGATCGAGCAGGGAACGGAGATCGAGGTTATTCATCCGTTATATATACTCAACTGTGCCTATGATAAGGCAGAAGCAAAAAAGGAAAAGGCTCTTTCCTGAAAAGGGACGAGATCGTAAGGGGGTGGACAGTTGAAAGAGATTGTTGTTGATCTGGTGAAATGCACGGGATGCAGAACCTGCGAGCTGAGATGTGCCGTGGAGCGTTCGTCGATTTCGAAGAACCTCCGGGAAGCGGCCAAAGAGGAGTTAAAGCCGATATCGAGGGTCATGGTCGAATCGCTCAAAGACGGGTCGATCCCTCTGCAGTGCCGGCACTGTAAAGACGCGCCCTGTCTCGATGCCTGTTCTACCGGGGCCCTTAGCAGAGACCCGGAAAGCGGGACCGTTACTTATAACGATATCAAATGTATTGCCTGCTGGATGTGTGTGATGACCTGTCCGTTCGGCATCATCACCCCCTCTAAAGAGCGGGGAATGATTCTGAAATGCGACCGCTGTTTTGATATGGAATCGCCTTACTGTGTGGATGCCTGTCCGACAGGGGCGCTTCAGTTTATCGAGACCGATGATATGAAGGATATCGGCAAAAAGAGAAGAAAAGGGATAGTCAGAAAATCCCTTGACCCGGACGACAAAACAGAAAAATCGGTGATAAGTCTTGATTTTATTGTCTGAGAAACGGAGTGAAAAATGAAAGATATTAGAAAAAAATCGTTAGACCCGGCAGTAGAATATTTTCTTCCCAAGGCCTTTGAACAGGGCATCGACCTGATATGGGACCGCTATGAGGCATCACAGCCGCTCGACGGATTCGGCGAGCTGGGGCTTTACTGCCACGACTGTCTTCAGGGGCCGTGCCGTATCAACCCCTTTGGCGACGGCCTGGAAAAGGGAATTTGCGGCCAGAACAGAGACAGCTTTGTTGCAAACCGCTACCTGAAGGCCTCTACCATGGGAGCGTTAAGCCGGATCAATCATGCCCTTGACCTGCTTCAAAGCCTCGATACCCTTATCAAGAACCTGAAAAAAGAGAAGGTTCCGATCGATTCTAAAAAAGTGAAAGACCTGTTAAAAACTCTCGGCATAAAGACAGCGGCTGATGCGAGACGGGTTTTGCAAAGCATTATTCAGGCCGCATCAAATGATATCCAGGACGTTGATGCTTCGGACAAATGGCTTTCGGCCTATCTCTCCAACAAGACGCTCCAGAACCTGGAAGAGCAGGGAGTTCTTCCTATACCGCCTTTATATAAAATCGGAAATTCTCTTCAACGGTCTCAGGACTTTTCCGGAGAGGATTGCTTTCCTACTCTTCTCAGAAGCTTTCAGGTTTCCCTTGCCGCATACAAAGCCATGCATGTCACCTCGGATATTCTCGATCTTTTCTTCGGAAGCGATTCGATCCGCTCAAGCGAGAGCAACATCGGTGTACTCAGGGAGAATGCCGTCAATATCGTTCTTAACGGCGGGATGCCGATCGATACTGCCGAAAGGCTGGTTTCCCTGGTAAAGAGACAGAATAAAAAGAGCATGAAAGGAGCGGATGAAGGGATCCGGCTCTATGCAATCGGGGAGAGCGATATTCTTCAAAGCCTCGAAATCCCGGTCATAACCAACAGCGGTTCTTCTGAAATCGCTCTTCTGACCGGGGCGGTTGACTGTCTTGTCATGGGAGAAGAGTGCAGCAATCCCTCTCTGATCGCTCTTTGTAAAAAATTCCATACAGAGGTTCTCAGCATTAAAGATTTTGACAAGAACGCAGAGGCCGTTGCAAAAGAGATTATAGAAAAGAGTGTAAAAAGCTATAAAACGAGGGGTAACCATGTTGATATCCCTTCCGTGAAAACCGGTGTTGTCGACGGGTTCAACGGGAGAATTTTGAACCAGTCTCTCAAGTTTATCGCAGACAGCGTTTCTGATGGAACGATAAAGGGAATCGCAGTTTTCGGCGGTTCGAGTTCTGTGGGGAACACGGACGGCAGGGCTGTCGAAGTCGCGCTCGAGCTGTTGAAGGAGAATGTCCTCTGTCTGGCATACGGCGAAGAGGCGATTTCCTTTGCCAAGATGGGGCTCCTCGATCCTGAAAGCTCTCTCAGATACTGCGGAAAGAAGCTGAAGCAGTTTCTACTTGACCTCGGTAAAAAAACAGGAACAGGAAAAGGTCTTCCCCCGGTTCTCAGCTTCGGGTCTTCTTCAGAGATGACAATGGCTATCGATTTTCTCAGCGCGGTGGCCTCACGGAAAAAAGTCGAGATAAAACACCTGCCCGCAGCCGGAGTCTATCTGGAGGCAGGCCAGGAAAAAGATATTACCGATATCAATATTCTGTTGGCTCTGGGCATTCCGGTCTTTGTCGGTTCTTCAATCCCGATCGGCGGAAGCGGAAAAGTCGAGAAGATTCTGACAGGGGATCTGTTCGATCTGTTCGGGGCATCGATTATATACGACCCGGATGAATATAACAGCAAAGAGATTGCCAGGAAATTACTTAAGATTTTAGAGCAGGAATAAAGAAGCTATTATGAGATACCTGATAATCGGAAACAGTGCCGGCGGAATAAACGCCGCAAAGAGCATACGGAAAGCGGATAAAAAGGGAAAGATCATCATTCTCTCGGATGAGGGAGAATTCGGCTATTCCCGGATAGCGATCCCGGAGATCATGAAGGGGAAGCTGGAACGGGATAAAGCCACATTTTTCTCTGAGGATTTGTATGAAGAGTTTGATATCACGCTCCGTCCCGATTCAAGGGTTACGGCGATCGACCCAAAGAACAACTGGGTGACTCTCGATGATAACCGGAAGATTCTTTATGACAGGCTTTTGATCGCTTCCGGGGCCTCACCAATATTTCCTCACATCAGGGGAATCGGCAAGAAGGGGATATACGGCGTGAGAACCCTTAAGGATATGGAACGGATAGAAGAAGGGCTTGAGCACGGCAAACGGGTGACCATCCTCGGAGGGGGACTGGTCGGTCTGAAATCGGCCGAGGCCCTCTGTGAACTCGGCTGTGACGTCACCATTGTCGAGCTGCTTGACCGGCTTCTTCCACTGAGGCTCGACCATATCTGTTCCGAGCTTCTGGAAAAGGAGGTCGGGTCCAAGGGAATCAGGATGATTTTCAACTCGACCATAAAGGAGATCAACGGCGACAAGCGGATCCGTTCGGTTCTGGTCAATGACGAGAAGATACCCACAGATGTCCTGATCATGGCCATAGGGGTGAGACCGAACAGCGATTTTCTTGAAGGGAGCGGCATCGAATTCCGGAATGGAATCGTGGTGAACCAGTATCTTGAGACGAATATTGAGAACATCTATGCTGTGGGTGATGCGGCGATTATCAGGGAGGTATTCTCTGAAACGCCTCAGAGTATCCCGATCTGGCCCGAGGCATCGGTGCAGGGGAGGATCGCCGGCCTGAACATGGCCGGAACCAGACAGGAATATCACGGCGGTATGGTCATGAATTCGATAAAGGTCTTCGGGCTTCCCATCGTTTCTTTCGGCCACATCGAGATTGATCGATACATGAGTTTGCATGAAATGGTGAGATACCTGCCTGAAAAGCGCTGGTACAGAAGAGCGGTCTTTGAAAAAGACAAGCTGAGAGGGGCTATCTTTGTCGGGGATATCAAGCCGGCCGGTATTGCCCAGTGGCTCATCAGAAAGGAAATCGAGATTCCAAAAGAGAAAAGACGGCTTCTTCTGGAAGAAGATTTTGATTTTGCAAAGGTTATGAAAAACAGCTGTATCAAAAAAATGAGTGAGGGTACGTATGAGAATCGACCAGGAGAAATGTATCGCATGTAGACGCTGCATCTCTTACTGCACCATGGGATGCATTGATCTGGAACCGCTGCTCCATATTCCGGGAAAGGTTGCCAGTGTTGTTGACGAGTTGGAGTGCGTGGAGTGCGGCTGCTGCAAAAGAGCGGATATCTGTCCGGTAGATGCCATTTACGAACAGCCTCTTGAATGGCCGCGGACAGTCAGGAGCAATTTCAGCAACCCTCTTGTGGAGCATAAGGAGACCCGGATACCGGGAAGGGGAACCGAAGAGATGAAAACAGACGATGTGACCGGACGGTTCAAAAAGGGTTATGCGGGAATATCAATTGAAATGGGCAGGCCGGGAACAGGGGGCAGGCTGAAGGATCTGCAAACGGTCGCTATGGCCATCGCTGAGGTCGGCGTCGATTTTGAACCGAAAAACCCGATTACAGGGCTGATGAAGGACAAAAAGAGAGGCAACCTCAAGGAGGATGTTCTGGATGAAAAGGTATTATCGGCCATTATCGAGTTTGTCACACCTCTTTCCAGAGTAATCGATGTTCTGAAAGCGATAAAAGAGGCTTCGAAAAGGATCGATACGGTTTTCAGCGTCGATCTGATATGCCTTCCCGACGATAAGGGCCATATCCCGACCCTGCCTATGGCAGAAGAAGCGGGATTCACTTACAGGATTAACGGAAAAACAAACCTGGGTCTGGGAAGGCCGAGAGCCGGGGAGGTAGTATAAAATGACCCATACCTTGCACAGAAGAGGGGACTTTGACAGCTTAAAGGAAGATTTTCCCATGCTGGCCATGTCAGCCAAGGGAGTCAATGACGAGGGCTCTGCCGAAAAAATGAAAAAGCTGTTCCAGATTTTGCTGAAATACGATATCACGAACTTCGGCGACATGAAGACCGGGAACAAGTTTACCACCGAGATCGAGACGATCATGGAGAGCATGAAGGACAGCTCCATTGTCCATGCCGTGTTCCGGGATAAAGACGAACTTGTGAGATGCATGAAGGAGCTGAAGGAGGCTGACCTGGGGATTTCGGTTGTTGTCTCCGGCGTTCATAGCGAAGTGGATGAATGCTGCCATGAGGCAGGAATCAAGTGGCATATTACCGAATATTCTCTCGGAGTCCACGGAAAGCTGGAGAAGCTTCCCGATGAGGATTTTCTGGAGTTCAGCACCATGTGCGGCCACGGGATGGTGGCTGCGGGTCTGGCAAGGAAGCTGATTCTCGATATTAAAAAGAAAAGGACGACTTATAAAGAAGCGGCAGAGGAGCTGGCAAAGCAGTGCTGCTGCGGTATTTTTAACCCTTACAGGGCGGAGAAGCTCTTGAGAAAGGCGAGCGCAAGCTGGTGCCTTTTCGAGAACTAATAAGTGAAAGGAGAAAGAGTGAAGGTTCGGTCGGCGTTTCTTGAGGGGCCCGGAAAGCTCTATATGGTAGACAGAGAGATAGAGCTGGGAGACGATGAGGTTCTGGTTGAGACCGTTCAGGCCTCTGTCTGCGGGACAGATAAGATGTATTACCAGGGTTTTTTACCCGATACAAAACAGTACCCTATCTATCTGGGACATGAAGGGGGCGGTATTGTCAAAGAGGTCGGGAAAAAGGTTCATGAGTTTAAAGAGGGAGACAGGGTTGCCGCCTTTTCCCACTGCAATACCTTTGCCGATTATTTTAAGACCAGTACAAGGGGTCTCCAGAGAATACCGGATGAGTTGGATATGAAGCTCGGATGCATGTCCGAGCCTCTTACCTGTGCCATTTTTTCCGCCCGTCACTCTGGTGCGGCTCTTGGAGACAGCGCCGCTGTCTTTGGCGCCGGCTTTGCGGGGCAGGTGATCCTTCAGTATATAAAAAAGATAGGGGTAACGAATCTTTTCGTTATTGATATCTCCGATGCAAAACTTGAGCTGGCAAAGAAAATGGGGGCCGATGTTCTCATCAACCCCTTAAAGGAAGACCCTGTGAAAAAAATCATGGAGGTCACGGGTAAAAGGGGTGTGGATGTGGCTGTTGAGGCTGCCGGAGAGGAGAAGACCATGAACCAGGCAACGGAATCGCTCAAGCATAACGGGACCCTGGTTCTTTACAGCCATATTACAAAGCCGGTTTTGCTGAATATCTCGAGATGGCATGAAGACAGTATCGATATCCGCTCCACCGGTCTGGTTCATCATACCGATCAGGAACGGGAAGTATGGACAGAGGAGATGTTCAAGCCTTTGAAACAGAACCTGCTTGATATCGATTCACTTATCAATAGGGAATATAAGCTTGAGGACATCACCAGTGCCTTTAAAGAGATTGATAAAAAAGATGATATTATCAAGGCCCTGATTATTCCCTGAAAGGGGGTGATAAACGAGGTTTTTCAATAGATTAGAAAAACAGAATTTTCTTGACATGTAGTATTATGTATTATTTAATTAAACTTTATCATTCTGTTGATTAGCTGACACTTTCACTTAGCGAGAAAATCCAAAGGTCTGGAAACAGAGAGGATTCTTTCCTCTGTTGGATGTTAATATATGACAGAAGAAGTTTCTCATGAAAGGGGGTGGGAGGGGGAAGATTGTTGAGAGGGCTTCTTGTTTATTTTTGATTTAATCTCGCTGCAAGTAAAACCCGAATAGGAGATTTCCCATGACAAAGAAAGGTTTTTTGTTTACAGTTTTGATTCTAGCTATTTTAATGATTTGCGGCCCTATTAGTTCTGCTCTGGCGGCAGATAAGGCCGTAGTGGTAAGACTTGGGCACGTAGGATTTACAGGTTCACTTTTTGACAAAACAGCAAACCATTTTGAGAAAACTGTTGAAGCAAGGGCACAGGGTGAGATCGATATAAGAAACTTCGGTGCCAGCCAGATGGGTAAAGACAAAGAGATGATGCAGGCCGTTCGGCTGGGCAACCTTGAGATGTGTCTGCCTTCAACCGTTGTTCCTGCGGTTGCCCCGATTTTCGGATTCCAGGAACTGCCCTTTCTGTTCAAGGACAGAAAGCATGTTGAAAGAGCGCTGCTCGGCCCTGTCGGAGAAAAGCTCAATTTGATCCTGAATGAAAAGGGATACATCATTCTCGGCTTCTGGGAGAACGGATTCAGGAAGATAACCAACAACAAACGCCCTATCAAGGTTCCTGCCGATCTTAAAGGGATTAAGCTGAGAACACCTAAAAGCCCGGCAAGAGTCAGACTGTTTAAGACATTGGGTGCCAACCCGACATCCATGAGCTTCAAAGAGGTTTTTTCCGCTTTGCAGCAGGGTGTTATCGACGGGCAGGAAAACCCGATGGCTCAGATCATGTCAGCAAAGATGAACGAAGTGCAGAAGTATCTGTCTCTCTCCAACCATGTTTATACCCCGGGCTATGCCCTGATCGGAAAGAAATTCTATGAGAAGCTTTCTCCGGAGCATCAGTATGTTCTGAGAGTAGCGGCTACCGATACCGGAAATTATGCCAGAAAGACCGGAAAAGCTCTGGATAAAAAACTGCTGAAAGAGGCTGGGAAAAGCATGAAGATCAATAAGATCGACCGTGCTGCCTTTATCGAGGCTTCCAAGAGCCTTTATGACGCATATCCGAAAGAGTACGGCGCAGACGGAAAATGGATTCTTGACCATATTCTGAAGGCTGCCAAGTAACGGAAAGTTCTATGTTTTGGGCCCCGTTAACAAACGGGGCCCAAAACAGTAATTTAAGCAGCGAGATTCAAACAGGAGATTCAGACCGATGAAAAAGGTGTATGACATAGTACTGAAATTAATTGGATATATCGTAATCGCGCTGATGGTTGCCATGCTTTTTGTCGTGGTGATTGCCATCATCTTCAGGAAGGCCGGTCATTCCATAAGCTGGTATGATGAGTTTGCAGGCTATATCCTGGTCTGGGTTACGTTCTGGGGTGCCATCATCGCCCTGGAAAGAAAGAGGCATATCGGATTTGAAACGCTGGTGGAAATGATGCCGATGGCCATTCAAAGGGTTGTGATGAGTGTGGTCTATTCCCTTATCATCTTCCTTAATCTTATTCTTATCAAATACGGAATGAAATTAACAACGGAATTGAGTGGAGAGACGGCCATTACGCTGCCGGTTCCGATCGGATACATCAATGTTGTTATTCCCGTGACAGCATCGCTGATGCTGATACTCTGCCTGATTCAGTTTGTTGAGTTGTGGACTAATAAAAAAGAAGAGGGGGGCACTTAAATGGGATGGATTATTCTTTTACTGATTGTTGGTCTGGTTATGATCAATGTCCCCATCGGATTTGCCCTGGCAATAACAGCCTCATTTGCCATGCTGATCCTGGGCATAGACCTCTTAACAGTACCTCTTCGGCTCTTTAACGGTGCTGATAATTTTCCCCTTCTGGCCATTCCCCTCTTTGTTCTGACCGGAAGCCTGATGAATTCTACCGGGCTCTCACAGAGGCTCATTAATTTTGCCAGTGCCCTGGTCGGTTTTATCCGCGGCGGCCTGGCCATGGTCAATATCGTTACCTCTATGTTCTTTGCCGAGATATCGGGATCGGCAGTGGCCGATGCCGCGGCGCTCGGAAGTATTTTGATACCGGCTATGAAGAAGAAGGGATACCCGCTTGATTTCTCGGCGGCCGTGACCTCGGCTTCGGCAACCTGTGCGATCATCATCCCGCCGAGTATCCCGATGATTATCTATGCGGTTATGGCGGAGACCTCTATTGTGAAGCTCTTTATGGCAGGGATTATCCCTGGTATAATGGCCGGAGGAGCGATGATGGGCCTTTCCTATTACTTTGCCGTCAAGAAGAACTGGCCTGTAGAGGAAATTTTTCAGCTGAGCAATGTATGGCAAACATTTAAGGAAGCCGTCTGGGCGTTCCTTATCCCCGTAATCATTATCGGCGGAATCTTCAGCGGGTTCTTTACCGCTACGGAGGCAGCAGGGGTGACAGCACTGACCGCCTTTATTGTCGGTGTTGTCGTTTACAGAGAACTCGACTATAAGGATCTTCCGAAAATATTCTTGGAGGCAGGAGAGCAGACAGCCATCGTTATGCTGATTGTTGCCGGCTCTGCGCTTTTGAGCTGGGTCCTGACCAATGAGATGATCCCCCAGAAGATTGCTGAGAACATTATCGCGATGACCCAGAACAAGTATATTATCTTAATGATGCTGAATGTCTTCTTCCTCTTTGCGGGAATGTTTCTTCACAGCGCCGCGGCGATTATCATGATCGTCCCGATTGTTATGCCGCTGGTGAATCTGGTCGGGATCGATCCGATCCACTTCGGACTGATCGTTACTTTTAACCTCGGAATCGGTCAGCAGACGCCTCCGGTTGCCTCGGTTCTTTTGACCACATGCTCTGTGGCAAAGGTATCCATAACCGAAGTGATGAGGGTCAATATCTACTTTATTATGATTGCCCTTATCGTTCTGATCTTTTTGACCTATGTTCCTGCGGTCAGCATGTTCCTGCCGAACCTGCTGTTTCCGTCATAGAAACGATAAACAAATTTTTGGTTTAAGATGTTAAATAAAAAAATACCCATCATGTTCATGGTGGGTATTTTTTTTATCGCCATAAACGGCCATGTCCAGGAGCACTCTTCTCCAACAATCCTGCTTGAAAAGGCAAAACTAGAAATATACAGCCTGAATTTTGAAAAGGTCTATGATCTTTTAGCAGATATTAACAGAAATCATCCTGACTTTTCATCCAGAGAAAAGGTGGTCGTTCTGAAGAATATCATCTCTATGGGACAGACATTTTCCAATCTGAGGCTTTATCTGGCATACAAAAAAGGGGGCTCTCTCCATCAAAAAGAAAAAGCAGAGATAGATTTCCTCTCTCCCAGGGTTATCTTCGATTCACATCGATCTGAATATTTAAAAAGAACAGCAAAATGGGCAAAAAGGCTCGACTCTGACATAAAAGAATCGATGAAGATTACCGGGAAGATAGAGCTCTCGCTGAAATATCCAGGAAGCGAGGAGCTTCCCTCTTTTATCAGGAAAGGGATCGATACCATAGAGAATATCAAAGAGGGAATTTTGCCCACACCAAGCCAGGCCCAGAATATCGAGAAGCAGGAAGAATATAACGGGGTTTTGTCAACGATCTATCTCTGCATGAAAAAAGAGCCGAAACTGCCGGAAAGAACTTTTTTCATAAAGGGAAAAGTTACGTTACATCTCCTGATCCACTATTCCGATCTCTGGCTCGGCAAGGTTTCAACCCTTATTAACAGACAGGGCGAGACAGTCCTGTAGGCCCGATTATCACTGCTTCTTTTTTCTCAGTCTCATCAGAAAAGGAGCTGTTGTCGATATCAGGGCAATCATCAGGAAAAAGAGGCTGACAGGGTGTCTTAGAAATATTGTCGGGTCGCCGGAAGAGATAATGAGAGACATGCGGAGATGTTCCTCCATGGCAGGGCCGAGAATGATGGCCAGAAGCATGGGAACCACAGGGAAGTCATATTTTTTCATGAAATATCCGAGAATACCGAAGAACATCATGATACCGGTATCGAAAAAAGTGTTTCTCAAAGCATAGGAGCCAATAATACAGAGAAGGGTGATGATAGGGAGGAGGACATTCCTCGGCATTTTTAAAAGTCTTACCCATAGCTTGATTGAAAGCAGAATCACAACCAGGTTCATGCAGTTGGCGACCAAAAAAGCCCAGAATACGCTGTAGACGAACTGCCCGTGTTCTGCGAAGAGAAGAGGGCCGGGGACCAGCCCCTGTATCATCAGGGCTCCCAGCAAAATCGCCGTAATCGGATCGCCGGGTATACCGAGAGTGAGAACGGGGATCAATGCGCCGCCAGCCACGCTGTTGTTTGCCGATTCAGGTGCTGCGATCCCTTCAAGGCATCCCTTCCCGAAGTTCTCAGGTGTCTTGGATATCTTTTTTGCATAGTCATAACTTAAGAATACCGCGATAGGCCCCCCTGCTCCAGGGATAGCCCCGATACCTGTTCCCAGTGAAGAACCGAGAAGCATGGTTTTTAAAAGGCCTTTTATCTCTTTCAGACTAGGCAAGAGCCCTGAGATCTTTTCGTTATAGGAGGCCTCTGTTATCTCATTTTTATTCCCCCCGATACTCTCAATAACCTGGGATATGGCAAACAGCCCGATCATTGCAGGGAGAAAGGATATGCCGGCCTGGAGCTGGAGAATATCGAATGTGAAGCGGGGTGTTCCCATCATGGGGTCCATGCCGACGGTCATAACGATCAGTCCGAAAATGCCGGATATCAGTCCTTTGATGATTGACTTCTGGGCAAAGCTGCAGATAAGCGTGATTCCGAGAAAGACCAGGGAAAAGAGTTCCGGTGCCCCGAAACCGAGTGCAATCTTTGCAATCTGGGGAGCAACGAGAACAAGACAGACGAGACTGAAGATGCCGCCGAAAAACGAGGCAATAACAGCCGTTCCCATTGCTTTTCCCGATTTGCCCTGCTTTGCCATCTGATGCCCGTCAATCCCTGTTGCCGAGGCAGAGGGGGTTCCGGGAATGTCGAGCAGAATAGCGGAAATAGAACCGCCGGTCATGCCCGCGGCGTAAAGGCCTAAAAGAAGGCTTATCGAGGTGACCGGGCCCAGAGCAAAAGTCAGGGGAAGAAGCAGAACCATTCCGAGTGATATGGTCAAACCGGGTGTGGCGCCGACAAAGAGGCCGAGCACAACCCCGACAAAACTGGCTAAAAGGTTATGCCAGAGGATGACTTCCTTGAAGGCTAAAAGCGCAGTTTCAGTCATAGTCGTATTCCTATCCTAAGGTAAAGGCACGTGAAAAAAGTTATAGAAAACATAATACACAATAAAAGAGACCGCGATCGGTATAATAATAAGATGCCTGCAGTGGCGGCAGCCGGCCAAAAGTAAGATGGCAATCATAAAGAACGGCGTGGTTATTAAATATCCGAACCGGAGCATTAAAATAATATAAAGAGTAATGACAGATAACGTTAAAATAATTTTGAGAACACTTTGTGAGCCGTCCTTGGATTGCTTAACGGGCTCACAGTCTATTTTTTTGGAAAAAAGACCCTGAAGCAGCATCAAAACGCTGAGAACAAAAAGACAGAGGATCAAGAGCCTCGGGACAAAATCACTTCCCAGTGTATGGGGAAGGTTCCTGTCGGGAAGCAGTGTGATCAGATAAAAATAGAGTACTGAGAATCCTATCAGTATGATTGAAATAGTAATATTTGCTTTTTTCATAATGTTCGTCCATTCAAAAGAGAGGCATCAAAGAGTGAGACCTCTTTGATGCCTTCCCTTTTATTTATAATTACTTCTGCAGTCCTGCCTTTTTCATTGTACCGGCAACAAATGCGTTCTGTTCTTTCAGATACTTATCAAATTCTGCCTGATCCATTACAGAAACGTTAAATCCCTTTTTCTTTGTAATCTCCTGGAAACCCTTTGACGCGGCACCTTTTTTAAAGGCTTCTGTCAGTGTTTTAATCACAGAAGCAGGGGTTCCCTTGGGAACACTGATGCCCCTGAAAAGGTCCATCGACACATCGTATCCCAGCTCCTTCATGGAAGGAATATCGGGAACTGACGGATCTCGTTTTGCCGTGGAGACCGCCAGAATTCTTGCCTTGCCGGCCCTGACATGAGATGCTACCTCGGGCAGGGGAACACAGATGGCTTCCACTTCTCCGCCGAGGAGGCTGGGAACTCTTCTTTTGGCACCGAGCGGGACATGAATAAATTTTGCTCCTGTGGCCTCTGCCATAGCCACAGCGGTCAGGTGGGTACCGCTTCCGGTTCCGGCATTTCCAATCTTAATCTTGCCGGGATTTTTTCTGGCGTAATCGATAAACTCTTTGAATGTTTTCCACTTTGCGTCAGCCCTTACAGCTATCGGCATGGATGTATAGCCTATTCTTATGACATAGTCAAAAGCATCGTATGAATATTTAACATTTCCGATATTGGTGACCGTCAGAATGGATGTGGAGTTCCAGGCAACGGTGTAGCCGTCAGGCTTGGAGTCCTTAACATAGGTGTACATCAGCGCCCCGCCTGCTCCCGGCTTGTTGATAGGAACGATCGGCTGGCCGAGAAAGGGCTCTGAGTTTTTCGATAGGATTCTGCCCATAACATCCGCAGAACCGCCGGCTCCGAACGGAATCAAAAGATTAACAGGCTGGGCCGGATATTTGTCGGCTGCTGATACTGCTGACGGCAGTGTGAAAACAACAACCATGCAGGCGATCAAAGCCGATATCAAAAAAAGTGTTTTGAAGAATTTTCTGTCCATCAATTTTCCCCCTCATTAGATTCTCATTGCAAAAAGTCTCTTATTGTCCCCTTTTTAAATCCCACCTCCTTTCCTGTTTTTTTAAGAATCAGAAAGTCAATTTTCGAATTTTTAAGCCTGTGCCCATGCCTCTCTGATAACCCGTTTGGCATTGGCAATGATAACCCCTGAGGTCTCTTCAGCCATAAGAGGCCTTACTTCACAGCTGAGCACAGGGGGGTTTTCTTTGTTCAAAAGCCCGAGCTTTACAAGCAGCCTGAAGTAATCCCGGACATCCGGCGTGTCGATTTCTCCTCCTGGAATACCGAATCTCGGCTGAAGATCGCCGTAGGCGATATGTTTCTTGTCTCTCATCAGGCAGTTTCCTATATGAAAATGCATGAAGAAATCTTTGACCAGTGGAATCGCGTCTTCCGGTTTTTCCCTGAGAAGAGGGAAATGAGAGAGGTCTGCGAGAACACCGAAGTTATCGCAATCGCTTACGACCTCTTTAGCCACATCCCGCGCATCGGTGAATTTTCCGATCAGGGCTTCTTTGTCGATATCCCTGTCGAACACCTTTAATGTGACAATGGCATCCCCGTTATCCTTGGCATACTGACAGATTTCTTTTAGAAAATCCACAAATAGTTTTTTGGCCTCTTCTCTCTTTTCATCCCCGGGATCTTTGCTAGACATGACCCTGATAAACGAGGCGCCGAGCTGATACGCTTCGTCTACACAGCCTTTGATGATTCTCAAGACCTTTTTTCTCTCGGCAGCGTCAAAGGAATGAGGGTTGAGCTTCTGGGGAAGCACGGTCGGCTGGGTGGCGTAACAGACGGTCATATGAGAGGCATCCAGGAGCTGCCTTGCTTTATCCCTTTCCCGTGTATCTTTTACCGGTCCGATTTCGACCGCAGTAAAAAAATCGTCCTCAGCGATCTTCCGGAGCGTTTCAACAATAGGGCCCTGTCCCCCCATGACCTCGGGAAAGGCCTTGAAGTGGACCAGCCCCGGTTTCATATACGCATACATCGATTCCTGCATAATGACCTCCTTCTGCTATTTATTAGGATAGATGACCACCTTTATTGCGTCGTCGATTCGTTCCACAAATGTCTTAATGGCCTGATGAATATCGCCCAGTGGAAAGTGATGAGTGATCAGCGGGGCCGCTACGATCTTCCCTTCGCTCATAAGCGAAAGAGAGCGTCCGCAGTTCATACCGCCTTCGCCGCGACAGGTATAGATATTGACGTTTGATCGGGCCATATGGCTCATGTCGGCGGTTACGGGCTTTTTGTAAAAGGCCACCATGCATATCTTGCCGCCTCTTTTTACTGTCTCTATGGCTTCCTGCAGAGAGTTTTCCCCTCCTGCGCATTCCATGACGATCTCGGCCCCTTTTCCGCCTGTGATTTCCATGACCCTTTTGACCATATCTTCTTCTTTTACGTTTATCGTATAATCCGCTCCGACCTCGCGTCCGATTTTAAGGCGGGACTCCCTTGTTCCGGTCAGGATAACGGGATTGGCACCCAGAGCCTTGCAGCACTGAACCGCCATAAGCCCGATCGGTCCCGGCCCGATAACAATGACCGTGTCACCGGCTATATAACCTCCGAGGCGGTCTATCCCCCACATCACACAGCCGGCGGTCGTTACCAGGACAGAGTCCTCAAAGGAAACATTGTCCGGGAGCTTATAGAGCGTATTGATATGATTGAGGGCATACTGGGCGAATCCGCCGTCGCATGTCAATCCGTTAGCGCGGTGACTGGTTTCCGTTTCACCGTAGTTCAGACAGGCGGTATAGTCGCCCCTGATACAGTTCTCGCAGTGGCCGCAGCCTTTGTGGATTTCCACGGCAACCCGGTCGCCGATTTTGAACTCATCAACGCCGTCGCCAACAGCCGCAATGGTGCCTGCATATTCGTGACCCATGATAAAATCATCTTCCGGCTGCTTGCCCATCTGGCGGTGCATGACCTTGATATCTGTTCCGCAGATCGAGGCGGCGTCAACCTTGATGAGGACCTCCTGGTAGCCGGGAACAGGTACATCGCGTTCCTCAACACGGACATCATCGACCCCGTAGAGAACAGCGGCTTTCATCTTTTTGGGAATTTCGCTGTTTGCCATAGCTTGTCTCCTTTTCTATTTTATCAGTTCACTTTATTAATGACGATATAAATTCGACCTTGGCACAGTCCTCTATAAGATCGGCCGTATAAAATGCAGAAGAGATATCAGCACCCATGGCAATGATCCCGTGCTGCTGTAAAAGAAAGGCCCTGGATTCTTTATATTTTTCTATTCCTTCTTCGACCATCTGATGAAGCTCACCCGTTCCCATCAGCGCAAAGTCGATTGTCGGGACCTCTTTGAGATTGACAATTGCCGGAGCCGTTATCATAGGAAGAGGCACCCCTTTTACCGATAAGCCTGTTGCATAAGGAGGATGGAGATGAAAGACGGCTTTGACTTCGGGCCTGCACTTGTATATGCACGTATGGAACGGTGTTTCTTTGGAAGGCTTCAGGCCTTCTGTTGATTCGATAACATTCCCGTCCAGATCGACCTTCATGATGAGGTCATCAGTTATGTCCTTAAGGGATATCCCGCTCGGCGTGATCAGGATATGGTCTGTGTCGGGGATTCTTGCGCTGATGTTCCCGCCCTTTGCCGCGACAAGGTTCCTGTCGTAAGAGAGAACAGAAAAATACGAAAGCTCTCTCCTTAAGGTTTTTTCCAGCTCGATTTTATCCATGGTTAATGTCTCTTTTTTGATTGTGTTATAAACTCATGTAGAGCGTTTACGGAAGTCTCGGCAAAAACGGGATCGTTGAGATGGGCATCGATCTCGATAAGCTCCACATGGGGTTGTATCAATTTCTTCAAGGATGATACAAAGAACCTGTCCAGCAGAGGACTGTATAAAGGCTGGTTCTTTTTGCTGTTGTCTGTCCAGCCTTTCAGCGGAATGATGATTTTTACGGGGCCCCGTGAACTGTTCAGCCTCTTGGCCATAAGAGAGCTGACAGCCTTCAGTTCCTGCCTTGAGGTCTTGACATTCGTATTGTAAGGGTTGTGATAATGGATTTTTCGGTTCTTATATTTCTTCGGGATCGTTTCCGGCCCTCCGAAACAGAAATAGTTCAACCCGCCGGGGGCGATGATCTGGGGGATCCCTTTTTTCCCGGCCGCCTCGAGCCTGCCCGGTTTTACAGGGGTGTATATATCTTCTTTATAGATTTCGCCGAGAAGTTCGTGGGTGGTCAGGTCGAGGACTCCGTCGATCATTCCCTCTTCGATCAGCTCTTCCATTGCAGAGCCGCAGGCTCCCGAGGCATGAAAGGTGACGGTTTCGTAGCCCTTATCTTCCAGAAGCTCAATCGCCTTTGTAACAGCCGAGTGCGTGTTGCCGAATGCCGTCAGAGCGATCAGCGGTTTTTTCCGGGGGGTGATAGTAACAGGCATACCGGATAAAACCATACCCTCCATAGCAGAGGCGGCATTTGAGAGAATGCTCCGGGTAATGGTATTGACCCCGCCCAGAAGGTCGGCAACAGAGAACATCATCATGATATCCTTGCTCCCGATGTAAGGGCGGATGTTCCCCGATGCCACGGTCGAGACCATAATCTTCGGTATGCCGAAGGGAAGCTCTTTCATGGCTGTTGTAGCGACAGCGGTTCCCTGGTTTCCTCCAAGGCCGATAATCCCGTCCGCCTTTGCTTCCCTGTAGAGCTTTCCGACTATTTTTCTCGAACCTTCGGCCATGATTTCCATAACCCTGTCTCTTCTCCGGAAGTTTTTAAGCGCTGCCATACCGGTCCCTCCGGCCTTTGCTATCTGACTTCTGGATATGTCTGGGGAGAAATACGGTTTCTTCAGAGTCCCAATATCCATCGCTATCGTTTTCAGGCCCTTTTTCTCCAGTCGTTCTTTGATGAACAGTACTTCTTCCCCTTTTGTATCCAGAGTACTTAAAAGGATAATATATTTCGGCATCTTATCGTCTTTTAGTATCCGCCTCTTTCAGGGAAATCCCTGTCGGCTATTTTAATATCGACCTTTTTGATTTCGTTGATAAAATCTCTCAGATGATCGGCCTCTTTCTCGAACAACTTTTCACCCTTTTCCTTTGTTCCTCTGAAAGGGTTGCCTATGGTTGCCGAATCGGAGTACTCATGATGCTCCATAGGGATTATGATATTCTCGGATTTCTGGAACTCTACGGTGATTGTTCCGTCCCTTTTGCTGAACTCAGGGCCGAGCCACTTCGGCGCATGAGCCCTGTCCTGTACAGCACGGTCCATGTTAACAAGCCTTTCGTCATAAGCCATGATCTGGGCGGTTTCCATTTCACCGGCATGCCATCCGGGTGTTTCTTCCGGAGGACCTTCCAGAATGTCTTTGACCACGGCGCATTCTCTTTCGGTCGGTGTCTTATACCAGGCAACAAAGGCGCCGGTCTCATATCTGATCCTGCGGAGTATCTCTTCGATCGGCTTTGTGTTTGAACCGTGATGAGAAACATAGATGATCTTGTTAAAGCCGTGGAAAATAAGGCTCTTGGCCACCTCGTAAACGATTCGCCGAAACGTCTCGGCTGTAAATGTCAGGGTGCCGACCCCTTCGTTGACCCTTCCCATATGATGGGGAGAATACCCGATGGGAATAAGAGGGGTATGAAGGATATCCGCCTTTTCCGCGGCCTGCTCGACAACAGATATGGTGGTAAAGCTGTCGGTTCCGAGCGGTACATGGGCACCGTGCTTTTCACAGCTTCCGATGGGAACCATGATCACATCTGTCTCTTTGAGTTTTGCGGCAACATCGACATAGCTCATCTCAAGAATGTTTTTGCTAAAGGGTTCGCTCATTTTTTACTCCTTTCATAAAGTAAATGGGCTTAATAATTGACGCTCTTTTTTATACGGCGAGGGAATTCTTTTCCGATTCCATTGCCTGTAGATTCTCTGATGATCAAATCCGTTTGAAGGGTTACTTTTTTCTCAACTCCTTTCCCTTTAAGAATATTTAAAAGACCGCTCATGGCGGCCTGTCCTAATTTATGCTTGGGAATCGATACGGTTGTGAGCGACGGCCTGATATAGAAAGCCAGCTCGATATCATCAAAACCGACGACAGCCATCTCTTCCGGGATCCTGTATCCCTCTTCCCTTAAGGCCTTTATAGAGCCGATGGCCATCTGGTCATTAGCGCAGAATATGGCGGTCGGTTTTGTCTTTTGATCGATGAGAAGCTTTGTGGCCTCAAAACCGCTTTTCGAAGTGAAGTTCCCGTTTTTGATCAGCAATTCTCTGGTTTTGATGCCGTTGTCCTTCAGGGCCTTTTTATAACCGTTCAACCGCTCCCGGCTCGTTATCGATTTAGCCGGGCCTCTGACAAACCCTATGTCCCTGTGGCCCATTTTGATGAGGTACGATATGGCCTTATACGAACCGGCAACATTATCTATCTGAACCGATGGGAAGTCGATACCGTGATTTCCGATAAGAATCACCTTCAGGTTGTATTTTTTTAATTCGGTCTCAAGAAGTTTCTTTCCGTCCGTTCCTCCCGTAAAAATAATCCCGTCGACCAGTCTCTCCCTTAGCACCTCGATATAATTGACGGCTTTCGAAGAAAGGCGGTTGGTATTGCAGATAATCACGGTGTATCCGTTCTTGTTGGCGACATCTTCTATACCGCGGGTGATTTCAGCATAGTAAGAGTTGGAGATATCGGGAACGATCACGCCGACGGTCTGGGTCTCTTTTTTTACAAGGCCCCTTGCCAGAACATTCGGCCTGAAATGCAGCTCTTCGACAGCCTTTAAGACCTTTTCCCTTGTCTTGGGATTGACTGCGTGTGCACTCTGATTGAGCACCCGCGAGACGGTCGTAATCGATGTATTCGCTTTTTTTGCAACGTCTTTGATGGTTGACATGTCCCTTTTTCCCTTAACTCTGATGGAAAACGTTTTCCATGAAATAATATATCAAACCCATGAAATGCTGTCAAGAAATTTTTATCGGCCATGTCATAACGGTTTGAAAAACAAGAAAAAAAGGCCTGTTTTTTTTGAAATCCGGCTTATCATTCCATAGCATTAAAGGAAGGCAAAAACCGTTTCAATGGCAATTTTACGCCCTTTTTGCTCAGGAAATGGCGAGATAAGCCCCGACAACAAAAAGAACGGTACCGAAGAGTTTCTGAAGGTTGATGGTTTCCTGGGGGGATTCCAGGATGCCGAGATGGCTGACAACAAGGGCCATGAGGATCTGTCCGGCGATGAGAAGAACAAAGAAATCACCGGCCCCGAGTTTCGGTATGAGAATGGTCATCCCAAGAACCACAAGAGCGCTGACAATCCCGTTTAAAAGGAGGTATTTGGGCGTTTTGGAAAGGTTCAGTAAAACCTTTGGTTCGTCAAGGCAGAAGAAGATGATTGCCGATGCGATAAAGGCAAAGAAGAAAAAGATCATGTTGGCCCCTTTTGCCGACCCGAGATACCGTGCAATGGAGCTGTTCATCGGCATATAGATGGATATGGAAGCTCCCATAAAAAATGTGAGAACGATATAGAATATCTTATCCATGACTGGTCCTTTTTTAGAGATTATAAGAATGAACGCCGTTTCACGTAACCCATTGCCCCGGAATGTATCCATTAAATATTTACCTGTCAACAGAAAAGATAGTGTGATGCCTTTCTCAAAGATCGGTTCTGCCTTTTTCAATAAAAATCATTACCGGAGTGCCCCTCTTTTGGTTATAATAGTCGGAAGTTCGAATCGATTTTCAATCATGCTTTTCAAGGCAACAGGCTAAGGGAGGACGGGTGGAAAAAATAAGCGTTGTTGTTCCGGTATTGAATGAGGAGAAGAGCCTCGGCCCGACCCTTTCTCAATTAAACATTGGTGAATCCGAAGAGCTTATCATTGTCGACGGAGGAAGCCGGGACAATACTTTATCCATTGCATCAAGATTCACCGACAAGGTCTTTTCTACGCATAAAGGGAGAGGGCATCAGATGAATTTCGGTGCAAAAAAAGCAAAAGGCGATATCCTCCTTTTTCTTCATGCCGATACAATCCTTCCCAAAGGGGGATTCGATATCATCAGGGAGGTTTTAAAAGATAACAGCATCTCGGCAGGGGCCTTTACTCTGGGTATTGACCACGCATCGCGTTCCTTCAGGATCATCGAGTGGGGTGCGAATCTCCGCTCCTCTGTTACAAAGGTTCCTTACGGCGATCAGGGTCTTTTTTTGAAAAGAGCTCTTTTTGAAGAGGCCGGAGGGTTTGCCGATATCCCGCTCATGGAAGATATCGAGATATCGAAAAGGCTGAAGAAAAAAGGAAAAATCATCTTTGTCAAGACCCCGGTAACAGTCTCTCCGAGAAGATGGCTGAAAGAGGGGCTTGTTTACACAACGCTCAGAGATTGGATGATAGCCATTCTCTTTTCCCTTTTCAGGGTCTCTCCGGAAAGGCTGGCCCAATATTACCGGGATGTAAGATAAACCTATCTTTTAAGCTTTTTCTTTTATCATTTCCGCTATCCCGGTTGCAAAAGGGAGCAGGAGAATAACGCTTCCGAGCAAAGCCACACCGGACCACGCAAAAGATATATACACAAAACCGCTGACAGTGATGCCGATAGAGCCTCCCATATAATAGAAGAGGGTATAGAGAGAATTAGCGCGCCCTTTGCTGGAAGTGAGTTTCCGGTTGAGAAGAGCAATGGCCGTAGCGTGAATTGTAAAATAACCGGCGCAGATGCCGGCGAGGCTTATCACTATTACTGTCATCGATTTGATGAGAGTGAATCCGATAGAAAGGCCGAAAACCGCCGTTCCCAGAGCCATTGTCGCCCCGTTGCCGATGCGATTGCTGAGATTGCCCGCCAGAGGGCCGATGATAATACCGATAACGTAGGAGAGATACAAAAGAGTGATCACCTGAACAGAGGCATTGAACGAAGGGCCGGAGAGGTAAAAGGGGAGATAATTATAGATTGATGAAAAAACAAAGAACGCTCCGAAGGCGACAAAGAAAATGCGGAGATGGTCCCATTTCGAGATCAATGCAATAAAACCTACTGGTCTGCTTTTCGTATCAGATCTGGACTCTTCTTTGGGCAGCCAGATGACTGCCGAAACAGTGGCTAAAAGGAGAAAGAGGGAGGCGCTCACAAAGGCGTAGCGCCAGTGCAGGGGCGGATGTATCCAGCCTCCGAGAAGCCGCCCGCCAAGCCCGCCCGCAACCGTAGCGGAAACATAGGAGCCCATCACAACGTTGAGCCGCTCAAAGGGAAGCATTCTGGAAAGATAGGCGGCCAGACAGGTGGTCAGTGCCGGGATGAAAAGCCCCTGTATAAACCGTGCGGCAATCATGAGCGTCAGGTTAGTGGTTACAGAAGAAACAAGGCCGCAGGCGGTTATAACAAGCCCTCCTGTCAGGATGATAGGCTTGATAGAGAGGCGGTCCGCCAGCATCCCGAAGGGAAGGTTACTGAGCGCAATGCCGAAAATAACCGCAGAGATCGTAAAAGAGGCAGTGGTTTCGTTCACGCCGAACTCCGCCTGCAAAACAGGAAGAACCGGCTGCGGGATATATATGGTTGTGAATGTCGCCCCGACCAGGCAAAAAACAAGAGCCTGCAGGCCAAAGGATTGTCCGATTTTCATAGCAGATTCTTTTCTTTTTGCCTGGAGTATATAGAGAAAAAATGCCTTTAGCAATGAAAAGGTTCTGGTTGTCCGCTTTAACATACAAAACCTATCCCACACACTATTTGACAACTGGAAAGACCTGTTTTTTATTGACTAAAAAGTTATTTTTGTTAAAGTTAATTCATATTTTCTCATTTACTTGCCAGTCAGAAATCAAAAAACCTCTATTTAAACCACAAAAGGGGGTTCTCATGACTTATGGTAAAGCTTTTCATTTCCTTCAAAAACCCAGAAAAATCAGCATATTTTTTACTCTTAAGGTCTTGCCCATAGCCTTTCTGGTATTCTTCTTTTTAATCCAGTTTTTCTTGCTGCCGAGCTTTGCTCAGGCAGCTCCAATCGGAGAATTTACAAATATTAAAGGCCGTGTAGATGTTGCCAAAGCTGGAAAAAACGCCAGGCCGGTAAAGCTTAGGGATAGCATAAGTGTGGGGGATATTGTCCGAACAGAAAGACAGTCAATGGCAGAGATAACTTTTATAGAGAAGAGTATCATCAGGCTTAGATCTTCCAGCCGGTTAGAGATAAGCGAATATCTTGTCGAGAGGGATAAGACAAAAGGCATACTCAAGCTTTTCAGGGGTATGGTCCATAGCACAGTAAACACAGCTCACAAAAAAATATTCGGGCAGGGAAAGAATAACATATACGAGGTTCATACTCCCACAGCAGTTGTTGGTGTGAGAGGAAGCGAATTCAAAACCTTTTTTAAAAACGGTGTAAGTGGTGCGATATTCGATAAAGGAAGTGGTTATTGCTTTAACATAAACCTCCCTGATATCCTTAAAAATATAAATGCAGGTCAGGGAATGCTGGTTTTAGACCCTACAAAGCCGCCTGTGATTAAGCCGGCAACAGATCCTTTGTTCCAGCAGTATATGAATGATTCAGGCTTGATGAAATCAGGCCAGGATGTCAGCAAAGGAGATATCAGGATAACTGATAAAACAGGTAAGCCGATAGACTCGGTTGTTCTTGAAATCCCGGGTGAAGACGCGCCGAAAGACAGGTCTATTGAAGTCGTAAAAGACAGTCATCTGATCAACACGAAATCTGAATACATCGTGGATGCCAAGGGTCACAAAGCCAAGACAGTTAAGGGAAGTGACCTCATCAAAAAAGGCGGCGTTCAGCTCAGGCAGGAACCGAAGCGCTTTGCAGTCGTTCCCTCCAGTGAAAATCCCGAGGATATAGGAAAAGAAGTGGCAGAGGCTATACGTATTCTTACTGGCGAGGAAACACATGAGGAGGCATTTGAGAGGCTAAGGCAACAGCAGATTTACGAAGAGCTATTCGATAAGATGTACGAAACCTTTTTGAGGGCAGATGAGAAAAAGAGGAGGACAAGTAAGAACCAGAGAAAAGAAGAGGAAGAGATAGAAGATGATAGAGGAATCGAGAGTGTCGTACCCTATCTTCAAGAGAGGAGGACAAGTAAGAACCAGAGAAAAGAAGAGGAAGAGATGGAAGATGATAGAGGAATCGAGAGTGTCGTACCCTATCTTCAGCCAATAATTATTTTTGATGTTAGTTTGGATTCGACGGAAACAGAAAAAAGTAAAAAAGCCGAAAGCCGCTTAGGGTATATTAAATTAGAATCTATTTTTTCAGCTTATGGGATGACGGAATCAGGGGATAAGGGAGGTTCCGCAACTGAAACAACAAAAGACATGTTTGTCTTTGAGTATTTATCTGACGATGATGATATCGCTACTGATGGATTTGATGATCCTCATTTGGCATTTCGCTATAAAGTTTTTGAGGAACCGTATTGGGAACGGCAGAAGAAGCAGGAGATGTTTTTATCTCGTCCAGATCTTTTCAAAGATATTCGTCCAGATCTTTTCAAAGATGTAACACCGGATGACCCGGGTGTCGATTATCACTGGCCTGTAAAGGTCGATTTAACGCCTATAATGGCACCATATTTTGGGGAAACAAGGGCTTTTTCCATAATGGGAGACGACCCCCGAAGCATCCAGCAGTCTAAAACATTTCCGAATGACCCCCTGTTCAAAAGCCGCGGAAGCTGGGGACAGGGCTATTTTGACCAGTGGGGCCTGCACCGCATCGGCTTTAAGCCGTCAGACGGTAAAAAGAATTCGCTCTGGCCGAAAAAGGCAAAGCCTGTTATTGTTGCTGTTATTGATACAGGTATTGACCGCACCCATCCCGAGATTTCTGCTTCTCTATGGAAAAATGAGAAGGAAATCCCCGGCAACGGCATCGATGACGATAAGAACGGATATATCGACGACGTTTATGGGTGGAACTTTGTCGATAATAACAATGATATTCGAGATCTCAACGGCCACGGCACCGTCACGGCCGGTATTATTGCTTCTTTGATAAATAACAGGATTGGCATTGCGGGGGTTAACCCCTTTGCGAAAATCATGCCGATAAAGGCCATGGAATGGGACGGCAAAGGTTGGGCTTTTGATATTGCTAAAGCTATCATTTATGCCGTAAATAACGGGGCCCGTGTCATCAACATCAGCATCGGCGGAAAGAGACTTAACCCTATGGAACTTTTCGCAGTTAACTATGCCAGGAGTAAAGGGGTTATCGTGGTCGCTGCTGCAGGAAATGAAGGCATCAATACAAAAGAATTTTCGCCTGCCGGGCTTCCGGGAGTTGTTACAGTCGCAGCCACAGGGCCAGATAATAAAAGGGTAGGCTATTCCGGCTGGGGAGCGGGTGTTGACATTGCAGCCCCGGGCGTCGATATCCTCTCGCTTCGCGCCAGGAGGACAGACCTTCTCAAATTCGAGAAGAAGAACTACAAGCCGGGCACCGCTATTGTAGGCAGGGACAAGGATTATTACCGCGTTACCGGAACATCCTTTTCTGCGCCGTTTGTCAGCGGTGTGGCATCGCTTATTCTTGCGAAAAACCCGAAGCTTTCCGGCATGCAGGCAACGAGAATGATCCTCCACTCGGCAAACGATATCGATATGCCGGGGTGGGACCAGTTCACGGGCTACGGGCTTCTCGATGCAAGCGCTGCCCTGAAGGCCGACCCTGACTTCTATGTGCTTTCCCGCATCTTTAAAGTGGGGGGAACAAAAAAAGAGGGTAAGTTCTATATCGAAGTTTCGGGACGCGCCATGGCAGATAATTTCAAGCGCGCCTGGATAGAGGCAGGGAAGGGAAACAACCCGACAGAATGGGTCAAGGTCTCGGATGATATTACAGCACCAATAAACAGAGGACAGCTTGCTCTTATCCTGCCGAAGCATTTCAGGGGCGAAAAGCAATGGACACTTCGCCTTATTGTGGAGCATCAAAACGGCTTTAAGCGTGAATCGAGGTTCAGTCTCAAGCTGGGATAAAAAATAGCTGCAGGTTTTATATAATTCATTAAGTTAGGTATTTGCATAGGTAAATATTTAAAGAAAGGAGAGAAAAATGAGAGAAGCGAAATTTAAATTATCATACATTGCCGTTTTTATTGTTGTTGTAACTTTTACCATCTTTTGTATGCCTCAGTTGGTATTTGCCGTTGCCGGTGATGCAATCATAACAAATAAAGGTCAGTCAGTGCCTAACGCCACTGTAGTTATCGAGACGGCAGAGGGAAAAACAATATCGAAATCCACGACAGATGAAAATGGGCACGCAAAACTCGACCTGCCTGAAGAATCGTACGGCGAGCTCATAAAAATTACTCTTGAGGCGGCTCCTCTCAAGCCTGAAACTGCAGAGCCAATTGGTCTCGATTTCATGCATAAAATTCCACCAATAACGGGCACAGAAAATTGGACACGCCTCTCCATGGACCTCGACGGAGGCATGAGTATCTTTGATAAGTATGTGACTTCCGTTATAGAGAAGGCGGCAATGCCGATAAACGTAGGAGAGAACTCCGCAGTTGGCACCGGCGCACGCGTGAAGCAAAAGGTCATGGAGCAGGCGGGGAGCATGCTTGGCGGTGCATTGGGAGGCCTTAGCAAAGGGATGTTCGGCGGCGGCGGTGATGATTCGGAGGTAGAGGAACCGGAGCTTGCGGAAGACCCTGTCTCTGATAATTTTAAGCGCACCTTCACTGACCCGGAGACCGGCACAAAAATCAGGGTCGGCGGGCAGATGACCCCCAATGGGCTTCATATCACCACCACAATCCTCGACTCGCCTGATAAGGGCACATTTCAGACAGTCTATCTTATGGACGATAAAGGCAACAAAGCGGGGCCAACCCTCTACGAAATATATGAGCTTTATCAGGAATGGACGCTGACAGTAAGCTGGACATACACCAGGTCTGTTGGTGGAAAGGAAATCGAAAATAAAAAGGGCGGCTGGAGCACGAGCGGCCGCGACATGCTCGGCACATTTGTCGTGCCGCATGAAAATGACGGCATATGGAAGCAGATGGGTTTTTCCAATGCAGTGGCAGGTGTCAAGGGGCTCGGCACTCTTTTCCCTATCAATCCGGATGTTCTGAAAGATCAGCGGATGCATCTCGTGGTTCATGTTACCAGGCCGTCTCTTCAGGCGGTGAACACTACGCCCTATGTGATGACAATGCCCCCCATGTCAAGCGGGGGTTTGAACCTTCTCAAGGCATACTAAGCCGGGTTACGATTTCAGGATTATACAAAGCGGTGCGAGGATAGATTTTTCAAAAACGGTCTAAAAAAGGAAAGGCCTTGTGAAGAAAATTGTTCTTTTTTTTGTGCTCATCTTTCTGCTTGCCGGTTGTGCGGGTAAAAGCGAGCCTGTAATGATAGCCAGCCCGGAGCAGAACCGGGCGGCATACTTCAGGCTTGAGGATATCGGGAACCGCCTGATTCCCCATATGGATAAAGAGAACCGGGACAGGTACAAAATTGTGGTTGCAGAGAAGAGGGCGGTCAATGCCTATGCATCGCCCGACCATGAAATCATTGTTACAAAAGGCGCCCTCGATACATTTAGTGATGAAGAGCTCTGGTGTATCCTGGCGCATGAGACCGCGCATCTCAGGCTTAACCATATCGACAAGCAGAACATCCTGTCGGGCGCCATGTCAATGGGTTTCATGGTAGCCGGCCAGTTCATTCCCGGTGTCGGCCTGCTCAATGCTCTGGCCAACCCTGTTGTGTCAAATGCCTACAGCAGAGAGCAGGAGATAGAGGCCGACCTTGCGGCCGTATCTGCGCTCGAGCACTTTCATATCCAAAAAGAAGATTATGTAAAATTTCTGGAGCATATCGCAGACATTTCCCTGAAAGAGGGTCGCAAAGATTCCTTCGGCCTCTTTTCATCGCACCCCACATTCAAAGCCAGAATAGAGGCGGTGAGGGAGGCGGATTCCCTGGAAGCACCGAAAGATGTTGAGGAATAAAGATTCTCTGTTCTTTTTTTGTCTGTCCAAAAAAGGTAAAAAATCTTTTCTTAAACCCTGATCAAGTTTCTTGACATGATAATTGGATGGGTGTATATTAGTTTTAAAGACCCTGTCATGTTCGTGTGAAAGAGGTTTTTCAGAAACTAACAGTAAAAAAAAGGGACCTTTACTATTTTAGGTTGCCACTTTATAAAAAGAGTTCTCTGAAAAAGCTTTCGAGACGGCATTGCGACGGGGTTTTTCTTTTTTGAAAATCCCCCGGCGCTTTCCAAGTCTCCCCCCTTCTTCTTCTCTGTTTTTTGCCGGGCGAACGCAAAACTACTCTTAAAGCGAACTATCTTTCATTCAGAAAGAGATTAAAAGTTGCCCGGTTGGTGGACTGTCTCGTCGAGCTTGTCTAAAAAAGATTCACAGAATTTGGCTACTGACCGTGTGGTAAATCTGGAGCAAAGCCAGCATATAACAGTAGGCGCGCTTATTACAAGAGCCAGGAAGATAAAAAGGAATAACAGAAAGGTTTCCATAATTTCTCCCCCTTTTTTATGTATACTTCTCTATCTATAAATATATATCTTTTTACATACCTGTCAATAGATAGGAAATTGAAATTATTGAATTTACACTTAAAATTTTTGCAGTATACCCCTTCTTTTTTGTTTTTTTATCCCTTTCCGATTTTCAGGTTTTTTCTTTAGGAGAAAACTGAGAACAAAAGCAAAAAAATATTGACAAAGATTTTTTTGTAGTCTAATTTTAGATTATATGAGGTTGTCTTCTACTTTACGTCCAGGCTGAAGATACTTTTACTTTCTGGTTTGTATTCCCGCAGAAATTCCGCTTCCTTTTAATAATCCAGATAAGCTGTGAACGGATTCTCATACTGTTCAGTTTCCCAGGTTCTTAAGAACAAGAGTCTCTTTAAGAATTCGGGATTAACCATTCTTATGAAATATTAATTTAAGTTTATAGGGAGGGTTTATGAAAACAGTTAAGATTGTATTATTAATATCTATTTTTATCTTTGGTTCCGGCTGTTCTGCAGTGAAATTATTGGATAAATTCGCAGGAGTGGAAGAAGAGATAGCCAAACGCTACGGGTCGAAAAGCATTTTAGAAAAGGATAATAAAACCGCGCCTGTGGATCTTATCTCCTTTCTCGATCCAGACGACAAGAGAAAAGAAAAAGAAAAACAAGAACAAAAAGATGAAGAAACTAACAAAAAAAATAAAGAGAAAGAAAACAAAAAGAATGAGCTTGATTTAGCCTTTCATGCTTTTTACGAATACGAAGGCGGAGACAAAACAAAGTTAGCACCCCGGCGCAACCGCGTACAGGATCGGCTTATTTTGGCAAGCAATGACCGGTCCAAGGAATATAAGAAGGTGTTAAAAACACAGCAGGATACTGTTGCGCTTCTTCCAGCTTTAATATCGATAGTGGCTGCAGGAGCCGGCGCTATCTTTACACCGGCCTCTACTGTCCGTGCGCTATCGGGCAGCTCCGCTATTGTCAGCGGTATGAGAGCTGAATCATTGCAAACCCTTTATGCTGAAAAATCGGTTCACATCATTACAAAAGCTATGGACATTCGACGTAAACGTATTCTTGATCAAATCAATATCGATAGGAAAGAAAATGATTTAGGTAAGTATACGGTTGAAAGGGCAATCAGCGATGTGGTTGAGTACCATAGTGCCTGCTCCCTTGTCGGCGGTCTTGAAGAGGTGCAAGATGCACTTGATACGGTTGATTCCCCTGGTCTTGATACAATCAACGATTTCTTGATAAAGTATCAGTCAACTCAAAAAAATATGAAGGAAATAGAAAGGATAACCAGAGAACAAGATACAGATAAACCGGAAGTTCCAAAACCTGGAAACGAAGGAACACAACCTTAGGAGAGTCATTAGCTTGGGCTCTAATTTGGGAGTGTTTTGCTTTTTTATCCTATTTTGCTTTTTAGGACTATGCCGAGGGTTGTGAGGAAAACGGAGAGCACTGGGCATTTAAAATGCCTTTCAATGCTCCCCCATTACGATTTTTCAGGTTGAAGGCGAGTTGAGCGAGGAAAAAAGAAGCAGCAATTGACCGACGCGGAGCTAGATTCTGCTTCGCCGAAGCGAAACGAGTCTGAAAGCGCTCGGAAAAATCGTCAGGAACGTCCTTTTTTCTGTCCCTTTTTTGGACGAGCAAAAAAGGGATAAAATCCTCTTGCATGTCAATTAAAATTTGTATATTTTTGAAACAGCGTTTCATAAATATGTATAAGGAGATCATCTATGTTCTTATCGATGCTTAAAAAAAGAAGAAGCATCCGTAAATTTGAAGAAAAGGAGATCGAGAAGGAAAAGATAGATAAGCTTATCGAGGCGGCGCTCCGCTCACCTTCGTCACGCGGCCTGAACCCTTGGGAATTCATTGTTGTTACGGACAGAGAACTGCTTGATAAGCTCTCCCGGTCAAAGGAGCACGGCTCGTCCTTTTTAATGGGCGCTCCTCTGGGGATCGTTGTGATTGCCGACCCGGAGAAATGCGATGTCTGGGTCGAGGACTGTTCTGTTGCTTCGATAATCATACACCTGACGGCCGAATCGCTCGGACTCGGAAGCTGCTGGATACAGATAAGGGAAAGAATGCATGATGAGCAAAAGACAGCAGAGGAATATATCAGGGAAGTCCTCGAAATCCCCGGCAAATACAAGGTCGAATCGATCATCGGCATCGGCTATCCTGCCGAGGAAAAACCTTCCCACTCAAGAGAATCGCTTTCCTATGATAAGCTTCACAGGGAGTCCTTCGGCAGGTCCTTTTAGTCGGCCTATAAAGCTTTTTCAGGGAGTTTATTAATACGTTTATACTACTTGCTCTGCTTTATGTTTTCCAAATTTTCTATTCGATCTCTGTGGTGCCCAACGAAGAACCTTCGTAGTCTGGGATGATGCGCTCTTGCGCATTCAGGCTGGAGAGGGCATTATACCATTCGTCCTGTATGAATGGTTTTTTTGAGGGGTTCTTGTTAGCCCGGCAGAGTGCCCATGCCCAGACGATTCCGCTCGGGTTTGGGTTTGTGGTGCATAAGCGCGTGTCGAAATTGCATTTGATCTGGGGATACATGCCGTTTAAATGCTTTTTAGAATAATAAAAAAAAGAGTTCTCGTTCCAGAATGAAACGTGCGTGGGATCTTGAAAAGCGCCCCGGCCGTCTGTAGAAGGTACCCAGACCTCGAAAATTCCGCCGTGTTCGAGAAGGCGCCAGGCTTCGTTCATGGTGTGAATGGGGTCGTGCAGGTGTTCGACAATGTCAAAGGCCCTTATGTAATGGAGAGAATCATTTTCCCACGGCCATTTTTTCTCTAGGTCGGTGACCACATCTACTCCTTCAAAAGGATACCTGTCAACATTGACCCAGCCGGGAAGAATATTCTGGTTGCACCCGAGATTGACCTTTTTCCACTCGTCAGGTAACTGCCTAACTTTCTTTGTGTTTTGCACGGCACACTCCCTCTTTGAAGAAATATTTCTTAAGTATTTGCACAATCCATGCCATTAAAGGCACTTTTTTTATCCCGTTTCTTTGTGTTGCAGTTTTTTTAAGCTCCCTGACCTGGAAAATATTCTAAAAAAATCAAGACTCGTCAAAAAATACTTGACAAAAGTAATCAGCCATTTTAATTTGTTTTTAAAGCTGTATTTTATAAAAAGAGCCGTTTCCTCTTGTCTCCTACCAACCTGTCTTTAAAAGCTCTTTTTCCTATAGCTTTTAAACTAAAGAGGAAACGGCGTCTTTTTTATGAGCAAGAATCCTTTGTTCTGTTCTTATCAACTGTAACCCCTTCGAGTTTGAGAAGCCTCTTTTTCCAGCCAAGCCCGGATGCAAAGCCTCTTAGGTCTCCGTCCTTGGCAACGACCCTGTGGCAGGGAATGATGATGGGAACCGGATTTTTGTTCAGGGCCTGTCCCACGGCCCTTGAGGCTTTGGGGTTTCCTATCTTCTTAGCAACCCAGCCGTATGTCCTGACCTCTCCGTAGCCGATTTTTTGTGCCGCCCTATAGACCTTCTTCTGAAAAGGGGTGCAAAGGCCGAGATCGAGCGGAAGATTAGAAACAGGTTTCCCGCCTTTGAAGTATTGTTTTATTTCAGAGACAAATCTTTTTTTCAGATTTTTATCCGGCTCGGTTCTTTCTTGCTGAAGCTTTGGCCGGCTTTTCTTTTTTGAGCGGGGGAATGATATCGAACAGACTCCCTTTTCGCTGAGAACGGCCTTTACGTCTCCGTATTGTGTTACAATGCTTATGACCGGCATAATGATTGTCCTTTTAAAATCGGAGACTTTATTATAAACTAAATAATATCACTTATTAGAATTAAAACAAAAGGTAAAGAGGCCGATGCCCGTTCATTCTCTCTATAAAGATTTTTTCAGGTTTATCGAGGCCTTTGACAAAGGGGAGGATGCTTTCTCTGCCTATCAGGAGTACTATTTCAAACCGCATGAAAAGTTCTTAACTTCATACTGGAAGTATTTTAAGCATTTTGATGAGGAATTGATCGAGAAGAGGGTGAGAGTCATAAAAAAAGGGGACTATGCCCTGCTTGAGAGTATCCTTATGGTGGAGAGGCCCGAAGAGCTTTGCAGGAATGCCCTGAAACGCTGTCTTGAAACAGCAGAGACTTTCGGAGCAGAAAGCTCACGGGTCCCGGAACCGGACATATACTTCTTTATAGGCTTTTTTTCCGCAGACGGGGTTACCTTTATGCTCGATGATGTTCCTGTTATAGGCTTCGGGCTGGAGCGTTACAAAAACCTGAGGGAGATGCCAATACTCATCGCGCATGAGTTCTCTCACTATCTTGGGAAAATAAAGCCCGGCTTTTTCCGGACAAAGAAAACCTACCAGAAGGGAACGCTCGGTGAGTTTCTCCTGTCTGAGGGGCTGGCCTTTCACTTTTCGATGAAGGCCTTTCCCCAGAGAAGGATCATGGAGCACCTTTTTCTCCGAAGGGATGTTTTCAACTGGTGTGTCGAGGAAGAAGAAATGCTTATGAAAGAAATCGAGCCGAGGCTGGATCAGGCCATTGAGGAGAACAGTGTATACGATATTGAAAGGGAAAAAGACCTTGTCCCGCGCTCTCTTAATTATGCGGCCTTTAAACTGGCGGAAAACCTTCTTATCACGTCTTAAGGCTTTGGATAGCCTTTCAGCTTTTCCAGCGATCTGTCGATATCTTCCTGCGGGAGGTCAAAATCCTTGAGGTTGCCGGAAAGATAGTTGTTGTAGGCGGCCATGTCGAAATGCCCGTGCCCGCTAAAGTTAAACAGAATGGTCTTTTCCTTTCCCTCTTCGCGGCATTTTATCGCCTCGTCAATCGTGGACTTGATAGCGTGAGAGGTTTCCGGGGCAGGGATTATCCCCTCAATCCTGGCGAACGTGAGTGCCGCCTCGAAAACTTCGGTCTGATAGTAGGCAATCGATTCAATAAACCCGTCATTCACCAGCTGGCTGATAAGCGGCGCCATGCCGTGATACCTGAGACCGCCGGCATGGATGCCGGGCGGAATAAAGGAATGTCCGAGGGTATACATGGTGAGGAGAGGGGTATACATCGACGCGTCGCCGAAATCGTAGGAGAATTCCCCCCTTGTCAGCGTTGGGCATGCTCTCGGTTCGACACCGATGCAGATGACATCCTTTCCGTTGAACTTATCTTTAAGAAAGGGGAAGGAGATCCCGGCAAAGTTACTCCCTCCCCCACAGCACCCGATGACAATATCGGGATACTCTCCAACCTTTTCGAGCTGTGCTTTTGCCTCAAGCCCGATAACTGTCTGATGCAAAAGGACATGATTTAAAACGCTTCCCAGAGAGTATTTGGTATCGTCCCGTGATACGGCCTCTTCTACGGCCTCGCTGATAGCTATGCCGAGGCTCCCCGGCGTATCCGGGTCGGCCTCGAGAATCTTCTTCCCTGATTTTGTTTTCGTGCTGGGGCTCGGATGGATCGTCCCTCCCCATGTCTCTATCATGTAACGCCGGTAAGGCTTCTGGTCATAGCTGACCCTTACCATATAGACCACGCACTCCATCCCCAGAAAGCTGCAGGCCATGCTCAACGCGCTTCCCCACTGCCCGGCCCCTGTCTCGGTGGCGAGGCGTGTTATCCCTTCGGCTTTGTTGTAATAGGCCTGGGCAACAGAGGTGTTCACTTTGTGGCTCCCGGCCGGGCTCACACCTTCGTTCTTGTAATAGATCTTCGCCGGTGTCTTGAGATATTTTTCAAGCGCTCTTGCCCGGTGAAGAGGCGTGGGCCGCCAGAGACGGTAGAGATTCAGGACCTCTTCGGGAATATCGATCCACCTCTCCAGGCTCGCTTCCTGTTCGATAAGCGCATCGGGAAAGATCGGCCTCAGGTCTTCGGGGCTGATAGGCTTTTTGGTCGACGGATTAAGAGGGGGCTTTAGAGGATTCGGCATATCGGCGGCAATATTATACCACTGTTTCGGCAGTTCTTTTTCTTCGAGCAGTATTTTCACTTCTTCCATAGCCGGCCCCACGATAAAAAAGTAAATTCAAACCGGTTCAATATATTATGAATAAAAAGACGTGTCAACGGGTTTTTAAAAATAGGGACTGTAACCGGCGGATTGGGGAGTTTAGCCCACCTGATATAGCCGCTTCATTTTTGGTAACAGATTGAAAAACAAGGAAAAACTGCTCAAATGGGGCGTTTGTCCCACATTGTTTTAAATTAAGCTCATAGCGAAAAGATAAAAAAAGGAAAGAAAACGAAGCATATTTCAAGAAAGATAATTGAAAAATATGAACTTATCAATCTTAGGATTTATCGCTTTCGGTGGGCATTTATGCCCGTTTTTTGACGAAGTTTTTTTAAGCGGGAAACAGGCATTTCGCCCAAAGTGATAATTTAAATATTTTTAAATCCTTTAATATCAATATATTAAATATTTAACCCCTATCGCTTCTTTTTTATGGCATGGCCTTTGCAGATATATGAGGGCGTGGACAGGCTGTCCCCCTAAACCACAAAAGGAGAAAAAAATGAAAAGATTTATGAGTTTTTTGAAGGATGAAGATGGTGTATCAGCAATCGAGTACGGACTGATTGCTTCACTGGTAGCTGTAGCCTTGATCGTCGGTGCAACAGCAATGGGCGGAAAGCTGAACACACTCTTTACTGAGACATCAGGCAAAATGTAGCGGTGGCTAAAAATAAGGTGATTGCAGGTGCGCATTTCCTGAATAGAACGGCGATGCGCACCTCATTACCATCGGGTGTTTCGAAGTGTTGAAGATATTTTGAGCTTGTAGAAAGAAATTCAAATAAGTCTTGGAGAGAAAAAACGGTTTTAGCAGTGGAGATGGCCATGGGCCTATTTTTTTTAGTGTTCATTTTAATCGGTATCCTGCTGGTTTCGGCAGTTATCGATATTCGTGTGCAAAAAATTCCGAACCTGCTTACCTTTCCGACCATGGCTCTTGCCCTTTTCTATTTTTCGGCGACTAACGGATGGTCCGGTCTGCTTTTCAGCGCAGAGGGCCTGGCCTTAGGAATGCTCATGTTTATTATCCCCTATGTTATGGGAGGTATGGGAGCAGGGGATGTCAAACTGATGGGGGCAGTGGGAGCTGTCCTTGGTCCCAAAGGAGCGTTTCTTTCTTTTATTTTTATTGCCGTTGCCGGCGGTATTTATGCACTGATACTTCTTCTTATCCATTTTGAATACGGAAAAGAGTTTCTGAAAAGGAACTTTTTAACCCTGAAGACATTTGTTACCACAGGACAACTTATTTCTATCCCTGCTGCCGAGAATATAAAGGTTCCCAGGTTGTGTTACGGGGTCGTAATTGCTCTGGGAACATACTTTTATATGTATCTGGGCATGAAGGGGTATGAATTTATTTTAATTTAATGTGAGGAGAGCCGCCGTGGGGAAGTGGAAGGCATTCATTCCCGTTGTTTTGGCATTAGTCATTGCCTTTTCAGGCAGTGCGTTTCTTTATAAATGGCTGAAGACGCAGACGGTTTCGGAAAAAACGGTGACAGTCGGACAGGAAGCCGTGCCTGTTGTTGTGGCAGGTGTTGATCTTGCATGGGGAACGAAACTGAAAAAGGAATTTGTCAGCACCACGCTGTTTCTTAAAAAGAGCCTTCCACCGGGCTATTGCTCAGATATCTCTTTCGTGGAAGGCCGTGTTCTTATTGCCTCTCTTAAGAAAAACGAACCGATTATCACGTCCAAGCTGGCTGATGAGAGTGTAATTCTGGGCGGTGTTTCGGCAATTATCAAGCCTGACAAACGGGCTGTTTCTGTAAAGGGTGATAAAGTGATCGGAATATCAGGATTTATCCAGCCGGGCAACCGGGTCGATGTTCTGGCGACATTGACCGATCCCAAAACAGAAAGAGAGATGACCAAGGTTGTGCTCGAAAACCTGCTTGTGCTGGCTACCGGCTCGGAAATCCAGTCAAGCGGTAATGGAAAGGCAGCACCGGTAGATGTTTATACACTGGAGGTGGCTCCTGAGGAGGCGGAAATCCTGACCCTTTCATCCACACAGGGAAGACTTCAGTTCGCACTGAGAAATTCTGTAGATTCGAAAGAGGTCTTAACAAGAGGAGCGACCGTATCCAAAACACTTTCCTCCTACACCCGGGAAGAACCGAAAACGGGAGCAAAGAAAAAGCTTGTTCATATTGTAGAGGTCATCAGAGGCACTAAGAGCGATCGAAAGGAACTCGAAATATTAAACTTACAAAAGGAATGATGAAGATGTTTCTAAAAAAAGGATTCAAGGTAAATGGATTTACCACAATCTTTCTGCTGGTGGTTTTTTTGCTTTTTTACGGGGGAACACAGTTCGCCGATTCCGCATCGCCCGAAATAAGGGAAACAGGGAAAATCCAGCTGGTGTCGGGGAAATCAGTTATTCACAGAAGTTCCAGTTCTCTTACGCGCGTTTCCATAGCCGATCCAAAGATTGCCGATTTTATTCTTATATCTCCTCATGAGATTTATATTACCGGTAATACAGCCGGGGCCACGAATATGATCTTGTGGCAGGACAAGAAGGTTGCCGCCATCTATGATCTCGAAGTGGCTTATGACATATCGCAGCTGAAGCAGAAGCTTCACGAGCTTCTTCCTCAAGAAAAAAATATCCGTGTTCTGGCAACCAACGATTCCATCATGCTATCGGGAAGGATATCCAGCTCGGCCAATCTTTCCCATTCCATGGCACTAGCCGAAGCCTATGCCCCTGAGGGCAAGGTCCGCAATCTCCTTGAAGTGGGCGGCGTGCACCAGGTCATGCTGGAGGTCAGGGTTGCTGAGATGGCACGGAATACTGCCAAGAGACTGGGAATTAATCTGCACTACAGCAGGGGAGGGGATTTTGCCATCACCTCGCTCGGCGGGCTGACGCAGGTCGTAAAGCCCGCGGATGCGACTCTCGCAACCACACCGCTCGGGCTGTTGGGTTCTTCGGCTGTCAATGCTCTGTTCCGGTTCAATAGTAACAGTGCCACATGGACGAATCTTATCGATGCCTTAAAGGAGGACGGTCTCGTGAAGATTCTGGCGGAGCCGACACTCATTGCTTTAAGCGGGCAGTCTGCAACCTTTCTGGCCGGAGGAGAGTTCCCTGTTCCCGTTCCGCAGGGGCTGGGGACTGTTGCCATTGAGTACAGACCTTTCGGGGTTTCTCTGGCCTTTACCCCGACCGTTATCAGCGAAGACAAGATAAACATTAAGGTCGAGCCGGATGTTTCCGAGCTCGATTTTACGAGTGCCGTCCAGCTGGAGGGTTTTATTGTGCCGGGCGTCACAAAAAGAAAGGCCTCGACAATGGTTGAGCTTGGAGACGGCCAGAGTTTTGCCATTGCCGGCCTTCTCAAAGAAAGTATCCGGGATGCCGTTTCCAAATATCCGGTTCTTGGAGATATTCCTATTCTGGGAGCCCTTTTTCGAAGCCGTGCCTTCCAGAAGAACGAGACGGAATTGATTATTATTGCCACGCCGCATCTTGTTAAGCCTTTCAATCAGGCAAAACAGCCTCTGCCGACAGATTTTTATATTGAACCCGATGATAAAGATATTTATCTGATGGGATTCCTTGAAGGGAGAAAAAAGAAAGCGGATTCAGTGATCAGGGGAGAAATGGAAGGGGAGTTCGGGCATATAATCCCAAAAACCCATAAATAACTTAAGAGGATATAAACAAAAAAACGGCTTTTTGGCCGCCAAGTTAAGGAGAGAACAATGCTGGTGAGAATGCTTTTAATGGTCGGAGTGATAGTGGCTTTATCGCTTGTTTCGGGATGCAAAGGGACAGATTTTTCAAAAAGAGAATCGACGCTCGAGAAGAACTGGGGCCGGTCTTTCAAAGAGGCAAAGGAAAATCAGATATTGAATCCCGAAGCAGGGAAGAACCCGGAACCGGTTACGGGACTCGATGGGCAGGCCGCGAACAGCAGCATGGAAAAATACCGCGGACAATTTAAAGAGAAAGATAATTCAGAAGATGCCAGCAACATTGACCTTAAAGATATTTTGAAACCATAACGGGATAAAATCATGAAGTTTAAAAGTGAAAAGGGAGTCGTGGCCATCGAGATGGCGATTTTACTGCCGCTGTTGATCCTGTTTCTTTTCGGCAGCATCGAATTCGGACTTCTTACATATAATAAGCAGATCATCACCAATGCCAGCAGAGAAGGGGCCCGTGCCGGGATCGTGATACAGGACACGAAATTATCCGCTAATGATATTATCGGTATTGTTGAAGATTACGCCGAAAATCATCTGGTTTCTTTTGGTGCCAACAATACCCTTACTATTTTGGTGACAAATGCCGGCGCTTCTTTTCCGGCAGACCTCGGCGTACAGGTGAGCTACGCATATGATTTTCTGGTTCTGGCCAACCTGGGATTCGGTCCGGTAACCATCGAGGCCGAGACAGTTATGAGAATGGAATAAATTATCAATATACTGAGAAGAAAAGATGAAAATTTACCGAAAGCTTAAAGCTCTTATTAAGAATCAAGAAGGCGCAATAGCCCTTATGGTCGCGCTTCTTTTGCCCGTGCTTTTTGGGGCTGCCGCAATGGCCGTAGATATCGGTCTTGCCGCAGCAGCAAAAAACGAGCTTCAGAACATTGCCGATGCAACGGCGCTGGCAGGTGCGGAACAGATAGGCTACGATTACAGGGCCCTCTCTTTTGCGGAACAGAAGAGCTATGTCTGCGACGCTTCAAAGATTGTGTCTGTCATCAATGATGTGGCTTCGAAGAATCAGGCCGGCGGCAAAAGTGTCGCGATCAACGCCGCGGATGTTGTTATCGGAAGATGGGACAGCAGCACAAACACACTGACAAGCACCCTTGAGCAGCCCGATGCAGTAAGAATAAAAGCGAGAAGCAACATGAGCACCCTCTTTGCAAAAGTCTTCGGGACCCAGAGCGTGAGCCTGGACGCTGGCGCTACTGCGGCGCTTACGTCAGTAAGCAAGGTCGGGACGGGAGAGATCGATCTTCCTGTCGGTATTTCCAAAAAATGGTTTGAGTCCGGCGGCTGTCAGGAAAGGGACATTAAGTTTTACCCCACAGGGAGTCTGGATGGGTGTGCCGGCTGGCATACCTTTGATAACGCTCCGGCAAATGCCTGTAAGCTTAAGAATATTTTAAAGGGAATGGCTTCAGACCCTCCGAGCTTTGTAAGCCCAGAGACCGTAGCAGGGCAAACTCTCTATGCTTTTTCCGGTGGAAATCTCGCCTCTGCATTCAAATATATGAAACAGCTGTATGACGCAAAAAAAGACCCGGCAACAGGAGAGTGGGAAACGACCATTGCGGTTTATGATAAGAGCAGCTGCTGCAACCCGAACGGATGGCAGACTATTTCAGGTTTTGCCACGGCTGTTATAACCGGTGTCGATAGCGCACCGACGAAAACGATCCGTGCCCGGGTTATCTGTGAAAGTATCACTTCCGGCCGGGGAGGCGGCGGAGACTTCGGAAGTAAAGGGAGTATAGCAGGCCTGGTGGAATAGTATGGAGTTTGAAGAGAGATTTCATGGATGAAAAAAACATTTTAATAAAACTTCAAATTAATGATACGGACGTTAAGAATAAATTTGAAGAGATAGTCAACTCCGTCCAGGGACTGGAGATTCTTGACCCGGAAGATACCAGCCGTGCCGATCTTCTCATCTTCGAGCTGGAAAACGATATCGAGAAAGAATGTCAGCTTATCTGGTCGTTTCTGGATACGGATGCCGTTGGAGAAGTCTTTCTCACATCAAAAAATTCCTCTCCGGATATCCTTATCAAGGCCCTGAAAATCGGTGCCAAGGAATTCTTCTCACATCCTCTGGATGAAGAAGAGGTCACAGAAGCCCTGCAAAAATTCGTCGAGAGAAAAGAGGAATTGCTCCGGAGCCAGTTCAAGAAACCGGGACAGATCATCACTGTTGTCGGCAGCAAGGGAGGAGTGGGAACCAGCACAATAGCCGTGAATCTGGCGGTCAGCGTTGCCGAAAAAAATAAAGACAAAATGGTGGCCCTGCTCGATATCAATATGCTGTTCGGAGAAATACCGCTTTTTTTACAGATTGAGCCGAAATATCACTGGGGGGAGATTATTACGAATATCTCCCGGCTGGATGTGACCTTTTTAAAGAACGTCCTGACAGAGCATTCTTCCGGTGTCTATGTTCTTCCGTCCCCGAGCTATTTTGCTGATGAATTGTTTACTTTCAGCGCAGCCGCTGCAACATCAGAGTTCATGGAGCGTCTTCTGGTGCTGATGCAGAAGATGTTCGACTTTGTGATCATTGATGCGGGACGGGCCCTCGATGAGCTGGTGTTAAAGATTTTCGGGATGTCGGGCGATATTTTTCTCATATCGACTCAGAGCATTCCTTCGCTCTCCAATACGAATAAAATCATAAAAGCACTCAGCAAAATGGGTTATCTGGAAAAAGAGCACATATCAGTCGTCATGAACCGTTATTTGAAAAATTCGGATATCCCTCTTGAGGATGCTGAAGCAGGGATTGACAAAAAGATTTTCTGGAGCATACCCAATGACTATACCACGACCACATCCGCCATCAATCAGGGGAAGACACTTTCAGAAATAGCACCAAAAGCTGAGATAACCAAAAGCATACAAGGGCTGGCCGATACCCTTTTGAAAGAGGAAAAAAGCTGCAAAACAAGCCTCGCGAAGTTCTTTAGCAGGTAATTACTATTAATCCGGCGTTCAGAATAAATGGAGAAGATGGACTGATGGAAGCGGTTACAGAAAGCCAGCAGAGAAATGAGAACAAAAAGAAAACATCAGATGAATACTTTGAACTGAAGACCACGATCCATGATCGTTTATTGGACCTGATCGACCTCTCTCTTATCGATACACTCGGTCGTGAAGAACTGATATCTCAGATCAAGGGTCTTGTAGACAAAATAATGAATGAAAGAGATATTGCTGTGCCTCTTAATTTAAAGGAGAGAGAGCATCTCTATATGGAAATCGGGGACGAGGTCCTGGGGCTCGGTCCTCTGGAGCCCATGTTGAAGGACCCCACGGTGTCTGATATTCTTGTTAATTCATACAACCAGATTTACGTGGAGCGCTTCGGTAAGCTGGAACATCTCGATGCGAGGTTCAAGGACAACGCTCATCTGATGAAAATCATCGATAAGATCGTTTCGTCTGTCGGACGGCGCATCGACGAATCCTCTCCGATGGTGGATGCCAGGCTTGCCGACGGTTCAAGAGTTAATGCCATTATTCCCCCTCTGGCTCTTGACGGGCCCATGCTTTCTATCAGGCGTTTTGCCGTGAACCCTCCGGAATTAAAAGACCTGCTTAACTATAAAACACTCACACCTGGAATAGGTGAGATTCTCAAAGGAATTGTCAGTGCAAGACTGAACGTCCTGATCGCGGGCGGAACAGGAAGCGGTAAAACCACTCTTCTGAACGTTGTTTCCCGTTTTATTCCTGAAGATGAGAGGATCGTTGTGATTGAAGATGCAGCAGAATTGCAGATAAAACAGGAACACATTGTCAGGCTTGAGACAAGGCCCGCAAACATCGAAGGTAAAGGTGAGGTGACCCAGAGAGACCTTGTCAAGAACAGTTTAAGAATGCGTCCCGACCGCATTATCATTGGAGAGGTGAGAGGGCAGGAGGCGTTTGATATGCTTCAGGCCATGAACACGGGCCACGACGGTTCGCTAACGACGATTCATGCCAACTCCTGCCGCGATTCGCTCATGAGGCTGGAGACCATGGTAGCCATGGCAAACTTCGATATTCCGAGCGAGTTCCTGAAGAGATTTATCAGCTCTGCCATCGATGTTGTCGTTCATGTCTCCCGCCTGTCTGACGGAAAAAGAAGACTTCTCAGCCTGCAGGAGGTGACCGGCATGGAGGGGAATGTTATTACGATGCAGGAGATATTTTCATTCGAGCAGACAATGGTCGATCCTGAGTGCGGGGTAAGAGGGCGGTTTAAAAGCCACGGCGTTATGCCGAAGTTTATGGAAAAACTCAGGATTTCCGGAATCAATATTTCTCCGGACATATTCGATCCGTCGAATGTTGTGGACGTTTAATTTTAAGAAAGGTGAACATTGAAATTCCTTTTTCCTGCGGTGATCATATTTATTATATCGATCTCTGTGATAGAGCTCCTGCTCTACGTTATCAGGAAAGCACGGCACCCCAACCGCGAGAGGGTTAAGAAAAGGCTGAAGAAGACGCTTTCCGGTAAAGAGCAAAAGGAGACTGCCGATATCCTCAGAAGAAGGGTGCTGAGTGAAGTTCCGACATTCCACCAGATACTCTCCCAGATTAACGGGGTTGAGCGTTTAGACCGTTTATTACAGCAGGCAAATGTCAAATATCCTATCGGCGTTTTTGTTCTGCTTTCAACTCTGCTGGGAATCATCGGCTTCATAGCAGGAGTGGGAATGACGAAAAATTATCTTATATCCGTTATCATTATGTTTTGTTTTATCGGACTGCCCTTCTTTTATCTTCGCATTAAGAAGAAGAGCAGAGTGGAAAAATTTCAAAAACAGCTTCCCGACGGCCTGGAATTAATGGCCCGGGCATTAAAGGCAGGCCATGCGTTCACAAGCGGGATGAAGCTGGCAGCCGACGAGTTTGACGACCCGCTTGGCCCCGAATTTGAAAATACTATTGATATGATTAACTTTGGGGTCAGTGTCCCCGATGCCCTGAAAAAGATGGCGAGCCGGATCGACTGCCCGGAGCTGAAATATTTCGTTGTTTCTGTAATTTTACAGAAAGAGACCGGCGGCAATCTTGCCGAGATCATAGAGAGCCTTGCCGAGCTTATTCGTAAACGGTTCAAGCTGCAGGATAAAGTGAAAACCCTGGCGGCCGAAGGAAAATTATCGGCCATCATCCTGATCGCTCTTCCTGTTTGTGTTGTGATTTTTCTCCGCTTTTCGAATCCGGATTATATCAACACCCTGGTAGTTGATCCTATAGGAAGGATCGTAGCGGGTGTGTGCGTTTTGCTTATGGGTATAGGCGTTATTATCATTAAAAAAATGGTTAATATAAAAGTTTGAATCTTTAAGTATAGGGGATGACATTGACAGCCGTAAATATTCCTATTGTGATTGCCGGCATTGCTTTTTTTTCGATCATCCTTTTTTTTGCAGGGATACTGCTGTTCGTTCGTCAGCTTTCCAGAAGAAAGGAAATCGTAGAAAAAATTCAAAAAACCGGAAAGAGGCAGGAAACCCATGATAAAGAAACCCCATCTTCTACAAAAGAGGCTTCAGTGAAAAAGCCGATTTTGAACATGTTGGGTTTTTTGGGTAAAAGTGCGACTCCCGAGGGGTTCGAAGATTATTCAAGAATGAGAATAAAATTTCTCAAGGCGGGCATACGTGTTCTCAATGCCCCGGCAATTTTTTACGGGGCCAAAATCCTGCTCATGATGTTTTTGCCCTTCTTTTTCCTGCTTGTTCGAATCACGTTTTTGGGGCTGACCGATCCCACGGCAAGCATGATTATCTGTCTTATCCTTGCCATTTCAGGGTTCTACCTGCCTGATATCTGGCTTGCAATAAGAACCGACCGAAGAAAAAAGAAAATACTCGATGGAATTCCCGATGTTCTTGATCTTCTTGTGGTCTGTGTGGAAGCCGGTATGGGAATGGATGCCGCTTTCAGCAGAATAGCAGAGGAGATCAGGCTGAGCAGCAGGGTGCTGAGTGACGAACTCAAACTCTTTAATCTGGAAGTGAGGGCGGGCAAACAGAGGCAGGATGCGCTCAGGAATCTGGCTGTAAGGACAGATCTGGATGATATGAAGAGCCTTGTTACGATGCTTATCCAGACAGAGAAGTTCGGCACCAGCGTCGGCCAGGCGCTTAGGGTGTTTTCCGATTCTTTCAGGACAAAAAGGTACCAGAAGGTCGAGGAAATAGCTTCCAAACTGCCGGTAAAATTGTTATTTCCCTCGGTCCTGTTTATTTTTCCGGCGCTTTTTGTCGCCATTCTCGGACCGGCGGTGATCCGTATTTACTATACATTTATGCAGCAGTAACATTAAAAAAAGGATAGGAGAACAGACAATGGATTGTCAAAAGAAAAGGATGTCTTTTTTAGTTGTTATGATTCTGGGAGTCTTTATAACCGGTATCGCAGGCTGCAGCTCTGCGACGAAAAGTTATCGAAAAGCGAGCCTGAAAAACAATCCTGCAAAAAAAAGTCTGACAGCCCTGCAGAAGAGACGCCTGATCATTGTTCCGGATAAAGCTACTGAGCCTAGAAAACTTCCCAAAATAACAGCCAGGGAAATTGAAGGGTCCGGAGACGTTTTTCTGAGCAACGGCAATCTCGATAAGGCTTTTCTTCAGTATGAAAAGGCTCTCAAGAAGGATCCGAGGAACACAACGCTTATTTATAAAAAGGGACTGACGCTTCTTATCGGTGAGAAAAACGAAGAGGCTATCAAGGAATTTCAAAAGGTGCTCAAAAAAAGACCGAAGCATGCACTGGCACACAAAGGAATAGGGCAGGCGTTCTTCCAGATGAAGAAATACGACGAGGCGGAAAAGAATTTCAAGAAGGCGGTCGAGCTCGACCCGAAACTATGGCATGCCCATAATTTCCTGGGCATTATCTATGATCACAGGAAAAATTATGACGAGGCCGCCAGCCAGTATATTGCTGCCGTCTCCTTAAAACCCGAGGAAGGGTTTTTGTATAATAACCTGGGTGTATCGTACTCGCTGGCCGGAAAATATGAAGAGGCTGTTGATGCCTATAAAAAGGGGCTGAACAAAAAACTCTCAGATGAAAGGATTTACAATAATCTCGGTATGGCCCTGTCAGAGATGAAGCGGTATAACGAGGCCTTTGAAGCCTTTAGAAAGGCGGGAAATGAGGCGCAGGCCTACAATAATCTGGGATGTGTCTATTTGACCCAGGGTGAGATCGACAATGCCATCAACTTCTTTGAGAAGGCCATAGAGATAAAACCGGCTTTTTACGACAAAGCAGGGGACAACCTGAAAAAAGCGAGAATGTTCAACCATTCCACAAAGTAACATTGCCGCTCATAGAAAAGTCCTTTTTTTAGGAACCGGGGTATTTATTATCTGGTCTTGAATTTCGATTCCAGTCTCCCCATTTTTTCTACAATACCGCCGTATTCAAGCTCATCATATCCGAGCATTGCGCAGCCAGAAAAGCCCTGCTGCCTTATATCCATGGCCTTTGCCGAGACCCTGTCCCTGATATAATTCCAGTACGGATGGTCAAAGGCATCTGCCGGTTCGGTCAGTTTCCCTTTGTGGACGCAAAAGGCAAGGCAGCTCACTATCGGAGGGCCGTCAAAAAAAGATACCGTAGCGTTCTTTTTAACAGGCATCATCGGGCCGGTATGGCTTCCCCTCATAAAGCCGGCAACGAAGTGTCCGATGCTGAAAGGAGATAAGACCTCACCTGTTGCAGGAAAGGCACCCTGAACCCTGACGATCATTACCGGGTCGTCTTTGCCTGTATATTTTCCTGCAATATTGTGAAGCCTCGTGGTGCTTACCGATACCGCGTGCTCAAGATTATTTCTTGAATGGATCGACTCGACGACAAATCTCTGGTTGTCTCTTAAAAGAGCGGCAATGTCATATATGTCCTCAGGGGCGTTAAGCTCTATAACACTGTCCCCTTCAGTTTGAGAAACGTCCATTATCGTGAACTTGAAACCCTTGCTCATGGAGGGGGACAGCATGAGTCCTGAATTGTGCATGGGGTCGGCAAAGCCTAAGTATAAGGGAAGATTATAAGCCCCGGGGTCTGTTTTGTCAGCGGCAAAGGCCAAAAACGGCTCATTCGGTCTTTCTTCAAATTCTATTTCGGCAACAGCCGGACCCATTCCTTTAACATTACCGGAAAAGGAGTCTTTCAGGAGGTCCTGGCCGGCACCATATAAACCCTGCTCTTTTGCTGCTGCGGTTCCGGCTATGAATGCGTCCCATGCCAGTTTGTGGATTTTCTCGCTTTCCTTTCCAAGATGATGGGAAAATAGTATGGCAATATCGTCCCCTGTCGAACCCACATAAGAGTCCACAAATATCCCCCTTCCTTTATCTATAAATTCCTGAACTCTCTCCAGCAATCTTTTGCTCGGCTTAATATGTCCTCCTATGCTTCCGATATCGGCCTTAATGATTGAAATTGTTGTTTTATTGTTATTCTTCATGATAGTTACCTCCTTTTTTTAACAGGATTATGATTTTTTTACTAAATTAATCTTCGGAACAGCGACTGAGCCTGTAAGAGGGATATCACCCTTTGGTCAATGTTCTTGCTTTGAAAGGATAGAGGAACTCTGATGAGTGTGGTAGTAGATCCTGATCCGGCTTCAGATATCGATCAGAAAAGAAAAGTTTTTTCGAGTCTAACAAGAGTTTTTTCTGTATTAGACCCAGGCACTGTTTTTTGCCTTCAGGCTGGTTTGTTCATATCCTTACCTTTAAATATAAGAAAGATGGTTTTTTTGTCAAGAGGGTAGTGCAATCCATTGATAATATACCTTTTGGACATCTTTGGTACAGTGAAACAGTTCTGTCATTCACCCTTGACAACTCCTTCTTCCTCGCATAAGATTAATAAATAAACAGAAAATCAAAACATTATGGGTGATATATGAAGATTGCCGTGGGGATGACAGGAGCCAGCGGCTCGATATACGGACTTAAGTTTCTGGAGGCTCTCAAGACCCTGAATATCGAGAGCCATCTGATCGTTTCGGATGCCGGGGACAAGGTGGCGAAATATGAGCTCGGTTTCGGAAAAGAGGAATTAAACACATATGCCGGCCATCATCATGAAATCGGCAGTATCGATTCGCCTCTGGCGAGCGGTTCCTTCGGAATCGACTCTATGGCCGTTATTCCCTGCTCCATGAATACGCTTGGGTGTATTGCCTCCGGTATTTCTTTGAACCTTATCCACCGGTGCGCCAATGTCATTATAAAGGAAGAAAAAAAACTCATTCTCGTTCTCAGGGAAACCCCTTACAGCCCTATCGACATCGATAATATGCAGAAACTTTCGAAAATAGGCGTTACCATTCTGCCGGCATCCCCGGCCTTTTATCATAACCCAAAAAGTATCGATGACCTGGTGAACCATATTGTCGGTAAAACACTCGATATATTAAAGATAAAAAATAATCTCTTTAAGAGATGGGGGGTAAAATAGAGATGCTGAAAGAACAGTTCAGAAACCAGGAGATTGTTCTTGAACCAATAGAAATGGGAGACGATCTTCTTATCCTGCTTTACGGCGGAGAGAGAAGCCATATCGGTTCCTGCATCCTGGCCTCTCCGAGACCGTCTCTCGATAATAAAGAAGAGATTTCCTGCACGTCGAGCGTTATCAATGTTCTCGGCCACAAGGATGAAGAGATCGGCCGCGAAGTGGCGGAGACCATTTGCATCAATCTCGTTAAAAAAGTTGTGCTTGTCTGCGGTATCCATTATGCACGGTTTGAAAATGACGATATCAAAAAGATCAAAGAGATATGCCGAAGCCTTGTTGAAAGATATTTACAGAGTAACAAGTAACCCCCATTTTTTGGCGATATGTCACATTCCCCGAAGCTTCAGACATTTTCATGGGTCCTGTATGATTTTTCCAATACCATCTTTTCCATGAATGTTGTCACCCTCTATTTTCCTCTCTGGCTGACGATCGGTCTTGGCATGGAGGATATCTGGGTCGGTTTTGGCAATTCGTTTTCAATGATCCTTGTTGCTCTTTCCATGCCGGTTCTTGGTGTTATTTCCGATGTCCGTAAAAGGAAGATGCCCTTTCTCATCTCTCTGACCATGACATCGATTCTCTTTACGGCGCTTATCGGTATTGCCGGAAGGTCTATCGGGTCCCTTCCTTTTAAGGTCACAGCGGTGATTATCTTCTTTATCATAGCGAACTACTCTTATCAGGGAGGGCTTGTTTTTTACAACGCCCTTTTGCCGCAGATCAGCTCAAAGAAGAATATCGGCAGGATTTCCGGCTACGGTGTTGCGCTCGGGTACCTTGGAGCGATCATCGGGATGATTCTGGTCATGCCTTTCAACGAAGGGAAGATGCTCGGACTGAACATCCCTTTTATCGAAGGGGCAGGAAGGGCCGCGACCTTTGTTCCGACAGCAATTCTCTTTTTACTGTTCTCTATTCCGACCTTTATTTTTTTAAAGGACCGGGCTCCTGAGAGCTCTGGAGAAGTGAAAAGGAAGGTTGAACTTCGGGAGGCATTTTTAAAGGTCATTGACAGCATATCGAACACAAAAAAATACCCGGGTGTCCTCTCCTTTTTGATAGCAAAGTTCTTTTACGAAGATGCCATTAGTACAATTATTATTTTTATGGCTGTATATGCTTCAAAAGTAATGGGTTTTGCCGACAGCGTCATCATCCCCCTTTTCATCGTTTCCACCACTTCTGCCATTTTCGGCTCCGGCCTTTTCGGTTTGCTTACGGACCGGCTCGGGAGCAAGAAGACCCTGATGATTGTCCTTTGCGGCTGGATTGTCTCATTGTTCATCATTGTTGTTACGACGAACCAGATGATATTCTGGGTCATGGGTTCTTTTGTCGGTATATTCATGGGAGGGACATGGACATCAGCACGGCCGCTCATGGTTTCGCTCGTACCCGAGGAGATGCTCGGAGAGTTTTTCGGTCTTTATTCTCTTTCCGGCCGGTGCGCAGCGATAACCGGCCCTCTTTTATGGGGGCTGGTCGTTCTTGTCCTGCACCCTTTCGGAGATGCTGTGAGATATAAAGGGGCTGTTCTCACACTCATGATCATGATGGTCGTTGCCCTTCTGATTCTCTGGAAAATGGTTCCGGATAAAAGCCTTCAGCTGAAGGCAAAGAATAGCGATGCTTACCAAAGATAAGTTCTAAAGCTGTTTTTTCCAACGGGTGCGGGCAAATATCATAGCAACGACAAAGGTTATAACGACCCACCCCACACCGATAACGAGCGTGGCGGCTCTTGGGTATCCCCCATAAGGCTTGATGAACTCCTGTATGGTTGTATAGGTGATAATTGTCAGAAGGATTGTGGGGGTAAGGAACTTGATGCAGAAATCCCACCAGATTCCGATAGGGAAGTAAGAGGTTTGATTGAGATGGCTTCTAAACTCCTCTGTTTTCATAAACCAGCCAATGACAAGACATTCGAGAAAACCGACAATCACAAGACCATACTGGAGGATAAAGTGGTCGACAATATCGATCCAGTAGAGACCCCCCTTTGTGGTGAAGATGATGCTTCCGAAGAATCCCAGGATGCAGATTATATTGATCACCCTGGACTTGGAGACGCCGAACTTCTCCATCACACTTGCTGAGAAAGCCTCTATGAGCGATATGGCAGAGGATAATCCTGCAATAACAAGGGCAAGAAAGAATATGACCCCAAAGAGCTTTGAAAACATCGGCATTTCGTTCAGGGCCTTGGGAAAAGCCACAAAAGCCATACCGATGCCCTGCGTCACAACCTTGTCAAGGGGTTGATTCGACTGGAAGGCCATGAAACCGAGTGTGCTGAATACGGCAAAACCGGCGAAAAAGGAGAAGAAGTGATTGATAAGGCCCGTGATAAAGGCGCTGCTGTTAATATCCGAATTTTTCGGAAGGTAGCTGGCATAGGTGATCATGACCCCGAAAGCGATTGTCAGGGAGAAAAAGGTCTGGGAATAGGCGTCCATCCATACCTTCGGGTTTTTAAGGACGGCAAAGTCCGGCTTGAGATACCACTTGATCCCTTCAAAAGCACCGGGAAGGGTGAGCCCTCTTATAATGAGAATGGAAATCAGAACAATAAGAAGGGGAACGAATATTTTACAGGCCTTTTCGATTCCCTTTTGAACCCCCCGGGAACAGATAACCCACATCGCAAACCAGACAACGGCCAGCCCGAAAATAACGGTAATATTAGGAGCGCCAAGATTCCATGGGCTGTCACTAACCTTGAGGAAGTTTTTAAAGAAAAAAGAGTTCGGGTCACTTCCCCAGACAAGAGAGAAAGCATATACAAGATAGTTCACGCAGTAACCGATGATGACCGTATAGTAAAGCTCAACGCCGATCATAATATACATAATAGGCCACCAGCCGATGAACTCCCATCTGTCTCCGAGCTTCTTAAAGGAGAGGGGTGCCGAGCCCCGCATCTTATGTCCGAGACCGAATTCCAGGATCAGCAGAGGGATTCCGGCGGTAAAAAGAGAGATGAAGTAAGGGATAAGAAACGCGCCGCCGCCGTTGGAATAGGCCATGTAATTGAATCTCCAGATATTCCCGAGCCCGATAGCTGAGCCGACTGCGGCCATAATAAAGCCGACCCTGCTTTTCCATTCTTCTCTCTTTTCAGGCATGTTCCCCTCGTATATATTAAAAAAACTTAGAAATTATAATGATTCAAAGAGAACTCTGCAAGGTAAAAATAAAAAAGCTGTTACAGGGAAAAAGTTTGTTCCCCTTACCGTCCTTTTGAAAGTGCTTTAATCCGTTGCAACGAAATTTGATATATGCTATAAAATTGCTATAGAAAAGAGCAAAAAAGTTAAAAGGACGGGAGGTTCTGCCTGTTTAAAAATGTCTGGGCATGAAGGGGAAACACCTCTGTTTTTGGCTTATATTCTGGACGGGACAATCTCATGCAATTTCCGGTTTGATAAAGGCAGGTAAGGATGCTTATTTTTAGACATAAAGGGATAAAGGATATCGGCGGGATTCTCATTTTGGCCTTTTCCCTGTTTCTTCTCATCAGTCTTTTATCCTATCATCACGGCGATCCCTCTTTCAATACTGTTTACGATTCCAAGACCCAGGTGAAGAACGCAATGGGGCTTGTCGGAGCCTACTTTGCCGACGCATTCATTCAGTTTCTGGGGAGCGGGGGATATTTTATCCCGTTTATTATCGCCTTTCTGGGGATTGCGGTCATTTTGCAAAAGACAAGCCGGATATACTGGTACTACTTATCAGGCGGAATGCTGTTCCTCTTTTCTTACTGCGGCCTTGTCCACATCAAGTTTCCGAAGGTGCAGGCCGGCGGTCTGGTCGGTTATTTTGTCTCGAGCCTTCTTATCGACTATTTTAACAAGGTCGGAGCGATCCTTGTTCTTGTTACCCTGATGATTATATCCTTCATGTTGTTTTCGAGATTCTCAACAGGGTTTTTCCTGAAGGGGGTTCTGGGTGCTGTTGTCTTCGCCCTAAAAAAGCTCCTGTCCCTTTTGATTGCTGCCGGAGTTCTTCTGAAGAAGGCAGGCGTGTACCTTTTAAACATGTTGAAAAAATTGTTGTCCCTCCGAACCAAAATCCCCGTTCCCGGCCGGACGGAAAAGATAAAAACAAGAGGGAAAACAGTGTCGCCGCCAATGGAAAAGAGAGAGCCGAAGATAATCGGGGAACTGGAGACAAAAAAAGAGGTAAAGGCAGCCGCAGAGAAAGAAAAGGTCGAACCCTATTTCCCCTCGGAAAATGAGCTTGGCGCATCAAAGCGGATCGGCTCATACAGGCTTCCCCCTCTTTCTCTTCTGGATGATCCCGTGCCGATAGAGAAGAGCCAGAAAAAAGAGGATATTCTGATCAATTCGGAGATGCTTGAGAAGAAGCTCGTGGATTTCGGGGTTAACGGCAGGGTGGTGCAGGTACTGCCGGGACCTGTTGTTACCATGTATGAATTTGAGCCGGCGTCCGGGGTCAAGGTGAACAAGATCGTTAATCTTTCTGATGATATTGCACTGGTCACAAGAGCCGCAAATGTCCGGATAGTCGCACCGGTTCCGGGAAAGGCCGTGGTCGGGATCGAGATTCCCAACAAGGAAAGGGAGCATGTCTCTCTAAAGGATATTCTCAGCTCCAAAACATTCCAGAGGGCGAAATCAAAACTTTCTCTGACACTCGGTAAAGATATCATGGGTACCCCGGCGGTTACAGACCTTGCGCAGATCCCGCATCTTCTGATCGCAGGGGCTACCGGTTCGGGCAAGAGCGTTGCTTTGAACAGCATGATCTGCAGCCTTCTTTTTAATTCGACCCCCGATGATGTGAAGCTCATCATGATTGACCCGAAGATGCTCGAGCTTTCAATATATGACGGCATCCCTCATTTGCTTGTTCCCGTGGTGACAAAGGCGAAGAAGGCGGCTGTTGTTCTCAGGAATGTTGTCGAGGAGATGGAGAGACGGTATGCAATTCTTGCAGGGAATGAGGTCAGGGATATCGAGAGTTTTAACAGGCTGGTCGACGAAAGCGGAGGCAAGCCGACGATGAGGCTTTCGGAAATCGTCGAGAAAGGGGACAGACTGAAAAAACAGGATACAGGCGAAAAGACACCGCTGCAAAAGCTCCCCTATATTGTTGTTGTCATCGATGAACTGGCCGATCTGATGATGGTATCATCAAAAGGGGTCGAGGATTCTCTCACCCGCCTGGCGCAGATGGCCAGGGCCGCGGGAATCCATCTTCTGGTGGCAACGCAAAGACCGTCTGTCGATGTTCTCACAGGCGTTATTAAAGCCAATTTCCCTTCGCGAATATCGTTCAAGGTCGCTTCCAAGGTCGATTCGAGAACGATTCTCGATACGAACGGCGGCGAACAGCTTTTGGGCAAGGGGGATATGCTCTTTATCCCGCCGGGGACCTCGAGAACGGAGAGGATTCACGGGGCCTATGTTTCTGAGAAAGAGGTGAAAAGGGTTGTAATGTTTCTCAAGAAGCAGAAGGGTCCCGAATATCATGAAGAGTTTTTACAGCAGAGCGAGGTCAGAGATATTGTCGATGAAGAAGGGGATTTCGATGAAAAATATTCGGAGGCTGTTCAACTGGTGACAAGCACCGGACAGGCCTCCATTTCCATGATTCAAAGGAGACTGAGGGTCGGATATAACCGGGCCGCGCGAATGGTTGAGCTTATGGAAAAAGAGGGTGTTGTCGGCCCTGCCGACGGGGTAAAACCAAGAAAGGTCTTCGGCAAAGGAGAGTTTCCTTTGTAGTCTGTCTATTCCTTTTTTTCGCCGCACACAGGACAGTTGGGGGATTTGTGGATGTTCAGTTTGCGAAATTCCATCCTTTCCCCGTCCCATGTCAAGAGACAGTTTTTAAGGTTTGTCCCTTTTCCCAGAAGGAACTTTATCACCTCTGTTGCCTGAAGACAGCCGATAACGCCGGGTGTTGTGCCGAGAACCGGGAAGACCTCCGGTTCCGGAGATGAGGGAAAGATGCATGAAAGACACCCTGTTTCCGGCGGATGGAAAAAGGTGAGCTGACCCGATATTCCGTATATCCCGCCGTGCACAAAAGGCTTCTTGGTTTTCACGCAGTATTCGTTCACAATATGACGCGTCGGGAAATTATCGAGGCAGTCGATAACAATATCCGCGTCCCTGGCATATTTGTCGATATTCTCTTTTGTTATCTTTTCGCTGACAGCCTCGACGATTATATCGGGATTGAGCTCTGTTAGCGTCTCTTTTGCCGATACGGCCTTGTTCTTTTTGAGGTCTTTTACTGTGTGAAGAATCTGCCTGTTCAGGTTTGTCAGGTCAGGACTGTCAAAATCGCATATGATGATTTTCCCGATTCCGGCGACAGCGAGATATATCGAAACAGGGGAGCCGAGACCCCCGGCCCCTATCATAAAGACGGTCGTGCCCTTTAATTTTTTCTGTCCCTCTTCACCCCATCCTGCCATCATCATCTGTCTTTTATATCTCTGCCGTTCATCCTCGGAAAGCTTTATATTATCGGTATCTGCCATGTGATGACCTCTCTTTATTGATAAAAATGATGAATAGTGCCGGCAGGAAAAGATTTAATCGTCTCTTTTTCCCTTGATGAAATCTTCTGTCAGCCAGTACGCCTCATCATCCGTGTACTGCTTCGGCGGATGCTTCATGAAATAGGCCGAAGGGGAATAGAGTATCCCCCCCTTGCCCCTGTCAAGCGCAAGCTTCAAACAGCGAATCGCATCGATCGACACCCCGGCGGAATTAGGGGAATCCTCGACCGACAGCCTCAGCTCCAGGTTCATCGGGATATCTCCAAAAATCCTTCCCTCCATCCGGAGGAAACAGACCTTGTTGTCTTTCTGCCAGGCCACCCAGTCGCTCGGACCGATATGGATGTTCTCGTCAGTAAGCGGATGCTTGCTCTGTGAACGGACCGAATCGGTCTTCGATTTCTTTTTATCTGTGAGCCGTGTCCTGTCCAGCATGTTCAAAAAATCGGTGTTACCGCCCGTGTTTAACTGATACGTCCGTTCCAGCTTCACCCCGCGGTTCTCAAAGAGATTCGTAAGGACCCGGTGCACGATCGTCGCCCCGAGCTGGGATTTGATATCATCTCCTATCAGGGGAATGTTCGCCTTCTCAAAACGCTTTCTCCACTTCGGATTGCTCGCTATAAAGACAGGAATGTTGTTGAGAAGCCCTACACCGGCCTCGAGCGCGCATTCGGCATAGAATTCCACCGCCTTTCCGGAGCCGACAGGAAGATAATTGAGTAAAATCTCAGCCCCGGAGCTTTTGAGCTCTTTGACAACATCCTTCTTGGTCGCCTCTTTCTTGTCCGATAAGACAAAGGCATACTTTTTGTCGTAATCCTTCATGTGCCCTGCAAAGCTGTCCAGCACCCGGCCCATCCGGACTTTTACTCCCGTCTTTTTTATGTCCCTGCAAAATACCTTGGTGCAGTTGGGAAGCTCAAATATCGCATCCGAGACGTCCTTGCCGACCTTCCTCCTGTCTATGTCAAATGCCGCTACCACTTCTATATCATGCGGCTTATAACTCCCTAGATCCCAGTGCATCAGACCGATCGCTTCTTTCTCATTCTTTCTCCGGTAATACTCAATACCCTGTATCAGAGAGCTTGCACAGTTGCCGAGCCCGCATATCGCTATCTTGATACCACCCATAGAAAGCATCCCCCAAGATGACCGCTCCTGTTTTGAGCGCATTAAACCAACAAAAGGATAACTGCTTTGAAAATAACCCCTTAACCCGTTTGAACCCGCTAACGGTGATAGAAGAAATAAAGGATTAACCCCTTCCTTTCTATCAAAAAGAGAGGGTTTCGTCAATAGATTTTTGTGATTTTATTTCTGATAAAGACAGGATTATGAAAGATAACGATATGATGTTTGGCCGGGTATGAGCTTTACGATTCCTGTTCGGCTGTCTGATCAAAAAGGTCTGCTTCTTTTTCCTCTTCTTTTTGAGAGTCCTTTTCATAGATAGAGAGAAATTCTTCTTTTTTCGGAAGGTCTGAAAGCTCTTTCAGTCCGAAGTACTCGAGGAACTCTTTTGTTGTTCCATACATAATCGGTTTTCCCATGACCTTTTTTCTCCCGACAATCCTTATCAGCCTTTTTTCGAGAAGACCTTTCAATATTCCGCTGACATCGACCTTTCTTATCTCTTCAACCTCAATCCTGGTTATCGGCTGCTTGTAGGCGACGATTGCCAGGGTTACAAGAGAAGGCCTGGAAAGCCTTGTCTTTCTTTCTATCTTTAAAAGGTTCTTGATCCATTCACCGTATTCCGGCCTGGTGCAGAGCTGATAACCCTCGGCAATCTCCCTTATCTGAAAGGCCCCCTCCTGATATTCTGCTATCAGTTCCTCAAACAGTGTCCGGACGAAATTCTTGTCCAGTTCCTGACCGACAACCTCAATGACCCTCTCAAGGGTCAGGGGCTTTTCCGATACAAATAACAGGGTCTCGATAATTCTTTTCAACTCTCTTCTGTCCACAAAATCTCCTTTTTGATCAGGCAGCTCTGTATATCCTTATTGTGCCGAAATGTGTTGTCTGCTGGACCTTGACCATTCTCATCTTCATCAGCTCCAGAAGCGCGAGGAACGTTACGATAACCTCGATCCGACTTGTCATATCGAGGAAAAGCGATTCAAAACTCAAGAATTCCTGTTCCTCAAATCTGTCCATAATAAAATTAACCTTTTCAGCAACGGTTATTTCATCGACAAAGATTTCTTTGCTGATATCTTCCGGGGCAACATCAAGAAGTTCTTTTAAGGCATTGAGAAGGTCGAAAATGGTTGCATCGATCCAGATTTCATCTCCTGTATGGGCGGTTTTATCAGTGGCCTTCTCACGTGTGAATATCTCTCTTTGAAGCAGCTCTTTTTCCTGCAGTTCCTGGGCCAGGTCTTTAAACTTCTGGTATTCAAGGAGTTTTTCCACAAGCTCTGCCCTCGGGTCTTCCCCTTCATCCTCATCTTCCTCGGTTTCGCTGACCGGAAGGAGCATCTTCGATTTGATAAGGGTTAAGGTGGAGGCCATAACGAGGAACTCGCCCGCAATATCCAGGCTGAGGTCTTTCATTAAGTCGATATATTCCAGATACTGCCTCGTGATCAAAGCAATGGGAATATCGTAGATATCAAGCTCGTTCTTCTTTATGAGATGCAAAAGGAGGTCAACAGGTCCCTCAAAAATCTCAAGCCTTACACGGTAATCGTCCATAATCCTCTCTCTTTAAAAAAACTCCTCAACATCATTATAAAATTAGGGTCCAATGTCAATAGAAATTTGGCCCTTTATTGTCCGGAACAGGATAAGCCTGTTTTTCTGCTTTTTTCAATAGAATTAATCGTTTTTTTTCGGGAAATTCTCCATAAAAACTCGTAGAAGAGACAGATGCCGGAGTCAAAGTGGCAGGGAAAACTGGCAGATGAATTTCAGCATTTCTTTTTAATTGTTTTGACTGTTTTTCTTTTTTTGATAAATATGACATAATAGTATTTTTTAAAACTCTTTGAGGCGATGATAAAAAAAATAGTTCTTATACTCCTCCTGTTTTTCTTTCTCTGCGGCTGGGCAAAGGGTGATAGTAAGGGACTAAAGAAGGAGTTAACGCCCGAGCAGCGAGAGATGGCCTGCAGATCGGCCAGAGAAATGGAAAAGTACTGGTGCAATCAGCAAAGGGGCCACAATACAAAGTTCTTCACCCCCCAGCGTATCGCTGAAAAGTGTGCGAAAGCCCGTTCCGAAACGATCCGTTACTGTTATGAGAAGAAAAAACCTTAAAAGATCTCTTCCAATTCTTTTTTTACAAGCTCCACATTCCGGATATGCCCGCATTCATAGGTATCCCAGTTGAACTTTACCCCGCTCCAGTGAATGCTTCCCACACCGATTGTCTCGTATGTCCTGTTAAAAAATATCCTCGTTTCACTTAAGTCTTCACCGGTTCTGATTACGGTATCGGCATCAGGTGCGGAACCGGAAAGGCCGAGCATGGCCGATTCTTCCCCGTTGATATTTTTTCTATCCATCTCTACAAATCTGGACTGGAGCTCCAGAGCCGCTTTTTTCAGCGCTTCAGCGATCATGTTCCCGGTAACCGGCTTTTTTAATGTTACGGGTCTTCGAATATCAAAGCGAGGTTTCTTTATTTTCATAACTACTCCCAGCTATTTTTTATTCTAAAAGCCTTTCTGTTTAACCCTTCAACGATGATATCTGTCATATCTTTTTTTTATTTTCATCAAAATTTTCAAAAGCTTTTTTCATCATAGCTTTTTGTTGTCAGACCTGTTCATCTTACTTACAGCCCGATTCAGTAGTTTCAATGCGTCAAAGTAGTATCGCAACCTCAGTTCAATACGGTAGTCATTTTGTTTTTCTCCATATTCACTGTTTCTCTCTCCAATGAGGATGCCTGATTTCGCCCGCAATTCAAAATTTGTGATGCCGGTATAAAGAAGCTCAGGAGACAGCGAAAAGCTCCTGTCATTTGCATTATAAATACATGTTACTGCAGGGGTGAAATAAAGGATCTCAAACGGTTCTTTTTGACTGATACGAAAATAAAAGTAATCCCTCATTGGGTTTTTCCTGTTATAACTTCCGCCGGCAAGAACTGAGGCCTTTTTTAGAGAGGAGTTGTTACCAGTAGATATAAAGTTATCATATCCCGTATTGACGAAGGAAAAATAATCCCGAATTTCAGAGGGTGTAAATCCAGTCCCGTTATTATAATATTCAAAGATAAAGGTTATGTCGTTTCTTGTGAGGTAACGCAACCCTAGAAGAAAGCTTGTGGCATTATATTCCCTGCTGGAGACGAAACCGTTTTGATCCGTAAACTTCTTCTCAAAATCTTCTATGAAAGCAAATTCTCCGTGCACTTCAAAGTTTGATGTGATGTTTCTCGAGAAATCCATGCCATAACGGTTTGCCTTGCTTGCTCCGGCTAAGAACATGAAATCAATGTCTGTATCGTACAGAAGAAAATAAATTTTCCCCGCAAGGTTTAGATGCTTGGTTTTCCCGAAGTCGTTATTGACATCTTCATAGACAGGAATAAGCAAAGATGTGAGAGAGAGGGTTTTCAGATTCCCCTGAAAGCTCTTTATGTAGTCGGCAGAGGCGACTACAAATCCCTCTCTGGCAAGCTGGGGATCATCAGGGTCCCTGACTCTGTCTATGAAAGCAGCGGGATTCCAGGCATAACCCTTGCCCCAGTTCACGGTCTTTTTTCCAAAATCAAGATTAAAGGAAGATGACGGTTTAAGAGAGAGATAACCTTCGTAAAATTTGGCTTCGTCAGACCATCCCTGAAAGGATTCTTCGGCCTCAAGGTTCACTTTTGTATAGAGTCTTGCAATGCCTTTTTCGTAACCTCCATCAAGCTGGAGTGTTGTCTTGTTCTCTTCTACGGTATCCCCCTCGCTTTTGCTGTGGAATCTGAGCTTATACAAAGAGGCATCCTTGTCTAGACCAAAGAGAATAGGCTGAAACTCAACGTATCCGCCAAGACTGTACGGTTTTTTCTCTATTTCGGACAGTTCAAAGGTATAATTTTCTTCCGCAAGAATTGTTAGAGGCTGCAGTATCATTAAAAAACATAAAAGCCTTGCAAGAGTTTTCATCTTATCTTACAGAATCGAGCTTTGGCATGGAAGAAAGGGTGAAAATTTCGTCCCGAAAATCCCTTTTTTTAATTTTTGCAAAGATCATAACAGACTTAAATCCCTTGTAAAGCGGGCTGTCCGTTTCTATGACAGAAGGTCTCACGACCTTGTTTCCGAAGTCCTTGATGTTCTTGAAGTGAAGGGTCTTAATGAGCATGGAAGCTTCGGTAAGACATTCCACCTTTACGGGGAGTTTTTTTGTTTTGTCTGCCCAGAGCTTGAGCTTGTCGTAGGCAACAGTTTTCGTTTTTGCCTTTAAATGCAAAAGATACTCGCTGCCGCTCTCTTCAACTTTTTCCACGTTGTATTCTGCCGAGTAGTCGAGCCGGAGTATGTCAGAATTGTTGAAGACCCCGCCTACGACGGATTGAAGGCTTGTTATACGGATGGGTTTCCCCACGTTCGGGATATAAAGCCACATATTCTCGCCGAGCCTGAGCGTGCTTCGTCCTTTTTCGCTTGCGGGTGAGAGGAAAAGGGCGGCTACTTTATCAGTTCCCTTTTTTACTGTAAAGAGAATAAATTCCTTTTTGGTGCCATCGGGTTCAACATTAATAAGCTTCCTGTAGGATTCGAAAGAATCAGGGTTCAGGTTCCTGTCCACCTGTTTTAAAAGCTGATTGCCGTCTACTGCATAGGCAGGGATAGAAAACAGAAGCGCTATAAAGAAAATCATGGTTTTAAGCATTTTTTAATCTCCCTGGTGTTTCAAGAATATTTTTACTGTCATACTGTTTTATTTGATTTTCAGGATTTTTTTGACAGCATCTTCAGCACTGCCTTTCAATTTATAATATTTTATCCCCTTATCTTTTATAGCATTCGTCATCTTGTTGCCGAAGCTTTCAGCGACTACGATAGCAATTCCTTTCTGAGCAAGGAAGCCTGCTACAGAAGGTCCGGCTCCGCCGCTTGCATTTCTGAAAGGGTTGTCAATCACTTCAATCAGTTTTGCGGTGCCATCAAATATCAGATAGTATGAGCATCTGGCTGCCTGGCTGCTCACAGAGGCTGTATGAGTCTTGCCATCGGATGCGACAGCAAGTTTTACTGAATTTTCTTGTGAAGCATAAGCGGCAACTGAGATCAATAGCAAAATTACAAAACTCGATAAAACTATCTTTTTCATATTAAATCTCCTTCTATACATGTCTTAGTGCGTCAACCGGTTCCATCCTTGAAGCCTTGAACGCGGGCTGAAGGCTTGCCAGGATCGAAACAAAGATAACGATAACCGAGATCATCACAACATCCTGGAGGTTTATGGAGGTAGAAAGAACAAGCCCTTTCTGTCTTCCGAAATCAAAGGTAAGCCCGAGGGCATTGATGATATAAACGAGCGCCGTTCCTGTTATATTCCCGGCCATAGCGCCGAAAACCCCGAGAAAAAACCCCTCCAGCACAAACATAGAGAGAATTTTCCCAGGCATGGTGCCGATAGCGGAGATGGTCCCTATTTCCCGTATCCTTTCATAGACTGCCATGATCATTACATTCATGATGCTTATGAGAACAATGGCAATGAGCATGAGCTTGATAAAAAATGTCATCATGTCTATCATGCCTGCTATTTTGGAAAAAGGAGAAAGTTTTTCCCATGTGTGCACGTCGAATATCGGCTTGCCTTTTCTGTTCAGTTCCTTTGAAAGTATGGCCTTAAGCTTTTCGGAAATCTCTTCGAGTTCGGTAAAATCTTTAAGCCTCACTACGATCTCGCTTGTCTCCATCTCTTCCATTCGGAGAATATCCTTTGCGTCTTCGATATGGATGTACCCATCCCTTCCCCCGGGACCTGTAGCGCTTTCAACGATGCTTCCGACCCTGAACGGCTTTCCGTTCACAGAGCCGTTCCGGTTTGTTGCAACGATAACCACCGCATCCCCAACATTAACTTTCATCCCCTTGGCGAGAAGCTCGGGAACAAGGATCTCACCCTTCTTGAGTGTCTTTTCCCCAGCCTTGATTCTTGAGGGGAGGAGCGGGACGGCCTTAAACTCGTCTTCCGGATAGACACCATTCAACCTGATATTAGTTGTTTCGGTGAAATTGCTGAACATCCCGCCGAATTTTATTCTGAAAGAGGTGGCTTCTATGCTTGAGGTCTCGGCAAGGGCTTTTTTAACCTTTTCCACAGCGCCCGGCTTCATGTTCAGTGTAAGCGGAAGGCTGTCGATAGAGGCGACATAACCCTTTCTGTGAATCTGGATATGACCGAGAAAGGAATCGGTTATCTGCCCGACCATCATATTCTTGAAAGAGCCGGAGATAGCGACGAACACAAGGACGAAAACGACGCCGACCGTTATAAGTGAAGCGGTAAGAAGTGTTCTCCTCTTGTATCGGAGAAGATTTCTTATGGCAATCTTAGAAAGGTTATGCATTTTCCGAGCCCCCCTTTTTTTGTTTCTGGTTATTTACTATTCTGCCGTCTTCCAGCGTATAGAGGACTTCTGCTTCGCCGATAATTTTCTGGTCGTGTGTGGAGAAAATAAAGGTGGTTCCTGAGTCGTTTTTCATGTTCTTCATAAGGTTGATAATCATATAGGCGGTCTTATGGTCAAGGTTGGCTGTCGGCTCATCAGCCAGAACAAGCTTCGGCAGGGTCACAAGTGCCCGCGCTACGGCAACCCTCTGCTTCTGTCCTCCGGAAATCTGGTCGGGGTATTTCTTTCTCTGATCGCTCATCCCGACCGCTTCGAGAAGGGAGAGAACGCGCTCTTTTCTCTCTCTAGGCGGGGTGCTCTGCACCATAAGAAGAGGGTATTCAACATTCTCCTGCACGGTGAGGACAGGGATGAGATTGAAGTCCTGAAATATAAAACCGATGTTGCTTCCCCTGAATCCCGCCCGCTTTTTCCGGTCGAGACCGGAAACATCTGTCCCGGCAACCTTGAGCATCCCTTTGGTAGGTTTGTCGAGACAGCCGATGAGATTTAAAAGAGTTGTCTTTCCGCTTCCGGAAGGGCCGATAAAAGAGACAAAGGAAGATGTTTCAATTTCAAAGCTGAGTCCGCTTAAAGCATTGATTGATAGTTCTCCCACATGATATTCCTTGTGAATATCTTCTGCGATGATTAATCCCATACCTTTCTCCTATATAATAGATTCTTTTTATCTTCATCGTAGACAATATATTTAAAGTCGCAGCTTGTTTTGAAAAAGTTACAAAATAATTGGACTACTCGTTTTTTTAATTTGTAAAGAATGCAAACATATCCGGATTTTAAATTTTACTTATAAGACAATAAGAAACGTATAAAAAGTTCCTTTGTCTTTTTATTTTGTTTTTAACCGCGGCCATATGAGGTCATGAGTAAAATTGTTTGCAGACTAAAAAGAACTGAGAAATTAAGAATGATTACCTCACATTCTTCTTTGTCTCAAAGACAACTCTTTTACCCTTTGCTGTTTCCACCTCTTTGATGTAGGCTTTTTTCATTTGGGGGAACTTGAGGGCGTATAGCCGTCCGTCCTCGTCTTTCATGACGATGCATCCCTTCCATTCTTCTCCGTCAACGATACCGTTTATGATGTCATATTCTTTAAGCTCCAAATCACATCCTCCTTTCAAGAAAATCTTCAGAGGTTTTAATTATGATCCGTTTCAATGATTTATACTGTATGGTTAGTTGGTTTTTAAAATAAGAATTCTCAATATGATTGCAGAGGGCCAGTTGTAAAATTTTATGCTGACCCTCATAAGTTTTACAATCTTTTACGCTTCTTCCTGAATCAGTTCTTTTACTTTTTCAGGTGTTGGAAGCGGCTTACCCTCGTGTTTTACTTTTTCATCAACTACTAAACCGGGCGTTACCATGATATATCTGGATATTTCGTTCATATCCCGCACATGTTCGATCTCTGCATCCACACCCAGCTCAGAAAGCGCCTTTTTTGCCATTTCCTCCATCTTCTCGCAGTTAGGGCAGCCGGGACCCAATACCTTTATCTTCATAAACTCACCTCCTTTCATAAATTATGAGTTCGAAACCAGTTCTTCTTAGTATAAGCCATTCATATTTTTAGAACCTTTTATCTCACCAAGTACTGGTTTATTGAATAGTATGTTCCTATGATTATGAATATTAAAGAAACCAGTTTCCTTGTCCACATTTCAAAAATCTGCACTTTGTCAACAACCTTGGCCAATTTGGATACGCTGTAAGCCAGGATAAAAGAAAAAATAATTACAGGCAGCCCTGTTCCGAATGCAAATAAAGAAGGAAGGATGAGAGGATCACCTGTTTTCAATGAGAGCGGAATGAGCATCCCGAAAAAGAAAACAGCGCTTAAGGGACAAAAGGTCAGGGCAAAGACCATTCCCATGAGAAAACCTCCAAGGAGGCCGTTTCCCGACAACTTCTTTTGTAAAGAATCAATCCGATTATTTTTCACGGAGAAATTGAATCTTATCAAATCGAGCATGATGAATCCTGCAATTATCAAAAATGGCCCTATGATATAAGTGCCGTATTTTTGCAGCTCAAGGGAAATCAGCTGGATGTTCGATCCAATGAATACGATAAGAAATGCAATCGCAATGTATGCGACCATTCTTCCGAATGTGTAGAGAAACCCCACACAAAGGGTATGTTTGCTGCTGCTACCGATATTTCTGGATATATAGGCTATCGAAGCAATATTGGTCGCCAAGGGGCAGGGGCTTATGGCCGTCATAAGACCCAGAAAAAAAGCCGCAATGACCGGCGTGCTGTTAGTTCCCATTGTTTCCATAAAAGACATTAAATCCATTTAGGCGAAATCTCCTGTCAGTCTTTTATCGATGAGCATTTTCAGATAGCTCATGAAGGCCATCATGTTATTGACTTTATACCAGACCTTAGCAAGCTGTTCTTTGCGAAAACCGTTTTTATCGTAAATCCCAAGCCAGAGAGAAGAGCTTGCTGCACCATATTTAAGTAAAATCTCGGTGTTTTCCGGAAGATAAGAGTTGACGCTCTTAAATACTATTTTTCCCTCTTCGAGTTCCCGGGCATAAAAAGTTTTTACTGTTTGTTCCGCATATTTACCAACTTTCCTGCATGCGTCGCAGTCATAGGTTCCATGAAAATGGACAACTTCTATCTTTTTTACCGAGGGGTTTTTGACATTCTTTTCGCCTGCCTGATCTTCCTTTTTGGCTTTACTTTCGGCATGAGACAAATCGATATTGATCCGATAATCTAAAAACAGGAAAATATTCACTGTTACAAAAAGAATGATGAGCTTTGATACATATTTTTTCATTTTATCTCAGCCACTCCTTGATTTTTTCAACATCAGGAAGAGAACCTGAACATTTAACCTCTCCATCGATGACCAGGGCAGGAGCGGCCATAATTCCATATTCAATCATTTTTTGAATATCGCTGACTTTTAATATATCAGCCTGGATATTTAATTCTTCCACGGCCTTTTTCAGATTTTTTTCTAATGTTTTACATCTCGAACAGCCCGTGCCTAGGATTTCGATTTTCATTGGTCTCTCCTAACCGAACAGAGCTCCATAAAGCATTCCGGTGATAGTAGCCATGATCACAACCAGAGTGACAAAAACCAAAGTTTTTTTTGTTCCGATGATACTTCTGATAACCAGCATGTTGGGCAGAGACAAAGCAGGGCCGGCAAGAAGCAGCGCTAGGGCCGGGCCTTTTCCCATACCGTTTCCTATCAATCCCTCCAGAATGGGCACTTCGGTCAGCGTGGCAAAATACATAAAAGCGCCGGCAACAGAGGCAAAGAGATTTGCCCCGAGAGAATTTCCTCCCAGAGAACCGCTTATCCAGCTCGATGGTATCAGGCCCTCCTGTCCGGGACGGCCGAGAAGGGCGCCGGCAACTAGAACACCAAAGAAAAGAAGCGGCAGAATCTGTTTGGTAAAATCCCATGAAGATTTGAACCATTCACCTGTTTCTCCTTCATTGGTGCTTGTGATTACAGAAAGACCGATGACCCCTGCTGAAAAGGCCAAGGCGGGAATATCAGGAAAAAGAAACGCCAAAATAACTGCGGGTACCGAGGCAAACAGAATTTTCCACCACTTAAGCTCGAACCATACAACCAGAATAACAGCAAACAGAACGGAAAATATGCCGGTGATTTTCCATTTCATGGAAAAGATGATATACCAGATCCCTTCGTTTACGTCGGGTTTTCCCCAGTTGGCAAATACAAGGATGGCGACCATGACAAAGAAATAGACTGAAGTCTGCCAGAGAGGCCGGCTTGTTTCCTTTTCCGGTATTGCAAGATTAGTGTTAGCTTTTTCTGTTTCTTCTTTAATAAAGATGAAGTGCATGAGGAGACCGATGATGATGCTGAATGCAACGGCTCCTACAGCCCTTGCAATACCGAGCTCCGGCCCCAGGACTCTTGCAGTAAGGATAATGGCCAGAACGTTGATGGCCGGGCCTGAATAGAGAAATGCTATGGCCGGGCCGAGCCCGGCTCCCCTGTTATATATTCCGGCAAATAAAGGAAGAACCGTGCAGGAACATACAGCAAGAATTGTTCCCGAAACAGCACCGACACTGTAAGCGAGAACCTTGTTGGCTTTGGCCCCTAGATATTTAATGACAGAAGCCTGGCTTACAAAAACAGCGATAGCACCGGCAATAAAAAAGGCAGGAACAAGGCAGAGCAGGACATGCTCCTGCGCATACCATTTTGCCAGATGCAGAGCTTCCATGACAGCATTGTCAAAGCGTCCTGTCCCCAACGGCAGATAGTAAAAAGATAAAAAAACAGCCAGAATAACAAGCAAAGGTTTCCATTCGTTTTTCCAGTCCATAACCATCATTCCTTTCGTTACCGTTTTTTTGATTCAGATAGTCTCTTCTGTTCGCCTGAGAAGTCGGGATAGTATCCGCTAGAGATATTTTAAAATGTCTTTTTATTTCTTTTCTCGGGCCTCACGGAATTGATTGGAAACCCTTCCGCCTGAAACAGCCATTACGATGGCCTGAGCCATACCTATTTCATCATCTGTTATTCCTATTTCTTTAGCCACGCTAAAGTTATGCTCCATTCAGGCGATACAGCCGAGGGCCATAGAGGCCGCTAGTCTGATTAAAACCGTTGTTTTTTTGTCCAAAAATTCATGCTCACTTATTGAGTTTTGGAAGTCGAAAAAAGCCTTTTTTTGCTTTGCAGGTAACATAACCCCCTCCTTTTTAGCATTGTTGCTCACATGGTTTTTTCTTCGATTATCTATAGTCTTTTTAACTTTTTATTTCACCAGTTCTAACTGTTCCCTGGCGTTGGCTTTTAAGACCGATTCAACACATTTGAAGAAATTGAGCACGCAGGGAACCTTCAACCCATAGTAAACGGTTGAGCCTTCTTTCCTGTCATGAACAATGCCGGCATTCTTCATCACGGAGAGATGCTTTGAAACTGTGGACATATCAGAGCCTATCATCTCGGTTAATTCGCAGACGCATTTCTCACCCCTGCTTAATTCCTCGATAATAAAAAGACGTGTCGAATGGGCCATCGCTTTGATGATTCTTGCTCTTGCTTCCATTTTTTCATATGTTTTGATATCCATTTTATCAAAATCCCCTCTTGTTTATTGTATAATTGGCAATATAGCCAAATAGCCAATAATTGTCAATATTTTTCATGGAAAGTATTTTTCAGATAATTTTAGAAACTTAACCACTGTCTTTTCAGCGGGGGAACCGTTAGATTTGGCCAGCAGCCTGGCTTTCTTGCCAAAGGATATTCAGGAATGATATAATGAATCACAACCAGAAAAAAATTATTAAATCTGATGGATTTACTAAAGCGAGTCATGCTTCAATAGCCCAGTGTCATGAATACAAATTTCTCGTGTGAGGAGTCTATGAACGGAAAAGTTGTTTCTTACAGAGGATTTCAGATCACCCCCTTTCTTCACGAAGACGATTCGGGAACGTGGCGGGTGAGCGTGCGGGTCGCCCGCTTTGCGGCCAGCCAGCCCTTTGCCCCCGGTAATATCCGCTCAGAGTTTCACAATCTTGAAGAGACATTCGAGACAGAAGAGATAGCCAGGGAAGAGGGGATTGCCTTCGGGAAAAAGATTATTGACGGAGGCATATAAGGTTCTGGCTTGACAGGTTTTTGAAAAAGGTCTCAGGGTGTTGCCTTTTTGCCGAGATCGAAACCGACATGAAGAGCTTTCTTGTTCAGTTCTTCCGTTCCTTTCGGGACCTTGTTCATCACGGCCTTTACAATCGAGTCCTGTTTGACAATGCCGGAGATTTCGGTGATGACCCCGAGCGCAACGACATTGGCGGTTATCAGTTTCCCGACCACATCTTTTGCCGTCGTGATGATGGGGAGCCTGTAGAGCTTGAAATTCCCTTTGGGCAGGTCATGGACCATATCGCTGTCAACGACGAGTATGCCGTTTTCCTTCAGCTCATGAGAGTATTTATCGCAGGCCTTCTGTGTCAGGGCTAAAAGCAGGTCGATATTGCTGGCCTTGGGATAGTTGATCTCGCCGCCGGATATCACGACATCCGATTTGCTTGCCCCGCCTCTGGCCTCCGGGCCGTAAGACTGGGACTGAACAACGTTCTTTCCCTCGTAAACGGCAGCGGCCTCAGCCAGGATAATCCCGGCAACGAGAAGCCCCTGTCCTCCCGAACCGCTTAGTCTGACTTCATATTTCTGGTCCACTTACTTTTTCCTCGCAACGTTGATGATCTTCTTTTGATATTGATCGAGATACTCCGGCAGGTCTTTGTCGCAAAGGATCCCGACCACGGTTTTATCGTTTAATTCTTCAGGGCTCATTTTTTTTGCCGCCTCAACCTTGATGCAGGTGTTCTTGTATTCATTGATCATTTCCGTGGCAGAGGTCCTTTTTCCTTTGCCCCTGTAATAGGTGGGGCACTGTGTGTATATCTCGACAAGCGAGAACCCTTTTTTCTTGATGGCCTTTTCTATAAGGCTTGGCAACATGGTCGTATGATAGGTCGTGCACCTCGACACAAAAGACGCACCGGAAGCCTCGGCGAGTTTACAGATATCAAAGGGCTGGTCAATGCTTCCATATGGTGCTGTTGTCGCAAAATCGCCGACAAGTGTGGCGGGCGAGGCCTGTCCCCCTGTCATTCCGTAGGTCCGGTTGTTAAAAAGAAGCACGGTTATGTCGATGTTCCTTCTGGCGTTATGGATGAAATGATTCCCCCCGATAGCTGTTCCGTCGCCGTCGCCTGTGACCACGATCACATTCATCTTGGGATTGGCTGCCTTGATTCCCGCGGCAAAGGGTATGGGCCTTCCGTGCGTGGTGTGAAGCGTGTTGAAATCGACATAGCCCGGTGTCCGGCTTGAACAGCCGATTCCCGAGACCATGGCGATGCTGTCCTTTTCCAGCCCCAGTTTATCGATCGCCCGTATCAGAGCCTTTAATAATGTTCCGTTCCCGCAGCCGGGACACCAGATATGGGGGAATTTATCTTTCCTTAGATATCGTGTGTAGTCGAACATATTATTTTAACCCCTTGATGGCGTCGATGATTTTAGCAGGGGTGATCGGTTCGCCCGATGCCTGAAACACACCCTTGATCTCGGTCTTGCCCTTTGAGCAGCGCTCCACTTCGTAGACCATCTGTCCCAGATTCATCTCCGCCACAATGATCGTATCCATTTTTTCAGCTAACGCCGCAATCTCTTTTTCAGGAAAGGGCCAGAGCGTGATTGGCCTGAAAAGCCCTGCCTTGATCCCCGATTTTCTGACCTCGATAATGGCGTCTTTGGCCGACCTTGCTGTGGAGCCGTAGGCAAAAACAGCGATGTCGGCATCCTCCATCCACTTTTCTTCATAGGTGATAATATCGTCTTTATTGCGTTCTATCTTCCGGAGCAGGCGCTCTTCGTCTCTCTGGACGATTTCAGGGTCGTCAGAGGGAAAACCTGTTTTGTCATGATTGAGGCCTGTAATATGATAGCGGTATCCCTCTCCGAAGTTTGCCATCGGGTTGATATCCGACTCGGGACAGTCATAGGGATAATACTTTTCCGGAGGGCAGGTCGGTTTTATTCTGTTTATGATTTCAACACTTTTGGGGTCGGGAACCCTGAGCGGTTCCCTCATATGAGCGATCAGTTCGTCCAGAAGGAAGAGCACGGGGACCCTGTATTTTTCCGAAAGGTTAAAGGCCCTGATCATCAGGTCGAACGACTCCTGAACCGAGCAGGGAACCAGAGCGATAATAGGATGATCGCCGTGCGTTCCCCATTTTGCCTGCATGACATCTGCCTGAGAGGGAAGGGTGGGAAGCCCGGTGCTCGGCCCGCCCCTCATGCAGTTGACGACAATACAGGGGACCTCTGTAAAGCAGGCAAACCCCAGGTTTTCCTGCTTCAATGAAAATCCGGGGCCGCTCGTCGCTGTTAACGATTTCACACCGGCTATCGATGCTCCGATAATAGCGGCCATCGACGCGATCTCGTCTTCCATCTGCATGAACACCCCGCCGACCTGCGGGAGCCTTCGCGACAGATGCTCCGCAATTTCAGAGGACGGGGTAATGGGATAACCGGCAAAGTAGCGCGCCCCTGCCATGATGGCCCCTTCGGCACAGGCTTCGTTGCCGGACATCAAAGTGATACGCTCAGCCATTGTTCTCCTCTTCGACATCGATAGCAAAATCGGGGCACTGCAGTTCACATAAAAGGCATCCGATGCACGCATCGGGATCAACTGCCGCGGCCTTCAGGCCCTTCATTGCGAAAACGCGGGTCGGGCAGGCATTGATACAGATCTGACAACCGTAGCCCTTACACCACTCTTCATTGACGATGACTTTATATTTCTTTTTCGTCTTCTTTTTTGTTTCCATTTTACTCTCTTTAAAGGCGGTCCTTGATGACCTCTTCGACCAGTTTTCCGACCTGGGCCGGGCTTTCCGAAATAAAGATTCCGGCCTCTTTCATGGTTTTGATCTTTTCTTTAGCTGTTCCCCGGCCTTGAGATATGATCGCCCCGGCATGGCCCATCCTCCGTCCGGGAGGAGCGGTCATCCCCGCGATATACCCGATAACCGGTTTTGAAAAATTGTTCTTTATATATTCCGCTGCCTCTTCTTCGGCTGTTCCCCCGATTTCACCGATAAGGCAGACGGCAGATGTTTCATCGTCGTCTTTAAAAAGCTTCAGGGCGTCGACAAAAGTGGTTCCGATGATCGGGTCACCGCCGATCCCGATGCATGTCGACTGCCCGATATCTCTTTCCGTAAGCTGATAGACGACCTCGTATGTCAGCGTTCCGCTTCTGGAAACGACGCCGACATATCCCTCCTTGTGAATCGGGCCCGGCATGATCCCGATTTTGCTTTTTCCGGGAGATATTATTCCGGGACAGTTGGGGCCGATCAGCCTTATGCCCCTGTTTTCGAGATATTTTTTGACCTCGATCATATCGAGGGTGGGAATTCCCTCTGAAATACAGACAATCACCTTGATATTCTCATCTGCGGCTTCAAGAATGGCCTCAGCGGCAAACCCCGGCGGGACAAAAATCACCGAGGCATTGGCCCTTGTTTCCTCAACGGCCTTGGATACGGTATTGAAAACCGGGATGCCTTCGGTTTTTGTTCCTCCCTTGCCCGGCGTTACTCCGGCCACGACACTGGTTCCATAGGCAAGCATCTGTTTTGTATGGAAGGACCCCTCTTTACCGGTGATTCCCTGAACAATAACCCGTGTGTTTTTATCAATCAGAATACTCATAAAGAATCCCGTAACATTATTTCACAGCCCCGGCAACCATTTCGGCCGCTTCCTGCATCGATTTGGCTACGCTGAAGTTGAGGTTGGAGCTGTTGAGAATTTCTCTTCCTTTTTCCACGTTCGTCCCCTCCAGCCTTACGACAACAGGGACATTGACATCGATTTTTGATATGGCCTCGACCACACCTTCTGCCAGAACGTCGCAGCGGAGAATGCCCCCGAAAATATTAATGAGCACCGCATTCACATTCTTATCGCCCAGAAGAATCCTGAAGGCGTTTTCAACCATCTCGGCGCTGGCCCCTCCGCCCACATCGAGAAAGTTTGCGGGTTCTGCTCCGGCCAGCTTGATGATATCCATTGTGGCCATTGCCAGTCCCGCTCCGTTAACCATACACCCCACTTTGCCGTCCAGCTTGATGTAGTTCAGCCTGTATTTAGAAGCCTCAACCTCCAGAGGCTCTTCCTCGTTCAGGTCCCTCAATTCTTTTATCTCCTCGTGGCGGTAAAGCGCGTTATCGTCGAACTCGGCTTTGGCATCAAGCGCCAGAACCCTCTTATCTTTTGTAATCACCAGGGGGTTGACCTCGAGAAGGGAGCAGTCCATGTTTTTAAACATTCGGTAGAGATTCATGAGCAGCGATGAAGCGTCTTTGACAAGCTCTTTTTCGATATTGAGATTAAAAGCGAGTCTTCTGGCATGGAAGTGCCTCATGCCGATGGCAGGGTCCAGGATTTCCTTGACGATCTTTTCGGGGTAATTTTCGGCCAGCTCTTCTATGTTCATGCCCCCCGCCTCGCTGGCGATGATCACCGGGCTTTCAATAGACCTGTCAATGGTGATCCCGATGTAGAGCTCCCTTTTGATATCGACCCCTTCCTCGATAAGGACCTTTTTAACAATCCTTCCTTTGGGGCCGGTCTGGCGGGTTACCAGTGTCATTCCAAGAATATCTTTTACTGCTTTTACGGCCTCGTCTTTATTCTTTGCAAGCTTAACCCCGCCCCCTTTTCCCCTTCCGCCGGCGTGGATCTGCGCCTTGACCACAACAGGAAATTTCCCGATTTCTAAAAGCGCGTTGTCCACCTCCGAGATGTCCTCGATAACGCTTCCCTGAGGCGTGGGTATTTCCATTTTTCTCATGATCGTCTTTGCCTGATACTCATGAATCTTCATATCGTCTCCGTATCAAAAGCAGAAAGCATCAAATTTTTCAGAATATTAAGGGTTGGTTATACAATGGAAAGCCTAAGAATTCAAGCTAAAACTTTCTCTTTATGAGCAGCTTTTTCAGCTCGCTTATGGCCCATCCGGGGTTGAGTTCTTTAGGACAGACCTCGGCGCAGTTGAAAATCGTATGGCATTTCCATATCTCATGCTCCCCGTCGAGAATTCTCAGACGTTCGGCTGTGGCTTCATCCCTGGAGTCGAATACGAACCGGTAAGCCTTAAGAAGGGCTGCCGGTCCGAGGAACTTTTTATCCGTCCAGTATGAAGGACACGCAGAGGTACATGCACCGCAGAGAATACATTCGTAGGAGCCGTCCAGCAGTTTTCTCTGTTTTTTGCTTTGCAGTCTCTCTTTATACGGGGGAGGTGTCTTTGAAATCAGAAAAGGCTTGACGACCTCATACTTGTCAAAAAATCCGTCCAGGTCAACGACCAGGTCCTTGATAACGGCCATTGCCGGGAGGGGTTCAATAACAATCTCTCCGTTGTTGATGTCTTTAACAAGGGTCTGACAGGCCAGCTGGTTGATGCCGTTGATCTTCATGGCGTCGGAACCGCATATGCCGTGTGCACACGACTGCCTATATGTCAGGGTTCCGTCCTGCTCCCATTTTATTTTGTTCATGCAGTCGAGTATCCGGTCACTTTTTTCTGCCTTGACCGTATAGGTCTGAAAATAAGGTTTTTTATCCTTTTCAGGATTGAACCTTTTGATTTTAAAGATTAATTCCATTTCTGAATCCCCTAGTATTCCCTTTTTGCCGGCTTGTGTTTTGTAATCGTCACATTCTTGTGAGATAATTTCGGCCCCTCAGGGGTCTTATGAACCAGCGTGTGCTTCAGAAAGTTCTCATCGTCTCTATTGGGATAGTCGACCCGGCTGTGAGCGCCCCGGCTCTCTTTTCTTTCGAGCGCAGAAAAAGCGATCACTTCCGAATATTCGAGCATGTTCCCAAGCTCCAGAGCCAGGATCAGGTCGGTGTTGAAGAGCTTCCCTTTGTCAACGATAAAGGCCTCTTGATACCTGTCCTGTAAATCTCTTATGTCATAGAGACACTCCTTTAACAGCTCTTCGGTGCGGAACACCGAGCATTTTTCCTCCATCACGCCCTGGAGGTCTTTTCTGATATTCCCGATATGCTCCTTGCCTGTGCTGGAAAGGATTTTTTCTATTGTTTTTTGGCTTTCATAATCGGTATCATCAGGGAGAGCCGGATAATCGATATCCTCAACAAAACGCATAATATCCTTGCCAGCCCTTCTTCCGAACACGACGGCATCGAGAAGGGAATTGCATCCGAGCCGGTTGGCACCGTGGACAGAAGCGCAGGCGCATTCTCCTGCAGCATAAAGACCGGTTATAAAATTATTTTTATTGTCAAGGAGAACCCTTCCATCTTTATCGGTCGGGATACCTCCCATCATGTAATGGGCCGTCGGTTTCACAGGGAAGGGCTCCTTGGTGCAGTCGACGCCGACATAGGTCATGGCGAATTTGTACATATCAGGAAGCTTTTCCATGATGGCGTCTTTTCCGATATGGCTGATCTGAAGGTGGAGATGGTCTTTTCCGCCGATGCCTCTCCCTTCTTTTATCTCCGTATACATCGCCCTTGATATGACATCCCTCGAGGCCAGGTCCTTCATCTGGGGGGCATACTCTTCCATGAACCGCTCCCCTTTATCGTTCAGAAGGATTCCCCCCTCGCCCCTGACCCCTTCCGTGATAAGGATGCCCAACGGGTAGAGCCCGGTCGGGTGGAACTGGATAAACTCCATATCTTCAAGAGGAACACCCTTGCTGTATGTCAATGCAAGCCCGTCTCCGGTATTGGCGAACCCGTTCGAGGTGAACTTATAATTCATAAGCGCCCCGCCCGTTGCCAGAAGAACCGCCTTGGAATGGAGGGTGTCTACTTCTCCTTCTTTAATATCGTAGGCAACCACTCCCCGGCTGATGTTATCTTCAAGGATAAGCGATGTTACAAAGTGTTCGGAATAGAACTTGACCTTCTGCCGGATACACTGCTCATAGAGGGTCTGCATGATAACATGCCCGGTTCTGTCCGCGGCATAGCAGGCCCTGGGATTGGTATGTCCGCCAAAGGGTCTTTGAGCGATCCTTTTTGTTTCAAGCCGGCTGAAGGGGACCCCCATATGTTCCAGCTCATAGACCGTTCGTGCGGCGTCCCTTGTCATGACCTCTATGGCGTCCTGGTCTCCGAGATAATCGCTTCCCTTGACCGTGTCATACATATGGGTTTCCCATGAGTCGTCCGTGGCATTCCCAAGCGGTGCAGAAATCCCGCCTTGAGCCACGACAGAGTGAGCCCTTGTGGGAAGCGACTTGGTGATGACAGCGGTGCTGTACCCGCTGGTGCTGGTCTCGATGGCCGCCCTTAGGCCGGCCATGCCGGAGCCGATAATAACAACATCGTAGTGAAAAAGCATTTCAAAAAACCCTCATATCTGGGAGGGAAAGGAAATGAGGGTCAATCCTCCCAGGATTGTGAATATGAAACCAATGACAACAAGAATAACATATAAGGTTATACGAATCCAATCCCTGTGCAGATAATCAAGGGTGACGATCCATATCCCGTTAAGGCCGTGATAGATGGCAACGAGTAAAAGAAAGAGGTCAAAGACTTTCCATGTCGGCAGAACAAGCCTCACCGAGACCTTGTTAAAGGTCACAAACCCGCCGGGAAAGTAGTGGGTGACCCAAAAATGGCCGAGCAGAAGCCCCAGAAGAAGCACCCCTGTTATCCGCTGAAAGAGCCAGGAAGTTCCACCCTGTTCATTTGATCTTCTGTATATCGAATCCATTTTTTATACCTTTCCCGGAAAGGTTTCTGTGAAGAGGTGCAGAATCGGCAGGGTTCCGATGACAAAGATAATCGCCGCCAGTACCATAAAGATCCAGAAGAGTTTTTTCTGATAGAGCGAACCCTTTCCAAAATCGATAATGAGAATCCTGATACCGTTCAGGGCATGAAAGACAATGGCCCCCAGGAGGGCTATCTCTCCCAGGATAAAAATGGGCTGCTGTACGGTCTCCATCGCTTTATTGAAGGCTGTCTCTCCTTTAAGAAGATTGCTTACCGTGAGAATGTGGATCAGAAGATATACGGTGATTCCCACCCCTGTAACCCTGTGGAGTATCCAAGATATTCCGCCTGTCCGCCATTTGTAAAGCATAGCCTTATCTCCTTGCGTATTGCTCCGCACCTTTTTTATAGAGGTCCTGTCCCTTTGCGTCATTGACAACGATAACCGGAAAATTTTCCACCTCAAGACGGTAAATCGCTTCCGGGCCGAGGTCTTCATAGGCAATGACACTCGATTCCTTGATGCATTTTGACAGGAAAGCACCGGCACCGCCTACGGCAACAAAGTAGACACAGCCGTGTTCAACCATGGAATCGATGACCTCCTGTGAGCGCCAGCCTTTTCCGATCATCCCTTTCAGGCCTTTTTCAATGAGTCTCGGAGAGTAGATATCCATACGGGAGCTTGTCGTAGGGCCGGCAGACCCGATCGGTCTCCCTGCTTTTGCCGGTGTCGGCCCGACAAAGTATATGACCTGTCCCTTTACATCAAAGGGAAGCTCCTCTCCTTTTTCCAGACCCTCCATCATTCTTTTATGAGCCGCATCCCTTGCCGTGAAGATTGTGCCGTTAAGCTCCACCTTGTCTCCGATCGTTAAGTCCCTTACATCCTCATCACTGAGCGGCGGCGATAGTTTTTTTGTTTCCGACATATTTTTTCCTTATAAGATAATCTCTTTGTGCCTGTGAACATGACAGTCGAGATTGACAGCAGCCGGCAGGCTTGCGATGTGGCAGGGATAGGTCTCTACATGAACGGCCAGGGCCGTGACCCTCCCGCCCAGACCCATGGGACCGATGCCGAGGTCATTAATTTCCTGCAACAGTTCTTGTTCCAGTCTGGCTGTGTCCGGTTCTTTGCTCGGTTTTCCCAGTTCTCTTAACAGGGCATGTTTTGCCATAAGGGCGCATTTTTCAAAATTGCCGCCGATACCGACGCCGACAACCAGAGGAGGACAGGGATTGCCTCCTGCCTGTTTTACTGCTTCCACGACAAAATCCTTGACGCCGGCCCTGCCGTCAGAGGGTTTCAGCATTTTAAGCCGGCTCATATTCTCGCTTCCCCCGCCTTTGGCATCGAGGATGATTCTCAGCTTGTCACCTTCGACATAATTGTAGTGGATAATGGCAGGGGTATTATCACCTGTGTTAACCCGCTTGATCGGGTCGTTTAATACCGATTTTCGAAGATAGCCCTCTTTGTATCCCTGACGGACCCCCTCGTTGATGGCATCGGTCAGTGAACCCCCCTCAATCGTGACATCGTTTCCTATATCGACGAAAAAAACAGCAAGACCCGTATCCTGGCATATGGGAATATCTTCGTTTTTGGCGATATCGGCGTTCAGCCTGATCTGTTTTAAGACCTCGATTCCTGTGGGGGACTCTTCTTTTTTGATACCCTCGTCAAGGGCGTTCAGTTCTTCAGAGCCCAGAAGGTAATTGGCATCGATGCAGATTTGTTTGACAGCGTCTGCGATGTTATGAACAGCTATTTGTTTCATAGTGATAGTACCTATTTTGAAACGAATATATAGTATACATTATACAATCAAAAATTGATAATCAAGAAAAAAATAATATTTTTTTATAGTAAAAAACAGCAATCAATAAAGGATTTTTTGATATTGCTCTGCTTCTTCAAGAGGGATTTTGGGAAAAAAGAGAAGATTGACCCGTTCTTTTGATGCCAGAGAATTGATAATCTCATCGATTTCTCCTGTTGGAATCATCTCATTTTTATACCAGTCAACAACCTGGACTTTAAAAACCGCTCTTTTGGGGCTGCCCGTCCTTTTGACGGCCTTTGTTGACAGAGTTTTTAAGAAATCTTTCACCTCATGATGAGAGAGGTTCAGCTCCTTTCTTATCTGGCGGTGATAAAACATCAGAGAGAAGTAATCGATGTCAAGCTCCCTGAGCCTGTCCAGATCCTGCGACAGCCATGCCCTGGCATTTTTCGGGTCGCTTATGGTTTCATAATAGAGATTAACCATGAATTTCAGGTCGGGATTGACACGTTTAGCAGAGAGGATAAGTTCCTGGAGCACCTGTGTTAAGTAATTGATTTTCCAGTCAGTCCATTTCCAGAACTCCCCGGTGTAACCGTATCCGGTGATGATTCCGTTTTTATTTTTTCGGATATTACGATACAGATTTTTGGGAACGAGCGCCCGTCCGGATTGTTTGAAAAAAGCAGCCTTTGCTTCTTTACTAAAGCTCTCATTGTGCTTCATGATGAGGTCGTCCTGAAACAGGATCCCGTCGATATCATATCGTGCCAGATCTGCATAAAGTCTCTTCAGATAGTTCAGGGCTTTTTTGTTAAACAGGTTTAATCTTCTGGTACGGCGGATTTTTTTGCTCTGAAAATCGTAATAAGAATCCCTTAATTTGTTTTCAGAAGTGAACCAGTCGCATGACCTTGTGCTCATCCATGCATAGATCTTCATACTGTTTTTATGGGAAATCTCTACCATATCTTTCAGCAAATCTCCCATGGAAGGGGCAAGAGATGATTCAAAATAGACTCCGGCCCGGTTTTTACTTTTAACCAGCCTGTGCACCCTGTCTCCCTGGTTGTGAAAGACCCTGATAATGACGGTATTGAATCCGAGACGCTTCAAAAGAGAGAGCTTCTTTTCAAATTCTATTAAGTTTTTTGATTCGATCAAAGGGATCTGGACACCAAGTATCCTCTTGTTTTTATACGGGGTTTCCCTAGAAATCATCTCTTTTGAGAGTCCAGAAGAGGATAGGAAAAGGGGTAATAAAATGGATAAGATCAGAATCTGTGCCTGTTTTTTTAGGTTCATGATTTTTACTTGATGAAATAAAGGTTTTTCTTCTATTATCAAAAAAAAGGGACAAAAGTCAACACTCTTGCCTCCCTTTCAATACTGTGATAGATTAAAAAAATTACAGGATAAAAGAGGAACCGTTCTTGCATGTTTGATATTAAAAGAATGACCCTTAAGGAAAAGATCGGCCAGCTGCTTATGATCAGCGTTAAAGGGGGGTCTCTTCGCCGGGAAACAAAGGAGTTTATCAGGGCGTTCCATATAGGCGGGGTTATTCTCTTTGAAGATAATCTTTCAAAAGAGAGCGACGCCGCACTATTATGCAGAGAACTCAGGGAACTGAGAAGGGTTTTGCCTCAAAAAACCCCTCTTTTTATTGCTGTTGACCAGGAAGGCGGTCGGGTCTCCCGTCTCAAGAATCTCATCCCGCCTGTTCCGGCTGCGGGCCTGCTTGGGGAAACCGGCTCAGACCTGGTTGTGAGGTCACATTTTAAAAGAATGGCAAGGGAATTGAGTCTTCTCAATATGAATATGAACATGGCACCGGTTCTGGATGTCGATACAAACCCCAGAAACCCTGTTATCGGCGACAGGTCATTTGGAAAAGACCCCGCGCTTGTAGCCAGACTGGGTCTTGAGGCAGCCCAGAGCCTCCGTGATGAAGGGATTATTCCTGTGGGCAAGCATTTTCCGGGTCACGGGGACACCTCTTTCGATTCTCATTTGATGCTTCCCGTGCTCAAGCATGACCTGAAACGGCTGAAAAAGACTGAACTGAAACCTTTTATAGCCGCCATAAACCGTTCTATCGAAGCGATCATGACAGCCCATGTTCTCTATAAGGGAGTTGATCCGGTCTATCCGGCGACCCTTTCTAAAAAGATCATTCACGACCTGCTCCGAAAAGAACTCCGATTTAAAGGGGTTGTTATCAGCGATGACCTGATGATGAAGGGGATAACAGAGCGTTTTGATATTGGCGAGGCCGCTGTTCTTGCCAAAAATGCCGGGGTCGACATTCTCCTCGTATGCCACAGCCGGGAATCTCAGGTCGAGGTCTTTGAGAGGTTATTAAAATCAATAGAAACAAAAGAGCTGCCGCTTAAAGCGATTGATGAGTCGCTTGGAAGGGTTTCTAAACTCAAGCAAAAATATCTGAAAATATGAAGCCTAAAATCGTTGTTGCTGTCCTTTTGATTCTTTTTTTAAGCCTGACAGGAGAGGTGTCCGGAAGGGAAAAGCCCGAAAACCTTTTTCACGATATTATCAGCCGTATCGAAAAAAAAGATTATGACAGGGCTATAGATGACCTCTCCCGGTTTAAGGAAACGTTTCGAGAAGATCCCTGGGTCGGTCGTTCTCTCTTTCTTCTCGGATACTGCCATCAGCAAAAAGATAATCTGGATGAAGCCCTCTCTTTTTATCAGGCATCGAAAAGAAAATATACCCGCCTGAATGATTATATCGATTACCGCATCTCTAAGGTATGGGGCGAGAAAAAGGAATATGAAAGGCAGATTGAATCGTTGAAAGGCTTTCTCCAGTCCTATCCCCAGAGCCAGCTGCAAACCCAGGCCCTTTTTGATATGGCTCAGGTCCATTTTCTTCTCAAGCGCTACAATGAGGCGCTGCCTTATTATCAGAAATTTGCCAGTCAATATAAAGGGGATGAAAAAATTGTGAGGGTCCTCTTCAATCTCGGCTTTTCTCAGGAGAAGACAGGGGATTATCAGGAGGCCTTTTCAATCTTTCAAAAAATTTATATCGATTTTGCAGAAGACCCCCTCGCCAGCCGCTCTCTGAACAGGATGAGAGAGATAAAAAAAAGCTTCAAATACAAACGGGTCCTTTTTACATCCTTACAGCGATACAAGAGAACCGAGAGACTGGTTGAAAAGAGGAAGTATAGAAAAGCCGTTCATGAGCTCAGAATTCTTTCGGGAAGAAAGGGGAGTGTCGGTGAAAAATCCCTTTTTCTTCTGGGGTCTGTTTACTCAAAGATGAGAAAGAGGGATGATGCGATATGGGTTCTCAGGAAATTTATCAAAAAATATCCAAAAAGCCAAAAGATCCCAAGAGCCCATTATCAAATCGGAAAGATTTACTGGAACAAGGGGTATCTTTCCAATGCAAGGAGGTATCTTGACAGGCTCATTAAGGCCTACCCGGGAAGCGAGTGGTCAGAAGCCGCTCTTTATGTTCTCGGAATGATGGCAGAAGATAAGGAAAGATACGAAGAGTCTATCGAGTTTTTCACGAAGGCTATGGAAGATTTTCCCAGCGGGGAATTTACGCAGAGGGCCAAGTGGAAAAGAGCATGGGTCTATTATCTGTCGGAGCGTTTTGAAGAGGCCTATCAGGATTTTCGTCTTATCTTAAAAGACCCCCGTTTAGAGCCGGAAATGACTGTCAAGCTTCTCTACTGGATGGGGAGAACATCAGAAAGGCTTAATAATAACGGCAACAACAATAATAATAACCATGAGGAAACCGTATCAATATATAAAGGGTTGTATCGCGATTATCCCTTTACCTATTACGGATATGCCGCAAAAGAGCGCCTGAAAAAAATAGAGGGGAAGGAGAATTTCCTTCCCGTTTCTCTTTCTGTCCCGGATAAAGCCGGCGATAGAAAAAGCCTTATTCATCCGCCCCGTTTAAGCGAAAAAGAAAAATATCATTTTATCAGGATGAAGGAACTGGTTCAACTGGGTTTCTTTAGCGATGCAAGGCAGGAGAACGAGCGTCTTATTGAGATGCTCCCAAAAAAGTACAGTCATATCTTCTTCTCTGGAAAGTGGTATTACCGGTCAAGGGCTTATTACAATGCTATCAGAAAGCTGAATGAGATGTATGTTGCTTTATCAAAAGAAGAGATAACAAGCCTTCCGGGGGGTTTCTGGGAGATATATTACCCGAGCGAGCCGTGGTCGGCAGTCAGTTATTATGCCGAGAAGAACGATCTCAACCCTTACCTTGTCCTGTCCATTATCCGGCAGGAAAGCGCCTTTGAACCGAGGGCCGTATCACGGTCAGGAGCCGTAGGGCTCATGCAGCTCCTTCCGGGCACGGCAAGAATGGTGTCGAGAAAATTGGAGATGAAAAGATTCAGAAGAACGATGCTTTTTGAACCGGCTATCAACATATCACTCGGAACAAAATATTTTGCCGGTCTGGTGAAAAAGTACAATGGAAATATCGCTCTTGCCCTGGCCGGGTACAACGCAGGAGGCAGAAGGGTTGATCAATGGCTCAAAAAGAATGATAGTAAAGATATCGAAGTGTTTATTGAAAAGATACCTTATAATGAAACAAGAGGCTATGTGAAGAAAATCTTAAGAAATTACAATAATTACAAAGCAATATATAAAAATGGACGAGGGGATATATAATCTTATCATAAAACTGGACAGGCCAAAAAAGATTTCGGTCGGGAAACTCGGATTGCTGAACTTTTTGCCGGGGTATTATGTTTATACCGGCAGGGCGAAGAGGAATCTTCAGGCAAGACTGAGAAGGCACAAAAGCAGGAAAAAAAAGCTTCACTGGCATATCGATTATCTTTTAAAGTTCGGCAGGGTCATCCATATAAAGGTTTATCCTTTTCGTGAAGACAGGGAGTGTTCTATCAATCAGAAAATTTTACAGAGGAGGGATGCTGTTCAGCTGTTCCGTAAATTCGGCTCTTCAGACTGTAGCTGTTATTCGCATCTCGTCTATTTTGAGGAAGACCCGGCTATTTAAAAACGGAGGGTGAAAATAAAAAAGAGGAGAATATCACTATTCTCCTCTTTTTTATTTTTCTAAGTAAGCTTATTCTTCCCAGTGAATGCACTGTACAGGACAGGCATCGATACCTTCTTGAATATCGTCTTCTGAAGCTCCGGTCTGGTTGGAGACTTCTGCAACACCGTCATCGTTCATCTGAAAAACCTCGGGACATGTCTGAACACAAACCTCACAACCTGTGCACTCGTCTACATCAACGTAAACTTTCTTGGCCATGCTGACCTCCTCTCAATTGAAAAGATTTGAAAATAACTGGCGGGCATTTTATAAGCATTTCAAAACATTGTCAACTTTTTTTTATAAAAAAGAGAGATTGAAGGGTTTTTTCTGAGAGGACATACGGGCTGACCCTAATTGACAGGAGCTTCTTTAGGTGTGTAAAGGGAGGGGATCATAATCATATATTTTTCATCCGTAATGAAGAACCTCTGTTCGCAGACCCAGCATTCGTAGAGACTTCCTTTTATCCCGTCGAATTTCTTAAAAATGCCGTCGCTGTTGCATTTTGGACATCTTGGTATTTTGTCGCTTTTCATATGACGCTCCCCTTGTTTTGTCTCTTATCTAATCGGCTGATTCAGGAAATACTTTATAGCAATAATCTAATTTTTTTCGAAAAATTTTGTTGACTTCCTGCAGCGTTTCTTCTATATTTGTAGAGATTCAATTGATATCATTAGAAAAATCTTAATTTTTCAAGAAAAGGAGGAATCATGGGAAAAGGAGTTGTTAAATATTTACTAGTTATCTTCATAGCACTTGTAATGATAAGTTTTTCTTCTAACGCTTTTGCTGAATCAACAGCGGACAAGATGTTTGCAAAGCTTGGAAGAGGATTAGTTAACACGGCTACCGGTCTGGTGGGAGAGATTGTTGCTAAGACTAAAGAAGATACAAAAGACGGTAATTTCGGAGGATATCTCACCGGCCCAATCAAAGGAGTCGGTTACGGGGCAGGAAGAACGATTATCGGTGCCTATGAGGCGCTGACCTTTCTGATTCCTTTACCTTCTGATTACGCTCAGATACTCGAACCGAAATACGCCTGGGGGGAATAGGTCTTTAACGCCAAAAACTAAAAAAAAGGGCAGGATTTTATATCCTGCCCTTTTTTTATTTCAGCGTTACTATTCTTGCCATTGCAAAGGACCCGGTTTTTGGAGTGGATTGTTTAAGGGATGACGAGTTCATCAATGGTTTTCTGGATAACGAGCAGCTGGAACTCCTGCCGCTGCCTCTGATTAACGAGGCTGTTATCGACCCTGTACCTGTTTCCATGATTAAAGATCAGCTTTTTTACGTCGAAGATATAGAAAAATCCCTGATCTTCCGTAGTGATCTTGACGCACTTTATCTCCCCGGTATTTCCTGTAAAAACAGTCATATGGAGAATTTTATCGTCTTTGTAAAAATGGAGCGTTTCTCCAGTGCTGTCACTGAGCCCGCCGGCTGTAATCGACAGCTCATTCAGCGCAATCTTTTTTTGCGATATCGTTTTCCCGTAAGCTCCGCCGGAAAAGAAGACAAGAAGAAAAATGATAAAAAGGCTTATTGATATCCGCTTCATCTCTTCTCCTTTGAAAGTGGGTTGAACAGTATAGTAAAAGGGTTGTGTGGTTTTTTGTTCTAAGAGGTTTTCCGGTTGATTATTTTATTGAGTAAGAGCATTTCTGAATTTTCTCAGCTGGCGATTGTAATACGATCTCTCAGGGTCTAATTGAATAGCCTTGTTAATTGCATCGATGGCTTTTTTAAACTCCTTTTTCTGATAATAGACCTCTGCCAGCGTGTCGTGATAGCCCGCCGTATCGGGTTTTAACCTTATGGCTTTTTGCGACATCTCTAAGGCACTATCCAGGTTTTTTCTCTGTAAAGCATAGATCCATGCCAGCCTGTTCAGGGAAGCGGCGTGATCCGGGTCGATATCGATAATTTTCATAAACACCTCGGCTGCCTTTTGATTATTTCCCGATTCATAATAGTAGTTGGCGATATAGTAGTGAGCCGTGGTATTTTTCGGCTCTTTTTCAACGACCTTTTCGAAAAGGGAAAACCCCTCCTCTTTCCTGTTGTTTTTCATATAAAAGGTTCCCAGCTTCATATGGTAGTCAGACCGATCGGGCTCCAGTGCGATGAGCTGTTCCAGAACCGGTATGGCCCTGTCTGTCATATTTTTTTCTGAATAAAATCCTGCCAGATATGTGAGAGCTTTCTTATGGTCCGGCTTCAGGCTGATGACCTTCTCAAACGCCTTGATCGACGCTTCAGTCATATTCTTTTTTTTGAGCCTTTGACCGATCTCAAAGAAGAGTTCATATCGGTTCGGATCGATCTCTGCGACCTTCTGGAGATGGAGCAGGGCCTTGTCGGATACCCCTTTCTTTTCGTAGTAGGAGGCAAGGCTCTGATGGGCTTCCAGATTGTTCGGGTCAAGCGTAAGAATCTTATTAAAGAGAACTTCTGCCTCCGGTTCTCTGCCCGTTCCAGAATATATTCTTGCAAGCCCCATGAGGGCATTGAGATTGCCGGGAGAATCCTCAAGCGCCTCTTTATATTTCTCTTCAGGGGTTTTAGGCTTTTCTTCCCTTATTGGTAGTATCGGTTCTGAAACCGTCTTGACCTCGACACTTTCCACTGTTTCATCATTTGTTTTTACGGTCTGTTCAGGATGTTCAGGATAGAGAAAGAAGAACGAGAGGGCGGCAAGGATAAGAATTGCCGCGGCCGGGAGCAGGGCCTTCTTCAGGTTCACACGTTTCCCAACAAACAGGGAATCGGCCACCTCTTCTTTTCTTTCTGACTTGGGCATTGAGCATTGCCCCTCGAACTTGGCCCCTTCCTCGATATAAATCGACGGCGAGTTGATGTTGCCGAGCAAGAGGCTGTCGGCATGAAAGGAAATCGTCTTTTTCGCCTCGACATTACCGGCTATTTTACCCCTGTTGATAATCGTTCCGCCCTTGATATTGGCGTTGACATCACCGCTCTCTCCGATAATCAGGGTATCCTCGGTGTTGATCTCACCCTCAAGCTTTCCGTCGACCAGAAGAGCCCCTTTAAAATTCAGCACCCCTTCCAGCTTCATATTCTTGCCGATGTAGGAATCGAGCGCTTTCTTTTCTGACCCTCTTTTTGAATCCGATTTCATGCTATTTCTCCAACTTCAAAAGCATAATAAGGGCATCCTCATGATCCGGATAATATTTTTTCCTGACCGCTATCGGATGAAACCCGAATTTTTCATAGAGGTTCTGGGCATTTGTGTTCGACATCCTGACTTCGAGGGTTAACAGTTCGGTCTCTGTTCCCTCTGCCTCATCGATCACATGGTGCATAAGCTGATTAGCGATACCCTTTCTTCTGTATTGATGATGAACGGCCATGTTTGTAATGTGAATCTCACTGCTTACGACCCAGTAACAGCAGTAACCCAGGATACCGGGATAAATATTCCGTTTTTTTGCCCTGGCAAGAATGATCGTTGAAAAGTCATTCTCGCTCAGTTCCGCAGAAAATGTTTCACGCGACCACGGTTCTGAGAAAGATAATCTCTCGATTTCAAGGATTTCGTCCAGATTCTCTTCTGTTGCCTCTTCAATCTCGATATCGATAACGCTTTTCATGCGTTTCATAAGAGATTATCCAGATCCCACCCTACAGGGATTCTTACAAGACCCTTATCTTTCTTGTGAAAAATCAGATATTTGTTTTTAACGCCGAAATGGAATAGTTCTCTGGTGATTTCAACGTCCTTTTTACAGTACTCAGTGACTTTGTCGATATTTCCTTCGTTAAACCATTTTATCGACAAGAGGCCGTCACCCGATTTCTGGGTCTTAAGAGTTGCCTCGGCAAGATGCCCCAGGCTGATTCGGTAGCCCAGTGTCTGATAGATCTCATCAAGAATATCAAAGGAGTTTATCTCGTTAAAATTAAAGGCAGTATAACCTTTTAACACAGAAAAATCAAACTTTTTTATGTTGAAGCCGATGACAAGGTCTGCTCCCTTTAACGCCTCAATCAACTCATGAACATGAGCTTCATCATAAACAGCGTATTCTCCCTTTGTCTCATCGTATATGACCCCGACTGCCAGCCGCATCAGATGTGTGTTCCCCCAGCCCCCGACCTCCTCGGCGCTTTTTTGTGTTTCCAGGTCAAAGTAAATAACTGTTTTATCCTGCTGGAGGGGAGGGGCTTCTTTTTTTTCTTCTTTAATGAAAACCTTTGTGTTGGCGGGCTTTTTGGGAATGGAGGGGGCTGTTCCCGTTTTAAGAAGCCCTGTAAGGAGCAGTGAAGCCCCTGCTTTATCCAGAGGTTTATTCCCGGACCCGCATTTTGATGAATGAATACATGAAGGGCAGCCCTCTTCGCAGAGGCACTCCTGTGTCAGCTTCAGGGTGGAGTCGAGCAGCTCGACAATGATCTCAAAACCCTTTTTCGAAAGGCCGATCCCTCCCGGATAACCGTCGTAGATAAATATCGCTGATTTGCTGACCTGGGGATGAAAAGGATAGCAGATGCCCCCGATATCGTTCCGGTCGCACATGGAAAAAAGAGGGAACATGGCGATGGAGGCGTGTTCGACTGCATGAATGCTTCCCATAAAGTGATGCCCTGCCTGCTTGATCGTCTCTTTCAGGGCCTCTTCTATCTCGATCCAGATACCGACGGTTTCAAATTGCTGCGGCGGCAGGTCAAGCGGGTGCGTGCTCATAAGCTCCTGGCCGGCGATCCGTCTCTTTTCATATCCGGTGACCGTTTCCGTGACCTTCAACTTTCCCAGATTGATGAGGAAATTCCTGACCCGTTTTCTTTTAAAGCATTTCAGGATTTCGGTCTCTTTTTCCACAAGGGGATGCGTGTAGTAGCTCTGATCGGTCTCTCTGGCGTAGATGTTTTTTCGCTCAATATCGAGCCCTGTGATGACATACTGTTTTCCACGGTGGAGATAGATGGCTCCCTCGTGCCCTTCGGTAAAGGCTCTGTTGCCTCCGAGCTTGCCGATCAGGTTTTTTGTCTCTTCTTCGAATATGGAAAAGCCTTCTCCGACGCATCTGATGTCGACCTCTTTCTGGGGATTCCTCCTGTGAGCGAACCATTCATTCCCCGAAGCGCTTTTAAGAAGTTTTCCCTGCTGTTCCAGTATCTCGATCTCTTTTTTGTATCGTTCAGGCTCGAAAAAGGAATCAGAAGCCCGAAGGGGTATCTCGGAGGCCGCACAGACGAGATGCTCTTTAAGGATTACTTCATTGTCCGGATCGATGACAACCTCTTCGAATTTTCTTTTGAAAAAATCCTGAGGGTTCGAGATGAAATACTGATCCAGGGCATCGGTCTGGGGGACGAGGATGATGAGAAACTCCCGGCTTTTTCTTCCGACCCTGCCTGACCTCTGCCATGTGCTTGTGATGGTTCCCGGGTAACCGACAAGGATACAGACATCGAGACCGCCGATATCGATGCCCATTTCCAGGGCGCTGGTCGAAATAACCCCTTCCATCTCGCCCGAAGAGAGCTTTGCTTCGATTTCCCTTCGCTCTTCCGGGAGAAAGCCGGCCCGGTATGAGCTGATCTTCTTTTTTAATTCCGGACTGTTCTGTACCGCCCATGTATAGAGGAGTTCGGTTATCTTTCTCGCCTTTGTGAACATAATGGTTTTCAGCCCGAGACGGAGAGAATCTTTAAAAAGCCTTGCCGCCAGTGTGTAGGCGCTTCCCTTTGGGTTCGTAAAGATGAAATGCCCTCCTGATTTCGGGGCGCCGTTCTCGCTGATGATTTCGAATTTCTGCCCTGTCAGGTCTTCCACCAGGTTCTGCGGGTTGGATATGGTCGCCGAGCAGGTGATATATTGGGGAGAAGAGCCGTAAAACTGGCAGACCCTGTTGAACCTCCTTAAGACCTGAACAATATGTGAGCCGAATATCCCCCTGTAGGTGTGGAGCTCGTCAATGACCACGAACCGGAGCCTCTTAAAGAACTCCTCCCATTTTGGATGAAAAGCAAGAAGGCTGTAGTGGAGCATATCCGGATTGGTGATGATGATATGGGGGATGTTTTCCCTTATTTTTTTTCTTTTATACGCTGAGGTGTCCCCGTCGTATACCTCGCTTGTTATCGTCTTTTCATGGCCGATGGCCGAGCAGAATTCCGTTAAGGTTTTGAACTGATCCTGTTCAAGCGCCTTGAGGGGGAAAATATAGAGGGCCTTGATATCAGTGTTTTCCAGTATCGACTCGATTACGGGAATATTATAGACCAGTGTCTTGCCGCTGGCGGTCGGGGTGACAACAGCAATGTTTTTCCCCTGAGCGATCTTTTCCAGGGCCATGGCCTGATGGGAGTAGAGAGATCCGATACAGCTCTCTTTTAGATAACCGGTTATCTGGCCGGACAGGGAGCGGGAAGGGGTGTTATAGACCGGTTCCTTTTCGGTTATCCTCTCGTGATGAGCGATCTGATCTTTGTAAAAGGAGGAGGAGTTAAGGAGTTTTATAAGCTCAGAGACCAAGAAATCATCCTAAGTATTTGTAAAATAAAAGATTATAAACTTGTTTTATTATAGTTCAAAGCGCTGAAAAAGTCAATACAGCATCTTCTGAGAAAACGGTCACCCGCTGCAAAGCTTCTCTTAAGGGACTCTTTTTTAAGGAAAAGTTGACTTTGGAAAAGGCGTGAAATATAATTTCTATATTAAGAGGAGGTCATATGGACTACCGGTTAAAAAGAAGAGATTTCCTGAGAATGATGGGGGGACTCGGTGTCGGCACCTTCCTTTCCCCTGTGAGCCTTTTTGCAAATACCCCAAAGGTTTTTCCCGATATGGTCGTTTCGGAGGGGAAAGACCCTTTTCAAATAACCGCAAAGGCGATCGAGGCGCTTGGAGGGATGAAGCGGTTTGTGGGAAGGGGAGATATTGTGGTCGTCAAACCGAATATCGGCTGGGACAGGACACCGGAGCAGGCGGCCAATACCAACCCTGAAGTGCTGAAAGCGGTCGTTACCATGTGTTTTGAGGCAGGCGCAAAAAAGGTGAAGGTGTTTGACAGGCCGGTCAATGACCCGAGACGATGCTATGTGAACAGCGGTATCATGGATGCAGGCCGGTCAACAGGAGCCGATATTTCCTATATCGATGACAGGAAATTCAAGGATATCAGCATTAAGGGGGAATTCCTGAAGTCATGGCCGATCTATAAAGATATTCTCGAAGCGGATAAAATCATCAACGTTCCGATCGCCAAGGACCACAGCATATCCCGTTTGACCATGGCCATGAAGAACTGGATGGGGGTCATAGGCGGGAACAGGGGATGGTTTCACAGCGATATCGAACGGTCTCTTGCAGATATATCGATGGCCATCAAGCCGACGCTTACCGTGCTCGATGCATACAGAATCCTTGTCGATAACGGCCCCTCCGGTGGAGATCCGGAAGATGTTCGCATGAAAGAGACGGTTGTTGCGGGAATTGACCAGGTTTCTGTCGATTCTTACGGGGCGACCTTTTTCGGTCTTACAGGCGAGGATCTCGATTATGTAAAGAACGCCTCATCAAGGGGCATTGGGGTTATGGATTTAAGCAGGGTCAGGATAAAAAAAGTCAAAACTGTCGCGTAAAGAACTTTTTTTATGAAAAAATTTCGTATTGCTGTACAGATCGCCTTTTTTCTTCTGTTTTTTGTCCTTCTGATTCTGACCGAGTATTCAGGGACGAATGAAATCAAATATCCGGTCAAATTCTTTCTCAATTTTAATCCGCTGCTCTTTATCTCAACCATTTTTGCTACCCACGGAATATCAGCAGAGTTCCCCAGAGCCTTTTTTCTCTCGCTGTTTATTGTCATCCTCACAATCTTTTTAGGGAGGGCTTACTGCGGATGGGTCTGCCCGCTCGGCTCCCTCAATCACTTTGTGAGCAGCCTTTCTTCGAAGCGACGGTTCAATAAACGCAAAAATGATGACAGGTTCAAAAACTGGTATCGACTGAAATACTTTATCCTGATCTTTATTCTGATATCCGCTCTTTTTACGGTCAATCTTTCCGGCATTCTCGATCCGCTCTCCCTTCTCATCCGCTCCTTTGCCGTGAGTATCAATCCGGTTATCAATTATCTGACACGGACAGTTTTTGACAGCCTCTATTTTACCGAAATCAAAGCTATTACAGCTGTTTCCGAGCCAATCTATGACGTTTTCAAGAAAATCTATCTCTCTTTTTCCCAGCCCTATTTTTCGCAGGTCCTTTTTATCGGGATACTTTTTATCGGGATTCTTCTGTTGAACCTGATAAGGGACCGGTTCTGGTGCCGCTTTCTCTGTCCTCTCGGAGCGCTTCTCGGTATTATAGCGCGGTTCAGCTTTATCGAAATGACATTCGATAAAAAGTGCAGGCATTGCGGCGATTGTGTTGAAAAATGCCACGGCGGAAGGGAGAATGATGAAGGGATTTCGTGGAAGCCGTCGGAGTGCCTTGTCTGTTACTGCTGCGAGGGGGTATGTAATGAAAAGCTCTCTGCCTTTCAATTCAGAGTTCCCTTTAAGAGAAAGGCTTCAGGTATAAATCTCGAAAGGAGACATGTTGTCGCATCTCTTGCGTCCGGGCTTCTTGCTGTTCCTTTTCTCAGGATTAACCCCCTTCAGGCCATGCCTTCTCCTTTGCTTGTGAGACCTCCCGGGGCCGTGGATGAGAACCGCTTTTTAGAAAGATGCGTCCGGTGCGGAGAGTGCATGAAGGTCTGTCTGACCAACGGCCTCCAGCCGACCCTTTTCGAAGCAGGTCTTGAGGGGATATGGTCCCCGGTCCTTGTGTCCCGCCTCGGATATTGCGAATACTACTGTACGCTCTGCGGGCAGGTCTGTCCGACCGGAGCCATTAAAGAACTGACTGCAAAAGAAAAGGTAAAGGTGAAGATCGGACTGGCGTTTATCGACAGGAACCGCTGTCTTCCCTATGCCCTTGATGAACCGTGTATTGTCTGCGAAGAGGTCTGTCCCACGCCCAAAAAGGCGATATGGTTTCGGGAAACAAAAACCGTTACAAAAGCAGGAAAAGAGATCACGCTCAAACAGCCGGTCGTTGACCCCGGTCTCTGCATTGGCTGCGGCATTTGCGAGAACAAATGCCCCGTGATCGACAAACCCGCCATCGTCGTCACCAGCATCGGCGAGAGCCGCTCGAGAACAAACCAGATTCCGCTTTCTCTCGGCAGGGAAGTCTTCGGAAAAAGAGAGTAGCTGTTTACTCCTTTTCTCTCCTGTCCGATTTTTTCAAGGTAAATCTCCAGGAACGATAAAAAAGTTTGCAAAATCGTTTTTTTTATATATTATTTAAGAAATCATGCTATTCATCAAATCTTTTTTTCAATACTTTTCTAATTTGAAAGCTGTCTGAGAAAGTTTTTTTGTGGGTTCCTTTGTATAGCTTCTGTCCAAGGAAGGATTCTTCAATGGTTGAAAAATCAATTGATGAAGGGTCGGAAGATGGAATCGAAAGAACAGAGAGAAAAACCCTGAGCTTGAAACAAACGATTTCGAATTGGAAGTATATTTTTATCAGCCTGGTTCTTTCGCTTAATATCTCCAGCCCTGCTATCTCGCAGGAAAAAGCCTCTCCCAATGTTCTCTTTGTCAATGCCGCTGTTCACAGGAATTTCCCGCCAGCCTATTCTGTTGATAAGAACGGAAGGCCGACCGGTTTTGCTGTAGAGTTAACAGAAAAGATAGCTCCCTTGGCCGGGCTGAAAGTCGCCTACATTGTTAAAAATTCCTGGGCTGAGGTTAATGAAGCACTAAAGAAAGGCGGAGCCGATTTCATTCCCGATATGGGTGTGATTAAAGAGAGAAAGGCCGTGTATGATTTTACAGCCCCCTTCAGGACCTTTTCCGTAAGTATCTTTGTCCGCAAACAGACCTATGATATCAGAGGGATAGACGATCTTATGGGGCGGAAGGTCGGTGTGGTGAGAACCAACGCCGGTGAAAAAATACTTAAAGAACATAAAGGGATTGACCTCAGGATATATTCGAATGTCAGTGATATCGTATTTGAGCTTCTTTCCGGTCATGTGGACGCGGTTGTGTATCCTGAGTCTGTGTTGACAAAGCTGGCGTGGGAAGCCGGAGTCGACCACCGCATTAAAGTAGCAGGAAAACCGTTAACAGAGGTAAAGCGGGCAATGGCCGTTTCCAAGGGCAATACAGAGCTGTTGAAAAGACTCGATGATGCGGTTAAGTCCTTTATCAAAACAAAAGAATATCAGCAGTTATATACGAAATGGTTTGGCAGGCCGCAGCCGTTCTGGACGGTGTCCAGAGCCATCTGGGCTATGAGCGGGCTGTTATTGATACTTATCGTTTCTATGGGAATATGGCGTTACTTCAGCCTTCTCAGGCTTAACCGCGAACTTAAAAACAGTATTAACAGAATAAGAAAAACTGAGAAGACTTTAAAAGAAAGCGAGGAGAGGTTCCGTGTGATATTCGAGCAGGCAGCAGTGGGTGTTGCCCATATAGAGACAAAAACAGGGAGATTTTTAAGGGTCAATCAGAAATATTGTGACATTATTGGCTATAAGAAAGAAGAGATGATAGAAACCACATTTATGGAGACAACCCATCCTGATGATTTGCAGGCTGATCTGGACAACATGGAGAGATTGAGAAAGGGAGAGATCAGAGAATTTTCGATGGAAAAGCGTCTTTTCCACAAGGACGGTTCAGTTGTATGGGTCAATCTCACTGTATCTCCCATGTGGGATGCGGGCGAAGAACCCAATAATCATATTGCGGTCGTGAAAAATATCACCGAACGCAGGAAAGCGGAGTCGGCCCTTGTTACTTCTGAACAGAGATGGAAGACGACTTTCGATTGTATTAAAGACTCTATTTGCCTCTTAGACATTGATGGAATAATTTTGAAGTATAACAATAGCACAATGGCATATACGCAGAAAGAAGAAAACGACATCTTGGGCCGGTTTTGCTGGGAAGTATTTCACGGCTCGCAGAAACCCATTGACGGTTGTTCCTTTATTATCATGAAAGGTTCTGGCCAGAGAGAGACAACGGTTTTAAAAAAGGACGGCAGGTTTTTAGAGTTTACAGTTGATCCGGTTGTGAACGAGGACGGTGTTTTTATCGGAGCCGTTCATATTGTATCTGACATCACCGATCGCAAGCGAGCCGAGGAAAAGATAAAGGCCTCTCTTAAGGAAAAAGAGCTTTTATTAAAAGAAATACACCACAGGGTCAAGAACAATATGCAGGTTATTTCCAGCATGCTCCTGCTCCAGTCTGTTTCTTTAGACGATGAAAAGACGATTGATATATTCAGACGATCCCAGGACCGCATCAAGAGCATGGCTATTATCCACGATATGCTCTACCAGGCTCAGGATTTCTCGAAGATCGACTTCAGGGATTACATAGAAACCCTCACAGAGACACTTTTTTCTTCCTATAAAAAAGAGACGCAGGATATTACCTTAAGAGTAGAGGTTGAAGACGTCTTTCTTAATCTGGATACGGCTGTTCCCCTGGGCCTTATTATCAATGAGCTGGTTACCAATTCCTTGAAGCATGGCTTTAAAGAGAGGGACGAAGGGGAGATCAGCATAACCCTTTCTCATATTGATGATGATAAAATAGAATTGAACGTGAGAGACAACGGCATCGGTTTGCCGGAAGGTTTTAATATCAAAGAAGCGGAGTCGCTGGGGTTAGAGATAGTTGCCGTTCTGTCGGAGAAGCAGCTTAATGGAGATTTGAAGGTTAACAGGGATGGCGGAACAGAATTTCAGGTAGTCTTTCAGAAAGCAAAATATAATAAAAGGATATAACCAATTGTCTAAAGCTGATATTTTAGTTGTGGAAGATGACGCTCTTGTTGCAATTAGCATAAAGTGTACTCTGGAGAAGTTGGGATACACTGTTCCTTCGGTTGTTTCCTCAGGAGAAGAGGCACTTGAAAAGGCAAAGGAGTGTAAACCGGATCTGGTGTTAATGGATATAGTCCTTAAGGGTGATATGGATGGTATCGAGACAGCCAGTCAGATCGGTTCCTGTTATAACATTCCCTTCATATATCTTACTGCTTATGCTGATAGTGATACCAAAAAAAGAGCAGAGGCAACCGGGCCCTGTGGCTATATCGTCAAGCCTTTCAAAGAAAAAGAATTAGCTGTTGCTATTGAAAAAGCCCTCGGAAAAAGAGAGCAGTAACCCTACTCCCACCCTTTTTATTTTCTCCGTATTCTGAACAAAAGCGTGCAACCCTGATTTTTATCGTTAAAGAAAACAGCTTAAGTTATTGAAAGTTTTTGCCGATAAAGGAGATAGGCTCATAAGCCCTCATTCTTAAGCCAAAGGAAAGAGATAGCAATGCAAATAAGGGATGCGTATCTTGTCAGCCAAGAAGAGAACCGGTTCTTTGCGAAGTGTTTTCATTTTTGCAAAAATAAAAAGGAGCTGTCAATAGTTTCTGTTGCTGTTCTCTTTTTATTTTCGCTGACGGCTCTTTTTGATTTTTTTACACTCACTCACGGTTTAATATTTTTCGGGATTGCTTATTTTCTCAGCTTCCTTTTAAAGAACAAAAGGCTTGAAAAAGAAATCGACCGCCGGAAACAGGCCGAACTGGAGTTGGAAAAAACCCATATGCAACTGGAGATGCGGGTCAAAGAAAGAACAATCGAACTTGAAAAAGCCAAAAGAGAGCTGGGTGAAGAATTAAAGTGGCGCAAGCAGAGCGAGGGGGAATTGAAACAGTCCCTTGAACAGAAAGAACGTCTCCTTAAGGAGATCCACCACAGGGTTAAGAACAGTATGCAGATCATCTCCAGCATGTTGACTCTCCAGTCGCTTTTTACTGGGGACAAAAAGGTTCTCCAGATCCTTGAAAACTTTAATAACAGGATTAAAAGCATGGCGCTTGTTCACGATATGCTCTATCAAACGAAAGATTTAAACAGTATCGATTCCAGAGAATATTTAGAGACCCTGTTGCAGACCCTGTTAGATTATTGTAATCACGACCAGAAGAAGATCGCCTTAAAAATGGATATTGAAAGAGTGTCCCTTGATATAGAAACGGCCATTCCTCTGGGGCTTATTGTCAATGAACTGGTTACGAATTCTTTAAAACACGGCTTCCAGGATACTGAAGAGGGTGAGATCAATATCAGTTTTCATAACGGGAACGGGAACAGGATAACGGTGAGGATTTGTGATAACGGTAAAGGCCTGAAAGAGGATTTTGATATCAAAACTTCCGGGAACATGGGGTTGCACATAACCGCAATGTTGGCCCATCAGCTCAACGGAGAGGTCAAGATCTTAAAAGACTCTGGAACTGGGTTTCAAATAAACGTTGAGAAGACGAATTATACGAAAAGGATATAAGAACATTCTTCTTAACTTAAGAAGCTTTAGGCTTTGAACCTTTCTTTTGGAATGCAATCTCGCCGTCTTTCATAGCGATTTTTATCAGGTCATCCTGTTCAAATTCTCTTGATATCAGCTTCTGAGCGAGAGGATTTTCAATAAGCCGTTCGGTGGTTCTTTTCAAGGGGCGGGCGCCGTAAAACGGGTCATAACCCTCGACAGCGAGCTTTTCTTTCACCTCATCTGTAACGATAATCTCAAGGCCGTCTTCTTTGATTCGCTCTTTGAGATTATTGATAAGGATGTCGACGATTTTTCTTATATGTTCTTCGTCAAGCTGATGAAAGACGATAAGATCGTCAACCCTGTTGAGGAATTCCGGTTTGAAAACTTTTTTTATCGCACTCATCACCTCTTTTTTGATTGTTTCGTAGCGCTTGTCGCTGGTATCTCTGCCAAATCCTATCCCGGAACTCTCTTTGGTTATCGACTCGCTTCCGATGTTCGATGTACCGATAACCACGGTATTTTTAAAGCTTACAGTGCGGCCGTGGGAGTCGGTGAGACGTCCGTCATCCAGGATCTGAAGCAGGATGTTGAAAACATCGGGATGAGCCTTTTCCAGTTCGTCTAAAAGGATGATAGAATAGGGATTTCTTCTGATTTTTTCTGTGAGCTGTCCGGCCTCTTCATAACCGACGTATCCGGGGGGAGAGCCGATAATCCTGGAGACGGCGTGTTTCTCCATATATTCCGACATATCAAGGCGTATCAGCTTGTTTTCATCATCGAGAAGAAATTCTGCCAGGGCTTTGGCCAGCTCGGTCTTTCCCACGCCTGTAGGCCCGAGAAAGATAAAAGAGCCGATCGGTCTCGACTTCTCTTTTAGTCCTGCCCTGTTCCTTCTTATGGCATCGCTTACAGACCTGATGGCGTTTTCCTGTCCCACGATTCTCTTGTGGATATTGGCTTCCATCTGCATCAGCTTTTCGGCTTCGCTTTCGAGCATTCTGGCTACCGGAATATTGACCCACCGCTCGACCACTTTGGCAATGTCCTCTTCGTTGACAGTCGATTCCAGAGGCCTCATATCCTTTTTCCATTCGGCCATCTTTGATTGAAAGTCCTTTTCAAGGGCAATGAATTTGTGCTGGCACTGGGCGGCCTGTTCATAGTCCTGTTTTTCGTAGGCATTCTTCTGTTCCTGCAGGAGCTTTTCTTTTTCCTTTTTTATCTTTCGAAGCTCCGGGGGAAGATAGATCATATCGATATGCTTTTTAGAGCCGGCCTCATCGACGAGGTCAATGGCTTTATCAGGGAGGAATCTGTCGGCAATGTATCTCTCTGAAAGTTTTGCAGCCGCCAGGAGAGCCTTGTCTTGATATTTGATTTTGTGATGGTTTTCGTAGTTTTCTCTCAGCCCCTGAAGAATCTGAAAGGTCTCTTCTACAGACGGTTCGCTAACCATAACTGTCTGGAACCGTCTTTCCAGGGCCTTGTCCTTCTCCATATATTTTTTATATTCATCCAGTGTTGTGGCGCCGATACACTGGAGCTGGCCTCTGGCCAGGGCTGACTTGAGCATATTGGAAGCATCGATGCCCCCTTCTGCGGCGCCGGCACCGACGACTGTATGGAGCTCGTCGATAAAAAGAATAATCTGCCCTGCGGCGGCAATCACTTCGTCCTTAATGGCTTTGAGCCTCTCTTCGAACTCGCCCCTAAGCTTGGAGCCGGCCACGACCTCGGACATCTCCAGAATAAGGACCTTTTTATTAACAAGGATTTCCGGAACATCAGCCTCGGCTATCTGCTGGGCCAGGCCTTCGACGATGACCGTTTTCCCGACACCCGGTTCCCCGATGAGAACGGGATTGTTCTTTTTCCTGCGCGAAAGTATCTGGATGACCCGCTTTATCTCCTGTTCCCTGCCGATCACCGGGTCGAGCTCTCCCATCCTCGCCATAGCGGTCAGGTCGGTTGTGAATTTCTGGAGAATAGTGAATTTGCTCTCTGCCTGCTTATCCTCGATGATCCTGCCCCCCCTCATTCTGGAGAGGCTCTCATTAACCTTATCGTATGTTATTCCCAGCTCCCTTAGAATGCGGCTTACCGCTCCTGTTGACTTATCGAACATGACAAGGAATAGTATTCCAACTCCTATGAATTTATCTCCCCATTTCTCGGATTCGGCCTTGGCGGCTACCAGGAGATTTTCTGTTTCCTTGGTGAGAACTATCTGGGTGGGGATGGCTTCTACTGAGAACTTCGGTGTGGTCTTCAGCTGGCTGTATATTTTATCGATCAGTTTTTGTTTGGTATCTTCCGCATCCAGATCCATATCCTTGAAGATATTCATGAGCATGGAATCGTCTTGCTGGAGAAGACCCAGAAGAATGAATTCCGGAGAGAGTTCATCTTGCTTCATGGTCAGCATTTCCATACTGCCGATGTTGACCGCTTCCATGACCTTATCAGTGCAATAATAAAAATATCGTTGCATGATGGCTCCTTTTCTCTCCTGTTCATTAAAATATCGTGTTTTTTTCTCTTTTGTCAAGGGTTTTGTCATGGGAATTGACAGCCCTGGTGAAATGTGCTATCGATAAAAACAAGGGAAAATGATCCGGAAATATAAAGGGGGCGTTTTAGAATTTGCGGAGTATGACAGCATGGACGATTTGAAAAATAAGGCCAGAGAGGTTCTTTCCGGAAGAATACGGGGGATGATTTTGCGTGAGGACCTGGTTCCGGCGGCGGTTTTGATACCGCTTTTTAAAAAAAACGGCCAGCACCATGTCCTTTTCACAAAACGAACAGAGACGGTCGAGCATCATAAAGGGCAGATATCGTTTCCCGGAGGGATGAAGGAGGAGCCGGACAGGGACCTTGAACAAACGGTTCTCAGAGAGGTTTTCGAGGAAATAGGTCTTTTGGGAAAGGATGTTGATATTGTCGGAGAGCTGGATGACATGGAGACTGTGACGAAATTTAAAGTAACCCCTTTTGTCGGTTTTATACCCTACCCCTGTGAATTTGCTGTCTGCAAAGAGGAGATCGAGGAACTGATAGAGGTCCCTTTTTCGTTTTTTCTCGATAAGAGCAATTGTAAAGAAGAGGAATGGTTTCATGACGGCATGATCAGGAATATCTATGTCTACCAATACGATCATTACAGGATATGGGGAGCCACGGCAAGGATACTGAAGAGATTTATCGATCTATTTTAGAGGAGAGGTTTTTATGATGAAAGCAATGAACAAGATGGTTTTCTGGTTAACTATCGGTGTGATCATAACCTTTGTTTTGATCAATATGGGAGTGCAAAAGGAAATTCTTGTTGTTATCGGTCTTGCTATGCTCGCTATCGGAAGTCTTGCCAGGAGAATGCTCGGGACCTACCTTGAGGCCGTAAAAAAGATGAAACGGAGAAACTATGATACGGCGATCAGTCTTTTTAAAGAGTTTATCAGCGAGGTGAACTACAATCCCGATCTTTTGAAATGGCAGAAGTTTGCCACGTTTTCCAGGGGATATTCATATAAGGAAACAGCCTATCTCAATCTCGGCGTCTGTTATTATCATAAGGAAAAATACGATGAGGCCATTTCTTATTTTAAAAAGGCGATCGAGATGAGAGAGGAGATGGTCGAAGGCTACCTGAACATCGCCATGATCCATTTCACGCAGGGGAATAAAGAAGAGTGTTACGCGTGGCTCGAAAAGGCCAAACTTTATCGGAACGCACAGTTTGATAAACTGGTACTGGAGGAATCCTTTTTTGATTCCGTAAGGAAGGAGAAGAGGTTCCAGAAGATCGTTTCTCTGGATTAGGAAGCAGGGGAGGGCTTAATTGAGCAGTTCTTTGTTTTTCTCGACAATGGCTCCCTGCTGATAAGCGGTTTTAATCTTACTCTGAAGCCAGCTTTTAAAAACCATTTCTTTCTTTTCGGCAAGTAATCTTTCAGCCAGATCGTCTTTCACCTTTTTAAATTTGTCCATGTCGAGGTCTTTCTTTTCCCTGAGCCTTATGATGTGGAAACCTTTATCAGATTTTGCAAGAGTGCTCTCGTCTTTTTTCAACCGGAAGATTCTGTTTAAGGAGCTTAAATCGACCGGCGTATCAGGAAAACCGTTTGTCCGTGAAAAATATCCCGTGGTTTCGATCTTAAGTCTTAAATCCCTTGCTATCATTTTCAGGTCTTTCTTTGCTTTCAGCTCTTTTATGATTTCCTTTCCCTTTTTTAAGGCGGCTTCGTTCATTTTTTTCGATTTCAGGACAGTGACTACTTCCGGTTTTATTTCATCCAGCTTTGGAATGTATGATTCCTTTTTATCTGCAAGCCTGAGTATGTAATAGCCGTCTTTGAGTCTTAAGATATTGCTGATATCGTTCAGTTCGAGGAAAAAAGAGGCTTCGACAAAGTCTTTACTGTTCTCGATCTCTTTCAATTCTTTTTGTTCTCCGTCTTTCTGAAAGTAGCCGGTGGTTTTCGCATCGAGTGAGTATTTCTTTGCCATCTCTTCGAAGCTGATGCCCGTTTTGTAAAGTTCATCCCAGACCTCATTGGCCTTGTCCTCAGCGAAGAAATCGGCCTCCTTGTTTTTTAACTTTGTTTCGATTTCGTTCTTAACATCCTTGAGCTCTTTGATATGGGCTTCTTTTATGTCTTCTACTTTGATAATAAAATAGCCGAACGGGGTCAGCACCGGTTCACTCATCTTTCCTTTCTCAAGAGCAAATGCGGTTTTTTCAAACTCCTCTATCCTTTCACCTTTGCTGAAGTATCCGAGGTCTCCTCCGGTCTTTGCAGAGGGGCCTTCGGAATATCTTTTTGCCATTGCCAGAAAGCGTTTTCCGTTTTTGATTCTTTTGATAATTTTTTCTGCTTTGATTCTTGCCTTTTCTTTTTCTTCCTTTGATGCGTCAGGAGAGACCTTGATAAGAATATGCCTGGTTTTGATTCTCCTGGGGACATCGTATTGGTCTTTTTGTTCCAGGTAGTATTCCTCAACGGTTGTCTTGTCGATTGTGATTGTTTTCATGAAACTTTCAGGGGCAAAACGAACGTATTGTATCTTTCTTTTTTCCGGTTCACGGAATTGGTCTTTATTTTTTGCAAAGAATTCCTCAAGCTCCTTACTCGAGATATCTACTTTGTTTTTGAAATAGATGGATTTGAGGAGAATGTACTCCACCTTAATCTCTTCATGATCCCTTTTATAGGCATCGAGAATCTCTTTTTTCGATAGCTTGGTATTATCTTTTATCAGAATTTCCATCTTTTTAATGAGAACCCTGCTTTTTTCCGCGGATTCAAAGTCTTTCGGTGCAATCCGGTTTCTGCTGAGAAGGAATTTATACTTCCTCTCGTCGAAACGTCCGTTTGTGAGAAAGACAGGAAAATTATGGATGGAATCAGCCAGTTCCTGCTCTGTAACATAAAGCCCTTCTTTCTTGGCCAGATGAAACATGAGATTTTTTCTGATAAGGTTATTCAGGGCCATGGTTTTGAAGTCGATATTCTTTGTCAGTTCTTCAAACGGGCTGTCCTTGAAATTTTTCTTATAAAATTCGGTCTGTTCTCTCACGGTATTTTGGAACTCGCCGTATGTGATCGGCTTTCCGTACACTTCGATAACGACCTCATACTCCCTTTTCGTTTTATCGAGAGTATTGTAGCCGTAGAACCCGATAAATGTTATGGCGACCATGATAAGAACGCCTTTGAGTAACCAGCTTTCAATATGATTTCTGAATGTCCTGAGCATTGTTAACCTCCTATCGATTTTGATATACATATACCATTATGAATTTTCATGCAAGTTTTTTTTAAATTTCTATTGCTATTTCAATGCATTAATGGTATTTTTCCCAGAAGCCATTCAAAAGATTGTCAATATTTAATAAAGGAGATCGAGTGATATGGTATTGAACGCCTTTTTAGGGCTGTTTTCGAATGATATGGCAATCGACCTTGGAACAGCGAACACACTTGTTTACCTGAACGGAAAGGGTATCGTGCTCAGCGAACCCTCTGTTGTGGCCATTGAAAAGGATACCAAGCGGATTCTGGCCGTTGGAACAGAGGCGAAGGATATGCTGGGAAGAACCCCCGGAAACATTGTGGCTATCCGGCCGATGAAGGACGGGGTTATTGCAAATTTCGAAGTTACGGAAGCGATGCTTCGCTATTTTATAACAAAGATCCATAACAGAAAGACACTGGTTCGGCCCAGGATTATCATCTGCGTTCCCACGGGGATCACTCAGGTGGAGATAAGAGCGGTAAGAGATTCTGCCGAGTCCGCCGGTGCGAGAGAAGTTTACCTTATTGAGGAGCCGATGGCAGCGGCCATAGGGGTGGGGCTTCCCATCCACGAGCCGTACGGAAATATGATACTGGATGTCGGCGGAGGGACCACAGAGATAGCCGTTATATCCCTTTCGGGCATTGTCTACAGCAAGTCTGTAAGGGTTGGCGGAGATTTTATGGATGAGTGTATCTCAAACTATATAAAGAGGAAATACAACCTCCTGATAGGAGAACGGACAGCGGAAGATATCAAGATTAAGATCGGTTCGGCCTATCCTCTTGAGGAAAAATTGACCATGGATGTCAGGGGAAGAGATCTTGTTGACGGTATTCCGAAAACCTTTCATATTACCGATGAGGAGATCAGGACCGCTCTTGCTGAACCGATTTCAACGATAGTCGAAACTGTGAAGGACACGCTTGAAAAGACACCCCCGGAGCTGGCATCCGACATTGTCGACAAGGGTATCGTTCTGGCCGGAGGCGGTGCACTGCTTCGAGGCTTGGATGTGATCCTGAAGGAGGAGATAGGTCTTCCCATAACGCTGGCAGAGGATCCGTTGACTGCAATTGTTCTGGGAACGGGCAAATGCCTGGATGAAATCGATTTACTGAAAAAGCTTTCCCTGTAGTTTAATCCCCTGCTAATCCCTGAAGCTAATAAATTGAATCTGGGTAATGAAGAAAATATCAAGTAAATGGAAAAGATCAATCCTCGTTTTTTTTCTTGTTTTCTGCTCTCTCCTTTTGACAACACTGCATGTCAAGGGTAAAAGAGATATCTTTTTTCTCGATTCAGTCATCAACTCGGTTTTTTCACCTGTACAATCCTTTTTTACCCGGTCGGTTCGTTCGGTCAAACAGCTCGGAGCGAACTATATCTTTGTGATCAATGTCAAAGAAGAAAATATTCTTTTAAAGGAGGAGATTGAACGGCTTAGGATTGAACGAGAAAGGCTTTTGGAAATAGAGAACCAGTATAACCGCCTGCTAAAGCAGTTAAAATTCAGAAAAGAGATTTCTGCGAAAATGATTCTGGCCGAGGTGGTCGGCAATGATTTTAACAGCTGGTTTAAAACGATCGTCATAAACAAAGGGACTGAAAGCGCTATTGAAAAAGGGATGACGGCAATGACGGCTGACGGTCTGGTCGGAAGAACGATTGAGGCCGGCAAAAACAATTCTAAGGTTCTTCTTTTAACAGATTTCAGAAACGCTGTTGATGCGATGGTGCAGAGAACCAGGGATAGAGGGGTTGTGATAGGCAATAACAGCAATATTCTCCAGATGAGATTTATTCCTCTTAAGGCCGATATCCAGATCGGTGACGTTGTTATATCATCCGGCATGGGGGGTGTCTATCCCAAGGGGCTTGTTATCGGAACGGTTACGAAGGTAAAAAGGAAGAAGCAGAGTCTCTTCCAGGAAGCGGAGATCTCTCCCAACAGCGATTTTACAAAGTTAGAAGAGGTTTTTATCATTTCAAAAAAGTAGAGAGTATTAATGATTAAGGCGGCTTTTTTCTTTATCATTTCGTTCATCTTTCTTGGGCAAACAACATTTTTGCATAAGATATCTTTATACGGCATCCAGCCGGACCTGGTTCTTATTGTTGTTCTCTATTTTGCTATTACCAGCGAAGAGGGCAGAGGGGTTTTGATTGGCGCCGGTCTCGGTTTATTGCAGGATATTCTGTCAGGCGGTATCCTTGGTTTGAATTTCTTTACAAAAGGGGTGATTGCCTTTTTAGTAGGGGGGTTGCGAAATAATATCGTGATCGATAATGTCTTATCGCGAATAACCATCATATTCTTTTCTGCTGTTCTGGAAGGTTTGCTCTGTCTCGGGATTTTTAAGGTCTTATTTCACCAGGAAGCCATCTTCGTAATGTTTTCGGGAATTGTTCTCGGCAGAGCGGTTTACTGCTCTGTTGTTGGTGTTTTTTTAATGGCTTTTTTTGATAGTATCTTTAGTAAAGGTTTAAGAAGGGACTCTCTAAGAGGCTATGGTTATAGAAAGAAGAAAAACTAGAGGAATAAACGACAGAAAGAGAAAGACGCTTTTATTGACACTGCTTATCGCTTTTCTCTTTTCTGTGCTGTGGATACGTATCTGGTATCTGCAGATTCTTAAGGGCGAAAAATTCATTGAGCTTTCTGAAAACAACCGGATAAGGATCATGTCGATCAAAGCTCATAGAGGCAGAATCCTCGATAGAGATAAAAGGGTTATTGTCGATAACCGTCCCTCGTTTAACCTTTCGTTTGTTCCGGAGGACGTCAAAGGAAAAGATTTTCAAAAAATTCTCGATAGACTGAACCAGAAGATACCCCTGAAAAGGGAAGAGGTCCTTAAAAAAGTTAAATCTGCTTCACCCTTTAAATCGATGATTATCAAAAGGGATATTGACAGGGACGCGATGGCGTTTATTGTGGAGCAGAGGTTTGAAGTGCCCTGGCTCGATCTGGGAATCGAACCGATGAGAAGTTATAAATATAAAGATATGGCCGCCCATCTTATCGGCTACCTGGGAGAGATTGACGAAAGGGGTCTCAGGAGATCGAGAAGAACAAAAAACAGCTATCAGCTTGGTGATCTTATCGGGCAGTTCGGTATGGAAAAGATATACGAGACCCAGCTGAAAGGAGAGAACGGAAAAAAACAGGTAGAGGTTGACGCTTATGGCAGAGAACTGAAGCTTCTCATAGAAGAGGATTTTACACCCGGAAACCATCTCATCCTGACGATTGACCTGAGGCTTCAGGAGCTTGCGGAAAAACTCTTTGCCGATAAGGAGGGGAGTATTGTTGTCATGAACCCGAAGAACGGTGAGATTCTGACCATGGTCAGCAAGCCGTCGTTCGATCCCAATCTCTTTGCAAAAGGAATTACAAGGGAGGACTGGCAGAGCCTTATCAAAAATGAGACCCATCCTTTGCAGAACCGGACGATTCAGGGGCAGTATCCTCCCGGTTCTGTCTACAAGATTGTGACAGCTGTGGCTGCCCTGGAAGAGGGAGTCATCACACCGAATACAAGTATCTTTGATAAAGGATACTATGTCTTCGGGAGAAGGGTATACAGGGACTGGAAAAAAGGAGGTCACGGCACGGTTAATCTCCACAAAGCCATTGTTGAGTCGTGTGATACATATTTTTATCAGGTGGGCGTTCAGCTCGGGATAGACGTTCTGGCCAGATATGCAAGGGGCTTCGGTCTCGGAAAGCCGACAGGGATTGACCTGAAAAATGAAAAGGCGGGGATCGTTCCATCCACCCGATGGAAAAAGAGGGCAAGAAAAGAACCCTGGTATCCGGGGGAGACCGTTTCAGCGGCCATCGGGCAGGGATATAATCTTGTAACACCGATACAGATAGCCAATCTGGTGAGTTCGGTTGCCAATGGAGGGATCCGCTACAGACCGAGAATCGTAAAGCAGATCGAATCGCCGGGCGGCAGTGTTTTATATCAAAGTCAGCCGGAGATCATTGGCAAGCTTCCTGCCAGGCCGGAAACACTCGAAATTATCAGAAAAGCCCTGCTAGGGGTGGTGAATGGTAACAGGGGGACCGGAAGACGGGCAAGGATAAAGGATATTCTTGTTGCGGGGAAGACAGGGACTGTTCAGGTGATCAGAAAAAAAGAAAATGAGGAGGAGCCTAAAGATTACCAGGAAAAGCTTCCCCGGAAATTTAAAGACCACGGCTGGTTCGTCTGCTTTGCACCCTTTGAAGACCCGGAACTGGTCGTTGTGGTCCTCGGTGAGCACGGCGGGAAGCACGGCTCGTATTATGCTCCGATTGCAAAAGCCCTCATTGAAGAGTATTTTAAACTGAAAAAAGCTTCATAAAGAATACGAGAAACCTTTTCAGATAAAGAAGGTGTTTTATGTTTGATAGAAGGCTTATTTCAAATTTTGACTGGGGCCTGTTCCTTTTAACGATAATAATCGGTGCTGTGGGAATATTGACTATTTACAGTGCAATTTACGGCCGCTCAGAGAGTCATTTGAGCCGGCTTCATATCAAACAGATTTACTGGATGATTATCGGTCTCGCTGTTCTTTTCGTTGTTATTCTCACCGATTATAATTCCCTTGAAAAATATGTCTATGTTTTGTACTTCATGATGATTTTTTTTCTGGTTTACCTTCTGGTTTTTGGAAAGCTTGTTGCGGGGACACAGCGGTGGGTTGTTCTCGGACCGCTTACTTTTCAGCCGTCGGAATTGATGAAAATCGTCCTTATCATGACTCTGGCAAAGTATTTTTCCGGCCGAAAAAAAACAGGCCCGTTAAACCTTAAAGATCTAATTATCCCTTTTGCTATTGTCTCCATCCCGTTCGTCCTGGTAGCCAGACAGCCTGACCTGGGAACGGCTTTTATGTTTTTCTTTGTTCTCTTTGCGATGATTTTTGTTATCGGCATTGAATTTAGGTCCTTCATCACGCTTATGATTACCGGTATCCTGCTGCTTCCCACAATGTGGCTTTTTCTTAAGGATTATCAAAAGAAGAGACTGATAACCCTGCTCGATCCCGGTGCCGATCCTTTGGGGGCGGGATACCACAGCCTTCAGTCGATGATTGCCGTCGGGTCCGGCGGGTTCTCTGGAAAGGGTCTTTTTGCCGGGACACAGAGCCGGCTTAATTTTCTTCCGGCGAAACATACCGATTTTATCTTTTCGGTTCTGTCTGAAGAACTCGGTTTTCTCGGAGCGACGGCCCTGATCGTTCTCTACCTGCTCTTTCTGATAAAAGCGATAGACATCGCCTACCGGTCAAAAGATGATTTCGGATACCTTATGGCTGTCGGTATTATCGGGATGCTGGGTCTTTATATCGTTATGAATATAGGCATGACACTCGGAATTATTCCCATTGTGGGGCTTCCTTTGCCGCTGATGAGCTACGGCGGCTCTTCAGTCATTACTACGATGATTGCCGTGGGGCTTTTGCTGAATATCAGGATGAGGAGATTTAAATATTAAATTGCGTCAGATTGAGCCGTGATAGCCTGGCTAACCCGGTTCTGCTGATTACCTTTTGGGCCAAAGATTAAGACGAGATCGTTTACGCATTGCTTCCGATCGAGAGGCATTGTTAATCTTTTTGTTCTGCTGTGACTGCAGAACAAAAAACCCGTTTGAATTATTTGGTAATGATTTCTTGACGCAGCATAAAAAGTGATTTATTAATAATTTGATGAACGATTATAAACAAATCCTTCCCTATGTCAAAAGGCCTTCGAGATATCTGGGCAATGAGGTCAACTCCATTCATAAGGATTTAAATGCGGTCAGGACGAGATTCGCTCTGGTCTTTCCGGATCTTTATGAAATCGGAATGTCTCATCTCGGGCTGAGAATCCTTTATCATCTTCTGAATAAAAGACCTGATGTTGCCGCAGAAAGGTTTTTTGTTCCCGAAACCGATTATGAACAGCTCCTTCAGAAAAAGGGACTTGATTTATCGAGCCAGGAATCGAACCTTCCGCTCAACCGGTTTCATATTGTGGGATTCAGTGTTGAGTATGAACTTTCCTTTGTCAATGTTCTTCATGTTCTCAGGCTCGGCAGCATCCCTCTGAGAACAAAAGAAAGGGATAAGGATTGGCCGCTTATCATTGCCGGAGGCTCCTCTGTTTCCAATCCGGAACCCCTTGCTGATTTTATCGATGCCTTTGTGCTCGGAGACGGTGAAGAGGCGGCAGTCGAAATCGTCGATGTCTATCAGGAATGGCGGGAGGGTAACGGAACCAAGGATGAGCTCCTTTGTGAATTATCCAGAAAAGAGGGCATCTATGTTCCGTCTCTTTTCGAAACAACCTACCGTGACAATGAGATTGAACGGATCGTTCCGCAAAGGGAAGGATATACGAAAGTCAATAAGAGGGTTATCAAAGCTCTCGATTCGGCCGAATACCCTGTTGCTCCGATTGTGCCGTATACAAAGATTGTTCATGACAGGGTGAGTATAGAGGTGGCCAGAGGATGTTTCAGGAGTTGCAAGTTCTGCCAGGCCAGCCGGGTTCAATGCCCGTACAGGGAAAGAAATATCGAAAATGTTTTCCGCCTGGTCGAGGAAAATCTTAAGAACACCGGCTATGAAGAGATTTCCCTTACCTCTCTGAATATATGCGATTATCGAAACCTGCTGTTAATTGTCCGCCACCTGATGAATAGTTTGGCCACGAAGAATATTGCCCTCTCCCTGCCCTCGATCATGGTCGGATTCCTGGACAGCGAGATCATCAAGGATATTCAAAGGGTCAGGAAAACCGGTTTCACCCTTGTTCCGGAGGCCGGTACAGAGCGTTTGAGAAGGGTTATCAGAAAAGATGTGACCGAAGAAAGAATAGTAAAAGATATTGAAAAAATAATCGGGGCGGGATGGAATTCTTTCAAACTCTACTTTATGATCGGCCTTCCAACAGAAACAGAGGAGGACCTAAAAGGGATTATCAGACTCTGCCATGAAATCCTGAGAACAATCAAGAAAAAGAAGGCGCGTGTAAAAAATATCAATGTCAGCATCGCCTCTTTTGTTCCGAAACCTCACACGCCTTTTCAGTGGTTTCCCCAGCACGAGACAGGCCTGTTAAAGGAGAAGCTCGGCTATTTAAGAAAGGGTTTAAGGGACCGGAGATTTTCTTTTAAGGATCATGCTGTAGAAATGAGCTTTTTGGAGGCGGTCTTTTCAAGAGGAGACAGAAGGCTCGGAGAGGTTCTTGTAAAAGCCCTGGACAAAGGCTGCAAACTCGATGCCTGGACCGAACACTTCCAGTATCAGAAGTGGATAGAGGCATTGACCGAATCGGGGATTGATCCTGCCTTTTATGCCAACAGAACAATCGGTCTGGACAGGGTGCTTCCGTGGGATCACCTGGATGTGGGAATCAGTAAGGAGCATTTAAAAAAAGGTTATCTGGAGTCGATAAGCTGCCCGGAAGAACCTCTGCCGATTGAAAAGAAAAGGGATGAAGAACAGGAGAAAAACCAGGAGAGGATAAAAGAAACTTTTTTCTCACAACAGCCGGCAGCAAAGGATAGGAGCGAGATTTCGCTGCAGAAGATAAGGCTAACGTACAGGAAGATGAAGGATATGCGGTTTTTATCCCATCTGGAGCTGATATCGGTTTTTAACAGGGCACTGAGAAGGGCGGATATTCCCCTGTCTTATACAAGGGGATTTCATCCGAGGCCGAAGCTTTCTTTTGGAATGGCCCTGCCGATCGGGGTCGAGAGTTACTCCGAACTCCTTGATGTCGAGCTTTCTTTGTGCATGGAACCGGAGGAGTTTGCAAGCAGGATGAACCGGGAATTGCCGGATGGGTTGAAAATAGTTTTTGCCGAGAACATCCCTCTTAAATCTCAGAGCATCTCCCTGATAACGGAACGTATGGTTTACAGGATATTCATGAAAGTCAATGCTCCTGAAGACAAAAAAAGTGCTGTCGGCCGTTTCCAGCGGATGATCGACTCATTTTTATCGAATAATGAGATTGTGATCGAAAGAAAAAAGGAGAGGGAGGTAAAAAGGATTGATATCAGGCCGCTTATCACCGGTTTGAAAGCGGTCAATGCGAGGCAGGATATGATGAAGCTGGAGCTGGTCCTCAAGATGAGAGAGTCCGATAATGTAAAGCCAGAAGAGACCGTTTTGGAATTGATACGGTCGGAAAAGATTGACGGCGAAATCGTATCAATAAGAAAGATCAAAGCGGATTTGAGGGAAGAAAAGAACAGGCCGTAAGAGACAAACTTTTGTCCCTGGAAAATATTTTTTCAAACTATAAAACTTGACACACTTTAAGGTCGATGTATAATAGTGACCTTGCTCAGAAAAGACGATAGTGTCTAAATTAATTAATTCAACAACTTATAAAAAAACCCTTAAGGTTCTGTCATGGAAGAGCGTTTATGGTGGCTGGCCCTCTCCCTTGTTCCCGGTGTTGGCAGGATCTCATTCAAGAGGTTAATTGACGAATTCGGGAGACCTGAAGAGGTATTTAATGCATCACTAAGCGACCTGGAATCGGTGCAGGGGATAAAAAAAGAAGCCGCTTCAGCGATAAAATCTTTTGATAGGGACAGAGAGCTTGACAGGGAGCGGGCATTAATCAGGGAAAACAATGTTAACCTGCTGACATTAGAAGATAAAGAGTATCCGGATCAGCTCAGAGAGATTTTTGATCCCCCCTCCCTTCTCTATGTCAAAGGGCAGATAAAAAAAGAGGATGAGCATTCTGTAGCGATTGTCGGAACAAGGCATCCTACACGATACGGAAAGCTTACAGCGGAGAGACTGGCTTTTGAGCTTGGCGCTCTGGGCGTTACCGTGGTGAGCGGTATGGCAAGAGGGATCGATACCTTTTCCCATGAAGGAGCCCTGTCAGTAGGCGGAAGATCGATCGCCGTATTCGGGTCAGGCCTTGATGTGGTCTATCCCCCTGAAAACAGGGAGATTATGGAGAAGATTATCGATAACGGAGCGATTATTTCAGAGTTCCCCATGGGAACGAGGCCGGAAAAGCAGAACTTTCCTGTGAGGAACAGGATTATCAGCGGCCTTTCCCTTGGCACGGTGGTTGTCGAAGCCGCTTCAAAAAGCGGCTCATTGATAACGGCACGGCTGGCCCTGGAGCAGGGGAGAGAGGTTTTTGCCGTTCCGGGCAGTATCGCTTCGGATAAGAGCAGGGGCACCAATAATCTTTTAAAGCTGGGTGCCAAGCTGGTGGAAGGTGTTGATGACATTATCGAAGAGCTGAAGCCCCTTATCGATTCTCTTTCCGAAAAGAGGCATGATGACACGAAAAAAGAAGAAAGCAGCGAGGTTTCTTCAGCAGGAGCGCGGTTCACAAAAGAGGAAGAAGAGATTTTTTCTCTGGTTTCAAAAGAGGGAGACCATATTGACAGCATTATTCAGGGAAGCGAGGTCCCTCCCAGTAAAACCGTCAGCATTTTAGCGAAACTCGAGCTTTTGGGGCTTGTCAAACAGTATTCCGGCAAGATTTTCTACAGGGAGAGATAAAAGGAGATACGCGTTGAAAGAAAGGATGATAGGGATTGTTCACCTGATCGTCGATCGGATTCTGGAAGAAAGTGATCTGGAAAAGAATAACATTGTCGAATCGTTGATATCCGAAGGATACAATCCCGATGAGATTATCGATGCCTTTGCATGGATCAGGAATTATGCCCTCAATCTTTATCAGGATGTGAGAATGACAAAGGTTTATGACAGGCCGGAAACTTTCAGGGTATTGAACGAAGAAGAAAGGGTGAGGTTTTCCGTCAAGGCTTGGGGTTTTTTGATTAAGCTCAGGGAACTCGGGATTATTGATGACCAGCTTCGGGAGGAAATCATCGATAAAGCCTTTTTGCTTGTCGATGATGAAGTGGAGCTGGATGATATTATGATTGTCGCGTCTCTCGTCCTTTTCAAACAGTCCTATACCTATTCCAAGGATGGGGTTTTGGAGCAGTTTCAGCAGAAAAACAAATATTTGATCAATTGAGTTGAAAGATGGCAAAATCTCTTTTAATTGTTGAATCCCCGACCAAAGCCAGAACCCTGAAAAAGTATCTGGGCAGTAAATTTCAGATCAAGGCTTCCGTAGGGCATATTAAAAACCTTCCCAAGAACAAACTCGGCGTCGATGTCGATAAAGATTTTGAGCCGGAGTTTATCACGATCAGGGGCAAGGGAACCCTCCTGAAAGAGCTGAGGGATGCCGCTAAAAAAGCGGATAAGATCTATCTGGCCCCGGACCCGGACAGGGAAGGAGAAGCGATTGCCTGGCATATTTTCAATGAGCTGAAGGGGGTCGACAAAGAGAGCGTCTACAGGGTCATGATCAACGAGTTCACCCCCAAGTCGGTTGCCGAAGCCATCAAAAACCCGGTCAGGATTGACAAGGATAAGGTAGATGCCCAGCAGGCAAGAAGGGTTCTGGACAGGCTTGTCGGATACAAGATCAGCCCTCTTCTCTGGAACAAGCTTATCAGGGGCTTAAGTGCCGGAAGGGTTCAGTCGGTGGCTCTCCGCCTCATCTGCGAAAGAGAAAAAGAGATCACAGCGTTTGTCTCCGAGGAGTACTGGACAATCGCCGCACAACTCAGGGGAAGCAGCCCCCCGGATTTTGAAGCAAGACTGAGTAGAATCGACGATAAAAAGGCGGAGGTCAAAAACAATGAACAGGCTGACAAAATTGTCCGGGATTTAAAAGGAAAAGAGTTTGTTGTTGACGATGTCGAAAAAAAGAAACGGCAGAAGAGGCCGGTTCCTCCCTTTATTACCAGCACCCTGCAGCAGGAGGCTTCACGCAGGCTCGGTTTTTCGGTCAGAAAGACCATGATGATTGCGCAGCAGCTTTATGAAGGCATTGACCTTGGAGACCGGGGAGCCGTCGGCCTCATCACCTATATGCGTACCGATTCGAACAGGATTGCCAATGAGGCAAAAAGCGGAGCGAGGAGCCTGATCGAAAAGAGATACGGAAAAGAATACCTGCCCGAAAAACCCCCTGTTTACAAAAGCAGAAAGGGCGCCCAGGAGGCCCATGAGGCCATTCGTCCCAGCCTGCCGCTCTCTCCGCCCGAGGAGATCAAATCCTATCTGAGCAAAGACCAGTTCTCTCTCTACACGCTGATATGGAAACGGTTCCTGGCAAGCCAGATGGGCCCGGCAATTCTTGACCAGACCCGGGTATCGATAAAAGCAGACCAGTATCTTTTGCTGGCCAGCGGCTCTGTTGTTCTGTTCAAGGGCTATACCATTGTCTATGAAGAGGGGAAGGACGACAACCAGAAGAAGAACGGCGGAAATGAGGAGGATACGATTCTGCCGGTGCTGAAGAAAGGGGAAAAACTAGAGCGCATCGAGATTGTTCCGGGCCAGCATTTTACCCAGCCGCCGCCCCGGTTTACAGAGGCAACCCTTGTGAAGGAACTCGAAGAAAAGGGGATCGGCAGGCCGAGCACCTATGCCATGATACTGAACAGTATCAGGGAGAGGGGGTATGTCAGCGAGGAGAAGAAGCGGTTTTTTCCGACCGAACTCGGGATGACGGTTCTCGATCTGCTTGTCGAAAACTTTCCCAAAGAGATGGATGTCACGTTCACCGCTTCGATGGAGGACCAGCTCGATAAGGTCGAAAGGGGAGTCAAGGGATGGGTCGAGACTCTCAAAGAATTTTATATCCCCTTTGCCGAAAGCCTTAATAAGGCGGAAAAGAACATGAAGAATCTGAAAAAAGAGGTTGAGAAGACAGATATTGCCTGCGAGGAGTGCAAAGCAAAGGAAATAGAGAGTAAAATGGTCATCAAATGGGGACGATTCGGTAAATTCTATGCGTGCGAAAAATTCCCCGAATGCAGGCATACCCGTCAGATAAAAGAAGATGGCGCAGATGAACAGGAGCCTGAGGAAACAAGCGACGAGTTGTGTGAGAAGTGCAACGCCTCCATGGTTATCAAAAAAGGGCGATTCGGCAAGTATCTCTCCTGCAAAGAGTGCAAACATACCAAATCGATTATTGTGAGCAGCGGGGTCTCCTGTCCTGAGGAGAGCTGCGACGGGGAACTGATCGAAAAAAGGACCAAAAGGGGAAAGCTGTTTTACGGATGCAGCAAATATCCGGAATGTACCTTTGCACTCTGGCAAAAACCGGTTCCGACGAGCTGTCCTGACTGCGGTCATCCCTATCTTATCGAAAAGTGGAACAGAAAGGAACAGAAGAACTTTCTCGCCTGTTCTCAAAAAGGATGCAACTATCAAAAGGAGGGAGAGGAGAAAGAATAAAAATGGATGACATTATTGTCATCGGCGGCGGGCTTTCCGGCTGTGAGGCATCCTGGCAGATTGCTGAAAGAGGCGGAAAAGTCAAACTCTATGAGATGAGACCGAAGAAGATGAGCCCGGCCCACAAGACCCCCTACCTCGCGGAGCTTCTCTGCAGCAATTCCCTGAAATCAGATTCAAAGACAAATGCCCCCGGTCTCCTGAAAGAGGAGATGAGGATGCTCGATTCGCTGATTCTCAAGACAGCCGATGAGACCAGAGTCCCTGCGGGGTCTGCCCTGGCAGTGGACAGAGATGCCTTTTCAAAGAAAATCACTTTTGCTATTGAGAACCATCAGAACATTTCTGTAATCAGAGAAGAGATAAAGGAAATACCAAAGGATGCGGTTTCGATTGTTGCCTCCGGGCCGATCACCTCCCATGATTTACACGAAACAATCAAAGGGCTTGTCGGGCAGGAATCCCTCTTCTTTTATGATGCGATCTCTCCCATTATCGACGGGGATTCCGTCAATCATGAAAAGGCCTTTTTCGCTTCACGGTATGACAAGGGAGACAAAGACTATCTCAACTGCCCCCTTACCAGGGAGGAGTATTTTGATTTCTGTAAGGAGATCGTAAAAAGTGAGCCTGTCCCCCTGAAAGATTTTGAAAAGGGGATGTTCTTTGAGGGGTGCCTTCCCGTGGAGGAGCTGGCAAGGCGGGGGGAGATGACACTGGCTTTCGGCCCTTTGAAGCCTGTAGGGCTGAAGGATAAAGATGGATTAAGGCCTTATGCCGTTGTTCAGCTGAGAAAAGAGGACAGGGAGGGCAGTGCCTATAATATGGTGGGGTTTCAGACCCGGCTCAGCTATCCCGAGCAAAAAAGGATTTTCAGAATGATACCCGGGCTTGAAAAAGCAGAGTTTTTGCGCTGCGGAAGCATGCACAGGAACACCTACATCAATTCACCGCTTGTTCTCAATTCCTATCTGCAGTTTCGAGATAGGCCCCGGCTCTTTCTGGCGGGGCAGCTGACCGGGGTGGAGGGGTATATCGAGTCGACCGCCATGGGGCTGCTCGCAGGGATCAATGCGCTGCGATTATTACATGGTGAAAATATGCTGTTACCTCCCGAAACAACAGCTCTTGGTTCCCTTATCAAATATATTACAGAAACAGAGCCGTTACGGTTTCAGCCTTCGAATATCCACTTCGGCCTCTTTCCGAAAATCGACGGCAAAAAGGTTCCCAAGAAAGAAAAAAAGGGGTTAATCGTTGAAAGAGCTATGAAAGATATGCAAGAATGGAGTATAATAAAATAAAGGCTTTACTGAAAGCCGGTGGAAATAATGCGTTATTATATAGAAAAATTCAAAAAATATCTGATTATTGAAAGAAATGTTTCTGTGCATACGCTGAGGCATTACATAAGCGACCTGGAACAGTTTCAGAAATTTTTAAAAGACACCTCTTTTCCAGAGGACAAGGATGGAGAGGTCGATATCAAGAAAGTCGATAATGTTGTCATCCGTTCTTATATGGGATGGCTTTATGAAAAAGAAAATACGGGCAAGACAGCCGCGAGAAAGCTGTCAACGCTGAGGACCTTTTATAAATTTCTCATGCGGGAGGGGTATGCTGAAAAGAACTATCCCAAGCTGGTTTCCACCCCGAAGCAGGAGAAGAGAATTCCCTCTTTTCTTTCGGTCGACGATATGTTTAAATTGCTGGAAATTCCCGGAAGCGAAAAGGTTCTTGTTGTAAGGGATAAAGCGATACTCGAACTCTTTTATGCCTCGGGAATCAGAATCAGCGAACTGGTCGGTCTCGACATCCTGGATATTAACTTTGCAGATGGGTTTGTCAAGGTTCTGGGAAAGAGAAGGAAAGAGAGGATCGTGCCGATAGGGAAAAGAGCGCTGCAGTCCCTTAACGATTATATTGACATAAGAAAGAGTCTGATAAAGGGGGAGCCTCATGAAGCCCTGTTTGTCAATTACAGGGGAAACCGGATAACAACACGCGGGGTCAGGGATATCGTTACAAAGCACTTAAAGATAAAAGGTATTCATAAGAAGATAACCCCTCACGGACTCAGGCATTCCTTTGCCACGCATCTTCTGGATGCGGGGGCGGATTTGAGGACCATACAGGAGTTTCTGGGACATAGCTCGCTGTCGACAACTCAGCAATACACCCATTTGACCACGGACCGGTTGATGCAGGTTTATGACAAGGCTCATCCCCGGGCAAGGAAAAAGCCCTGATTGATAGGAGGAAAAAATGAAATTGAAATTTCGATCGACCACCATACTCTGCGTCAGGCACAAGGGCAAGGTGGTGATGGCCGGTGACGGCCAGGTGAGTTTCGGCAATACGGCGATGAAGCATTCGGCCAAAAAGGTAAGGAGAATGTATCAGGATAAGGTTCTGTCAGGGTTTGCGGGTGCGGCTGCCGATGCCTTTGCTCTTTTCAGCAGGTTTGAAAGCAAACTTGAGGAGTATCACGGCAACCTGAACCGGGCGGCCGTGGAGATGGCCAAAGACTGGAGAATGGACAAGCTGCTTCGAAGGCTGGAGGCCCTTCTGGTTGTTGCGGATAAAGAAGACACCCTGCTCCTGTCAGGAACAGGGGAGATCATCGAACCGGATGACGGTATCATCGGCATCGGGTCAGGCGGTCCTTATGCCCTGGCCGCGGCAAGGGCACTTGCTGAAAATTCCGGTCTGGAGGCAAAAGAGATTGCGGAAAAAGCGATGAAGATAGCCGCCTCCATATGCGTTTTTACAAATGACCGCATTGTAATTGAAGAACTATAGAGGGTTTTGTATCCATGGAGAGATTGATACCGAGAGAGATCGTTGAAGAGCTGGATAAATATATTATCGGTCAGAAAGATGCCAAACGGGCAGCAGCCATTGCGCTTCGCAACCGCTGGAGAAGGCAGCAGCTTACGCCGGAGCTTCGCGATGAAGTGGCGCCGAAGAATATTATTATGATAGGCCCCACGGGCGTCGGCAAGACAGAGATCGCAAGAAGGCTGGCCAAACTGACCTCTTCGCCCTTTCTCAAGATCGAGGCTTCCAAGTTTACCGAGGTGGGCTATGTGGGACGTGACGTCGAATCGATTGTCAGGGACCTGACCGAGCTGGCGATCAATCTGGTAAAAGACGAAAAAGCAAAAGAGGTGCAAGAGAAGGCTTCTTTTCTTGCAGAGGAAAGGATGCTTGACCTTCTGCTGCCGTCTCCCCGGCCCCATTATAAAGATACGGGAGAAGGGCCCAAGCTGAATGATTTAGGACAGGAGCACTATCAGAGCACACGGGAGAAGTTCAGAGGATACCTGAAGGAGGGAAAGTTCGATGATCGGCTCGTTGACATAGAAGTTCAGGAGAGGACAACGCCGATGATCGAGATCATTTCCGGTTCCGGTCTTGAGAATATGGATGTTAACTTCCAGGACATGCTCGGCGGCCTGATGCCCAAGAAGAAAAAAAAGAGAAAGGAGAAGGTTCCGGAGGCCCTGAAGATCTTAAGACAGGAAGAGGCGCAAAAGCTGATCGACATGGACACCGTTACCAAAGAGGCCATCAGCAGGGTCGAACAATCAGGTATTGTATTTTTGGACGAAATTGATAAAATAACGGGAAGAGAAGGGGCCCAGTGCCCGGATGTTTCGAGAGAAGGTGTGCAGAGAGATCTGCTGCCGATTATCGAGGGGTGCACGGTCAACACGAAATACGGTATGGTCAAAACCGATCATGTCTTTTTTATTGCGGCCGGCGCCTTCCATATATCGAAGCCTTCCGACCTTATCCCGGAGATGCAGGGGCGGTTTCCGATAAGGGTCGAACTCCACTCTCTGGGGAAGGAGGAGTTCATACGGATACTGACCGAGCCGCAAAATGCCCTGATCAAGCAGTATATTGCTCTTCTGGATACAGAAGGGATCGCGATAAAATTTAAGGAGGATGCGATTTCAAAAATCGCGGAGCTGGCCGCCCTGGTCAATGAGAGAACAGAGAATATCGGGGCAAGGAGGCTTCATACGATTATGGAGAAGCTTCTGGATGAGATATCATTCAATGCCCCTGATATGGAAGAAAAAGAGATCGAGATCAATGCTGAATATGTGAGAGAAAAGCTCGAAGATATTATTAAAGATGAAGATCTAAGCAGGTATATTTTATAAAATGAAAAAAGAAAAAGAAAAATACACAGCAGTGGAAAAGGCAGCTATTCTGACAGAAGCCTTTCCCTATATCAAGAGGTTCTACGGTAAGACCATTGTCATCAAATACGGCGGCGCTGCCATGATCAGCGAGGATTTGAAAAAGTCTTTTGCCCTCGATATTATCTTGATGAAGTACATCGGAATTGATCCGGTGGTTGTTCATGGAGGCGGTCCGAAAATCAACGAGACCATGGAAAAAATGGGAAAGAAGCCCGATTTTATCGAAGGGCAGAGGATAACCGACAGCGAGACCATGGATATCGTGGAAATGGTGCTCGGCGGCATCGTCAACAAGCAGATCGTGGGGCTGATCAATCATCACGGCGGAAGGGCCGTGGGGCTTACCGGCAAGGACGGCCGCTTTATCAAGGCGAAGAAACTGAACATCAAAAAGGTTTCTCCTGAGACCGGAACGTCCGAGATCATCGATATCGGTATGGTCGGAGAGGTCGAGTCGATCAACCCTGAAGTCGTCAATACGCTGAAAGAGGGGAATTTTATTCCGGTTATTGCCCCTGTGGGGATCGGAGACGACGGGATGGCTTATAATGTCAATGCCGACCATGTGGCATCCCGGGTCGCATCGGCCCTGAACGCGGAAAAGCTTATTTTGTTGACCGATGAAAAAGGGGTTGTGGGGAAAAACAAAAAACTGATAAGGAACCTGAACAGGAAGAATGTCAACCGCCTCATTAAGGAAAAGGTCATTATCGGAGGCATGCTTCCCAAGGTGAAAGCCTGCCTTGATGCCCTCGATTCCGACGTAGCCAAGACCCATATTATCGACGGAAGGATGAGCCACGCTGTTTTGCTCGAGATGTTTACCGATGAAGGGATCGGTACGGAAATAGTAAAGTAATCCTGCGTGCGGAAACCTCTGCTTCAATCTCTTAATTCCCTGATTTTATTTATTGATTTCCTGTTATCATTTATGATAGATTACCCTTTTTTATTAACGCTGCCTGAAAAGGAGCTGAACCGTGAACACAGACGGGATTGTTAACGACTCATTGAAATATCTGATGAATACATACACACGTTTCCCGATCGCCCTGGTAAGGGGAGAGGGGTGCAGGGTCTGGGACGCCGAGGGAAAGGAGTATATCGATTTTGCAAGCGGTTTCGGAACAACCAACTTCGGGCACTGCCATCCGAAGATTGTCGAGGCCGTAAAGAAGCAGGTGAGCGCCCTCATACACGTCTCGAATCTGTATCACATTGTTCCCCAGACAGAGCTGGCAAAACTTCTCGTTGAGAACTCCTTTGCGGACAGGGTCTTTTTTTGCAACAGCGGGGCAGAGGCCAACGAGGCAGCGATTAAGCTGGCAAGGAAATATTCCATGGAAAAATACGGGGAAGAGCGATACGAGGTCATTTCCATGAAGGGCTCCTTTCACGGCAGGACAATGGCGACACTCTCTGCTACGGGTCAGGAGAAAATATGGAAGGGGTTTGAACCGAAGCTTTCCGGGTTTCGCTATGTACCTTTCGATGACATAAAGGAAACAGAAAAGGCTGTAACCGACAAAACATGCGCCATAATCGTCGAGCCTATTCAGGGCGAGGGCGGGGTCAATGTACCCCGGGAAGGCTATTTAAAAGAACTGAGAAGCTTATGCGATCAACACGATCTCCTTCTCATCGTTGATGAGGTTCAGACCGGCATGGGAAGGACCGGAAAATTGTTTGCCTATGAGCATGAAGATATAGCGCCTGATATCATGACACTGGCCAAATCAATGGCCGGAGGAATGGCTATGGGAGCCATGCTTGCCACGGAGGAGATCGCGGGAGCACTGGGGCCCGGGAGCCACGGCTCGACCTTTGGCGGGAATCCGCCTGTCTGCGCCGCGGGCGTAGCGGCCCTGAAGATTATCCAGGAAGAGAATCTTCTTGAGAACTGCCGGAAGATAGGTGCCTATTTTACGAAAAAACTGAATACCCTGAAAGCAAAATACGGCTTTATCAGGGATATCAGAGGCAGGGGTCTTATGATCGCTTTCGAGATCGATTTTGAAGGGAAGGAAATCGTAGAGCTCTGTGCGAAAAAGGGATTTATTATCAACTGCGTGCAGGAAAAGGTCTTAAGGTTTCTCCCGCCGCTTAACATCGGCGAACAAGAGGTGGACTTATTGCTTGATACATTAGACGAGATTTTTAAGGGGTTAACAAAAAAATGAAAAAAGATCTGTTATCCATATCAGACCTGGAAAAGAAAGAGATCGAGGATATCCTGAACAGGACTGAAGTGCTAAAGGAAAAGCATAAAAAGGGTCTGTCAGAGAGGACTCTTGCGGGGAAGACACTCGGCCTGATTTTCCAGAAGCATTCGACACGAACACGGGTCTCCTTCGAAGCGGGGATGTATCAGCTCGGAGGAAGCGTGACCTTCCTTAATGTTGCTGATCTTCAGCTCTCAAGGGGAGAAACGGTTAAGGACTCTGCCATGGTTCTGTCGAGGTATCTGGACGGTCTTGTGATCAGGACATATTCTCAGGAGGGGCTGGAGGATTTTGCCCGCTACGCGAGCATTCCCGTTATCAACGGCCTGACCGATCTTCTCCATCCGTGCCAGATCCTGGCGGACATCTTCACGATAAAAGAGAAATTCGGAGGCTATAAAGGAATCAAGGTGGCCTATGTGGGCGATGGGAATAACATTACGAATTCCTGGCTCAACGGCGCTTCCAAGCTCGGTATCGATCTTGCGGTGGCCTCTCCAAAGGAGTATCAGCCGGACGCGGAGATCGTGAAAAAAGCAGTCACGCTGGCCTATGAGAGCGGGGCGAGGATCGACCTGTTCGAAGACCCGAAAAAGGCGGTCAAGGATGCTGATGTGATCTACACCGATGTCTGGACGAGCATGGGACAGGAGAAAGAAGCCGAAAAGAAGAAGAAGGCCCTGGCCGATTATCAGATCAACCAGGAGCTGGTCGAGGCCGCGAAAAAAGAGGTTAAGGTCATGCACTGCATGCCTGTTCACAGGGAAGAGGAGATCACCTCGGAGGTTATGGACGGGCCGGCGTCGATTATTATCGACCAGTCGGAGAACCGCCTCCATGTGCAGAAGGCCATATTAGAAATTTTGTTGCTTAGAGATAGGGGTGAACTATGAGCAAAGTGAAAAAGATTGTTCTGGCTTATTCCGGGGGGCTGGACACCTCGGTGATCATTCAGTGGCTGCTGGAAAACTATCAGGCCGAGGTCATCGCCTTTGTGGCCGATCTCGGACAGGAAGAAGACCTGGCAAAGGTGAAGAAGAAAGCCCTTTCCACGGGAGCGAAAAAGGCTTACGTCGAAGACCTGAGGGAGGAGTTTGTGACAGACTATGTTTTCCCGGCCCTCAAGGCCAATGCGATCTATGAGGGGACATACCTTCTCGGGACATCGCTGGCCAGGCCTCTCATCGCAAAGAAGCAGATCGAGATAGCAAAAAAAGAGAATGCGGACGCCGTTTCCCACGGGGCCACAGGAAAGGGGAACGATCAGGTGAGGTTTGAGCTGACCTATAAGGCCTTAAAACCGGATATCAGGATCATTGCGCCGTGGAGAGAATGGGATCTCGATTCACGGGAATCCCTTATCGCTTACGCCAAGAAACATTCCATCCCCGTGCCCGTTACCGCGGCCAAGCCGTACAGCAGCGATGAGAACCTCTTTCATATCAGCTATGAGGGGGGTATTCTGGAAGACCCATGGATGGAGCCGAAAGAGAACATGTTCAAGCTGAGCGTCTCTCCTGAGAAGGCACCGGCCAGGCCGACCTATCTGGAGATCGATTTTGATAAGGGGATACCAATTAAGGTGGACGGCAAAAAACTGAGCGCGGCCAAACTGCTGAAAAAGCTGAACGTGATCGGCGGCAGAAACGGGATCGGAAGGGTCGATATGGTCGAGAACAGGTTTGTCGGGATGAAGTCGAGGGGGGTTTACGAGACACCCGGCGGGACCATTCTCCATATTGCTCACAGGGCCATGGAATCGATAACCATGGACAGGGAGGTCATGCATATCAGGGATTCCCTTATTCCGAAAATCGCAGAACTGATCTACTACGGCTTCTGGTTCTCTCCGGAGATGGAGATGCTGAAGAAGACCGTTGACCAGTCTCAGGTCAATATTACGGGAACCGTAAGGGTCAAGCTCTATAAGGGCAACTGTATTGTGGTCGGAAGAAAATCAAGACAGTCCCTCTACAGCGAGGAGCTGGCTACCTTTGAAAAAGAGGAGATTTACAATCAGAGGGATGCCGAGGGATTCATCAATCTCAATGCTCTTCGCCTCAGGATGAAAGCGCTTTTGGATAAAGGGAAGGCTTAGGATACAACAATGCTGATCGATATTCATACGCATACGCAAAGATACTCCCCCTGCAGCATACTCAAGCCGGAGGATCTCGTGAAAAAGGCGCTGGATCTGAATCTTGACGGGGTCGTGCTTACGGAACACGGTTTTCTCTGGGATGAGGACGATATATTGAAACTGAAGGAGGAGACAGAGGCCTCTGACCTGCTGATTTTAAGGGGGCAGGAGATTACGTGCTATACAGAGACCGGTGTATTTCATGGAGACCTTCTTGTGTTCGGATTTGACGGTCTGATCGATGAGAGAATGACGGCAAATGAGGTCATCAAAAAGGTTCACCAAGAAGGTGGTGTCGCTGTTGCGGCTCATCCCTACAGGAGCGGATACGGATTCGGGGACGATGTTTTTAATCTTGATATCGACGGTATCGAGGTCTTTCATCCCCACCACTATGCCCTGGATATAAAAAAGGCGGATCATGCCAGAAAAACCCTCGATATAGCCGGGCTGGGTGGGAGTGATGCCCATGATCTGCAGTATGTCGGATATTACCTTACCTCTTTTTCCGGGGAGATTAAGACCGAAGAGGATCTGGTAAGGGAGATCAGGGCCAAAACCTGCAGGGCCGTTACTCTTGAAGAGGCGTTGCAAAAAGAGAAAAAATGAGAATCTTGATAAGCGGTGGGAGCGGATTCTTCGGATGGAACCTGACAAAGAAGGCGTCCGGTTCTCATCAGGTTGTCTTCTCATATTTCAGCCATGCAGTAAAACTCAAAGGGGCTGTTCCGGTCGAATTGGACCTGAGAAAAAGGGACAGGGTTTTTGAGATCATAAAATCCTTTCAGCCGGAAGCGGTTATCCATACGGCAGCCCTGACCGATGTTGATTATTGTGAAGAGAACCGGGAGCTTGCAAGGGATATTAACGAAAACGGGACAAGGAACCTTGCCGAGGCCGTAGAAGAGGTAAAAGGGAAACTGGTTTTCTGTTCGACAGATCTGGTTTTTGACGGGAACAGGGGCCATTACAAAGAGACCGATCAGGTGAATCCTCTGAACTTTTATGCCGGGACAAAGGTCAGAGCTGAGGAGATTGTCAGAGAGGTTTCTTCCAACTATCTTATAGCAAGGGTCAGCATTATCTACGGATGGGGAAGTCCTTTCAGCAGAAGTTTTACTGATAAGCTTCTTGAAAGACTGCAATCGGGAAACGAGGCGGTCCTGTTCAGAGACCAGATCCGTTCTCCGATACACACTGATAACCTCTCAGAGGCGTTGCTGGAGATAGCCGAAGGCGATGTCAAAGGGGTGCTTCATCTGGCAGGGGGCGAGAGGATTAACCGGTACGACTTCGGCAAAAGATTTGCCGAGACATTCAATCTTGATACAGGGTTGATTATGGAAGGGTCTCTGGCGAAACACGATTTAACAGCAAAAAGACCGAAGGACTGTTCTCTCGATGCTTCAAAGGCAGAAGCAGCCCTGAGGACACATTTCTTCGATATTGACGAGGGTTTGAACCGTATGAAAGATTCGGGAGGTCATTCTCTTGGGTAAAAGCGATTCTTCTTCTGTTTACGATGTCATTGTTATCGGCGCCGGTCTCAGCGGTCTGATTTCTGCGGCTGTTCTTGCAAAGCAGGGCCTCAAGGTTCTCGTTGTTGAAAAGAACAGCTATCCGGGAGGGAGCTGTTCCAGTTTTTCCAAAAACGGACATACTTTTGATATCGGACCGTCACTTTTCTGGGGGCTGGATAAAGGGGAGTATCTCCATAATCTTCTCAGCTATCTCGGTATCGAAGAAAAGACAAGCAGAGTGGTACTGAACAGGATAGAGCCGGGACTGCAGGTTGTTATTCCTGGACATCGTGTGAATATCCACTCTGAAAGGGCAAGATTTTTTGAGGAGCTTGGCCGCGAGTTTCCAGAGTCTGTTGAAAATCTGAAAGTTTTTTATGATGATATCGATGCATTCAGCTCAGACCTTTTTGAGAGATCGAACCGTTACCCCTTCAATTTGAAGACAGAAGACAGTATAGAGACGCCACAGCCCGGCGGTTTTTTTTCGGTCTGTATCCGGAAAATCAAACGGGCTGTAAAGCCAAAAGATTTAAAGAGCTATTTCCGCCGTTTTCAGTGGGATTCTGCTTTTAAGGATTTCTTTGACCTTCAGACCATGTTTTTCGGTCAGCTCGATTCTTTTGACGCGTTGCTTCCTTTTCTTGCAACCGCATTAACTGTTCCCCCAAAAGGCGTTTATTCTCCGAAAGGAGGGAGCGGGCAGTTTGCAAAACTTCTGGCGAAGAGGATTCTCGAACTGGGGGGAGAGATCAGGTATGATACGAAGGTTTTAAAGATCGTATTCGAAAAAAGAAGAGCGGCGGGAATCAGGTATGACAGGGGAAACGTTTCAAAGGATGTCTTTGCAAAAAAGATTATTGCCGGTATATCCGTTTTCAATCTGATGGAGGGGCTCATCCCCGAAGAGCGGTTGAGGGGGAGTCTGAAAAGGAAAGTCAAACGTGTCAAAAAGAAATGGACACTCTTTTCTCTCTTTTTAAGCGTTGACGATAAAGTTGTTCCCGAACCGATAAAGGAGAACCTGTTGATGCAGAGACGCCCGGGAGAAACCTCTGATGAGAAAAGAATGCTTTTGGTGAACACAAGCCAGAAAGGGGATAAAAGGGCCCCTGATGGCAGAAGAGCGATAAAGATAACCGCTTTTCTCCCTATTGATGACTGGAAGGGCGACGAGGAATCGTTGATAAAGAGGCACACAGAAGAGATCATCAACGATCTGAAGGAGGTCATCCCTTTTATCGAGGGCAATTTTGATATTGTCGACACCCTGACACCGGCCAGGATAGAAGAACTCTTTAAAAGGCCGCAGGGAATGACGGGAAATCTTGAAGGGGAATACAAAAAAGGAAAATTCGGTTTTTACGGTCTTTCCCCCAGACCTCTTTTTAAGAATCTCTACCTTGTTGGGGAAAATACCTATCCGGGATACGGTGCGAACAATGCCATGGTCTCGGGATTTCGGGCGGCACAAAGAATCATTGAAGCCCTGAAATAGTTTCAGGCAGAGATCATCTCATCGATCAGATTTCTCAGATTTTTTTCAAAGGTCATGTCCTGCTCTTTTTTTCTCTTTTTCGGCCCCTTTGTCCTTATCCCTTTTTCGCGGAGTCTTCTCTGAAGCTCTCTTATCTCCAGAAGATGATCGATATCCTTTTCTCTGAAGATGTACCCGTCGGGCGAAATCACCCCTGTATATTTTTTAAGGACAATTGAAGCCAGGCCCTGATCATTGGTAATAACGATGTCCCCTTTTTTTGCGGAATTGATGATCGCAATGTCTGCTTCCTGGGGCAGGGAATCGACAATTCTTATCGACACACCGGCCTCTTCCGCGATATTATGGGAAACACTGGCAATCATCAGGACATGGATATCGTATTCTCCGGCAATTGCCACGGCATTTTCTTTAACAGGGCATGAATCAGCATCGATAATGATTTTCATATGTTCAGATTGAACCTCAGTCAATAATCTTATAGACCTGGTCGTTGGTTCTGACCCTTTCTTTTACCTTGATCCCCACGAGATCACCGACATTGGCTGCTTCAACCGGGTTATGGTCGACCTGCATCGATGAGACGGCTTCTTCAAAGTCTGTGGTGTGGCCCTTAAAATGGATCGTATCGCCGGTCTTTAAAGACCCGTCGGTAATTTCCAAAGCAGCGACACCCGGTTTGACAAAAAACTGCTTAACAACACCGACTTTTTCTTCCATTTGACCCTCCTTTCCTGAAAATTAATCGATTCCATTGGAACGAAGATGATCGATACCTTCTTTTAATTCTTCCAATGGGACCTTGGAATGGGTTTCAACGATTTTTATTGTATCAGGTTTTAAATATTTTGCCAGATGCAAAAAATCGATATTGCTGTTCGGGGCAAAGTGGTCGTTGTATCCGAAGGCGCCGTGAAGGTGGATGCCGGCAATCCTGTCGGAGTATGTTTTTATAAGCCTGTTCTTCTCTTCAAAGCCCATAAGCTCCTGAACACTGGCGTGGCCGACATCATGCCAGTAGGCGATTTTTCCGCCCTCGAATTCTTTCAGTATGATCCCGATCTCTTCAAAATCGGGGATTTCGTGCGGGAAATACCTGTTCTCTATGCAGAGCGTGACGTTGAGCCGCTCCGCCTCCCTTAAGAGTCTGTCCATAGCGGAGAGAACATTATCAAAGGGCCTCTGTCTCTTTTCTCTTCTCTCATTTTTGATGGTTTCAATGAATTCCTGCCCCTCTTCTTCGCCGAGCTTTTTGGAATTGTAAAGCTCGAAGAGTTTTCTGACATCGGTCTTGATAGGAACATTGCCGAGATGGAGAACAACAGCCCCCACCTCAAGCTCATTGGCAGTCTCAAGGGTTTTTAGGGTGTATTTCACCCCGTTCTTTCTTTCGTCTTTATCCCCGGATGAGAATTTGAAGGCATCGCCGCTCGCCTCGCTTTTTGGAAGAATATCGGGAAGGGGGAAGAAATTATGGATGCTTTGAACCGTAAAGGGGCCTTTCTGAAGAAGCGGTTTCATTTCGAGGAACATCTTGCGGGTGACCCGGTATTCGAGTTCTATGCCAAAAAGGCCTGTTTTTTCAAGCTCTGCGAGCAGTCTTTCCCCGTTATTTACTCTGTCAGATTGCCAGGCTGTGGATATTCCTATCATGGCAGCAGGTCTCAAAAGAGGTTGATTATATAAAAAAATCATATCACATAGTATCTCGTATCTCGAATAATTTTTTTTTGATTTCTTACAATCCAACATAACAGATCTGCAGATTTACAGTTTTTTCCCCTCGATATTTGTGGTCTAATTTAGGACAATCAGTCTTTGAAGTGGCTTTTTTAAAGCCATATCACTTCCTGGTTTTTCTTCAATCTGTTCCATCTCCCTATCTCTTAATTCCTTGAATTATTTGGAGATAAAGAATTAATTTTCAGAACTTCCCGAGATGGAACGGTTATTGCGTTTAGTGTTAATAGAAATGACGGTTTATGAAGTTCCAAAACAGTGATTAAAGGGAGCCAAAACATGTTTTTTAAAAAAAACTGAACAGAGAGAGCGAAACGGGCGCTGCTGGTAACTATTTATATTTTAAAATATTTTTCTGTATGAGAAGGAGGATTAGTTTTTTTAAATGGAGAAAATCTGCCCTCCGGGAATATAAATCCTTGGGAATACTGTTTTTTGGTATATATTATATCGGTTGCAAATCATCCATAAATAGATAAGTAAAACAACATAGAAGCTGTGTTCATGACGTATGGCATAGAAAGAGAGATGAAATGAACACTTTTCAGGTTATAAAACAGAGCCGTTTTTTGTTAAAAAAATCTGCCCTGAATATAAAAAGGAAGATGGAAGCCCTTCCGGCAAAAGAACCCTTCAATGGTTTTGTGCCCAGACAGTTAAGTATATCTTACAAAATTCTGGGGCGGTGGGAAAAATTCAAAGAGATGCAGCAACTTTCTGGAGAAATAGAAGAAAGCTTGATGCACGGCAATTCTCAAACGATTGAGAGCGGAAAGAAAACCAGCGGTTTAAAAAACCCGGAACATACTTTATTGACGAATTGCTTTATGCATGGTCTGTTTTCCGGGCTGGTCCATCCGGCTGTGTTTTGTTATCATATCGATACCTTAAAAGATGTTTTCAATAAATCCAGCTTGTCTGAAAGGTCTGTAAATATTTTAGGACGCTTCTGTGGAGAGGTTTCTGCTGCTTGCGGGCTGGTCTATTCGGTTTCAAGATTTTATAATAACCCAGTAATTATTCTGCCTCTCGGACTGACATTGATAGCAACAAATAGTGGATGTGCATACCGATTATTATACAGAACAATATGCTTCAAGTTTGAAGAACTCGATGATGACAGTTTAGTCGGCTTTTACAAGGCGTTTACAGGTGACATGGAGGATGCTTATAAGATCTTTAAAGAGAAAAAAGACAAAGTCAGGCTGTGCATGATCGGAGATTTTTATCTGGATGAGGCAGAACAGAACATTAAAAAAATAAAAGAAGAAGGTTTTCTTAATCAGCAGGTTATGGATCTGCTGATGGAAAAACCTCTGAGCATATATACCAGCATGCATGATCCCACAAATATTCCTAGAATTGCTTCGGATTATTTAAACGAAGGCTTTTATGAATCTTCAAAAGAATTATGGGTGAAATATTATTCTATAAAGGGCGAAAAAAAGAAAAGTGCTGTTGTTGGGGTAGGAGGGGAAGCAAAACAGATTTATCATCTGGACAGAGAGGTAAGAGATAAACTCATTAAAGAGTGTGAAAAGATGTGCCGTGCACGTTACAGGAGACGCTCAGTCAAACTTCCCTATTCGCCAAGGATGGAAACCGGACTGTTCAAGGCGTTATCCCTGATGGATAAATGGGAGGGGGGAGAAGATATTGTCTATTTTATGCTCAAGGCGCATATTTATCGACTGCTTGGTTTTGAAAAGAGGGCAGAAAAATGCGAATCAGCAATGGGCTCAATAGAAATGAAGAGAATAACAATGGAAGAAAAGGCGAACACCTTTAAAAAATTAAGGAAGCTTCATGTCAATGTAACCCCTCTGGACAGACTTAGGCTGAACAAGTCTATGGAAATAAGAGGCTATCTGACAGAGGATGCAATTAATTTTTTAAGCAGATAGTTCATGTCAATTCAAGAGAACATTTCTTTTATGATCACCTCTTTATGACAATGGGGTTTGATAGTAAAGAGGTTGATTATATAAAAAAATCATATCACAGGCATTTTTTCGAGTAAATCCCTTTCAGCGTTCTATTTAGGATGAAAAACCGGGGCCGGGTTGCTATAATAGGCCATTCTGATAAAAGAGGCCTAAGCATGTTTTCCTTTGAAATACTGAACAGAGACAGTGAAACGGGCGCAAGGGCAGGTCTGATCACGACCCCTCACGGCACCATAGAGACACCGGCATTTCTCCCCCTTATGACCAAAGGGGCTCCCAAACTCTTCACCGTAAGCGAGCTTGAGGAGATGGGCGTGCAAATCCTCATGGCGAACACCTTTCATCTCTTTTTAAGGCCGGGCATGGAGGTTATCGAGGAAATCGGGGGGCTGCACCAATTCATCGGATGGAAGGGGCCGGTGATGACCGATTCGGGAGGATTCCAGATCTTCAGCATGAATCACGGCCAGCTCTTTCAGGAGGTCAAGGCAAGGAGAAATGTCAGCGGGGAGAAAGAAAGAACAGCCGGTGTGATAAAGAGAGATAACGACGGTGTCGATTTTAAATCGTATCTTGACGGCTTAATCCACCGGTTGACGCCGGAGAGGGTCATTGATGTGCAAAAAATCCTGGGGTCGGACATCATGGTGGTTCTCGATGAGTGCACCCCTTTTCAAAGCGATTATGATGAGACCAAAAAGGCCGTGGAAAGAACGCACCTCTGGGCAGAGAAAGGAATGAACCACTACAGGAAGACTGTCGATGCAAAAAAGCAGGCTCTCTTCGGGGTCATACAGGGGGGGGTGTTTCAGGACTTGAGGGAGGAGAGTTCCGAATATATGACCGGTCTTGACTTTGACGGATACTGTATCGGCGGGTGTCTGGGAGATGATAAGGAAAGAGCCTTTGAAATCGTCGACTGGGTCCTGCCGTATCTTCCGGATGAAAAACCGAGACATCTTCTCGGTGCCGGGGAGCTTGATGACCTCTTTGAGGGGATCAAAAGAGGAATTGACCTTTTTGACTGCTCCTTCCCTTACCGGCTGGCCTCTTCGGGAACATTTCTGATAAAGAATAAAAAAGCAGGAGACAGGATACGTATTACCAACAGGGCATTTCTGAAGGATAAGAGACCCGTGGACGAGACATGCGGCTGTTATACCTGTAGGAATTTTCCAAGAGGCTATCTCCACCATCTTTTTAAGGCCAGAGAGATACTCGGTTATCATCTCGCAGCCATTCATAACCTGACAGTTATCATAAACCGGGTAAAAGGGTTTCGTCAGAAGATTTTAGAAGGCAGGTTTTAGGCTCCGGTTGACTTTCCCCCTGTTTTCTAATAAAATACAAGAGCTCATTATCTTAAAGAGGAGCTTCTTATGGACCTCGATCTTATTAAGGAACTGGCAGATAAAAACGAGAACAAAATACTGTTGATCATTCTCGACGGCCTGGGCGGCCTTCCAAAAGAGGGCGGAAAAGAGACGGAACTGGAAGCGGCCAAAACGCCAAACCTCGACCTGCTGGCAGAGAGATCAAGTTGCGGGCTCATCGATCCCGTGGCTCCGGGCATCACTCCCGGAAGCGGACCGGGGCATCTTGGAGTGTTCGGCTATGACCCCCTGCAACACCTCATCGAACGGGGTGCGCTCTCATGTGCCGGGGTTAATTTCCCCATGGAAGAGGGAGATGTGGGGATCAGGATAAATTTTGCCACAAAAAAGGACGGTAAGATAATTGACAGAAGAGCGGGCAGGATGCCGACGGAGCAATGCGCAAAACTCTGTCTCCTTCTGGAAGAGAAGATATCTATTAAGAACGTCAAGATATTTATAAAACCGGAGAGGGATTACAGGGCTGCGGGTATTATCCGCTCAGAGGAGCTTTCCGATGCGGTTTCTGATACTGACCCGCAAAAGACAGGCGTGCCGTCTCTGGAAGCCAAGGCTGTTGACGGGACAAAAAAGGCTGTAAAAACGGCCAGAATTGTCAACGAAGTCATTCGACTTGCCGAAGAGATATTAAAAGACCGTTATCCGGCGAATACGCTGCTGATGAGGGGGTTTTCTCTGAAACCCAAGATCCCGAAGATGCAGAAGATTTACGGCCTGAACCCTCTGGCCATTGCTGTCTACCCCATGTACAAAGGCCTTGCACGTCTTATCGGTATGCATATTATCGATGGGATCGAGGATGTCAGGTCGGAGTTCAATGTCCTGAAAGAAAATTTTGATAAATACGATTTCTTCTTTTTTCATATCAAGCCCACAGACAGTGCCGGAGAGGACGGGAAATTCGATGAAAAGGTCAGAGTGCTGGAAGAGGTCGATTCTTATATCCCTATGATTGATTTCGACAGATACGGTGCCGTTGCCGTAACGGGAGACCACTCCACGCCGTCTTTGCTCAAGGCGCACAGCTGGCATTCCGTTCCCTTCATGCTCTATTCAAAGACATGCCGTCCTGACAGGGTGACGCGGTTTTCTGAGAATGACTGCGCGCTCGGGAACCTGGGAAGGATGCGCGGTATGGAACTGATGCCGCTTCTCATGGCCCATGCCCAGAAATTGAAGAAATACGGGGCTTGATCCCTTTTCTGATACGTCCATCTTCTTCACGTTTCATAAGGAGTGAGATTTATGGAGTTTAAACGGCTTGGAAAGAGCGGGCTTTCTGTTCCTGCTGTTATTTTCGGGGCATGGGCGATAGGAGGCTGGCTCTGGGGAAAATCAGACGATAAGGAAGCAGTAAAGGCTATTCAGAAGTCCATAGAACTCGGATGCACCTGTATTGATACCGCACCGATTTACGGTTTTGGCCACAGCGAAGAAGTCGTCGGTAAAGCGGTCAAAGGAAAACGGGACAAGGTGCTTATTGCAACCAAATGCGGGCTCAGGTGGGACTGCGGGGACGGGGAGTTCTTTTTCGATACAAAGGACAACAGCGGTAAAGATGTGAAGGTTTACCGTAATTTAAAAAAAGATTCACTGTTTAAGGAATGTGATGCAAGCCTGAAACGGCTGGGCACGGATGTGATCGATCTTTACCAGTGCCACTGGTCTGACAGCACGACCCCTCTTGATGAAACAATGGAGGCGCTCCTCTCTCTAAAGGAGCAGGGAAAGATCAGGGCAATCGGCGTGAGCAATTTTACACCCGACATGATAGAGACCTGCCTTGAGTCGGGCGATATTGCAAGCGACCAGCCCAAATACAGCCTTCTCTTCAGGGATATTGAAAATGATATCCTTCCCTTTTGCCAGAAACATGATGTCGGCCTGATCGTATACGGCCCCATCGGCCAGGGGCTTCTGACCGGAAAGGTCACGCTGGACCGCAAATTTGCCGAAGATGATTTTCGCACAGGCCAGCCCTGGTTTCAGCCGAAAAACCTCAAACGGATTCTCGATACGCTGGAAAAGATTGAACCGATCGCAAAGGAGCACGGCAAAACCCTGGCCCAGCTTGCCATCAACTGGGTTATCTCTGAACCGGGAATTACCAGCGCCATCGTGGGTGCGCGCACACCAGAACAGGTTATCGAAAATATCGGTGCCGTCGATTTTAAACTGGGTGAAGATGAAAGACGGTTGATGAGAGAGTGTTTTGAAGAGCTTGGAGAAGCGGAGGAGGAATAAAATTCCTCCCCCTTGTTTTCTTTAATTACACTTTCAGGGTTTTCTTCATCATCTTGAGGATATTAGGAGAAAAGACAGGGTATTTTTCCAGCCATTCAATCCGTTCTTTGTTCAGTTTCTTGACCATCTCTTCTCTGACAGCGGGAGCATAGGCCTTTAACGGGTTGAATTTATCCATATCGAAAACCTTGCCCTTTTCGTTGGTCACGCCGCCGGTAAGTACCCTTGTTCCGAAGTCAGGATAGTCTTCCCACTCGGCTGTTCCTCTGAATATGGCCCGTGTGATGTATCCGATACCCGGCTTCCACGGTCTTTCAGGAGGCTTTGTGATCTTTAACGGGTTTTTCGGGTTTCTGATTTCACCGACACCGCCGGTATTCATGAGGAAGCATCTGACCTTATGCTGGTATTTCTTAACAAATTCGTAGAACATGTTCCCTTCATCCCCTTCGTCGCCGACAATAAAAGGGTTTGTTCCGACGATTCTGAGCGACTGCCCTGCCTTGGCCGGGTCACCTGAGCTGGTTTCGATAGACTCACCCAGCATAAAGGCGGCGGCCGCCTGTTCGGGCGTCAATTCCTGGATAATCGGAACAATGGTGTCTCTTCTCGTGTTGAAGAATATGAGAAGCCCGTCGAGTTCATCTGCCGGAGGCAGGTCGAGGCTCTTGTAACGCCTGCTTTTCGGAAAAGCACTGAGAGGCAGGATTCCCCTTCCGTTTGCACAGAGGTCCTCTTCAAGATACTGGATTCTCCCTTTGCTGTCGACATACATATTCTGTGCGACAAACTCCGGAGATTCTGTCAGCGGCCTCATCAGGAGGTCCTCATTATCGAGGTCGGTCTTGAGATAAAGGGCCATTTCTGTTCCCAGCACGGTCCCGTCTTTTACTTTCATGCCTACAAAATCGTCCTGAACAACAAGCGAGGCCTCTTTTTTATCATCGAGATAGTGAGGGTGACCGACAAGGGTTGTTTTCCCGGTTCCTGAAAGGCCGAGAACCAGAACACCGTATTGCTTGATATTTCCTGTCTTTCTGTCTCTTGCTTTGATGAGCTTGGAACCGGCATGGACTCCGAGAATCTTCTTCTTTTTCGCAAGATACATGGCCATTCTCAAGAAGCCCTTTTTGGCCTCTCCCATGTAATCGCTGCCGAGCCCGACCGTAACCCTGTCTTCCGGAAAGGCGTAGAATCTTCCGAAGGCGCCGGTATTAATATCGGGAACCAGAATGATGTTAATATTAGGCGCACCCGGCACAGGGTCGACATTCCGGCACATCTTTCCATACATATAAGGAATATGATGATAAACAGGGTTCTTTACGGTTACCAGAAGATTGCAGTTAAAGGTGAAGTCCTTGTCAGCACCGCTTCCCATGACCCTGTGGATAAAATCGGTGGGAAGCTCGTTGGCATGGCCTTTATACTTTTTCCCATCGACTGTTCCCCCGAAAACCCTTGCCATGTTCAGTTCCAGGTCTTTCTGGGTCTCCTTCTGTTCCGGTGTGTTCCCGACCTTTTGTGCATTAGGGCTTCCCAGAACAATAGAATATTTTGCGGAGCGGTTTCTTACCCTGGTATCCCAGTTGATCCCGTGCCATTCATTCATCTGACCTGTCAGCATGGCGACTTTGCCAAGAAGGGGGCCAGTGTATTCCGTAACATTTGTCCCGACATGCTTCGATCTTTCAACCAGTCTTTCAACCTTCTTTAAAACCTGTTTGTAATCTCCCATACTCAATCCTCATCTTGTGGTTAAAAAAAAATTAAAAACAATGAGTAAAAAGGCCGAATATTTATTTAGTAAAGCTTAAATTACTACTATACATTTTTCGGCTTGTCAAGAAATTAGTTCATTTGCATCGAAACCTTGATTGCTGTTGACAAGAAGAAAAGCTTCTATATAATGGCGTTTCCTGCTTTTTATGGTCATGGCTGTTATGATAGAAATTAAGTCCGGGGGGTGTATGAAGTTTCATGAACTGATAGAGAAATATTCGAACCCCATCCTGATTTCCGGGCTTCTCATAGGAGCAGCCACCGATGCCTTTTCCCGACATGATTTTTTAATCCGTTATATCCTTATGTTTATGATGTTTTTGTCCTTTCTCAAAATTGATTTCAAGAGGATTATCCATTATTGTAAAAGGCCCTGGATGATTGCCACCATTTCCATAGTTCAGATGTTTCTCTTCCCCGCGCTTTTTTACCTGGTTTTAAGCCGGTTTGTAAGCGGGGAGCTGGCTGTTGTGGTTCTCCTGCTCTTCTCTCTCCCTTCGGCGATTCTGTCCCCAGTTCTCACAGGTATGTTCAAAGGGGAAGTGAACCTTTCCGTTGTTCTTGTTGTTGTAAATTATATCATCGCTGTATTCAGCATCCCTTTTTTGTTTTATGTTCTGGTGGGGAAGGAGCTATCGCTCAATCTGAACCTGATGGCATACAGCCTTTTTGAGATGATTATCATCCCTATGGTTCTTGCTGCGGTCGTCCTTTATAAATTCGATGAGAAAGTGAGAAAGATCGATCCCTATTTCAATTCGATCAGCATTATCTGTGTTTTCTTTATCATCATCTTTGCCCTGAGCCCCCAACATGAATATATTTTCAACAATCTCTTAAAATGTCTGAATATTCTTGTTTTTCAGTTTTTTATCTTTGCTTCTCTTTTTATTTTCTATTGGCTTCCCTTGAGGCTTGAAAAAGATGAGAGAAGGACGGTGACCATAACGAAGTGCTTTATGAACAATATGCTGGGGATCGTTCTTGCCGTGGAATTCTTCGGTCCGTTCGACACGCTTTTCATGGCGCTTACCGAGATTATGTGGGTTCTGATGTTCGTGGTTTCGAAGAAGATTTACGCCTGAGGGTCCCGTTCGCTTTTTCAGAGGGGCAAAATAGGGCGGTTGAAGTGTTTTTTCTTGACATAAATTTATTGTTGAAGAATATTAAGGAATAAAGGAAATTATCAGGGGGGAGAATCAGGCATGGAAAGATTGAGGAATGAGTCGCTGGCCCTGGCAAAGAGCCAGACTGTTTCATCTCTGGCTACTGTTGAAGACGGCAAGCCATGGGGAAGGGTGATGGCCCACGCTCAGGTGGATGACGATTTCAGTATCTGGTATGCTACGTTTTCATTTTCACACAAGGTCCGGCAGCTTAAGAAGAACAATGAGATTTGTGTTACGATGAATGAGGAAGGCAAGGATATTCGTATTTTCGGGAAAGCGGAGATATTAGAGGATACCCCGACAAAGCACAAAATGTGGAAAGATATATGGTCACGATACTTCAAAGAAGGAAAAGACGATCCCACATATGTTCTGATAAAGGTGAATGCCGAGAGGGTGGAGTACAGAGATTTCGATAGATACGGAATCATGCCGGTAGAAGTGAAGTTCTAAGGAAACAAAACAGTTTTCTTTAAAAAGAGTAACCGAGCGTAATTACCCAGATATCTCCGTTTCCTGTCCGGTCAGAGTAAAAGGCTATCTTGCTTCCGTCCGGACTCCAGTTCGGGCTCCAGTCTGTCCAGTGATTTGTTGTCAGCTGTTGTTTGTTCTCTCCATTTGCGTCCATAATCCAGATTTCAAAATTTCCCGAACGGTTTGAAAAGAAGGCGATCTTGCTTCCGTCCGGGCTCCAGTCCGGAGCAAAGTCGTCAAAGATGCTTGTGGTTAACTGAATGAAAGCGCCTGTTTTCAAGTCTTTAGCCCAGATGTCCATGTTCCCTGCCCTTTTCGAATGGAAGACAATTTTACGGCCGTCGGGACTGAAATCCGGGGCGCCGTCATTGGCCGGGTGTTTTGTTATCCGGGTTTGATTCTTTCCGTCTTTGTCCATGATCCAGACATCCGGATTGCCTGAGCGCTGTGAGACAAAGGCGACCTTTTCTCCGTCACGGCTCCATGAAGGAAATATGTCGGTCGACGGGTCAATGGTGAGCTGCTGCCGGTTTTTTCCGTCGCTATCCATAGCCCAGATATCGTAATTGCCCGCCCGGTTCGAATAAAAGAGTATCCGGGTGGCATCCGGATTAAAGGATGGGTTGGCCTCGACAGTCGGTTCGGAGGTGATCTGAACCTTGTTCTTTCCGTCGCTGTCCATCATCCAGATATCAATATCAGAATAGACGCGCGAGTCATAGATGATCCTTTTTCCGTCGGGATGCCAGATGGGTCTCTCTTCTGAAGAGGGTGTGTCGGTGAGCTGCTTGATACTGAGCACCCTGGTTCCCGTCTCAAACGCCAGATTTTCTTTCGGGATTATCAAAAGAAAACCGAGTGCAAGTACGGTTATCAGTTTTTTTAAGAATCCTGTTTCCATGTTATATAAACCGGTGAGTTTTCAAAAAGAACAGAGACCGGGCTCCTTTCCGCAAAGGGCCGGAGTTCTTTCTTTAAGCCCTTGTTGATCCATTGAGTTGTGGCAATGAGGGTATTAAACGTAGGGATTTTGTTCTGGTAAACGGCCAGCCAGACAATGTCGGCGTTGTTCTCTTTTCTTATTTTTGAGGTGACATCTCTGATGATCTCTATCATCGTGTCTTGGGTAAGGTCTTTCTTGATATAGACCTTTGCGGAGAATTTACCGACCTGTCCGTGGCTGAAATCCTGAACCGAGAGAATCTGATAAGATGCTCCCTCATTTTCCTCTTTGCCGCAGCCAAGAAAAAGAAGCAGAAGAAGGGGGCACAGTATCAGCAGTCTTAATGACGGAGAAAATAGTATTATTTTCATACTCAATATTAAATGGGAAAAAGAGGATGATGTCAATCATTAAACGAACTAAGGCTTAAGTGCCTTAGCTCGTTAATAGTCATATGCTTAATGTCCTTTTCTTGCTTGTCCAAGAAAGGTAACCAAAGAAGGACACCCCACTGCTTTTTTTAACGGCATTTTTCTGCATTCGTTCGGCGAGGAAGGCAACTCGCTTTGCTCAGACAGCCTACCTCTTTTCCCTCATTCGCTCAAAAAATACCTAAAAATCAGAATGGGGAGAGGAAAAGAGCAAATTAAGCTATGTGGAACTAAGTCAAGTAGTAATTGACATTTGCTGTGAAGTGTGATGAAATTTGTTTGTAAATTTAAGGGATTATCGTAAATGATGCAGTTTGTTTAATGATTGTTAGATGCATAAACATTGAGTGAAAGAAGAACGGTGACGATTCTCTTAACAGGTGCAGGATTCTCCAAGTGGGCTGCCGATTTGCCATTGGCAAGAGACCTCTTTGATTTTGCGATTAAACCCTTCGGTGTCAGGGAGGCTAAGAAACTCGCCACGGTACGAGACTTCAAGATATCATGGGATAAGACGCATCCATCCGGTCCTGCCGAAGCTTTCATTGATTTCGCATTGTGCCAGGGGAGCAAAATCGGGAAACTCGTGATTTGGTACGTCGTTAGACGCTTGTCGGATCCCTACATTTGGGAGGAGTTTCACTCCGGTAGGTGGCGTCGGCACGTCCTCATGTTTGACGAGCTTCGTAAGAATGACAAGCCGGGCGTGCAAAAAACAAGGGGATTCTTAGTTGGCGTGCTTGGCATGTTGTTGGATGGTATCGTCACAACCAATTACGATATCCTTGTGGAATACGCTTTGGGGACTACTGGTTTCAACTACGGCATTCCGGGAGAACAGCTGTTTGGACGTGGTCCATATCCACTCTCACACTTATTGCATCCAGTAGTGTTGACTGGAGCTGTTTCACTTGCAAAGGTTCATGGGAGTATTTCGTGGGACGCAACAAATCATTACACTGACGGCCGAAGAGGTATGACGGGAAACGCCCTGATCCTCGCTCCAGTTCCGAAGAAGAAACCTCCGCCTGAACTCAATACGCAATGGGACTTGGCAGGCAAACTCTTTCGCAGAGCCTCGAGCGTTGTTGTCTTCGGCTTTGCATTCAATCAGTATGATTCGGAGTTTCTGAACCACCTTCGAAGCGAAAGCACATCCGTGAAGCATGTTCTGTTGATAGACATTAGGCCAAACGAGAGAAGTGCAAGAGACATCTGGCCAAGAGCGACAATAGAAACTCTTCCCCCTCCTCCGGAATCGGAGCCGGATATTCGGAAATGGCTCAGGATGTCTGCGTGACAGAAAGGATGCCAATGCGCCTTCTACATTGCACTAACCATAATAGGCACAACGACTATTTTCTGATTTTTTTAAGAGCCCCCTTTACGAGGTTTCAGGTCGAGGGTTAAGTGAGCGAGGGAAAAGGAAGCAGCCTGTTTGAGGCCAGAGGCCGAGTTCTGCTTCGCCGAAGCGAGCAAGCCTGAGACCGCCCGGAAAACTCGTTGGGGTATCCTTTTTTTGGTTACCTTTTTTATCCTTCGGACAAATGAATCGTTGATTCATTTTGGACAGGCAAAAAAGGTAATGGAATATTATCTTTTTTTGAATATACTTTATAAGAAAAAGGAAACATGAATGTTTCCAAAAAACCCAGCCAGCATTCTTATTATAAAAACCGGCGCAATCGGAGACACGATTCTTTTTCTGCCGGCCCTTGAGGCTGTCCGCCAAAAATTCCCTAAAGCCTTTGTCGAAATCATGGGACATGAGGAAAGGCTTTCTCTGTTGAAAGAAAACGGTTATGCGGACAGCATTGTCTCCATTGAGAGCAAGAACCTCCATTCCCTTTTTATTAAAAATGCCCGGCCTTCTGAGAGCCTTTTAAAATATCTTCGCCGCTTTGACCTGATATTTACCTTTGTAAAGGATGAAACGGTTTTTGTTGACAATATCAGAAAATTCTCAAAGGGGCAGATCGTTCAGATTCCTCCTTTTCCGGAAGAGAGAGGTGAACATGTTGTCGACTATCTCCTGAATGCTCTTAAGGGATATGGTATTGAGCCGAAAAATCGTATTCCGAAGCTATTCGCAGGGGCGGATGCAAAAAAATCGGCTGTCGATTTTCTGCAAAAACATTCCATCGAACCCGGCAGCCCTGTCATGGCTATTCATCCGGGAAGCGGCGGTAAAACAAAGAACTGGCCTCTGGAAAGGTTTTTCGAGATCGGCGTATGGCTGAAGCAAAAGTGCGGAGCAAGGATTCTTTTGATTATCGGCCCTGCCGAAGAAGCAGTGGAGAAAACGATCCTGGATACCATGAACGTTTTGAATCCTGTTGTCGCAAAAAATCTCTCTCTTGAGGTTTTATCCGGATTGCTGGTTTTCTGCCAATGTTTTATCGGGAATGATTCAGGGATTACGCATATGGCAGCAGCGCTCGGCATCCCCACTGTTGCCCTTTTCGGGCCGAGCGATCCTCACGTCTGGGGGCCCCGCGGAGAAAACGCGGTGATTCTTAAGTCCTCTGATTCTTGCGGCCGGGGAAAGGGTTTTATGGATGGGATAACCATGGAAAGGGTGAAAAGAGAGATTGATCAATTGGTTTAAAGGGATGCAGATAAAAAAATAGGGGTTTGTATAAGAAAAAAGCTTATAAAAACCCCTATTTGTGGAGTCATTTCATTTTTTATCGATAAATGGGTTGATTATCTCCCATTTCCTCTCTTGGAGGCCTTCAGCGGGTTGACCTTATGTTTGTCAGTGGCAATCTCTTTCTTAACGTGTGTTGCCAGGTTGCATGCTCCGTAGGCCCATTTTGCAGAGGGTTCGGGAAATGATGCGCAGAATTTTTCGGCAGAAAATTCTATGATGTTCTTACAGCCTTCGCACTGTTCCACGACAGGATGACAGGAACCACCGTTAAAGGAACAGCCGCTTTTCTTCATGAAGAGACAGGAGTTCCCCTCTTTTACGGTTTGACAGTCCATTGGAATCACCTCCTTTTTTGTTTTTTTGAAAAGGGCCAAGCCCTTGTTAAATTCAAAACCTTCAAAATATAGTTTATGGCGAAGTAAAAATCAAGGGAAAATTAAAAAAAAGTGCATTTTTTATGATATTGACCCTCTTATCGTCAAAAAATGCTGTGGCTTAATGATTAAATAGGTTTGTTAGCCTGTTTTCCTCTTGAGAGAATGAGGTTAATGCTTTTTTTCATAAGTTCCCTGAGAAAGGGGTGGTCGGCCGGCAGTACGCTCTTTTTTTCGATCGCAAGCGCCGCGGCAAGCGTTAAGCGGGCTTCTTCCTCCATCTTCAGTTTAAGAAGAATATAGGCCATTTCTTCCAGCCTTTCCCTGTAAACGGAAGCCCTTTCATCGTTGAAATATTTTTCTGTAGACCCTTTAATAAGCTCTTCCAACTTCTCTTTCTTTTGCTCTTCTGTTAAGGTTATCAGACCCGGTGTTTGATCTTCGAAAGAATCGATGTATGGTTTGATTTCGGCCGGTTCGAGAAACCACCCTTTAAACTCCTTTATCAGGTGAAGTTTTTCTGTTTGACCCGCGAGCTTAAGGATATCCTCAAAATTATTCTCAGAGTATTCCTTGTAAATCAATGGTTTGATGTTTTCGGCCTTTTTGGGTTTGATGATATTTTTCCAGTAAAGGTAATCGTCGGGAGGGTTTCCTCCTTTTTTAATCATCAGCTCCCGGCTTTTTTCAAAGAGGAACTGGCAATATTCTGCCGGGGCCTCGACAATAGCGAAGTTTCCCCCCTCTTTTTCAGAGTACGCTTTAAAGTAATTTTTAAATTCCTTTTTGCTCATCTCCCCCCAGTAAAAATCGAGAATTCCTTTTAAATCGCTCAGGACCCCGTATGCCATATTGACACCGCGCGGGAAAACGGGGGATGTGATCCATACGAGCCGGCTTCCGGTGCAGTCGATAGCGCTCAGATATCCCTCCCATTTTGAGTCTGTTGAGACCGGAGGAGGGGCCCAGACATTCTTTTTCTGTTCGGGTTCTTCCGTTTTCATCCCCTTTGATTTGAGCTTAAAAAGAGCACGTTTTACTTTCTTTTTCTGTTCTTTTTCGGCACTATTTTCCATCATGCTGTTAAGCAGTTTTACTGTGTCCGGGCTTTCAATATCTGAAATCAGGTCGATAATCATGGCGTCAAGCTCGGTTTTGCATCCAATAAGCAAAGAGATAATTGGCAGGGATTCTTCTTGATAGTCTGAAATAAACTGGAAAAGGAAATTCTCCTGAACCAGGGTATCGAGCTGGGAAAAACAGTCTTTTATTATTGCGAAGCGGATTGTCAGCGATTCTGCAGGCTGTCCGATCATCTGCTTGATTTCTTCATAGATTTCCATTGCCGTGGGTAATGAAGCCTTGATCATCTCCCCCTGCGGGATTTCAATATCCTTCAATTCGTGAAATGCTGCCTGGAGAATATTTAGCCCGAGAGTTTGTTTGAGAATAGTATCTTTTAAGAACGAGGCATACTTGCCGTTATTGAGGTATGAAAAAACAGTAAAAATGGCCTTTTTATCTTCCTCTGTGCCTCTTTTGAACCGTTCCTTTAGAGCGGGATAGAGCTTGTCGTTCATGGTTTTTATGCTGTCGATAGAAAGAGACAGGTCTTCTTCTTTGCTTCCCGATTTTATCCGGGAAAGAAGAAGCTCCAGGGATTGGTTGATATCATTGTTTTCTTTGCTGCTATCTGTTCGATTTTCCTCGTTCATTTTCTTGCATATCCTCTGAGTAGACAGGTTTTGCTTCTTAATAGTAGTGGTGATGAAAAGATGGGGCGGGGAATATTATTCAACTGTTCCGTGTATCCTCAGTTCTACAAATTCCTCGGGAGTCCCGCACTGATAATAAGGATTATTGGCCTTTTCATGCCCGATGGTAGAGGTCGGTGTCTTTCCGTAGTTATGGCCCGGATAGACCACCGTTTCATCGGGAAGGGCTGCCAGCTTTTGAAGGCTTTGATAAAGGGCGTTTGGATCGCTCTCAGTAAAGTCAGCTCTTCCGCAGTATCCGACAAACAGGGTATCGCCTGTAATGACTTTTCCCTGTGTATAGAGACAGATACCGCCGGGGGTATGACCCGGAGTATGGATGACCTTGAAAGACTCTTTACCTATTTCAATATTTTTACCGTCTTCGACCTCGACAACAAAGAGGGAGCCGGACTGCTTAATCGAATGGCTCTCTTTTGCATGGACATAGATCCTGGCATTTGTTGCTTCGACGACCTCGGGCAGTCCCTCTGTATGATCGCCGTGGGTATGGGTCAGGACAACACTCTTTATTTTTAATCCGGCTTTTTTTGTGATGTTTAATATTTTATTGGCTTCCCTGCTCGGGTCGATAATGGCCGCTTCCCCTGTTTTTTTGCATGCGGCAATATAAGTAAAGTTTTGATTCTCCCCTACCTCGACTTGCTTTAAGAACATTCTCGTCTCCATTGTTTCGAAAATTAGAAATATCACTTTGTTAAAGCATAGAACTAAACATATTATGCGAAAAATTTCAATACATTTCTTTAAAAATTTAATAACTGATTATTTTTCTGTCAAATAATAATTTGCAGGAAAAAAAGAAGGCCCTTTTGGCTGTGCAGGAAGCCTGGATTTCAGCCAATCTCAGACAAACAAAACATTATAATATTCAATGAGATAGAATAAAAGCTGAATATTTTAATAAATTATTACTGCACCTCTAAAGTCAGAGCGGATTATGCCGATAAATAATATAAACAGGGAAAAATCGATATCATTTGAATCGGAGAGTAAAAATGAGAAACATATCTACTGTCAGTATCAGAAGAAGGGAATATATGAAAGACGTAAAGCATTTCTGCTTTTTATGCATTATGATTATTCTGATACTGATTTTTGCCGGGTGTGCTACGGCCAACAACTATGATTATAAAGGGGCGGCCGCAGACAAAACCCCCTATGATTACAAATATAAAAAGGTTCAAAAATACCTGCTGGAAGCCTCCAGATTTCAATATGAAGAGGACAGAACCTCTGAAGCGCAGCAAAATTCCGGTTTAAGTGTTAAAGGAATCAGAGACAGCTTAAAAGGGACAGATGCCGATTACTGGCAGCTTCCTGCCGAGACGGAAATGAGGGGCAAGGGGGACTGTGAGGACAAGGCGATATGGCTTTATACGAAATTGATAGAGGACGGTTTTACTGATATCAGGCTGGTCATCGGCAAATACAGGGAGTCGAGGGCCAGTTTTCATGCCTGGGTTGTCTGGTATCCGGGAGACAGGGTCTATATCCTCGACCCGACAAAAAACAAGGGGATCTGGCGGGCAATCGATTACCCGGCAGGCTATTACAAGCCGTATTACTCCTTTTACAAGGATAAAAGGTGGCATCATAAAGTAACAGCACTTGTGAAGTAAAACCCTGTAGTTCTTTTCTTTTTCTCTTAACTTCTCCATTAAATATCAAAAAATACCCTCGATCTGCTTTTAATTATCTGAAGGTTCCGAATGAGATCAGAGTCCTGTCTCTTTAATATTTAAAAAAATTGAGATATAGTATTGACAAAATTTTCAAATGCTATATATGTATATTTTCGCTCATTTGCAGACGCACCGGAAAAAGTAGCCGTTGTGAGTTCTGTTGAGGGGGAAGTTTTTGTTAAGGGCGAGGCAGTGAAATCCTCTGGAGAATGGATAAAGCTGAAAAAAGAAACGAAGGCAAAGAAACAGCCAGTCCGTCGCGGTAGGAAATACTAGTCCGTTTCAGCAGGAAATAATAGAGGAAATCGTTGATTTTATTTGACAAAACGTTTTTTTTACTTGACAAGCCATAAGAAATCTTTCAAGATAGCGGATAAACTTTATAATTTAAAATTTTTTCAGGAGTTATCAATGAAAAGGGAAAAAATAAACACTCTTTCTTTTATTGTTTCAGTATTTCTTGCTGTTGCTTTTTGTCTTGTTCCGCTGTCAGCTTCTGCCGAGCAGCCTGCGAAAATAGCAACAGTGAGCCAGTTTGAGGGGGAGGTTTTTGTCAAAAGCAAGACGATGAAACCGGTCGGAGAATGGGTGAAATTAAAGAAAGACGTACAGGTCGCTTATACCCTGTATAGCGGGGATGAGTTGAAAACCGGAAAAGGAACAGCCGAGATAAAATTCGAAGATGAAAGTATTGTTCAGCTTACCGAAAAAACGAGTATCACAATAGATGAGGGGATGAAAAGGAGAAAAATATTCGGTATCTTGAGCGAGGCGTATCTGAGCAGGACAATAAAGTTGGCTTTCGGGAGTATCTGGGCGGATATAAAGCCGAACAAGGAGAAGAAAACAGATTTCGAGTCTCCAACAATCGTTGCAGGAGTTAAGGGAACGACCCTTTCATTTCGTTTTGACCCGGCAACAGGCCAGGTAACTATCAGGAGCGGCAAGGGTGATATCTTAGACGTTACTGATATCAATGGAACGACCCGGATGACCTTTCAGGATGGACAGGTCGATGTCAAGGTTGATCCCAGTACCGGCCAGGTGAGCTTTAAATCGGTATCAGGAAACCATACGGTGGTAACACAGGACGGATCCCAGGCAAACATTGTTGCCGGCGCGGAAGTGGGTATCAAGCATGATGAAGCTACCGGGTCCTCTAACTATGAGGCCAAAGCCGGGGATGTCAATGTGCAAAGCCCCGACGGCACAAAGGCTGAGCTGAAAGCCGGGAATAGCGTGGAGGTTAAGGTTGATCCTGCAACAGGAAGCACAAACTATACATCAGTAACCGGGGATATTACGGTAACCGACAATACAGGCCAGAGCGTTGTTGTAGGATCCGGGCAAAGTGCAAATGCCCAGGGGACCGCTCCAGGTGCTGCGCCTCCAACAAAAGAAGCACCGACTAAAGATGAAGCGGTGATAACGATAACCCCGACCGATGAAGGGGGGCAGGATGTCCGGCTGGATACAAGTGACGAGGGGACGGCAAGTCCGGCACAGTAACGATAAAAAAAGTGATAAATTATCTTGTATTCCTTGATTAATGGGGTTATAATTGATTGAGAAAAAATAGAATTGATTTAAAATAGAGATTGGGAGATTTTACAGATTAACGTATCGAGGCATCAGGTAGTAGGAACAGGATTCTAAAACTCAAAAGGGATGCTATTATGTTAAAGAAAATAATGACAGGGAAGTCAGGTTGGATTGGTTGTATGATACTAATATTTCTTTTTCTTCTGGTAAGTTTGCCTGCTCATTCTCAGCAAAAGGAAGAAGAAAAGCCTGCAATTAGGATCGGTCAGCTTGAGATACATCCCACCCTGACAGTTGAGGGTATCTTTGACGATAATATATACCTGACAAACGGTGGCGAGATAGATGATTTTATCACAATAACGTCTCCGGGCTTTGTCGCTCTCTATCCATTTGGAAATCATTCCATAGATATAGGCTATATTGCCGACCTTGCCGCTTTTTCCGACAATACAGATGAAAATTACCAGAACCACCTTGCCAATATCGGTGCGACACTTGATTTTGCTTTTCTCTATGCAGATCTAAGGAATGTCTACAACGATACGACAGACACCTCGTCAAGCGCGGAGCAGGCCAACCTGGACCCGAGAACCAGAAATGTTAACAATACCACTACAGCTAAAGTCGGCTACAGGATATCGGAAAAAACAAAGGCCGAGTTCAACTTTTCATACTATACGATCTATTACGACAAAGCGAGCAATGCCCACATCGAGAGGGACGAGGCGAAATACGGGGGGGATTTCTACTATAAAATTTTGCCGAAGACCTCGGTTGTTTTAGGATTTGTTCACAGCGTCAACCAGTTCAAGCAGCTGGCCAAGACCGACCCGCAGGACGATTCCACGGCTTATGAATATAATATCGGTCTCAGCTTTGACCCGGATGCGAAACTTACCGGTGAGGTCAGAGTCGGTTATGAGAACAGGGATTTTGAGATCGTTGATGATACGGACAACTTTGTTGCCTCTGCAGGGTTGACCTGGTTCGCAACCCCTAAATTCACAGGACGGCTTATCGGTGCTCGAACCTTAGAAAACTCTTCTTCCGGGGCAGATGAATATATCAAGTCCAATGTGATTTCTGTCGGAGCCACGAACTATTTTACGGACAGGCTTTACGGGTCGTTCGACCTCACCTACTCTTTTGATGACTATAACACTGACAGAGAGGACGAGCTCTTAACAGAGGTTGTAGAGGCGGGTTATGACCTGACCGAATATTTGAAGGCCTATGTCAAGTATGAAAGAAAGGACAACGATTCGACATTAAATACGAATGACTATAATGACTATGAAGACAACAGGCTTACCGTAGGAGGGTCCTTTACTTATTAACAGGCCTCATGTTTTCGGTTGTTGTTTCTAATTACAATCATATGCAATAATAACATGCCGCACATTCAATTATTTAATACAGATAATGTTAAGGATAAAAAAGATATTTTATTTTTCCCGAATACTTTCTGTTAGTATCCCTCTCTTACTGATTTTTATTCTCTTTAATCCCTTATTTGTTAATTCCCAGGAAAAAGAATATACAGTTGCCGGGAAGGACGTTCTGGATGTTACTGTCTATGAAGAAGAGGATCTTTCAAAAACTTTGAGGGTTACTGAAGACGGTTTTATCACCTTTCCCCTTCTGGGACAGGTGAGGGTCGGTGGTTTGACCACTACCCAGATCGAAAAGAAAATGGAAAAACTGCTCAAAAAAGATTACCTTGTCAATCCCCAGGTTGCGGTGATGGTCAAGGAATTTGCCAGCCGGAAGGTCTTTGTTTTGGGAGCCGTGAAGAACCCGGGTTCCTATAAACTGGTCGGCAGAACGACCATTCTCGAGCTCATATCTCAGGCCGGCGGTGTCAATATAGAAGCAAGCGGTAAGAATCTGATCCTCCTGCGGCCTGAACCGGAAATAGAAGGGAAGGAAAGAGAAATTATCACAAGGACCATCAATCTGGATGAACTTCTCAAAAGCGGAAATACGTCGTTAAATCTTGTTGTCCAGAACAGGGATACGATCTATATACCGAGAGCTGATACAGTATTCGTTTTTGGTGAGGTAAAGAACCCCGGGCCGGTCAAGCTGGAAAAAGACATGACCGTTGTCGAGGCGATCTCCAAAGCAGGTGGGTTCACAAGGCTGGCCGCAAAGAACAGGACACGGGTTGTGAGGGTTATTGAGGGAAAAGAGACGAAAATCAGGGTGAAAATGGACGATATCACTAAGGGTGACCAAAAAGAAAACCTTACCCTGAAACCCGAGGATATCATCGTTATCCCGGAACGCTATTTTTAACAGCTATGCAAGAGAATTAAAGAATGATACATGACGAGCTTGAAAGGGAGATACATCTTAAAGATTATCTCAGGGTCATCAGTAAAAGAAGGTGGACCATCCTTGCTGTTTTTTTGATCGTGGTTGTTATGGTTACCATCTATTCTTTTAAAATGAAGCCTATATACAGGGCCACGACAAAGGTTCTCATAGAAAAAGAGAATCCGAAGGTCGTTTCTTTCGAAGAAGTCATGACCCTTGACAGGGCGGCAACAGACTATTATCAGACCCAGTATAAGATGATGCAGAGCCGTTCCCTTGCGAACAAGGTTATTAAAAAACTGAACCTGAAGAACAATCCCGATTTTTCACCCCAGGAAAAAAAAGGTTTCAGTATCAGAGGCCTTTTATCTTCTGCTGTAAAGGGGATTTTGAATCTCTTTAAAAGCGAGGAACAGAAGTACCTCAAAAGCGAGGAACAGAAGTACCTCGAATCTGCGGACCTGAAAGAGTCAAAAGAAGAATCAATGCTTGTCGACCGTTTCCTTGCCGGTCTTAGGATCGATCCGATACGGAACAGCCGTTTGGTCGACATGAGTTATGAAGGGCATCATCCGGTTCTCATAACGAAGATTACCAATGCTATATCAGAAGCCTACATTGAGAAAAACCTGGAGGTGAAGTATTTTGCCTCGAGCGAGGCAAAGCAGTGGCTTGACAAACAGATAAAGGATCAGAAAAAAAAGCTGGAAGAATCCCAGATGGCCCTGCAGCGATATAAGGAAAAAAACAAGATCGTCTCTATTGGAGGAAGAGAAGACATTGTTGTGCAGAGGCTTACAGAACTGAGTTCGGATGCAACCAGGGTCGAGGCAGAGAGGATAGAAAAAGAAACACTCTATACAGAATTAAAAAGGTATGCCAACCAGCCGGAGAAGATCGAAACGCTTCCCGTGATTATTAATAATCCTCTGATTCAGGATTTAAAAGCAGACTATGTGAAGCTGCAGCGTGAGTTGTCGGATCTGTCGAAGAGGTATAAGCCCAAACACCCGAAGATGATACGCCTTAAATCCGAGATGAGGGTTTTGTACAGCAAACTTGTTCAGGAGATTAAAAAGCTGGCCAGCAGCATTGAAACGGAATACCGTATCCTTCTTTCCAAGGAAAGAACCTTAAAAAAGGCCTTTGAAGACCAGAAGGGTCATGCGTTGAATCTCGACGAGAAAGCCATTCGATACGGAATCCTTAAGAGGGAAGTCGATACGGACAAAGAAATTTATAACACCCTTCTCAGCCGGTTTAAAGAGACATCTCTCACAAGAGAGCTCACGGCCGGGAATATCAGGATTGTGGACCGTGCCGAGGTTCCGAGGTTTCCAGTCAAACCGAAAAAGAAGCTCAATATTTTATTGGCAATGATCGTGGGCCTGAGCATGGGTACGGGACTGGCTTTCTTCTTTGAATACCTCGATCATACGATCAGCAGTCCTGATGATATTGAAGATTATCTCAGAATTCCTTATCTGGGAGGCATTGAGCGGTTCTCGGAAACGCTTCCGGACGGGATAGAAAAGGAGCTGTTTACCCTTTATGATCCAAAATCAACCCTTACCGAAGCCATGAAGAGTATCAGAACGAACGTGACGATGATGCGTGATGGAGGTTTGCAGAGAACAATCCTTATTACAAGCATTGTTCCTAGAGAAGGAAAGTCGACGATTTCAGCGAACCTGGCCATTGTTCTGGCGCAGACTAAGAAAAGCGTTTTGTTAATTGACACTGATATACGAAAGCCGAGAATTCATACGATTTTTGATTTGCAGCCTTCACCGGGCTTAAGCGATATTCTGCAGAACAAAACGACCGAAGCGGTTATCCAGCATTCGCCAGTTGAAAATCTCAAGATAATGACCAGCGGGAATGTCTCTGACAACCCCTCAGAGCTTCTCGGTTCGAAAAAAATGTGGTTGCTGATGGAAGTCCTCAAGAAAAAATATGATTATGTTCTGATCGACTCACCGTCGATTATGGTGGTGACCGATCCGGTGATTCTGGCAAAAAATACCGATGATATTCTGATTGTTATTAAAAAAGGAGAAATTGCCCGGGATGTTGTAAGAAGGACCATCGGGCAGCTGGCTCTTGCCGACCAGGGTAACAACAATTCTGTCAAAGAAAAAGCCCTTCTCTATAACCGGGTCAATATTGATTTTTCATCAAAGATTCTCGGAGCTGTCCTGAATCAGATAGACTATAAGAGAGACAGCTATTATTACCACTACAACAGATACTACAAAGATTACTATTCTGATAAGAGAGCCTGAGGTTTTCGAAAAAAGATTATCTCAAACCGATGAATGGTTTGGGATATTTTTTTCTCTGTAACTTACGGGGCGAAGCTGTGTCAGGTCATCTTAAAAAGCTACAACACCAACTTCCTTTCCTTTAATGATAATATCTTTTTGTAACAAAATCATAGAATCAGGCCTTATCTTTTTACTCGTCTTTACACCTCTGGCCTTCGGAACGGTCCATACAGGGCCCATTACCATTATGGAGTTTGTTGTTCTGCTTCTCTTTCTGGTCTGGATGTTTAAGATGTTGCTTGGAGGTGATGAGGAGAGTTTTAGAAAAAACCAAGAGGATAACTCGCGGCCTTCATGCTTTCCGTTCAACCTGAAAGATAATATCCTGTTTTGGCCTGTTCTTTTTTTTCTGGTTCTTATTATCTTTCAGCTTTTGCCCCTTCCCCCAAAGATTTTGAAGGTTATATCTCCTGAGACTTATAATATTTATGCACAATATCTTCCTTTTGAGTGGCCTCATTCTTCTGAGGGCTTTTTCTCAAACTGGAAGGCACTGAGTGTTTATCCCTATGCCACAAAAACAGGTTTTTTCAAGGTCCTCACCTATGCGATTATCTTCTTTTTGATTATTGATAATATAAAGACAAAAAAACAGATAGACCGCTTTGTAAAGGTCATTATGTTTATGGGTTTTTCCCTGGCCCTTTTCGGAATTATCCAGAAGCTTACATGGAACGAAGGAATATACTGGTTCTGGAAGTCAAAATACGGCGGGGCTCCGTTCGGTCCCTATATAAATAGAAATCACTTTGCCGGATACATGGAGATGGCGGCTGCTTTGACGTTTGGCTTCTTGATTTCTAAGCTGTACGGATACAGGGCATCTTCCCAGTATAGGAGTTTTTCAAAAAAGATTGCAGAATATGAAAAGGTTATTGCCAAGACAGGTCTTTTGATCTTTATTAGTGTTATTATGATCTCAGCGCTTTTTTTATCGCTTTCAAGAGGATGGATAATAAGCTTTTTAATATCAATGGTTTTTTTTGGCCTTGGACTGAATTTTATAAAAAGGAAAGAAAGCGAAAGAGAAGGAAAGAAAAGAGTCTGGATATTTCTAACTATTTTGTTTCTGTTAATAGTTTCTCTGGACTGGTTGGGAATAGACCAGGTAACAAAAAGATTTGATACATTTAGAGATATATCTATAGACTCATCGTATAAGGAAAGGTTGGGATTATGGAGAGACACCTTGAAAACTTCAAAAGATTTTCCTGCTCTGGGAACAGGGCTTGATACCTTTTCTTATATCTACCCAAAATATAAAACAGTGGACGTGCAATTAAGATTTTTATACCCGGAAAATGACTATGTTCAGCTGCTGTCAGAGACAGGGGTGCTGGGGTTTACTACTGCCCTATCATTTTTAGGGTTATTTTTCGTTAAGGTTTTAAAAAGATGGAATGAGAGACATGATCTTTATGTGAAAGGGGTTGTGCTTGGTGGACTTGTCGGCGTGGTCGCTCTGCTCAACCACAGCTTTACCGACTTCAACCTTCACATTCCGGCAAATGCCGTGCTTTTTACTGTTATTATTGCGTTGACAGTTAACCTGGTAAATGCAAAGAGAGAAGTTAAAGGTTAAAAGCACTATGAAATCCTCCGGTAAATATATCATTTTTGCTGTTTTGCTTTTAATAGTTTCCTGGTGCAGTATATCTTTAGTCAGGCAGTGGAAGGCAGAAAAATATTCAGCAAAAGCCGGGGTTCTTAAACAATACTTTGCCGGGTTTTCCATTTATCCGGCCAGAGAGGTCTCTCGCTCTCTTTCTTTCTATAACAAATCGATTGCTCTTTATCCTGTTAAATCAGAATACTACTATAATCTGGCCAAGTATTATGAGGACAGGAGTTTTGAGCAGGGTATTTCTGAAAAAGAAAGGGCCAGGTGGTTTCAAAAAGAAAAAGACGAGCTGATAAAAGCCATAAAGCTTGAGCCTGTCAATGCGGTTTACCATCTCACGCTGGGGTGGGTCTGTTATCAGCTTTTTATTTATGAAAAGGATTTAGAGTATAAGAAGAAGGCAAAAAAAGAATTTGAGCTGGCTTCAGAGCTTTATCCCAGCAAAATAAAGATCCAGAACTATGTACGGACATATCTGTCACTATTAGAATAATCGCTTAACTTTATTATGAAACCCAACCGAATAAACATATTCTTTTTCATTCTCATTTCAAGCCTTATTGTCTTTCCTCAAACGCTACTTGCAGATTTTCCGAACCTCGTTCCCAACTCGGGCTTTGAAAAGGATAATGATAAAAATGGTTTTCCTGATGTTTGGCAACTAAAAGGTAATAAAAATGATTTCAGCATTCATGGAAAAGGCTATAAAAGCAAAAGAGCTCTTACAATACATGGTAAAGGTAGAGCTAATATTAAAGTGAAAAATATACAGCAAAACAAATTCCATCTTTTATCAATGATGATTGGTAGAAGCGGATGGAGAGATGGGGAATATCCAACCATAAAGATTTTTGATAAAGAGTTCTATCTGAACGAGCTTTCTACCTGGGGTAAATGGCAGAGGTATAGCTGGGTTGTTCATTCAAAAGATTTTCAGGAAACAGAGGTTGTTTTATCCAATCCTGGCATAACACATAAGCTCTGGTTTGATGATATTTATCTGACTGAATTCAACGTAAAGACCAGACATCCTGAAAACGGAGCAATGTTTAAAGATAAATTTCCGACATTAGAATGGACCATGCCTGATAATGAAAGAGTTTTTGATATTAAAATAGAGCTTTCTCAGAAAAAAGATTTTCAAGAAAAAAAGATTGTCAGGACATACAGCCCTCTTGGGAATAAACACTTATTAGAAGAGAATCTGAAAACAGGATTCTGGTACTGGAGATTAAAAGTTTACAAAAACAGAGTTCAAATTGCCGAGTCAAATACAGGATATTTTCAAATCGCAAACAATTTAAAAGCCAGATCAATTTACCAGCCAATCCAACCGCGACGTAATTATTCATATAACGATTTTTTCCCTATCGGTATTTACTCTGCAACAATAGAAAGTTTTTCAGAGCTTAAGGGAGTCGGCTTTAACAGCGTCCAGACATATAATCGGGACCAAAAATATCTGGAGAAGTTTATTACAGAGGCTGAAAAGCATGGTTTGAAGACCATGGCTTATATTCCTTCCGGCGGCGATCTGGATTCTTTCTTTAAGAAGATTGATAAAGATTCACCTATTCTTGCCTGGTATCTTGCAGACGAGCCGGAATTAAGGGCTACTTCTCCAAAGAGCTTGTGGAAATTAAAACAATCTATAAAAGAAAAGGACCCGCTTCATCCAACATCCCTTGTTATATTACGCTCAAAGAGGGTTGCAGACTATGCCCCGGCAACCGATATTGTTATGGTCGATCCTTATCCTATTCCGAGGCTACCGCTAACATGGCTTTCTGATTCAATTGATGAAGCAAGAAAGGAAGCTTTTAACGAGAAACCCGTCTGGGCTGTTGTGCAGGCATTTAACTGGAAGGTTTTTCCTTCTGGCGGGGAGAAGTTTGAATGGGGCAGGGAGCCTACGTATGATGAGATGAAATGTCTTACTTATCTTTCTGTTGTGCATGGTGCCAGAGGGGTATTCTATTTTTGTTTTCAGGGAGGAGAATACCATATTAAAAACCATCCTGAACTCTGGGCAAATATCAAAAACATAGTAAATGAGTTGAATCAAATATATCCTTTATTGTTAGCTCCTGACACTAAAAACATTCCAATATCCATTGATAGTCCGGATATTCACTATTCTTTAAAAAAAGTAGATAAAAATTTACAAACAAAAACAAATGGCATCATAAAAAAAGGATACTACTTGATTGCTGTAAATGGAACCAACAAGCCTGTAAAGGCCATTATTAAAAATTTAGTATTTCAAAATGACCAAATAAATGTTTTGTTTGAAAATAGGATTCTTAAAAAAAAGAATCAAGAATTAGCAGATACGTTTAAACCCTATGAAGTTCATATATATAACTTGTAAATAGTCGAATAAGAATTTTTAATGAAAAAAGTTGTAAGATGAAAATTGCGATTTTAGGTTCTGGGGGATTTTTGGGTTCAGGACTATGTAATGTTTTACGAGAGAAATTCGATGTTCAGGAAATCACCAGGTCTAATTATATTAGTAGAAAAGGAGAAGAATTTGATGTTTTCATAAATGCCAACGGCAACAGCAGGCGCCATTGGGCCAATAATAATGTTATAGAAGATTTTGATGCTTCTACAGTTTCAGTTTATAGAACTTTTTTAGATTTTAGAAGCAGGCTTTATATTTATATTTCTTCAGCCGATGTTTATGTTGACCACAGTGATGTTAAAAAAACAAAAGAAGATACGGTAATTGATTCTACGAAATTATGTCCTTATGGGTTTCATAAATACCTTTCAGAATTAATTGTAAAGAAGTTTAGCAGAAGATATCTTATTCTTCGCTGTTCAGCTTTGATTGGGCAAAATATAAGGAAGGGACCGGTTAAAGATATTTTAGATAATAAACCACTATTTATTTCATTAGACTCAAGGTTGCAATTTATAAGCACCTCTGAAGTTGGAAAAATAGTAATAAGATTAATAAAAAATGATATTGCCAATGAAATATTTAATGTGGGTGGAATAGGGACACTTACAATAAGCAGTCTGGAAAAGATACTTGATAAGGAACTTCATGTTCACGAGACAGCAGAAAAACAGGTCTACGAGTTAAATGTTAACAAGTTAAATAAAATTTTTCCTGTCAAGAGGTCGGAAGAATATATAAAAGAGTTTTTAACGCTAACAAGGGGAGCTTAAATGAAGGAATGGACAAATCCATACAATCCTTTCAATTCGATGAAAGCGCTTGTATGGAGAGAACATCTGGAAGGAATAGTTAAACAGGAATTTTTGCCTCCGGTAACTGTGGATACAGACCCTACAAATTTATGTAACTATAACTGTATATGGTGTAACGCCTATGACTATAGAACTCAGGGCAAGCACACGCTTCCGGAAGACCATTTGCTTAAGCTGGCTGACTTTTATAAAGAATGGGGAGCTTATTCAACATGTGTGGCCGGCGGTGGCGAACCTCTCCTTAATCCTGGGCTTAATGCTTTTTTGGAGCGGCTTCACAAGAACGGAGTACAGCCGGGCCTGATAACGAACGGTTCCGTGATGACTGATGAGCATATCGATACCATAGCAAGAACCTGCAGGTGGTGCGGATTTTCAATGGATGCAGGCTCGTCCGAGACTTATGCAGAAGTAAAGGGCATTAACGATAAAAAATATTTCAAAAGGGTCGTTGAAAATATAGAGAAATTAACCAGGAAGGTTAAAGAGCTGGGGACGAACTGTGACGTTGCCTATAAATTTCTTCTTCACCCTCTGAATGCCCTGGAAATATTTAAGGCTGCCGAACTTGCTAAATCAATAGGTATAAAAGATTTTCATCTGAGGCCCGTAGGCTGGGACAATCTTAGTATCACTAAAGATAAAGAGCGTATATCTTTTAATAATCTTTTGGATAAGATCAACAAACAGATAGAAGCATCTATGAGTATTGAAAACGAACATTTTCATTTTTACGGTATTCGGCATAAATTTAACCCTAATTTGAAAAGAAAAGTTAATTTTTCCCGCTGTTGGGCCCCGCCTCTGTTGGCCACCTTTGGGGCAGATGGCAAATGTCATCTTTGTTTCGATTTGCGTGGATGCAAAGATCTTGTTATGTGTGATCATTATCCGGACCCCAGAGAAGTATTAAAGTTTTGGAATTCCCAGGCTCACAAAGATATGATGTCAAAAATAGATCCGAAAGCCTGTCCCAGATGCACTTTTGGTCCTTACAATGAAATCATTGAGCAGGTTTTTATAAAAGACAGTATGTGCCGGTATTTCCCATAAATAGAAAATATGCAATTAGCCGTTAAGCTTGGAAATAGCAAAGAACTGGAACTTCTCAAAAACTACAGGGGAGGCATCAGATTTTTTGAGCTGCCAGCGGAACTCCTGACAGAAAAACATCTGGTTAGAGAACTCTTGGATCGGGGTTTTAGTTTTAATGTGCATGGCGCGGCTATGTATCATGAGAACAATGCAGACAAATTTATTAAGCAATCTTTTTATTCGTTGGATTTGTGTAAAGAATTAGGCTGTAATAATTTCATCCTTCACGGACTTGTAGGAAAAAGCGGAATAATATCTTCAAAGAATGGTAATTTACATGATAAAACATTCAGAGCTCTACAGAGAATAAGTGAATATGCAGTAGATCTGGAAATCAGTTGTTTTTTAGAGAATGGTTGTTACGTGAATTCAGCATTAAAAAAGTTTTATGAATATCCATCAGACTCGTTGTCTCATCTTTATTTAGCTGAAAGCCTTAATATGAGAATAGTTCTGGATATTGGTCATGCAGCTCTCTCAGCAAGATGGTTTGGAAAGGATTTGGAAGAGTTTCTTTCGCCTTATCTGGAAAGCTTGAAGATAATATCTATTATACACATATCAGATAACTCTCTTCTTGATGATGACCATACTGCTGTTGGAGAGGGGCAGTCTGACATACATATGATTCGGAAAGTTATTGAATTTTGGCCTGATGCTATTATGACTGTAGAAAATTATCCGCAGGATATTTATAAAAGTCTTGTTTGGCTGGTCGCTCGATCAAAAAATGAATATAAAAAAACTGACATAGAAGATTTATGCAGAGCTATGAAATGGGATTTCAATAAGAACTGTATTGAGTATGATAAACAGCATTAAAAACATTTTAAGAGGATGTCCTCTAACTTATAAACTTGGAACGAAATATCGCTCCTGGGAACAGAGCAGAAAAATTGAAAAAGAGCAGGCATATTATGAACAAAAAGCAAACGAGCTTGGGGTATCAAGAGATTTTTCAATTGAAAAAGTAAAAAACCAGCTTAAAGAAAAGCTATCAAAAAGAAATATCTTTTCTCAAAAGAAATCTAAAGAAGAGTTACATATTGTTTATGCTTCGCGGCCAATACCATGGGATGCTCAAAACATTGTTCCCGCTCTTAAGCAATTTGCTGATGTTACAACATATTATTATTCAGAATATGGCTTTGGTGTGAAGGAAGAAGCTTGGCTTGGTATTCGAGATAAAATGAACGAGCATTTTGTTGATTTTATAAAAAATCTGCATAAGCAGAAACCTATAGACCTTATTTTGGCTTATTTTTCAGGTTATAGGGTAAGTCCTAATATTATAGAAACCATTAATAACATGAGGATTGCAACCTCATCGTTTCACTTAGATGACCGGTTGAGCTTTAAAGGTAGCTTTGAAAAAGGAAGATGGTCTGGTCCAATAGATGTCTGCAAATCATATGATATCAATCTTACACAGGCCCCAGAATCTTTAATTAAATACCGTGTTGAAGGGGGCATAGTTATGCTCTGGCCCCTTGCCGCCAATCAGGAATTATTTTACCCCCGAGATATTCCTTTTCAGTATGATGTATCTTTTGTCGGCTCAGCTCACGGCAACAGAAAACCTTTTATGAATTATCTTCGAAATAAAGGAATAAATGTTGAAACATTCGGTAATGGCTGGCCAAATGGTTTTGTTTCCAATGAGAAAGTTCCTGAGATATTTTCTTCATCAAGAATCAATTTAAATTTTGGGGATATAGGTTTTACCGACTATCAATGTGGTAAATGCCGCGATTTTGAAATCCCCATGTCCGGCGGGTTGATGCTGACGAGTCACAATGAGCACCTGTCTAAATATTTTAAATTGGATGAAGAAGTGTTTACCTTCAGGAAC
>Ga0233431_1000081_pt1 | contig 218090 bp, 173 predicted proteins | sample SI_118_April2016_FD_179867 | JGI IMG/M metagenome (GOLD analysis project Ga0233431, IMG submission 179867) | Seawater microbial communities from Saanich Inlet, British Columbia, Canada - SI_118_April2016_200_MG | ecosystem: Environmental > Aquatic > Marine > Inlet | place: Canada: British... | reverse complement strand
TATCGTCGGTGGATTGGGATGCGGGGCTGGGTGTGTTTGCCAGCCTGTCGGTATCGGGATCGGTAGATGGATCGACCTTTGTCCTGGAGACGTTCGACGGATCGCTGCCGTCGGTCGAGTCCGGGTCATTAGTGGCGGACGTGGTGGCGACGGAAATGGTGTTCGAGACATTGCCGTCGGATGCGAATGCGGTCAACGGGGATGTGGTGAGTGGTCGCGTGTTCGCAACGCAGCCGGCGGTGGAAGCACGGGACGATGCGGGGCTGCGAGACGTGGACTACGAGACGGGGAGCGTCGGCGTGCGCGTGTCGTCGGGCGATGTCGCACTGTCGGGAATATCATCGGTGGGTTGGGATGCGGGGCTGGGTGTGTTTGCAGACTTGTCGGCATCGGGATCGGTAGATGGATCGACCTTTGTCCTGGAGGCGTTCGATGGATCGCTGTCGTCGGTCGAGTCCGGGTCATTAGTGGCGGACGTGGTGGCGACGGAAATGGTGTTCGAGACATTGCCGTCGGATGAGGATGCGGTCAACGGGGATGTGGTCAACGGACGCGTGTTCGCAACGCAGCCGGTGGTGGAAGCACAGGACGACGCGGGTCTGCGGGACGTGGACTACGAGACGGGGAGCGTCGGCGTGCGCGTGTCGTCGGGCGATGTCGCACTGTCGGGAATATCATCGGTGGGTTGGGATGCGGGGCTGGGTGTGTTTGCAGACTTGTCGGTATCGGGATCGGTAGATGGATCGACCTTTGTTCTGGAGGCGTTCGACGGATCGCTGCCGTCGGTCGAGTCCGGGTCGCTGGTGGCAGACGTGGTGGCGACGGAAATGGTGTTCGAGACATTGCCGTCGGATGCGAATGCGGTCAACGGGGATGTGGTGAGTGGTCGCGAGTTTGCGGTCCAACCGGTGGTGGAAGCACGGGACGATGCGGGTCTGCGAGACGTGGATTTCGCCGATGCAGTGTCGCTGTCGGCGTCGGGAGAGCTGTCGGGACTGTCGACGGTTGCGGCGGTAGATGGGCAGGTGCAGTTCGCCGATCTGGGCTATCTGGCGTCTCTGGATGGGGAGTCGTTTCGGCTTTTCGTCGACGACGAACAGAGTGGCGCCGAGGGAGATCTGCCCGTCGCTGCAAGCGATGACTCGCTGGTTGCCGACGTGATCGCCACGCGCACGGTCTTCGTCCGTCAGCCGGACCATTTCGGTCTGGTGGAGGGCGTCATCATTCACGGACAGCCGTTCGACTTTCAGCCCATTCTCGAGGCACAGGACGAAGCGGGGAGACGCGATCGACATATCGACGGGGGAGAGGTGCGCCTCTCAGTGCATTCCGGAAATGCGGCGTTGAACGGAGGGAACACTGGAAGCTGGAGCTCTGGCCGAATCGATTTTGAGGGGCGTGGACTGGGGCTGGAAGTGACTGACGACGGCGAGCTGGTCCTTCTCAAAGCCGAGGATGGAAGGGGACTGGCGACAGGGCTGAGCGATTCGTTGACGGTGGATATCAGGGCGACCCGGTTGGTCTTTCTCCAGGGACCCGGGACCACGGGCACTGCGGGAAGTGAACTGGCCGCTTCCCAGATTCAGCTGGCGACCGTCCACCAGGACGGTCGGGTGGATCGAGAATTCGTCGACACCATCCTGCTGGACGCGGTGCTGACTGGAACCGATATCCCGGTGTCGGGGGGATTGCAGACGGTGCCGAGTTCTCCCCAGGTGCCGATCGACGGGGTGGTGACTTTCGATTCGGTCATCTACCCGGAGGCGGGTGACATCCAGCTGAGGGGCAGAGGGGTGGGGCTGGCGTCGGTTTTCAGCGATCCGATCCGCCTCACCGGCACGCTTGCGCTCGATACGCCTGCTTCACAGGTCGAAGATCAGTTGACATACGACCGCGGAATCGTCTCGGTAGGCGTCCCCCTGCTCGCTCTGGAGATGGAGGCGAGCGCAGAGGCGCTGGTTTTGCGGGAATTTCCCGTCACCCTGGAACTGGGAGGGGGAATGCGGGGTGCAGATATCGATTTTCTGCAGCTGTGGCGGGATCGGGGTGCACCGGGTGACCTGGACGGCGATGATCGTCTACTCGCCAGCGCTGAGGTGCGGGATTCGCTGGTGGTTTTCGCACTGCTCGACACGCTGCGGGGGGCCGAGGATTACCTGGTCACCTGGAACGGGGCGGTCCCTCTGGAGAATGGCTGGACGATTCGCGGCCGGGTCGGTCCCGGAGGAATAGTGGCCGGCAGCACGCAGGCACCGTCAGTTGCCGCAGTGCCTGTTGCCGGCAGTCCAATCATCGGTGTTCTGCACGAGGTCGGCAGCCTGGGGCTGCCCTGGAGGATCGCGCTGCGCGCGTCTGCGGATACGCTGACGGCCGATAGCCTCTCCCACGCGACGCTCACCGCCGTGCTGGTGGACATCTGGGATCAGCCGACCGTCTATGACACCAGCTCGGTCGTCAATTTTGCGACTCTGAAGGGAGCGGCCCTGATCGACGGGCCGGTCTCGGTGCAGGTGGAGAGCGGCCGGGCAGAGACTCGCCTGCTGGCTGGCACAGTTCCGGGGAACGTGCGGATTGAGGCCAGCGTACCGGGGCTGATCGCCGATACGCTGGAGATCGTTTTGCGCGCCGGGACGGTAGACCGGATAGAGCTGAGTGCGGATCCGTCCGCCGTGCATCTGGAGCGGGAAGATCGGGTCGTTCTGAACGGTAACCTGCGGGATGAGAGGGGGAATGTCGTGGTGCACGGCATGCCGCCGGTGCGCCTGGAATTATCGGGGTCGGGCCGCTTCGTCGATGCCTCTTCCGAACGGATTATTGAAATCGACGCGAAAGAAGGAGCCTTTCAGGTCGCTATTCAGGCAACCGAACCGGGCACGCTCTTCGTCGAGGCTTCCGTGGGGCGCGTCGATGCGCTACTGGAGATCCCGGTTATCAGCACGCAACCGCCCCGTATCGTCCTAACCGCGGACATGCTCGCCATACCGGCCAGCGGGGCGCGCTCCGCCCGACTTACGGCATCCCTCGTGGATCGCCGGGATCAGCTCATGGCGGGAGACGATAGCACGCAAGTCCGCTTCTCTATCGCCAGCGGTCACGGACTGTTCAGCGCGCCGTCTGCGGTCGTCACCGTAAGCCAGGGGCGCGCCGGCATCGATCTCCAGGGACTGGGAGTGGCCGGGCCGATCGTCGTCCGCGCCGAGGGAGAGGGGTTGAAGGAGAATGAATTGGAGGGGGATGAACTGCTAATCAACGCCAGAGCGGCGGCTCCACAGCGTCTGGATCTGGTGGTGCTTTCTCCCCGGCTGACGGCCGACGGTATTTCGACCACAGTCCTCTCCGCCGTGCTGCGCGATAGCCTGAGCAACGTCGTCGCCGACACGGCGATGGCGATCCGCTTTGCCGTTATCGCGGGGCAGGCGGAGATCATCGGTCCGCTGAGCGTGACCACCTCCGGTGGCATCGCTCGGACCACGCTGCGCTCTTCCATTCAGGCAGGGGAGGTGGAAGTCCAGGCATGGGCCGAGGGGTTGGTACCGGGGACGGCGAACGTCGGGCTGGTGGCCGGCTCTCCGGCCAAACTGGCGCTGCTGGCAGTACCGTCGGTGCTGCCGGCAAACAGCGACGCCAGCGCACAGCTCATCGCCATCGTCCAGGATGCACACGGCAACGAGGTGCATAGCGATTCCACTTCTCTGATCAGCTTTTCGGTCTCTGGAGGACCTGGCCAGATTGTCGAACCGGGGTTCGGCCGCGCCGTGGGAGGCCGGGCCCAGGGAACGCTGAAGATCGATGGACCACCCGGCAAGATCCTACTCTTCGCCGGGGCCACAGGGCTGGTGCCGGCGACTTTCGAGGTGGTGGTGCGCCAGGCTCAGGCGCCCCAGTTCAAGGAGCTTCCCACGCATCTGCAGCTGGAGGAGGAGGGGGCTGCACTGCGCCTGCCTCTGGGAACGCTGGTGGGAGATGCCGATTCGGCGGTCGAGGACCTCACCTTTCTCTTCGGGCCGGATTCGCTGCACTTTCACGTTGCTGTCGAAGAGGGAAAGTTGCTTCTCGATCCGCGCGTGCAGGACTACGCCGGCACGCAGATCCTCCACATCATCGTGCGCGATCCAACCGGCCTGGAGGCGCGCGGCCAGATCGAGGTTGAGATCCAGGCGGTCAACGACGCGCCGGTCATCACCTCCATCCCCGACAGTCTGGCGGTGGCCGATTCCGTCTATTCCTACCACCTTCAGGCGTTCGATCCGGATGGAGACAAACTGAATTTCAGGCTGGTCGAGGGGCCACAGGGGATGGGCTTCGATCGCATCCTGCAGCGTGCGGCCTGGCGGTCGCCGATTCCGGGCGTCTTCACCGTGCGCTTCGAGGTCGGCGATGGCCAGCTGACGGTGGAGCAGGTCTTCCGCCTCCACATCCTGACGATCGGCGGCGGAGTGACCATCATCTCTCAACCCGACAATCGCGCCTGGCGCGGTCAGCTCTACGTGTACCAGCCACTCTTGGACAATCCGGAGCAGCAGTCGGCATCCTTCCGCCTGGAGAGCGGGCCAAAAGGAATGCGGATCGATGGGCAGAGCGGGCTGATCACCTGGATTCCGGACAGCACCGCCTCTGTAGAGGTGGGGGTGGTGCTATCGGTGCACGGCGAATGGGGAGAGATCAGACAGCATTTTCAGCTGAAGGTGATCGACGGCAACGAGTTGCCCGAGATCTTCTCAACGCCCCCGGACACGGCCTGGGTCGATTCTCTCTACGTCTACCGGATGCAGGCGAGGGATGCCGAAGGAGATACCCTCGTCTTCCAGATCGTCAGCGGTCCGGAGGGGATGCGCATCAGCCCGATATCCGGGGTGGTTGCCTGGCAGCCGGATGTCGCCGCCGTCGGTCGCACGGAAATCGTGCTGGCCGTGTACGACGGCCAGCACACCGTCACGCAGATCTATCTGCTCCAGGTGCTGGCCGCTGTCGCTGCGAGTCCGCCGAAGATCGCGTCGCTCAAAGGGCTGGTGCTCGATCCGACTGGTGGCTACGTCGGTTTTCTACAGTTCGATCTGCTGGTAGCAGATGCGGATCACGACGTTGCGGAACTCTCGTGGGAACTCGAGCAGATGGCGGGGGATCCGGTGCGCATCGAATACGATCCCACCTCTCGAGAGGTGCGCTTTACGGCAGCTGTCGGCTTTCAGGAGGCACAGATCCGTCTCCAGGTGAGCGATCCGGACGGTCTGAGCGACGAGCGATTACTGAAACTCGGCCTGCCCACAGCGGCGGATTTCACCGGCGACACCGCTGTTGATCTGGACGATTTCTTCACCCTGGCCGATGCCTTTGGCACCAGCCCGGGCGCGGATAGCTGGAATGCCGCCGTCGACCTCAACGCGAATGGCCTGGTCGATTTCGACGATTTCTTTCTATTCGTCGATCACTACACTCGCAGCAACTAATCTCCCACGTCATAAAAAAAGGCGGCACCTTTCGGTGCCGCCCCAATAGCAGTCTTTCCCGGCGAATCAGCGCTCGAAATGGGCGAGAATTCTGGTGAGCGCCTCCTGGAGGTCGACCTTCGGGTCGTAGCCGACGGTTCTGCGGATTTTTTCCAGATTGGGAGCGCGATAGACCAGATCTTCGTAGGTGCCCTCTGGCCAGGCCTGTTCGTACGGGATGAACTTGATTTCGGATTGACTGTGCGACAGCTTTTTGATCTCGTGGGCCAGATCCTTGATGCTGATCTCGAAGTGCGAACCGAGGTTGAAGATTTCGCCCACCGCTCCGTCGGACATGGCCAGCGCGATCAGGCCGTCCAGCGCATCGTCGATATAGGTCCAGCAGCGGCGCTGTTCGCCGTCTCCGTAAACGGTGATCGGATGGCCGAGAAGCGCCTGCTTGACAAAGCGCGGCACCACCATGCCATAGTGTCCGGTCTGGCGTGGCCCGATCACGTTGAACGGCCTGACGATGACGCAGGGCAATCGCTTTTCCCTCCAGTAGGCCAGGGCGAACAGTTCGTCGACCGCCTTGGAGGTGGAGTAGTTCCAGCGGATGACCGTGGTCGGCCCCAGGATGCGATCGCTGTTCTCGGTAAACGGGATGTGGCCGTTTTTCTTGCCGTAGATCTCGGAGGTGGAGGCGAGGATGACCTTTTTCTTTTTCTCGTTGGCCAGTTCGAGGATGATTTCGGTGCCCCGGATGTTCGTCGTCAGCGACTGCAGGGGATTGTCGATGATCAGATCAACGCCGACGGCGGCCGCCAGGTGATAGATCAGGTCGCAGTCGGCGACAAGCTGACGCATGAGTTCCACGTTGAGCACGTCGTCGATGAGGATCGTGAAATTTTCGTCGTCTTCGAGATGCTGGATGTTGGTGATGCTGCCCGTGGAAAGGTTGTCGATGATGGCGACCTGGTCACCCATATGCAGGTGACGCTCCGCCAGGTGCGAGCCGATGAACCCCGCCCCCCCGGTGATCAGTACTTTCATATTTGGGTTCCCATTGATCTCTGGCGAACGGCCGATAAAGTGCAGACTCCGGCCTCTCGCCGCGAACTTCGCTTCAATCTGGCTGTGCGTCGATCAGATAATCCCTGCTCAGGTGATGGACGGTAACTGTCGACCAACCGGCCTTCTGGAGCAGACGCATCACAGTCGCTTCGTCGTAGAAATAGACGGGGCAACCGTTCATTTTCAGGCGCATCCAGCGAGTCGGTGAGCGCATCGTCCAGCGGATGGGAAAACTGAAGATGGCGCGCTCCCGGACAATGCCGCGCATCTTCTCGAGGAAGGTGCTCGGCTCCTCAATATAATCAAAAAAACCGATCCCCAAACAGATGTCGAAGTGATGGGGCTCACTCCAGGCCAAAAAATCGGCCTGTTCAAAGCTACAGCGGTCCGCCACGCCGTTCCCTTCCGCTGCCTGGTTGGAAAGGTTTATCATGGCCTGGGCGAGATCGAGACCGACCACCTCAGCCCCCCTGCGGGCGAATTCTATGGAGTAACGACCCGAACCGCAGCCGACATCGAGCACCTTTTTGCCGTCCAGGTCTCCGCAGAGTTCGATGGCGAGACGGAAGCGGTGGTGGATGACGCCACGGAAGAGGCGATCCACCATCCTCTGGGAGAGATTCTTGTCCTCTCTGTAGATGAGGTCGAAACGCTCTGCCGCGCCGTCGAAGTAGCGGCGGACTCTTTCGCTCACAGCTCTGCCTTTTCGCTCTCTGCCGCCGAATTTTCCAGCCCCAGCACCTGGCGCATGGTGGAAAAACGGAATTCTCGCAGCAGGCGCCTCAGGCGCTCCCGGGTGCCCGCCAGATTCCAGTAGTGGGTCAGGCTGATGCGCCGGGGCAGTGCGAGGCGCGGTTGGTCGAAATCCAGTTCCCAGGGATGGATGTAGAACACGGTCGCCCGTCCACCGGCGTTGATCCTCCGCAGACCGAGTCTGGTAAAAGTATAAGGAAATAAACGAAAATAGGCACCCCCGCCCAGGGGAATATTGCGCCCGAGGATACGACAGGTGGAGATGGGGAATTCCAGCAACCCGTCGCCGACCGGGTGGATCCAGCGCGGTGCGTCGGGGATGCCGTAGCGGTAGTTGTAGACCGGAAAGACGCTGGAATCGTAGGCGATGCCGCATGCACGCAGCACATCGAAGGCCCATTCCGCCTGGCGAGTGATGGAAAAATAGGGGGCGCGATGGCCCAGGATCGGCACGCCGAGGATGCGATCCAGGATTTCCAGAGAGCGGCTCAAATCGCGCCGAAAACCATCCTCACCGAGTCGGTAGACAAACTGGTGGCTGTAGCCGTGGGTGCCGATTTCGTGGCCGCGCGCGTGGATTTCGCGGATCAGTTCCGGATTGCGCTCGGCGGCGCTGCCGAGGACGAAGAAGGTGGCGTGGACATCTGCCTCCTCGAGCAGACCGAGCAGGCGGTCGGTGCCCACGCGCAGGCGGTCCTCATACCGATCCCACTGCGAAATATCGATCTCCAGTCCCTGATACCAATCTTCCAAATCGACCGTAAAGGCGTTGAGCGGGGCGGCGGGCGGGTGGCTCATCGGCTGCTTTCCCCGAGCGTCTGCTGCATCGACTCCAGCAGGCGCTGACTGCTCGGAGCGAGGGCATATTCCGCTTCCATCGAAGCTCTGCCCTTTTCGCCCATTGCGGTGCGCAGCTGCGGATTTTCGATCAGGCGAGCCAGATACTCTTCCCATTCTTCGGGGGTGGTGGCCCAGAAGCCGTTGACGTCGTGGCGGACGATCTGCCGGTTGATGCCCACCGGGCTGGTCACTACCGGCAGGCCCACGGCCATGTACTGGAGGAGCTTGTACCCTCCCTTGCCGCGGGTCCACGAATCGTCGGGAATGGGCATCAGGCCGATATCGAAGGACTGCAGCTCCCGCACTTCGGACTCCAATGCCCAGGGGCTGGCCTCCACGGAAATGCCCTGGATATCGACGGCGACGGCGCCGATGACGCGCAGCTGCAGACGGGGGAAGCGGGCGACCAAGCGCCGCAGGGGTTCCTCGATCAGATCCAGGTAGGGGAGAGTGGTGGCGCTGCCTATCCAGCCCAGGACCACCCTGTTGCCCTCCGCGTTCCGGGGGGCGGGGTGGTAGCGCTCGGTGTCGATCGGCCCGGTGATGGTGGTGACGGCCGGACAGTGGCGGGCGGCGAAATCGCCGGTGTACTCATTTTCCACGACGGCTCGATCGGCGAGCCGGAGCATGGCCGGCATGCCTTTGGTGTTGCGTCGCTGCTTCCAGGCGGCCAGCCAGTTGCGCTGGCGCACCTCGGTGGTGAAGATGGCGTCGTCGAAGTCGAAAAGGAGGGGGCGGCGGCGGCGTTTGAGCAGCCAGCGGACGGGCGGGGGCAGAATGACCTTCTGAATGAAGAGGAGGTCGAAGTCGCCGGCCTGACGACAGAGGCGCAGACCGCAGATCAGAGTGCGCCAGACGGCCCAGAGATAGTAGCGCAGCTTGCGCCAGCGGTTGCGGGTCACCAGGATCTGGGAGCCGCCAATCTCTCGATCGGGAAGGACGGTGATCACCCGGGATTCGATGCCGCGTCGCTCCAAAAAGGGCAGATACTGGAACACCCGCGTGCGGCTGCTGGCCGCCTGCACGCCGTACTGGGTCAGGAAGAGGACCTTCATGGTTACAGCCAGCGTCAGCAGACGTGTTGTTCAGCCGCCAACAGCGCGCTGCGGCGCTGCGGCTATCAGGCCGTGCTCGGCACGGAATTTCACGACGCAGCCTATGACCCTATCTTGCTGTTCTGTCGTCAGATGCGGGTAGAGAGGAATCGTCAGAATACGCTGCCATGCGGTCTCGGTAACCGGCAGGGAAGCCGGCTTATAAGGTTGGTAGATGGGCAACATATGATTGGGATAAAAGTGGACGCCCGATTCGATATCGTACTCGGCCAGATAGTCGCACAGATCATCGCGATCGTCCAGCTTGATGACCATGCAGTAACAGGCGTTCTGCCCATATTCCCTCTGGGCGAGGGGTTCGATGCCCTCTACTTCGGCAAAAGCGTCCCGATAGCGCTGCACTACCTGCCGGCGCATCTGGTTGGCTCGCTCCAACTTGTTCAACTGAACCAGACCGAGGGCGGCGGCGATGTCGTTCATACCGTATTTGAATCCCACTTCCTCTACGTCGTACTCCCAGGCGCGATTGGGGGAATCGGTGTTGAACCTCTCCCAGGTACCGCGCGAGATGCCCATCCAGCGCAGCTTGCGCACCCGTGCGGCCACCGCATCATCGTCGGTGACCAGCATGCCCCCGTCTCCCGTAGACAGGTTTTTCTTGGACTCGAAACTAAAGCAGCCTATATCTCCCAGACTGCCCAATTTCCGACCCCGATAGGTACCGCCGCAGGCCTGGGCCACGTCTTCGATCAGCTTCAAACCGCGCTGCCGGGCGATCGCCAGAATGGGATCCATGTCACATGGATGCCCCCCGTAGTGGACCACCACGATCGCTCTCGTGTCGGGGGTAATTCTCTTCTCGATCTCCCGAGGGTCGATGTTGAGGGTATCCGCCTCGATATCGCAAAAAACGGGCCGAGCACCGGCGTAGAGGATGGCGTGATTGCTGGCCACGAAGGTCATCGGGGTGGTGAGGACATCCCCCCCTTCTACGTCGTTCACCAGCAGAGCCAGATGCAGCGCGGCCGTGCACGAATTCAGGGCTATGGCGTGTTTGACGCCGATGTATTCGGCAAATCGCTGTTCGAACTCTTCGACTTTGCGACCGGGTCCTACCCAGCCTGTCTCCAAGGGCTCGCGCAGAGCCTCGTACTCCTCATCTTCGAACCAGGGTTTGAATATCTGAATGCGGTCTTCCACGCATTTTCTCCGTGAGTAGTCGTCTGTCAGGACTGATTTTGATCATCGGAAACCACTTGACTACGTAGATTTTCCGAAGGGTTCTGATCGCAATTCTGTCAAAACCAATTTTGACAGAACAGTAGTCGACCAGAGGTCATTCCAATGGAGACCAGTAAGACCGCTGGGCGAGGCTCTTCCAAAAAATCTGACGATAGGCCTGGAGGCGCTGCCGGGCTTCACTGCGGCGCGCCGGAAGAAAGAGAAACAGGAAACCCCATACGAGGGAGCGGAGCACCATCTCGACTGCGGTCAGCAGGCGCAGAAAATGCAGATGGCCCCGGCCGAAGTGCTTCTGAAAGAGGTAAAACAGGCTCCGCTGGGAGATGACGAGCATATTGCGGAGATTTTTCCGCGTGCTCTGTCCGCCCAGATGGAGAATTTGACTGAAAGGATGATAGAGGATCTTCCAGCCGGCCCGACGAATCCTCATGCAGAACTCGAGATCTTCGTAGAACATGAAGATGGCGGGGTCGAGGGGGCCGAGCTGCTCCACCACTTCTCTGCGGACCAGCAGACAGGCCCCGGTGATCCACCCAACTTCCCGAATTTCCGCATGGTCCCAGCGGCCAAATTTAAAGAACGGAAGTAGCTTGTGCAACAATAATTTATTGACAAATTCGCTCGCCAGACCAGGGGGCCGGCCGCACGAAAGCTGCAGGCCTCCGTCCGCGCCTACGAGGCGGGGGCCGGCGGCGCCGGCTTCGGGGTGGGAGGCGAGAAAATCGACCAGGCTGCCCAGCACTCCCGGCTCCACGCGGGTGTCGGAGTTGAGGAGGAGCAGATAGTCGCCCCGGGCGCGCTCGATCGCCAGGTTGTTGCCTCCGACAAAGCCCAGATTTTCGTCGCTGATGACCAGATGGACCTGGGGGAAGGTGGAGCGGACCATCTGGACGCTGTCGTCGGTCGAGGCGTTGTCGACTACCACGACTTCCCAGATAACGATCTGAGGATCGGCATAAATTGAATTTAAACAGTCTTTTAAGAGATTTTTTGTGTTCCAGTTGACGATGCAGATGGAGAGCTGGGGGCGATCGGCATTCGCGCTCATTTCAGGTTCCACTCTCGCAGGAGATTCAGCACCAGATCGCGCAGGGGTTCATCACCCCAGTAGAGGAGGAGGTTGACGAGCAGAGCGGCGGCCAGCATTCCACTGGTGCGCCGGGAGCAATTCCAGGCATCCCGGATGAAGGCGGCGGCAAAGAGCAGAAAGAACGGCTCCAGCGGCAGTCGGAAACGGGTGGAGCCGTAGAGCACGAAGGAGAAGATCAACAGGGAAATGCCCGCGAAGCTGCTGAGCAGCAGAAAGCCCTCCGTGCGTCCGTAGCGCCACAGTCCGACCAGGAAGAAGGGGAGGATCAGGACAAACCAGAAGTTGTACTCCGGGCGCAAAAAGTACCAGAAGCGCAGGAAGCGCTCTGCGGCCAGTTTCAGGTAGGTCCCGGGATGGGAGCGGATGAAGGATATGCCCTGGCGGAACCAGTATCGATCCCGCTCTGTCTCCGAGGGGATCTGGTGGAAAAAAGATTCCTCTATGCCCCAGCCGTGCTCCTGACGCCAGGCCGGTTCGGCCGCGTTGCTGCGGGAGAGGATAAAGCCGCCGTGGGTGGAGATCGGCACCCAGGCGCGATGGACCTGGTAGTTGCGCAGGGACCAGGGAAGGATGGTGCAGCAGACCGCCAGGGTCACCCAGAGGGTGCGGCGTAGGCTTTGAGGACCGCGGTGCCAGAAGGTGGCGAGGGCGAAGGCGGGCAGAAAGAGCAGGCCGACCGGCCGGGTCAGCGCGGCCAGTCCGATCGCCACACCTCCTGCGAGCAAAGAGCGTCTAGACATCCGGTCGGCGCCGGTCGCGTCCACCAAAAACCACGCACTCAGCACCAGCAGGAAGGTGAACCAGGTTTCGGTCATTACCTCGGCGCTGATGGTGACGAGGGGGCCGTAGACCGTGGCCAGCAGACCGGCGAGCAGGGCCGACTGAGGATGCAGGCGACGCGCCAGGTCGTAGACGAGGACGACAGTACCTGCGCCGATGATCGCCTGCACCAGTTGCACCGCCTGGTGGCTGTGACCCCACACGCCATAGACGAGGGCCAGAAAGAAGGGGTAGAACGGGGGGCGCCAGGAGCGCAGCTCGAAGCCGAACCAGTTGTCGCGCGCCACGAATCCATCGCCGCGGAGCAGATTGAGAGCGATTTCGTCGTAATCGGGGGTGTCCTGAGGAGGGATTTCATATCCCTGGAGGATGTAGACGAGGCGCGCTCCGAGAGCGGCGGCAAACAGAATCCAGGGCCACGGCCAGGGACGGGTCCACTCGAGCAGGCGCACCGTCATCTGTCACTCCGGCGCCGAGTGTCCAGCAAGTGGTCGAAGCAGTGGGCCAATTGACCGGTCAGCTGGCGGCGATGGAAGGGGTGGATGGAGGCGTCGTCGATTCGAGCGTGGAGGCGTCCGGCCACAAAGCGCGCGTAGAGGTCTTGCAGACTGCTGCAGATCGCCTGCGAATCGTCGGGAGGCGCGCAATAGCCGACCTGGAGTTGCTCGATCAGGCGCGCGACCATGCCCGGGCCAGTCAGCGCCAGGATCGGGCGTTGCATGGCCAGATACTCGTAGAACTTGCCCGGCACGTTGGAAGCCGGCCAGGGGCGGGGGTGGTCGACCAGCAGGAGAATATGAGCCCGTGTCTGAAAGGCGAGCGCCTGGGGACGCTCCTGCGGCCCTGCCAGTTCGACGATGCCCCGGTCGACCAGCGGGGTCGCTGCGTCCCGTTCCTCCGGACTCAGATGACCCACCAGCACCAGGCGCAGGCGTCCGGCCCAGGTGGGATCCAGGCGGAGCAGTTCGGTCAGGGCGGCGAAGAGGGGCAGCGGCGTGCGCTGCGGATGGCTGGCGGAGAAGGAGCCGGTGTGGACGAGGGTCAGCGGCTCTCCGGCGAGAGGGCGGGCCGAGGTATCGATATCGCCGAAGTCATCGGGATCGAAGCCGTTGGTGATCACGTGGATCTTATCCGCCGCCGCGGGATAGGTCCGACGCAGATATTCGGCGCTGATATCGGTGGCGGCGATAGAGACGTCGGCCGCTTCGACCACGGCTTCCTCCAACCGTCTCTCCAGCGCCAGGCGGTAGGGCATCTCCTCCAGCGCCGGGTCCAGCGGATCGTAGGTCCAGGCGTCGCGGAAGTCGGCGACCCAGGGGAGATTGGTGCGTCTCTTGAGCCACAGGCCCAGCAGATGGGCACTGGCCGGAGGAGAGGTGGAATAGAGGAGATGGGCGGGGCGGTCGCGCAGTGAGGAGAGGGCACAGCGCAGGGCAGCGGGCAGCCATGTCAGCTGGCCGTCGGGGATCAACGCGAAGCGGCGGAGCGTGCGCAGCAGACCGCCGAGAGCGCCCGGCTCGGTGCGCACGAAAGAGGCGGCCCCACCGGCGCGCACCTTCCGATTGAACAGCCGGCGGTAGAGACCGAGCGGCTCCCAGGCGCGCAGCACCTGTGTGGAAGAGGAGTCATCGACCGCATGTTCGCCGACCGCATATTCGCCGAATGCCGAAGTGGTCAGCACCCGGCTCTGGTAGCCGAATTCGGGCAGATAGCGCAGGAATTTGACCGTGCGCTCAATACCGGCCGAGCGGATGGGCGGATAGTGGTAGGCGATGAAAAAGGGGAGCCGCTGGGTGCCCGTTTTTGCGCTCCTGCAGAAGAGATAGCGCGGTCGGGGTGGAGAGCGCTGCCCGCGTGCGTCAGTCTCCGCCTTCTGTGTGCGCCAGGGACCGGTACGAATTTTTCAGGAAAAATGCCATATCCGGATCGAGCACCTCTTCCACCAGCTCGGCGTATTCCTCAAAGCCCAGCTCCCTTGCGTAGAGTGCCTGGAATAGGGTGGTGCTTCGGTCCGAAAGCAATCTATCCGTCCACAAAACCGCCTGTTGCATGCTCCCCTCCGTAGATCGAGTGTCATACTCTTTGTATCGGAGGAAAGGCGAAACCCTTTAAGATCTTTAATGCGGCGGCTCCTTCCCACAAAGGGGGACGAAGCGGAGGATGGACGATGGCCTCATCCCTTCGGGCTTCTCTGAATGTAACGGACGGACTGCAACCGTCAAGAATAATTGAGGGGCGAGGAGAGGTATCTGCGCACCAGATATATTCGGAATATATGTTGACTTATATCCCGTGAACCTTTTATTTTTTCTAGACTGTGGCGCCCGGGATGATTGAGTAGCAGGCGGATATGCCAACGGGCTGGAATTGCTGCAGTTCGGGCTGCGCGACGGCCGATGGCCTGTATCGGCAGCTCTCAGATTCTCAATGGAGACTAACTGATGACGTTAATGGATATACTTTCTGCCAAGTCGGTCATCGTCGATCTGAAGGGCGAGACCAAAGAGGAAATAATCGAAGAACTGGTCGATGCTCTGGAGGTCGGCGAGGTAATAACCAATCGAGACAAGGTGCTCCAGGCGGTGCTGGAGCGCGAAAAGATCATGAGCACGGGTATCGGCGATGGGATCGCCATCCCCCACGGGAAATCGGATGCCGTCGCCCGTCTGGCCGCCGCCCTGGGCACGCAGAAGAGAGGGGTCGACTTCGAGGCTCTCGACGGCGAGCCGGCGTACGTCTTTTTTCTTTTGGTATCTCCGGCCAACGTCTCCGGTCCGCACATCAAAGCGCTGGCCCGCATATCGCGATTGCTCAAGAACGACGATTTCAAGAAGAAGCTGATCGACGCCTCCTCCGCCGAGGATATCATGGCGGTCATAGAGAGCGAAGAACGGAACCACCCGCCATCCAACTGAAGCGCCATTCTGCAGGGCGGCTTCCGCTCCTCGGAACTTCTGTCTGAAGATCCATAGATATTGCATTTTCTCAATCCCGCCGCCCTCGTGGGCCTGGTGGCCGCCCTCATTCCGCTGGCGATCCACCTGCTGCATCGGGGGCGCACTCGACCCCTTCCCTTCAGCAATCTCCATTTTCTGCGCCGTCTCCACCACAGTCGCATGCGCCGGGTGCGTCTGCGTCAGTGGCTGGTGCTCCTGCTGCGGACGCTGATCATCGCCCTCATCATCTGCGCTTTTGCCCGACCGACCTACCAGGCCGGTAGCGGCTGGGGAGGACGCTCGGTGCCCGCGGCGGCCGTTTTGCTTCTCGATCTATCATATAGCACCGGTTTTCGCCTTGCGGGCGGCTCTCTCTTCGCCCAGCTACAGCGGCAGGCGCTGGAACTGCTCGGTCTCTTCGAGCGCCGCGACCAGGTGGCGGTCATTCCGTTCGCCAGTCGCCCCCACTCCCCGGAGGAGAGAGGGGAGGATTTTGAGCGTCTGGAAGAACGGCTTCGGGAACTGGCTCCGGGTGAGGAGGCCACGGAGTTGAAAAGTGCCCTGCAGGCGGGGGCGAGACATCTGGCCGAGCGGCTAGAAATGGATCGCGAACTCTTCTTGCTGACCGATCTGGCGCATTACAACTGGGACGCTCTGGAAGAATTGCGCTTCCTGCCGCTGGATGTGCGCGTGTACATCAGTGAACCAACCGCATTCGAACGCGGTAATATCCACATCGACGAAGTGCGTTCTCCGAGCTGGATGCCCGCCGTTGGCCAGAAACTCCCGCTACGGGTTTTGCTCACCAACAGCTCCAAGCAGGCGGTGACGGGTAGTTCGCTCGATCTGTTCCTGGACGGCGAGCGGGTGCACCATCGGGATGTAGATCTGCGGCCTGGGGAAGAGGTGCGCGTGGAGTTGACCGTCACCCCGCGCCGTTCCGGTCGTTTGACCGGACACGTGGAGTTGGAAGAGGACGGGCTGCCGCTGGACAATCGCCGCTACTTCGCCATCGACGTGCCGGAGCGGATCCAGGTGCTGTTGCTGGGAGAGCGGCCGGCCGACACCTACTATCCGCGACGCGCCCTGGGCGCCGCCGGGTCGGCCGACCCGGTCCTGGCCGTGCGCTCCGGACTTTTCGCCGAATTGGACAGTGAGCGGCTGGAGGGGGTGGATGTGCTCGTGCTCTGCAATCTGCAGCGTCTGAACGGGGCGCAGACAGGGGCGATTCACGACTTCGTCGCCGCCGGGGGGGGACTGATTCTCATCCCCGGCCCCCTGGCCGATCTGAATTTCTTCAACCGGGATCTGCTCTCCGGCCTCCTGCCCGTGGCAATCAAGGGGAGCGTGGGGGACGGCGCCGAACAGAGCGGTTTCCAGCACCTGGACCCGGAAAGGCCACACCACCCCCTTTTCGAGGGACTGCTGGCGGCACAGCCGGAGGATCGGCCGCGTTTCTTCAAGCGCTTCGATCTGGTCCCCAGAGACGGCCTGCAGCCACTGATCTACTTTGCGGATGGTCGGATTGCGCTGGCCGCGGCATGGAAAAAACAGGGGCGCGCCGTACTCATCGCCGCGCCTCTATCGCTGGAGTGGAACGATCTACCACTCAAAGGGCTTTACGCACCCCTTCTGCATCGGCTTGTCCGCGATCTGAGCCTGCCCGCCGATCGCCACATCTCCTATCTGGTCGGAGAGACGGCGTATCGACATCTGGAGGGGTTGTCGATCGACAGTTCCGTTCAGGCCGAGAGTCCGTATGGACGGCGATTGCTGCTCGAGCCCGAGCTTTTCGACGGCCAGTACCGCTGGAAAATTCCCCGACTCGACGAGTCGGGGATCTGGCGCCTGTGGCTCGGGGAGAGGGAGGTGGAGCGCTTCCCCGTCAACGTCGATACACGTGAGGGGGATCTGACGCCGGTGCGCCGGGAACGCCTGCTGCAGCTGTTCGGCGCGCAGCGCACCCACTTTATGCGGCCGGGAGAGGATCTGCGCCTCCAGGTCCTGGGCAACCGCTACGGACGCGAACTGTGGCGCGAGTTCCTCTTGCTGGCCCTGGTCCTGCTGCTGCTGGAGCTGTGGGTCGCCCGAGCGCCGCGCGACGTTTCGGAGGGAGCGCCAGCTCCCGAAGGCAAGTAAAAAGAGGCCATCCAACTTCAGCGGATGGCCTTGCAATTTCCCCCCCAAGCTGCATTCAGCTACCCCTCTTCGTCCATCTCCCGCAGCGCTTTGAAGGTGTAGATGCCGTAGTCGTGACCGTCGGCCCAGGTGATGCGGATGCCGTAGTGCCCCACCGGATCGATCTGCCGCACCGCGGCGGTGGCAGTGGCCGCTGCGCCGTCCAGAAGGACCAGCTCTCCCGGTTCGGGCGCGGCCAGTTCCTGGCGTTTTTCCCGACAGTTGGCGCAAGTGCAATTGCGGCGCAGGTGCATCAGGGGATAGCGGCTCATATGGCCATCCTTCCACTCGATGACAAGCTCCTCTGCCTCCCGATCGACTTCAGTCCTGGTCGGGCGTCTCCTCTTTTTGTCGCTGTTCATGGCGGTTTCCGATCTCGTTTAGTCCACTTTTCCCACTACCCGGGCGTTGCGTTCGTACGCGTAGCCGGCGGTGATCTCCACTGCGGCGAATTCTCCCACTCGAGCATTGCCCTCGTCGATGACCACCTGGCCGTCGATTTCGGGCGCGTCCCGCTCCATGCGGGCGTAGTATACTCCACTCTCCGGATCCTCGTCGTCGACCAGAACGCGGTGGCGGGTGCCGACCAGCTCATCGTTGATCTCGGCGGAGAGTCGCTCCTGGAGCTGGGTCAACCGACTGTAGCGCTCTTCTTTCACTTCCTCATCCAACTCGCCGTCGAGAGCGTATGCCGAGGTGCCCTCTTCGGGGGAGTAGATGAAACCGCTGACGTGGTCGAAGCGGGTCTCTTCGACGAATTCCAGAAGTTCCTCGAACTGCGCTTCGGTTTCGCCGGGGAAGCCGAGGATGAAGGTGGATCGCAGGCCCACTCCCGGCAGGCGTTGGCGCAGGGTGGCGAGCAGATCCATCGTCTTTTGCCGGGTCGTAGCTCGTTTCATGCGCTGGAGGACCGGGTCGGAGATGTGCTGCAGGGGCATGTCGATGTAGGCGCACATCTTCTCACAGCTGGCGTAGAAGTCGATCATCTCATCGGTCCAGAAGGCCGGGTAGGTGTACATCAGCCGGATCCACTCGATTCCCTCTACTTCGGCCAGCTGCTGCAAGAGGGAGACCAATCGGGCGCGCCCATAGAGGTCGGCGCCGTAGCGGACCGAATCCTGAGAGATGAGCACCAGTTCGCGGGTCCCGCCTGCGGCCAGGCGCTGCGCTTCGGCGACCAGCGTTTCGATCGGCTCGCTCTTGTGGCGCCCGCGGATGGCGGGAATGGCGCAGAAGGCACACTGGTGATCGCAGCCGTCCGAGATGCGCAGGTAGGCCCAGTGCGAGGGGGTGAGTCCGGTCCGCGGCGAACTGGGGATGTAGTGCTCGCGCTCGGTGCCGAGAAGGGCATCGACGCGGCGGACGATATCCGGTTCTTCGTCGATGGTCAGGATCTGGTCGGCCTCGATGAGATCTTGCTTCAGCTCCTGCTCGTAGCGGGTGGCCAGGCAGCCGGTGACGATCACCCCCTTGCAGTTCCCCTCTTCCTTGAGCTTGTGGGCGGCCATGACCGCCTCGATCGACTCCTCTTTGGCCGGGCCGATGAAGCCGCAGGTGTTGACCACGACGACGTCCGCCTCTCCGGGATCGGCAGTGAGCTCGTAGTCGTTTCCCTGGAGCAGACCGAGCATGCGCTCGGAGTCGACGGTGTTCTTGGGGCAGCCGAGGCTGACCAGGTGGACTTTCTGGGAGGGTTGTCGGGTCAAATTTTTCCAGTTCCGGGATGTCTATCGATGTCTATCGAATTGGATTCGGTCAGATACAGGATGAGTATAGCAGGCCGAATCTGTTCGCGCAAGGTGGGTTCGGCCACGTTCAGGTCGGTCCCATAGACGCGAGGGATCGGCGCCCGCAGTTTCCATACCATTCACTCTACACGCACAGCCCCATACTCGCCTATGTTACCATTCCCCCACTCAGAAAATGCCGGCCTATCGCAACCTCGCACCGCAGCACGCGCATATCCAGCACACTGCATATCCGACCTTCCTCATATCCGAGTAATATCTGGAAAAACCGACACCACTCCTAGAAGATAGTCGCCTTGACGCTGTCGCTCCACCTTTGCTACATTCTGCGGCAGAAAGAGTTGCGCACCGCCTGACGCTGATCTGGGTCAGTGCCAGGCAGCAGTGGGCAGCAACCACCGTGCCCGCAGGTGTCGGAAAATGTGTACAGTCAGATAATGAGTTGTTGTCGCTCAAAGAAGGAGGACGGTGGAGGACCAGCCGCAGCCCTCAGGCGAATCCCTCGGATGGCGTCACAACGGCGTCGTGGGATGCGTGGCCTCGAAGCGGGCCTGCCCAGGCAATTGCGTTCTCGCAATCTCATAGGGCGAGTACTTGCCCTATGGATCTGTCCGAATGACGGATGGACTGCGCCCTCCTCAGGGGCGCCTCGAATAGGACGGCTGTGTCCCACAGGATCTGCCACTTCACGACTGTAGCAAACCGTCGCTAGGGCGAGGAATGGAACTGATGGAGCCTGCTGCTGCTGCCCCCTCACCTGCTCACGAATCTGCTGCGCAGGCTGACTTGCGTGCGGAGCTGAAGGAGAGCGGCCTCAAAATCTGCTATCAGTCATGCCGGGACGGCAATAACGAGCTCTATGTCATGGATGCCGATGGCCGGAATGACCACAAGATTACAGACACAACTGACATCCGCGAGAGCTATCCCCATGTCTCACCCGACGGGCGCCGAGTATGCTTCAGGACGCTGAGTGCTCACCAGGGCAAGTGGCGTTACGATGTCTACTGGATGAACGTGGACGGCTCTGGGCGCACTTCGGTGGCCAGTGACGCAACCGACCCGTGCTGGGACCCCGCCGGAGTCCGAATCATGTTCGTCAAGCGCCTCCCTGACAGCGAGACCTTTGATTACAAGAACACGGGGCTCTATGTCCATGACACACAAACTGGGAGAACGGAAGAGGTCACGGATGGTGAGCTCTATCATGCCTATGTACCCTGTTGGTCGCCGGCGGGTGATTGGGCAGTAGCCACGGTCCATGAACACGCTCAATTCGGCCACGCCCTTGTTGCCCTTGACCTGCGAACAGGCCGCATATCGTCCTTGAAAAGGACCGCAAAGTCGGGGTGCCGTCCCGATCTCTCATGGGACGGGAAGATGCTCTGCTGGAACGCGGACGACTACCATATCTTCGTGGCACCGTTCGATCCGACAAGCACAGAGAAGAACCCTGGGCACGCCATTGCCGAAGCGCCTGAAGGAGGTTCTGTCTACTACGGCGATTGGTCACCAGATGGAAGGTATATCGCCTATGCTATGACGCCGGATGTGGAGTCTTCTCATCCAGTGACACGCGGTCCGTGGGACATCTTCGTAACACGCGCCGAAGGCGGTGCCTGCGTCCAGATTACCTTCGACCACGCCCACAACAAGCAGCCGGACTTCTTCTTGCCGCGCTAGGGCGCGTGAGGTGCGTATGGTCTGGAAGACGAGGCATTTCACGAGACTGCCGCCGATGGCTCGCCACGGGTGGAATGGGGCGGCTGGTAGGGGACACTCAGCGGCCTAACTTGGCTCTCCATTGGTACAGGCCCATGGTCAAAGCGGGTTTAGCGCGCTGTGGCGATAGAGGCGACAACACGTGATGGAGCAGACCCGGCTACTGTCACGGCCGTTGCGTGCGCAACGGCCGCGCCAGCTTCACGCCGGGCAGCTCATCACTCCGTTATTGGTAATGGAAAAAAGCAAAAGATATCTTCCATTCCTTCTGGTTACACAACACATCGATCCAATCTTGCTCTTGATATTCGGTCAAAAATGTCCGAAATTGGTATTATGACAGGTAATGAGTTTATTCGGCGCGTGCGTAGATTGGGACGAAAAAATGGTACCCCTGTCGAATTTGTGGCACGCCGTGGAAAAGGCAGTCATGGCACGTTGTATTACGGTGCTCGGTTTACTATCGTTCGCAACCCCAAGGACGATCTGAAAAAAGGCACCTTGCATGCGATGCTGAATCAATTGGGTCTCACGCAAAGAGATCTATAGGAGAAACCTTATGCAAAACTTTATCTATCCTGCTCTCTTCATTCCAGATGAAGAGGAAGGGGGTTTTGTAATTACTTTTCGGGATTTGCCCGAAGCAATCACCCAAGGAGAAAGCGTAGAAGAGGGTTTAATCGAAGCTATAGACTGTTTAGAAGAAGCTATCGCCAATAGGATCGTTATGGATTTACCTATTCCACTGCCTACCCCGATCGATGAGCAAGAACATGCTATTCCTTTATCTATCCAGATGGCAGCTAAAGCTGCACTCTATCTAACGATTCGTGAAGTGGGTATCACGAAAGTTGAATTGGCGAAACGGTTGCATTGTGATGAAAAAGAAGTACGGCGCTTACTTGATCCGCTCCACCCTTCAAAACTCCCACGCATAGAGTCCGCTCTATCTGCTGTAGGACGTCAATTAGTCGTAGGATTCCAGAGCGCCGCGTAATCCTATGATGGTGTCGTAAAAACGTTCCACTACCAATAACAGCGCAGTATGCGCTGCGCCGCGTGTGCGGCTTGGCCCTTCGGGCACATCCCCTCTCTGTCACGGGGCTTGCCTTGGGCAACCCCCGCGCCAGCCCTATACGGGACGAGGGGACGTCGCAAACCGGCAGGACGTTATCAGAACAGATTGGAGTTGAAGAGAGATGAGGTCGACGGATGTGACTCACAGACTTGGCACGGAGACGAGTCACGTCACAGTTGAACTCCAGATTAGATCGTGGGACCACGAGTCAGTATCGACTTGAACGGGAGAGAAATGAACTCAATTGAACAGAGCGGTGCCCAACATCCAGATAGGTACCAGTGACGGCCCCAGACTCAGTGGCGACGTCCAATGAGAAGGCGTGGGATGCCTTGGTTGAGGCCAAGCAGTCTTTTACCGTACCATGGCTGGATCTTGATCCGATTCTACTTCGGCGGTATGCAGCCGGAGAATTGAGAGCGGATTCGAGGTTCGAGTACGTCCATCCCTGGAGATTATTTTCTGAGATAGAAGGAAAGAGAGTACTGTGCCTCGCCTCAGGCGGTGGGCAGCAATCGGCCGTGTTCGGCCTGTTGGGTGCCAAGGTAACCGTCGTCGATCTTTCTGAAGGCCAGCTTCGGGGAGATCGGCGTGCCGCCGAGCACTACGGTTATGAAATCACACCATCAAGGCTGACATGAGAGATCTGTCCTGTTTGCCCGGGGCAAACTTCGATCTCGTCTACCAAGCCCCATCAATGGGGTACGTCCCAGATGTTCGAGAGGTGTACGCTCAGGTGGTAAGCGTCCTGAAGTCCGGAGGAGTTTATCGCGTGGATGCGGGCGATCCCGGTGTGCAGTTCGCAGACGACACTTGGGAAAGCGGATATCGAATCACCGAGCCATTCTCGACAAAGTCTAGGACACGGGAGGATGGGGGAGTCGAATTCAGACACTACCTAAGTGATGTCTTCAATGGTCTTGTTGAAGTGGGGTTTGAAATCCAGCAAGTCGATGAAATGCCCGGACACATGAATATGGATCCGAACGCAGAACCCGGTAGCTGGGACCACATACTTGGGCATTTACCTTGGATATTCGCCGTCGTTGCACGCAAGAAGTGAATCGGACTGGCGACCGAGGACGCTATCGGACAGAGCGGAAGATCACGAGACAAGGTGGGGGCGGATTCGGAGCTATATCGGTAGAAGGGTGGCATCGACCTGATAACATAAAATGGAGCCGACGAACTCTACTGTTGGCTGTGGATCTTCAATCGGTGACTCGCTGGTCTGGGTCACTTGATCAATGCAAACGGTGAACCTGGTCGCGGCTCATTTTGGCGTTCGCTGCCACAGATATCCTCGGCAAGAGAAGAGTTGCAAATTGCAACAAATTGTTGTAATATTGCAACAGCCTAAAGAGTGGAGGGTCCATCATGACTACAGCAGTAAGGGTTTCCGACAAGTTGGTGAAAGAAGCCAGGCTCGTCAGCGCCGTTGACAACAGATCCGTCACGGGCCAAATCGAGCACTGGGCAAAGATCGGCAAGTGTGCCGAGGAGAATCCCGAACTGACCTACAGCCTGATCAAGGACATCCTCATCGGGATTGAGGAGCTTGACCAGGGCGAGTGTTCCGAATACGAGTTTGGTTGATCCGCCATGCAAGTCCTACAGTCAGCATCATTCAGGAAGAGAGTCCGGAGGTTTCATGAGCAGGACAAACGGACCCTTGACAATCAGATCCGCAAGATCCTGAAGGACCCCACCATGGGACAGGAGAAGAAGGGTGATCTCAAGGGTGTCTTCGTTCACAAGTTCAAGATACATGCGACACAGTATCTTCATTCCTATCGTTTTGTCGGAGGCAATCTCGAGTTGATCATGATCGGTCCGCATGAGAACTACTATCGAGATCTGTCTGACTATCTGAAGGCCAGATAGGACAAGCGAACCAAGCCTTGGACACGGACGCTGGGTGATGAACCGATAACCCGCAGTTGAGCCCGCCGTTAGCAAGGGTTGAAGGAGCGTGGGTAGGGTACACCGGCGTTGACAACAACAGCGACTACTTCCCTGCTCTGTTTGACGATTATCTCAGCGACGGCAATCAAATTGAAGGAGGTTTCCTCGAAAATGAGATCATTGAGTTCCAGCACCCAACTCTGCGCGGTTATTGGCAACCCGATTGGGCATAGCCTTTCACCGGCAATCCACAATGCCGCCTTCGAGTTTCTGGATCTGGACTTCGTTTATATGGCCTTTCCAGTCGAGGATGTGAAAGGTGTGCTGGAAGGGATGCGTGCGATAGAAAATTTCCGAGGAATGAGTGTTACTATTCCGCACAAAACCGAAGTGATGAAATACGTGGATGAAATTGCGGAGGTGGACCGCAATATCGGCTCAATCAATACAGTTATTCACGAACAAGGCAAGTTGATCGGATTGGGCACGGATGGGGCTGGTGCGCTAAAGGCCTTCGCCGATAGTGATGTAGAGCTAGATGGCAAGAACATCCTGATGTTGGGGGGTGGCGGGGCAGCGAGGATGATTTCCTTCACTCTTGCCCGGAAAACCAAATTGAGGGAGCTCACCATCCTGGAGGTGGATGAAGCTCTGCTGCAGAGATTGAAGACGGATCTGGAAGCTGGCACGGATGCCGTCATCAAGTCTGCGCTGTCGACCGAGAGCGCTCTTGCGACGGCGATGGAAAACGCCGATGTGATCATCCACTGTACGCCGGTCGGCATGCACCCCAAGGTAGATGCCTCCCTCATTCCTCCCGAGCTATTTCGGCCCGAGCAGGTCGTCCTCGATATCGTGTACACACCCCTTGAAACGAAACTGCTAGCCGAGGCGAAAGCTCGCGGCCTCAGGGTGATCCCCGGAGTCGAGATGTTCGTCAATCAGGCGGCTCTGCAATTCGAACAGTTCACCGGTGTCGACGCGCCCGTCGAAGTGATGCGCCGGGTAGTGATGGAACATTTAGAGTCGGGAACATAGTATCGAGCGGATACCGCAGTACGGATTGGCCGCCCTTGAATCACGCCGAAACGAGGGCGGCCTTTTCGTGTGACGTCGAATCAGGAATTTTCCTGCACGTACTGGATGGCGGCGACTACCGTCTCTTCCGGGATGTCGTCGAAGATCTCCACCTGGCCGATGGATCGGGGCAGGACGAAGCGGAGACGACCGGAGACGCGTTTCTTGTCGGAGCGGGTGCGCTCCAGGATCTCTTGAGTGGATAACTCTTTCAGACCACCCGGGACGTCCATGCGGGACAGCAGTGCATCCTGGCGATCTCGATCTTCCTCACTCCACAGATTCCGGCGCACGGCTATTTCGCCGGCGGCGACCATGCCGAGGACGACGCCTTCGCCGTGATGATAGCGAGTGTAGGCGCCGGCCGCTTCGATGGCGTGGCCGACGGTGTGGCCGTAGTTGAGGATGGCGCGCAGACCGGTTTCGCGTTCGTCGGTCTCGACGACGCGGGCCTTGATCTGCACGTTGCGGGCGATCAGCCAGTCGAGCTGGTCCGGATCCAGTCTTAGGGAGATGATCTGCTCCAGGTGCTCCTCGAGGAAGGCGAACAGCTCGGGGTCGCGGATGACGGCGTGCTTTACCACTTCGCCCAGGCCGCCGACCAGTTCGCGGCGGGGCAGGCTGCGCAGGACGTCGGTGTCGATGAGGACCAGGCGGGGCTGGTGGAAGGCGCCGATCAGATTTTTTCCCAACCGGTGGTTGACCGCGGTCTTGCCGCCGACGCTGGCATCGACCTGGGAGACGATGGTGGTGGGCACCTGGACAAAGGGGACGCCGCGGAGGAAGGTGGCCGCCACAAAGCCGGCCAGGTCGCCAACCACACCCCCGCCCAGGGCCAGGACCCAGGCGCTGCGGTCGAGTTCGGCCTCTATGAGCTGCCCGAAGACCTGTTCAGCGGTGGTTAGGTTTTTGTCGGCGTCACCTCCCGGGATGAGCACTTCGAGAGGTCGAAAACCCGCTCCCTTCAGGCTGGTCACGGCTGGCTTCAGGTAGAGATCTGCAACCGCTCGGTCGGCGATCACCGCTACCTGGTTGCCCAGTTCTACCCGACGACAGGATTCGCCCAGCTGCGACAGGACTCCGTGCCCCACCTGGACGGTGTAGGCCCGATCAGCGAGCGCTATTTCGACGTTCCGCACTCCAATGCTCCAGTGATTCGAGTAAGATTAAAGCCGTCGCCTCCGGCGACCGCTCGTCGGTGGACTGCACCTTGACGTCGGCCTGGTCGTAGAACTGGGCGCGCTGGGCCAGCATGGTCTCGATCTTTTCCCGCTTCTCATCGCGATTCAGGCCGGACAGCAAGGGGCGGTCGTCGCGGCGGCTGACCCGATGGAGAATGGTCTCCACATCGGCCTCGATGCAGACGAGCACGCCGGAACGGTGTACCAGATCCAGGTTGCGCTGCTGGGCGATGGCGCCGCCGCCCAGGGAGATCACGGCGTTTTCCATGGAAGCCGCCTCGGCCACGCATTCGTGCTCGAGCTGGCGAAAGTGATCCTCCCCCTCGTCGGCGAAGATGGCGGAGATCGGTTTGCCGGCGCGAGCTTCGATCATCTCATCGGTGTCGAGAAACCGGCGTTCCAGATTGTGCGCCAGCCGCTGGCCGATTTTGGTCTTGCCGACGCCCATGAAGCCGGTCATGAAGATGGGCAGGTCCAGCATCAATTCTCCCCCTCCGTCCCGGTCAGACGCCGGGATCGTTTTTTTTGGTAGCACTCCTCGCAATTCCACATGGGCGGCTTGGTCAGTGCGTTGTAGTCGGAGTCGACCACGTCGCGGCGCAGGTTTTCCGCCTTCTTGCCGCAGGTGTCGCAGATCAGCTTTTTGCGCTCCATCTCGCATCTCCTTCAGCACCCGGAAATTGCGGGTGCTGGATGAAGTAGACAGAACGTCCACTGGTGAAAAATGAGGACGGGCAAATCGTTCCGGACAGCCCGTCTCCTGGATGAATTTGAAACTGCCTTGAAATCTCCAATGAGCCACGGTTTTTGCAGCCGCGCGACGGCCAGCGGGGGTTTTGAGACAACTTCTTACATGCGTTCGACCGTCTCGATCCCGAGAAGACCCAGCCCGGTGCGAATAGTCCGGGCGGTGAGCAGGCAGAGCAGCAGACGGCTGGTGCGCACCGGCTCCGCGGATTTGAGCACCGGACAGGATTCGTAGAACTTCATATACGCTTCGGCCAGATCGTACAGGTAGCCGCAGAGCACGTTCGGATAGCAGTCCCCGGCCACCTGTTCCACCGCTTCGGCGAACTGGGACAGCAGGACGGCCAGCCTCTTTTCAGCCGGCTCGGCGATGAGGATATCCCCCTGCGGAGCGGCTTCGTCGAGCTCTCCCCGACGGAAGATGCTCTGCACGCGAACGTAGGAATACTGCAAGTAGGGCGCGGTGTTGCCATCGAAGGAGAGCATCCTGTCCCAATCAAAGATGTAGTCGGTGGTGCGGTTCAGCGACAGATCGGCGTATTTGACGCTGCCGATGCCGACTACGCGGGCGATCTGTCGGCGCTGCTCTTCGGGCAAGTCGGCGCTCTTTTCGCTGACCAGATCGAATGCTCGCTGCTCGGCCTCTTCGAGGACGTCCATCAGCTTGACCGTTCCCCCTGCGCGGGTGCGGAAAGGCCTGCCATCCTTGCCGAGTATGGTGCCGAAAGGATGGTGTTCCAGGGAGCAATCTTCCGGAGCGAGACCGGCCGCCCTGGAGACGGCGAAGATCTGCCTGAGATGGAAGGCCTGACGCGAATCGACGATGTAGAGGATGCGGTCTGCTCCCACTTCTCCGGCGCGGTGGCGGACAGCGGCCAGGTCGGTGGTGGCGTAGAGAAAGCCGCCGTCCGATTTTTGGATGATAACCGGGGTGATCTCGCCATCTTTGTTTTTAAACTCATCCAGGAATACGCACTGGGCGCCCTGGGATTCGCTCAGCAGGCCTTTTTCGTCCAAATCCTCGACGATGCCGGCCAGATCGTCGTTGTACGCGCTCTCCGCCTTGACATCGGCGCGGGTGAGGGTGATCCCCAGGCGGTCGTAAACCTGCTGGCAGTGGTGCAACGATTCATCGATGAAGCGCTGCCACACTTCCCTGCAGTGGGGGTCGCCGCCCTGCAGCCTGACGACGTAATCGCGGGATAAATCGGCGAATTCCGGGTCTTCGTCGAACTCCTTCTTGGCCGCCTGGTAGAATGTCTCCAGATCGGCCAGTTCGGTCGATGAATCGGTGCCGTCCCCCTCGTCGAGCCGATCCATGTAGGCGAGCAGCATGCCGAACTGGGTGCCCCAGTCGCCCACGTGGTTGTGGCGGACCACCCTATGGCCGAGAAATTCCAGCACGCGGACGATGGCGTCGCCTATGGAACTGCTGCGCAGGTGGCCGATGTGCATCTCCTTGGCCAGGTTGGGATGGGAGTAGTCGGCGACGATCGTCTGGGGTAAATCGACTTTTTCGACGCCCAGGCGTTCGTCCGCCAGCGCCTTACCGAGATGTTCGGCGAGCCATTCGGGCTTCAGCGCTATGTTGATGAAGCCCGGACCGGCGATCTCGGCCGATTCGGCCAGGTCGGCTATATCCAGTTCGGCGACCACCTTCTCGGCCAGCTGCCGCGGGTTGGTCTTCAATTTTTTGGCGGCGGCCATCACGCCGTTGCTCTGATAGTCGCCGAATTCCGGGCGGGTGGACTGGCCGACCAGAGCCGGGCTGTCCGGCGGAGCCCCCGCTTTCTCCAGCGCCGCGGTGACTCTTTTTTCCAACAGCTGCTTTATGGTCATGTCTTCTCACTCATTGTGCGCGTGCAGTCTCCTTTTCAAATTCGCTGTCGCTTTCGTAGATCAAGCGAGCAGATCCTCGACGAACTGGTCGGCGATCTCCAGGCTCTCGCTCCAGGAGACGTCGTAGAGCAGTTTGATCAGGGCGACGCCACCGGCAAAGAGCAGCGTCAGCATTGCGGCAAGGCGGATGAGTCCTCTCATCATCTCTTCTCCCTCAGGGAGTGAAGGGTGGCAAAAAAATCCGGGTAGACGGAGTCCAGACACTCGCATCCGGCGATCACCATCTCGCTTTCGGCGAGCAGACCGGCGACGGCGAAAGCCATGGCCAAACCGGGGTCGTCGACGGCGTCGATACGGGCTCCCCGCAACGGTAGCCCCCCCTTGACGACGATCCCCTCGGGATATTCGCCGACCCGGGCTTCGATTTGCTTCAGCAGCTCGAACAGATGGGCGACGTAGTCGAATTCCCCCTGGCGCAGATGGGCGACGTCACGGATGACGAACTCCCCGGATGTCTGGGTGGCGAGCACGGCCAGCAGGGGGAGCTGTTCAATGACCTTTTCCATCCGCTGGCCGGCCACCCGGGTCGGTATGAGCTCGCTGTAGGAGACCGCCAGATCGACCGCATCGTTCCCCAGATCCTCGATGGCGATTTCGGCGCCAATCTGGCGCAGCAGATCCAGGAAGCCCCGCTGCCCCGATCTCAGGGCGACGCGCTTCACCTGCAGATCGGAACCGCGCCGCGCCAGGGCCGCCACCATAAGGGGATAGGCGAGGCGCAGGTCTCCCGCAATGTCGACGTCGCAGGTCTGGAACGTCTGGCCACCTGCGATGGAGACCAGATACTGACTGTCTTCCTGGCGGCGGCGTTCCACTGTCACCTGGCGCTCCCGCAGAAAGCGCTCCATGCGGTTGCGGTTGCCGGCAGATTCGCGCAGCGAGGTGGTGCCTTCGGCATAGAGCCCGGCAATCAGGAGAGCGAGCTTGACGGCCGGTTCCACGTCGACGGGTTCGTGTGCTACGCCCACGAGTTGCTTCGCTCCACCCACGGCGAAGGTGTCTTCCATCTCCTGCCCGACTTGGGCGGACATGGGAGCCAGCAGGGTGAACAACTGGCGACAGTGCTCCTGTTCGGCGCTCAGCTTCACGCGGGAGGTGAACGTCTGCCCCACCAGCAGCGCGAGTAGCGGCGGGACGATGTCTCCCATATCGCTCAGGTCGAGGATGCTCCCGGCGGGAGTGAAACCGCGGAGACCGCTTCCCTGGATCGTCAGCTCGCGGCCCTTCCTGGCGATCCGGGCTCCCAGGCCGGAGAGCAGGTTTGCCAGACGGCCGATCGCCGGCGGCGCATTGCGGATATGGCTCTCCCCCTCGGCCATAACGGCGAGAAGCAACGCCTGTTCGGCTGATGGCAGTTCGCCCGGGACGATCAGTTCGCCGATGATTTTGCGCGCGGGACTTACGGTTTGCTCCATACTCTCCATCCGCGGCCGGTCAGGGCTTGCGGGCCTGATAGCCGATGCGGGTCAGGATCTCCAGGGCTCCGACGGCAGCGGTTTCGCTGTCGAAGCCCAGGCGAATAGTCCCTCCCTCTCCTTCCCGCACCTTCATGATCTCGATGTCGCTGATATTGATCTGCTCTGCTCCCAACGCGGTGGCGATATCGGCGATGACGCCCGGTTTGTCTTCGCACACCACCAGCAGCTCAAAGAGCTGGTGGATGAACCCCTTCGAGTCCCGCGGGATCGAATTCCTGACCCGGTTGGCAAAGCCGAAATCGTCTTGCAGCGTCGAATCGTCGAGGCGGTCGTGCACGTCCTGAAGAACCGCCCGGTAGCGATCGATCATCTGGCGGATCTGGTCGGCGTTGGTCCCACAAATATCCTCCCACACAGGGGAGAAAGGGCTGGAGGCGATGCGCGTCAGATCGCGGAAGCCGCCGGCCGCCAGGGCCAGAAAGTAGCCGTTTTCCCGGTTCAACTCCCCCACCATCTTCACCAGGGAGGTGGCGATCATCTGGGGCAGGTGGCTGATGGCCGCCACCACCTGATCGTGCACGTCGACCGACAGTTCCAGCACCTTGGCCCCAACCGATCGCAGCAGCTCGATAAAGGCGTCGTAGGGACCGGCCGGCACGCTGGCGGTGGGAATCAGGATATAGATGGCGTTCTGGAAGAGGAATGGATCCGCCGCCGTCACGCCCGCCTTTTCCGAGCCGGCCATCGGGTGACCGCCGATGAAGTGGAGATCCTCTCGCAGGTGGACTTCCGCCCGGGCCAGAATGTGGCGCTTGGTGCTGCCCACATCGGTGATCAGCGCCCCGGGGGCGGCAAAGCGGGCGACCTCTTCAATCAGCTCCAGGATGCGCTGGATCGGGGTGCAGAGGATGACCAGATCGGCGCCGTCGAGGGCGCGCTCCAGGTCGGCGTAGTCCCAGCCTTCGTCGATGACCGACAGTTCCAGGGCTTTTTCGATGGTTTCGGGGCGACTGACGCCGACCACGCGACCGGAGAAACCGGCGCGCTTGAAGGCCAGGCCCATGGAACCGCCGATCAGTCCCACCCCGATGATTGCTATCCGCTTGAAGAAGGCGACTTACCTCCTGAAAAACCCAGTGAAATTGAACGGCTATTCCGTCGATGGTTCTCGATGTCGAGCTTGCTCCATCAAACGTCGCGATTCGGCGAATCTGTGTAGATTTTTCGCTTGAGCCACTATTTCGTCGGTGGCTCATTATTTCGGTTCTGCTCCATCAAACGTCGCGATTCGGCGAATCTGTGTAGATTTTTCGCTTGAGCCGCTATTTCGTCGGTGGCTCATTATTTCGGTTCTGCTCCATCAAACGCCGCGATTCGGCGATGATGGTGGTGAAGATCTTCTTCATTCCCTCGTCGCTGATAGGCCCCTCGTTGTACGCCTGCAGCCTCTCCATGATCTTCTGCTCGCGCGAGGAATCTAGTACGGTCTGCCCCTGTTCTAGCTTGATCTGGTTGATCTCCAAGGCGTATTTGAGGCGCCTGTTGAGCAGTTCGAGGAGGATGTCGTCGATGCTGTCGATACGCGCCCGATAGGTGTTCAGATCCATTTCCATAACCATTGCTCGTCAATTGAATTCTGGGTCGCCCAAAAGTACTCAAGTAACGCCGATAAAGGCGTTGTTTTTTGTAGACGCAATTCCGTTGACAGCGCCGAACTTTACAGGTGTCACCGATGTCCCATGACCCGGCGCACCCGGTCCATAGTGCCGTCCACGACCGGTCCCAGACGTTCCACGCTCTGCCGCAGTAGATCGTCGATGTAGGCGGGGTCGGCGGTCACTTCCCGATAGCGGGTTTGCAGCGGTTCGAGGCTGGAGATAACCAGATCGGCCAGCTCTTTTTTCAGGTCGCCGTACCCCTTGCCGGCAAAGTGGGCTTCTATCTCCTCTCGCTCCTGGCCGGAGAGAGCCTGGTATATGGTCAGCAGGTTGAAGAGTCCCGGTCTCTCGGGGGCGAAAACGATATCGCGCTGCGAGTCGGTGACCGACCGCATGACGGTTTTGCGGATGAGGTCCGGTTCGTCGAGCAGGTTTATGGCGTGGTACTGGCCCTCCGCCGATTTCGCCATCTTTCGGGTCGGATCGTCCAGGCCCATGACGCGGGCGGCCACGGTGCGAATCCAGGGCTGGGGTACGGTGAAGATATCCTCGCCGAAGATGCGGTTGAAGCGCTGCGCCACATCGCGCGCCAACTCCACGTGCTGCTTCTGGTCGTCGCCCACCGGCACACCGTCGGTCTGGTAGAGGAGGATGTCGGCGGCCATCAACACCGGATAGGTGAAGAGCCCGGCGCTGACCCTTTCGCTTTTGCCCTCCGATTTTTCTTTGAACTGGGTCATCCGCTCCAGCCATCCCATCGGCGTGACGCAGTTGAGCAGCCAGGCCAGCTCGGTGTGCTCGGGGATGTGGGACTGGATAAAAATGGTGCAGTGTTCGGGGTCGAGACCGGCCGCCAGGTAGAGGCCGACGAGTTCGCGACTGTTGCTGCGCAACTCGTCCGGATCGTAGTCGACGGTGATGGCGTGCTGATCGACGACGCAGAATATGTTGTCGTTTGCGGCCTGATCCTCCACCCAGTTGCGGATGGAACCCAGGTAGTTGCCGATGTGCAAACTACCCGAAGGCTGAATGCCAGAAAATACCCGTTTCTGTTTCTTTTCCGGTGCCGCCACTTTTTCAATCTCCTTATTGCCTATGCGAAACCCGCTCTCGGCTATCGAGCCGGATTTCCGTTTAGATCCTTTATTGCGATCCCAGCAGTTCTCTCACTTTGGCGCCGATGTCCGTCTGGCGCATCAGCGCTTCCCCGATCAGCACGGCGTCGACGCCGGCCGCCTCCAGGCGCTCGATATCGGCGCGGCTGTCGATGCCGCTCTCGCTCACCGTTGTCACCTGTGAGGGGATCTTTTCGAGCAGCTCGAAGGTGGTCTCCAGCGAGGTCTCGAAGCTCTTCAGATCGCGGTTGTTGACGCCGATCAGGCGGGGGCCGACGCTCAGCGCGCGATCCAGTTCTGCGGCGGTGTGCACCTCCACCAACACGCCCAGTCCCAGCTCGTCACCGAGCCCCAGAAAATCCTCCAGCTGGCCGCCGTCCATCAGGGCGACGATCAGCAGGATGGCGTCGGCGCCGAGAAGACGCGCTTCGTAGAGCTGGTACGGGTCGACGGTAAAATCCTTGCGCAGCGCGGGCAGGCCGGCTACTCGCCGGGCGGCCTGCAGATACGCATCGCACCCTTGAAAATAAGCCTCATCGGTCAGTACGGAAAGCGCTCGTGCCCCATTCTCTGCATAGATGTCGGCAATCGTCTCCGGATCGAAGTCGGCGCGGATGATCCCTTTGGAGGGAGAGGCCTTCTTGAGCTCGGCGATCAGGGAAATCCCCTCCTGCCGCAGTGCGCCGACGAAGTCGGCCGGAGCGGCGGTATCGAAGGCTGCAGAGCGCACGTCCACCAGAGGTTTTTCGCGCTTTCGCTGCGCCACGAACTCCCGCTTGTACGCGGCGATTTCCTGGAGGATATCAGCCATGGTCAGCTGTTGCTCACTTTCACGAGATGTTCCATGGCCTGGAGCGCTTTGCCCGAATCGATCGCTGCGCGCGCTTTCTCCAGCCCTTCTTCCAGGCTGTCTACCCGACCTCCGGCGGCGATGGCCGCGGCGGCATTGAGCAGTACCACATCGCGCCGCGGCGACTTTTCGCCGGCGAGGATATCCGTCAGGATTTTTGCGTTCTCTTCGGCGGTGCCCCCCTTCAGAGCCTCTGGATCGGCGCGCTCCATGCCGAAATCTTCGGGAGCGATCTCGATGGTGGCGATCTGGCCATCGCGCAGTTCGCTCACCCGCGTTGGGCCGGTCAGGGTGATCTCGTCCAGGCCGTCGGTGCCGTGGACGACGAAGGCGCGCTCAGAGCCGAGTTCGCGCAGCACGCCGGCGATTTTTTCAGTCAGATCGGCGGCGTACACGCCGAGGAGCTGGCGGCCGGCGCCGGCCGGGTTGGTCAGCGGTCCCAGGACATTGAAGACGGTGCGGGTGCCGATCTCCCGCCGCGGACCGATGGCGTGCTTCATCGCCCCGTGTAGCATGGGGGCGAAAAGGAAGCCGATGCCGGTTTCGTCCAGGCAGCGGCCGACCTTTTCGGGAGCGATCTCGATATCGATGCCCAGGGCCTGGAGCACGTCGGCCGAACCGCACTGGCTCGACATGGCGCGATTGCCGTGCTTGGCCACGGCCAGTCCGGCGCCGGCGGCGACGAAGACGACAGTGGTCGAAATGTTGAAGGTGCCCGAGCCGTCGCCGCCGGTGCCACAGGTGTCGATCAGATCCCCTCTGGAGGTGGTGATACGGGTGACCTTTTCGCGCATCACCTGGGCACAGCCGGTGATCTCCTCCACGGATTCCCCCTTGCAGCGCAGGGCGATCAGAAAAGCGCCGATCTGAGCGTCGGTGGCCTGACCGCTCATGATCTGGTCCATCACTGCGCGCGCGCCGTCGCGGCCCAGATCACGGCCCTCGATCAGCTGCTGTATCGCTGGTTGTATTGCCATTTTTTACTCTCTTTCTTTTGAACTAATGAGAGAATCTCCATCTGGCCTGCATGGCTAAAGAGCGGAGTTTCCGCAGTGGCTCCTTACAGGTTGAGGAAGTTCTCCAGCAGTTTTTTACCTTCTGCGGTGAGGATCGATTCCGGGTGGAACTGCACCCCTTCAACGGCCAGCTCGCAGTGCCGCAGACCCATGATCGTGCCGTCCTCGGCTTCAGCGGAGATCTCCAGGCAAGCGGGAAGACTGTCGCGATCGACGGTCAATGAGTGATAGCGAGTGGCTTCGAATGGAGAGGGCAGACCGGCGAATATGGTCCTGCCGTCGTGGTGGATAGACGAGGTCTTGCCGTGCACGATCTCGAGCGCCGGCACGATCTCTCCTCCGAAGACCTGTCCCAGAGTCTGGTGCCCCAGACAGACCCCGAGCAGAGGAGCCCGGCCGGAGAAGTGGCGCACCAGGTCGACGGAGATGCCCGCTTGATCGGGGCGGCCCGGCCCCGGCGAGACGACGATTTTCTCGGGCGCCAGCGCGACCGCCGTCTGGACGGTGATCTCGTCGTTGCGGAAGACGCGCACATCGGCGCCCAACTCCCCCAGATAGTGAACGAGGTTATAGGTGAACGAGTCGTAGTTGTCGAGTATCAGGATCATCTCTATTTGGCCAGGCGTGCCATCATCTGACTGATCAGCTTCAGACCCAGATCGTCCTTGAGGGTCAGAATCGATTCGGGGTGGAACTGCACCGCCGCCGCCGGATAGTCGCGGTGTTCGACGGCCATGATCACCCCGTCCTCGGTCCGCGCCAGCACGCGCAGACAGTCGGGCAGCGCATCGGGACGGGCAAAGAGGGAGTGATAGCGCCCGGCGACGAACTCCTCGGGGAAGCCGGCAAACAGCCCTTCGGGAACGCAGGTGATGCGCGAATCCTTGCCGTGCATCGGCTCGTTGAGCACCTCGAGCTCTCCGCCGAAGGCCTCGACCATTCCCTGCAGCCCCAGGCAGACGCCAAAGAGAGGAAGACGCCGCTCCACGCAGCGCTGAACCAGTTCGGACAGGCCGAAGTCGCGCGGCGTGCCGGGGCCGGGTGAGATGAAGACCAGGTCCGGATCGATCTCGTCGAAAATGCGCTCCGGGAAGCCGGCGCGCACGGTGACGATCTCCGCCCCGGTCTGACGCACGTAGTCTCCCAGGGTGTGGACGAAGGAATCCCGGTTGTCGACGAAGAGCACCTTCTTCCCTCTGCCGGTGGGCGGAATGGCGCCGTTGGCGCTGGTGGGAGGGGTTTCGCGGGCGAGAATGGCGTGGATCAGCGCCTCCGCCTTGGTGCGGGTCTCGCGCTCCTCCTCGTCCGGTTCGGAATCGTAGAGCAGAGTGGCGCCGGCGCGCACGCTGGCGACGCCATCCTCCAGATGCACGGTGCGGATGGTGATGCCGGTGTTGAGATTGCCGTTGAAGAGGACCATACCGATACAGCCGCCGTACCAGCCGCGCGCCGAGTTCTCCAGGTCTTCGATCCTCTGCATGGCAGCCGGCTTGGGGGAGCCGGTCAGAGTGCAGGCCCACATGTGCGAGAGCAGGGCATCGAAGCCGTCGCAGTCGTCTCGCAGTTCGCCGATCACATGGTCGACGGTGTGGATCAGGCGGGAGTAGATTTCGATCATGCGCCGCCCTATCACCTGGACGCTGCCGGCTTTGCAGACGCGCGCCTTGTCGTTGCGATCGACGTCGGTGCACATGGTGAGTTCGGCCTCGTCTTTTGCGGAGTTGAGCAGTTCCAAAATGTGATCTGCATCCTCCAGAGGGGTAGCTCCGCGGCGGATAGTGCCGGAGATGGGACAGGTCTCCACCTGCGCTCCCTCGACGCGGACGAACATCTCGGGGGAGGCACCCACCAGCTGGTCCCGCCCCAGGTTGATGAGGAATTCGTAGGGGCTGGGGTTGGTTGTGCGAATGCTCTCGAAGAGGTCGCGCGGCGTGCCCGAATAGCCGGCGCTCAGCACCTGGCTGAGCACTACTTCGAAAAAATCGCCGCGCCGGGTGCCGGCGATGATCTGGCGCACCTTGTCGGCGTATGCGCCGGGTGCGTGGTCGGTCTCCAGGGGAGTGGGTCGACCGGGCTCGCAGACTGTTGGCTCCCCCCCACGCGGTAGATCGACGGTGGAGAAGCCGTTGTAGCTGAAATCGTACCGGCAATGGAGTATTTGCTCCTTGCGATGATCGACGATAACCAGTTCGTCCGGCAGAAAGAGGTGCAAATCGGCCCGGCGATGCCGTTGGTGGCGCAGCTCGATCGGCTCGAACTGAAAGACCAGATCGTAGCCCATGGCGCCGTAGAGCCCCAGGTGCGGATCGCGATCGGTGCCCATCTGGCACACCAGTGAGCGAAGCAGGCTGAAGATCGTCGGCTGTTTGCTGCGCTCCTCTTCGGAGAAATACTCGGGCATGGGGGCGATCCTGCCACGAATCTCATCCTCGACATCCTCCAACTTTTCCAGATGGGGATGGCCCTCCAGGCCCAGACGGAAGATCTGAATGATCTGCGCTCCCCGCTCATTGAGGGCGCGCAGGACGAAATCCCGACCGTAGGCAACCAGCTCCACCGGAGGATCGACAAAGCCGATATCCCACCGGCTGTAGCGCCCCGGGTATTCGTAGCCGCTGGCGAAGATGGCGCCGCGATGGGTTTCCAGCAGCGCGAGGATCTCCTCCAGAGGCTCGGTGAGAGGCAGTTCCTCGATCGTGCGGAATACATCGACGCCGCCCCTGGTCTTGAATATTTCGGCTTTCAGGGCGTTGGCATAGGTGGGAGACATGCCCGTTGTTTCCTTTCTCTATAGTGCTACCAGGCGGAAATAACGGCCTGGGGTTTCGCCGGCCCGCCAAAGGGGCCGTAAACCTGTCGACAGCTTCTGCCAGGCAGCACTCGCAAATTCAACACAAAAAAACCGCGGACGCCGGCTGCGTCCGCGGTTTCAACTCTGATCTACTATTGAGCTCTATAGCTCGACGGGTGGACGCACCCCTTCTTTTTTCCTGTAGTTACGCCAGGAGCGCCACCAAAAACGGCTATAAGCGAAGAGGGAGGTGCGTTTCATCGTCACAATCTTCTATTTGAAATTCGGAAATCGGTCCAACAATGTGCTGGAGGGTTCCTAACATAAAAGCGACACCTGGCCCTGTCAAGTCGAAAATATGGCCGACAGCTCGCCCGCTTCAACCGCAGCGGCTCCTCAGCCGAGGGAGGCGACGAATGTGCGGAGCAGGCTTCTGCCGAGGATCAGCTGCAAAGCGGTGAGCAAGAGGATGGTGTAGACCAGGCGATTGAACCAGAGCTCGGAAAAGTGGCGGTTCAGGTAGATGCCGAGTTTGACGCCGACGTAGCTGAGCGGCGCCAGCAGCAGCGTGGTCATCAGATTGCCGGTGCGGAGCAGTCCCAGATTGTAGTAGGGGACCAGCTTGATCAAGTTGATCGATGCAAAGAAGATGACCGTGGTGCCCACAAACAGTTCGCGCGGCAGCCGCTGGGGCAGCAGATAAATGGCGACGGGAGGGCCGCCGGCGTGGGCCAGGGTGGAGGTGAAACCGGATATAACCCCCATCAATACCCCTTCTCCGGGGTGGGGATGCCGCTTTTCGAGCACTCCCATGATGAGCGCCCGGGTCGCCTGAAAGAGCACAAAGAGCAGCGACAGCGCGCCGATGCCGATCTGCAGGACACGCTCGTTGTCGCTGAAATAGCCAAAAAAGAAAGCTCCCGTCCCGATGCCGAGCAGGGCACCGGGCAGGAGCAGTTTTATTGCGCGCCGATCGAACTGGGTGCGATAGTGGTTGACGGCGAAAACGTCGCAGGCGATCAGCAGTGGCAACATCAGCGCCGCCGCGTCGGCGACGGGAATAGTCAGCGCCATCAGCGGGGTGGCGATTATGCCGATGCCGCCGCCGAAGCCGGCTTTGGCGATTCCCACAAAGATGACGGCCGAGACCGCGCAAATCCAGAAAGCGGGAGAGTATTCAGGCAGCATCTACATTCCCATCCACCCCAACCCGGAAGGAGTTCAATCCTCCCCTTCCACCTGGGTCACCTCGATGTTCAGATCCTTGCGGTCGGCGATGCGATCGACCTGTCCGTCCTTGATCCACACCACCCGATCCGACACGCTCAGCATCTTGTGGTCGTGAGTGGCCGAGATGATAGTCACGCCCGAAGCATCGTTCATCTCTTTGAGCAGCTCGATGATTTCGGTGCCGGTGCGCAGGTCTAGATTGCCTGTCGGCTCGTCGGCCAGCACTACCGTCGGGTCATTGGCCAGGGATCGGGCCACGGCAACCCGTTGCTGCTGGCCGCCCGATAGCTCGTACGGCTTGTGCGAGTGGCGATCCCCCAAACCCACCTTTTTGAGCAATGCCATACCCTTATCGCGCGACTCGTCGCTGGTCAGGCCGGCGAAGACCATGGGCAGGGTGACGTTTTCCAGCGCCGTCATCACCGGGATCAGGTTGAACGACTGGAAGATGTAGCCGATTTTGCGGCAGCGCAACCAGGCCAGTTCATAGGCATCCAACTGTGCCACATCCACCTCGTCGATATAGACCTTGCCCTCGGAGGGCTTATCCAGCCCGCCCACCATGTTGAAAAAGGTGCTCTTGCCCGACCCGGAAGGTCCCATAATCGACAGATACTCCCCGGTGTAGATCTCTATATCTACACCGCGCAGTGCGTGGACCTCGATATCACCCATCTGATAGATCTTTTTGACCTTCTGGGTCCGCACTACCGTGCGCCGCTCTTCCTCTGCCTCTGGCGCCACCGCCACATCCGGGGTGACCTGTTTTCCTTCTTCGCTCATTCCTGGGATCTCCTATTTCGCTAATAGCGGATATCAGCTTCGGCTAAGTCCAAAAGATAAATTGACGATTTCAGGGAATCGATCGACTCTGAAGGATCTCAAAGAATACGTTATTTTTGGACGAGAGCTTAGTGGCTTGTCAGATTAGTTTCTGGCCTTCGGGAATCGCGTAAGTATATTAATTTACTGAAAGATCCTGATCGCAATTTTGTCAAAAATTTTATTTGACAAAACACTTAGGCGATTTCCGGGAAAGATTCTACCGGTAGGGCGCATAGTCGGGCTTTGATGGCCTCGCTATCGGAATCCGAGGTCGATAGCGACCCCGATTATCCAGCCCAACGAGTATATCCTTTTCCGGAAATCGCCTTAGATCAAGTATCCGACCGCATCGCTTCTACCGGTTCCATCTTGGCCGCCCGATAGGCCGGCAGCATGGCGCCGATCAGAGAGAGCAAGGTGCCGGCAAAAAAAGCGGCGATCGCCGAATTCAGGAGCCCCATGCTGGGAAAATAGGTGAAGACGAAGCTGCCGTAATCGATGAGCGCCAGTCCCAGGGTCAGCAAAAAGCCGATAATGATGCCGATGGTGGTACCGGCGCTTCCCTGGAAGGTGGATTCCAGCAGGAAGAGTTTGACGATGAAGGAATCGAGCGCGCCCAGGCACTTCATGGTGCCGATCTCGCGGAAGCGCTCGGTGACCGACATCAGCATGGCGTTAGCGATACCGACGACGCAGACCAACAGGGAAAGAGTGATCAGCCAGGTCTGCTTAGAACTCTCCTCCTGCATGCGCGCCTGGGCCTCTTCCGAGGACTCGCCGGACTCGGCGATGCCCGTTTCGATCCCCTTCTTCTGCAGCAACAGATTGATCTCGCTCTTATTTACAGCGCGGAGGCTACCGACGATCTCGTTGCTGCTCCACACGGACATGAGAAAGGCAATGGCCAGGATTACCCCGCTAGTTGTAATCAGCGAGCGGCCGAACCGTATCTTCAAACTGCGCAGGCTGATTTCCACCGCCTTGCTCAGGGGCAAGACGATCTCTCTACCTCCCGCCAGCTTCATCACTTCGGACATGTTCTACTACCCTCCGTAAGACGGTCGCGTTGCGCTCCTGCAGACGACTGCGTCGTGGTGCGTGCGATGGATCGGAGCCGAATGAATAAGGACTTCTGACGATATGAATGCGTTCAGGATACGTATAAACTTCGCAAAAATCAATACCCGGCGCCACTTCTGGCGCTGCGGGCCCGGGCGAGTTCGTCTGCCCGGGAAAAAAGATCGAGGGCCTGCAGCATCTGCTGGTCACCCTCCAGACGAATCCGATAGCGCTCCTCATCCCCCCAGAGCACCTGGGCAATACCGGCTTTGAGCTCGCGGCGAAGAAAGTCCCGATGGGCGGTCAACTCTTCATCCGGTGCCGGGATGTCCCGTTCGATCAGATATTGCCGGAAGGCATCCAGCGCGTCCTGAGAAATCTCGTAATGTTCGCGGAAGGGGTCAAATCCATCCCGCCAACTCTCCCGAGTGCCGACCCAGTGGCTGCTGAAATCGGAGAGCACCCCGCTGGCAAATAAATTCAGTGCGAAATCGGAGTAGAATTCCTCTTCCAGCGGCAGGTCGGGGGTAATACCGCCCCCTCCGTAGACTGCCCGGCCCATGGCCGTGTGGAAGATAGACTTGGTGGCTCGCAAGCTGTCGACGCTGTTGGGATCGAAGTCGTCCAACCCCTCCTGGATATAGGCCTGGAGGTCATCGGTGTACGGCCGCTGGATGAGTCGCCCCAAGGGGGTGTAGTAGCGCGCCACCGTCAGCAGCAGCAGGCCGCCGTTGTTGGAGAGGGGAAACTGCTCCTGCACCAATCCCTTGCCAAAGCTGGTCTGCCCGGCGATCAGGCCGGTATCCAGGTCCTGGATCGCCCCGGCCACAATCTCCGAGGCGCTGGCGCTGCCGTGGTCGATCAGGATGACCAGGGAGAGGGGATACCCTTCCAGCGGGCGCTCCGCCCGATACTCCTGTCGGGACTGCGGCGTGCGACCCTCGGTATAGACGACCAGTTCGCCCCGGTCCAAAAAGGAATCGGCCACCTCCACCGCCTGGCTCAGAAGGCCGCCGCCGTTGCCGCGCAGATCCAGTAACAGCCGTTCCATCCCTCGAGCCAGGAGTTCCTCCAGAATATCGTTCAGCTCCTGACCGGTCGTTTCGGCAAAGCGGGTGATGCGGATATAGCCGAGGTCCGGGCGCAGCAGGTAGGCGTAGGGCACGCTGTGGACTTCTATGCGGTCCCGCTGGATAACCACCTCGAACGGTTCACCCCTTCCCTGACGGTTCACACTCACCCGCACCCGCGTTCCGGGCGCCCCGCGGAGTTTCTTCATCACCTGTTCGTTGGTGATGCCCTCGGTCGATACCCCTTCGATCTGGACGATCTGGTCACCGGCTCGCAGTTTGCCGTAGGATGGAGAGCCGACGATCGGGGCGATGACCATGAGTTTCCCCTGGCGGATCTCGAAGTATATGCCGATCCCCTCGAAATCGCCGCGAAAACGCTCGGCCATCTCGGCGTAATCATCGGCGTCCAGATAGCTGGAGTGCGGGTCCAGCGCCGCCAGCATACCCCAGACCAGACCGCGGCTAAGCGTGTCGGCCGAGACGCGCGCGACATACTGCCTGCTGACATGGCGGAATACTTCCTCCAGCAAAGCGACCTGACCGCGATCGTCCAGTCGGGGAGTTGAGATCGGCCGCTCCGGCACTTCCACTTCGGCCATCTCCGCCGGACTGATATAGATATTGCTCCCCTCGGGGAGAGCTGCAACCAGACCGTCGATGGCCGCGTCGATCACCCGCATGCTGTCCACTTCTTCCACGTAGCTCTGGTGGATCCTGTTCCGCACCTCAAAGACGAGTTTGAGACTGGATCTGGCGCCGGTCGTCTCGCCGAAACGCAGGCCGAGGAGAAAGGCAACGCCCAGTCCGATGAAGAGGAAAATGATGAGCCAGCGTCTATTCATACCGTCACTTTTCAGGGGCGATCTCTATCAGCGGCAATTCTCCGGCGGATGCCGGGAACTGCTCCTCATCCACGTCGGCGAAGGTGCCGGGCAGCATGCAGATTCGCAGGTTTCTCCGCCCCCAGCGGCCTTCCAACTGGTCGAGCGACAGCGAGACGGTGGCGGAGGTGAAGATCAGCTGTTCGACTTCGTAGCGGCGCACCAGTCGCTGGAGTTCATCCACCAGACCGATGACCGGCCGATCAGCCACGAACCGACCTCGCTGCTCGGGTCCCTCGCCCACCAGGCCGATCAGTTCGTAGGGCGGTTTCTCCAGCTTCTCCAGAACTCCCACAAACCGCTCGGCTGCCGCGTCGGTGCCGACCAGCAGAGTGCGCCGACGGCCCCTGCGGCTGTGCAGCACCCGGCGGGCGGTAAGGCGCCAGCCGGCGAGCAACAGGGTGTTGAAGAACCAGGCCGCGCCGGCCGCCAGGCGAGAGAAGTTATAGGCTTTGAAAAAGAAGACCGTGGTCACGACGCTGGCGAAACCGAGCGCCACTCCTACAGAAGTCCACAGGGCGGAATATTTGCGACGACCGTAAAGGCCGAAGAGGTAGAAAGTCAGCAGCCAAATAGCGGTCGGCGCGGCGTAGACCATCAACCACTGTGTTTCCGTATAGGGAGGCGGCGTCAGCCAGTTTGTCGGCTGGGCCTCCAGGCCGATCCGATTCGCCGTCTGTTCGATGGCGTGGATGAACTGGTGCAGGCGATCGTGGTAGCGCAGGGCCAGGGCCAGCTTCAGACCGATGAGCATCAGGGCGCCGTCGACGCACGGGAGGAACAGGTGCCGGGCCAGGCGGAGACCAAATTTGAGGAGTCCGTAGAAGGCGATGGCCACCTGCAGCAGCCAGATGGGAAAAAAGCGGAAGCGGTGGCGCATGTGCTTGTTGACGAAGATCGACATCGCCTTGCTCTTGAGATAGAGAATGCGCAGCGGCTCGGCGCGGCCGCTCTCCCCTCTGAAGTGGATGATTTCGGTGGTGGGCACGTAGTAGATCTTCCAGCCGGCCGAGTGGATGCGATAGCACCAGTCGATATCGTCCCCGTACATGAAGTAGTCCTCGTCCATCATTCCTACCTGGTCCATGACCTCCTTGCGCACCACCATGCAGGATCCGGAAAGCACCTCCACTTCGCTGATCTCCTCCGGATCCAGATAGGTCATGTTGTAGTGGCCGAGGCGGGGATGGCGGGGGAAGAGGCGGCTCAGTCCCGACATCTTGCTGAAGGCGGCCAGGGGGGAGGGGAATCCACGTCTGCTGTCCAGTTGGAGGGAGCCGTCCGGGTTGAGAATTTTGCACCCGGCCGCCCCCGCTTCTGGATGGGCATCCATGAAATCGACCAGGGTGCGCAGCGTGTCCTTGCGGACGAGGGTGTCGGTGTTGAGCAACATGACGTAGCGACCGGTCGCCTCTCTGAGGGCGACGTTGTTGCCGGCGGAAAAGCCGAGGTTCGCTCCGTTGAGGATCAGTCGCACCTGGGGGAACTTCTCCGCCACCATATCGGGGCTGCCGTCGCGCGAGTCGTTGTCGGCTACGAAGATCTCCACCTCCAGCCCCTCGGTCGCATCGATCACCGTGCGCAGGGCACCTTCGGTAAAATCTTTGGTGTTGTAGCTGAGGAATACTACGCTCAGGTCCATGGGGTGGCTCGCGATCGGAAAAAAGGAACGTCAGCCCTTTTGCGGGCCCTGTCCCCGCAATTTTCGACAGGCGAAGAAGAGTATCTGCTTGGCGAAAAGGGCGTGTTCGCGCCAGTTGAGTTTGCTGCGACTGAACTGGCGGTTGCGGAAGATAAAGGGGAGCGATAGATGGCTGGTGTAGCGTCCTTTGACGAGTATTTCCAGCAGGATCTTGTATCCGGAGGAGGTGAGTTGAAGGTCGCCGAGGACGGAGCGGTGGAGGAAAAAATAACCGGAAAGCGGGTCCTCAACGCCGGTCAGCAGGCGGGCCGAGGTTACTCCCACCAGGGAGATCAGCTTGCGGTGCCAGGCCCATTTTTCGACCCGACTGGTTTCGCCGAAGCGACTGCCGATGGTGATGTCGTGCTCCCGCAGTCCTTTTATCAGCCGGGGCAGGATGGACGGGTCGTGGCTCAGATCTGCGTCGATCACTCCGAGATACGGCCGGTCGGCGAGGGCGAATCCCTCCATCACCGCCGATCCCAATCCCAGCTTGCCGGGACGGTGAATGACTTTCAGCGGATATTTTCCAATGAGCGCCTCGGCTATCTCCCCGGTGCCGTCCGGCGAGTTGTCATCGACCACGATCAACTCCAGATCGATGTCCGGCTCGCCGGCGATGATCTGAAAGATCTCCTCGGCCAGCAGGGGGATATTTTCGCTTTCGTTGTAGGTGGGGGTGATCAACGACACCCGCAATATCGAGTCGCCCATAATCTTTCTGCCGTAGTTACGAGAAATGGGGGAAGTCGCGGCGAAAACTCTCCTGCCGGACCATATGCTCCAATCCCTCGGTAAAGCTCAGCGGCCTGCGTTCCAGTTCCGCTTCCAGCGCATCGGTGCTCAGGCCCGAACGCAGAGGACGTTTGGCTTTCAGGCCCGCTGCCCGGGTGGCTATGGGTTCGATGAGACCCGCGTCCAGATCGAAAAAGCCGGCCAACTCTAGAGCCAGATCGTAGCGGGTCATAAAGGTGACCCCTCCCATATGGAAGAGTCCCCGGGCATTGTGGCTGCACAATCCGATCAGCGATCGGGCCAGATCGTGAATATAGGTAGGATTGCCCCACTGGTCGTCAAAGATTTTGAGGTGATCATTCCTGTGCAGCGCTCCGAGCGCCCAAGTGACGAAGTTCGGATGCGCCTGGGGCACGTAGCCATAGAGCCAGAGGGTGCGCACTACTATGGCCCTGGCCGACCCTTCCAAAACGAGCTGTTCGCCGTCCAGTTTGAGGCGACCGTAGTGGGAGAGGGGGTTGGGTTCGTCTTTCTCGGTATAGGGGCCGCCATCGCCATCGAAAACATAGTCCGTAGATAGCTGGACAAGGCCGGCATCCACCCGCTTACAGGCGCTGACGAGATGGCCGACCGGATCTAAATTCACCTGTCGAGCCAGGTCTCGATCCTCTTCGCACTGGTCTACATTGGTCAGAGCGGCAGTATTGATGACCCAGTCGGGACGCACCTCCTCGAGTAGCTCTGTGACGGCATCGGAGTTCTGCAGATCGATCTGAAAATACGGGCAGGGCGATACGGATTCGGCACTCCGACCGCAGCCCACCCACTCCATTTCTCCCACCAGATCGAGGAGACTGCGGCCCAGGAAACCGTGGGCGCCGGTGACCAGGATTTTCATGCGATGGAACAGCTCCTTACGAGTTTACTCTGATGTTGGAAGAGCCCTTGCCATCCACTTCATTGGGGAGCGGATGGCGAGATCTACTCCGAAGCGATCAAGACGATCCGTGCGGCGGCGCTATGGTCGCGCCCGGGAGGATTCATCAGCCGCTTGCCATCCAGCAATTGACCACCGCGAACCGCGTCGCCCAGGCGGAGGTAGAGTTCGGCGGCCAGGGGGTTGCCGGCCTGCCGCATCCCGTCTCTATATGGCAGAATCGACCGAATTGGCAGCCCCTCCACCGCGATCCACTCCGGTCTGTCGACAAATGCGCCGGCTCGTCCGTCGAAGAGCTGAGTTTCGGCAAAGTGCAGCAGGTGGCGGGCCCGAGTATCGAACCGGGATTCGCCGCTCAGTTCACCCAGATCCAGCAGGGCCAGACCGGCGAGCATCTGATCCTCCAGAAGGCCACGCACATCGGTTTGGCCGCAGATGTGCTGAACCGCTCCTTCGGCGTCGATACAGCCGTCCAGCAGGAATTCTCCGGCGGCCAGCGCCATGTTCTGGGCGGCACTGGCCGGGAACTGTCGAACGACAGCTACGCAGGCGCGAATCAGGGCGGCGTGGCGGTCGGCATAGATCAGCGGATCGGTCCACCAGTCGTGCGTTCCGACGCCCAGCTGACGTCCTCTGAACGCACCTGTGTCTGGATCGAATAGCTCGACGGAGATGTAGTCGAGCTGGTGCCGAACCGCCTCCCGATCTTTCCTCGCCAGCAGCAATTGAAGCAGAAATGCCTGATCCAATCCGTCTTTTTCCCGCTCCGGGATCTGCCAATCGGGCGTGTGCGAGAAGGCGTGGATGCCACCGCTCCGAAGATCGATCATGGGGCTGAACAGGAGCGCCTCGAGAGTCCGTTCGACCATGTGCCGGGCGCGTTCGTCGTCTCTCGCCTCTGCGTAGGAAAGCAGAAATTCCAGGGTGGCGATTTCGGGAAACTTGGTACCCTGACCAAACCCCGCGTACGTGGAGTCGAAGGTTTCGACGCACGTCTGATAGATCCGTTCCGGATCGATGGAATACGCCGGTTCTCGGAGTGTCCGACGAGCCACCCGGGCGACTTTGGCAGCGATCACTTCCCGCTTTTCTGCGTACGCTTCCCAAAGGCGGAGCAGGAACAGTTCCACGTTGCCAGCCGGGATGTCCACCGCCGTGGCAAAGGGGCGTCCATCCGGCGACATGGCGATCAGAGCGGGCCAGCCGCCCGTCGGATAGCGACGCGCGATATCCGGCCGGCGCAGGGGATCCACGTGCATCCCGACGAAGCGCTGTTCGACCAGCAGACGCAGGGCCGAGGAGTCGTCGGCAAACAATCCTTCACAGCCGGGCGACGCCAGATACAGGAGGAGGGGAACGTCCCGGTCTCGGGCTTCCTCAAAAGAGGAGGCAGCCCACGGCTTCCAGGCGATCTCTCTATCCTCGGACGACCAGGTCACTGCGGAGTGGCTCGAAATGGAAGGGGGTGCCCCCTCTTCCACCGGCGGCCGTTCTCGAGCGCAGGCCGGCAGCTGCAGCAGGAGCGCTAGCAGGAGTAGCCTGGTAATAGACGTAGAACTCCCGACAAAATGTTCCGCTGGCGTCGCATGGCTGCGCTGGCCGCAGTCGCTCGCGCCGAGGCTGGCCATTCTGTCAGGAGCTCTCAGATACGAACGACAGTGCACATCCCCGATCTATATGTAGACATATCTAATTGATATTAAAGAACTTCTATTGATAAATAAGAACGTCTAATCTAATCTGCACAGAGACCGAAGTCAAGCGCGAATCGCGATCATCCAGGCGACTAAAAATTCCCTTTCAATAGGAGCCGTACAGAGGTCCGAAATTGGCGCAGGCTCTGAAATCGGCCCCCTCCGGGTCGGCGGTGCCAAAGGAATTCCAGGCGCTGGGGCGGAAGACTCGCTCCTCCTCGACATTGTGCATGAAGACCGGAATGCGCAGCATCGAAGCGAGGGTGATCAGGTCGGCGCCTATGTGGCCGTAGCTGATCGCCCCGTGGTTGGCCCCCCAGTTGTACATCACTGTGTATACGTCGCGGAAGGCTCCTGAACCGGTCGTCCGCGGCACGAACCAGGTGGTCGGCCAGGTCGGATCGGTCCGCTCGTTCAAAACATCGTGGACCCCTGCAGGCAGTTCGACCGTATGCCCTTCGGCGATCTGCAGGACCGGCCCCAGGCCTTTGACCAGGTTGATGCGGGACATGGTGACCGGCATGTCTCCCAGCGTCTTGAAGCAGGTCGACCAGCCGCCACCGCGGAAGTATTCCACCGTTCCGGCATGCCAGGTGGTGGCGTCCAGGCACTGGCCCGCCTCTGCGGCCGTCACCTCCCAGAACGGCTTGATCACCGGCTGACCGTCGAGCGTCTGCCGGCCGGTTCCGTCGAGCGCCGTCGGACCGGAGTTGATCAGATGGAGAAAACCGCCGGCCGCCGGCCCCTCCAGATCGTGGCCGGTGACCCGCTTGACCGCTTCGGGGCTCCAGTAGGTGCGCACGTCGGAAAAGATCTGGGCGGTGCCGGTGAGCAGGTGGCCGAAAAGCATGGCAACCCCGTTCAGGGCGTCGTTTTCGGTGGCGACGATGTAGGGCTGCCGGATCCCATTCCAATCGAAGGAGGTATCCAGTATCGCCTCCATGAAGTCTCCGTTGGGCATGTGGTCGGTCCACTGGCGCTGCCCCTGGAAGCCACCGGCGATGGCGTTGCGGCCCATCGCCTCCTCGCCGTAGCCCAGTTCGGCCAGGCGCGGGTTGCCGACCATCAGATCGCGGGCGATGAGCGCCATTTTCACCGAGATTTCCCAGTCGCGGTCCTTCTGCTCCCGGCTGCGCTGCTTTTCGGGCGGATTGTGATCCTCACCCTCCGGGCAGTTGGCCTTCACCCAGGCCAGGGCTTTCTGGAATTCGTCGGGATCGTAGATATTCTCCTCGATGCGGCGGACGAATTCGACCATGTCGACCACTTCGACGCGCATCCCCAGGAAATTTTCGAACATCGCCTGATCGACGATCGAGCCGGCAATGCCCATCGACACGCTGCCCATGGAGAGGTAGGACTTGCCGCGCATGGAGGCGACCGCCAGTCCGGTGCGGGCAAACTGCAGCAGTTTTTCCTGCACGTCGGCCGGGATGTCGGTGTCACCGGCGTCCTGCACGTCGCGGCCGTAGATGCTGAAGGCGGGCAGCCCCTTTTGCGTGTGGCCGGCCAGGGCAGCGGCCAGATACACGGCGCCGGGGCGCTCGGTGCCGTTGAAGCCCCAGATCGCCTTGGGAATGGAGGGATCCATATCGATGGTTTCGGAGCCGTAACACCAGCAGGGGGTGACCGTCAGGGAGACGCCGACTCCGGCGCGGGCGAACTTTTCGGCCGTTTGCGCCGCTTCGGCCACGCCGCCGATGCAGCTGTCGGCGATCACGCATTCCACTGGCAGACCGTTGGCGTGGCGCAGGTTGGCGCTGAGATATTCGGCCGCACTTTTGGCCATGTTCATAGTCACCTCGTCCAGGGACTCCCTGACGCCCTGGCGGCGGCCGTCGATGGTCGGTCTGATGCCGATTTTGGGCATGTCGCCGATCAGTCGGTTCTGCGGTGGTTGCATCTGGATGTTGTCTACGTCGGCCACGGTTCACGTCCTCCTGTTGATATGTATTCTCGGGAAGTAGGTTACAGGCAGTGTCGACAAGGGTTTGAACGGATTTTCAAGCATCTTGTGCAAGATAAGATTACCTGAATCCCCATGGCATGTCAAGCAGTGCTCCGGGGGAAATTCGGGACCCATAAAGGCGCACTATTCGGCCACAAAGTGCGATCTACAGCCCTTTTTTTTAGTATCCGCATTTACAGCCGAGAGTGTGCTCCTTTATCTTCTATGGCCATACTGATAACAGCATTTCAGGGAGGAGGATAGATGAATCCGCTGGAGAAGAAAGTATTGGGGAGCACCGGCCTGGAGGTCACCCGTCTCGGTCTGGGTTGCGCTTCGCTGGGCAGGCTGGAGGGGGACGATGCTCAGGAGCAGGCCACGAAGGTAGTGCATCGCGCCCTTTCCCTGGGCATCAATCTGTTCGACACGGCACCTCTGTACGGCGCCGGCAAGAGCGAGGAGAGGCTGGGCAAGGCACTGGAGGGAGTGCCTAGAGACGACTACGTACTGGCTTCCAAGGTGGGGCACCTGGTGAGGTCCCCCGAAGAGATGGAATCGGTCCCGGCGGACCAGCCCCGGCGCTCGATATACAAGGAGTACAGCTACGACGGGATCATGCGCTCCTTCGAGGAGAGCCTGAAGCGCCTGGGGGTCGATCGGATCGACATTCTCCACATCCACGACTCGGACCGTCACTGGGACGAGGCGATAAGCGGTGCCTATCCGGCTCTGGACAAACTGCGCAGCGAGGGGGTGATCAAGGGGGTCAGCGCCGGTATGAACCAGTGGGAGATGCTGGCCCGTTTCGCGCGCGAGGGGGAATTCGACTGCTTTCTGCTGGCGGGTCGCTACAGTTTGCTCGAACAGGGGGCGCTGGACGAGTTCCTGCCGCTCTGTCTGGAGAAGAACATCGGCATCATGGCAGGAGGAACCTACAACAGCGGCATCCTGGCCAAGAGCGGCCAGGTGGACGCCACCTACAACTACAGGAAACCGCCTCCAGAGGTAGCGGCCAAGGCCAGCGCTCTGAATGCGGCCGCCGATCGGCACGGCGTCGATCTGAAAGGGGCTGCCTCGCAGTTCGTTCTGGCCCACCCGGCGGTCACCTGCATCATTCCGGGCACGCGCTTTCCGGAACGGGTGGAGGAGAATGCAACGGTGATCGAGGCGGAAATCCCGACCGCTTTCTGGGTGGAACTCAAGGCGGAGGGGCTGATCCATCCGGAAGCGCCGGTGCCGGAGGAGGGTTGAGCGGAAGCGGCGGTCGAAGCGGAAAGGTAAACGGGCGTGCAGTCACCTGCACGCCCGTTTTTTTAGGTCACCTAATCAAGGAGAGCTTGCGGACCTGTGACCAGTCGCCGGCCCGCAGGCGGAGAAAGTAGGTGCCGGAAGCGGCGGCGGATCCCCGATCATCACTACCATTCCATATGGCGCGGTACTCTCCGGCCGTCCGCACACCGAGAAAAAGGGTTTTTACCTTTCTTCCCAGAACATCGAAGACAGCCAGCTCGGCCCAGGCGGACTGCGCCAGGTGGAAGGGGATAGCGGTGGCGGCGTTGAAGGGGTTGGGATAGCCGGGATCCAGACGATTGACGAGAGGGGTGGAACTGCCGTTGTCCGCCACCTCTGTCGGTGGGATAAAGGTTTGGGAAGACCAGACCGGATCGAAGTCGCTCCAGTCGTTGTCGGTGAGCTGCTGGACCGCCCCAGTTTCGATCTCCAGGACAAAAATCTCCCGATCTCCATCCCGGTCGGATACGAAGACCAGATAGTTTCCATCGGGGGTCCAGGTGGGCTGTGAGGCGAACGCGAACCCGTGGGTTAGCTGGCTATCCTCTTTCGTTTCGATGTCCATGATATGCAGCTCTCCGTCGGCGGAAAAGGCAATCCGGCGGCCGTCGGGAGACCAGGCGGGATAACCTTCCCAGAGCCTGTTTTCGGTGAACTGTCTGACCTGGTGGCTCGCCACCTCAACCGAGTAGATCTCGCCGTTGGCGGCAAAGGCGATCTGGCGACTGTCGGGAGACCAGCTCGGATCGGAAGCGATAAACTGGCCGGTCAGATGCTGCGGGTCTCCCGCATCCACGTTCACCACGTAGATGCCGCTGCTCCCCTCCCTGTCGGAGACGAAGGCGACCCAAACCCCATCGGGAGACCAGGCGGGACTGTGGTCGTAGCCGGGATCGAAGGTCAGCTGTCGTGGCTCGCTCTCCTCTGCGCCGATGTAGACCTCGCCGTTGGCGGACCATCGATTGGAGACGAAGGCGATCCAGCGACCGTCCGGAGAGAGAGCGGGCTGGAAGGTCTTCCAGGGGGCGAGGTCCAGCTGCCGCGCGTTTCCCCCATCCGCGTCCATGGCGTAGATATGCTCTGCGCCGTCCCTGCTGACGGTGAAGACGATCTGGCCCGCCTGGGAATCGATATGCAGCTCCCCGTGGTTCGCACCTGCATCTGAAAGAGTGGAGAGGAAGTGGAAATCGTCGACGGCGATCCAGGCCCAGCCCGATTCGGAATCGCCATCTTCGGCCTGTATGTAGACCTCTTCGCCCAGATATTCGCCGACATCCCAGAAGTCCGACTTGAACGGGTTCTGGCAGGGGATGTCGGCGGCTCGCAGCAGTTCGTGAGTCTCACCGTGTCGCAGGCGGAGGAGGTTGGCCTTGCGCTCGCAGCCCTGACCGCTGTATCCGGCGATGCGGAAAGCCAGATAGCGATCGGTGACCTGGAAAAGATGCGATTGCAGAACGCCGGTATCGGCTTCGCCGTTGCTGTTTTTGCAGCCCCCTTCCCCGGGCCAGATTTCGTTGCAGGTGGAGGCGTAGAAATCCCCCTGTTTGTTGGGATGGGCGAGGTAGGCCACCTCCCAGCCGCCGCCGCTGGTTATTGTCCAGAAGGAAAGATCTCCGGTTTCGAAATCGCCGTTGGTCAGGGGGGCGGCCTGGATTTGCCAGGCGTGGGGAAGGATCGAGAGGAACGGCAGGATCCAGATCTTTGTGCGCAGTGACATAGATATCTCCTATTCCTCGGTTTCCCGAAAATCTAACGCAAGCGGCAGACTTCGGCTCCATCCGTTTCGACCACTACTTTTAGAACTTGCCGGACATCGGCTCTGTTCCAGAAACGCTCGTCTTCGGGTTCGAACCAGTAGCGATGCAGCACGAGCGTGTTCAATCCCTGCCGCTTGAGAAAATCGACCGCTCGGGAATCGGGCAACCTTTCCACGGCGTCCCTGATCTGAAACTGCAGAGGGCTTATAAAAGCCCCGAAGCCGTTGTAAATGGGCTGCCAGTGGTAGATGCTATAATACATATAAAGATATTCGCGCTGGGAGTAGGCGGTCCGCCTAGCGCCGTACAGCGGATCCGTCTTTTTCATACTTCCTTTGAAGGTGGGGATTTCGATGATGCCCCCCTGGATAGTCTGCGACGCGAGCCACGCGTATACCCCCGGGGGATCGGCTGGCCGCGGATGCTGGTGACGTTCGGCGGGCAGGTTTTCCAGGGTGAACAGGCCCAGCCAGCCCAGGAGCAGGAGGGCGATCGCCGGCGAAGCGGGCAAGTTTCGCGCTCTGCACATTCGCGCGACCCGTTCCCGCAGATCACTCCAGCCGTAGACCGACAGGGCGGCGGCGGCCAGCATGGCGACGTACCCGAAGCGGGCGGTGGCCCGCATTCCCTTCAGGCCGGGCAGCAGGTAATAAAACAGCGTATACGGACCCGGTACATAGGTGAGATGCCCCAGGAGGATCACCACCGGTCCCAGGGAAAGGATGGCCATTATCAGAGCGAGCCAGGCGAGAAGAATCCGCTCCCGGCGGCGCTTACCCGGAACTCGTCCCAGCAGTCCGAGAGCGACCAGCGAGAGGACGCTGTAGCCGAGGAAAAGGCGGCGTTCCTCGCCGCCGACCGCCCAGATACCGTGGAAGTCGCGGTAGGCCAATCCCTCGCTGTAACGGTCGCCCAGAACGCTCGCTCCAGCCGCTTTTTGCACCAGGCTGAAGACAGCGGCGAAGAGCCGCTCTTCGCCCGGCAGAGGGCTGTAGCGCGCCCCCCAGCGCAGACGATCGTAGAGCACTGAGCGATTGTCGGGCAGGAGATAGGAGGAGAGAGGATCGGCGGAGTATTGGATCACCTCGCCCATGGGACGGCTGAGCCCGTAGGTCCGACTCACCGAGAAGTAGGGCCAGCCGAAGGGAAGGAGGAGCAGGCCGACCAGTCCGCCGCCGATGAGGGCGCGGAGCAGAAAGCGCCGGTTGAGAAGAGAGCGGATTTTCCAATGGAAGACCGTCGTCCACGCCACCAGCCCCAGAAAGGACATGAACATCAGGTAAAAGGACCCCAGGCTGAGCAACACGAAGCAGAGAGCGGCGGCCAGCAGATGGCGCCAGCGGTTTTCCAGGAGAAACCGGTGCCAAAGGTGGAAGGCCCACGGCATCCAGAAGAAGGGAAACTGGAAATTCTGGAACATCTTGCCAATGGCAAAGGCGAAGATCCAGCCGCCGACAAAGGCGGCATCGCGCCCGGCCCGGTAGCGCCTGAAGATGTAGTAACACGACAGGGCGGTTGCCAGGATATTGCCCAGGTAGACGAAATTGATAGCCAGAATGGGATCGCCGCCCAGTTCCAGCGCCGGAGCGAAAAAGAGGAGTTGCGAACTGTTGAGCGGAGTGGCGATGGCCAGGGAGCCGTCGGCGGGGAACATGACGTTGGCGTCGAAAAAGTGGGCGGGAGCATGCAGCAGGGCGTGCCACTGCCAGGCCAGACCGTAGGTGATGAGTAGATAGTCGCCGATAGCTGCGAAGGGGTGAGACAGATCCGTGGCCAGCGGATAGGTATAGAGCAGCAGGCCGGGAAGATAGAGGAATGCCACGCCCAGGTCGGCCAGCCGCAGGGGTGGTCCTGTGATGTACCCATTTGTAGACATTGGGGACCGAGGGTTATGAGGTTTCTCGGAAAATCAGAAGATAACTATTATCTCCTTCCTTCTCACATCTGAAGACGCGTCGAGATGTTCAGAAGAAATGGATTGTCGTTCGCAAGGGGAAGCGGATGCGGGCGTTGCGCGTGCTCGGCGAGGCGGCTGGCTACTCGTGCAAAAAGCGCAGGATGTGGGTCGGTGGATCCTTTTTTTGCCAGAGAACCAGAAAGCGCTCCGGATAGCGGGCGATGGTCGGCAGCAGAAAGCGCATCGTCTGGGGGAAACCGAGGCTTTCGACGACGACAAAGTCGACTTTTTCCCGCTCCATGTGGGAGATGACCTTCTCCGGCGCATCGAAAGGGAAGCCGATGCAGCGGCGGCCGGAGACGATATACATCCAGAGCCCCTTGCGGCAGACTACGATCGAGCCGGTGGAGGTGTTCTCTCGAAGCCACTCTCCGGCGTCCTGGTAGTTTCTCCAGGCGCTCAGGTAATCGGCGTAGTCGCCGCGGCCCAGACCGGCCAGATGGCGGGCGCTGTTGATGTTGCCGAAGAGGATGCTGAAGAACAAAGCCCAGCAGAGGAGGAGCCCGACCACACCGGCCTTCAAGCGCTCCAGGCGCGCCGCCGCGTCGAGAGAGAGGCGAACCAGAAAGAAGGCCAGCATGGGCACGATCGGCGCCAGGAAGCGGTCGCCGATCCAGGGCCATACCAGCACCGTCCCAAGATAGAAGGCGGAATAGATAAAGAGCAGTAGATCCTGCCGACGACGCAGACAGAGAACGGCGGCGTAGACCATCAGGACGACGACCAGGGGTGACAGTGGATTGAGGACGTTGGGATAACCTTCGGTCCAGGGCCATAGATTGACGGGCAGGTAAAAGCTCAAATAAAAATTGGCATTGTCGAAGAGACGCTCGATCAGGCTGGAAAAATCGAGAAAACCCTGTTCGGGGCGATAGGGATTGACCATGAGCAGCTGTCTGAAATAGCTGCTGCCACCTCCGACGGCGCGATTGCGCAGATGCCAGGGGAGCCAGGTCAGAAGTGCGGCACTGCTGAAAGCGAGCGCCCGACGCCAGTCGCGACGCACGAACAAATAGGTCGCGACCGCCGCCACCAGCACCAGGCCGATGCTGCGGATATAGCAGGCCCACATGGTGATCAGGAAGCCCCCAATGAAGCGATAATTGCGGACAATGCCCGGCGTGCGCACCCCCTTCTCGACGAGCAGCAGGGCGAACAGAGAAAAGGTCATATAGGGGATCTCGGACATGACCTGATGGCCGTAGTCCAGCAGCAGGGGGCCGCTGTTTTGCAGGGTTCTGCCGGCGGTCAGACAGAAGATTGTGGCCGCCAGGGCCGGCACGACATTCAGCCGTTCGCGGATGAGCCAGTAGAAGATCGGCATACCCAGTGACAGGAGCACGACTACCAGCCACTTCATCGGCACCCATTGGCCGGGGAACAGTCGCTCGAGGGGTGCCAGTAGCAGCGGGAAACCGAAGGGGTATTTGGTGGCCGGGGTCAGATCGGGGGCGTTGATGTAGGTCAGTCCCTTGCCTTCCGCCATGCTGCGGGCCAGGATGATGAATTCGGTGTTGTCGCCGCTGATCGAGAGCTTGGGATCGAAGGTCCACGCGCCCAGCAGCAGGCTGGCAATGAGGATAGCCAGGGGAATGCCGTAGCGGCCGACTGGCGTTTCGGCAAGCAGGCGGATGCGCTCTTGCAGGTCCGCTACCCAAGAAGGTGAGTTAGTTGAAGAGATGGGGGGGGGCTTCCGTTCCCGCATGGGGTGCGCTTTCATAAGATGCAGGGTCGGAGATATTCTGCCGCGAAGATGCGGTCGAAACCCGGAGGGGAAAGGGAGGATTCGCGCAGCGGTTCGGACTCACTGTTCCAGACCAAGCCTGGCTTTCAGGTAGCTGCGCACTCGCTGCTGGAGCTCGGGCGGGATGTCTTCGACGCGCAGCGCCTGGCGGGCGAGTTCGCTGGATTTTTTATAGGTGCGGAAGAAAGCGTGACACGGGTCGCAGTCGACCATGTGTCGCTCGAAACCGCGCTCCTCTCCGCGGGGCAGGTCCCCTTCCATATACTCGGTCAGAGCGTGCAGAATCTGCTGGCAATTTTCCATTCATCCCTCTCTCAGACGCTGCTCCCGACGCGCTTGCGGCCGGGATAAAGCCGTGGTCAGACCGTTCACTGGGCGGCCTGTCTTTCAAAATAATCGGCCAGTTCCCGGCGCAGGAACAGGCGCGCCCGGTGGAGCCTGGATTTGACTGCTGGAATGCTCAATTCCAATATGCCCGCCGTATCTTCGCTGGAGAGCCCCTCCACATCCCTGAGCAGAAATACGGTCTGGTATTTTTCGTCCAACTGGTCTACCGCCGCCTGGATTACCGTTCTGGCTTCGCTCTGCAAAGCCGGGTTGCTGGCCTGTTCGGACCAGTCGGGCACATCGGCGGCGATATGGCCGTTTTCTGCGAAAATCGGCATCACTTCCTCCAGGAGGATGTCTTTCCTGGAGTGGTTGCGGCGTTTGCGCATAAGGGCGGCGTTGACGGTGATGCGGTGGATCCAGGTGGAAAAGCTGGAGTCGCCGCGAAAGCTGTCGATCTTCTCGAAGACCGTCAGGAACACATCCTGCGTCACTTCCTCGGTATCCATCGGATTGCGGAGGATGGAATAGGCGACGCGCAGCACGCGTTCCTGATGCCTGTCGAGGACCTGCTCAAAGGCCGCGGCATTGCCGCGGCGAGCGAGATCTACGAGCTGTCGCTCATCGGGCTCGTTCTGGCGAGGCGACGAAGCGGACAGAGGGCGGTCGGGCGATTCGCTCATAGGAAATGATGCATCAAAGGGAGAGAAAGGTGCAAAAATCAGAGGAAAAAATCCCAGGTTTGGTAAAACTGGCGATTTTCGCGGGGATGAGCAAGCCGTTTTCCACAAAAACGGCGCACTCATCCCCGCGAGACGAGATAGGCGGGAGATGTAGGAATGGCTCCGGTCAGAACCTGTCGGGAACGATGAGATCCTCGCTTTTGGGAGGACGGTGATAATCGCCTGAGGGCTGCTTTCGTGGGTGCAGCTTCATAGGTTTGGGCGTCACATCCTCGTAGGAAATCGAATCGAGGATATGCGAGATGCAGTTCAGGCGAGCGCGTTTTTTATCTTCGGATTCGACGGTATGCCAGGGGGCCTCGGGAATATTGGTGTAGAAGAACATCTCGTCCTTGGCCTTGGAATACTCGACCCAGCGATCTCGTCCCTCCAGGTCGATATTACTCAGTTTCCAGCGCTTCATGGGGTCCTGGGCACGCGCCTGGAAACGCCGTTCCTGCTCTTCGTCGCTCACCGAAAACCAGTATTTCAGAAGGATGATCCCCGAACGCACCAGCATGCGCTCGAACTCGGGACAGGAGCGCATGAATTCCTTGTATTCCTCATCGGTGCAGAAACCGAAGACCCGCTCGACTCCGCCGCGATTGTACCAGCTGCGGTCGAAGATGACGATTTCGCCGGCGGCCGGGAGATGGGAAACGTAGCGCTGAAAGTACCACTGGGTCTTTTCGCGATCCGAGGGGGTGCCCAGAGCCACCACCCGGGCGCCGCGCGGATTGAGCGGCTCGGCGACCCGCTGGATCGTCCCCCCCTTGCCGGCGGCATCGCGGCCTTCGAAGACCAGGACCACGCGCAGTCCCTTTTTAATGACCCAGTACTGCAGCTTCACCAGCTCCTGGTGGAGCCGGGCCAGTTCCTTCTCGTAAACCTTGTTCTTGAGTTTGGGTTTTTTGGTGACGATGTCGCCCGTCGATGTCACTATCTCCTCGACATTTTTTTTCACTTTCTTTTTTCGGGCTGTCGTCTTCTTTTTTTCCGCGGTTTTTTTGGCGGTCTTGGTCTTTGCTACCATATTCAACCCTCCTCGAGATGGTGAGTTTTCGTTCTCATACCAAGGCAGCTACTCGGCAACTTTTTCCCCAAGCTGCCGACGAACGATCTCCAGCTGTTCCCGTTCAAAACCGTATCCCTTCTGGTCTTTCCCTTCTGGACCGCAGCGGCGCAGTCAGCCCTCCAGTTCCACGGCCACGTCTGCTTTCCCCGCAAAGAGGTTGCGGAACCCGTGCGGATCTTCTTCCAGATCGAACAACTGGTGGGATGCTGCCCTATCCAGATCGAACAACTGGTGGGATGCTGCCCTATAATGTATGAGTTTCCAGCGCTCTTTGCGCATTAAAAATGCGACCGGCAGGGTTTCGTGGCCGTGAAACTAGGCGAAGACAGCGCGCTCCGGTCACCGATTGGCAGTTTCTGAAGCGGTTCGCGCCCGTCGTCTGCAAGATGGCAGCCTGCAGATCCAGCAGATCTACCGGCGTGCGCGCGCCGATGCTAGATTGCTATTTTCCGGACAGGTGTGCTGCGACGATCGCGTCGAGAGCGGTCAGGTGCGCTCTCACCCGCGTCTCCAGATCGAGTTCGGTCGGCGATTCGGAGGTGAGCAGGTGGTCGGTGTGTTCAAAGAACATGACGAGGGGAATGCCCGCGCCGCGCCGCTCGATCTCCTGATCCGCATCCGGAGCGATAAGGCCGTTTACGGCGGGCAGTTCCTCGATCATCGGGCTGGTGTTCAGCGGACAGACCTGGCGCACCCGGCGGGTGGCCTCCGGTCCGGCCAGATCGGCGTTGCGCCGCAGTTCGTAGAGATAGTAGCCGGAACTTTCCCAATCTTCGTGACAATCGAAGACGAACGGGAAGCGGCGGTCCGCGACAAAACGGCGAACCGCCTGCACCTCGGGCACGTCGTCGCGCTCGTAGGACCAGTTGACGTCGATATCCTGGGCATTGTGGCGCGTGTCGTGCACGTACCCGTATGGATTGAGACAGGGGATGATGTCGAAATCGAAGTGACGCAGCCAGTCGTCGTCGATTGTTTCGAGCGTTCTCAAGACGGCCTCCACGCCGGCCGGTTCGTCGCCGTGGGTGCCGCCCATGAGCACAGCGGTGGGGCGGTTCGACCTCGTGGACAGCCTGACGGCGTAGACCGGATAGCCCTCTATCTCGGCGAGCACCCGGCTCTGAACGCGCTCCGGGTCGAGGGATTCGATTCGGCGGACGACGTCGTCGTAGTTGCGCATGGTTCTCCTTTCACAAACCTCTGCAGTTTCCGGTAGGACATTTTACGGAATTCACTCGAGAAAACCCACAGCTTCTTTTGTGGGGTAGATTGAGGATCTCCCCATCGAGGGGAATCCTCCGATCCGTGGAAAAGATACACGCGGCGCAAGTGCCAGCGCGTTCTTGACCCTGATTTGTCCACCACCTATCTTGGCCTGCATCATTGATGCCGTTCATTGAGAATCAGAAGCTCGAGGGAATCTACTATGACCGAAGCGACCGATCGACGTCCCAATCTGCTCTACATCCATTCCGACCAACACAGTCCGTTTGTCGCCGGCTGCTACGGAGATCCGCTGGTGAAGACGCCCCATCTGGATCGACTGGCAGCCGCAGGGGTGGCGTTTGACGGTGCATACTGTCCTTCGCCGATATGCGTGCCCTCGCGCATGTCGATGTTGAGCGGTCGCCACCCGCACGAAAACCGGGTGTGGACCAACAGCCATGTTCTCGATTCGGGGATTCCGACCTTTGCCCACGCGATGGGAGCGGCCGGGTACAGCCCGGTGCTCATCGGCCGCATGCACGCGCTGGGTCCGGACCAGCTCCACGGATATGCCGATCGTCTGGTCGGCGACCACGGTCCCAATCAGATGGGGGGCAGAGGGATAGATCACGGCTTCCTCACCGGCACGGCCGGACCGGCCCGCGTCAGCCTGGAGAAATCGGGGCACGGGCAGAGCGCGTATCAGGTGCACGACGAGGATGTCACCGCATCCACGATCGATTTTTTGAACCGCCTTGGAGTGCGCAAACGGGCGGACCAGCCGGCTGAACCGTTCAATCTGACGGTCGGTTTCATGCTACCGCATCAGCCGTTTGTGGCGCGCCTGGAGGACTACGAATACTACTTCGAGAATATTACTCCGCCGCGCACGCCGCAGCCGTTCAGCGACGATCTGCATCCGCACATCAAGGGATGGCGGGAGCAGTGCGGCATCGTCGAGGTTTCAGAGGCGGAGGTGAAGCGATCCAGGGCCGCGTACTGGGCGCTGGTGGCGCGCATGGACGTGATGATCGGCCAGATTCTCCAGGCGCTGAACGACAACGGTCTGGCCGACGATACGCTGATCGTCTATTCATCCGACCACGGGGAGCAGGTTGGCGAGCGCGGTCTGTGGTGGAAGCAGACGTTCTACGAGGACTCGGTCAGGGTGCCGCTCATCCTCTCCTGGCCGGGCGGCCTGCCGCAGGGGGTGCACTGCGACCGGGTGGTCAGCCAGCTGGATCTGAGCGCCACCATGCTGGACGCGCTCGGCTGCCCCCCCCTGCCGAACTCGCCGGGGCGCAGTCTGCTGCCGCTGCTGCGCGATCCGCAGGGGACGGAGTGGGAGGACGTGGCGTTTTCGGAGTTCTGTCTGGACGAGGCCGGCGCGGGCGGGCCGTTTCCGGAGTATGGGGTGATTCAGCGGATGATCCGCAAAGGGGAGTGGAAACTCAATTACTACCACGCTCAGCCGTGTCAGCTGTTCAATTTGAAGGAAGATCCGCGCGAGATCGACGACCGGGCGCAGGATCCGGCGTGTAGCGAGATCGTGGCGCAGCTGACCGAGGAGGTGCTGGACGGCTGGGATCCGGAGTGGATCGTCGAGCGGATGGCGGCGATGCGCGAAGACCGGAAGATTCTGGGGGCCTGGGGACGCAACGTGCAGCCGCCGGACCGCTACCGCTGGGACTTGAAACCTGAGATGGACTACGTAGACGGGGAGCAGATGGAGTAAATGGCAAAGACAAAACAGCGCTCGAAGACGACGGTTCGGCAGTTTCGGCCGGGTGACGCGGAGGAAGCGTCACAGGTCATGATCGAGGCATTCAGGAGCTTTCTACCGGCAAAAAACCGGAAGAAGGTTCTCGACGGCTTCTCCCCAGCGGCCCTTCGCAGTACGAGCACGTTTGGGATTAAGGATTCCTCGTCAGTTTGCTACGTCGCCGTGGTAGATGAGAAGGTCGTGGGCTATATCAGCGGCTCGGTCAATGCGTACGGGTTCGGCACCCTCTCCGTGATCGGCGTGAGTAGTCGCTGTTTTCGCCGGGGCGTCGGCTCACTGCTCATGAGGAAAATGAAGACCTTCTGGCGGAAGAACGGGATGCGCAAGGTATCCACGTGCGTCTCTGCTCACAACAGTCGAGCGCTGGTCTTCTACCTCCACCACGGCTTCAGGCCGGTGGGATATCAGAGGGACCATTTCCTGCCGGGCATGGACGAAGTGATTCTGGATCTGTTTTTCGACTGAGTGGTCTGTCAACAAAGTTTCTGGTCTTCGGAAATCGCGTAACTATACTAATCTACTGGTAGATCTTGATTGCAATTTTGTCAACGTTTTTTGTTGACAAAACACTGAGGCCGATTGAATTCCGAATTCCCAATGGAACAGTTCTCTAGAGGAGAGATGGTTTGTTCATAGACATCCACGCCCATGCGTACCGGAATTGTCCTCCTTTCGTGGTCCAGTTCTGCACTGCGGAGCAGGTGCTGCAGCGATACGACGAGGTCGGAATCGAAAGGGGTGCGCTGCTGCCTATCGTCAGCCCCGAGATCTATCTTCCCCAGGCAAACGAAGATATTCTGGAGATGGTGGGAAAGTATCCGGATCGATTCATCCCGTTCTGCAATATCGACCCGCGCGCCCTGACCAACTCGGCCGATGCGCCGCTGGACCGTCTGCTGCGGTACTACAAGGACAAAGGCTGCAAAGGGCTGGGTGAGGTAATGCTGAACGTGCCGTTAATGGACCCCATGGTCCAGAATCTGTTCAAGCACGCACAGGATGTGGGTCTGCCGGTCATCTTCGACGGTTCCGACCAGGTGGGCGGTGACTTCGGTCTGTACGACGACCCGGGGCTGCCGCAGTTGGAGCACACCCTGCAGAAGTTTCCGGACCTCATCATGCTCGGTCACGGTCCGGTGTTCTGGGCGGAGATCAGCAGATTGGAGACCCCGGCCGATCGGGGCTTCGTCTTCGGCCCGGATGGCGGTCAGGTTGGACGTCTGCCGACCTATCCAGTAGAGGAGGAGGGTGTCGTGCCCAAGCTTCTGCGCCGGTACCCGAATCTCTATGGCGATCTATCCGACTTCACCGCCTGCAATGCCCTGGCCCGAGATGCCGACTACGGTCCGAAGTTCTTAGAGGAGTTCCAGGACCGTCTCATGTTCGGCACCGACTTGTGTGCCTTCGACATGCCCATCCCCCTGGTCGATCTTCTCAACGACTGGCGCGATACCGAGAAGATCAGCGAAGAGGTGTTTGGCAAGGTTGCCAGAGAGAATGCCGTAGAACTCCTCGGTTTGAGCTGAGGATGTGGACTCTTGAACTGCGACTGAAGGCCCGGTGGAATGCATCCACCGGGCCTCTTTTTTCGACAAATCCCGATCTGCCGCCGGTCGATGGTGGTCAGACTTCTGCCAGTTCGGGCAGATGCGCTGGTTCGATCTCATCCCCTTCGCACTGCATGGCCGCCTTCTCGACCGCATTGGCCAACTCGGCGACGTTGCCCGGCCAGTCGTGAGCGGAGAGAATCTCTATTGCTTCCTGGGAGGCTTTGAGCGGAACGGTGCTATCGCGTTTGGCCTTTCCCTGTAAAAAGTGCGCTACCAGGGTGGCGATATCATCGCGTCGCTCCCGCAGTGGAGCCGTCTGCAGCACGGATACGCTCAACTGATAGTATAGATCCGAGCGGAATTCTCCTCCGTCGACCAGCTTTTTCAGATCCTCACCCGTGGCTGCGACGATGCGCACATCGCTCTCCAGACTGTCGGTGCCGCCCAGGCGCTCGAAGGTGCCTTCCTCCAGAAGCCGCAGCAGTTTCATCTGAGTTTCCGGGGAGAGCGCTTCGATGGGACCGAGCAAGAGGGTGCCTCCACGGGCCAGTTCCACGCGGCCCAGACGCCGCTGGTGAGCGCCGGTAAAGGCACCTTTTTCGTGGCCGAAGAGTTCGCTGTCGACCAGCGCGTCGGGGAGGGCGCTGCAGTCGACTTGAATGAAAGGACCGCTCGCCCGCTGGCTCTGGTAGTGGATCATCTGGGCGATGAGGGCTTTGCCCGTGCCCGGCTCTCCCTGGACCAGCACGGGCGACTGGGTGGCGGCGATCTTGTCCAGGGTCTTGAGGAACTGACGATTCCAGCCGCTGTCGCCGATCAACTCGGGCCTGGGCACGGAGGGCTCGGTGGGAGTCGCCGCTGCCTCCATGGCGTCGAGCAGTTCTTCGGCATCGGGCACGGTCAGCACGTGGTCGTGGAGCATATCGAGGACTTTGCGTCGGGCTGCGTACATTGCGAGCCTCCTTTTTTTAGCTGTTTCTGAGGGCTTTCATCGCGTCGATCCCCTCCCGGGGCGACATCTCGCCGCTCTCAATGGCATCCAGAATCCCCTCCTGCTCTCGCCGCCGCGCCGGAGGGGCATGGCCCAGGGCCTGCACGACTTCGTCCAGCCGCTTGCGCACGGTCGGGTAGGAAATCCCCAGTTCCTTTTCTACCTCTTTGATATTGCCCCGCGCCACCAGGAAGGCTTCGACAAACTGTTGCTGCTCAGCCGCCAGCAGGGCCAGTCTGGAGGTCGGAAGCCGGCCTTCCATGGTCATATCGCAGGAGGTGCAGCGGAGCTTGACCGGTTCGAGTCGGCCGTCGCAGAGGGGGCAGTGGTTTATTGGTTTGAGCATGGATCGGCACCTCGAAATAGGAATGTGAAGAGGTCGATATTGTTTTTAATGTAACATATTGAATTGTAAAAATCAATATTGAAAATCAAATATATTGAAAATAAATCATAATAAATCATATATATGAATATCATAAATTCATTAAATTGATATCGAATTCGGAGATTCTCACGGAGCCATCGCGCTTTGGCGTTATATTTTGGTCTCTCCATTCGTTCTATAGATGAGTGCGCACGCGAGAGGAGCGAAAAGGTTCATGATCGACGACGGACGCCTGGTGGAGGCGTGCCTGGAGGGGGATGGGCGAGCTTTCACCCTTCTGGTCGACCGCTACCGGTACCCGGTCTACGGTCTCTGTCTGAGCTATACCGGGGACTTCGACGCGGCTGAGGACGCGGCTCAGGAGGCGCTGATCGCTGCTCACGCAGGGCTCGGGAAGCTGCCCGAGCCGCGGCGTTTCGGCCCCTGGCTCAGACGGATTGCCGCCAATCAATGTCTGACTTATCTGCGCCGGCAGCGCCGCCGGATCGCTCTGAGTGAAGAGCTGGAAAAGAAGCTGGTCGATCCGGCGCGGAACCCGGAGGAAAGGGTCGTCGACCGGGAGGAGAGGCAGCAGGTCCTGGAGGTGATCGGCAGACTGAGCCGGCCACAGCAGGAGGCGGTGGTTCTCTTCTATCTGGAGGAACGGTCCCTGAGGCAGGTCGCAGACTTCCTCGAGGTCTCGATGCAGACGGTCGAACAGCGGCTTTATCGGGCGCGTCGTCGCCTGAAGGAGGAATGGATGGATATGGTCGAAAAGACTCTGAAGGATCAGCAACTGTCCGAGAATTTTACTCGCGAAGTGGTCGAGGAAGCGTTGAGAAGGGGCCGGGAATCGCTGGAAGAGCAAGACTGGACCGCGGCGCGGCGCGAGTTCGGTCGGATTACCGGAGCCCTGCCCGAACACGTGGAGGCCAGCCGCGGTCTGGCGATGGCCTTTAACGGCGAGGTGAGGGAGGCGCTGAGGGAGGCGCGGCGCTTCGGGGATCGCCGGCTGTTGCAGGAGACGCTGGCCGCCCTGCGGCGGGCCTACGAACTGGGCGCCGATGATATCCAGGTAGTGCGCGCTATCTCCAGCCTCTGCTTCCAGTTTGGACAGCATCGCGAGGGGGGACAGTTTCTGGAGCAGGCGGCAGCCCGTCGGGACGATTGGAAGGAGAGTATCGGGCTGCTGAAGTCGGGGATTGCGACGTACTATCACGCATATTACAGCGGCAGAGGCGACAATATGGAGGATTGCGTGCGCTGCCACCGCCGGATCAGGGAACTGGCTCCCGCGGATCTGGAGCCGCGGCGGCGGTTCACTATCTGGCAACCGGCGGGGATGAGCATGGCGTACGCCCACGTGGGGGCGAGCGAGGAGGTATTCGCGGAACTGGATGCGCTGAGGGCGGAGATAGGAGGGGAGTGGTCCGTGCAGGAACACTTTCAGTGGACTTCCGCATACACCAACCAATACAGGGAAGTGGGGAAATGGGACGAAGTGATAGAGCACAGTCGGAGGTTCGTGGACTGGGCCAAGGGCATTCCCGATGATGATCCTCGTCTCTCCATAGCTCCGATCGGCATCGACAGCAGCCAGGACCACAGAATTCCCGACAGGGAGCACGCAGGGGAGTGGTTTCGCTGGTGGACCGTTTGCTACACCCTCGCCCGAATCGCCAAATCTCTGCATTCGGCCGGGAGGGATTCGACTCCGGCATTCGCTGAACTGGAGGAAATCTGGGAACAGCAGGAAGCGCGCTGCCGATCGATGGAACGCCAAGCGGAAGAGAATCCGGGAGACGAGAATTTACGGGCGGAGGTCGAGGACCAGAAGAGGCGTCTCACGGGCCTTTACGCTCACGCCATCGAGGCGGCTTACGAGGCGGGGCGATACGAGGAGACGGTGCGGGTCTGCCGGCTTATAGAAGAATTGGGCGGAGCGCTGAGCGACAGGGATCCACTCTACATAGCGGCGGCGCTGGTGGCGCTGGGACAGGTGGCTGAGGGGAAGGAGCGGCTGCGCAATATCTACGGCGCGATGGTGACCAAGGGACAGTGTCGTGCTTACTTTGCAAAGTGTCGGGAGTTCGACGGTATCAGGGAGGAGCCGGAGATCGTTGCCCTGGTCACCGAGTGGGAAGGGGTGGAGCAGGTCTGGCAGGAGTAGGGAAATGCGAAGGGCGGGAGCTGGATCGATCTGAGGATGACCTAGCTCCCGCCGCAGCTTCGAAAAATGTCGAGTACGCACCGCTGGCTCCGTTCTGTGGAAAGTCGGTTTCCGGAACGGAGTTAGCGGTGTTTTTGTCGATGTCCGCTATGCCCCGAAGAAGAACGATTCGGCCGTGCCGCGCAGGATTTGCTCCTTGTCGGCATCGGAGAGAAAGTCCAGGTGGTCGCGGATGAGTTCGACGCTGGCCGCGTAGGTATGTTCGTCCTGTACCTGGAACGGGCAGTCGCTAGCCCACATGAGGCGGTCGGCGCCAAAGGCATTGTAGACCCGCTCTATCAGGTCGCTCAGGTCCAGATAGGGGGGTGTTTTTTGGCCGAGGGCGTAGAAGGCGGAGATCTTGACCATGATGTTCGGATACTGTGCCATGTCGCAGAGCTGGTCGACTTCCACATCGCTGACGGAGCCTCCCGCACCGATGCGGCAAAGGTGGTCGATGATCACCGGGCTATTGGGGAACTGCTCACAGCGCCGGGCCAGGGCGGGTAGTCCATCCGTACCGATCAGGGGGCAGAGGGCCAGGTTTTCATCGACACCGGCGCGGAACATCCGCTCGTACCCCTCGCCGTCGAGCCAGTTTTCCACCGGTTGTTCGCGGGGGGCGATGCGGAAACCGCGGACTCCCTTTTGCGCCAATGCCCGCATGGCATCGTCGGGACGATCTGTCTGCGGATCGACGATGCCGATGCCCGAGAAAACGCCCTCATAATCCTTCATCACCTTCAACAAATAGGCGTTGTCGGTGCCGTAGTAGCTCATCTGGATCAGGACGATGCGCTCGACGCCGCAGGGGCGGGCGTGGGAGAGGAGTTCTTCGGGGGAGAAGACCGGGGGCTTCATGTTTTCTTTTTTGAAGCCGGGGGCGAGGGGGTATTGCTCGAGATCGTCGGTCCAGACGTGGACGTGGGCGTCTATGTAGTTCATGGAAGTCTCCGTTGGGGTTTTGTGGTTTATCTGATAGGGGCGGCTTCGGATGCGATTAATCTCGTGAGAAGGGTGATGATCCATTGTTCCATTTTTGGCCGACCGGGCGCATCTGGCCATTGCCGGTGACGTCGAATTTGTGGCCGTCTTTGTCGGGGTCCACGTAGCGGGTGAACCAGGATTCGAGCCTTGCCTTCAGTTCGGTAATGCGGGTTGATTGGGAAAGATCGTCGGTCAGGTTGCAGCGCTCGTCGGGATCGCCTTTCAGGTCGTAGAGTTCGTGGGGCCCGTCGGGATGGCGGTGCACGTATTTCCAGGCTTCGGTGCGCACCATGCGGGTGTTGCCGTATTCGTCGTAGACGACTACTTCTTCGCGGCCGGCGTCAGATTCACCCAACCAGGTGGACAGCACGCTCTGGCCGGGGAGGTTCCGGTTCTCCGGCAGGGGGAGACCGAGATAATCGAGCAGGGTCGGCATGAAGTCGTAGGAGCTGACCATGGCGTTCTGGGCGCGGTTTTCGGGGATGCGGCGGGGGTGGCTGACGAGGAACGGGACTTTGATCGAATTTTCGTACATGTTGGCGGGATAGGTGCCGTTCCCTTTGCCCCAAAAGCCGTGGTGGCCGCAGCTGAAGCCGTTGTCGCTGGCGAAGATCACCAGGGTGTCGTCGCGCAGACCGAGGGTTTCGAGTTTGTCGAGGAGGCGGCCGACATCGAGGTCCATGGCGGTGACGGCGGCGAAGTAGCCCTTCAGCATTTCGCGGTTGTTCATAGAGTTTTCGGTGAGGGGGTGGCCGATTGCCCAGGGATGCTTTTCCTCCTGTGGGCAGGATGTGAAGGGACAGTCGTCGTACGAGTCGACGATCTCCTGTGGATGGCCGGTCCAGGGACTGTGCGGGGCGGTGTAGTGCACGCTCAGGTAGAACGGGTTTTCATCACGGGCGTGGGCGTCGAGAAATTGCAGGGCATCGTCGGTGATTACATTGGTGACGTAGCCCGGTTCGTCGACGCGTTGGCCGTTGCGGATCATGGGAGCGTCGTTGTAGCGGCCGCCGCCGAACTGGTGTGCGAACCAGTGGCCGAAGCCGTGCTGGACGAGCTGGCTGTTGCCCAGATGCCACTTGCCGCTGAGACCGCAGGTCCAGCCGTGGGCGGAGAGGACATCGGTGTAGGCGACTTCTCCTTCCAGATAGGTCGCGGCATCGTCGCCGACGTTGCCGCCGCGAATCCAGTCGTGGACGCCGTGCTGCGAGGAGATGCGTCCGGTGAGGAAGGTAGCGCGGCTGGGGGAGCAGACCGGGGTGGCGACGAAGAAGTTGTCGAAGCGCACCCCGGTGGCGGCGATTCGGTCGATATTCGGGGTGCGGATCTCGGGGTTGCCGTAGCAGCCGTTAGCCCAGATCCCCTGGTCGTCGGTGAGGATGAAGAGGATGTTGGTTCGGGGCATGGTCGATTTCCTTTGCGGATATCTGTTCGAGGTGGCCAGGGAATAGTAAAAAAAATAACTGTGGCTCGCTATAGGTCGCTGTGCTGAAGATTCGAATAATTCAGCGAGCGCTTCGACCGCGGAGTGGAGGACGCAGGGAGATCTTTCGGTGCGCAGGAGACTGTTCGCATCGGGGACTCATTGAGCCATTTTGAGAGAAGTGGTATTTTTATTAATCCAAAGTCGATAGGATTCGATCACCCGATGAAGAGAGGGACGACAGTATGAGCGACCAGATTCGCTGGGGCATCATCAGCACCGCGGCCATCGCAGAGAGCGCCTTCATTCCGGCCGTGCGGCAGACCCGGCGCGGTCAAATGGTGGCCGTAGCCAGCCGGGACTCCGACCGGGCTCGGGATTTTGCCGCCAAGCACGACATTCCGCAGGCCATGGGCAGCTACGAAGAGCTGCTGGCCAGCGACGAGATCGATGCGGTGTACAATCCCCTGCCCAACAGTATGCACGCCGAATGGACCATCGAGGCTGCGCGTCAAGGCAAGCACATCTTCTGCGAGAAGCCGCTCGCCGCGTCTGCTGCGGAAGCGGAGAAGATGGTCACGGCTTGCCGGGAAGCCGGAGTTCTGCTATTCGAGGCGTTCGTTTTCCTGTATCACCCCATTTCACTGAAGCTACGGCAGGTCCTGCAGGATGGAGCGATCGGGGAGGTGGGGCAGTTGCAGATGAGTTTCACCTTCCCGCTCAGGCGTCCCACGGACAATATCCGCATGAGCAAGGAGATGGCAGGTGGTAGCCTGATGGATGTAGGGTGCTATGCCATCACATTCGCGCGCTTCGTCTTTGGCGCCGAACCGATCGGCGTGCAGGCTGCCGTGCGTATGGATGCGGACTACGATGTGGATACGCTGGCGTCCATGGTCCTCACCTTTCCGGGTGATCGCCACGCCTCGCTGCAGGCCGGCTTCGACGCGACCGGAGGACAGCGGGCTTCGATTCACGGCAGCAGCGGATACATCGACGTGCCGCAGCCCTGCCATCCCGGAGAAGAGGCGGAATTCACCATCCACGCCGGCGAGACCGAGAGAGTCTCCGTCAACGCCGGGGTGCGCACCTTTACTCCGGCTCTGGAGCATTTTCAGGACTGCATTCTGGATGGAGTCGAACCGATCTCCACGGCCGCCTACGCAGCCGGCACCCTGCGCGTCATCGAGGCGGTACGCGCATCCGCCCGGCAGGGCAAACGAATCGATCTGGGCTAATTCCGACTCAAAACCCAAACAGAAATCCCCTCGGTGCAGCAGTTGTCGAGGGGATTTCTGTTTGGACCCTTATTTCTGTCTCTGACGCCTCTACTAGTGCTGCCAGACGGGAATAACTGCCTGGTTCTTCGCAGGTCTACCAAGAGGCCATCGATCTGTCAACAATTTCCGCCAGGCAGCATTAGGGAATCTCCTCCAACTGCTCCACTGCCATCGTCTTCTTCTCGAGGGCCGAGAAGAAAGCGGCGTCGGCCGTGGCCTGCGTCCAGTAGCCGGCGAGGGCGTCGCAGACCGGCGGGCGTCCCTCGCGCACCGCATCGACAAAGTCGTCGATCATCGGCAGGTCGAAGTAGGGCCGCTCGAGAGGGGCGACGGGGATTTCCTCGATTCCATCGGGCAGTTCCAGGAGAATGCGGTCGGCGTCGAACTCCAGAGGGTCGATGATGATGCGCCCCTCGGTGCCGTCGACGATCGCCTGATCGCGGCGAGGGGGCGAGGTGAGGATGGTCGAGTGTATGCCGATGTGGCCGTCGGCGAATTTGATCAGCAGGGCGTCGGAGTCGTCGACCGACCAGTCGTGGCGGACGGTCTCGACGAGAGCGCTCACCTCGGTCGGCCGGCCGCCGAAGTTGAGCAGGACTTCGATGCGGTGCACGGCCATCTCCATCATCGCGCCACCGATCCCGGGTTCGGTTCGCCAGTCGTCCGGTCCGGCGTTCATGAGGCCGCTGTAGTGGGTGCGCACGCAGACGATGCGACCGATCCGACCCGCGGCGATCAGCTCCTTGGCTTTGAGCGTCTGCGGGAAGAGGCGACGCCGATAGGCGACGCCGAGACTCACGCCGGCCTGCCGGCAGGCGTCGATCATCTCGCGGCACTCTGCAGCGTTGCGCGCCATCGGCTTTTCGCAGATCACATGCTTGCTCCGGCTGGCGGCCAGCAGGGTGTAATCACAGTGGTAGTCGGTCGGAGTGGAGACGATTACGGCGTCGATGTCGGGAGCATCGATCAATTCCTCGGCAGAGCCGTACGCTGCGCAGTCACCGAAACGGGCGGCGAATTCTTTGGCTTTGTCCAGATCGCGCCGACAGACCGCCACCAGGTCGGCGCGGTCGGATTTGATCAGGCTGGGGGCGAAGGAGCTGGTGGCGATGGAACCGCAGCCGATGATGCCGAAACGGAGTTTTTCCACGTTGTTACCTCTCTTGTTATGCCGTCTCCTCCGGGAGGAGGGGCGCATTCGCGGATTCATCGTCATAGTCGTGAATCCGGAGAATTCATCGTTTTTGCGAATCGCCTGTTTCAAACTGGGTGGATGGCGGGCCACTCCAACTCGATACCCTGGGCGCGCAGCAGTTGCTGGAAGTCCTCGGTCAGCTCCTTTTGTTCGTGTACCTGTCGCGGAGCGTGGTCGCGCTCCAGGCAGAAAGCAGCGAGTAGACCGGCGGCTTCGCCGATGTTCCACTCGACCGGGTGCAGCCGGTAGCAGCCGTTACTGATGTGGGTGGTGCCGATATTCTTGCAGGCCGGCAGCAGATTCTCCACGCGCACCGGGATCAGGGAGCCGAGGGGAATCTGAAAGGGGAGGGAGCTGACGTCGATGTAGTTGTCTTTGCCGGTGCTGGGATGCAGGTCGATGCGGTAGGAACCGAGGCCGATGCTGTCGGCGAACGGCTCGGCCCGATCTTCTCCCCTGGCCTGGCGGCCGATGTGGTTTTCGGTGACGGTGAAGAGGGCGCGGATGCGGCGGGACTCGCGGATGTAGGGATACTTGGCCAGACCGTCGGCGGTGCCGGTGAGATCGGGGCGCAAATAGAGACCCGGATAGCCAGTTCTGCCGTCGGGGCGAGGCGCCTCGGTCTGCATCCAGTAGAACAGGCTCAGGGAGAGCTGGCGGGATGCCTCCAGATGGCGATCGACACTCTCCTGGTCCGCATCGATGATGTTCCCCTCCACGTAGTCGTTCTGCGGCCAGTTGACCAGGGTCGCCTCGTGCGGCATGGCGCCGGGCGGGTAGTGGTCGCGACAGATCAGGCGGCGGTAGAGCCAGAGGGCTCGATTCGGCTCGTCGGGACAGTCCTCCGGCAGGAGCACGCGCTCGATCGGTTCGCAGGTGATCGGCTGAGTGTAGGTCCAGCTCAGCATCGGGCCCGGCCAGGCAGGGGTCAGTGCGGGAACGTAGTCGCGCCATTGCTCGTAGTGTGGAGGAGGATCGCCGACGTGGTCGCCATCTGGATCGCAACCCATGGCAAAACACCAGGTGAGTGCCTGGACATTGTCGGGCTGCGGCTCTCCGGAGACAGCGTGCGGCTCTCCTGTGTCGCGCTGCGATTCGGCGCCGGAGACGTACTCGACGTTGGCCAGTGCCAGCAGATCTCCCAGTTCAGTGGCGTCGAGAACGAAATCGGCAGTGACGGTTTCAGTATCGCCGGTTTCCAGGTTTTGCAGCGTCACACCGGTCACCCGATCGCCGTCAGTTGCGGCGGCAATCGGTTTGCGCCACAGGCGCAGTTGCAGATGGCCGCGGGCGATCTGGTAGGAGAGCATCTGTTCGAGTGCGGCGACGGCGACCCGGGGTTCGTGGCAGAGACGAGAGACGCTGCCACCGCCCGGATTGAGATGGGGATTCCGACGGGCCGCCGGCGTCAGGGGATAGTGATCGCGATAGTACTGACGCACCAGATGGCGGAACTGCCGGTAACGGACAGTGCAGCCGAACTGCTCGATCCAGCGGTTTTCATCCGGAGGAACCGCCTGGGCGGTGAGCTGGCCGCCGATCCAATCGGTCTCCTCGGTGAGGATCGCGCTGTGTCCGAGAGCGGTCGCGCCAAGGGCGGCGGCCACTCCACCGGTGCCGCCGCCGACGATCAGAATCTCGACGTGGGTTGCGCTCATGCTCACACCTTTTTATCGAGCAGGGCGGAGACGATCTTGCGGGTGGCGCGGGCGGCGGCGCGCGCCTCGGCCACGCTGTTGTGCTGGGTCATGCGCACGCCGCCGATGCGCTCTCCGGAGGTCAGGGCGTTGGGCGCCAACTCGAGGGGATAGGCTCCCTTCTTCAACCGGCCCGGGCGATAGCTGCCGAACGCTTTGGGATTCTGGTGCAGCTTGCGGAAAACTTCCCAACCCGGCACGTAGCGCTGCAGATTGGCGCCGGAGGGAATCCCCTCGGCGCTGAGCATCGCACAGAACTCGACGGCGTCTATGCCCAGGACATCTGCATCGACCGCGAAGCTGGCCCACCAGTAGCTCGGTTTCGTGCCCCGGGGCTGCGGCATAGGTTTGACGCCGGGAAGATCGGCGATGCCGGTCACAAACGCATCGCCGAAGGCCTGGCGTTTGGCGATCCACTTCGGCAGCTGCTTCAGCTGCACCGAGGCCAGGGTGGCGTTCACTTCATTGAGGCGCACGTTGAGGGCGGGGAAGGCCGGCGTAGGCGGGGCTCCGGGGAAGCGGGGATAGCACTTGTCGGCGAACAGATCGGCGGCCTGGGCCATCTTCTTGCTGTTGGTGAGGATGAAGCCGCCCTCGCCCGATTTCATGTGCTTGCTTTCATTGGTGCTCCAGGCACCGATATGGCCGAAAGTGCCCACGTATCTGCCGTTTATAGAGGCCATGTGCGCCTGGGCGCAATCTTCGATGACGATGACTTTGTGCCGGCGGGCGACCTTCATCAGAGCGGGCATGTCGGTGGCGTAGCCGCCGTTGTGCACCGGCATGATGGCGCGGGTGTGCGGACCAATCTTCGCGGCCACGGCATCGACGTCCAGCAGCAGACTATCGGGTTCCACATCGGGGAAGATGGGGATGGCGTTGAGCTGAAAGATGCCGATGATGCTGCCGTAGTCGGTGAGCGGGCTGACGATCACCTCGTCGCCGGCCTCGACACCGGCGGCGTAGAGCGCCACGTGGAGAGCGGCGCTGCCGGAGCTTACCGGCACGGCGTGCTTGACGCCGTAGAATTTTTGCAGCTGTTCGCGGTAGGCCATCACCGCCGGACCGCGCGCCATGGGCAGAGCGGGGCCGCTCAGCAGTTTCTCGAGGGCTTTGAGTTCCTGGGGGATGTGGAAATCGCCGTCGCGCCAGGGTTTGGTGTGCACCGGTTTGCCGCCGTTGATGGCCAGGTCTTTCATTTTGGGCATGAGGGATATCTCCGTCAGTCTTCTTCAGGGTGTCGCTGCGACACCGACCAGAGGTAGCGCGGTCGATAGCCGAAGACGCGCTCTGCGCGGGCGCAGCTCAAAGGTGAGAGGCTGTTGGCGAGGTGATCTCGAATTTCAGTCCTGTCGGCGAAATGTCGTTCGACCAACTCGGCGCTCGATTCTTCCAGGACGACGGCGCCGGTGATGTTGTAGGGGCCGGGCTCCACCTTTTCGGCTTCGATGGCCAGACGGGAGGCGATGGCCATGTCGCGGGCGTCGGTCCGGGTCCACAGGAGGGAGGTGTCACCACCGGGATTTTGGGCTATGCGTTCGATGTTGGCATCCATTGCGGACGGAGCGCGGGCACCCATGATGCGAAAGGTGAGAATCTCGAGTCCTTTCCGTTCGATGAAGTAGTCGGCGGCCTGTTCGCCGGCGGTTTTGGAAAGGGCGTAGCAGTTGAGAGGGCGCAGAGGATGGGCTTCGTCGATGGGAGCGTAGAGGGGCGGAGCGGCGGCAAAGCCGTAGACCTGGGCGCTGGAGGCGGACACAATGCGACGGATGCCCAGGTCGGCGCAGGCCTGGAAGAGGTTGAAGGTGCCGGTGGTATTGTCGTGGTAGGTGCGAGTGTCGGGGACTATTCCGGCATTGGCCCAGGCGCCCATGTGGACGACCGCTTCGACCGGAGCCAGCGCCTGATAGACCTGGCCCGAGTCGGTCAAGTCGACGCGCAGACTGCGGCCTGTGGACGGTTTTGCGGGTGCGATATCGATGCCGGTCACGTCGTGGCCGGCGCGCAGCAGCTCGCGCGCTACATAGCTGCCGATGAGGCCGCCCGTTCCGGTTACCAGGATGCGCATTTTTGTACACCTTTGGCGATTGTCGCTCTCGAGTGCAGTCAGTGGAAATGCCGGATGCCGTGTGGATACAAACGCGGCGACGGGAAAGATACGAAGTTTTGTCCTCTCGACCAACGGCGACCTCACCTTGCGGCCCGATGAGGTTGCGGTACTGGAAAAACAGAAGAGATGGCGAACAAAAAAGCGGCCGGAAGGGTCGCCTGCCCTTTCCGGCCGCTGCTGTCGTCTTTTGTAGTGTCGCGATTATTTACGCGGTGAATTCGCGCAGCGATTTCAATTGTTCGACCACTTCATTCTGGCCGAGTTATTTTTCTTTTCCGGTTGCTGCAAGTCGTCCAACCAGCAGGCCCCTTCCCGGTAGGGAAGAGTAAAGAGACGCCCCAGGTTTTCCGAATCCTTGGCCTGGTGGTATTTCAACGCGATCCGATCGTCCAGGAATCCCACGATCTCGATCTTGCCGGTGGCGTGGGACATAGCGTAGCGGGCCCGTTTGGCCAGGCCGCTCATTCGGGTCTTGGCTTCTTCGAAGATCTCATACCCCTCGCGCAAAGGAATCTTGAAGCCGCTGTTGCCGGCGATCGGCCGTCCCTGAAACAGATAATAGGGAGGCACGCCGATGTGGCTGAGTCGGTTGAACAACTCGGCGATGACGTCGGGATCGTCGTTGACCCCCGCCAGGAGCGGCGTCTGGTTGACGACGATGGCCCGGGATTCGAGCAGGCGACTCAGGCCTTCGACGGCCACGTCGGTCAGCTCGTTCGGATGGTTGAAATGGGCCATGACGTAGATTCGGCGGTCGTCTCTGCTATGGCGGGCGATCACCTCGCACAGGCGGGAATCGTCCAGGATGCGGTAGGGATTGAACGCCGGCATCTTGGTGCCGAAGCGGATGATTTTGACGTGCGGGATCTCCCGCAGCTGCGTCAGAATCTGATCGATCCGGCCGGTGCTCAGGATCAGCGTATCTCCTCCGGTCAGCAGCACGTTGTCCACTTCGGGATGGGAGCGGATGTACTCCAGCCCTCGGGAGATATCGAGACTCACTTCCTCGTTGTCGAGCATGAAGAGTCGCTTGCGGAAGCAGAAGCGGCAGAAAGTGCCGCAGACCTGACTGACCAGGAGCAACACGGTCGTCGAATACTTGTGCTCTGCACCGCGGACCACGGTCACCGATTCTTCGTCGCTGGGATCCAGCACGCCGTCTTCCAGCAGTTCATCGGTGTCGGGAACGACTATTTTGCGGATGGGGTCGTCGGGATCGTCCCAGTCGATCAGGTCCAGGTAGTATGTGTTGGCCCTGAAGACGAAGCGCTCACTGACTTGCTTCAGCGCTTCGCGCTCACCCGGGTCGAGTTGCGGAATCTGCTCGATATCCCGAATGTAACGCACTTTGGCGTTGCTCATTTGCTGCAGACGTTCTGCGATACTCGTGGAAGTCATGGGGCTTCCTCCTTTCGTTTGGGTTGGTTTCCGTTTACCCGTATCTCCTCCTGCGTGGGGTTTTGGAATAAGTCCTGCTATCGTCTTCCCATGTGGGCGATAGAGGACGTCTGTTGAGGGAAACAAAAAAAGCCGAAGAGATCCCCTATTCGAGATCTCCGCCGGCCCATATTTCACCTGGGAATCGCGACGATGCGCGCCTTCCCCTGTGTCTTATCTGCCAGGAAAACCTGTACTTATCTTATTGGCTTTTTGCTTTCTCGTGCGACTTCGATGGAAGATGCCAGTCTTATCGACGGGAAGAATTTGCCCAATGCATCACAGATAAATAATGCGCCTTGAGTCAAACATTGTCAAATTTTTATCGCTCTGGCTTCGATATCCAGCCTTGTCGCCGGTCGACGAACGAGGAAGTTCAGCAATAAAAAACAGAAGCGGCTGCGACGGAATTTCGAGGAAGATTCTCCAGTTCCGTCACAGCCGCTTGAAGCCGTCCGGCGGCATATGCCCCTCCTAGTTGAGGTATCGGCCTGTCAACTCACGTTCGCGGTCTCGTTCGTTCGGTATCCAATCGGCGCCATCTCGGGCAGTGGAGATTTTTCTCCCGGTCAAATAAATCGATGACCGTCTGCTTCGCATCGGATGTAGCACCGACCGAATCCGCTTAGACCCTCTCGAACGGCGGCCGTTTGCTTCTACTACCCTCCTTTTTGAACTTGTTAAGAATGTACTCACATCGATTTCTTTGTCAATCAGATTTTTACCAAAAAAGCGCAACTCGCGGTTTTATAAGCGAGTTGCGCTTTTCGTAAAAATTGGATCATGCCCGGTGAGTCGAGGAGATGATCCGAATGAGACTTTTTTTATGCAGCGGCCTCGGCATCCGGCGGGGTCGCCGTCGGCCGCGCACCCAAATCGCGATCGACCATGAACAGGGCGGCGGGGTTGTCGCCCAGGAGCCTGAGTTGCTGCAAAATCTCGTTGACATTGGCCTCCTCCTCGACCTGCTCGCCGACGTACCACTGGAGGAAGTTCTGGCTGGCGTGGTCGCTCTCCCCGATGGCCACGTCGACCAGGCTGTTGATGAGGCCGGTTACCTTCTGTTCGTGCTCCAGGGTGAGCTCGAACGCCTTCAGGGGAGAATCGATGTCGAGTTCGGGCTTGTCTATCTGTTCCAGCGCTATTTGGCCGCCCCGCTCCAGCACGTAGTCGAAGAGCTTCATCGCGTGCATCATCTCTTCGTCGAACTGGATCCGCATCCAGTGGGAGAAACCCTTGAGCCCCATATCCTCAAGGGTCGCCGAGATGCCCAGATAGAGGTAGGCGGAATAGATTTCGGCGTTGATCTGGGCGTTGAGCGCATCCTGCATCTTGGGGGTGAGCATTGTCTTTCCTCCTGTGATTTTTTTCCTACCTGCTCCGCGCTTCATAGAGCGCATAATTTCCTTCTTTCAACAACGAGTTTTGGAGAACATACTCAATAGGTGCGACTAAGTCACCCCGCGACTGGAATTATTTATTTTCCGCCGCCTGCTTGAGTTCCCGGCTACGCGCGTAGAACTCAAACAGGTCCATCTCTTTCAGAAAGACCAGGCCGCGGGTGCCGCGGATCAGGGCGCTGGGATGCTCGTGGAACCACTCGCGCCCCAGGCAGGTCTTGATCATCTGGTACTGATCGACCTGAACCCGCTGAGCCAGTTCGGAGAACGGTCCGTCGTGTTCGTAGCTGGGGAAGGAGGCCTGGCTCTGGGAGATGAAGGTGTTCATAAAGGCGCTGTGCATGATGGAGAACATGTTCAGGGAGACCGGCACGTAGATGTTGGCCTCGCTCGGATGGAAGCGGAACCAGACGTTGCGGTAGCCCCACACCTTCAGATCTGAGCGTCCGTTCTCCGCTTCGTAGTGCTTCAACGCCTCGGTGACTGCCTGCAGGACTTTGTAGTGGGTGTCCGGCCCGCTGGCCTCCGGGTCGAGGGCGACGCTGACCAGGTCGGGGCGCGTCTTCTGCATCAATTCGAGCACCGGCTGCACATCCCCTTCCATGGTGGGCTCTTCGGTGAAGATGTCGCCGGTGTAGAACTTCAGCTGCAAGTGCTCGACGTTGTCGCAGTTCCAGCCGAAGTAGCCCCAGATGCACTCCGCCTCCCATTCGCGGCACATCGCCTTCAGCCGCTGTATCTGTTCCACATCCTTCTGACCCGGATAGCGGCTGGCGAAGTACTCCTCCAGAGTTTCGATCCGCTTTTTGATCCAGTCGTGCTCCCGCTCTCCGAAGATGTCGATCAGATTGCGCAGGAAGCGCCGCGCCGCGCCCTCGTCGCGTATCAACGGATCGTCGGCAGCGACGCCGTCCAGATACTGCCAGACGTCGCGGTTGCGCCCGTTGCCGTTGCCCGGTTCGAAGTAGCCTTCGGCGAGCAGGGCGACGAAGTCGGCCCGATCGACGAGGTTCTTCAGGCGGGTCAGGTGCTCCTGGATGAAGTGGTTGGTCACGGCGGTGAAGCCGCCGGTCAGGCAGACGAAGTGGTGGCTATTGCTGGCATCGCGCACGTGACGCACGATGTAGGGTAGGTAGCCGAGCATCAGATCGTCGTGGTGCGGCTCGGTATGCAGGAAGCGGGTGTCGCTCAGGGTGCGGCTGCCGTGTTCGATGCGGGCGATCAGATTGTCGCGCACCGCGCCGGTCAACTGTGAAACCGATTCGGCGCGCTTTTGCAGAAGGATCGCGCCGAAGGGATCGCGTTCGAGATCGTCCCGGCTCAGGTCGTCGAGTTTTTTGCCGAGTTTGACCGACAGATCGATGAGGATCTTCTCTACCTGTTCATCGCTCACCTCCGGCTCGTGGACGACGAGTTCGAGCTGGCGCGCACCGAGTAGCTTGGCGGCCCCGGCGGTGATGTAGAAACGGGCGTTGGGCATCAGGTGGAGGGCGGTCGCCGGATGCTCGACGTGTTCCTCGGCCTCGATCGCCCCGGCGACGATGCCGGCCTTGGCCTCGCCGGCGGCGATGACCAGGGCACAGCAGTTCCGGTCGTAGGTTATGGTGCCCAGGCCGATAGTAATCACCAGGCGCTTGCGGGAAATCTCGATGCCGCCCAGGTCGCCGGCGGCGGCAGCCTGGGTCTCATAATTGACCTCGGTCAGGCGGGTGGTGGAGTGGTGGTCGGAGCCGCGCACGTTGAAGCCGATGTGGCCGTCGGGGCCGATGCCGCCCATGAAGAAGCCGATGCCGCCCAGGTCGCGAATCCGGTCCTCGTATTTGTGGCACCACTGATCGATGCGCGAGACCGCCTCCTGCTGGGTCCGCTCGAGGCTGTCACTCGGTGCCCGGTAGCGCAGACTGAGATCGACCTCGTCCGCCGGCCACAGCGAGGCGAGGGTTTGGCCCTCGAGGAGGCCGATCTCGTTGCAGTTCATCAGTAGCGCTTTGGCGGGATCGAGACCGAAACCGTCGATGTAGAAGCGGTTGACGTAGGAGTAGAAGCTGTTGTGCTGAGATGGCTCGATCGGGTAGAATTCATCGATCTGTACAAAGTGCAGGCTGCGCATCTCCGGCACTCGTCCGGGATCGATGCCGTTCGCCTCCAGTTCGGCCCGAGCTTCTTCTCCGTTCCAGTGGGTCAGCAGGTGGGTCACCCACTTGATGAAGTGCTCGGGCGTTTTGCCGGTGGGCAGGGAGATCACCCCACCGGGATGGGCCTGCACCCACTCGAGGAAGCGCATAGCGGCCAGCTTGCCCAGAGCCGGGAAGTTGTCGACCACGATGGTCCGGATCTTTTCAGCGGGCGGGTAGAGAGCGGCAAAAGGAGAGGCGACCAGTGCGCACTCCTCTACCGCGGTAAGGCCCGATTCGGTCTCGGCAACCATGCGCTATCCTCCGCGTTGGAGTGGGTGCTCGATGTCAGGAACTCGTCTTCTGGAGCACATCCCGCGTGTCCCTGGCGATGAGTAGCTCCTCGTTGGTCGGAATGACCAGCAGCTTGATGGGTGAATCCGGCGCCGAGATATCCCCTTCTTCGCCCCTGCAGGCTTCGTTGCGTTCGGCATCAAAAACCATGCCCAGGCGGTCCAGCCCCTGGAGGATGCGCCGCCGCATGTCAACGCCGTTTTCGCCGACGCCGCCGGTGAAGATGATCGCATCTGCCCCGCCCAACGCCGCCAGGTAAGAGCCGATGTATTTGCGCACCCTGTAGGCGTAGATATCGATGGCCAGTTCGGCCCGATGATCTCCTCCGGAGGCCGCCTCCATGATCTCGCGCAGGTCGTTGGAGACACCGGAGACGCCCAGCAGGCCGCTCTTGCGCTGGAGAAGCTGGTTGATTTCGGCCAGCTCCATGCCGCGGCTCTCGGCCAGATGGAAGATGATGGCCGGGTCGATGTCGCCGGAGCGGGTGCCCATGACCACCCCTTCGAGCGGAGTCAATCCCATCGAGGTATCGACCGAATGGCCATCTTTGACCGCCGTCAGGGAGCAGCCGTTGCCCAAATGGCAGGTGACCCCGGTGAAGCCCTCTTCTTTGCCCAGGATCTCGGCGGCTCGTCCGGATACGTACCGGTGCGAGGTGCCGTGGAAGCCGTATTTGCGGATGTGCTCATCCGCATAGAGTTCGTACGGCAGCGCGTAGAGATAGGCGTGCTCGGGCATGGACTGGTGAAAAGCGGTGTCGAAAACGGCGACGTGGGGCACGTCCGGAAAAAACTGTTCGGCCGCCGTGATACCGTCCAGATTGGGCGGGTTGTGTAGCGGCGCCAGGCTGAAGAACTCCTCGATCGTCTTCTCCACCTCCGGGGTGATCAGGGTGGATTCGAAGAACGCCTCGCCGCCGTGAACGACGCGGTGCCCGACGGCCACCACGGTGCCGCTGCTGCCGCGCTCCGGATCGAGGAGGACGTCGCGGATACCCATGAGGGCTTCGGTGTGATCGGCCGCCTGCACCGACTCGGTGATCGATTCGGAGCCCCAGCTGAACTTGAGCACCGACTCCGATTCGCCGATGCGCTCGACCGAGCCGTCGGCCACCTCGTTTTCGAGGCTGGTGTCGAACAGGGTAAACTTGACTGAGGAGCTACCGCAGTTGAGAACGAGAATGAGCTGTTGCATTATAACACCCCTCAGCTGACCTGGAGAGCGGCAATCGCCGCCACCCCCACTATGTCGTCTACCGAAGCACCTCGCGAAAGATCGTTGACCGGCTTTGCAAACCCCTGCATAACCGGTCCGATGGCCTGTGCTCCAGCCAGATACTGGGTCAGTTTGTAGGCGATATTCGCCGCATCCAGATCGGGGAAAATCAACACGTTGGCATCTCCCTGCAGAGGCGAATCGGGGCATTTCTTGCCGGCCACTCGCGGCGAGATCGCCGAATCGACCTGCAGTTCGCCGTCGATGAGCAGCTCCGGGGCCATGGCGCGCGCCTGCTCCACCGCTTCCCTGACCTTGTCCACCCGCCCGTGAGCGGCGCTGCCGTGCGTGGAAAACGACAGCATGGCCACCCGGGGTTCGATGCCCAGCAGGGTGCTGGCATTGCGCGCTGTCAGCACTGCGATCTGCGCCAGTTCCGTCGCCGACGGATCGACCACTACCGCCGAATCGGCATAGACCAGCACCTTTTCAGGCGGGCCGGGCAATACCATGATGAAAAAACTGGAGGCCTGGCTGATGCCCTCCTGGTAGCCAATGGACAGAGTCGCGGCCGAAATCACCTGAGTGGTAGCTTTACTCACACCGGCTACCATGGCATCTGCTTCGCCCTGGTTGACCATCATTGCGGCAAAAAAAAGTGGCTTCTTCACCAGGCGCAGGGCCATTTTTTCGCTGACCCCCTCGCGCTTAGCGGCATAGGCGGCGCCGTACTGCTCCAGTTTGGCGGAGGACGCGGGATCGATGATCTGAATGCCGTCGATCGACTGGCCTTCTGCCAGGGTTGCAATTTCATCTGTGCTGCCGAGAAGGATGGGCCTGGCAATTTCCTCAGTGGCCAGCCTACAGGCCGCCTTGACCATCTGCGGGTCATTCCCCTCGGGTAGTGCTATCTGCCTGGGGCTCTCCTTGGCTCGTTGTACGAATTCATCAATAAGAGGCATACCCCTCCTCCCCTGTTTGCGAAGAGCCGCGCCTGTCTGGCGCGGCTCTTCATCCATTGTATCCATCCCCTCAAGCTAGCTTTTACTGCCCGCTTTTTCCTGATAGCGGGCGTACTGCTCAGGCAGATGGAGCTCGACCTGTTGTTCGAGTTCTTCATCCGTGATCGCACTCATGCGACCATCTACTTCGTACTGGTCCAGCACCCAGCGCGCAATCTTGTGAACTTTGATCTTGCTGAGTTTTTCTTTGTCTTTGAGTCCCAAGAAGTTGTTGACCCACAGCGCCACGCCATCGACTCCGGTCTTATCGGTGATAGCCACCCGCGGAGGCCGATCGAAGAGAGCAGTGGTATCGAAGATGTTGTAGATACGCTCGTCGGCGCGCAGTCCACCCGCGTGGATGCCGGCCCGCGTGGTGTTGAAGTCCCGTCCGACAAAGGGATAATTGGGCGCGATCTCGACGCCGATCGAGCGCATGTAGTCGGCCATCTCCTGGATCGCCTTGGTATCTATACCGCACAGACCGCCCTTGAGGGCGATGTACTCGACCACCGCTCCTTCCAGCGGCGGGTTGCCGGTGCGTTCGCCAAACCCGAAGAGGGTGGCGTTGAGCGCATTGCAGCCGTAGAGCCAGGCGGTGGCGCCGTTGATGTGCACCTTGTGGAAATCGTTGTGACCGTGCCATTCCAGGCATTCGGGCGGCACTCCGGCGTCGTTGGTCATGCGGTAGATGAGCTTGGGGATCGATCGCGGCAGGGCCACTCCAGGGGTGCTGATGCCAAAACCCATGGTGTCGCAGAGCCGGACTTTGGCGCGCATCTCCGGGGCGACCTGTTCGGAACGCCGCATCAATTCCGTGACGAAGGGAAGGACAAACCCTTCGATGTCCGCCCGGGTCACGTCCTCCAGATGGCAGCGGGGGCGAATATCGGCTTCCCAGGCCGCTTCTACCACTTCCAGGTAATCGTCGAAAGCCTGCTTGCGGGTCTTCTTCTGCTTCATGAAGATGTGGTAGTCGGAGGAGGAGGTGAGCATGCCGGTTTCCTTGACACCTACCTCCTTGACCAGGCGAAAGTCACCCTTATCGGCGCGAATCCACGACGTAATCTCCGGGTAGCGGTGCCCCAAAGCCCGGCATTCCTCCAGGGCCCGCCGGTCGTTTTTGGTGTACAGGAAGAATTCGGTCTGGCGAATGACCCCGTTGGGGCCGCTCAGCTTGGCCAGCATGTCGTAGAGCTTTACCTGCTGCTCAACTGTATAGGGCGGACGTGCCTGCTGGCCATCGCGAAAGGTGGTATCGGTGATCACCAGATCGCGGGCCACCGCTGCGGCCGGATCGAAAGCGATCTGCTTACCGTCGATCTCTTCGTAGATCGGTCCGTCGAAACAAATTTTGGGGGGGAGACTATAATCGAACTGGTCTTCGATGAGATTGGGTTCGTCTACTTCAATCAGGTTCCAATCCGTCACGTTCATTCCTCCGGGGAGATGAGTATAGGTAGGCGAATAGTCGGAACGCATCCTGACGGATGCCGGCAAGTGATGGCGCGATCAATCGCCGGCGCCCGGCAAGATATCGACTGCTATTTTCCTTTACACATAGGCATCAGTCCAGGTATTTGGCGATGAAGTCGATAGCCATGCCCACGGATTGCACTCCCAGGGCTTCGTCCTCGTCCATCTCGATATCGAACTCTTCTTCAAAGCCGGCCATCAGTTCGATGGACTGCACGGATTCCGCTCCCAGATCGGCGGTGAAGCTGTGCTCTTCCTGGATTTGCCCAGTTTCGACCTTGAGAACCTGAGAGATGACCTGGTAGACTCTCTCTTTAATCTCTTCCCGCTCCATGCGATATCTCTCCTCATTAGGGGTTTGGATAGATCTTCTTCTGCGATGAACGGATTTTCAGACGTTGTGCGAAAATTCAGAGTGCATCGATATTCAGAATGTCCGATGGAGTCAGCCGCCGCTCAGCGAAGATCGACAATATCTTCTCTGGAAGCGCTATCCGCTCCGCTCTGTAAAATAGAGCGGATAGCGTCTCACACGAGAAGCGCGGTCAGAAAACCCAAGGCCGTAGAGCGCTGTTAGGCGTTCTGCAGTTTGGAAGCCGCCTCTTTGTCGACGATGAAGGTGCAGTCTGGATGGTCCTGCAGCAAACTGGAAGGACAGTCGGTGGTGAATTCGCCCTCGACGGCGGCGGCGATGGCGTCTGCCTTGCCGGAGCCGGTGGCCAGCAGCACGATCTTGCGGGCTTCGCGGATGGTGCCGATGCCGGCAGAGAGCGCGCAGCGCGGCACTTCAGACGCCTCTTTGAAGAAGCGACCGTCGCTGTTGGCGGCAATCGTCTCGGGGGTCAGATTGACCAGACGGGTGCGGCTGTCGACCGAGCTTCCCGGCTCATTGAAGGCGATGTGGCCGTTGCCGCCGATGCCCAGCAGCCAGGCGTCGATGCCGCCGACCGAAACGATCTTCTGCTCGTAGGCCTGGCACTCCAGATGCGGATTGGCCGACTTGCCGTTGAGCACGTAGGTATTCCAGGGGCGGATGTCGATTTTGCTGAAGAATCGGTCGTTCATGAAGTAGCGGTAGCTCTGATCATGGTCGCCGTCCAGGCCCCAGTACTCGTCCAGGTTGAACGAGGTTACTTTGCTGAAGCTCAGTCCCTCATCGGCGTGGATGCGAGCCAACTCGCCGTAGGTATTTTCGGGCGTGGAGCCGGTGGCCAGGCCGATGACCGCGTCGGCTTTGGCTCTGACGACATCGGCGAAGATGGCGGCGGCTTCTTTGGCGACGCCGTCGGCATCGTCGCAGACGATCAGCTTGATGTTTCCAGCCATTTTACTTCCTCCTCATCTGGAGAATGTTCCAGAATGCACCATGATGTGCATTCCAACCGGTTACCCGTCTCAATCCGGACGGGCACGATGCGAAATTCGAGAACTATAGAAGTTAGGGCAAGAATCGGCCTCTGTAAAGTTACCTTTCCATTACTCTCCGAACGGCTTGGGGATGCCTTCACTTCGACGCTACCTGTCAAACGACCCTCTTGACAAGGGTTTGGAAGCGTGCCTATTTTTTTGAGCGTTAAATGGCGATAATGCCTGGTTTTTTAAGGAGATATGATCTCCAAAAGGTGTCGATATACACCTTTGATCGCGATTCATGGGAATCGCTGTAACTCACTCAGGAGGCAATGATGAGCACGTATCGCGCACTGTCCAGCGAAGAGATCCAGATTCTGGAAGCGGCCGGTTGCAGAGCCGCGGACTGGTCTCTGGTCCAGGTAAAGGACGGATTCGATCCCCAGCGGGTGCAGCGCACCAGCTTTTCTGGTGCGGTCGAGATCGGCAGTCTGCAGGGATCGGTAGAGGTAGAGGGGGGCATCGAACTGCCGTCCGGCATCGCCGACGCGACTATAGTCGACTGCACGTTGGGGGACGATGTCCGCATCAATCGCATCCACGGACATCTGGCCAACTACGACGTCGAGGAGGGGGCGGTGATCACCAACGTCGGCACGATGGTCACCCAGCCGGGCGCGACTTTTGGCAACGGCGTGGAGCTGGAGACGATCAACGAAGGTGGAGGGCGCGAGGTGCGCATCTTCAACGAAATGTCGAGTCAGTTCGCCTACATCTACGGCATGCACCGGTATCGCCCGCAGCTGATAGAGAAGCTGGAGGGGATGGTAGACGCATGCGTGGACGCGGTGCGCTCCGACCGGGGGCGGGTCGGCAGCCGGGCGATGGTCGCCCATGTGGCTGAGATCGTCGATGTGAATATCGGACCCTGCGCCGTGGTATCCGGAGCTTCCCGGCTGCACAACGGCACCATCCTCAGCGAGGAGGGGGCACCGGGACAGGTAGGAGCGAGCGTGGTGGCCGAGGATTTCATCATCGGCGAGGGATCCAGTGTGGACGGCGGCGCGGTGTTGAGCCACGCCTTCGTGGGGCAGGGGGTACAGATCGGCAAGCAGTTTTCGGTGGAAAATTCTCTGTTCTTCGCCAATTGCGAAGGGTTCCACGGGGAAGCGTGCTCGATCTTCGCCGGTCCGTACACGGTGACCCACCACAAGAGCACGCTGCTGATCGCCGGCATCTACTCCTTCTACAACGCCGGTTCGGGGACCAATCAGAGCAACCACATGTACAAGCTCGGCCCGGTGCACCAGGGAATCGTGCAGCGCGGTAGCAAGACCGGTTCTTTCTCTTACATGCTCTGGCCGAGCGTGCTGGGACCGTTCTCGGTGGTCATCGGCAAGCATCTGAACAACTTCGATGCTCGAGACCTGCCCTTTTCGTATATCACCGACGAAGATGGAGAGAGCTTCCTCACGCCGGCGATGAACATGTCCACAGTCGGCACGATTCGCGACGGGGAAAAATGGCCGGCGCGGGATCGCCGCAAGGGTTCGGTCAAGCGCGACCTGATCCGCTTTGAGGTGTACAGCCCCTATCTGGTCGGCAAGATGGTCAAGGCGGAGGAAATCATGCAGCAGTTGCTCGACGCGGTGTCGCGCGAAGTGGAGCAGGTGCGCTACAAGGGAGTCTATATCAAGCGACTGCTGCTGCGCACGGGGGCCAAGGGGTATCGCAACGCGGTCAATCTGTATCTCAACGACAAGATCGTGGAACGGGCGGCGCCGGTGCTGGACCAGGGAATCGAAGCGGTGCGCCAGGCGTTGGCCGCGCCGGCCGATAGCGTGTACAGCGAGGAGTGGGTGGATCTGGCCGGTTTGCTCATCGCCAAGGAGCGGCTGCAGAAGCTGGAGGACAGTATCGAGGCGGGGGAGATCGCCACGGTGGCCGACTTCCAGACGGCCTTCGAGGCGGCGTGGGCGGCGTACGATGCGGACGAGTGGAGTTGGGTGCGCCACACCTTCACCAGCCGCACGGGCAAATCGGTAGACGACCTGACGCTGGAAGATCTGGAGCAACTCAAAGCAGCGCGCAACAAGGCCCAGGCGACGGCGATCAAGAAGGTGCTGGCCGACGCCGAGAAGGAGTTCGACGACATCGCCTCGACCGGTTTCGGCGCCGACGGCGACCGGGAGCAGCGGGCGGCCGACTTTGCGGCGGTGCGCGGCAGTTTTGCCGAGAATTCGTTTATCGAGCAGATGCAGGAGAGGTTGGGGAAGGTGTCGTAGCAGGTTTTATACCAGATTGCAGAATAGGTGTCCGGATGTTTCCGGGATTTCTCTGAGGTAGATCGTCGAACACCCGGACATCCGAAGAGCAAAACGGTATTATAGAGGAGTATTCGATCCGAAATAGCCGATGGTATGAGGGCCGACTTCTCTGCGAAGTCGGCCCTCATTTTTTTTGGGAAGGAGCGCGGGTATTCCCTTGGCGGAGGGCTCAGTCGCATCCTGGGGCTGCGCCTGGGGCCTGGGCACGATGTGTGCCAGACTCCAAGGCCGCATCGACCATCGCCAGAATATTCTCCGGTGGCACACCGTATTGAAGGTCATGGGCCGCAGCGAACACGTATCCGCCGCCAGGGGCGAAGATCTCGGTACGTTCGTGGACTTGGTCCTGCACATCCTGAACCGTCCCGTGGGGGAGGGTTTTCTGCGTATCAACGCCACCGCCCCAGAAGACGATCCTGCCACCGAAGCGTTCCTTGAGGCGTCTGGCGTCCATATTGGCCGCTTCGACTTGCACCGGGTTGAGAATGTCGATGCCGGCCTCGATGAAATGCTCGATCAGATCGAAGACAGCCCCGCAGCTGTGATACATGGTCTTGGCGTGGCTGTGCTCGTGAACGTAGTCGTTCATCCGCTTGATGTTGGGGATGTACAGGTCGCGAAAGATACCCGGGCTAAAAAGCTCCCCTCCCTGCGTGCCGAAGTCCGTTCCTGAAATGAGGATCGTGTCGATACAGTCGCCGACCGCCTGGAGGTAGAGCTTGAGGTTCTCGACGTTCCGTTCGGCCGTCGCCTGGAGAATCGAAAAGGCGTAGTCACGCTCGGTGGCCAGCACGCAAAGCCAGTCGGCGATCGTGTGCCCGGCGAAAATACCGTTCGAGCCCATCATACCTCGCAGAAAACCGCCGTGAATAGAATACTGCGTATGCTCATGCAGACTGCGTCCCCGTTCTTCCAGCATGCGCAGGTGTTCATCCTTGTACAGTGGGATGGACTGCTGCCAGACCTTCGGGTCCATCTTGGCGATCTCTGCGGACATGGTCGTCACGCAGGCCCGCTCAAAGTACAGGCCGTTCTGTGCCGGCATGAAGGCCAAGGGGTTGCCTTCAGCATCTCTGATATAGAGATAACCGTCGTTGTCGACGACCGGATTGAAGTTCCCGGGCATCAGAACGTCGTTGCCCACGCCGGTTTTCCACGGCCTAAAGTCCCTATTCTCCAGGCCCCAGGCCTCCGAGGGGTTCTCCAGCTCGATCACGTCTGAGTGAAGTCGCTCACGAACCGGCTCGTCAATCCTACCGAGCATGCCGAACTGCTCGTAGACCGTTGGGAGCCCCACGTCCATGTCCAGATGCCTGATCAGGTCGCAGTACGCATCGATGCAGATGCCGGTGACCTTGGTCCCACCCACGTCGATGGGAACGCGGTCCGGTTCCTCGAAGTTAATTGCCTTTCGAACGCGTTCGCGGGAAGCCATGTTCGCCATTTCGCCCTCTAATGGTTTTGGCCGATCCTTTTTTTGGAAGGAGCGAACCGATAGATCGCCAGGTGTTGTCGAGGCTGTCGCGGGGAAACTGGCGAACGTTCAGACCTCTGCAGATCGGGCCTGGGGCTAGGCGTATGCCGCGCTGCGCAGGGCGATCATGTGGCCGATGGCAAAGGCCCAGCCGATCCGGCTCTCTTCACTATCGGCGGTGATTCCGGGCGTGTGGTCGGGGTCGATGCCGCCGGAGTAGCCGACGTCGGCGAAGGCGCGCATGCAGGCGCGCATGTCGCACTCCCCCTGATCGATGAAGGTCTCCGTGTATTTGTAAAGCGGTTCATTGACGCAGACGTTGCGGAAATGGACGGTGGCGATGCGATCCCGCTCGCCGAAGTAGCGGATGGCCGCTGCCGCATCCTCACCCCATTCGGTGGCCACGCCGGTGTCGAAGAAGAGGCTGTTGGCCGGGCTATCGACGACCTGGAGGAGGCGCTTCAGGGACTGCAGGTCGTTCAGCGGCTGGGCCACGCCGCGATACTCGGGCACCGGGGGATCGTTGGGATGCACGGCCAGGCGGATGCCCGCTCGTTCGGCGACGGGGATGACGGTTGTGAGAAAGTATTCGAGGCGTTCCCACATCTCCTCCCAGGTGTGGACTCCGACGTCGGGGAGGGGAGGAAGATCGCGGATGCGCTGGTAGTCGAAGTCGCGGAGATGGGCGCCGCCGCGGCCAGCATTGTGGCAGGCGCCGTACCCCTCGGAGGCGCGCAGGGCGGTGAAGTTGTAGGTGAGCACGCGGAAGCCAACGTCGCCGGCAATGCGGATCGCTTTTCTCACTTTTTCGAGATCCGCGTCGCGACCCGGTCGGCCCATCAGGATATTTCTGGAGAGCGGCAGGTTGAGGGTGGTCGGTTCCAGGTCGAAGGAGCGGACGTGGTCGGCGATGCGGCGCAGCTCTTCCGCGCCCCAGGGGTCTGGCTGGGGACCGGGTGCTTTGCGCTGCGCTGGGGGAACCAGGGGGCGCAGGTTGATGCGGGTATTGAAGCGGCTGGGCACAGCTACCTCTTCGACGCCGATTTGGCGGTAGAAACGCAGGGTCTCCTCGGCCAGGTTGCCCAGGCCTTTGCTGATTTTGAAAATGTCGGTCATGGCTCCAGGGTTTCCGGATTTGTGGGTTTCACCAGAGGATGGTCGGATCCCAAATCGTCCAAGAAGGCGCGGACCTGGCGGCGAGAGCGCAGGGTGATTACGGAGGCGGAGATGTCGGTCAGTTTTTCCAGGATGCCCGGTCGCTTGCGTTCGGGATAGGTCCAGATCCACTGAAGGAATTCCCAGCCGATCCGTTCTGGACAGCCAGCATCGAGGTCTGGGCGGGTTTTGCCGTGATACTGGATGCGGCGCTTGAGCACCTGATAGATGCAGCGCCAGCGAGAGGCGTCGAGGAAGAGGACGGTATCGGCCGCATCCAGGCGGATATCCATGGTGCCGCCGTAGTTGCCGTCGATGATCCATTCATCCCGGGCGACCAGTTCGCGCTGGATCGCCGCCCATTCATCGCGGGGGGTGTCGACCCAGCCCGGTTTCCAGAAGAGCGCGTCCAGGTGGATCACTTCTATCCCCAGAACCTCTCCCAGCTGGCGAGCCAGGGTCGACTTGCCGGCTCCTCCGGCACCGATGATGGCGATCCTGCGCATAGGGAGAATCAGGTTCGTTCGAACGGTAGTGAGATGGTGACCGTCGTGCCGCCCCCCGGCTCGCTCTCGATTGCCATATCCCCCCCGTGCTCGCGCACGATGCTGTGGCTGGTGGCCAGCCCCAACCCCAGCCCCACCCGCCCCTCCTTGCGGGAGAACCCCGGATCGAAGATGCGTTCCAGCCTGCCGGTGGGGATCCCCCGCCCGGTGTCGACGATGCGAATGCAGGCGAGAGCATCGTCGCGGAAGGTTTTGATACTGATTTCTCCCTCTCCTTCGATCGCCTGAGAGGCGTTCATCAACACGTTCATGAAGACCTGGTTGATTTCGCTCGGAGAACAGTGGATTTTCGGGAGATCGGCGTACTCCCTGGTCACCGCAATGCGGTCTTTCAGTTCGTGTTCGAGCAGGGTCAGGGTGCTCTCCAGGCCTTCGTGGATGTCGGCCGGCTGGTATTCGGCCTGGTCCAGACGGGTGAAGCTCTTCAAGCTGTCGGTGACGCGGCGGATGCGCTCGATCGCTCTTGCGGTGGTCGCGCTGCTGGTTTCGAGCAGTTCCAACAGCTGGAGGAAGCGTCGGTCGGCGTTCAGATCGGATTTTTCCGTCGCGGTGCGAACGCGCTTCAGACCGCGCGCAATCAGGTCGGCAGCGCTGTTGACCGCACCCAGCGGGCTGTTGAGTTCGTGGATGATGCCGGCCACCAGATTGCCCAGGGTGGCCATCTTCTCCTGGACGATCAGCCGGTTCTGCGTCTCTCGGAGCTGGGTCAGGGTCGCCTCCAGGACGGCGTTCTTCTCCTGCAACTCCTGGGTGCGTTCCTGCACGCGGGTTTCCAGTTCGTCGATCTTCTCGTCGCGAGCGTCGGCGATCACCTGGATTTCGACCTGAGCGGGCATCGAATAGTTGAGGTCGCGATCGACGGCCACTACCTGAAAGAGGTAGCTGCCCGGCGGCAGGTCCTGGTACTCCACCCGGCCTTCGTTGGTGGTCCTCCAAGCATCGTCGTGTCCTTCGAGGCGATAGCGGTAGACCATAGCTCCGGGGCGCGTCTTAAAGTTGATGCTGTGGAATTCGACGGCGGTCAGACCGGCGCTCGAGGAAAAAGAGACCGCGTCGGTTTCCGGGTCGTCTCCAGAGAGTTCATAGCGGCGGTCGGCGACCACGGCCCTGATGAACACCGGCGGGGGGGCCGGCGCCGGCAGATGCAGACAGGTGGCGCCGCCGCCAGTGCCGAGCCAGAGGCCACCCTCCTCCTCTTCGAAAAAGGCCATCACCACCGTGCCCGCCAGGCCGTCCCGCCGGTTGATCGACTGGAAGACTGCGCCGTCGTAGCGGCTCAGGCCGCCCCAGGTGGCGAACCAGAGGTAGCCGGCGCTGTCGATAAAGACGCGGAACACGCCCTCGTTGGGCAGCCCGTCTTCGGCGGTGAAGCTGGTGAAATGGCCTACGTCCTGTCGATTGTCACCTTCCTGTCGGTCGTCGTAACAGCCGACGCCTCCCAGGGTCGCTATCCAGATGCGGCCGTCGCGATCTTCTGCCAGTCCTCCCACATGATTGCTGGGCAGCCCATCTTCGGTGGTGAAATTGGTGAAGCGACCTACACCCTGTCGGTTATCAGCATTCTGTCGATTGTCACCTTCCTGTCGGTCGTCATAGCGGCTGATACCCCCTTCGGTGGCGAACCACAGACGCCCCCGACTGTCTTCGAAGATATGGTTGAGGTCGTTGTCGACGAGTCCGTCTTCAGTGGTGAAGCTGGTAAAGGTCGCGCCGACATCCTGTCGGCCTTCATAACGGCTGACCCCCTCCTCGGTGCCAATCCACAGTTGGCCCCGGCTATCCTTACAGAGGGTGTAGGCACGGTTGTGCACGAGCCCGTCTTCGGTGGTAAAGGTCTCGAATCGGCTGCCGGCATCCTGTCGGTCGTCGTACCGATTCAGTCCATTTTCGGTGCCGATCCACAGATGCCCGGAGTCGTCCTCCACTACGGCGAAGACGCGGTTGTGTGCCAGCCCGTCGTCGGTGGTGTAATTGGTGAAGCAGCGGCCAGGGCTCCGTCGGGGATCGCACTCGCTCAGGCCACCCAGGCTGCCGAACCAGAGCCTGCCTTTGCTATCGCGAGTGATGGCGCGCAGGTCGTCGTGAACCAGGCCGTCGCCGGTCGTAAAACTGGAGAAGCTCTGGCTGTACTGGCTCATGCCGACGAAGGTCCCGAACCAGAAGTCGCCGGCGCGATCCTGGATGAGGGAGATCACCTGGTTGTTGATCAGGCCGTCCTCGTAGGTGAGGCTGGTGAAGTTCCGGCCATCGTAACAACTCACCCCCTCGCGCGTGCCGATCCAGAGCTGCCCCCGTTGATCGCGGGCCATAGTGCGGACCTGACGGTGGGGAAGCCCGTCCGCAGTGGTGAAGCTGGTGAAGCTCTCGCCGACATCCTGTCGGTCGACGTCCTGTCGGTCGTCGAATCGGCTCAGTCCGTTTTCGGTGCCGATCCACAGGTAGCGATCGTCTGCGAGAAGCGACCACACCAGATTCCCGGCCAGTCCGTCTTTGGTTGTGTAGTTGGTGAACTTTTCTCCGTCGAATCGGCTCAGCCCGTTTTCAGTGCCGATCCACAGAGCTCCCTGGCCATCCTGAGCAACGGAGTGCACCCGTTCGTTGGGCAGTCCGTCTTTTGTGGTGTAGCTGGTGAATTTTTCCCCATCGAATCGGCTCAGCCCGTTTTCGGTGCCGATCCACAGATACCCGGCTCGACACTGGACGATCGCCTCTACATCCTGACCCGCGAGCCCATCTTCGACGGTGTAATTGGTGAATGTCTGCCCGTTGAACCTGCTCACACCCTCGGTCGTTCCGAACCACATATCCCCGGTCCGGTCCTGACAGATCGCCCAGACTACATCGCCGGTCAGGCTGTCGCGGCCGACGAGCCGATCTTTTGTAGTGAAGCTGGTAAAATTCTGTCCGTCGTAGCGGCTCACGCCGCTCCCCCAGTTGCCGATCCACAGATACCCGGTGCGGTCTTCAAAGAGGGTGATCGCCGGGCCGGGCAGGCCGGTGGTACCGTCGTAGGTGCGCCAGGTGCCCCGGGAGCTGATGCGGAGGTCGGCCGCAGATTCGGCCACGTTAAGCCACCTGGACGTCGAGTCGGTCGAGAACCCGGCGCAGCGCCGCTACCGCTTTGGCGAAGCGCTCGGAGCCGGTGCCGCCGTGCAGGGGATCGTCGGGGCGGAGATGCGGTTCAAGGGAGAGAAAACCTTCGAAGCCAGCGGCCAGGGCCTGGCCCAGAATCCATTCCAGACCACCATCGCCGTGCCCGGCCGGGACTACTTTGCCGGAGGATGCGGCGGCGTCTTTGATGTGGAAATAATCGACGTATTGGGAGACCAGGGGCCAGGCGTCTTCGCGCGGGTTGGCACCGGACTGGATGAAGTTGGCCGGGTCGAAGGTAGTGCGCAGGTTGGGATGGCTGATGGAGAGCATCAGGTCCCGGCAGCGCTCGGGCAGATCGCCGTAGATGTCCTTCTCGTTTTCGTGCAGCAGAATGCAGCCGGAGCGAGCGGCGTAGTGGGTCATGCGCTCCAGCTGTTCGAGAACGGCATCGCGGCAATCTGCGGCCGATGCTCCTTCGTGATAGAAGGAGAAGATACGGATATTGGGGGTGTCGAACTGCCGGGCGCGCTCGACGGCGATCTGGAAGCGGTCGAAGTGGGCGTCCAGGTCGGAGCGGATCTGCACCTTGCCGATGGGGGAGCCGATGGCGGAAACGCCGATACCGGCGTCGGCGAGCATGCGGCGGAATTCTCCGATATCGGGCGGAGACAGATCGAGGACGTTTCTGCCCCAGACGCCGCGCAATTCCAGATGGCGGACTCCTGTCTCCCGGAGCACGGCGATCTGTTCGCGCGGATCCGGACCGATTTCATCTGCAAATCCGGACAACTGTACTTTTGGCATAAGTTTTCCCTTTGTTACTGTTTTTCAGTCGGTCGGAGGCCACGGATCCAGGCAGGCACCGGTCGGTCGAGGACCAGTGGGCCGCCAGGGCAGTTTTTCGTAAGAGCGGTAGACGACGTCGAGCCAGTCGGTCTTCAGGCGGCTATGCCCCTGATGGCGCGAGGTCAGGGCCGCTTCGAGCACGCCGCTGGTCAACAGGGTGCGCTCCACCGGGTAGGAGGGCTGCCCGGTCAGGAACATCTCCTCGACATTGAGGGAGAGGTAGCTGAAGTGGGCATAGGCACCGTCCGGTCCACCGTGTCCCTGCAGATAGAATTCGCAGGCCTGCGTCTGGCCGTCGCCCCGGGCGGCGTAGGCGAGATCCTGTACGTAGCCGTTGAGCATGAGGACGGCTCCCTTGAGGCCGTCGCGGTACTCGATCAGAAAGAGGGCCGGATTTTCACAGTGGTCCTCCATGCTGCCCTCCGGTTTGTTTTCGATGCAGGCGCAGGCGGCTTCGGCCAGTTCGCGAGACCAGAGTCCCTGGTTGGCGGCTTGCCAGACCGCGTCTCCCTCCAGACAGGTCACCGCCGACACGCCGGTTTCGCCGCCGACGCGCCGTTCGACCATGCACTGCAGGACTTCCAGGGTGTGGGCGCCGTAGATATCGAGGCCGGAGAAGCCGATGGCGACCGCCTCTTCGATGGGCGTCTCCAACTCGTGTTCCAGCCAGGGAGATCGCCAGCCGAGGGGCAAGGAGGAACCGGCCATGAAGGGGGCATTCAGCTGGCGCGCCCGGTCGTACATCCACTTGGCATCCGGCCAGTTGTAGGAGAGATGCTTATCGTTGAAAATAGGCACGCCGCGACCGCTGGTGGCGAGCACGCCGCAGATCTGTTCCATGAAGAAGCGGCGCGGGTAGAGGTGCTGTTCCTTTTCGTTCCAGGCGTAGTCGCCGTGCTCGCCGATGAGCAGCACGCCGTCCACCGCCAGCTCTTTGCCGCCCAGGGTGAGGGCCTTGGGGATGCTGGTGAAGATGGGGACGTCGTGCTCGGCGGCGATCTGGCGACTGATGTCGCTGTCGGGGAACTGGTCGATGTACATGGAGACCAGGTCGACCCGGGGAGCGAAGAAGCCTGCGTCGATGGGGAAACCCTTGAGAAACTTGGTAACGACGACATCGGCATGCGACTTGGGGCGATACTCGGTGATGATGGCGGCTATCTTTTTTTTGGACATTTTTTTCTCCCTATATCCATTCAGGATGAAACTCTGAATGGCTCGATAGATCTCTTTCTCCGGAAATCCGACTTTCAGATATCACGCGATAACCCAGGGTCCGCAGCTGTTCAGAATGAATCTGGAGATCTATATAGCCGCCAGAGCGGCCAGCATCGCCTTGATGTAGCCCACGGAGTAAGCCAATCCCTGCTGAACACCGGGGCGGTCCCCTTCGAGGGCGGGGATGTGGTCCGGGTTGAGGCAGCCATCGAAGCCGACCTTTTTGAGTTCGAGGAGAATTTTGAACATGTTCATATCGCCGTCGTCGAGCAGCGTCTCCTCAAAGCCGCCGGCGGTGGCCAGGCTGCCGCGGACGTTGCGGAAATGGATCATGAAGATGCGCCCCTTGCGGCCGTAGTTGTTGATTTCGTCGAGCACCAGCGGAGTGCTGCCGGCTTCGGCCCGGGTGCCGCAGCAGTAGAGATAGCCGACATTGCGGCTGGGGAAGGCGTCGATGACCCGGTGAAAGCCCAGACTGCCGAACGGAGTATCCGGATGGGGGGTGTCGGAAGGGTGTACAACCAGTTTGATATCTCCTTCTTCGGCGATCGGCACCATCCGCTCGAACGCCCTGTGGAAATGGGCCCACCAGGCATCCAGTTCCTCGGCAGAGGGAATGCTCCGGTCCTCTTCGGCGAGGGCGCGGCTCTCGGCGCGGGAGAGGTAGCCGCCTCTATGGGGAGCGCGCCAGCTGAGCGTCTGCCAGGGAAAGACGTCGCCGGCGAAGCGCTGCCGGGCGATGGGCAGGCCGGCTTCGGCGAAGACCTGCAGCGCCTTGCAACCGTTTTCGAGTTCCTCTTCACCCCCCTCCTGGTCGAGCATGTATTTTTCGGTCAGATCGGGCAGGGTGACGCGATTTATTGCCAATCCCCAGGAGTGGATCTTCTTCTTAATTTTGAGCAGCTCATCCAGATCCGGATAGCCCTGTTCCGCGACGCCGGGGAAGTAGTTGCCGCCGCCGAAATCGATGCAGTCTGCTCCCAGTTGGGTTACGAATTTCAGATAGGAATCGGACAGGTCGCCGTGCCATACGGATATTCTGAACATAATGGGGTTTCCTCTCAAATTGGATGTCAAAATTTCGATGCGGGTTACCGGCGCACAAGATAGCCAAGAAAGGATGGGGCAACAAGATTTCCGAAGCGCGAAATCTCACCTGTCGGCGCTCAGCTCCACGCGGGGATGCGAAGAAGATATGGGACGATTTTCCCGAATTTTGACGAGTGCCGATGTTCTATATGTAACGATTCAGAGGTGTCTGACCAGAGGAGATGGTGCTGTGAGTGAGAAGGATTACTGTTTTGAACTGGAATTCGGGGTGCGGGACTACGAGTGCGATCTACAGGGAATCGTCAACAACGCCGTGTACCAGAATTACCTGGAGCACACCCGGCACGAATTTCTGAGGAGCGTGGGGTTGGATTTCGCCGGTTTGCACGAACGGGGATACGATCTGGTGGTGACGCGCTGCGAAATCGATTACAGAGGGTCGCTCAAGAGCGGGGATCGCTTTGTGGTCAGATTGAACGCAGTGCAGGAGAGCCGAGTGCGCTTCGCCTTCGAGCAGGATATCTTCAGACTGCCGGATGAGGAGCGGGTGCTGGACAGCCGTTTTATCGGCACCTGTCTGAACGCCAGAAGGCGACCGGAACTCACCGAAGAAATCAAAGCGGCGCTGTGGGGGAGCAGAGAATAGATCCGATTGTCTCGCGCAGTTTGCCGGAGAAATCTTGGAAGTAGCTCGCGCACATTTCCAGGGATCCGCCGACCAGCAGAACGGTCGCGAAGGCGCGGGCCGTAGAGGGATCGGTGGTGAACAGGACACCCGTGGAGAGCCGGGCGTCTTCTTTTTCCCGAATTGGCGGGTAGCGGTCTTCGAAATGGCTGGCGAACGAGCCGATATCGGGGAATCCCGCACTGCGGATCTCCCTGTCGCTGAGGGTCAGCCAGAGGGCGGTGCGCTCGGGATGGACTCGGCGCTCCATTTCCAGGGCGACCCGCCCCATGGTGAAACGGGGATTGATCTCGACGATCGGTTTGAGTCGAAGGGGATCTGCAGCACGATAGATCAGCGCGTCGATACCGACGGGACCGATGTAGCCACTGGCTGTCATGCCGTCGGCAACATGGTCGGCCAGTTCTCGAAAAAATGGCTGCAGGCGATTCGGATTCCCACAGGGGAATTCCCTAAGTTCGGGACCCAGGTCTTCCAGCGCACCCCGGACAAAGGCGCCCCGATACTGGCCGCGTCGGTCGGTGAGGAAGCGGGTCCAGCCGATCATCTCCGCCCTTCCCGGTTCGACGATATCCAGATGGATGGACAGATCGAGGCGTTTGTCGAGTCGCGGTTCGACGACCACGCATCCCTGTTCCTCGAGGATGTTGCGCAGCCAACCGATCTGTTCGGGGCGCGGCTGGCCGGTCGATAGACGGAGCTGGTTCTGCCCGGAGGAGCCGAAAACCCCCTTTACCAGCAGTTCGGCCACACCGTCGGAGTGCAGCCTGGCTATCTGTCGCGTCGCCTCTTCGAGATTAGCGCACCCCACGCCGACTGTCGATTCGTCGCAGAGCCATTCCTCTTTGCGCTGGCGCAGAAAAGTGGCGAGCAGGTCGGCGCTCCAGACTTTGGAGTAGAGTTGGCGGATGCGATCGTTCCAGAGCGGTTGGATGAGGGAATGCAGCGGTTCGAGAAAGGCGGCGCTCTCCGGGCTCCAACCCCAGGGTTGCAGTGCGGAGAGAGGTCGCGTGGCGAATTCCAGAGTGGACAGATCACCGGAGGAGTACTCGACGAATTCGGGTATGGGGAAGCCGACCTTGCCCAGCTTATCCAGAAAGCCGGGGGACGGCCGCCGGGGAACCAGGACCAAATCCTCGGGAGCGGACAGGAACATGGGTAGGCTGGCCAGGTCAATGGCCAACTCTCGGGTAAGTCGAGTCGGGGTATAGCCCGGCCTGCCGTAAGCGATCTGGTTTTCGCAGTTGGGGTTGAACCAGTAGGCGGCGGGGAGTCGATTTTCCCGGGACATTGCTCGTTTCTATATCCGGAGTATTGAGGGAATGCGATGCCGCGACGGGGCGACTCCGTCGGATCTTCCGATTGGACCCGGCGATGCCGCCCCGTCGATGTTACCCTTCTCCCCTGCGGATCACGCGGCCGTATCCACGGGCGGCGGACCGGTCTTTTTCGAGAGCGATGTCGCCGGCGAGCAGCACCAACTCAAAACCGGTGGCGTAGGCGTTGCCCTCCCGGAAGGTGGCGTGGTCCTGGACCTTTTCGGGATCGAAGACGGTGATATCGGCGACCATATCCGGAGCGAGAAGGCCGCGTTTTTTCAAACCGAGCCGCCGGGCGGGCATACCGGTCATCTTGTAGATCGCCCGCTCCAGCGGGATTGTGTTCTTGTCGCGCACATAGCGGGCGAGCACACGGGGGAAGGTGCCGAAGTTGCGCGGATGGGAGAAGCTCTTGCCAAAGACGCGCAGGTGGCCATCGGAGCCGACCATCACGTTCGGGTCTTCCATATAGGTCACCACATCCTCTTCGCACATCGCCATATAGATGGCCGATATGTGGCCACTGGAACAGAGCTCGACCGTATTTTCAAACGGATCCCCCTCCTTGCCGTCGAGATATTCGGCCAGACTTTTTCCCTGGAACTCGGGATGGGGTTCGAGCGGAGCCAGGATGACACCCTGACCATCGTCGAGATCGGCATAGCGGCGCTTGAAGCAGGCTTCGGCGTCGCGGCGGAGATTCCCCTCCAGCAGGGCGCGTATGCCGCCCTGGCGGCGGGCGCGAATCTGGGTCTCCTGGCCGAAAAGGGAGCCGGCCAGGCCGGTGAAACAGCCGGTGTAGGGATACTGGTCGGCGGATACATCCAGCCCTTCGTCGCGGGCGCTGCGGATCAGCTCCAGGGCTCTGGGGCTTTTGCCCCAGTTCGCCTTGCCGTAGCACTTGATGTGGGAAACCTGTCCGGCCGCGTCGCTCTGGCGGGCGATTTCCACGACTTCGGCGACGGCATCCAGCAGGCCGTCCCCCTCGTTGCGGATGTGGCTGACGTAGAAGCTGTCGTACTCCGCCGCCACTTTTGACATTTCGATCAGTTCACCCGTGGTGAGAAAGGGGGTGTAGGCGACGCCGGAGGAGAGGCCGATGGCGCCCTCTTCAAAGCCGGCGCGCACCAGGTCGCGCATCTGCTCGATCTCGGCATCGGTCGCCGGGCGCTCCTCTTTCAGCACGGCGTTGCGGGAGGTGTTGCATCCGACCAGCACCGCGTAGTTACTGCGGATTTCGAGCTGGCTCACCCGGTCGAGGGCGGGGCCGATGGGGAAGGGGGCACCGCCGCAGTTGCCGCCGACACAGGTGGTCACTCCCTGTCTGAGATAGTTGTCGGCGTCGGGGATGTTCTCGATACCGCCGTCCATTTCGGTGGTGTGGTGGGTGTGGAGGTCGATAAAGCCGGGTGCTACGATTTTGCCGCTCAGGTCGATTCGCCGTGCGGCTTCGGCGGCGGATAGATCGCCCAGCGCGGCGATGAGTTCGCCGCGGATGCCCACATCCTGGCGCTTCCCCGGTGCGCCGCTGCCGTCGATAGTGGTCCCCTTTCCCAGGATCAGGTCGAACATATATTTCCTCCCAGTAGCATGAATTTGTTTCCGTCGCTTTGCACAGGCAGGTAATAAACGGTTTTTCGGGCTGTGAGACCAGATCGGAGCCACCGGGCTATTGACAGTCGCCCGCCACGCGCTTATCTATGGCCATTCGATTTTCATTTCTCACCGGACGGAGGATTCCGACCATGAAGATCACCGATGTCGAACTCATCAATCTGGACGTTCCCTTCACGCCCCACACCGATCAGCACATGCGCTTCTGGCTGCCGCACTGGCGCATTGTCCAGCTCTGCAAGATCACTCTGGACAACGGCGTAGTCGGCTGGGGGGAGACGATTCCCAACTACACCTGGGCGAAGGTGCCCGAAAAGATCGACGAGCGAATCGTCGGCAAACAGGCGGGGGATCTGCTCTGGCAGGACGGCCTGGGCGCCGGGGTGCAGATGGCGCTGTTCGACGCGGTCGGCAAAACGCTGGGCGTGCCAGCGTACAGCCTGCTGGGGGACAAGGTCCGGGAGTGGTGCCCGCTCTCCTGGTGGGGGATGGACATGCCGTCCGCCGACTGGGCGCGACAGTGCGCCGACGCGGTCAAACAGGGGTACGCCAGCGCCAAACTCAAGGCGCGCACCTGGTACGATCTGCACGACGCGATCGGAGCGATCCTGAAGGTGGTGCCCGAGCAGTTCAAACTGGACCTGGATTTCAACGGCACCCTGGCGGATGCGGCCAGCGCAGTGGAATTCCTCAAGACGCTGGAGCGCTACGAGCAGGTGGCCATGATCGAGAGCCCGATCCCGCAGGGGGATGTGATCGGCAACCGGCACATCCGCGACCGGATCAACCGGCCGCTGGCGATGCACTACGGTTCCCCCGCTCCCGCCACGGTGATCGAACAGGACGTGGCCGACGGCTTCGTCGTCTGCGCCGGGGCGCGCAATATAACCAAGCAGGCGGCGGTCGCGGAGATTGCGAACAAGCCGTTCTGGCTGCAGCTGGTCGGCACCGGGATAACTACGACCTGGGCGGCTCACCTGGGCGCGGTCTGCACCCAGGCGAAGTGGCCGGCAATCACCTGCATGAACATCTGGGAGAGCGAACTGCTCACCGAGGATATAGAGCTGCGCGGCGGCTACTATCGCGTGCCGGAGGAACCCGGTCTGGGGATGGAGGTTGATTCAAAGGCGATCAAAAAATACCGGGTCGACTACGCCTGGGTGGATGCGCCGCGCCACGTTTATCGATACGCGCGCGCCAGCGGCGAGGTGACCTATTTCGGGTGCAGCAAGCAGCTGCTGCACAGCGATTATCCGAAGAACGCCATGCCGGTGTGCGAGGCGGGATCGACGCTGGATCCGGTGGAAGACGACGGCAGCAAGAAGTTCGCGGCTATCTACGAGGCGGTGCAGGGTGGGGGGACGCTGCGGCGGGTGGAGAAGCCGCGGCAGAAGAGAGGGAGCGGAAAGGGTCGCAGCAGGAAGAGCTGAATCGAGCTGAAAACGGGCATTCCGCAGGGTTGAGGAGACACCGGTGGCGCTTGGGGAGCACGATGCGCCACCGGTGTTTGTATTTTCAGAGACTGCGCGCGCTCTATATTAAAAAGCCCCGCCGGACGAACCTGCTGTCCGGCGGGGACCTCCTCTTGCGCGTGCCCCTTCTCGGGGCAGTTTCAATTTAGATGAAACTGTGAGCAGCCGACGTGACGAGGAACACAGCTCCTATTTTTGATCCAGATAATGTCCGTAGAGAACTTTCATGCGCTCTTTCACCTCGTCCGAGATCGCTTCGGGTGCGGTGATGATGGCAAAGCGGGCGGCGTGCAGGCATTCGCAGTCGGATTCCTCGGGCAGCTGGCGCGCCACTTCGCGGACGGCGGCGTTGGCCAGGGCGGCATTGTTGCGCAGAATCTCGATTATCGACTCGACGGAGACATCCTCTTCCGTCTCGTGCCAGCAGTCGTAGTCGGTGCCCATGGCGAGCATGGCGTAGCATATTTCCGCCTCGCGGGCGAGCTTGGCCTCGGGTAGCGCGGTCATGCCGATGACCGCGGCGCCGACTTCGCGGCGATAGAAGTGGGACTCGGCCCGGGTGGAAAACTGCGGCCCTTCCATGCAGATATAGGTGCCCCCTTCGTGCACGGTGGCGCCGCTACTCCTGGCCGCGGACCCGACGATGGCGCGCAGTTCGTCGCAAAACGGGTCGGCGAAGGTCACGTGGCCGACGATGCCATTGCCGAAAAAGGTGGAGGCGCGCTGTCCCCGGGTGCGGTCGAAGATCTGATCGGGAGTTACCATGTCGCCCGGTGCGATCTGCTCCTGCATGATGCCGACGGCGCTGACCGACATCACGTGGGTCACGCCCAGCTGCTTGAGAGCGTGGATGTTGGCACGCGCGTTGACCTCGGAGGGAAGCAGGCGGTGGCCGCGACCGTGGCGGGGCAGGAAGATCACCGGGCGGCCGTGGATGTTGGTCTCTACGAGGCTGTCGGAAGGGTCGCCAAACGGAGTTTCGAGGGTGTGCTCGGCGATTACTTCGACACCTTCCATATGATACACTCCGGATCCGCCGATGATTCCGAGGCGAACCGGCTTGCTGGTGTTTTCAGTCATCTGGTTCCTCCGCTTCTTTCGGGTGTCGCTGAATGGCGCCTTTAAAAATATGTCATATTTTTCTTAGCGTCTAACGGATCTGAAGATCTACAATAGCAGAGAAGGAAATAGTTCATGTTCGAATTCATCTCTCCTGAAGAGGCGCAAAGCCGCATGGAGGCAGAGGAGGTGGCCCTGGTCGACATTCGCGACCCGGAATCCCACGCCGCCGCTCGCATCCCCTCTTCCATCCATCTGAATGATCGGAGTGTTCAGCAGTTCCTCGAGAGCGCCGACCGGGAGAAAGCTCTGATCGTGTACTGCTATCACGGCAACAGCAGCCAGATGGCCGCCCGCTTTTTCATCGAGCAAGGATTTTCTCAGGTCTTCAGTATGAGCGGCGGATTCGAGGCGTGGCGCGTCAAATTTCCCGATCAATGTCAGTCTGCACAAGATGCCCCCGAGTCTGATTAAGGTCGCGGTCACCGAGCTGGTCGGTTTCGTCCTGCGCTCCGGCGATCTGGGGGGTGGGGGATTCGCCAGCGCCGCTCGCCTGTTCGAAGGCACTCGTGCGCACCAGAAGGTGCAGAAATCGCGGCCGGAAGGGTACCAGGCGGAGGTATCGGTCTCCCATCTGGTCGAAGCGGAGGAGCTCCAGCTGGAGATCGCGGGGCGGATCGACGGGCTGATGATGGACGGCGAGCAGGTGCTGGTCGAAGAAATCAAGACGACCGAAGGGGAGCTCGATCCGGAGAGACCCGACAATCTGGTGCACTGGGCCCAGGCGAAGACCTACGCCTACATCCTGGCGATCCAGAACGATCTCAACCAGGTGGATATCCAGCTCACCTACGTCCGCCTGGAACCGTGGAAGGTGGAAGAGGATCGCCGCACCTTCAGCCTGGATGAGCTGACCCTTTTCTTCGAAGATCTGATCACCCGGTATCTGCACTGGGCGCGCATCTATCACGAGTGGTGTCTGGTGCGGGATCCGTCGATCAAAGCACTTTCTTTCCCCTTCCCGAATTACCGCAAGGGCCAGCGGGAGTTGGCCGTGGCGACCTATCGCACGATCGAGGCGCAAAGCCGGCTTTTCGTCCAGGCTCCCACCGGCATAGGCAAGACGATTTCGACCCTGTTTCCGGCGGTCAAGGCAATGGGGGAAGGGCTGGTGGAGAAGGTCTTCTATTTGACCGCCAAGACGGTCGTACGCACGGTGGCCGAAAAGGCGATCGACGATCTGCGGGGGGAGGGGCTGCGGCTGAAGAGTTTGACCCTGACGGCGCGCGACAAGATCTGCTTCCGACCGGAGGGGGAGGAGTCCTGCAATCCAGAGGAGTGCGAATACGCCATCGGCTATTTCGACCGGATCAACGACGCGCTGGAGGAGATTTTTCAGGAGGATGCCTTTACTCGCCCAGTTATCGAAGAGGCGGCCCGCAAGCACAAGGTCTGTCCGTTCGAGTTTTCGCTCGACCTCTCCCTGTGGGTCGACGCCATTATCTGCGACTACAACTACGTCTTCGATCCCAGGGCTTTTTTGAAGCGATTTTTTGCGGAGGGGGGGGGGAACTACACCTTCCTGATCGACGAGGCGCACAATCTGGTCGACCGGGCGCGGGAGATGTTTTCGGCCGATCTACACAAGAGCGAGGTGATGGCGGTCAAACGGGCGGTCAACAAGGACCACCCGAAGCTGGCCAAACAGATCCAGAAGATCAACCGGCATCTGCTGGAGATCGGCAAGCGGTGCGAGAAGAAGGGGGAGGAGGAGTTCTGGGTCGATCCGGAACTGCCGCGGACACTGCTGCCACTGCTGGAGAAGTTCCTCGACGATGCCGAGGCGATTCTGGTGCGCAATATTCCCGCCCCCTACTGGGATCAGCTGATCGACTTCTACTTCCAGGTGTTCGGCTTTATGCGGATCGCCGAGCTGTTCGACGAGCACTACACCACCTATGCGGAGAAGACGGGCAAAGAGGTGTATCTGCGGCTGTTCTGCATAGACCCGTCCAAAAACGTGCGCGAAGCGCTGAAGCGGGGGAGTTCGGCTATTTTCTTTTCGGCAACGCTGACGCCGCTCGAATACTTTCGGGAGATCCTCGGGGGAGAGGATGACGATCCGCTCATGAGTCTGGATTCGCCATTTCCCCACGAAAATCTGCGGCTGCTGCTGGCCGACCACATCGCCACCACCTACCGCAAGCGGGATGCAACTTACGGCGACGTGGCCGAGTCGATCGCCGGCGCCGTCGGCCAGAGGGACGGCAATTACCTGGTGTATTTTCCCTCCTACCGCTATATGCAGGAGGTCTCCGAGCGGTTTATCGCGGCGCACCCGGAGGTGGAGGTGTTGGTGCAGGCGAGCGGCATGTCCGAGCGGGCGCGCGAGGAGTTCCTGGCGGTGTTCGACGCGGAGAATCGAGAGACTACGGTCGGATTTGCGGTTATGGGCGGGATTTTCGGCGAGGGGATCGACCTGGTGGGTGAGCGGTTGGTGGGGGCGATCATCGTCGGCGTGGGGCTGCCGCAGATCTGTCTGGAGCGGAATCTGATCCGCAGCTACTTCGACGCGCAGGAGATCTCCGGATTCGAGTACGCGTACACCTTTCCGGGCATGAACCGCGTGCTGCAGGCTGCCGGTCGAGTAATCCGCACTGACGAGGATCGGGGGATGGTGATGCTGGTGGATGAGCGGTTTGGTCAGGGGCGGTATCGGCGCATATTTCCGCCCTTCTGGTATCCGGTGCATCAGGCGCGCACTCCGGAGCAGATCGAGGCTTCGCTGGGGATGTTCTGGAGCGGAGTTTCGGAGACGCGATACGAGCCGGTTTATGAGGATTAGAAGGAGTGTGGGAAGGTTGTTCTGGAACGGACGGCGGTTCCGGGGCCGCTTCCGGACGGCGCCAAAACTCGGCTTCGGGGCCGCCGGCACCTGGGGCGGAGCGTTGGGGATAGAGTATACCAAATTGGAAGATGGGAACGTTGCGGATAGGAGGTAGGGGCACGGGACGGGGGGCCATCGGGCTGATGGAGGAGATACTGGAAAATCTCGGCAGTGAATCGTTCAGTCGACCGGTAGTCGGGCCGGGACAGCCTCAGACAGTTGGCGCCGCCCTCCAGCAACCCCCGGAACCGCCTGCGGAAATTCATGGATTAGGGCTACAGGTATTAGGATGTTTGGGATCGTCGTTTTTCTGAGTTGTGTGCTGTCTGCCAATTTCGCCTATGGGGATGGGAAGCCACCTGTTGTCTTTGCCGCTGCCAGTTTGAATACCGTGCTGCAGGAGTTGATGAAGGCGGAGGGGGAGAAGAGGGGGCTGCGCGCCCGGTTTTCCTTTGCCGGGTCTGCGGCGCTGGCCAGACAGATTGCCGAGGGGGCGCCGGCCGATCTGTTTTTTTCGGCTAACGTACGGTGGATGGAGTATCTGGAGAAGGAGGAGTTGATCGCGGCGGGGACGCGCGTTGATCTGCTGGGGAATCGGCTGGTGGTGGTCGCTCCGAAAGGAGAGGGGTTTGAAGTGGAACCGCGTCGGGGTTTCGATTTCGCAGGTGCGTTTTCAGATCGTCTGGCGCTGGGCGATCCGGGGCACGTGCCGGCCGGGATTTACGCCAGACAGGCGCTGGAACAGCTGGGGTGGTGGCGATCACTGGCCGGTCGTCTGGCACCGGCGCCGGATGTGCGTGCCGCTCTGGTTTTCGTCGAGCGCGGAGAGTGTGCCGCCGGGGTGGTGTACGCGACCGATGCGATGGTCAGCGCAAAGGTGGAAGTGGTGGCGGAATTGCCGGTGGGAGCGCACGAGCCGATCGTCTATCCAGTGGCGGCGGTTCGGGGACGCGCTTCGGAAAAGGTAGAACAGCTGCTGCGCTTTTTCCAATCCCCGGAAGCGGCTGCGGTATTCGCCAGACACGGTTTTACGCCGCTGAATGCGAAGGCGGAAAAAGAGGAGCGGAAAGAGTGAATTCTCCGGTGCTGGAGAAGAGAAGCTATGCTGACGAGTGAAGAGTGGGAGGTCCTTCTCCTCTCCCTGCGCGTCGGCTTTTTCTGCGTGCTCTTCAGTTTGCCACCGGGGATAGCGCTGGGCTGGCTGCTGGCGCGCTGCCAGTTCAAGGGCAAAATCCTGCTCGACGGGATTTGCCATCTGCCGCTGGTGCTGCCCCCGGTGGTGACCGGGTATTTGCTGTTGTTGTTATTCGGCCGCCGCGGTCTTCTGGGCGGTTTTTTTGAACAGGTGCTGGGGGTGCGGCTTGCCTTCGATTGGAAGGGGGCAGTGCTGGCTTCTGCCGTGGTCGGATTTCCCCTGATGCTGCGCGCCGTGCGCCTGGGGATCGAGAGCGTGGATCCGCGCCTGGAGCGGGTGGCGCGAACGCTGGGAGCGGGGCGACTCCGGGCGTTTTGCACGGTCACGCTGCGTCTGGCCGCGCCCAGTCTGCTGGTCGGTTCGCTGCTGACTTTTGCCCGCAGTCTGGGGGAGTTCGGAGCGACGATCACTTTCGTCTCGAACATCGCCGGGGAGACGCGCACCATTCCGTCGGCGATCTACACCTATCTGAACCAGCCGGGAGAGGACGCGGCGGCGGCGCGCCTGGTAGTGATTTCGATCGCCCTGTCGCTGGCGGCGCTGCTGGCCAGCGAGTGGGTGGCGCGGCGGATGGCTCCTCCAAAATGAATTTTGGAGGAGTTGCAATCACCATCCTCAAGTGGAATCGGATATTGCCACGGAATCTGCAGTCTCAAGTTCATGTGGCTAACCCGAGGCGAAGGGACTGAGGAATGCTGGAGATTCGGCTGAGCCACAGGCTGGCCCACTTCACCCTGGAGGTGGAGGTAGACTGTCCCTACCCAGTGACGGCGATATTCGGGCCATCGGGGGCGGGCAAGACCTCTCTGCTCAATCTGGTGGCCGGTCTGCTGCGTCCGGATCGAGGGGAGATTCGCATCGACGGAGAGTGCCTGTTCTCGTCTGCTGACGGCGCCGATCTGCCCCCGGAGCGACGGCGCATAGGCTACGTCTTCCAGGAAGATCTGCTCTTCCCGCATCTAACAGTCGAGGGGAATCTGCGCTACGGGCGGGATTTGCTGGAACCGGGAGAGCGCCGTTTTGATCTGGATCTGATCGTCGAGCTGCTGGAGATCGGCCCGTTGCTGAAACGGTATCCGCGGCACCTTTCGGGCGGAGAGCGCCAGCGCGTCGCTCTGGGGCGGGCGCTGCTCTCCTCGCCACGCCTGCTGCTGATGGACGAGCCGCTGGCTTCGCTGGACCAGGGATTGAAGAGCCGGATCATTCCCTACCTGCGCCACATTCGGGGGGAACTGGGCATTCCCATTCTCTACGTCAGTCACTCGGTGGCTGAGATCCTGGAGCTGACCGGGCAAGTGATCGTCCTCGACCGGGGTCGGGTAGTAGCGCACGGGGATTTTTTCAAGATCGCCCGCCAACCGGAGGTGCTGCCTCTGGTAGAGGCGCACGGGATCGAAAACGTGCTGCAGGCGGAACTGATGGAGGGGGACGAGGAGGGTGGATTCTCCCGGGTTCGCTGCTGCGAAAGGGAGTGGAAGGTGCCCTACTGCGAGCGACCGGCGGGTAGCCGGATCTTCATCGGCATTCGCGCCGAGGATGTCATCCTCAGCCGGCAGCACCCAGAAGGACTGAGCGTGCGCAATGCCATTCCGGGACGGATAATCGAGATTTCTTCGACGCGAGGGACGGCGCTGGCCTACGTGGATGTGGGAATCCGCATAGCGGTGAAGCTGACGGTAGAGGGGGTAGCGGAACTGGAATTGGAGGTGGGAGAAGAGGTGGTCTGCCTGATCAAGACGCACTCGATACGAATCGGGCCGGAGGTGGAGTGATCTTATGATGTCAATCCCGGATAGAAAGGGACTCGGCTACACAGGACGTAGTCGAATCCCTTTCTATCCGAATGATTCGCTATCTACTTTATATTTGGTTCAAGTAGCTGGTGAACGATCCATTCCTTCTATAAGGTGTCGTTCGTGCGGCACCGGACCCATTTGAACCAAACTCGGAATGAGGCCACAGAATCTCGAACGAGTTTCACGCGATCTCATTTGAGCAGCAACATCCGCCGCACCTGGGCAAAACCTCCCGCCTGGAGACGGCACAGGTAGACCCCGTTCCCGACTTTCGCACCTTCATCGCTTCGACCATTCCATATCACCTCGTGCGCTCCCGCCGATCGAACACCGACAGCCAGGGTTCGCACCCGCTGTCCAAGCACATCGAACACTTCTAAGTGCACCTCTGCCTCTGTCGGCAGTTCGTAACGGATCATCGTCTCCGGATTGAATGGATTGGGTGTGTTGGCGTGCAGTACAAAGGAAACAGGTGCGGCCGTTGCAACCTCGGCGGCGATCCCTACCACGCTTCCGTCATTGAACACCGCCCGGGTGAGCCGCACCGTACCGGGCCCCACCCCTGAGTAGATGCGCAATAACTCACCCGGGCCACTCACACTCTCTGCTCCGGCAAACAACACCTGCGTCCGCTTCTCGTCCGATCCACTCGCCGACAGGAAATCCGCCAACTCTTCGCCCAGTTCCATCCTGCCAACTACCCCCTCCAGCACCACTTCACCCGACAGGATACCGGACAGATCTTCAACCCACAAGCTCACATATCCTTCCCCAATACGCAGACTCAGCACCCGCTCTTCCGGAATCGATTTCGATGCTGCATCACCGCTCTCCGGCTGTGGGTGATTCGCCGATTCCTTTTCCTGCACCGGAAAAATCGGCTGCAAGCCTACCACTCGACGCAGGATCAGCGATGCATCGTACCCATCGATGATCCCGTACGGTGCATCCGTGTCCACGTTCGCGCTCAGCGAATCCAGATCCACCAACAGCGGCGGTCCCGGCGGATCCAACATCGTCGAGAGACGGTGCAATAACACCCGCGCCGCATCATACGCCTGCACCGGTCTATTCCCATCTGCATCACCGAATGGATCGATCACCTTGGCCGTATCTGTCCGGTCCACCTGATCCCCCAGCGCCGTCACCACATCGTCATAGGTCACTGTAACAGTATCCCCCTTGGCTGTGCCCATCTCCGTGGCCGTACTCGCGCCCGATGTCGTCGGCAGCTTGCCGAAGAACACCGCGTTGTCGACCGTCTTCTCCGCCAGTGTCACGTCCATCGACTCGCTCGTCCGGCTGTTGACCGCCGTCACGATCACCGTCTCCTCCGCACCGCTGTTGAGATTCAGATCCGGGTCGATCACTCTGATGCGAATCTGATCCCCTGGCTGGGTGACTGCGGTCACTTTGATCGCTCCGTCGGTCAACCCCTTAGCCGTCACCTGGGCGACCAGCGTCGTATCATTGCCGCTTCCGTCCAGCTCATCCACGAACCGGAACTCGATCACATCGCCGTGCTGTGCCTGGATGATCACATCGCCGTCAATCTTCGCCAATCCGAACTCGGTCGCCACCGGATCCGAAATGAAGATCCCGCTGTCCAACTCCGTTTCGTCCACTGTCAGCGTCAGCACATCCCCGTTGGTCACGTTCTCCACTTCCACGCTGATGTCGTCTGTTTCGGTATCGTCCAGATTTTCGTCGATGTCGGTAACCGTCACCGTTATCGGTTCGCGCGGGATAATCTCCACGACATCTGTGACGATTGTCCCGTCGGTGCCCACCAGCGTCACCGACCCATCCGTCCTCACATTCTCCGGATTCCCGTCGTTGAGCAACACATGCATCAACGTCAGCGATGAGGATGCCGGCACCCGCACATCCTCGACCGTAAACTGGACTTTGAGCAGAGTTCCATCCGCACTGAGCTCCACTTCATCGGCTGCGGCGATCTTGAGCATCTTCGCAGTTCCCGTTCCGTCTTCGAGGTTGTCCTCGACCGTCCAGCCATCAGTCAGCGTTTGCCCGGTGATCACCTGATCGAATGTCAGCAGGCTGCTGTCGTAGCTCAGAAAAACTTCCGCCGAGACGATCCCCTTGCCCACCGCATTCTCGATGCGCACCGGTATCTGGACCACTTCCCCGTAGGTCGCCGTCGTATCGGGAACTGAGACCGCGACGTTGAGGCGGGGCGGGTGCACTGAAATGTTGTCGAAATACGCCGATTCACTTCCGCCCACATAGCCGACTCCTACCATACCTGTTGCAAACTCTGAGTGGTCGAATGTGAGCTGCAAGACCTGTTCCCCGTCGATGTAGGCGGTGTAGACACTTCCTATTGCCTCGAGTTTCAGCCGATAGGACTTACCCTGCTGTATGGTGGTATCAGTAGCCGTGAATTGCGTATCGACACCCGCCCCCGACCCTAGATCGTGTCCTGCCCAGGCCGCCGATAGCCAGGCGTAATCATTCCCTCCTTCTTTGTTGTCCGCAATATGGAAGGTGACGTGACGATCACAGAATTCACCGTTCCGCTCCGCGCGCACTGTCAGACCCGCGCCGATGAGACCCCGGTAGGTATTGTCGTAAGGAATCGCATCTGCCTCTATTGCCACATTTCGCCAGGTCGGCTGACCCGTCAGAGCAAATGCTTCGGTCGACCATCCCGCCTGAAGCAATAGCCCTTTGTCCAGATCGACACCATAGTTCTGGGGACCATCATCTATCCTCAGCGTGACGCCTCCCTGACTGCTGCTGTGTCGCGCGGGATACCAGACGGGATCCTGGGTGTAGTCGCCATCCGAAAAATCGTCCTCCAAAATCTCTTCCACCGTCAAAAACTGGTCTGCCGTCAGACCGGTTATCACCTGCTCGGTCCCCGACGGCCAGCTCACGGTGAGGGCATCGACCAGCGTCGCGCTGCCCAGTCCGAACTCCACCGGCAGGGAGTTCTGCGTCGCAAACGCCAATCCTCCCTCGACATCCCGCCGCTGCTCTGTCGCTCCGGTGAATGCGATCAACTCAGCCCCAACGCCCAGATTATTGGCCTCCATCGCTATCAATTCGACCGTCAGCCAGTGGTTGGCATTCCCGTCATTTCGGTACAGAAAATTCTTTGAGAGAGAGGGACTGCCGTTGTATTCCGTCGTATACAGATCGAGATCCCCATCTCCGTCGTAGTCCCCCCACGCGCCGGTAATGCCCCACGACCCTCCCTCCACTCCCCCGACACTGACAAACGTCTCGTCTCCCTGATTCTGGTAGAGACGATCAGGGGTGATATTCTCCATGGCGATGAACAGATCCAAATCGGTATCGTTGTCGTAGTCCACCCATGCCGCTATGTTCGAGTAGCCCGTAACATCTACTCCCGCCTGGGGCGCCACATCTAAAAACGTCCCGTCTCCTTCATTGCGGTACAGCCGATTTTCAGCGGCGTACGGAACAGGCAAGGTCGTTAGATAGAGATCGAGATCGCCGTCGTTGTCGTAGTCTCCCCAGACCGCCGTTCTGGAATTGCTGCCATCGTCGACCCCGGCCGCATTGGCCGCGTTCGAGAAAGTCCCATTCCCTGCGTTTTGAAACAGCTTGTTCACCGGATCCAGATCGCCGCCACCCTTTACCAAATAGCAGTCGAGATCCCCATCATCATCGTAGTCCCCCCAGACCGCACTTGCTCCCTGGTCGCTATCGTCGATTCCGGCGGCGGGCGCCACGTCGACGAAGGTGCCGTCCCCCTCATTGCGATACAGCCGATCCGCCGTCCGCGGTCCACTGACCTGGTACCCACTGACCACGTGCAAATCCAGATCGCCATCGTTGTCGTGATCCACCCAGCTTCCCCCAGGCGAATAATCTTCGTCGGCGACCCCGGCGCTTGCGGCTATCTCTGAAAACGTGCCATCTCCGTCGTTGCGGAACAGGCGATTTACAGCATCGGCAGCAACATTCGCCGAACAAAAAACGTAGAGATCCAGATCGCCGTCGCTGTCGTAGTCACCCCATAGGGCCGAGGCGCCGTTACCGCCATCGATTCCCACTCCCGCATCGGGCGCCACGTCGGTGAAGGTGCCGTCCCCCTCGTTGCGATAGAGTATTCTCCTCCCCTGGGGATTGGCCGTGCCCCGACCATCGATTATGTAGAGATCCAGATCTCCATCCCCATCGTAGTCACCCCAGGCGGCACTAACACTGAGCCCATCATCGTCCACTCCGGCGCTCGCGGCCACATCGGTGAAAGAGGCCTGCGCCAGAGCGGGCAGAGACATTCCAATGAGCCCTCCAAAAACCATCAACCAGCTGACAAAGCTTCGAAGCGGACTCGGTGAATTCGGACTAATTCCCGGGGATGGCATAGGGCGATTCTCCTTTGAAGAGAGACAATACACAAATTATGCAGGGCCATTTTTATGTAATGCGCAAAGTCCGTACCGCCCTAACAAACAAAAAAACCACTGTTAGATATTCTATAAGTGGCTTGAAAAATAAACATTTATACTTTATGGAAACTCAACGTCTCAGATCCCCCAATGATCCCTTATTGCCAGTTATTGTGACACCTTTTTTCTCTTCTTTCCCCTAACTCGTTGTCCCGATAGTCACATACGAAGCAAGTGCATGCTTTTAGGGCAGTGTTAGAAATAATGGCAGTATCGCCATATTTCCATCGTTGCAATCTTTCCCTACCTCAGCACCAGTTCCCTCTCTTCAGGTAATGCCCAGACGCTTCATCTTTTGCTGCAGGTTCGATCGGGAGATCCCCAGTTGCCTGGCTGCCTGGCTGCGATTGCCGTCGCAGCGTCCCAGGGCACTCTCTATCAGCTTTTTTTGAAAATGCTGCATGGCGGACTTCAATTGCCCTTCTTCCATATCCACAGGAATAGTCTGCACCCTCTTCAGGGGATCTGAAAGCAACTGCATGGAGAGCACCTCTCCCGACTCGGTGAGGGCGGCCATGCGCTCCACCTCGTTGCGCAGTTCCCGCACATTGCCCGGCCACGCATATCTCCTCAGCGCTTCCAGCACTTCCTGGCTGAAACCGGGCAGTTCCTTGCCGGTAGATGCGGCGTAGTCCTGCAAAAAATGATGGGCCAGCAGGGAAACGTCTTCCCGCCGTTCTCGCAGAGGCGGGAGATAGATATCCAGCACACTCAATCGGTAGAAAAACTCCGGGCGAAAGCGACCGGCATCTACCTCCTCCTGCAAATTCCGACTGGAGGCCACCACCAGCCGCACATCCACCTTCCGCAGCTCGGTCTCCCCTAAACGGCGAATCTCTCCCTCTTCCAGCACCCGCAGCAGTTTTACCTGCAGCGCCGGGCTGGCATCGGCGATCTCATCCAGAAACAAGGTGCCTCCGTCAGCCACTTCAAACAGACCCTGTCTATCCCGATCCGCACCGGTGAAGGCTCCCCTGGAATGCCCAAACAGCTCGCTCTCCAGCAGTTGATCGGGGAGAGCTGCGCAGTTCTCCGCCACGAAACGCTTATCTTTGCGCGCACCTTCGTAATGAATCGCCCGAGCGATTAGCTCCTTGCCCGTACCACTCTCGCCACTGATGACGACTGGCACCGGACTCTCGATGACCTTTTCCAGCCGCGCAAACACCATCTGCATCGGCTCGCTGTTTCCCAGAATCTGGGAAAACCGGTATCTGTCCTGTACTTCCCGGCGGAGATACACATTTTCCTCCAGCAGTCGTCCGTATAGACGGGCGTTTTCCACAGCGGTGGCTACCTGATCGGCCATCGCTTCGTAGAACGGCAGAAAGTCGTCGTGGAAAACATCGCTCCGTCTCTGGTGATCCAGATAGAGGGTGCCGATAATCCGGTCCCGCATGCGCAAGGGCAGACACAAAATGGAGCGCAGCTGGTGCACTACCACGCTGTCGAAGATCTTGAATCGGCCATCGACGCCAGCGTCCAAAGTCAGCACCGGTCGGCCGGCGCCCGTTACATCCGAGATGATCCGACGACTGATCTCCGTGGCGTCTTCTACAGTCTTCCCGTCCATATCCCTCGCCGCGGCCAGCTGGAGCTGGCCTTCTTCCTCTCCAGTGAGAATGACCAGACCGCGCTCCGCCCCTATTACCTCCAGCGCGATATCCAGCACGCGCTCCAGCAGTTCCTCCAGATCCAGCGTACCGTTGATCACTCGGGACAGGCGCCCCAAAGCGCAGAGCGATCCGTCTGCTTCGCCGCCGATCAACTTGCACGACGTCGGGCTGGACTGGCTGATCTCTCGCATAGCCATCGGTTCCTCATGGTCGCAAAGGCGCCCTATCTCAAATGGTCCATACCGGGCGGAAACGGGAATCTCCAACTCTCCCGGATGGGGATAGATGCCCACCTGCAGCTCTTCAGACCCTTCCAGCACAACCCGACCGGCAGACCACCAATGTTTGCCGTCTGCGCTGCACAAGGCGGTCAGCAGCGATCCCTCTCTCCGCAGCCCCATCCAGTGCGTCTCCCCTGGTAGATGGCCGCGCCCCACCATCCGGAACTCCTCAGCGATTCTGGAGTACAGTTGCACTTCGTCCCGCTCGTCGACGCACAGGAGCAGGTACTGTCGGGCATCTTTCCACGCGATGAGGCCGCCTGCCTTGGGGCACCCGGGCGCTCCCCGCGCCACGCGGACCCGGACGACAAAATTCCCCCCGAGCGGGCGGGTCAATCGGGGGGGATCGCAGTTGTGCTCGAAATTATGGATGATATGTCCTTTTTCCCGATAGGCCCGAATGTCCAGACCCGAAGCAGAAAACACGGGCTCGTACCGGTTGGAATCCCGCTCGTTCACCTGCCAGACCCACTCCGACGGGCAGCCTGTTCCATCCCAGGCTTCCACCTCCTGCTCCCCTTTGTTTACAGGCAGGTCGATCGGCTCCAAAACCCACTGGGAAGGCTGGCAATGCTCCATCGCTTCCGGTCTTTCTTCCCGCATGCGACAAAAGAAGCGCGCGAACTCTTCGGGCCGATCCATCATCTCCGCAGCGCGCTGCAATTGCTCCAGAGCCCGGACAAAACACCGCGTCAAGTAGATACCTTCGAATCCCAGACCCAGCAGACTCTCCACTCCGCGACTCAATAGATCCCAGGCTTTCCGGGGCTGGGCTTCCTGCAGGTAGTATTTACCTATGCTGTACAACCCCTTTCCCAGAGGCAGCACGTATCCCATGCGCAGGCTGATATCCAGAGCTTCTTCGAGAGTGGCCACCTGCCCATCACCCGAGCGGATATCGCAGAGGGTGAGGGCCACCATACGCAAATCTCCGACTTGCCGAAACAGCCGAACGGCTCGGGCCAGGAACTTCGCAGCCTCTTTGTCTGCCGACTTTTCGGGATCGAATTCGCCCATTTCCCGACAGGTATGAGCGATCTCGTGGAGGTCACCCAGCTTTTCCGCCAGTTCCAGGCGCTGCAGCAGGTGCTGCCAGCCCTCGTCTGAACATCCCCGCTGGACGCAGAGAATCCCCAGATTGCGCTGCTGATGCACGTGTTCGAGTGAGTTCTCCGTTCCATCGAGCAGGATCCCACTCTCACGAGTCAGCTCTTCGGCCCGCCCGAAATCGTTGAAGTGCCCTATGTAGAGAAAGGAGAGATCGATCAAAATTCGAGCTCGAAGCACCGGTGATAGGTCCCTCCCATTCCATTTTTCCAGCGCCTGCCCGAAATGCTGCAGCGCTTTCCGGCTCTTCTGCATGCGCTCGTAGATGAGCCCCATACGGCGCAACGTCTCTACCTGCTGGAGGGGCTCCGGGTGGAGAGCCAACAGACTGCGGTAGTGCTCCAGTGCCCTTTCCAGCTCTCCTGCCGCATGACACTCATCCCCCAATTTTTCGCACAGTTCTCTCTGCGCCGATGGCTGGGTAGATAGCTCCAGGGCACGCCGATAACAGTCGACCGCCTGTCGGGGAGCGTGCATATCGCGAGCCCGGTTCCCAGCCTGACACAGGTAGTGGAACGCCTTCTCCGATTCGCCGGCCCGATAGAAGTGCTCGGCCAACTCGAACACCCCGCTCTCTGTTTGATCCCGATAGCTTTCTTCCTTGTATCGCCCCATGAGGAGATGCAATTCCCGCCGGAGTTCCGGAACGATACTTTCATACAGCACTTCGCGAACCCGGGCATGGGTAAACCGATAGCTTGTCCCGTCGCAGTCGAGGAGCCGGCACCGCTGTACCAGTCGATCCAGGCCCTGCAGCACCGCCTGCCGCCCCATTTTCAAGACGGCTATCAGCGTGTCCGAGGTGAAACGCTCTCCCGCTATGGCAGCATAGCGGAGAAGCTGTAGATCTTCTTCCAATAACCTTTCCAACTGGAAGTGGATAACCACCTGCAGAGATCTCGGCAGCGGCACTTTCGACTCTGTCGAATAGCGGAACAACCACTCTCCGTGGGAAGTCCTCTCGAGCCAGTCCTGCCCCTGCATCCACTTCAGCGTCTCGACCACGAACAGTGGATTCCCTTCCGTTTCCCCATGCAATCGCTCCCCGATATCCACCGGCACTCTGGCTTCTTCGAGAAAGGCGGCTATCAGTTCGGTAGTCTCCTCGAAGCGGAGCCGGTGCAGTTCCCTCCGACATCCCGGAGCCCGCTGTTCCCACGTCTTTACCCATCTCTTCAGAGGGTGCCGTTCTTCTTTTGCCAACAAACTTTCCGACCGCCATGCCCCTATCAGCAGAATGGGTGCCTGGTCCACCTGCCGGACGACGACGTCCAGCAGTTCCATTGTTTCCGCATTTGCGGCGTGCAGATCGTCCACCATCAGCACCAGGGGCTTCCCCTGCGACTGATCGGCGAGAAACTGCCACACCGACCAGAACAGCAGTTGCCTCTGATTTTCTTCCTTTTGCGGCAGACGCGTCTCTTCTTCCTCGGGGAGCAGTAACATCCTCAGTCCGGTCAGGCGCTTCCGGGAATCCGGTTCCTGCCGCGCTATAAAATTTCCCAATCTCTCGGCGCGCAGTGCGAGGGATGCCCCGGAATCGATCTCCAGCAACTTCATCAGTATTTGAGAAAAGAGATGATATGGTGCCTCGCCTTCCACGCACGTAACGCGATGCACGCCCACCCGATGTTTTCCCAGCCAGATCGCCAGCTCATCCAGCAATCGCGTTTTCCCAATGCCGGCTTCCCCTTCCAGCAAAACCAGGCTCCCTGAACCAGAGGTCGCCTGCTCCACCCTCTCCTGCAAAAAGGCCAATTCTTCGGACCGACCTACCAGCCGAATTTGATCCCGAGCAACGCCCCCTTCCCCGGTTTTTTCGTGCTCAATCTCTTTCAGACAGTGGTGCAGATCTTTCAGCAAGAGAGCCGCACGGCAGTATCGCCGCTCTGGTTTCTTTTTCAGTAGTTTCAGAACAACACGCTCTACATGGACAGAAATGTCTGGAAGAACTGACCGCAAGGGGGGTGGCTGGTCAACCAGGTGTCCCCGCATGAGATCGCGCATCGATTCTCCACTGAAAGGAAGGTGACCGGCCAGCATCTCGTAGAGCACGATCCCGAGGGCGTACAGATCCGAACGTTCATCTCCTATTTCGCCCTGTATTCGCTCAGGTGCCAGGTAGGCCACTGTTCCCGCCATCCCCTCTTCTTGAGTGGAAGAGGCAATAGCTCGCTGGCGGGCCAATCCGAAGTCCGTAATTTTCAGACCCCCCTCAATCGTCACCATCAGGTTTTCCGGCTTGACATCTCCGTGAATCACCTTTCGCCGATGAGCGTGATCCAAGCCTTCGCCGATCTGCGCTGCGAGTTCCAGTGCACGCGTGAGAGACAATTTTTCTTCTCGAGCCAACACAGCACGTAAGCTTTCACCCTCCACCACCTCCATCACGATATAGCTGATATTTGAATCCCGACCGGCATCGTGTATTGTCACGATATTGGGATGGGTCAAATTTGCGGCAGACCGCGCCTCTTTTTGGAACCGGATATGAAAATCCTCATCTTCACTCAGGGCGGTGTGAAGCACCTTGACCGCCACGACCCTCTCCAGTTGTGTATCCCTGGCCCGATATACCACCCCCATGCTTCCCCGGCCGATCTGTTCCAGGATACGATAGTGTCCCAGCAGCGTCCCTAACATCGCGGATTCACCTATTTCTGGATTAGGACAACAATTATCGAGAGGATGGATCCAATGCTATTCTTTATTCACTCGGGGATATACAAAAAAATATAACCGGGGTCAAATTGCATATTCTCGCCTCTGTTCCGGCCATTTCGAGATTTCTTCGACGCGAGGGACGGCGCTGGTCTAAGTGGACGTGGGAATCCGCATAGCGGTGAAGCTGACGGTAGAGGGGGTAGCGGAACTGGAATTGGAGGTGGGAGAAGAGGTGGTCTGCCTGATCAAGACGCACTCGATACGGATCGGACCGGAGGTGGAGTAAAACCGAGCAGAATTGAACATGCCCCGATGCCGACGGCCTTTTTTTAGAGGGTTGGCCGGACATCAGGGCATTTATCTTTTTCTTACATCGATTCAATTTTCTTTTGATGATCAGATCGCGGCTCCCGCAACTTACTTGCTCTCGTCTTTCTCCACGCGCAGGACCGCCCATTTGATCGATTGGTAGGGCATGTCGTAGCTGTCTTGCGGCCTGGTGAAGGAGGAGTCGGAGAAGGCGACGTAGAACAGACCATCCCTTTCCATGTTGCTCGTGTAGGAACATCCCGGTCCGGTGTGGAAGATAAACGGGGTCTCCCACTTTTCTCCTCTACCGTCGATGCTGAACATGGCGTGGGTGACCTGTGGATGACCGTATGACCCCCGGCCGGAAGAGCAGGCGAGCACGCCGTTGCTCAGCAGACGGAGAGCCGGCTTGGCGGCGGGCCAGCCGGTCGAGACGGGCACGCTCCACGTATTTCCATTGTCTGAAGAGCGGACCTGGTAGAGCGGGGAGTAACCTCCGGTTCTCATGACGCATATCAATTCGCCGTCCGGCAACCGCGCGAGGGTGGGCTCATTGAATCCCTCCGGACCGAACGGCTCGCCATCTAACTCCGGTGGGATGTGCGCGACATAGGTGAACGATTTGCCGTTATCTCGAGAGCGGACGAAGAACGTCGTGATCCGTATGGACCCGGTTTCGGACTCTCCTCCGGGCACCTGAGCGCCGAGGGCGGTGAAGAGCTCTCCATCGCCGAAGTCCAGCAGGTCGCCGTAGCAGTAGTAGGCAGCTTCCTTCCAGGGGAGGCCCGACACGTGGAAGGTCGCATCCTCCAACAGATCTCCGGTTTTCGAGAATCGCCGAAGTCGCCACGATGGATCGGCTACGTAATTGCGGTACCACGGCGATTTAAACCCCTTCCAGTCTCCCATCTCCAGCGGAAAGACGTCGATATAGGCGATCGTCTCGTCCTGCAGATACCCGAGTATGCCCGAGGTCTGGACGTTGTCGTTCCAGGGGGAATCTTTGGGACAGTTCGTCCACGTCCTGCCCTCATCCTCAGAAAAGGCGGAGAGCCGGCTCTCATCCCCTCCGTGTCTACCCCGTCCGTATGGAAGGATGAGCTTCTGTCCCTCCAGTTCGACGATGCGGGGGAAATTAACGATCTCTTCTTCCGACTTGACGAGGAGATCGACGCGCTCCAGCTCGACGCTCAGCGTTCCTGCCTCGCTCTCGTATATCGCTTTTCTCAACATGCTTTTCTTGGCCTCGCTTCCGGGTCTAAACGTTGCGGTCGGAGTCCGCAGCATGGCTCCGCTGACGGAATATAGACCTCATTTACTGTGCAGCGGGAGCGGAGCACTCTATCCACGAGGGGAGAGACTCCATTAGAGCCCGCATGATGTCGTCTGTACGTGTCGAGAACAGCTCGCCGGTGCCGTCGTAGGCTTCCCCTCCCGAGCCATCTACAAGATCGGTTACTCCCCTGAGGATGAGACAGCGCTTCTGATTCTTTGCGGCGATCCAGGCGATGGCACCCGACTCCCAGTCGAGTGCCGTGGCAGAGTACTCATCCCTGAGGAAGTCGATTTGCTCCGCCAGCCCATCGCGATCCGCAGACAGGAGCAGCGTTCGCCTGACAGGGTGGGGATATGGCTCCTGCAACCAGGACAGATCGAGATCTGTCGCGTAGTGTTCGATGGCCTCCTCGGCATCAAACATCTGCTCAATGATGTCATACACCAGGGTCCGCTCTGCGAGAACGATCTCGCCGATTTCAATCTCTCCCAGAATCCCGCCGCACGTACCTATGTTGATGATCAGATCGGGGCTCCACCTTTCGATCGCATACTGCGCCGATCCGGCCGCTGAGATCTTACCCCAGCCACCGTGGACATAGATGGTCTGGATAGTCCGGCCGTGCACATCCATCGAGAGTTCGCAGCACTCGCCGTATGGCGTTTTCCCAGTCGGTTGGACGGAGAGAATTTCGCGCAGTACTCGCCACTCCACGTCTGCCGACACGATAACGACGACTGACCCTACCATATCTCTAACCTTCTCTCATTGTTTCATACTTGAATACGGAATCTGTTTCCCGATGCATATGTAGTTGTTTGCGCAGCCGGGCCGTTGAATCGCCGGGAATTCGGCAGATTCTATCGAGAAGGGCAAGCCTGTGCTCTCAGCAGCCTCAGAGCGCCTGCACCGCCTTGCGGAGGCCGTTCATCGCCTGCTCGAGGAGCGACCGCGGCATACCGATGTTGAGTCGGAAGTGGTGCTGGAGTCCTTTGTACCCCTCAATCTCGTACATGTCGTAGTAGTGGCCCGGGTCGGGCAGGATGTGCGCCTTGTTCCGCATGAAAGACATGAGTTCGTCCGTGTTCATTTCGAGTGCCTCGCAGTCCACCCACAGAAGGAACGTACCGTCCGGCCGGCAGGCCGTCAGCGGGGTCCCCTGCAGGTATTCGAGGGCCAGGCTTATGTTGCCTTCCAGATACTCGAGCAGTTCCTCCAGCCATCCTGCACCGCATCTGTACGCCGCGGTCTGGGCGACGATGCCCAGGAGGGATGGCCTCCCACAAGAATGGCCGTATTCATAGAAGGCCTGCTTGACGTCCGCGCGCAGTTGGGGATCGGCGACTATCGCAGAGCCAATGTGGAAGCCGCCCATATTAAAGGTCTTGGAGGTGGAGAAGACGGTGATTGCCCGTTCCCCCATGCCCGGGAGTGTGGCGATAGGGATATGACGCTTGCCGCGGTAGACGATATCGCGGTGGATCTCGTCCGACACGATCCACGCGTCGTACTTCTCAACCAGCTCAGCGACGCCTGACAGCTCCTCCATGGTCCAGACGCGACCGGTGGGGTTGTTCGGCGAGCACATCATCAGCACCCGAGCCCCGCTCTTGAAACAGCGCTCGAGGTCTTCCAGATCAAACGTATACCCACCGTCCGGGAGCCGCTTCATCACGTTCTTGATCGGAACCCGCTGGCGGAGTCCCGCCGAGCCGATCGAAGGGGTGTGGAGTGGCATCTGGATGATCACCCGATCCCCGGGCTCGGTAAGGGCATACATGACCACTCTCATCGTGTAGAGAACCCCCGGTGTCGACAGCAGATGGTCGCGCGGGACCTTCTGTCCCTGATGCGTCGCGATCCAATCTAGGACGGCGTCGTAATCAGCATCCGTCATGCCGGTGTACCCGTAGCTCGCGACCGCCGCGCGCTCGCGGATGGCCTCGGCGATCTCGGGCGGCGAGAGAAACTCGGTGTCCGCGATCGACATCGGGATGATCCCCTCCGGGACATCCCACTTCAACGCGTCGATCGCCCGACGGTCGACGAACTGGTCGAAATCATACTTCGCCATCGCGCTGCTCCCTTGCGTTCAGTGAATCTCCATTGGGCTGGAGTGATAGAAGTCACCAGACATTGACCCCGTCCGGTAATAGATGATGTAAGGGTAGTCGTTGATGCGCATTAGTTATGCCCTCCACGAGAACCGTCTTCTTCTGTTGAAGAGCGAGGGAAAATTCACATAAAACATCTAAAAATAATGATTTGAATAACCATAAATTTCTCTTGCGTAGGGAAATATTCACAATTCTCGTGTTCAAGTTAACACATGCGGATCGATCCATCAACCGAGAAAAGAGAGGTGAGATTATACCCTCGGAGTTGAAGAAATTGCTCGATCAAATGCGGCAACCCTGCCTCCCGTCGAATCCGAATTCCCGTAAGAAAAAAGCCGAACAGTGGCACGAAGGAGAGGAATAGTATACCCTTTGGCCAAGGATCGAAGAAGCGAACGGACAAGCCGATTGTGCAACTGAAAAAAAGCGTCTCAAAACGCTGGATCTGACGCGTCAATGGTTGTGGGACAATCCCAAGGAGCTGTATCGGCTGGATGTCTGAGGGATATGCGGACACATCCCGATGGAAACGGCAAAAACTGGAGAGATCGAAAATGAGTCAGCATTTGCGCCTGGGACTGATCGGCTGCGGAGACTTCGGCAAGGAGTTGGGGAGGTACTTCCAGCAGGTGGCCGACATCACCGCATTGTGCGACGTGAACGCAGAGGGCGTGGAGGCCACGGCCACAGCCTTGGGAATCGACGTGCCGCGCTTTGCAGACTACCGGCAGCTGCTGGCCGCCGGCATCGTCGACGCAGTGGCCATCACCGCCGCCAACTTCGTCCACGCTGAAATCGCCGTGGCCGCCGCCGGAGCCGGACTCCACGTGTTCTGCGAGAAGGCGATGGCGCGCACCGTGCCCGAGTGCTGGGACATGGTGCGCGCCTGTCAGACCAACGGTGTCAAGCTGATGATCGGCCACAAGCGCCGGCTGCGTCCACCCTGGGCCCGCATGATCGAACTGACCGACGACGCTCTGCTGGGCGATGTCCTGGCGATCAACGTGGCCGAATACTGCGACAACCGCCCCTACGACTTCTTCGACAAGTGGTGGTCCAATCCCAACTTGAGCGGCGGCTTCTTTCACATGCACGGGGTGCACGTGATCGACTGGTTCCGCGCCATGTGTGGAGACGCAGAGCGGGTGACCGCTCTGTACGGTCCGCAACACGATGAGCGCTACGGCTTCCCCGATATCATCCACGCCACCTTCCAGTTTAGATCCGGCACCCTGGCTTCCCTGAGCGGCGGCCTCTCCTACCCCATCCACAAATTCCGCGAATCTCAGGGACCCTGGGGCGAGTGCCGGCACGGCGGCTTCAAGCTGGTGCCGCACATGGACCACATAGACCTGTACTGGCAGCGGCTGGATGAAGAGGAGCCGCACTGCGAGCGCTTCGACGATCTCGGCTTTGATCACGCCTTCGGTCTGGAGACCTCGGACTTTGTACGCTGGGTGCAGGAAAATCGAACGCCCTGCCTCACCTGGGTGGAAGGTCTGCGCTGCGTCGAGCTCATGGAGGCTGCGTATCGCTCCGCTGAGACCGGTGGGCAACCGATGGAACTGCCACTCTATCCCGAACTCGAGTCGGGCGACTCAGGAGATTCCAGATAACAGCTGAACCTCACTCTTGTGCGGTGCCGCGATCCTACACCCCACAAGTCGGCGGACAAGTTCACTACAGAAGTCGTCCGCTGGCATCTGCCGGAGAATGCATGATGAAGATTCCCTACGACGAAAACGACATCGTCCACATCGGCGGCGTCGACCATCCCGAGTCGATCGGCATCGGCCCACACGGTGAGGCCTACACCACCGGCACCGGTTGCCAGGTCTATCGGATCGATCTGGCGAGCAACACGGCAGAGCAGTTCGCCACCACTGCCCAACGCTGCCTGGGCCAGGCAGTGGACATCGACGGCAATCTCTACGCCGCCCACTGTGGCGGTGAGGAGGTGCTGAAGATCAGACCGGACGGACGGATCAGCGAATATGCCCGGGGGCCGGACGGACGCGCCATTGCCTGCGCCAACTATCCCGCCTTCGATCGCGGCGGCAATATGTATCTCTCCGAAAGCGGTGACTGGTCGGGCGAGATCAACGGCCACCTGCTGAAGATCCCACCCGGTGGCGGCGAGGCGGAACTCTGGTATCCCGAACCGGTGGACACGCCCAATGCCATCGCCCTCGACGCCGCAGAAGAATACCTCTATTTCGTCGAAACCTTCGGCAGCGGCATCGCCCGTATTGCCATAAGAGAAGACGGCTCGGCCGGTGCCTTCGAGCGCGTCGTGCACATGCCGCGCCACATCCCCGACGGCATTGCCTTCGACACCGAGGGCCGGCTGTGGATCGCCTGCCATCGCCCGGATGCCATCTACGTCTTCGATTTGGAGAGCAAGCGTCTCGAGCTCTTTGTCAGTGACTGGAAGGGAGAGTGTCTCCGCGGTCCCACGGACATCGCCTTTGCCGGCCCGAATCGCGACATCATGCTGGCCGCCTCTCTGGACAACCTGTGCGTTCACCGCCTGGACGATACCGGCATCGTCGGGCTACCGCTCAACCACCCGCAGATCAGCTGAGGAGTGACAACCATGCTGGACAAACCCACAGATCCATTTGCTTGGGAACACGAGGCGTACGATAACAACTACCAGGACTGCGGCCTGACCGGGTACACCGGCCTGGACTACCACACCGTGGCCCAACTTTCGGTGATGCCGGCGTGGCGCGCTCAGGTCGGTCAACGTGGATTCTACAAGGCCGGCATGGCCCTGATGACGGACGGCTCCCTCATCGCCTCACCGGTGGACATGCTGGCCCCCCGGCAGAGTCCGCCGTTTTCCAGCGGACTGGTAGAGACGAGCTGGCCGGTCAAGTTGCACAAATCCACCGACGGGGGCCGATCCTGGCAGCCGATGAAGCACACGCCGCTGGTCGGCAAGGAGGGATCGCTGACCTGTCTGGACAGTGGCGTGCTGTTGTTCACCTCGGAGTCGCTGGACGGCGTCGCCTATTCCGACGATGGCGGCGCGACCTGGGAGCATATCGATTTCATGACGCCCAGGGAGGATGAGTATCAGGCGGTTTTCCCGGTGCGGGCGCCGATCGTGCATCCGGACGGCACCATTTCCTTTATCCGCAGCGTGGGCACCATGGAGGGCAGAGCGCCGGAGGGATACAGCTCACCCAAGTCTCGGGCCTGGCTCGTCCGCTCGACCGATGGCGGACACACGTGGAACGAACGCACGGAGGTCCAGATCTGGGACGATACCTTCCCCCTCTTCGCCGAGGCGGACTTCGAACGTCTGCCGGACGGACGCATTCTCGCCAGCAGCCGGTTCGAGTGGCTACATCCTCTCGAGAACAAGCCGCTGCCGTATCCGCCCGGCAAGATGCCCAACGACCACGCCGCCGGCCACATGGTGCTGGTGGAGAGCAGTGACGAAGGGCAAACCTGGTCCGAGCCGCGCGAGTTTCTCCAGTACAGCGAGGTCCAGGGCCAGCTCGCACTCCTGCAGGACGGACGGCTCCTGTGCACGTACACCAACTACCACCTGCCGTTTGGCGTGGGGGGAGTGATCAGCGACGACCTCGGTCAAACATGGAACTTCGAGCACCCCCTGCAGTTAGCCGTCTCCAACGCCCACGCCGCGGGCTGGGCGACGACCCGACAGCTGTCCGATGGCACGCTCGTCACCATCTACGCCCTGACGCCCTACCACATCGAACCGGCCGAAACCGGTACCAGCGTGTGCCACACTGTGCGATGGGAACTGCCGCCGAGATGAGTCGATGACGATATCATCTCTCCTATTGAGGACTGCACAGCTAATGGAACACTGTTCGGGCTGGAACAAGGGCGAAAGGATGTTCCATCAGAAACGCAGAGATCAGTAACGGGCCGTCCCGAACCGCCTCGCTATCGCTTCACAAGCGCTTCAGGAGTGATCTCTTGGAAGGATATGCCCGGTGCTCCACCCCCTGAGCCAGAGTCGCCCCCTACTGCAGCGGCTCGCCGCGCGTGAAAACCGTGACCCGGGTGCGGGGAGGGATCGCAGCACCGGCGTCGCCAGAGAGCGACAGCTCATTCTCACCCGTATTCAGAAGGGGAACAGATCCGGCAAGCTGACCCCGCTCCAGTAGTTCCCCTGAGCCGCTGTAGTGCCGGTAGTCGCCCGAAGCATCGACCTCTACATAGTCGCCGCTGGTCAGGGCAAGAGGCAGCACCATGCTCTGATCACCTGTGCGCAGGCGGGGGTTACTCAGAGTGGCCGCCACCAGAGGCAAGGCATGGACCGGCCGCAGGTCGCAGCTGATGGTATCATTGGGCGGCAGATTGTTGCACCAGATGGTGATGGACGCCACCACGCTGTAGTCCACCGCTTCGCGGTACACAGAATAGCCTCCGGCATAGGGCCAGTCATAGTCGGCGTAGCGGTCGGAGTCGTGCTCGATGAGCTGGAAATAGCGCCAGCCCTCAAAGTCCACGGTGACGTAGTGCTCGCCCACCGCCCGGATGATATGGTCCGGGCTCCGCAGCTGGAAATTCAGCACCTCGCCCTGGCCATCGCCGCGCACCCAGACCCCCAGGCCCTGCTGCCGGGACAGGTCCAGGGGCGGATCAAAGACCTTCTGGAACCGAGCCCAGGTGCCGCCCCGCTCACTGCCCGAGTTGGCCGCAATCAGGCGTCCGCAGGCGTTCCCGTTGTCCGTGCCAAGCTCCATCCGGGCACTGACTCCCGTAGCGGCGTCCTGGGCGCTCAACTCCTCTGCCTGGCCAAAATGGACCACCTCCATATTCTCGGAGCTGTCGTACTCCGATGTCGCCATCAGCCCCTCCAGCCGCACCGTGGGTGCCTGGTCCCGGTAGGGATTGTCCACCGTCCAGACGCTGCTGCTGCCATCGCTGGCCTGCACCACATGACGGGCGCTGCTCTGCGGGCGCACAGCCCAGTCGTCCGTTCCCGTCTGCTCCAGCATGAACTCGACGCCGGGCTGGCGCAGTTGCTCCTTGATGGCCTGGGAGACATGGCCGGCGTGACGCAACTGTTCGTAGGCCTTGACGATGGTCGCCAGACGCTGGTGGCCCGGGCTGCCGGGGTCATACCCCTGGAGCGAGAGCCCGGAGTCCGTTCCCAGCGCCTTGGCGCACAGGTATTCGATATCATCGGGATAGGTGGGCTCCACCTGGGCCGGGTTCCAGGTCTTGAAGCCCCACCAACCCAGATTGCTGGGCAGGAAGATGCGTTCATTGGCCTCATTGCTGGCCACGTGCTGATCGATAAACTGCTTGTGGGACCGGGTGGGGTGATCCCAGGCGCCGTGGCGGGAGCGCATACACCACAGATGATGATGAAACGTGCTGTACTCCATGGCCGCCGGCCGTTCCAAACGCCGCCACAGCTCCCAGACGTACATCGAACCGTAGTGCCAGGAGTTCTCGCCACCCCCCAGTATGTCCTCGCCGTCCAGCGCATCCAGGTAGAGCGAATCAAAGCCGCAAGCGTTGAAAAACTCCGCGTTAGCCGCGGCTACCTCCTGCAGAAGGGAGGTCTCAGGATCCGGAGCGAAGAGCCCAAAGCACTCCTTGAGATGATCCACCATCGTCCCAGCCCGGTGGGCCGTGGCCCGGGTGCCCAGAGCGCCGCGCTGGCATTGGGTAAAGGCGTAGGGCGGCTCCTGGGACAGGCCGGCATAGATGATCAGCTCGGAGTCCACCCGCAGGGTCACGCTGTTGCGCTCAAAGAATCCGGTGATGGTGGACATGTCCTGGGTGGTCTCCAACACCGGTACCGTGACGGCGTCGGCTGTCAGATCCTCGGCCAGGGTAAAGCTGGAGTCGCTGGCCAGGCGCGGGTCGGGAACCGGCGTGACCCAGGGGCAGACCTTGTCGATGAAGAAGGCGTAGGGGTGCATCCCCACGTATATCCCCTCCTGGTGGAGCCGACTGATGACGGCCTTGATGCTGTCGACGCCACGGGGATAGAGCTCGCGGTTGGGCTCGCAGTCGCCAAAACGGTAGGTGCCCCCACCGCCGTGGATCTGCACCTGATTGAAGCCAACGCTCTTAAGCGTGCCGATCATCTCCTCCACGTTGGCCTCGGTGGGATTGGCAAACAGATACGAGGACCGGTTGATGGCGGCATCCATGGCCCAGGGCCCCCCCACGGGCGACTGCGGCATATCCGGCGCGGCCACGACCGCCTCCTTGAGCACATCTCTCATCTCGGTCTGAGGACAACCCACCACAGCCACTGCGGCGCCGACAATCCCAAAGCGAGCCACGCTGCGCGCCCGCACCCGGCTGTTGAGGCCGGGCATTTCGGGGACATCGGTGAGCAGGTTCAGGGCCAGAGCACAGGCGGCAAACGGTTCCCCCAGCTGGCCGTCCAGCGTCAGCTGCAGATTGACCAGCTCCAGCTCCTGGATCTGCTCGCTGGCCGCTGCCACGGTCAATACCAGGTGCCGCGGGTGGGTGGCCATCTCCAGGCTGACAGTGGCGGCCGTGCCGGCAAAGCACAGCTCCAGGCAGTCCCCGTTGGCCGTAGCCGCGGAGGCGTCGTGCCAGCCATCTTCGAGCCGCACGCGCGCGACCTTTGTCACCGGCTCACGCTGGCAGTAGTTCAATCCGGAGGCCAGATCGACGAAGGACTGGTTTGCGCCCTCGGCGCTGATCGCGTACTGCAGACAGGTATTCTTCCAAACTACGCACATGGCATCGCTCGCAGATTCCAGGGTGGGTTGGGTCCATCTCTTGCTGTTGTGTAGCCCTCACAGGACCAAGATAATCACCGCGCTCGGGCTCGACCACTACCTCGCACCTCGTCGCCTCCCCCGCAGCCACTCCAGCACCTCTGCGAACCGCTCCGGCTCCGGTTGTGTCGCGTGGCCGCCAATCGGGAAGACCTTCAGCACGCCCTATGGATGTAGGTTCTGCTCTGTGCCTGGACCCGGTGCCCATGCTGAGGCGACCTGCCGCGTGAGTCGGGCGAGCTCATCCGGTCCTTCGCCGTGCCGTGGAACGATGACCTCGAAGGTCCACGAGCCGGCGTAGTCAACGCTGCTGAGAGCGTCGCGGATGCTCGCCCAGTTCAGTCCGCCGTGAGTGGGTACCCAGTGATTGTCTTGCGGACTGTCGGCGTCCACGTCTTGCAGATGCGTCCCCCACAGTCGCGACCCGGCGATCCGTATCTCTTCAGCCGGATCATTACCGGAAGTCCAGGCATGACCGGTATCGATTACGAGGCCGAGGGCTTCTTCGGGGTAGAATTCGACCAGGGGGCGCAACTCTCCCATGCCGAGGAAGGGGTAATGACAGTCGTAGGGCAGATTCTCCAGCAGCATGCGCACACCGTTCTCCTGAGCCACGGGAACCAGCTCATCCAGGGAGCGCCGCGTCGCCTCCGCCATCACCTGAGTCAGCTCTGGACGCTCGTGATCAGAGACGAAGATCGGGTTGGGTACCGGGTGAACCACCAGACCCTCCGCGCCGATATCGGCCGCAAAACGGATGCAGTCAGTCAGCACACCCACCTTGTCGCGACGCCAGCCCCCCTCCGGAGCGCCGAGAACGTTTTCGCGCATGGGGGCGTGCACGGTGCCCGCATTCACGCCGCACTCACGCAGGAGTACCCGAAATCGCTCCAGGTCGTCGCCGCGTAGAGGGCATGAGGCGTGCGGCGGCTGGCGGCTGATCTCCGCCTCCGTGAAGCCCGCCGAAGCGATCGCCTGCAGAGCATCGCCCAAATCCCGGTCACCGAATCCCATCGTGCTGTAGCTAATCTGCATCGATCCCTCACGGGCCTGTCGTTGGAGCGGTCTGTTGCTCAAGAGTCGGTCCTCGCGGATGCGGGCAACACCGCCCGCAACAGCCGCAGGAAATAGAATGAGAATTGCGATCAGGCCGGAATCCTGTCTGTCACCTGCGATTTGGGAATATATAGGGATTCCAAAACATCGAGTCAACGCCGGCGTGAGGCGGCAGCAGGTGGAGCCATAGTGCGGGATCCATCTCACCGACGTCAGGCGCCAATCGCGCTCCCCGATTCTCCTCCAGATGCGCGGCGCGATGAATAATCATCTGGTTTATCTGGATTTCCGCATAGCCGGCTAACAGAATGTGCGTGACCATGCACGAGGTCACGACAAGCAATTTGACACTCACACTTTGCGCGCAGTATCTTGCGCCCTGCAAGGCGGTTACGCAAAATCGCTCCATGCTTGGTATCGCAGAGCCTGATAGTCTGTCTGGTGCTCTATCCAGCCAGGGGACCAAACCAACAGCAAAAGGAATCTCCAATGGACTGCAAAGACGCCGATATGGACTCGTTTGTAGTTGAACCCCCTGATCCACCCAATCAGGGCATCATGTTTGTCAACCATGCCAGGACCGGGCGTAGCGGCCACTTGGGCCATGCGCTAGTCGAATACCTGCCGGGTAAGATACTGGCATTTTATGCCAACTGCTCCGATTTCCATGGAGGTCATAATGGGGACGGATGGATGGACTATAGGCGCTCCGAGGATGGTGGGCGTACCTGGGGCGAGCCCTCCGTTCTGGAATACTCAAAAGAGATTTACGAAAAGGGTGTTGGGCATTCGGTTATGTGCGAAAAGGCTGTGCGAGCAGACGATGGAGCTATTATCCTGTTCAATCTCGAGTGCAAGGGGAAGGGATGGCAGCCACTGGCAGTTCCGACTTATCTGCGCAGCACCGATGGCGGTTTTACCTGGGAACCTGCAAAACCGATGGGCGATCAGCCTGGGCGCATCTGGGATGTGATGGTTCACAGAGGCTGCATTTTTGTTCTGGAACTATGCAATGACAGTGAGATCAAGTGGCATGGCAACCTGCCGGAACACCATTACGGTCTATATGTCAGCCTGGACAATGGCCGCACCTTTTCCCGACGCAGTGTCCTTCCGCTCGCTATTGAGGGACGTGGCTATGGGACCATGGCCATACTATCCGACGGCAGTCTGATTGTTTATGTCTACAATATTGAAGATGAGAAGAATCTCGACTGCGTGACCAGCCAAGATGGCGGTTGTACATGGAGTGCCGTGCAAACTGCGTTCATGGCGAAGCAAATTCGCAATCCGCAGATGGCCGCGTTCAAGGACGGCTTCGTTCTGCACGGGCGCAGCGGCAACAAGGGCGTGGACAAAAGCAATTTCGTTCTATATACCTCGCGCGATGGCGTGAGTTGGGACGCCGGCCGCTACCTGTGTAAGGCCGAAGCGGGCTGGGGCGCCTACTCCAACAACCTGCTTGTCAGCGACCCAGACATGGCCACGCCTAAGCGATTGCTCATTCAGGCATCGCACGCCTACGACGAACACATGACTAATGTGTTGCACTGGTGGTTGACGTGATGAAAAGGGATGAGTGATGGGATGATGGACGGCATGAAGCCGCCGCCGCGTGATATCGACGATGGTCAGGCACCCGTGCCCGGGGCGGGCCAGGCTACTCGCGCCAGGCGCACGGCCCTGCAGGCCCCGTGTTCCCGGGCGCGGTTCTGTCGCACGTAATCGGGCCACATGAACTCCCCCACCGTGATCCAGGCCTCCTGCTCGCCAATAGTTTGAATCGCCCCGAAGTTGCCCATGGGGACACCGCGCTCGGACACCACGTACGGCTTGGCTACCAGGTCGGCGAGGCCGTTGCCATCCCAATCAAAGTACACGAAGTACTTGTGCAGAGCGGGATCCTCGATCACCCACGAGATCTCGCCGCGATCTTCCCGATCGTATGAGATGGCAAGCCGCTCGCTGCTGTAATCCTCATCCTCCCAACCACCGCCAGTAACTGTACGGACACCAGCTATCAAACCGCTCGACGCTGTAATTCGATGTATGATCGGGCGTGGCGTTAGTATGTGTCATGGCACCTCTGAACTCACCTTCATGTCGTCTGCTAGTTGCCCGGTCTTCATCAGTTAACTGTCCCGCATCCTTCCGGCAGAGGATTTCGATGAACTCCTGAGCCAACTCTTCCCCGCCGACACGATGGGAGAGCTGCGCCGAGGCAAACTCCCGCAGTGAATCCAGCGGATGGTAAGAGAAGTGGGATTGGGCCAGATAATTGATTTCAACCGGTACTTCCCGCGGGGATCGTTCGCCGTAATATATAGCTCCGTCAAACCCACCCTGCGCGACCCTGATGGCCAGCTCCTTGATCGATGAAAGGCACAAACTGCCTTCCAGACTGCTGGTTGAATAGAATACATTTCGGTCGCAGGGTGCCTTCATTTCCTTCGTCCAGAGAGGGCCATCATAAACGATATGGGGATCCCCATCGTCGAGGAAACCCGTCAATGGAATGGACTGCCGCAACTGGCCGTCGACATTCCACTGGGCGATTGTCTGGTCGGGATACAGGTCGGCGAAAGCCGGTCTATGCTTTAGCGCCTTATTTTTAATGTGTGGGTTGCGAGCCATCAGAACATCCTGACGTTTTTTCTCCTCTTCATCATACTGCCAGTCTAGTGGATCAAGCGTCTTGCCGACATGTGGAGAGAACCCAGTATAGGTTGCGTAGACATTCCATTTGCTCTGCGGGATGTCTACCAGCTCTTCAAGAACAGGTTTGTAGGACAAATACTGACTCTGGATGAACTGCGGATTCTCACTTTTCAGCTTGCGGATTTCGCTCTGGCATCTGGGGCACTCACACAGGAAGTAGTCGCCATTCTCCAGGTTGACGCCCTTTATCTCAAAGGTTTCAAAGAGCCAGTGTATACCGTTTTTGAGCCAGGAAATATTCTTTGGATCCGTTGGGCAGGGACGCAGGTAGCCAAAGGAACCGACCTTGGCGTTGTCTGGATGGGTTCTGATATGTGTGTCGAGATTGAACGGATGATCGCCTCGGTAGAAAGGTCCTCCGTAGAAATGGGTCCCTATTCCGGGACAGAGGTCAATACCGTGGTCATTTGCGTAACGGCATACCTCCTGAGCTGCCTCAATACCTCCATGCTCATCCCGGAGGAAGCCCCAGATGGTGAGAACATTCCTGCGGTAGTCAATCATACCGTCAATGACCCGTTTCATGTTGTCAATGTAGACAGCGGCATCATGGGGATAATCCAGCTGGCAGCAGTAGGATACCGGGAACTCGCAGTCCGTATTCCAACGGGTGCGGATGTCCCAGTTCCAGAAACCGCGAAGCTGGAAGGCGGGCTTTTCTAGTTTCGCGTCCCCCGTATACTCCAAGCCGCTCTCTGTTTTGCGCAGATTTGCGGCCAAATCGCTGATTCCGTAAAGCAATCCAGCCAGATCCCCACCGGTGATAAGAACAGTCGATTTGCCGTCATCCATGAGCTGTTGGATCAAATAGGCGCCGGCGTCAAGTTCAGCTCCTAATCTGTGCTTGCCCAATAACTGTCTGACCAGATGATTCTCAGGCAGTGCGGCCACGATACAGTCATGAGTGTTTTCATCGAAGGAAAATGGCGACGCTGGTAGCCATTGAATCAAATCCGGCTTGCGAAATCGCCGAAAGAACGTCTGTTTCGCGCTTTCATTGCCCGTATTCTGCATGAATACATTGACTTTGCCATTGGGATTGAATCGGGACAGTATTGCCTTCACAAGAAGCTCCCCTTATCACTGCAGCTCTGGATCATAGTTCAGTCCTGGCAGCTCGGATCTACGTGATGAGTCGGCCCTCCCGGATGCGGGCAACACCTCCCGCAGAACTCGCAGAAAGTTGCCGCCCAGGATCGCAGCGACGTCGTCCTCGCTGAAACCATCATCCAGGAACGCGTCGGTGAGCGCCGCTATGATAGCTGTGTTGAAGTGCGTGCCGATACCGACAGCATCGATCCCCATCCGGCCCCCAACGGAAGGAGAAGACCTCGCAGTTCGTCCACAGCGTGACGCCCACGTCATCGACGACCTCACGGGCCCGCTCCAGTCCAGCCAAATTCTGCCGGACCAGGGCGCGCCAATTGGCCTCTTTCCAGAAGCGGCACCGGTCCGTCCAGTGGACGGCGTCCCACACATTGACGTGTTGCAGATCGAAGAAGCTGCCGGTGATAATGGGTGTCGTCATCTCGTCGCATCCTTCGCACATCTAAATCCGACCATAGGGCAGGTGCCTCCCTTCCTGGCGTTCCGGTACGTCGCGGCCATGTTCGCCCCCGGAGTCACCCATGATCCACCGCGGATGATCCAGTCCGACGACCGGGGCTCGGCCGCCTCGCCCTCCCAGGCATAGGCGCGCCAGCGCCCGTCGCACAGCTCCCAGACATTGCCGGCCAGGTCGTAGACTTCTTCGGGCGTGCGGCCCAGCTCATAGGTCCCGACAGGCGTGGTATGACCGATCTGATAGTCGAAGTTTGCCAGGTGGGAGCCGAGAGGGTCATCACCCCACGGGTACTGACGGGCCCCTGCGCCGCGGGCGGCCGCCTCCCACTCGAACTCGGTTGGCAGTCGCTTGCCGGCCCACGCGGCATATGCCTGCGCACCCTCGATCGTGACCAGTGTCACCGGATACAGCGCCCGGCCGATCACCGTCTCGTACCTGCCGTCGGCGCGTTGGACAATCCCGCAGAAATCCGGATTCGCCATGTCGATCCCGTAGAACTCGTCGTGCTCTCCCGCATTGAGGAAGGTGGTGTACTCGCCGACAGTCACTTCGTAGCGATCGATATAGAAATCGTCGAGGATGATGGTGCCCTGCGGTGAATCGTCCGGATCCGTAACGTCCGGGCCTATGGTATAGGTGCCCCCCTCGATCCTCGCCATGCTCCCGGGTTCCAGCTTGGATTCCGGTTCTGGCGGCGCCACAAAGGCGAAGGCCTCCTCGCGCTCTGAGTCGGGCAGTTGGATGACTGTTCGGTCGGAGAGGATCGCCCTCCCCCAGGATTCGCAGGAGTGCATGTTGTAAACCAGGTTCTGCGACCATGTCCAGTCGTACGAAACCTTTCCCCGGTCGTCCCAGTCGACGATGGGCCAGACCTTGGGCCAGGTGTGCTGAACGCGGCTGAAGTTTAGGCGCAGCATGGTGCCGTCCTGGTTTAGTGGCTCATCCGTGCGGCTCGTCTTCTGGAGGCTCTCCCAGGGCAGCGCCATCTCGATGATCCAGCCCCTATCGGTGTCGTGCGGGTAATTGAGACTGCCGTCCATCCTGACCGCCACGAGCATGCCTTCGAGGTCCCAGGGTAAACTTCCCTCGACGCGCGGATGGCTGAACGGAATGCCACCGCGGTTGTACTCCTTGTGCAAGAACATGTCCCAGATCGTGCCGAGACAGTTAAACTCGAGCTCGATGTAGTCCTGCGAATCTCCATCGACGTCGATGAACAGCTCGATGTCGTTGTCGTTGTAGATCTCTTCATCCTTGGTGACGACATGGCCCACCAGGTTCGGCTCCTCGAGTTCGGCCGCCGCGTAGAGATACTGGTCATCCCAAACCAGTTTTGCCCGGGTGGCGAGGAAGGGCTTCCGGTAGCCGGTCATGAAGATGTGGCCGAATGTAGCGGTCCAGGCGGCGTTCGCCCAACTCGTCTCGGTCAGAGCACCATCAACGGTGATATCACCGACGGCCCGATAGGCGACGTACTGGGCCGGCTTGAACTGTTTGGGGGTGTAAGGTTCGGTCACCGGCGGATAGTTGAATCCCGACTCACGTTCCATGGCTGCCTCCAATGAGCGGACGTGTATGCAGCAGAAAAGCGTTAACAGGACGAGGAACACTGTCATTGAGCCGGAAGCTCCAGAGTGAACTGAATCTGGTCCGCCAGCACCTTTTCGGGGAAATCGGGATAGAGATCGCATCCTTCGAACATGGGCAGCGGTCACGTGCTCACCTCGCCGAACTCATATTCCGGGTGTGCGTCCATCTCCAGCGCCGCGTACGCGTAGAAGGGATAGACGCTCCACTCAACGCAGCCCAGCAAATCCGGCTTGCCGTCCCCGTTCAAATCTCCGGGCCAGGCCTGCGGGCCGTGGATCGTGAACGCGATTTCCTCCCCGTAGCACTTGAACTCCCGCGGCAGGCCAAACACCGGTTCATCCTCTGCTCCCACATTCCGGAGCAGGTAGATCTTCCCCGACCCCGCACAGCTATAGACCAGATCCAGCAGCCCATCGCCGTCCCAATCCACGGCCCGGAAGGACTCGGTCCAGTGCTGCTCCCTGCCCACAATCGAATCGTCGATCTCTCGTCCATCCTCCAGCAGAACGTGGCCCTGCTTGCGCAGCCCCAGCGTGCCATTGTCTCGCCGGTACTGAATAAAGAGCGTGGCCTTCCCGTGCTCGTCGTGGGTGATCAAATCCATGAGACCGTCTGCGTTCCAGTCCGCAAATGCCGCGCCGGTGCGCCAGGCGAACGGCGAGGCATTGTCTCGCGGATAGGGGCTATTGAGGAGATCGTCGTTTTCGGCGAGCCGTCCCGTCGCCGCGCGCGTCTCCGGTGAATCCGGGTAACCGTCCGCCTCCAGGTACTGCAGAGGCCCGAACACCGGCTCTCGCTGGGTGCCCACGTTGCGGCACCAGAGGATCCGGTTGGTCTCATTCGGCAGCATCAGGTCTTTCAGCCCGTCGCCGTCCCAATCCACCAACACCGGGTACGGGTAGCCCATGTTGTGCCAGTGTCGGCTCTGCAGGATTTCATCCCGCCTGATTCTGATCGGCTTCCCATCTGCCTGGATCAGGCGGGATTCCCCCCACGCCGGACGTTCGTCGCTGCCGGAATTGGCGACCATTCGGGGCCATCCATAGCCGCCGCCGATCACCAGGTCGGTCACGCCGTCTCCGTTCCAGTCGACTATGCAGGGCCAGGCCTGGTCGCTGCATATCAGGGGCGCGGATCGCGACTCGGCACGGCCGGCCAGTTCAAAGATCGGCTGCCCGTCCGCGCTCCCCGCCAGCCGGTAGAACGAGACATTCTGGAACTGGTTGTGCTGAATGAGGATGCCCTCTGCGGATGGACCGGTGACGGCTGCCACCATACTTGCATCGACCTCGATGCTCGATATTCGGGTCGGCTCACCAAAGCTCGGTGGGTCTCCTCCTTTGTTCTGACTCCAGGTCAGGCCCCCTCCCATCGGCAGGGCCAGCGCCGGCTTGTCGATCACATCGAGCCTGCCATCCCCATCCAGATCGATGAACGTCAGATTCTTCCCCACCTTCAGATCCACGGGATCCGCCGCCTCAAAAGGCCAGCCTCTGGGATTCGTATTGCGGATGAAGTGTCCGTTCACCACCAGGTCAAGCGCTCCGTCTCCGTCCAGGTCGACGGCGCAAATCCCGGCGTTTTGGGCTACCGGCGCCGGAATCGTCGCATCCCGCATAAAGATGGGCATGCCGCCGGGGTCACGTCTCCCTGTGTTCAGAAAGATCGTCACGCCGTCGTCGCGCATGTCGGCGTAGGCGATATCGACCAATCCATTCCCGGTGAAATCGCCAAAATCCGCCTGGATGTAGGTACCTGGAAAGTGGTGGTACTCCTCTGAGCCGAACTCCGTCACATACCGCAGCCGCACCATGTCACCAAAGATGAAATCGGAGTCAGCGCCAACGCGCGGGTAGCAGATGATGCCGCTGATGGGCGACCCGGGTCGGTGGTAGTAGTTCCAGCACCCCACCAGATCCGTCCGCCCGTCTCCAGTCATATCCACCAACCGCATGGAGTAGGCTACCGTGATCGGTCGTGGAACGCCGGCGTTGTAGCGAAGCAGATCACCCACGCCGACCATCGGCACATATTCCTGCGGCACAAGTGCCGGCCGTTCTTCAGCCGTCCGGAATCGCACCTCATACTTGCGGTGATCCGGATCGCCAATCGTCCATTCAATCCGGCCCGCATCCCCGTACGCGAAGTCCTCCGTCCGTGCTATCGGGACGGTCTCTCCGTCGATCAGGTCGATCAATTCGATCGAGTTCGGGTCCAGGACACCGGGAAGGCCGGCCAGGTCGATCATAGCCCCAAAATCAATCCGCACGGACATCGGGATACGACCCAGGTCCCCCGGAAGCACTGAAGTTACGGTCAGAGGAAACTGAAACGTCCTCGGTGTGATGCCATCAGGTATCATGCGAGATTTCCCAACTCCATTTTTTCGGTGAAAAATGTCTATATATGTATTACATAAATTCTCATTTTCGAATCAATCGTAAGCATATTGAATGCATGCTTTTCAGGCAAATAAAGTCACCGATGATCTGCCGTCCTGCGAGTGAGAGAGCGATAAAATGGCAAAGTTGCATCTGCAGAACTATCCTCCGAAGCACGGACTGTGCGTACCGGCGGCGGCGATGTTCGAACTGGTGACCGAACTCTTCGTCAAGGTCTGTATGTCACAATCGGAAGCGGTGTTCACTGCGTCTCTATCTCGTTTGAATAGGGTTCCAGACGGGTCTCGAGACCGAGTTCCTTGATGCGGAGCGTCCGGGAGCTCTCCTTGTAGTGCTGCAAGTGGCGGGCGAGTCACCGGCGCCCAGAGTAGTGCGGACACGTGATCATCGGTCAGCGGCCTGGTCAGGGAGACGGCCGAAGCATACCTGTGTCAGGTCCGTGCAGACCGCGATCGATGGCGCGGCGAATCGTGATCTGTCTGAACACGAACTACCTGATCCTCGGACTCGTGCCGGGAAGCAAGGAGGTGGCCGAGTTGCTCGCCTGGAGCGACTCCGGGGAGAGCTTCTGCGCCGCGTCCACGGCCTGGTACGAGTTCCTATGCGGGCCGGTCGACTCGGCGCAGGTATCGACGATGCGGGGCGCGGTCCGGAGCATCCTCCCCTTTGGGCAGCAGCAGGCTCAGGAAGCCGCCCGGTTGTTCAACGAGACTGGACGCAGACGGCGACTGCGGGTGGATGCCATGATCGCGGCAGCAGCCACCACCAATAGGGTCCCGCTGGCCACCGGCAACCGGGACGACTTCGCCGTGTTCGTGCCGCTCGGGCTGCAGCTGGTGGGTCAGGAGTAGGCGCCGAAGGACCGGGGTACGGTCTGGGCACCGTGGGAGAGGTGATCGAGGCCCTGCCGATTCTCGCCGCCGTTGACGACCGCGAGATAGAGGAAATCCTCCCCGATTCTCTGGGGGGGCGGCACCGGGCGTGTGCGGCATCCGCCGGTGCGGCATCCCGGCAATCCGCTGATCGCGGGGCGGGACAAGCAAGCCGTGGGAAGAGGCCCTGGCCTACAACAGCGCCTTGCACGCCGCCTTAGTCCAGGGCACCCCCGAAATTTTCAATAGCGATCAAGGAGCGCAGTTCACTTGGCACCGCTTTACCGACGCCTTGGAGGCCGAGAGTATCGTCATTTCGATGGATGGTCGAGGTCGCTGCATGGACAACATCTTAATTGAACGGTTCTGGCGCATCCTCAGAGCTATGGAAGTACTCAGATAGATCCAGAGCGGCGAATCGGTGGCGAATGAGAACGCGACGATGGGTCTTGCAGCTCTACCAATCTGTACGTCAAGGCATAATCTGCGTTGCAGATTGGGGATGTGCGGGGTCTGGAGGCGAACAATTATTCCTGCGATGCCCCCCAAGAGGGCGGCGACCAGGAACTACGAGAGCTCCGGCAAGCGCACAGATACCTCGGTGTGGATAATCTCTCTCGCCGGTGGGCGCCCCGCCCACCAGGACTCCAGGAGCCGCATCAGTTCCGCCGCGATCCGGGCAGGATCCACTTCGAGCCGCACTACGGGTGCCGGGTAGGAGAGGCTGTACCCCAGGTTGGCGTGGGTCGCCACCATGATGTCGGACGGCACGGACACGCCGCGTTTCACCAGCGCCTTCACGCCGCCCAAGGCAAAGAAGTCATCGATGAAGACGATGCCGTCCGCCTCCCAACGCGAGTTCAGTAGCTCCTCCACCGCCTCCGCGCCGTTCTCTTCGGGATCGGTGAACTCTGGCGCTCGCACCACATGCTCCGCCCCGGAAAGGCTAAACTCGGACAGGGACCGACGATATCCTCGCAGAATCGCCTGACTGCCTGTGGGTTCACGGTGGTACGTGACCAGAGCGATCCGGCGGCGTCCGTCCCGCGCCAGGTAACTCGTTCCCTTGTACCCCATATCCTCGTAGTCGATGAAGCAGCCGGGCCCTGTCATTTCTCCTAGGGTCGTGACGAGAGGGACCGTCTTCGGAAGATCCGGGATGTCCACCATGCTCATGAGTCCGGTGAGGTAACCGGCCTCCACATCCCTTACAAGGCGCTCTTTGTCGTAATCGGACATCAGGAGGTAGAGACTTGGCTCGTACCCCCGGCGCCGTGCTTCGTATGCCATGGCCTGAGACATGACCAGGGGCCAGGGCCGTATGTAGCTCGATGACACGCTGGCCACGCAGCCCACTGTGCGGCGAATCGCTTGACTGACAAAAATTCCCTTCCCCGGACGTTTCTCGATGACCCTCTCGTGAACGAGACGATCCAGGGCGATGCGGATCGTCGAGCGACTCACACCGCACACCCCGACCAACTCCCGTTCGGAGGGAAGCCGGGTGCCAGCTTCCAATTTTTTCGATGTCACGGCGTTTCGTATGAGGTCGCTGATTTGGAGGTGACAGGCGTCGGGGCGACTCCGGTCCACCTTCGACAGAGCCCGCCGCAGCTCATGCTCATTCATGGGCCATCTCAGGGTTTTCTCGCTGATGGTACCCCGGCCAATATCCGGGAATGTATGGACGGTTCGGATGAGGCTGGTGCCCTCCATGCTGGCACTTTGCACCCCATTCGAGAATATGGCGATTACTGGTAAATACCAGAATATACCATATGCAATAATGAGTAGTTTACACAATAGCTCCCTGCGTGTCAAACAGAAATCCGCCGGCCAGGCGATACGCGAGTGGTGGAATGATGACCGGTGTTGCCGTCAGCAGTCGCCTCGAGGACGACGATCTGCTGTCGTCGGGGTTCGAGAAAGGCACCCAGCCGCCGCTTGACAGGTGTCGAACATGTGGGTAGAATTAGCCAAATTTTACCCACATACCCAACGTTGCACCCCGATCGCCGCGCTTCGTGGATATGGTTACCGGAAGACTCGCGGCCCTCGAGATGCGCGCCGCTGCGCTGTGGGACGCCGATTACCTGTACGTGGGGTTCTGGCTGGAAGAACCGGATGTGCGGGCTACCTACACCGAGCGAGATTCGATGATCTGCCATGAGAACGACGTGGAGGTGTTCATCGGCGGCAAAGACGCGTACTACGAGTTCGAGCTCAATGCACTGGGCACGATCATGGAGCGGTTCTACATCCGGCAGGACGCGTGTACCTCTCCGCCGGCTACGACCAGATCCCCGAGTTCGACCTGCTGGGGACCGAACTCGGCACCCTGGGGGTACCTGGAGCGGTTTCCACCATCCCCGGGGCACGCACTGGGGGTTCTTTCACTGGCACTTCCCGGGTCTGCGAGGCGGTCGCCAACCTGTTCCCCGTCGGTTCTCACTTGTGTTGCGAGCCGATGCCCACCATGTCCAAAATGAAACGGGACATGGAGATCCTTAAACAGCACGGCTTCAACCTCATCTCCATACTCCACCGCGATTGTAATTCTTGGGCAGGAACATGTCCCAAATCGTTCCGAGGCAGTTGAATTCGAGCTCGATATTGGCGGTTGACGTAGCGACACAGACGGCGGGGGTGCAAGCTGTACACCTTCCAGTTTGACAACGAGAAGCCATAGGGCTCTACGGAGGATCCATGTCGACAACACGAGTACCTGCCCCCACATCCATCCTGCGCCTGGGCCACGCCCGCGCCGACGTTACTCCCCCGGTGGGCATCTACCACCGCATGTGGGGCGCCGCTCGACACGATCAGGCCACCGGTGTGCACCGCCCCCTTCTGGCGGACGTGCTGATTCTCGAGCCGGTGGAGGGAGCCGCCGAACGAGTCGTGCGGGTGCAACTCGACTGTGTTCTGTTGGGCGATGGGCAGACCGACGACGTCGTTGCCGGCATCTCCGGGATCGCCGGCGTGGCTCGGGAGCGCGTGCTGGTCACCCACTCCCATTCCCACTCGGCCGGCTTCTTTGATCCCGGCCGCATCCCGCTGCCGGGCGGAGACCTGATCGAGCCCTACCTGGCGTCGCTCAAGACGTCCCTGGAAGACTTGACCCGTCAGGCTCTGGCCGGCCTGGGAACCGTCAGCGCCACCTACGCCCGCGGCCGCTGCGACATGGCTGCCAACCGCAACTTCTCCGATCCCGAGCGCGGCATCTACACCACCGGCTACAACCCCGATCAGCCGGCCGACGATCTGGTCCTCGTGGCCCGTGTGGAGGACCTGGACGGCAATCCTCGGCTCAACCTCGTCCACTACGCCTGTCATCCCACTACCCTCGCCTGGGAGAACACTCTTCTCAGTCCGGACTTCATTGGCGCCCTGCGCGAGGTGGTCACGGCTCAGACCGGCACGCCCTGCGTTTACTTCCAGGGTCCCTGCGGCGACCTCGGTCCCAAAGACGGTTTCACCGGTGACACAGGCATCGCCGATCGCAATGGTCGCCAGGTGGGCTTCGCCGCTCTGTCGGCCCTGGCATCCCTGGGCCCCGGCCGCCACGACTTCGCGTACCAGGGCCCGGTCGTCTCCGGCGCCACCATCGGCACCTGGGCCTGGACCCCTTTTTCCGAGGAGCGCGAGGCCGCTGCCCGCCACTGGGCGGGTGACAGCTTCTCCGTCGACCTGCCGTACAAGCCATTGCAGGACACCGAATCGCTGACCGCGGACCTCGCCCGCTATACCGAGGCGCAGGAGCAGGCGGACGCCAGCGGCGACACGGTGGGGGCCCGCGACGCTGCCGCGCAAGCCGAACGCTGCCGGCGATGGCTGCGGCGCATCGCCGAGTTGGTGCAGGGCAACACCTACCCGTACCGGTTCTCCGTTCTCGATATAGGTGACGCGGTGTGGATCACTTGCAGCGCCGAGCCGTTCAGTCTGCTCGCAACCGAGCTGCGCCGGCGCTTCCCCAGCAAGACCATCTTCATCTCGCCGGTCGCCGGTGATCCGCAGCTCGCCTACCTGCTGACGCGGGACCTCTATGACCGCGGTCTCTATCAGGAAGAGGTATCTTCCCTGGCACCAGGCTGCCTGGAGGCCGTGCTCGAGGCGATGACGGAGGCTGTCGAGAAGCTGACGGGGCTTTCATTCACATGGCAGGAAGCCACCTGACCACCCCTTCCGCCAGGTATGAAACGGTTCGAATTTCGGCAGGATACGATCATCACGCGAGGATCGACAGCAGCCTCGTGCATGTGATTGTCCGCGCCTTCCCGGGTCACCTAAGTTGCGTCCCTGATAGAGCCTTGGCTTTTTTTTACTGGTGGTGCTTTTTGTCCTTGACACGCGGGCTATTTTTTAAGTAATGTACTTGGTACCGGCATATACCAGTATGATCCTATGTGAGGCATCTGGTGTTTTCTGGAGAATTCTCGTTGCGTTGTGCCCTTTCCGGCATATACCAGTATGATCCTATGTGAGGTTTCTCTCAGATCCTGAGCTTGTTTCCGTATAGGGTCTCCCGACGGGGATGTCTATCGTCCTCGCGTGCCGTGCTGTGACGGGGCCGGGGGGCTTCGTCGATCAGAGTGGTGGCATTCAGAAAGGAGGTGATAGGCATAGATCCGCCAGTTTCGAGAGAGGAGTCTGAGCCAGTGCTCCTCCGCTGCCCGTGGGAGAAGGTTCTCCGCACGGAAACCCTGTTACAATCACAAAGCGAGCCGATGGAAGGAGTAATCGGATGAAGCGGACTATTTTCTGTCTGACCGTAGTTGCACTAGTGGCAATCGTGGGTAGCGCGTGGGCTGGGGATCCCGCTTTTACCTACGAGATCCCGCATATCCCTGATGAACTGATTCCGGAGGTGGATGGCTCTCTCGACGACGCCGTCTGGGCGGCGTACCCGATGGAGTTCGCCTGGGTTCACCCCGGCGGCGACATGCCCCTGTCCGACGGGCGCGGTATCGGGAACGTGGCCCCGGATGCCTCCAACTTTTCCGCCACGATCAAGGTGGGCTGGAACAACACGACCAACAAGTTTTACATGGCCATCGTGGAGTTCGACGACGCCTGGTATGGCGATTCCGGCGGTGGGTGGTGGTATGATGATGCGTGGCACATGTTTACAGATGGCAAGCTCTACAACGACTTCTTTCAGTACGGTGATGTTCCCGCGGAGGAGATGGGCGCCAATGCCCAGCATTGGGAGTGGTTCGCCGGCGAGCACTGGTGGGGCAGGGACTCGAACATGAACATCGAGCAACCCAAGACAAACGTCGCTCCCAGTGAGGAGCCCTTCGCCAAGGTCGAATTCGGGAGCGTGCCGGTGAACGGCGATAAGAACGTGACGATTGAAACAGAGATGTACTTCTCCTTCTGGGAGTTCGTCCACGCCACGGATAACTCGCAGTCCATCACGTGGGACCTGGAGGCCGGACAGACCGTGGGATGGCAGTTTATGCGCTATGAAGATGACGAGGGCGGCGATGTTCTGAATGCGGAGTGGCAGACGGGTGGCTCCTATGTCAACTTCAACTCCGCCACCTTTGCCGAGGCCTTCCTGCTGGGGCCCGGCGACGTCGCGTGGGGGGATGTGCCGACCGCGGTCGAGTCCTCCACATGGGGTCGCCTCAAGGCATCCTTCTAGTCATTTATCAGTGGATTCTAATCATTAATCAGTGGATTCTGAGACGAGATGGGGGGGTAGTCTTCCCCCCGTCTTGTCTCAAGGAAACTCCAGGAAATCAGAAAAAGCCATGTGCTCTGAGCAAGTTCGAACGTCGAAGTTCGCAGTTTTCGGGCAGCTTCTGGTTCTCTGCCTTGGTCTGATGTCGTGTGGCTATCACTTCTGGGTCGGAGACCTGACGCCCGTGGATGGGGAAGAGCAGTCGCCGGGGATCACGGTGAGCGACGACGGGACGGTCACCTTCGTCAAGGAGAGACTCGAGCTGGCCGTGCGGCCGCTCACCGTCGAAGAACTCAACCGGCAGCTTCCCGGCCGTTCCGTGGGAGGAATCGAGTCGACCAATCCCTATACCTATGGAGATTGGAAGGATCCCAAGACCGGTCAGATACCGGAACGCTTCACGGTATTCCTTCTGAAAGTGAAGAACTACTCTTATCCCAAGGTTCAGGTGGATCCCATGATGGTCTCCCTCACCACCGACGTGGGCATGACCTATCTGCCACTGGGGAAATTGGACCTGGAAACTTTCTACCGGCCTTACATCACCGGATATGCCGGTGTGCCCTTCCTGCGCTTCAAGGAGCGCGAGAGCGTAGCAAGGGCAACCCTGTATCCCCCTGATATGGTTTTCAGCGGCCAGGAGAAAGAGGGTTACCTGGTTTTCCCCAGTCTGCATCACCAGGTGAGGACGGTGCAACTCAACTTGAGTGACGTGGTTCTGCGCTTCGATTTTCGCGATGAGCCACTGGAAACAATTGACGTAGAATACGGATTTCATCGGGAGATCGGGCGTCTCTATAGGGACGGCAGGCTGGTGATGAATGGGCAGCCGAACTGAGATGCCTGAGGCACTTCACAGGGGTCGCACGTCTGCCCGAAAGGTATCGGGGATGTCCTGGCTTCCGCGGGCAAGCCGCAGCGGGCGCCTAGGCTTCTTACTTTGTATCTGGACTTCTCTTGCGCTGCTGGACGCTCTGCCGGCGCTGGCCGACGTGTCACAGTGGACCTTCGGAGGAACAGGCCTGGCGTGGCAGGATCACGGGGTCCTGGATGGGTTGGAGACGACCTCGCAAGGGCAGTTGCGACCTCGGTTCACCTTTCCAGATGAGAACCTGTCTCTCACGGCTGAGGGGCGCGGCGGAGGCGTGAACACGCCCATACCCACACTCAAGAGCACGATCCTCGAAGGCAACAATCTGTCGAACATGATCGATGGCGATCCTGATGTTGCCTTCAGATCCGAACTGTCCAATAACCAGGGACTGTTCATCGTGCTGGATCTTGGCGCCTCCCTTGGGGTGAACAGGATCGTGTTCTATGCGAGACCTTCCACGGGGGGCGAGACCTTCCCTTTCCTGCAAGGGTACCGGCTCTTGATCAATGACGGCACGCCGGAGACTCAGGATGACGCTGGCCCCGTCTGGACCGTAGTGGACAGAAGAAATCCCAACAGATCCCGCCGCGTCCAGGTCGACTTCCCTCTGCAGTTCATCCGCTATATCAAACTGGAATCCCTCGTCGTCTTCGACTGGGAGATCGCGGAGTTCGAGGTGTTCGGCGAAGGCTTCACTCCCACGGCGTCCTACACATCCGAGATCCTGCGGGTGCCGGGGAATGTGGGACAGGCTGGCACGGCCAACTGGGGCAAGCTGAGATGGTCGCACAGCGCCGATCAGGGGGCCTCGATGAACCTGCTGGTCAGGAGTGGGGATACGCCTGACATCTATCGATATTTCCGCGTTGAGACAGACGAACTCACCACCAAGAAATACCTCGAGCCCACTACGAGAGAGGAGTACGAGGAGTTGGGTGAGCCCAAAGCCATCAGGGAATTCGACCGGGACCACTGGAGTAGATGGTCTGAGCCTCTCCCCCCTACCGGTAAGGAGCAAGTGCCCGCTCCGGCCCCCAGGTCCTATTTCCAGTTCATGGCCACCTTCGAGAGCAGCAAGTTCGACGCCGGGGCCATGCTTGACTCTCTGTCTATCGAGTACGAGGCTCCACCCCTTGCCGCAGGGATCGAAGCTGCGATTGCTCCGCGTCGGGCCGAGGCCGGCATCAGTACGCCCTTTACCTACTCGCTCGTGGCTCAAATCGACCCTGACGCTGGCCACACCGGGTTCGACGCCCTCGAGATCACCACGCCGGCTCGGCCCACATTCCGGCGACTGAGTATCGACGACGTGCAGGTAAACTTGGCCCCCGAGGAAATCACCGAAGCGGCGGATCGGCTCGTCCTCCGCTTCCCGGATCACCGGGTCGACATCAATGGAACCGCCATGGAAGTGCTGTTCGAATGCCCGGTGTTCGCCTACGGGACGACCTTTGACGGCAAGGTTTTCAATACGGCTGATGCGGCCTCCGATGGTCTTCCCCAGATCGTGGTTCCCGACGAGAGGATCGGATCGAGAGCACTCGCCGTGGCAGTGGGGCTGGGGAAAGCCATCCTCGCTTCGCTCACGGTCCAGTCGAATCCCTTTACGCCCAATGGCGATGGCATCAACGACGAGGCGGCCCTTGCCTATGCCATCCTCAAGGTGTCCGAGCCGATCTCTGTCTCGGTCCATGTTTACGACCTGGTGGGCAAATCGGTGCGGCGTGTCTTTGCGGGGCAAGAGGCAAGCGGCGAACATCAGCACTTCTGGGACGGCCGCGACGACTACGGAAGATTGGTACCTCCGGGAATCTATCTCGCCCGAGTCACGGCTGAGACGGCGGTGCAAACGGACCACAGAAGTACCGTGGTGATGGTGGCATATTGAGACGGCTATCAAAGGCCTTCGTCCATCTCTTCATGGGCGTCGGGATCATCCTGCTGGATGCTGACATCTGCCGGGCAGGCGAAGATGTCTTTGAGGCCGAGAAGATCTTCGATGAGTGGCAGTCCGCGGTCGGGACGGTGGTCCTGGCGGAAGGGGAGATCGCTCCGCGCTACATGAGGGGCGAGCAGGATTCGGTCAACGCCGTTGCGAATGCGCAGGATTTCGTTGCGGAGACGGACAAGTCGGGCAATCCGACGCGATTCGGAGGTATCTACATTCCGGACACGGCCATCGTGCCACCTTCCAATGCGGCAGCGCTGCCGCTGATCCTGGACGGTGATCGGAGCGGGGGCTGGGCGCCGTCCGAGGATGACCCCCTGAGCACCTGGTGGGTGATGGTAGATCTGGGCCGCGCCGTACGGGCAACCAAAGTACGGCTGGTGTTTGCGGAGGATGCGAATCCCTTCGAGATGTTCGAGTTGTACAAATCAACCGGGGACGAGGCCTTCAAGAAGAGATCCGGCGTGCTGGACTTCAGGACGGTACACCGCACTACCGGACCCAACTCGGAGCACGTGCTGAGTTTTGATCTCGACGAAACGCTCGTGCGCTTGTTCTACCTGCAGGCCTCGGTCAAGACCGCGGGCGCCGAGCTGGCTGAAATCGAGGTCCTGACCATCGGTGACAACGTCGCCCTGGGCTCGCAGGCTCGCGGTGGCAAGGCCAACACGGTCGTGAGCAAGTCCGATATCCTCACACCGCGGCCGACCTGGCAAATCGTGGACGGCGACTACACAACGTCCTTCAATCTCAGCTCCGCCATCGCCGGCGACTGGTTTCGGTGGGAGACGGCCGGATGGTTCCATCTGGATATGGGGAACCTATTCTGGGTCGATTTGGTGCGCATTGTGCAGGTTGTCGGTGGTGGCCGCCTCTCGCGCTTTAACAGCTATGTGCTCCTGGCGTCCGACAATTCGACGGCTCCCGCCGGATCGGGCGGTTCTCTGGGCTCAAAAATGTCGCCCCTGGTCGGCGACCTTGTGTGGCAGGAGGTGGGCAATCTCCCCATCAACCCGCCCGAAGGTGAGACCGAGGCGAGATACCTTTTTGAGGAGGCCCTACCACTGCAGCCCGTCCAGCACCTCTTCTTCAGTCACCGCAATCGCTTCGGCCAATCTGGCCTCAGCCAGGCGGTCCTCCTCGGAGAATTTCAGGTGTTCGGCCGGGGGTACGTACCCGAGGTGACGCTCACCTCGGGATTCATGGATCTGGGTGCAGCGCGCAACCTCACTGGCATCTCCTGGGAAGGCGAGGCCCCAGTGGGGAGCCAGATACAGATCAGAAGCAGAACGGGGGAGGATTTCAGGTGGGAGGTCACCTACTGGCAGAGGCGGGGCTCCAACCTGCGAAACAAGGAATTGGAGTCCAGAGAGGACTGGTTAGCCCTCAGTACGACGCGCAAGGGCGCTGTGGACAGCACGGCCCTGCTGAAGGGCTGGAGTGAGTGGAGTCATCCCTACGTCACACCCGGCGAGAGCTTTGTCTCGCCCAGCCCAAGAAGGTTCGTCCAGCTGGAGGCCAAGCTGTTGACCACCGATCCCGATGCGCGAACCTCTTTGAAGAGCCTGTCGCTTCTCTTCCAGGCCCCCGTGGCGACCGCCATTTCTGGTCAGATCACTCCCAGATTCGCGGAGCCAGGCAGGGAGGATGTGTTCACCTACTCCATCCATTCCGAAATCGCCGTCGGCCAGGGGTTTGACGATATCCTGATCTTGACTCCCTCTCCCGCTACGCTCCTCGATGTCCGCATGGCAGACGGTTCGGTCCTCGATCTTGTGGAACCCATCCTCGTAGATGAGGATTCCCTGAGGCCCGCGGGAGACAATTTCCTGTGGATTCGTCTGCCTCCTGCCCTGAGCCGGACCCTCGCCGACACACCCGACCCATCGATCGATCTTGTGTTCACGGCCAAGGTGTTCGCCAACGGAACGCTCGTTGAGTCTTTTGTGGGCAGTTCCTCCACGCCCGGCTCCTGGCAGCGCGTCGATCCCGTTGATGATCGGCCTGAGAACCTGACGGTGTCTCTGGCTCTGAAGGGGAAGGTGATCGGCGATGTCAGTGTCAGTTCGCGGGTTTTTACTCCGAATGGTGATGGGGTAAATGACGCGGCCACGATCGAGTTTTCCATCTACCAGATCGACGAACCGCGGCCCGTCAACGTTACGATCTATGGCCTCGGTGGACGGCAGGTGAGAAGAATTGGGCGATTGGAGAGAGGTGGAACGCACCAGATAGTCTGGAACGGGTTGGACGACTCGGACAGGATCGTGCCCCCAGGCGTCTACATCTATCGCGTCGAGCTCGATGCCGACGCGGGGAGCAAGGTCGCTACGGGAACCGTAGCGGTTGCCTATTAGGCCTTACTCCTGGCAACATATAGAGTGGTTCTCGGCAATGTGGTTCTGGCCTTATTGCGTCAGGGAGGGTAGCATGAAGAAGTATCGGTCCCTTGGAATCTTAGTCCTGCTCCTGTTACTGCCACTGGGAAGCCGCATTGAGGCCCAGGATTCCGCGACGGAATCCGGCCGCATGGCAATCGATGGAGCTGGGCAATTCATGAATGCCTCCGTTCGCCTGGAGGCGTTGGAACCTTTGGTCCGGAAGCATTATCTCCGACAGAACCTGTATCATCAGTACAAGTACGAACCGTGGGAATACACCAACTACGCCCGGGAGAAGTACAATAGATATACGCGCGTCGAACTGGAAGGCGAGACGTGGTACGATGTGTTCGGGGGCTACATCACCAGAGGTTTCGGAATCTACTCCTGGAGCCAGCAACAGCCCCAGGCCTTCGGCAGTGACGTATTCAAAAGAGCCCAGTACAGAAACTGGTTCAACAACGTAGTAATCGCCAGTGACAAAAAGGGGCAATTCTACACGGCGCTGACTGTCGCCGACGAGATCCGTACCACCCTGACTCCGCTGACCTTCTCAAAGCCGGCATTTGGCGGCCTTCAGTGGGACTTTCTCTCCGATAAGTATGAACTCACCTTCCTGGCGTCCCGGGTCAGCAGCCCCGGATTTACGGCGCAATATGTAGGCCAGGTAGAGGGCCAGACCACGACCTCCCCAGTCAACCTCTTCGGCGGCAGGGGGACGATGCAGATCGGTGACTTCGCCAAGGCCGGAGTCACTTATGTCAATTCACAGATCAACAGGACGGATCGGTCCTTTTCCGGAGAAGGAATGCTCAATGGGCAGCTGAGCTCCGAGCAGAACAAGGATCTGGTCAGGTGGATCACGATTCGCATCAGCGATGACTCTCCTGAGGACGGCACGGGTGGAGGAAGGCTCTTCTCAGAGCGGATTCTCTTCAGGAGAGATGGTCAATCCGAGCAGCAGGAGGAGGATGTTCGTCCCCTGATAGATGGGGGGTTCAGGCGCGGCGGCGCGCTGGCTGCGGATGGCGGCGAGACCATCCTGCTCACGTACACGATCCCTGAGCCAGAGAATGTAAGGGATATCGAGTTCGAACTGGTGTTGTCCAATGACTACCTGGTTGAGGCGACTTCCAACCTGCAGGAGCCCTTCTTCCTTCCCGTGGCTCGGGCAAGGGGGGATGTGTCCGATGGGTCGAACCAGAAGGTGATCCGCTTCCAGTACGGGCTGCCGACCGCTCACGAGGTGGCCGGTGTCTCACTCGAGGTGATAGACATTCTGGGCTTCCGGCTGACGGGCGAATACGATGTGAGCCGGAGGCACAGGAAGACTCCCTCTCCCAACTTTCCGACCCATGCGCACTCAACGAGCACCGCGAGCGCATGGTATGTGAATTTCAACTGGCTCAGGTACCCTTACTTTGCCCAGGGAGAGGTGTTTTCCATCGAGCCGGAGTACCAAACGAACATGTTCATCACCGACGAGGTGGGCGTCATCAACTACGACAGGGAGGACCGGCACCTCTTCGAGTTCGTGGACGACAATGATGATGCCGACCGAACACCCGACTGGAACCGGCGGTGGTCCGTCCGCGATGCCGACGGCATCTTCCCCGGGTGGGACGAGAACAACGACTTCCGTCCGGACCTCAACCGCAACACGAACAAGATTCCGGACTACGAGGAGCCCTTTCTCCGCTATGCGGTCGATCCCCCGGAGTTCCTCTTCGGAATCGACATGAACAACAATACGATCATCGATCGGTTCGAAGACGACGAGCTTCCCGATTATCCATACAAGGGGGACCATCACGGAAACAACGTGTACATCGGAGCGGATATCATGCCGGATGTCCGCCTCGTGGTCGGCCGGTCGAGCGAAGAAATGTGGTCGAGTGAAGAACGTGCCCGCGCGTACTACGCCCTGTTCACCATTGACCGGACCTATCCTGGATTTGGACGACTCAGGTTCTCCGAACGAGCCAAGCTGGTCAAGGATAATCTCCAGGACGACGTGCTTCAATGGGCGCAGAGAAGAGGGACCTTCGGGTCGGATCGAGTGCTCTTCAAGGATCCTCTCATAGCGCAGGACACGTGGATCAACACGACCTTTCTCGGCGTCGATTTCAACCGCATTGCCAATCTCAACAGCGTCAACTTAGTCAAGTACGAGATCTACCATCAGAGAGACCCGGCGGCGGGTCTGACGGACAGGTCTCAGTTCCTGGGGATCATCAACAAGGTGGACTATACCTATCACTTCAGGACACTGACGATCCGGCCCAAGCTCAAGAGCATGTATCGCTACCGGACGCCCTTTTTCGAGGATGACCAGGACACCAACGAGCTGACGGAGTTCCTGCTTCTGGAGGTCAGCCTCCCGGTCTTGGATCGGTCGAGATTGCGGTTTGGGGTGGAGCAGGCCATTGTCACGGATTGGGTCGATGAGCAGAACTTCGCCACTCGTACTCTTGCCGTGCAGTATTCCAATTCCAGTGCCTACCTGGGCTATGCCCTCAAGACCAATGTGGGCCTCTCGGTGGAGACAAGGACCTTCCGGGGTGACCTGAAGGGGAGGCCCGACGAGCGATTCAGCAACGCCTTCATCACGATCTTTGCAGGTTTGGAGTAGACTCTAGTTCTGGGTATTTGCCATATGTTCAGCGGATTGAGGATCGCCCTTGTGGCTTTGTTGCCGTGCGTCTCCCTTTGCGGGCCGGTGCGCGGGGAGGAGTGGATCATTGGCAATCAGGAGCATCCCTGGGGCGAGTGGGGCGGCGAGGAGATGCGCCGTCTGGGGACTGACGGGCAAGACGAGCCGGACAGGGCGGGCGACTGGGTGGGGTTGGGTTTCCAGCCGACCGGTGAGGCGATCGTCGCCCGCATGGACATTGCCACGGAGCCGGGATGGCTCAAGCCGGTACGGGTGGACTCCACCACCAATCTATCCTTTGGGATCCGCGCCCGCACTCTCGTGACTCAGCCGATTCAGGACAGGGCCATAACCGGCGAGAATGCATATACGGGGGGCGGCCCCATCGATGCCCCCTTCAACCTCGTCGATGGAGATGTCGGTTCGTACGCCAACAATGGTGGTCTCAAATGGCAGTATCACATGACCGTCCATTTCGATCTGGGGTGGCCCTTTCCTCTCAACCGGATTCACTGGCTCGGCAGGCCAGCCTTCCCGCTGCGCTTCCCGCACGCGTATACCGTGAGTGTGGCCGACGGTGACCCGGCGTTTTATGTGCCGATCGAGAAAGATGGCCCCGAGGCCAAGTACTGGGATCAAGCCCCCAGGAACTGGACAACCGTTGCCGAGGCGCCGATCAACACGACAAATGATATCGACATACGCATCCCGACGCAGTGGGTGCGGTACATCTCGCTTGGGGATACGCTTGTGGAAAGGGGGAACAAGACCCGGTGGGAGATCGCTGAGGTCGAGTTGCACGGGGATGGCTTCGTGCCGAACTTCACCTACACCTCCGCCATTATCCCCTTCGAGAGCGGGTCGAATTGGGGTGCCCTGCGTTGGCATGCCGAGGCCGATTCGGGAACCACCCTCCTGGTTCGAAGCAGGAGCGGGCAGACGCCTGACCCCTATCTGTATTTCGTCAAGACGGGCCTGGGGCCCACGGGGCAGACCCAGGTGACCCGGTCCGAGTATCGGGCTACGAGGAAGGATCCCAACCGCAAAGTGCTCTTGGGTCCGATAGCGGATGACACGGACAATTGGAGTTTCTGGTCGCGGCTCTACACGCAGAGTGGTCAGATGATCGTGTCGCCAGCGCCGGCTCGATATTTCCAGTTCCAGGTGGCCTTCACCACGTCCGATCCCGAGGCGGGTGTTAGGATCGATTCGGTGGCGATCGAGTTTTCCAGTCCGCCGGTGGCGCAGGAGCTCGTGGGCGAGCTGGGCTATGACGCGGTTCGGCCGGGGCGCTGGGAGGAGTTCCGCTACGCCATCCGGGCGCGCTTCGCTGTGGATGACACGGGGTTCAACGCCCTGCGAATTGTCACCCCCGACCGGGCGGACTCCACGTCGATCCGGGATGTCCGGGTGAACGGTACGGCGGTGGCGCCGGATTCGGTCCATGTGGCCCACGACGGATTCACCGTGTTTCTCCCCGTGCACGTCGGGCCTGCCATGGCACCGGATGGTGCGCTGGTGGAGATGGTTTTCTCAGCCCGGACCTATATGCATGGTACCACCCTGGGCGGCTCTGTGTTTGACAGCAACAGGCCGCAGGCGCTGGCCCAGTCGATCCGTCCCGGCGACGCGACCGAGGAGTTGGACACCGACAACCTGCAGGTGCTGTGGGAGCTTGGAGGCTCTTTGTTGGGGTCTGTCAGTGTGGCCCACAATGTGTTCACACCCAACGGCGACGGCATCAATGACGATATGCGAATCGACTACGCTCTGTTTCAGGTGGACAGAGCGGTGCCGGTTTCCTTTACCGTCTACGACTTGACCGGCAGGGCCGTCTTCGGGCAGAGCACGAGCCAGAGCAATGGAGCCCGGACGGTTCGCTGGGACGGCCTGAACGACACGGGACAGCTGGTGGCTCCGGGACTCTACGTGTGGCGCCTCAGCGCTGATACGGATATTGAAGAGTACACGGAAACCGGCATTGTTGCGGTGGTGTATTGACCTGCAATGGAGGACGCGAGATGAGAAAAATACGCGTTGTCATCACGATGCTGGTTCTGTCGACGCTCTACTTGGGCTGCGGAGCCGTTGACGACGGTATCGGCACCGGGCGAACGGGGATCCTCTTCATAAACGACTGGTCCCATCCCGTCGAATTCACCATCGACGGATGTGACCAGTTCACCGTTCCGGCCAGACGGGAGGGCATCTCGGGCAGGTACACCGCCGGGTGCGAGTCTGCGGAAGTGGTGTACAACGTGCGAGCCTATGCCGAATGGGTGCTACGGGAGGGCAATCCTCCCGACATCGGGCGACAGGAGTACTTCATCACGGTCAAACCCGGCGACACCGTGTTCGTCAGAAGAGACTACAGCCAGTACTCTTTGGACGTGGTGAGCCAAGAATAGAGGTTATCAGCGGCCGGACTGGATACCGATGGCTATTCGGCAGTTCCGGCTGGCGGAATGTCATCGAGAACGGCCTGATCGAGGACGGCCTGATCGAGGACGGCCTCGTCAATGTCGATCTGGTCGGCGAACTGCTCGCGCAGCTCGGCGATGAACTGGTCCATGGCCGCCGTTTGTGCGCGGCGAACCATGGATGACCGAATCCGGCTGGCGACTTTGGCCAGTTCGGGCGCTTGCCCATCTTTGGGGGTGTGGAGATCGACGTTCTCCTCGTAGTAACGGCGGACGTTCGCGTCGCTCGTATCGATCTGAGCGCGCCGCTTCGCTTCCCGTTCAAACAGCCAGGTGGCGAACAACTCTCGACGCTTGCCTTCGATCCGGCGGCGTACTTCGGGCTTGCGGTCGAGGCCGAGGCGCCTGGCCTCCGCCATCACCACTTGCTGTCCCACGTAGCTATCGATTTTCCTCTGCAATGCCGGGCGGTCGATCCTGGCCGGATGGCTCGCCTGGCTCGCGCTGACGAGGTCCATATAGTCGCTGATCGTGAGTTGGCCGCCCTGCCATGTGGCCAGCGTCTGATCTGATGCAGTCGTCGATTCCGTCGAGTCGATCTGCGCCAGTGTCTTCAGGCCCTCCTCATCCATCTCGATGGCATAGCGATCCCGCAGCGTGCTGACGTAAGCCGCTATGTCTTTGGCCTCCGCCTGTTTCCGCAGTTTCTTGCGGAAGCTCTCGACGGAGGATTCGAAGCTGAACGTGCGGCGGGCCTTCAAGCCGAAGACATGATAGCCGAGGGACGTCTTCACCGGATCGGGATAGTACGTGTCAACCGGCATTGTGTTCAGCGGCTCACGGAGTTCTTTGTGGAGCGTTCCGAGGCGAAGCCAGCCAGTCCATCCCGCCGACCCGAAGCGCTGACGAACGCTCGGCAGCGAGTGTCTGGCCACGAGCGTGTCGAAGGAGGCGCCCGCAGCCAGTTCATCGGCGACGATACGCGCCTCCTCTTCGCTGGCGCACACGATCTGGCGTGTGAAGACCTCCACGTCGTATTGCTGCTCGAAGAAGCGAGTGCGCAGTTGCTCTTCCGTCGATGTGTAGTCGCCTTGCAGCGCCTGGGTCTCATACAACGCTTTTGTCAGCGCCCGCAACTCGCGGCGAGCAAGGTCGGCGGCGATCACCGGGTCATCACCGGCTCCCTGTCGCCTGCCCTCCAGAACGAGCAACTCCTGGGCGATGATATCCTCCAGCAACTGCCGCTTGGCGTTCAGGTCGATGGTCTGCAGGTGCTGGTATCCTGATGAATGCAGCCTGCGTGCCCGGTTCTCGAAGTCCTGCAGTGTGAGGGGCACATCGCCAATACGGGCTACCACCTGGGCAGTGGAAGGCGACGGAGCGCCAAATACGGCGGCGGCCAGTTGCAGGCAAAGCAGGCTGTGGGTCAGTCGGTTTCTCATGATGGCTGCTATGATTTCGTTTGGGGGATGGGAACTGACTAAAGTTACGGTGACTATCTCCAGGGTCAAGATATAGAGCCTCAACACTCACCAATTGGCCAATAAAAAAGCGAATTGATCTATGAAACAAAATCCGAAAAAGATTTGTAAATCCGAAAGCTGTGATCGTCAGGCCCAAACGGCAGGTTTTTGCCCGAAACACTACCAGCAGATCAAAAAATACGGGCGCCTCACTCCGGAGCGCGAGTATCAACCTCAGCTAAATGCGACCTGTAAAGTAGAGGACTGTGGACATATACCTATCGCCAAGGGTTATTGTTATCGGCACTATCAGCAGATCAGGCGTCACGGTCGGCTGACTCCAGAACGGGAGCGCATCTATGGGCGAACTCATTGCCAGGTTCCCGGCTGTGAGAATCGGCATACAGCTCGAGGCTATTGTCGATGTCACTACCAGCTAAATATGAGAAAGGAAAAACGCTTGGGATCAGGTGGCACGAATCGCTGTAATGACATGCAGCAATTATGAACAATCTGCAGCGCAGAACCACCGGCATTTCCTTGCGTGCGGTGCTGACCGGCACCGTGCTGGTGGCGATTATCAGCATCGTGAGCCCGTGGGCGATCATGACGGTGAAGGGATCGCAGTTGACCAGCAATGCCATTCCCATCATCGCCGTGTTCCTGCTGGCCCTGCTGGTGGGCCTGGGCATGCCCTTCCTCAAACTGTTGGGACGTCGCTTCGCCTACGCCCGCTCGGAGCTGATCACCGTCTACGTGATGATGCTGGTGGGCTCGGTGGTGGTGACCACGGGCTTCACCGGCAGTCTGCTCTCGGTGGCCACCGGGGTGGCCTACTACGCCACTCCCGAGAACGACTGGGGCGCCCTTTTCGTCCCCAATATCAATCAGTGGCTGGTACCGGCCACTCCCGAGGCCATCCGTCTGTTCTACGAAGGCCTGCCGCAGGGGATGCCCATCCCGTGGGATGCGTGGCTCCGGCCCCTGACCGTGTGGATAGCCTTCATCCTGGTGTTCTACTGGGTCATCTTCTGCATCGGCGTGCTTCTGCGCGGCCAGTGGGTGGACCACGAGCGCCTGGTCTTTCCCCTCACCAGGTTGCCGCTGGCCATGCTCGAGGATGCCGACGATGCCGAGTCGCAGGTAAACTGGCTTTTCAAGAGCAAGATCATGTGGTTGGCCTTCGCCATCCCTCTGATTCTGCACACGTGGAACTCCCTCAACAACTACCACGACGCCTTCACCCGGATTCCGCTGAACGGCTCCGTAGCTATGCTGCAGGGACTGGTGAGCATCCCCTTTCGGATGAACTTCCCCATTCTCGGTCTGGCCTACCTGATGCCGACCAACGTCTCTCTGAGCATCTGGTTCTTCTTCCTGCTAGGCCGGTTGCAGATGTTCATCTTCACGCGACTGGGAATCCAGGTTGGAACCGGGAACGTATGGGATTCCTCCCAACCCTCGTGGCTGATGCACGAGCAGGCGGGCGGCATGGTCGCGCTGGTCCTCTTTGTGCTGTGGACGGCCCGGGGACACCTGGGCAAGCTGTGGCATCAGGCACTGCGGCGGGAGCGGGGAGACGAGCGGGAGGCCCTGTCCCCGGCCATGGCCTACGTGGGTCTGGGGGGCGGCGGCGTTTTCCTGCTCTTCTGGCTGACGAACACGGGATTGTCTCTCTATGTTGCGGCCCTGCTGCTGTTCGGGGCGCTGGGGGTATTCATCGGGCTGTCGCGGATCGTGTGCGAAGCGGGCATCCCCGGGTGCCAGACGCCTATGGTACCCCAGTCCTTTATCACCCGGGGATTCGGGCCCGAGGTGCTGGGTCTGAAGAATATGACGGGCCTGGGGTTCAGCACGGTGTGGATCGGAGAGACGGCGGCCAATATGATGAACGCCGTGGCCCATAGCTTGAAGCTGGTCTCCACGGAGACCGCCGTGGACCGACGCATGCGCTGGGCCATTCTGCTGGCCATCGTCACCGGGCTGGCCGGCTCCATCTGGTTCACCATGAGTTTGGCGTACCGGTACGGCGGGATCAACCTGCACAGCTGGTACTTCGTGGGACTGCCGAGATGGCCCTTCACCTACATGGCGTCGGTGTACAACGCCCCCGAACCATTCCTCCCACGGGCTGGCTTCACCCTCGCGGGAGGAGCCTTCATGTCGACCCTGCTGTTCCTGCGGCACCGCTTCATCTGGTGGCCGCTGCACCCCATCGGTTTCCCCATCGCCAACACCTACACCATCGTGTCCTACGGGTGGTTTTCCATCTTCCTGGCGTGGCTGTTCAAGACCATCATCCTGAAGTACGGCGGAATTTCTATTTACCGGGCGCTGTTGCCGTTCTTTTTGGGACTGGTGTTGGGGGAGTTTACTACGGCCTGCATGTGGGTGTTCATCGATGGGTATTACGGGGTCGAGGGCAACATGATCTTCAACTTCTAGTTGGGGGTCAGCGTGGCGTGTCGGCCGCTATGGGTACTAACGGCCGCGTCCTCGTCAGGGATGCCGCGACCATATCTGTCCTCTGATCCTATAAGAGCTCCGACGGATTCACGGATATTTCTATGCCGAGTATCTCTCTCGCCGGTGGCTGGCCCGACCACCAGGCCTCCAGGAGCTGCACCAATCCTGCCGCGATTCTGGCCGGGTCTGCTTCGAGCCGCACCACGGGCGCCGGATAGGGGAGGGTGTACCCCAGGTTGACGTGGGTCGCCACCATGATGTCGGACGGCACGGCCACGCCGTGTTCCACCAGCACCTTCACGCCGCCCAGGGCATAGTAGCCACCCATGAAGACGATGCCGTCGGCATCCCGGCGCGAGCTCAGCAGCTCTTCCACCGCCTTCGCGCCGCTCTTTTCAGGATCGGAGAGGGCAGGTCCTCGCACCACATGTTCTGCCCCGGAGAGGCCGAACTCGGACAGGGACCGACGATACCCTCGCAGAAAATCCTCACAGTCTTTTCTCTCGTAAGGGTACATGGCCAGACTGATCCGGCGACGTCCATCCCGCGCCAGATAGCTCGTTCCCTTGTATCCCATATCCTCGTAATCGATGAAGCAACCGGGCCCTGTCGCTTGTGGCATGGCCACAACGAGAGGGACCGTCTTCGAAAGATCCGAGAGTTCCACCATGCTCATGATCCCGGCGAGATGGCCGGCCTCCACATCCCTCACAAGGCGCGCGCTGTCGCGATCGGACGCCAGGATGTAGAGACCCGGCTCGTGCCCCCGGCGCCGTGCTTGGTCTACCATGGCCAGACTCATGACCAGGGGCCAGGGATACTGCGCGGAACTCGATGACACGCCGGCCACGCAGCCCACTGTGCGGCGGATCGATTGAGCGATGAAAATCCCCTTCCCCGGACGCTTCTCGATGACCCTCTCGTGAACGAGACGATCCAGAGCGATGCGGATCGTCGAGCGACTCACACCGCACACCGCGACCAGCTCCCGTTCGGAGGGAAGCCGGATGCCAGCTTCCAATTCTCTCGATGTCACGGCGCTGCGGATGATGTCGCTGATCTGAATGTGACAGGCGTCGAGGTGACTCTGGTCCACCTGTGATAGAGCCCGGCGCAGCTCATCCATATCAGCCGCCACCTCTGGATTGTCCCGCTGATGGGGGGCCTGCGCCAATCGGGTTCAACTCCTCCTCCATTGGGGATTTCCTGCATCAAAATCGTCGATGGGCAGGATGGTGTACGTCAATCCGTTGATGGGGTCCAGCATCTCACTCCGTATGTGGATGGATATTGTGGTCGTCTAGCGTGGCGCGAATGCCTATTGCCGGGTCGATGGGGTTCCCAAAACGTAGATGCCCTCGGTTGCTGTGTCAAACTCGAGAAGAGACCTATAACCCGTGCGACAACACGACCAGCAGCTCCCTGCAGGCCGACGACAGCTACGGCAGGCGTTGATCGAATTCAAGGAGCTATAAATGAACGATGGATCTTGCAGGGGAGGTACTGGGTCTGGAGGTGAATCATTACAGTATAATCTATTCTATTTTTTGCTGAATTTGCTTTTTTTGGCATTTACATAGGACTATTTTATCTTTCAGACCCATCGACCTGACCCACACATACCCGTTCCCGGGCGGGGAATCCATCAGAGACAAGCAATGACGAGCAAACCCAAATCCCACCCAAACTCTGGCCAACTCCGTGGCCGAGCGGATGCGCAGCGACATCATCGCCGCCGATCTGACCGAAGGGGATCTGTTCATGACCGAATCCGAGGTCACCCGGCGGTACGCCGTGTCTCGCAACATCGCCCGGGAGGCTGTCAGCCAGCTCCGGGGGTTGGGTATCCTCATGAGTCGCCAGGGCAAAGGCCTGCTGGTGGCCCATTCCGATCCGCTGGCACGCAGCCTTCCCTTTTACGGAAGAGAACCGGAGGATCTGAAGCATCTGGCTCAGTGGCGCTATGTGCTCGAGATGGGTGCTGTGGAGCTGGCGGTGAATGAAGCCACGCCAGAGCAGACAGACAGGCTGGAGGCTCTGGCGCGAAAGTACGAGGAATTGGGCTCTCGAGACTATACGGAGAAAGAGGACAACGCCGTGGAATTGGCCTTCCACAGCCTCATCCTCGAGATGACCGGCAATCCGCTCATCGCCGGAATTCCTGCACGCCGGCAACACCAAGCTGACCGCCTCCAACTTTTGCAGCAATCTCACCGGCCTGTACATCGAGGACGGAGACAACGGCTCCCACGGCGCCGTGTCCAACTGTCTCATCAACCACAACGAGAAGATGAGTCTGCACTGCAGACAGGCCTGCAACGGCATGACCATCAGCAACTGCTGCATCTTCTGCGGCGAGCTGGTCATTGAGGACTGTGCCGGCGTGAACCTGACGTCCGGCATCATCAGCTGCAACGTGCGGGTGCGGGGCGACAGGGCCAACCGCGTCAGCGGCAACTACGTCATTTCCGGAGAGTACCGCTTCGAAATGGCTCCGCCGACACTGGTACAGGACAACTTTACGGATGCGGGACCGTGGGGCCTGAATACGCAGGAGCGAAAGCCATGATCAACGTCGCCAGCTACCTGAGTTTCGACTCCTTCCGCCAGATCGTAGACGAGGCGACGCAACGGCTGCGCCAGGCGCTGGAACGGATCGACTTCTTCGCTGAGCAATAAGGACACGCCACCCCGTGAGCCAGATGACTCCGACAGATCACCGCAGAGGGTATATCCGATTGAGGACCACATGAAGGAACTCATGTTTCCCGATTTTCCCCGCGAAGAGTACGTCCCCCGCTATGCCTGCACCCAGCAGGTGCTCGCGGAGCGCGGCCTGGACGCGCTGTTTCTCACCGGACGATCAAACCTGCGCTACTTCGCCGGTCTGCGGGACGGGGCCTGGGATGCGTCGCACTTCTACTTCCTCGCGATCCTTCCAGTCGAGGGGCAACCGGTGCTGCTGGTTTCCGACGGCTTCCAGAACCTGGTTGAGCAGTGCTGGATCGAGGATGTGCGCTACTGGCCACTGGCCAGGGAATTCTACATGTCCAAGGAGTCGAATGCCGTAGCCCTGGCCCTCGACGTCTTCAGAGAGATGGGGCTCGAGAACGGCACCATCGGCATGGAGCTGGGGGCGGACATGCAGGTGCACATGGCGCACTCGCACTTCACCGCTCTCCGCGAAGGCCTTCCGAAGGCCCGCACCGTGGATGCTAACGACGCGGTTTGGGCCGTCCGCAGCGTCAAATCGTCGGCCGAGATCGAGCGCCTGCGCCGCGCCGCCTCCGCCTCTGCCAAGGGAGTGCGGGCCGGTTTCGAGGCCCTTGCCCCCGGGATGACGGAGAAACAGGTCATCGACATCATGACTTCGGTCATGTGCGCCGAGGGTGCCAGCGAATTGCGCTTCAACGCCCTCTACGCCGGACCCCGGGCGATGTGGGCCGACGGGCTGCCCACCGACTACGTCCTCCGGAAGGGCGACCTGGTGCAGTTCGACGGCGGCTGCATCTACGAGGGTTACTGGTGCGACTTCAAGCGCATGGCGACCGTGGGGGAACCCCGTGCCGACCAGCGTCGCTTCTACGAGCTGGCGCGCGAGGGCCTTTTGGCCGCCATCGAGGTGATGAAGCCAGGTGTGCCGACCAGCGCGCCGCTGGAAGCGGCCTTCGCCGTCAACGGGGAGGCCGGATTCGGCTCCTTTTCCCAGTGGTGTCTCCAGGCGGGCTGGTCCGCGATTGGGCACGGTCTGGGATTGGACCTGCATGAACAACCTGGACTGAGCGCCGGCAACACGTCGCTGCTGCAGGAGAACATGGTCCTGTCCGTCGAGCCCTTCATGACTCTGAACGGCGCGCACCCGTTCTGGGAGGCGGACGAGAAGTTCGGTCTGGAGGACGTGGTGCGGGTGACGAGAGACGGAGTGGAGATCCTCACCTCCGAGGAGATGATCACCCACGACCTCTGGGTCGTGTGAACGCAAAGGAAAGGCTTTAATATGAGCGACAACACCTACGCCCGTGCCGTGGATTTCGAGGAGCGTGAAGTCTACTGGCCGGCAGAGAGGCCGGGATACACTGCCTGGGCCAGCCGCTACCAGTTCGGCAACGGCGACCTGGGTATCGCCCTCAATGAGATCCGCAGGGGTAGGAACCCCAATTACCAGCCCCCGTCGCTGGAGTTCGTCGAGTCCATGTCCCAGTGCTACAGGATCATCCCGGACGTCATCCCCGCCGCCAACCCCGACCTCCTCAGCGAGTACGTTTGCCTCAAATCTCGCGATCACGGGAAGATATGGGAGGAGACCGGGCGCTGTCCGGTAGACACACGCCACTACTGGCACGTTGGTTTCCCGGATGGCCGCCTCGTGCGCGTCGTTGGTTCGCAACAGTACTGCTACAACTTGGGAGATGGACGCTACGCTAATTCCGTAGAAGAATCCACCGACGGGGGCAGCACCTGGCGCGAGATTGCCCGCATCATGCAGGGTCGCTGGTTCGGCATCCACAAGGTTAAGAAGCTGCGCAGCGGCACCATCGTCGCCGAGGGCGAACCGTGGATCCACGAGTGCCGCGTTTGCCACCTCGAAGAGCACTGCATCTGATCCGACATCCTATCCCTGAGTATCAAGGAGGAGGAGGAGGAGGAGGAGGAGGAGGAGTGCCGTGCAAACTGCGTTCATGGCGAAGCAAATTCGCAATCCGCAGATGGCCGCGTTCAAGGACGGCTTCGTTCTGCACGGGCGCAGCGGCAACAAGGGCGTGGACAAAAGCAATTTCGTTCTATATACCTCGCGCGATGGCGTGAGTTGGGACGCCGGCCGCTACCTGTGTAAGGCCGAAGCGGGCTGGGGCGCCTACTCCAACAACCTGCTTGTCAGCGACCCAGACATGGCCACGCCTAAGCGATTGCTCATTCAGGCATCGCACGCCTACGACGAACACATGACTAATGTGTTGCACTGGTGGTTGACGTGATCAATTCAGTTCTCTCACAAATGATACGGGACCTTGGGATCTCAACATACGGGAGTAATAACCATGACCAGCATCGACGGCGTAGTACCTGTCGTACCCATACCTTTCTGCGAAGACGAGTCCATAGATGAAGAGTCACTCCGGCGCACCGTGGACTTCGTGGCGGCACAGAAGATGGCCGCCATGTGCCTGCCGGCCTATGGCAGCGAATTCTACAAGCTTTCCGAAAGCGAGCGCGAGCAGGTGATCGGCATAGCCATCGAAGTCAACGCCGGCCGCATTCCGGTGATTACCCAGGCCAACCACGGTTCCTCCCGAATCGCCGCCCAGCTGGCTCGGCACTACGAGTCGATGGGAGCCGATCTGATCAGTTTCGCCATTCCCCGGCAGTTCGGCGCCTCGGACGGGGATCTGCTGCGCTACTGCGGTCGTATCGCCGACGCCGTCTCCTGCCCGGTGCTCATCCAGGACTTCAATCCGGGTGGGCCGACCATCGAAGCGGAGTTTATCGAGGAACTGCATCGCCAGCACGCCAACTTCCGCTACGCCAAGCTCGAAGAACCGCTCATCGCCGATAAGGTGGTGCGCATCTGCGACCGAATCGGCGATGGTGTCGGCATCCTCGAAGGCTGGGGCGGGTACTACATGCTCGAGGCGATCCCGGCGGGGATCTGCGGTATCATGCCCGGCGTGCCGATCTGCGAGCTGTTGAATCGAGTCTACCGGGCCCGCCAGATGGGCCAGGACGACCGCGCCTACGATCTCTTCGGATCCCTGCTCCCCTTCATCAACTTCACCCTCCAGGATTTCGAACTCTTCCTGCAGGTGGAAAAGCGCCTGCTCGTGCGCCGAGGTCTCTTTGCGGCTGCCGGCTGCCGGTCGCTGAGCTTTTCGCCCAGCCAGCCCGTGACGCAGCACATCGACTTCCTGATCGCGCAGATGGTCCGGCTCATGGAGCGCGAGGACATCGCCCCTGAAGTGAACTGAGACGACATTATCGCTTGGATACCCGGCTGAAACCCCTGAAGTTTCAGAGAAGGATGACACATATATAAAACGTGAGGACGACGGAGTGCTTCGGCTAGTCAAGAAACCGGTCGATGCGGTTACGTCGCTGAACCAATTTTAGAACAATCACGAGAGCCGATGAAGAGGCTCTTCACCGGCGCAATCCATCCGAGCGCTTATGAGGAATTCGGTCTGGAGGAATACCTGTGAAAGCGACCCGTGTCGTTGATCCCCGGAAGGCTCCGGACGTTGGGATCCGGGTGAAGGCTGGTCCGGTCCGCGTTGTCATGCTGGCCCCTGAAGGAGAGGTAGTGTGGGGTCTCTTCATGTTTCCTTCTGTCTGGCGGCTGCGGGACGGACGACTGGTATGTGCCGTGACCATCGGCAACGATGAGATGCCCTCCCACGCCGACTACCACTATTTGTGGTACCTCTCAGAGGATGACGGAGCCCACTGGTCGCACGCGGTCGTCGGTCTCGAGGAAGCCGAGGAGTTTCTTCGGGAGAGGCAGACGCTGCCTGACGGTCGCCAAGTCTACTTTGAACCGACCATGATCAGCCTGGACGCAGTGGAGATCTGCCCCTTTGACTTCACTCCGGAGGAAACCCTCAGAGGATGCCGGGTATTCTACCGGCTGGGCGATCTGCCGGAAGAAGACCGCACCATCAGGATGTTCAGCCGGGGGTCTCACGATGCAGAATGGCAGGAAGACCGAGTGACGATGGATCCGGATATCATCGTTCCGGCGTTCATGGAACCGGTCCTCGAGGACGATCCGGATCTGGAACCGACCCATTCCGTCGTGAGTACGTGGCTGCGAAAGATGGTTCGGTATATTGGCGATCCCCGTCTTCCCAGTCTCGGCACAGAGAGGCCCCCCACCGAGCTGGGAGCATCCTTCCATCTCCCCCGCAACCGCGTCGGCGTAAATCTTCACGATGCGTCGTGGGGAATCTCCCCTGAAGATCTGGTCGCCACGCACCCGGACAACATCGTCATCCGCTTGCTGCTTCCCTCTCCGACATCGGCGCGACTCCACGACCAGACCTACCGGCCCATCATGGGATTGCCCGACGGTCGTCTGTTCGCCACCAGTTTCGGCGTGCATCCGGCGCAGGCGTTGAGAGTGATCCGCCGGAGACAGAATCTCGATACGGGGTACTATCCCAACATCTTCGAGAGCACTGACGGGGGGCGACACTGGTCGTATTACGGGAGCGTCCACTATGCGGACGTCGAAGGGCACAGGATCTATCAGGCCCATATGACTCCCAATATGCCCGGGGGCAACTGGATGGCCATGCTCCGGTCCGACTCGGCGTTGATGCTGACCCGGTCGTACGACGACGGCCACACGTGGGAGAGGCCTGAAGCGATTCGGCGCACGAGTGTGAATCCGGCGGGCGGCCTCCTGCCGAACGGCATCGCCTTTCGCATGTACGGAAGGCCGGGGCAGTACGTCACCTTCTGCAGCGACGGCGAAGGTGTGGAGTGGGGGAATGACCTTGCCCTGGTGACGGGCCTGGGGGATCCTGCGGTCGAGCAGAACCGCAACACCTGTGCCAATAGCTGCACCTTCGTGACCGGGTCCAATCGGTTTCTCGTTGTTTACACGGTGTACACCCACTCCGGCAGAGGCGGCAAGCTCCGGCCAGCTGTTCTGGCCCGAGAGATCACCGCGGAATCTGTCTGAACGGCCCTGAACAGGGAGGATGGTTGCCGAGAAGGCGTGATGCACCCGCAGCGCCCGCAGCGAATAATCTGTTGAAAGTTCACCTGAAGGGGATTGGTGCTGCAGACAAAAAGGAGATGAACCACCGATGAAGCGAATCGTCGTCACTGGATCCAAAGGGGGGACAGGTCGCAGCCTCGTGGCCGTGCTGCGGGATGCCGGGTACGAAGTTCTCGGGATCGACATCAAACCACCGGAGCCGTTTGGTGAAGCCGATTATATCCAGCTCGATCTGCGCGACGCCGCAGGGGTCAACGATGCGTTTGGCGGAGCGGACGCCGTCGTCCATTTCGGCAGCGTGCCAGGCGATGCGAACCGCACCACCAGCGAGGCATTCCACATGCTGACCGTGGCCGGCTTCAACGTATTCCAGGCCGCCAAGAACGTCGGCGTCAAACGGATTGCCTGGGCTTCAAGCATCGAGGTCTACGGCGATTTTCGCAAACACCCCACGCTGCCGGTCACGGAAGAGAGTCTCCTGGCTCCACCCGGGATCTACGGAACCTCGAAGCTGTTGCTCGAACGATTGGCGGTGGACTACTGCCGGTGGTACGGGATGTCGATCGCCGGCTTCCGCCTGTCCAGGATCATCTACGACGATCCCCAGGGATACTCCAAGCTGAGGGAAATCGTGGACGATGAACCGTGGGGCTGGGACTGCCTGTGGTCGTATATCGATGCCCGAGATGTAGCCACGGCCTGCCAGGCGTGGCTGGAGTCCGACCACCAGGGCGCCGAACAGTTCAACCTGGCCGCCGCCAATGTGCATCAGGACAAACCGATCGCGCAGCTCCTGGAGAGACACGGGTACCGGGGCGTGCCCGCCGGCAAGCTGAAGAGCGAAGAGAGTACGCCATTTTCGACAGACAAAATCCGCGCTATACTCGACTGGCAGGCGCGCTACGACTGGCGAGAGATCTTGCGGGCAGCGGCGACCTGATTGGAGCGCCGCTGACGACAGTTTTTGGAATAAGGAGACTGAAACGAAAATGTCGACGCACCCTATGACCCGCCATTGGCGCAAGGATGCCGGACCGCGAGTGGAAGGCTCCCGCCCGCTGGACAGCGCTAAGGTGCAGGCCCCCTGCATCGTGCGCCATCCGTCCGGCGGTTTCCGACTTTTCTACACCGCCATCGGCCCGGCAAAGCCCTTTGCCGCCTGCCAGGGTTACATCCTCAGCGCGGTCTCCGGCGATGGACTGATCTTTCGCAAAGAACCCGGTATCCGGATGGCTCCGCGGCCCGAGCTTCCCTACCTCTCGCTCCGGGTACTGGCGCCGACCATCACCCCGTGCGGCGACGGCCGGTGGCGGATGTACTTCGAAGCGCGCGGATCCGCCGATCAGCCGACCGTCATCTGTAGCTCGGTCTCTGTCAACATGCTGGACTGGGAACTCGAGGACGGCATCCGGCTACAACGTCCCGGCGGCGTAGGCGGGCCCCGTTATCAGCCGCTAGCCGCTGGGGGTGGACGGATATACTGCTTCGAGTCGGAGTTCGACGCCGGTGGGATTGCGGGTGGTCAACGGATCGCCCAAAGCGTCGTCAGCGCCGTCACTACCGATGGCCTGCACTTCCAGTTCGAGCCGGGTTGCCGGATGCGAGACAGACAGGGCGCATATGACAACGCCGGCATCACCGCCGCCGAAGTGCTGGCGCCAGGGATCGCCGGCGCACCCTGGACCATGGTCTACTCGGCCTGGCAGGATGTTCCACCGGGAACGGTCGTGCCCGTACATCCGAGCCATGATGCCACTGCCGTGGAGAGCGGCCGCAGCGCCGATTTTGCCGCGGCATCAATTGCGGCGGATATGGCGGGGTACCGATCCCGGATCTTCGTCGCCCACTCCACCGATGCTCTGCTGTGGGCCCCCGGCACCTGCATCATCGAGGGGAACGGTTACTGTGGGGATGGTCTCGACGCCGTTCATGCGGAGGATATGTCGCTGATCGAGATCGGCGATGGCCTCTATCGGATGTACTACGCCGCCTGCGACCGGCACGGCAATTGGCGTATTGCCAGTGCGACCAGCTTTGATGAGGAAGAAGAGGACGCCAACAGTACGTGATCTACCCCGCGGCGGTCGCTTATATGTTGAAAGAGAGATGGAAATACCAAAACCATAGACTGTCCGGAGAAAAAAACGTGAAGATAACCGATATCAAAGCGCACATCATGAGCGTGCCCGGTCCCGATGGCAAAACCATATGCCGCAACTGGATATTCGTCGAGGTATGCACTGACGAGGGCGTAAGCGGAATAGGTGAGGCCACCACCGAGTACCATGAGCTGGCCGTCGCCGCCCAGATCGAGAGTGAGCTGAAGCCCCGCCTGCTGGGCATGGATCCGACGGATATCGAACAGATCTGGCAGCTCGGCTATCGCGATTTCTGGTGGAAGCGTGGCGTTGTGCACACCAGCGCCATGAGCGGCATCGACCAGGCTTTGTGGGACATCGCCGGCAAGGTGGCGGGGCAACCGGTGTTCAAGATGCTCGGGGGCAAGGTGCGCAACCGGGTTCGCTGCTATGCGCGACCGGATTTTGCCGCTGACACGGTGCCCGAAGCAGCCCGGCAAGCGGTGGCAGAGGGCTTCGACGCCTTCAAGAGCGGGCAGGAGGAGATGCCCGACCCCTTTGATCCACATGCTCTGGCGAAAATAGAGGTGGAGAAGTTCACGCAGACGCGCCAGGCCGTGGGACCGGACGTAGACCTCATGATCGACTGTGCGGGCCTGCACACTCCCCAGTCCGCGCATGAACTGGTGGCGGGATTGGCGCCGCTGAAGATGCTCTTTATCGAGGAACCGATCGAGCAGAGCAGGGTGGAGCCGTATCTCCGGCTCAAACGAGATTTCCCGGAGGTGTATTTCTCCGCAGGCGAACGCTGGATGACGCGTTGGGACTGTCGGGAGTGGTTCGAGCGGGAGGCCATCGACGTGTGTCAGGTGGACATCAGCCACACCGGCGGCCTGAGCGAGCTGATGCGGATTGCCTCGTTTGCCGAGATATACGGCATCCAGGTGGCTCCGCACAATCCATACGGACCCGTGGCCATGGCCGCCGCGGCACATGCTGCAGCGGCCATGCCGAACTTCCTCATTCTCGAGCACTGTCGATTGCGGCCCTGGTTCGAGGATGTGCAGTGCCTGGCAGTGCCCATTAGAGGGGGGTACATCGATGTCGGCGAGTTGGCGCAGCGTCCGGGGCTGGGGGTGGAGCTGAACATGGAGCTGGTGCACTCGCGGCCCCATCAGCCGCTCACCACGCGACGCAAGCTCAATCGGGACGGCGCGGTCGGCCTCTACTGAAGAATAGGGAGTTTTTTCTTTTTATAGAGAATAGCAGAAGAATCTAAAGTCATTCTGCGGATGAACGGCTGGACTGTCGGATAGAGTTCAGAGGACGGCCCCTTGTTCCCGAAGTAGATTTCTGAGCGTCTGGACATCGACATCCCGGGCCGCCTGGCCGCTGCGAGACAGCATGGCCGCCGCCGTCCCCGCGGCCTGACCCATGATCATGCAGGGCACCGTGGGACGCAGGCAGCCGGCAGCTTCCCGCGTGGCCGAGGTGCAGCGTCCGGCCAGCAGCAGGTTGTCGCAGCCGGTGGCGACCAGGATTCGATAGGGAATGTTGAAATACCAGGCGTTGCGCTGGCCCAGTTGCTCCACTTCGTCGGGTATCGGCCCTATGTCTACCGGATGGCAGCCCTTGCCAATGGCGTCCTCGAACTCCCTGATAGTGAGGACATCGGCGATATCGAGCACGTATTCGCCCCGGAAGTGACGGGTCTCGCGCACGCCGGCTTTGGGAGTGTCGAGCACGAAGGCGCGTTCGAAACCGGGAACCGATTCCCGGAGTTGAGCGACCAGATCCCGGGTCTCTATCATGACGTCGTACTCGGCGCGGGTCAGCTCGGACAGATCCAGTCCATTGCGGCTCCCACCGAGGGAAATGCAGCCGATCATGACGCCGGGGTGTGGGTAGTTGTAGACCTGGAATTGGCGGCCCGAGGGAGTGGTGCCTATGAAGATCACCATTTCCCCTTTTGCGTACGCCTCGAGCATCTCTACGTAGGTCATCAGGCCGAAACGCTGTGGAGAGAACTCTTCGGGATGCTCCCGGAGATGGTCGATGTAGCGGTCGAAATCGACGTTGCCGATGCGGAACATCGAGCCGATGTTCTGCATCTGTCCCAGGGGCGCCAGTTTCTGTTTGTGCACGGCATCCCCGGGTCCCACACCCAGCGCGAAGGGCACGCCGGCCAGCGCGGCCACGTCGCCGTCGCCGGTGGCGTCGATGACGTAATCGCACAGATAGGCCAGCCGCCCCGCCTTGGTCTGGGTTACAACCCCCATGACGGCGTTTCCCTCGACGAGCAGATCGCAGACCATGGAGTGCAGCACCACGCGCACTCCCGCCTCCTGCATCATCTCGTAGAGCAGGATCTTGAACGCCTCGCTGTCGGTATACACGTAGCTGGCTCCGGTGCCGGCGGTGCCCATGGCGGCCTTGCCCTCCAGCAGCCGGTGGGTGATCTCCAGCGGGATGCCGCCCACCAGCTGCACCTCGGCCGGGTTCGCCCGCAGCTTCTCCACGATTTTGGCCTGCTCATCGGCGTCGGTGCCGTGGACGATGTATTTGGTCAAGCCGGCATTGCCTTTGGTCATCATGCCGCCCAGAAAGTGATCTCGTTCGAGGAGCAGCACGTCGGCACCGTTCCGCGCTGCGGCGATGGCGGCCACGCATCCGGCGGTGCCGCCGCCGCAGACCAGCACAGCAACCTTTTCCGCCACGGTGGTCTCGACTTCCTGGATAAAGGTGGATCCCGGTTCGTATGTGCTCATGATTCCCTGCTTCCCGTGCTCTTCTGCGGCTGAATGGATTGCCATCTGGCGCTGTCCCGAATTTGTTCTAATCCGAAAATTCGCGGTATTGTTCCACCAGGCGGCGGGCTCCCTGATAGATCAGGTCGCGCTCGTCTACTGCTTCGAAAAATTGCGCACCTGCCGCTATCCACCGCCCGGCAGCTTCCGCTCCGGATGCCGTCGTTCCGAAGGATACCTGGTATTTCTGACACAGTTTCAGGATCTCCGCCATCGGTCCGGCCACATCCGGATGGTCGGCATCCCCCGGGCGTCCCATTTCTATCGAAAAATCTCCCGGTCCCACATAGACCATGTCGACTCCAGGCGTGCCGACGATCTCTTCGGCGCGCTCGTAGCCGAGTCGGGTCTCGATATGCACCACCAGCGCCGTCTCCGCATCCTGAGCTGCCATCCAGGAGGGGTACTCCGCCGCCGGCAGGTAATCGCTGTTGCCGTAGCCCGGAGCGACCGCACGGGTTCCGGCCGGCGGGAATTTCATATAGCTCAACAGGGTCTCCACCTGCTCTCGCGATTCGGTTCGCGGCAGTTGGATGCCGACTATGCCGCACTCGAGCAACTTCGCCACCGCCGCCCGTTCCAACTGTGGCGTCTTGGCGATGGCCGGCAGACCGCTGTCGCGCCCGGTCAGCACTGCGTCGGCCAGGGCGGGCATGTCGAAAAACCCGTGTTCGTACTCGAAGTAGACAAAGTCGAAGCCGGCGCTGCGGTAGAGCTTCATCAGCGAGGGACGGGCGTATTCGGAGACGATTCCGCCCACCAGGATTTCGCCGGTGCTGAGTCTGGCTTTTAAATGCCGCCCCGGGCCACCTTCCGGATAGGGGGATGTCGCAGTGGGTCGGTTCCCTGGAATCTTTGCCATTTTTCAGCCTTTCTTCGGTGTAGAATCGGACGCGGTTAGACGAGAGAGATCAGTCGACAAAAACCGTCAGCTGACGAAAAACGGATTGGACCACGCTTTCTTTCCCTGAGCATCGACGAGCTCGATGCGGACAAATGCATTGGGCTGGAACCACTCGGGCAATTCCGATCGAGTCAGATTTTCTCCCGATGGTGCGTAATCGACAAATCCGACCTTGCCGAATGTCCTCCAGCGCACCTGGACAACGGGCGTGCATGTCAGCTGGATCTGTGCCCCCTGGACGGCAATCGATTGGAATCTGGGACCCTGTGTCGAAAAGAAGGCGCCTTTCTTCAAAGCTTCGAGAATGGCTTCGCGTGAAAGCTCTTTCGCCCAGATTTCGACCCACGCCTTCCCCGCATCCGAGTAGTAGCGCTTTTGGGGATTGAGATGTGCATCATCTCCGGCGACGCCCCATATCCTCTTTCCCTGGCCGAGAAGCATATCCCACAGCTCGGTAGCAAGGCCGTTGGTATAAGCTTCGTCGCAGTAGGCGTTGAGGATTTCCATGGCCATGAGATCGGGACAGTCGAGATACACATCCGGCGTGACCGCGCAGTAGGTCGGATGGGCGGCGATCGTAAAGCCCCCCTGTTCGGACAGCGCTTTCGCTCGCTGCGCCAACGGCTCTTTTTCCGGCACTGCGGTTGAAACGCCTACGCCTATGATGTCGGGATTGCCGCCGTTTTCCGTTGCGTCGATCGCTATGAAGCTTTCGTCGGAGAACTGTTCGATGGGAGTGACGGTGAAATGGTCCGTGATGCCGATACAGTGGTAGCCTCTGGCGCGGTAGCAACTCACGGTTTCCGCCGGACTCATACCGCCGTCCGAGTTCACCGTATGGCAGTGGAAGCCGGCCTTGAGCCATTGGCCCGGGCCATCCAGAGGTGAAGGTTCGAAGGTGAATGGGTCGTCCATGGAGAATCTCCTGAGATAAGGTTCTTTCCAGGATACAGAAATACCTTCTGCCCATCAACCTGCAACCACTGATATCTATCCGATCAAAAGGATGATCACATCCTGGAATTAGCAGTAGCCTCCGGAATGCATTTAGGAATGCAGAAGAAAGGTGTTGACCAGGCCTATTCAAAGGCATAATATATCTGCACCATCAGATCGATTCATGCATAAGGAGGAAGTATGAGAACGACACTCGATCTTCCAGAAGCCCTCATTACCGAGGCGATGAAACTCTCACACCAGAAGACGAAGACGGCGGTTATTATCAGCGCTTTGGAGGATTTCGTCCGCAAGTCCAGGATCAGCGGCCTCAAGAAGTACAAAGGCAAGGTCGATCTCGATATTGACCTCAACGCTCTCAGGAAGCGCCGATGAGTGTCCTTGTCGATAGTTCTATATGGATCGACTATTTTCGCGGGTCAGGTGAGCTTGATGCGCTCGACTATCTGATAGATGAGAATCTCGTCGTCACAAACGACCTCATTCTTGCAGAGCTTGTCCCCCCTCTCCACATTCGGAATCAGAAACGCTTGATTGGATTACTCAGGGAAATAGAGAGATACAATATCAATATCGACTGGGATGACATTACACAGATGCAGATAACCTGCATTCGCAATGGAGTCAATGGCGTTGGCATCCCGGACCTGATTATAGCGCAGAATGCCATTCAGAACGATTTGCCACTCCTATCCACGGATGGGCACTTTATCTCTATTGCAGAGTACACGCCCCTGTCATTGCATAATTGATGGAATGCACAACAAAATTGATGCGTGGAGTTGGCGTTTTCGTCTTGCCTAGGTGTAATAGCTTGTCTATTTTCCCGTTAGTATCTCATAAGCATATTACAAAGACAGATAAGAAATGGTCATGATGATCTATCTTCACGACGTGAAGCCCCAGCCCTGAGGAGGGGCTGGCACATAGTAAGCTGGCTGTTCAGGTATATTCTATAGCCTCGTCGAATCTTCAGAGGCTTGGAGTTGTTGGATTTTTTACCTGTTGCTTGTTTTGCTAGTATCAGCCCCTTCGCTACCGAGCGAAGGAGTCTTTTTGCATGCCCAAAGTGTAATGGCTGATACGAGCGACATCGTCCTATAGACGACCGCAGAGTTTTATCGATAAAGGCTACGACACCCATGAGGGTGCGTAGCCTTTTTAAATTTCCACGCAACGGAGAACGACACGATGATTCCACTGAATGACATCCTCAATGAGCTTCGAGCTGCACCACGTCTTTCGGGAACACCGGCGTGTGACGTGATCGCACGACGGCTTGCAGGGAGATTCGAGGACATTGGATACAATCCTGAAATTCAGGAGTACACGTTTATAGGCTGGCGTGTGCCTGAACCACCCATTGTCACCAACCTCGACACCGGTCGGGAACTTCCAGCGCGAGCGGTGACCTGGTGCGGTGGTATAGAGGGAGTAGACGTTGAAGGAGTCATTGCTCCAAGAGGCAAAATGAATTCCTGGGGGTTGGGTACAGTCCGGGAGTATGGTAGGTGGGCGATCGTGGATAATGACATCGATCACAGGAACGTCTACTTGATCGAAGATACAGGTGCCCATTTGGTGTTGCCCTATCCCATGGAAGACGTCGCATACATATGTCTGGCGCAAAGCGACCTGAAGCATCTGGCGGATACAAGTGCGCGTGTTCGCGTGTCAACGAGAACGGAGCTGAGCTTTGGGGCTAAGGGGCTGAATGTAGTAGCGACCAAGCAAGGCAGGTCCTCGGACGAGATCATCATCGGCGCGCATCACGACACCGTGTATGACGACGAGAACGGCCTTCACGATAACGGTGGCGGATGTGCAACGCTACTTCTGCTTGCTGAACTCCTCAGAGACATTGATACCCATCATACTATTCGCTTTCTGTCGACCGGTGGCGAGGAGTTCAATCTCGTTGGGGCAAGGTCCTACATTCGACAGCGCGAGGAAGAGGAATCGCTGAGACACGTGAAAGCCAGCATCACACTCGACTATATCACGCAGCCCCCCGAAGTGGTTTTCGTTCGCTGTACGGAGGATTTCGACCCCATCATCAACAGGGTTCTGGACGCACACAGGGGAAAGGAGTATGGATATGATCTGGAAGACGGGATATACAGGGATCTAGGTTGTATCGATGGACGGGCATTTGAGGAAAAGGGAATCTCTTCTATCTACTTCGCGCCCACCGGCTATCCCCAAAGGCACGATGAAGACAACGAGTCCATTGCTCGGAACCTGCGGACGAATGCGATGTTTGTTCGCGATCTGATCATCAGAACCGATCAGGAGATGGGCTTCCAGCAATAACTCACCAAGGCAGCGTGTAACTGGACCGTGCACGGGTCAACTCCGACGGGCTTCGTGCTCAACCTGCTCCGCGGGTTCGCGCACGGCAAGCCGTTTAACGATCTACTGAATGAAGGGAAGAGAAGTGAAACGCAGAACACCATACGCAGACGAGAATGGCTTACCTGTCTGGGCTCCCCGAGTGTCGAAACGAAGTATAGCTGAGCTGTATCATATCGATGCGCGCGGAATCCGTGACTCAGGAGATTCGCAGGGCGTTGGGGGATGAGGTTTCGGGACTGGAGTGCTTGAGCCTTGTGAAGGATGGGCCAGAGCATTGGGAGCTGATCTATCACTTTGAGCATCGTGGAAGAGGACCGATCACTACGGATGGTCGCTGGTGCGACAGAGCCGATCTTGCTCAGCTGATCTTCGCCGTCCCCGAACAGCGAACGTTGGCCGAGCGATGCCTGGAGGAGATCGAGGGAACGGCCGATCCGGATCTGCGTTTGCCCTGGAACTGCCCGGGGTGGACCGATCAGGCGGAGGGATGGTTTGAGCAACAACTGAGTGAAATGGGGCACAGGCTGTTACAGCCGATTCGCAGCTTCTACCGACACGGGCTAGCCAATATTCTACATGCGGAAACGTCCGCCGGCGAGTTCTACATGAAGGCATCCTCCTTCCTGTCCATGTTGGCGGATGAACCCCGGTTGACCTGCTATTTGGCATCCGTTTTTCCCGATCTTGTCCCGAGACCGATCCGCATCAATACTGAACGCAGATGGATGCTGTTGCCCGATCTGGGGTATCCGATTCGGGAGGCCACGGAGGAGATGAAGATGGAGGCACTGCTTGCATTTGGGAGGCTACAGCGGCAGGCCGTAGAGCATGTAGACAAGTTATTGCACCTGGGCTGTCCTGATCGACGCCTGGACAAGCTGGACGCGGGTATCGAAGCGATCATCCACCTCGATGAGGCTACTGCGGGCCTCAGCGAAGAAGAGTTGGAAGGCGTGCGTATGGCCATGCCTCAACTTAAGCGCATAGCTCGGGATCTTGCTGGCTACAATCTACCTGACACACTGGGGCACGGGGATTTGCATCCTGGGAATATCGCTCGTCGAGATGGGGCGTATGTGTTCTTCGACTGGGGGCTGGGTCGCGTGACGCATCCCTTCTTGGATGCCTGGCACTATATTGTGGAGTCAGAGATGCAGTCGATACCGGAAGATGAATACCTGGCTTTGTGGGCGGATTACGAATCGAGAGAGCGACTGCACGAAGCTCTGATACTTACCAAACCCCTGTACTACCTGTCCCGGGCTATTGACCAATGCTATTTCAATCTGAATTTCAGACTACCAGAGGATACTCGAGAGTGGCTTGCCAACCATTTGCGGATGATCTTGAATTTGGTCGAGACGAAATAAGGGCCATCCATGAAATGAGGAACACCTGCCCCTGGCATGGAACCGATGCGCTAAAGTGCGCGGTTTATTTATCCACTGCAAAGATGCCATTTGATGGCTCGCTGTACAGGCTGACCGACTACGGTGATGTATCCACTCCAGACGCTGCCCAAGTAACGCTGGGTTCATTGGCGCGCCAAGTCATTGCCAATAGCGGTGGCGTCATCGTCGTCGACAACGATGTGGTTGCCGAGTTTACCCCGGCCAACATCTATCAACTGGATCCTGGTGCGCTGACCGCACATATAGACAGAAAGGAATCGGAACATGCCGAACCCAAAAGTATATGTCCACCGTCTAGAGAATTGGTATCCGCTGTATATGGGAGCTGAGAATGAAGCGCTCCTGCAGTCGTTCGCAGAGATGATGTCGGAGCGGGACAGGACGGCACCCATGAGCACGGACGAATTAGTCGAGCGCATGCAGGGCTGCAGGGCGATCCTTTCACTCAACGGAATTGGGGCGAAGGAAATCACGGCGGACGTGGTGTTTCAGTAGAGGCGCGCACGACCTAAAACTCACCCATCCTGCATCCGTGCAAAGAACAGCTCCCATACCAGAGAAGCAGATACCTCACTCACCCTGAGCATTTTTCCCAGATCCCCCTTCTGCTGAAACGCCATCTTCCAGTCCATGTGCGGTACGTCGACCACCTCGTTCTTGCAAACCTCCGGCTGCATCATCCAGGCGACGTCACCCAGGTCGAAAAAACCCTTGTCCTTCCCCTGAAAGTAGGGACTGCGATAGCGAAATTCGTGGAGAAAGGCGGGCATTCCCCCCAGTGGCAGCAGCTTCTCCTCTGTAGTGTTCATCGGGCAGGTCAGCTGCTGGCCCGTGTCGAACCAGACCAGCGGCACCCCCGATGCGAGCAGCGTGCGCACCGCCCGCACATCCCCTCCCACGTTGAACTGCTCGCTCCGTTCCGGCCAGGACCACTCCGACCGGGCGTGATACACGTAGCGCACCTTCGGCTTTATGTTCGGATCAATCAGCAGAGCGGAAGCCAGGTTCGTCGCCGCCCCTAGTCCCAGCACCCACAGGGGATTCTCCTCGCTCCCGGCGTGTGCCCGCTCGATGATCAAACGCGCCCCGTCGCTGTCGCTCGCTTCGTCCAGATAGACCATTGGGTCTCCCCCTCTCGCGACGTTGAAAGCTCCGGCCATATTGGCGGCGTCGAGCAGTTCGATCAGCAGGTCGTACGACCGCTGCGTGCTGTCGCGACCGGCCACCTGAGCAAAATGCGTCGCCACAAAACCCTCGATCGCAAACCGCTCCGGTGCGCGCAGCGCCAGGGCGATGGCATAGAGGTCGTCGATCTCATTCGCCACATCGGAGTCGATGACGATGCGAAGTGGTTCCCTCTGAGAGGGGAGTGTTGGAACGATTCTATTTTCCATATTCTATCCTTTCCATTTGCGCTCTGTGTCGACAACCGACCTTTCAACCGAAGCACATCATGTCCGCCGATCTTCGGGACTGTGCAAGGCATGTTCGTGGAAGATGCCTTGTTGATGCAAGCGCTGGTGCATGCGCCGATGCGCTGCCTTCAGTGTTACCCTGAACTGTTTATAGCGCGTCACCTCAGGACGGGGCGCTAAGGTATCCACATACGCCATGGCGCCTTCGATTTCCGCCAGGACCGCCATTGCGTCCGCTTGCGAGAACAGCTCGCTACCGCCGACACGGATTTGCACCGCGCTGGAATGGGCGGCGATTTCCCCCTGTTGGCTGCGATAACTCCCCCGCACCCTGAGCGCAACCCAGCTCGATAATGGACGTGCGTATCGGCCGTGATCCAACACCTATCGACAAATATGGCATGCTGGGAAAGGAACTCCAAAGTGAATGGGAGACTTATTCAAACAGCAGTCCACCTCAGGGGATTGGCTTTGGAAAGGATCACTACTGTCATTACGTGTCCTTATGATTAGTATTATTATTTATCATTTGAGGAAATACATGAATTGGTTTACCATGTGAAAAATCCCAGTCTATATACAAGAAATAGTAAGGATACTTGAGAGCTATTGATGCTGATACTCTATCGAAAGGAATCCTGGTATGGGAGCCCCAGGCAGAGAATCAGGTTTTCCGATCCCGCGTGACTGCGCCGTGGGTAGCGGTTAAGTGATTGCTGCTATCCGATCGGCATAAATTGGCGCAAAGCATAAAAGGAAAATCAAACCGAAAATTGAGCAATCGGAGAATGGTTACATGAGTTCTGAGTTTGGCAAAAAAGTTTACGCACGGGGAATACAACTGGCTGAAGAAGGCAAAGACGCCAACCAGATTGCGAAGATTCTCTGCGACAATGACCCCGAGGGCTGTAACTACGGTATCGGGATCATGCTGGGAGGTGATGGCAAACCCATGGCCACTTCGCCAACACTGCTCCAGTACGTGACAGAGGAACTCTCGAACAGTGGTTCGGGGACTTACATGAATTCCGCAAAGGTTATGGGGGAACTGCAACAAGCGGTCATGAAGTGGCAGCAGATTCCGGAACAATACTGGGAATCTTTCATTCTGGCCGTTCCTTCCGACGCCGGCACGGGTGCGGTCAAGACCGGAGTCGAAGCCGCAATGGGGCTGAATCCCAGATTGAGAATTCTCGGCACGGAGGAGCTTGGGTGGCCGGCCTACAAGGCGATCGCGAAAACCGCACGTCTTGAGCACAAGGAGTATCCTGGCGACACCGTGGTTCAAGGCGAGGCAGTGCTCCCCATCTACCAGTCCGGACCGATGAACACAACCGGTCAAATCAGAAGCGCCGAGACGATATCGGAACGTGCCAGAGTTGCATCCCAGAACGGCGATATCGTGGTTCTCGACCGGGCTTATTCCGGGTTCGAGTTCGCCCGATGGGTTGAGGATTCATCCATCGATGAGATCATGGCACGGAGTTACGAGCTCCAGATAAAGCCCTTTATCGATGCGGGAGTGACATTCTGCATGGCCTTGAGTCCGACCAAGGCCTTTGTAACTTTCTCTCTGCGGCCCGGCGGAATCCTGCTACTCTATTGCCCCGATCCGGCACGCAAGGCCACCAACACGGCGGCGGTCAACACCGTGATGCGTGCCCGGGGTTCGTCCTTTGAGCATCCGGTTACGAGGGCCTTCGTCAAGACGATGGTCGGGGATCTGGCTGGTTTGCAAGAAGAACAGAAGAAGTCTCTGTTGCGGCTTGCCGAAGCGGAGGATATGTGGCGAAAACTGGTGGCGGGAACGCCCATTGATTACCTGTTTGCCGAGGACTATGCCGGGTTGTTCCGGAACCCGAAGGTAAACGATAATGCAGCATCGAAGATCTACAGCGAGCATATCTATCCTGTATTCGCTGCCCAACGCTGCCGCTTGAACGCAACCGGAATTCCGAGTGATGAGACTGCAGCAAAAAAGCATGTCAAGATCTTTGCACAGGAATGTTTCTGAACATTTGGATCTGGCAGATGGAAAAAAAGACTTCGAGGGGAGCCGGAGCTCGCGTTTGATGGGGGCCTTCGATCTTGTAGTCTCGAGTAACGGATTCTTCGTCTGGGTATCGGATCTCGATGCGGTATTTTCCAGCGTCCATCGTGTGCTGCGTCCAGGAGGACACTACATGTTCTACGACATCCATCCCTTCAACCGTCCATGGGAACAGTCAGGTGCCCGACTCGTGATGATGAAAACGTACTGGGAGACTGGGCCGCAGGTGACTGCTGCGTTGGGTCCAACACCTTCGGCTCGTCGCAATACAGGAGGAAACCACAATGCCTGAAACGCCAGATAGATTCGCCCACGCAACAGAAGACTGGAAAAAAAACCGATCTGTGCCATGGATAGATCTGCATCACAGCATGTCTCCCCGAAACATCGCCCGTCACTTGGGGAAGCCGCCGCTCCGCGTTCTGGATGTTGGAGGAGGTGATGGAATAAACTCGATCTACTACGCCAAACAGGGCAATTCCGTGACCCTACTCGACTGCTCCCCGGCAATGCTTGATGCGGCAAGGCAGACGGCGGAGCAGGAAGGTGTAGCCGAACAACTGACTATCCTTGAGGGAGACGCTGACTGCATCCAAGATCTTCCTACCGGGCAGGAATTTGACCTGGTCCTTTGCCATCTTATGATTGAGATGGTGGCTGACGCAAATGCCCTACTACACGAAATGTGCAAGATTCTCGCACCGGGCGGGATCCTCTCTGTGCTTGACGTAAACCGATACTCCCATGTGTTCCTTGAGGCGATCATAAACAAGAAACTCTCTGATGCCGTCGCGGTCGTTGGGGCCAGAGAACTCTATCACCCCTGGGTAGACCGTGTGGTTCCCCGGTTCTCGGCCGCCGAGATCATTGGCCAGCTCGAAAAAAACGGATGCACCCTTGCCGGGCAATATGGAGTCTCCTGTATCAACCACTGGCTCCCCAATGATCCAAAGTCCGATCCTGAGTATTTCGCGGAGTTGGTGAAGCTAGAGCATCGTCTGTCTGACACATACCCCTACTATCTTCTTGCCCGGTTCTATCAGGTGATCGCGCAAAAAGACTGATGCGGCCCCAAGCACGGCGTACCCATTAATCAAAGAATTATCAGAATCTGTTTTTTGGAACAGCAGATTGAGGCCTGATCGGACATTGTCCGACAGGTCAAGTTTTGGCAAGTGCAACTCATGTAATCGCAGTCGTCGATACTGGCTCACTCGCTCCGTAGCGCGTCAGCCGGATTCAGTCGGGAAGCCCTTACCATCTGTTGACTCATGGCTACGATCGCCATGAACAGCACTGCCACGACCGCACCCACGACGCTGAGCCAGCCCACGTCGATTCGGTACGGGAAACCCGCGAGCCATTGGTCGGCCCCCCAGACCCCAAGGGGAATCGCCACCATGGCGCCCACCGCGAACAGTCGGCCCATCTCCCGAGCGAGGATCGCGAGGATACTGAGACCACTGGCCCCAAGCACCTTGCGCACACCGATCTCCTTGGTGCGTTGCTCGGCGCTGAAGGCGGCCATGGCAAACACCCCGAGCCCGGTGAGCACCAGCGCCGTCCCGGTAAACCAACCCAAGAGGCGAGACAGCTGAATTTCGGCGCGATGCCGCCGCTCGAAATGCCGATCGAGGAACTCGTAGACAAAGGGGTATTCCGATCCGTACGAGTCCCACACGGCGGCGAGATCGTCGAGTACCTCCGGCAGCGCGCCGGGAGCGATGCGGACGATAATGTTGGCGTAGTATTCGACGCGTCCGCCATCGGCCAGATCCGCGTAGGTCGGAGAGATCAAAACCAGGGGGTTAATGGGGTGGTGCAGAGTGCGGCGGTGGAAGTCTTGCACGACGCCTACAACGGGCCCGGTGCGGTCGCCTATGCGCAGCTGGAAATCCAGCGCCTCCCGATTATCCGCGAATCCCAGGGCGGCCATGGCCGACTCGTTCAGCACGTATTCCAGCTGCTTGTCCGGCAGGTGGGACCGATGCCCCCGGCCCGCCAGCACGTGCAGTCCCATGGCCTCGATGAACGAGCCGTTCACCACGAGCTTGGGCATGCCCAGCGCCCGGTCCGTTCCCGCGACCTTTACACGGACCCCCTTGAAGCGCCCGAGGTCGGGCTGGAACAACGGCGGGTCGTGGTGCCCGGACACCGCCAAGACGCCGGGCACTCGCGCCATCGATTGCGCCATCGCCGGGCTCAGGGGACGCATGCTCGCGTAGGCGGTCCGAAAGCTCAGGATGTGGTCCTTGTCGAACCCCAAGTCCGACTGGCTCATATGCCGCAACTGCCCGTAGACGATGATGGTGCCCAGGACCAGCAGAATCGCCAGCGCGAACTGCACCTCCACGAGCCGACGGCGCAGCAGGGCGCCCATCGATCCGCTCCGGGAGGCGTCGCGAAAAACGCGAGTGGGATGCCATCGAGAAAGCGCGATGGCTGGATACCCAGCACCGAAGAGGGCCACTCCCGCTAGAGCGCCTGCCTGCCACCACAGCGCGGATCCCACCGTCAGGATCGACAGCTCGAGGCCCGTCATCGCCTCGTACGCGGGAGCACACACCCACACCAGCAGCAGCGCCAGGCACGCCGCCATCAGCACCTGCAGGGCCGACTCCATCAGAAACTGACCCGCCAGCTGCCAGCGCTGGGCGCCCACGGCCTTGCGTACCCCCACCTCCTTGACGCGCTGGGCGGATCGTGCCGTAGATAAATTGATGAAGTTGATGCAGCTGGCGAGCAACACGAAGCCCCCGATCATCGCCAACAGGTAGACGTGTCGCGCGCCATCGGTCTGTGCCCAATGGATCTCAGTCGCTGGGCGGAGCCACGGCATCTCTCCACCTCGCGTGAGATACGCCGGCAGCCACTCGGGACCGGCGCGCTCCGCGGCGGCGAGAAGATCGGTCCCAAACGTCTCCGGTGATGCCCCCGGCGCTAGCAAGACATAGTAGTTGCCAACTCTCCCACCCCGCCATTGCCTCCCCGCGTCGAGCTCCGCTCCCCAGGCACTGAAGACGACCAGGTCGGCATCTAGATGGGTGTTGGACGGACGCTCGAACACACCGATGACAACGGCGTCCTCTGTATTGTCCCAGCTCATCGTAGCGCCGAGAGGATCCTGGTCGCCAAAGTAGGATCGTGCCATGCGCTCGGAGATCACCAGGGAAAGCGGAGGCAATGCGCCAGCCCGTCGCTCCCAAAGCACGGAAAGACCGAGGAGATCGAACAGGTTGGGTGTGGTGGACAGCACAGGACGAAATGCTCGAACGTCCCCGTAGCCGATGAGGGGCCGCGACTTGCCGAAAACCCTCGCCACGTCGGCCACCTGCGGCAGATGCCCCTTCAACAATCCTTCGACTTGCGTCGGGTAATAAGCCACCCCGTTGCCCTTCATGACCAGGTACAACCGATCCGCACGATCGTTGAACGCCTCGTAACTGAATTCGTGCTGGATATACGTCAGAATCAACAAGCTGCAGGCAAAGCCAACTGACAAGCCGACGATGTTGATGGCCGTGTAAAGCCGCTGGCGCAGCATGAGGCGTAGGGCGGTCTTCAGGTAGTTGAGTAGCATTCACATCCTCTTTGGTTCAATTTATTTCGGACATAGGAACTGTAATCTTGCATAACGCAGCACACATCTTCCGGTTGTGGGCGGCGTGATATAGAGGTGTTTCTCCCGGACCCATCAGTGTTCCCGCCGATCTTCGGGATTGTGCAAGGCATGTTCGTGGAAGATGCCTTGTCGATGCAGGCGCTGGTGCATGCGCCGATGCGCCGCCTTCAGGGTCACTCTGAGCTGTTTATAGCGCGTCACCTCAGGACGGGGCGCTAAGGTATCCACATACGCCATGGCGCCTTCGATTTCCGCCAGGACCGCCATTGCGTCCGCTTGCGAGAACAGCTCGCTACCGCCGACGCGGATTTGCACCGCGCTGGAATGGGCGGCGATTTCCCCCTGTTGGCTGCGATAACTCCCCCGCACCCTGAGCGCAACCCAGCTCGATGCGGAGACCGTCAATTCACAACTACCCTCAGCCGTCAGACTCTTGTCAAAATGGACCTGGTCGGCGACCATGCCGCCGACGATCACCTCGACCTGGTCGATCGGCAAGCGCACGGATTCCACTTTCCAGGTTGCGTTGATCGTGCCGCCTCCGTTGGGTAGTTCCAGAATGTTGCCAGGAACCAGGCCCTCGACCTTGAAGTCGATCAGCGGTCCGACCGTCACGAAGGTATTGCCGCGACGTACCGCCCGCATCCAGTTCTCATCTCCCTGATGCTGTTCCCCAATAGTTGCCACCCAAGGTGTGTTTGAAGTTGGGTACGGCCGCAAAGGGGCTTGGACCCACACGGCTCTGTTGTATCGCAAAACGGCGCAGGATGGGAGTGATGCTCCTCGTTCCTCCATCGTATTCGAGGATGTAATCAGAAACGGCGTCACCCGGCTCGAAGCCGTCGCCGCCGAAGTCGGGCAGGCCGTCCAAACTGCGGGGGGCGTGCTGTTCTACTATGTGCAGGAAGAGAACGTACGTAGCCTTTTGGTTTACCTGCAGAGTGATCTCATCCTTGTCTAACAGCACGACATTGGTCTGTCCGGCGGAACCGAGCGCAAAGGGCACCCCTTGAAAGGCCTGGTCGCCAAAATAGTCGTCCCCGGAACGCAACAGCTTCAGCTTGTCGTCCAGATCGATCCGATCGGAGTTGAAACAGGCGCTGAGGTCGACCGGCGTGAATTTGTCTGAGGGCGGGATATTCATTGGCACCTCCTCTGTCGATTGTACAAAAAAAAGCCGCCCGATATGGGCGGCCGATATAAAGTAAATTTTTGTATGGAGTTAGAAGATCACACTCCGGTCTCCCGACGGGGTAACAGTCCTATGTATCGCATTGGAAACTCCTCGCGTTAGAGACTGCAGCGGCGAACCGACCGATTAATCCGTCCGCGCCACGTTTACTTTGCTTGGTCCGCTTAATAACGATTTTTGTGTTCACAGCGTCAAGGACTTTCCGGCGATTCGTGATCGGCAGTGCCATGACGCTTCTGACTGCTCTGGCGACAGCAAGTTTGCTTGTTATGAAAGCAGCGAGAAGTAACCCCATAGATGCTCTGCGGAACGAATGAAGTAAAGAAATAAAAGCCAACGACGAAGGAGATCACTTACCATTTGAGCAGGTAAAAGCGTTTTCCTCAAAATGGGGGTGTTTCTTTCCGTGAAAGAGAATGAAACGCCGTATCCACGAGACATAGGTTTTTTCGGTCTTCCGGGAGTAGTGCTTCAAGCGAATGATTTCGCGCACTTGATCGAGCAGTTTCTTCGGCTCCGGAGACATGGATAGCGAGAAATGTTTCGGGGCTATATGAAGTTCACTCAGAGGCAGACGAGAGTAGCCCGACTTTTTTCGAGGCTATGAATTCTGGAAGAAGTATTTCTGCTCACTCAGTTGTTCTACTTGACAAATCTCGTCACTATTGTACAATTGTCTAAAATAATACGCTCTGGAGCTAAAGATGGATATTGTAATTGATACCTCTGCATTGATTGCTGTCATTGTGAATGAACCCGAACGGGAAAAAGTTATCGAATTAACAACAGGAAATACACTCATCGGTCCCGGATCGATCCCCTGGGAAATCGGCAATGCATTTTCGGCCATGCTTAAAAGGGACAGATTGGGCCTTGAAGAAGCCCAAAGAGGCTTGGAAATCTTTAAGAGTATTCCGCTTCGTTATATCGATCCTGATTTTGTAAATGCCGTATCAATATCTAAACAAACCAAAATGTACGCATATGATGCCTATTTCTTGGATTGTGCTTTGAGACAAAAGGCACCACTACTGACCTTGGATTCAAGGTTAAAAGAAACGGCCCAAAATTTAAAGATATCAACACTGGAGGTATAAAATGCGTGTTTATACATATTCAGAGGCCCGACAAAAACTCGCTATTGTTCTTGAGCAAGCTGAAAATACAGGCAAGGTCCTAATTCGAAGGAAAGATGGACGTACTTTCGCTTTAACTCCTGAAAAAATAGCACTTTCTCCTTTAAATGTTCCTTCGATAAAAGCGCATGTAACAACGAAAGAAATTGTTGATATTATCCGTGAAGGGAGAGAAAGGTAGAACCATTTATTGCACTCGATCGGTGTTCCGCTACGCTACACACCGCCGGGTGAGTAAAACGTTCGGCAGGAGACCCCTGATGAGCTTAAGAGAACACGCGAGCAACCCGGTACTGACCGTTGGCGGAAGTGGTGAATGGGACGCAGGTGCTTTGGGCACAATGAGCGTTCTCAAGGTTGCCGATGTGTTTCACATGTACTATGAGGCATGGAGCCGGCGATCGGAGGCAGCGTGGGACGAGCAGGAGTACTTCACTCTCCAGATCGGACACGCCACTTCGTCTGACGGAATGCGGTGGACAAGGGACCCCGTGAATCCAGTCATTCCAAGGGGAGGAGATGGTGACTGGGATCATCACGGCACCTGGGACCCGTTTGTTCTCTGCGAAGACGGAGTCTTCAAGATGTGGTACGGTGGAGGGGCGAACGACTATTGTGACTGGGCCTACGCGACCTCTGAAGACGGCAGAAATTTCGAGAAGCAGGGCAAGATCAGCTGGCTGGGCAATGTGGAGGACATCCATATCGTGCATGACAGAGCCAGCGGGCAATATCACGTATACTACTGGAATCGTGCATACGAACCCATGGGCCTGTTCCACGCAACGTCGCCCAACGAAACCGATTTCAATTTTGCGGCGGCTGAGCAACTGACGATTGAGGGAGAGGACTACCCGGGCATGTACAAGTTCACACATGTAGTCCAAGAGCAGAACACATGGTACATGTTCTACGGTAATTTCGTGCGCCCCCATTGTGCTGACGGGACTGTCCGCCTCGCAATCTCGAACGACGGCTCAAAATGGAATTCCGTCAACAAGAATCTCCTGCCAGGCCATGATGGAGAGCTGCTGAGGGTCAATGACACCCGTTGGTTTATGTACTATGGCCCACAGGGGTATTTCGACCGTAAGGACTGCACCATCAATCTGACGATATATGACGGTAAACTCGCCAATCTCGCCGAACAATGCGGCTGCAGCTTACCGCCGTGTAGCCGCGTCGGAAGCTGAACCGCAACGTTAGCCATTAAAAATACTAATCCTGCGTGACGCTGGCATAGTCACTAGTAGCGGCGTTCTCATTTGTAAAATCATTATCATCTGACCCGGTTCTGGCGAGATCAACGTATCTTACCACCCACAAGATATGAGGAATACGGCATGGAGCCGATGCGCTAAAGTGCGCGGTTTATTTACCCGATGACCCGCATGGGCAGAAGAGGTTTCTGCGGGTCGATGCCGAAGTCGAGTTTCAGTTTTTCCTCGCCGTGCTGGAATTTCATTTTGCCGGTATTCAGGGGGGCTTCGACACAGGGTGCCTCGTATAGAGGATAGGAGGCGTAGTCGATCGACTGGCCGTCGATTTTGTGCTCCCCGTCGTAGGTCATCTCCAGCTTTTCCCCTTTGACAGTGGCAACCGAAACGCGGCGGTCACGCGGCCAGCCGCTCAAATCGAGATCGGCTCGGAGACGCTGCTGACAGAAGGTGGCGAAATCGTCCGCTTCCGCGGCTTCGAGGATGAGGCCGATGTCGTTCCCTTCGACGCGCAGCAGCCAGCCGTCGATCAGATCCCCTTCGGAGACCATGATGCTGGAGGCGTTGGCCTCGGTGATCGAGTTCCAGTGATACGGGCCGATGGGGCGCAGGGCGATGTAAAAGTCTGGAGTATCGCCCAGGAGCCAGCCGTCGCGCTCGTTCCAGGCGATCCCCTTGGGCAGGAAGATGTTGATGAACGGGGTCTCGTCCTCCGGAGGAATCCGGTAGAGGGCGATGGCCGTGCCCTCGTGCTGCATCAGGCGCTCATGCGGGGAGGCGCCAAACAACCGGTCGGGATACTGGAGATACGGCTTGCCGGTGCTCACCGAACGGCCGATGCTCTGCGGCAGGTCGCTCAGGAAGGCGCTGAAACGGCCGGGATGGCGGTAGGGGTGGTTGCAGGTGATCTTGGCCTGGTGCTTGGGCCCCTCCCAGGTCAGGTCCCACGAGACCAGATCGATCGGGCCGGCCGGCGCACCGGGCAGGCCGACCTGGGTGGTGCCGAGGGCGAACGATCGGCTCATGTAGGTGTATTTGCGCACCGGCTGGGCCGGGCGGTCGACGTGGCGGAAGATGGTGCGCGGCGCCTTGGTTTTTTTGACGACGTGTGCCGTGTTGCGACCCCAGGCGATGTCGGCGAACAGGGCGGGGGGGCGGTAGTTCGAAGCCAGCGCCGGAACGGCGAAACCCTGGCAGTGCAGGAGCGGATCGAACTCCAGACCGCCGAAGTAAATGTACTGCAGAGGCTGGATCGGTCCGACCCGGCTCCAGGTATTCTGACGATAGCCCTCGCGCGAGTGGCCGCCGGCCCAGGAGCCGCGGAAGAACTCCAGCGCCATGTCGGCGACCAGCAGCGACAGCATCTGGTCGACCTGGTGGCGGAACGCTTCGTCCCGGGTGTGGCAGACCAGGCCGATCAGCGGCGCCATGTGTTCCATGTGGTAGCCGGGGGAGTCGAACTCGTGGTGGCCGTGGAGGGCGGTGCGCTCGATCATGCCCAGGATCCAGCGCTTGGCCTCCTCCTGCACAGCTCGCGGAGACAGACCGTTCCACCAGATCGGCTCCTCTTCCCAGAGCTCGGCGCAGAGCAGCTCGCCGGCGTAGTACATCAGCCAGTGGTTTTCGGTGTTGCCCCTCTCGTGGATGCCGCGGATCATGAATTCTTTGATGACCGACACGGCCTCGTCCGGCAACTGATCCGCCCAGCGGCGGAGCAGGAGGGCGGCGGGCATGATGTGGAAGGGGCCGCCTTTCAGATTCTCTCCGGGGCGGACGGCGTCCACCTCCAGGCCCTTGCGGACTATTTCGACGATCGTTGCGTCGTCCGGCGCCAGAGCCATCATGGCGTGGGCGGTCCACATGGAGTTGGCGCCCCTTGCGAGCGTCGCCTCCAGCGCCTTTCGGGCGCGAGCGGTCACCTGTTCGTCGTAGATCGCGGCGGTCATGTACTCTTCCTCCCCTTTGCTTTAGCACCCTTCACATACCGATCGAACCACGCCACGGTGCGCTCCAGGTTATCCAGTTGGTGGTGGTATTCGCCCAGTCCGTGACCCTCGCGTGGGTAGCGGACGAACTCGACCGGCACGTTTCGCTCCCTGAGGGCGACGTAGAGCTGCTCGCTCTGCTCCATCGGCACCCTGCGGTCCTCGTCACCGTGGTAGATCAGGGTCGGGGTCGAGACGCGGCCGACGTAGGTGATGGGAGACTGCGCGATGTAGCTATCCGGATTTTTCCAGGGAGTACCGCGCTGGTAAGCGCGGGTGAACCACTGGATGTCGGTGGTGCCGAAAAAACTGTGCAGGTTGATGACGCCGGCACCGGCAATGGCCGCCTTGAAGCGGTCGGTCTGGCCGATACTCCAGGCGGTCATATAGCCGCCGTAGCTGTAACCCATGATCCCCAGGAGCGCGGGATCGGCGATCCCCTTTTCCACGAGCATATCGATGCCGGTCATCAGATCGCCGAAGTCGCCGCCGCCGAAGTCGTCCTCGTTGGCGCAGAGGAAGTCCTGGCCGTACCCGGCGCTGCCGCGGAAGTTGGGGGAGAAGACGGCGTACCCCAGATTGGCGAGCATCTGCCATTTGGAGTAGAAGTCGCAGACGCGGCTGCCAGCCGGTCCGCCGTGCGGGTCGGTGATGAGTGGGAGGGGACGGCCGCGGTGATAGTCGGGTGGAAGCAGCAGCAGACCTTCGATTTCGAGGCCGTCGGCCGCGCGCCAGGAGAGGATGCGGGTCTTTCCCGTGCGGAAGGACTTGAGCTGCGGGTTTGCGTCGGTCAACTCCATCTCGCCGCTGCCGTCGAGAGCGGCAACGTGGATCTCTCCGGGATGGGAAGAGGATGAGGAGACGAAGGCCATGCGTCCGGCTGCGGAAGAAATGTGGAGGCCGGAGACGACCCGGTCGCCTTTGGTGATGGAACGCATCCGGCCGCTCGCCGCGGAAATGGAGTGGAGGTGCTGGCGCACACCGTCGTGCACCAGGATGTGGAGCCGGCGGCCGTCGGGTGACCAGCACAGGTCGAGAACGCCGCGGTCGAGTTTCGCGGTTAGAACTTTTTCATCCCCCCCACGACTCGGAACGACGGCCAACTGGTCGAGGCTGTAGTAGCGGGACTGAGAACGACGCAAGAAGGCGATGGTTTTACCGTCGGGCGAAAAACGAGGGTGGGAGGCATATCCGTCGCCGGAGGTCAGGCGGCGTCGATTCTTGCCGCTGGCGTCGATGGTGCAGAGGCTGGCCCGGTAGTCCTGGTTGCAGGTGGAATCGCGATGCTTTTCGAAGGCGATAGTTTTGCCGTCGGGCGACCAGGTGGCGGCCGATTTGGAGGAGCGGTCGCGGGTGAGCTGGCGGCAGCTTCCGGTGGCTACATCAACAGTCCAGATCTGATGCATCTTGATGAAGCGATCGACCACGCGGATGCCACCCTTTTCGAGCAGCTCTTTCTCTTCGGCACCCGGGGTCTCGGAGGAGAGGAAGAGGAGGGAGCGGCCGTCCGGCGACCACTCGATGTCGTGGACGCCGCCTTCGGTCTGCGTCAGCTGTGTCGCTTCGCCGCCGTCGGCCGGGAGCAGCCAGATCTGTCTCCTGTGATCTTCGTCCTCCTCCTGTGGACGGTTCGAGACAAAGGCGATGGTTTTGCCGTCCGGAGACCAGCGGGGCTCGACGTGGCTTGCCGGCCTGGAGGTGAGTTGTCTGGCTTCGCCGCCGTCGGCCGGGACCAGCCAGAGATGGGAGCGGTACTTTTTGCTCTTCTGATCCAGTTCGGTGGCGACGTAGAGTATCTGCGCGCCGTCCGGGCTGATCTGGGGATTGCCGACCTGGCGCAGCGCCAGGGAATCTGCAGCCGTCAGGATTCGCTTTTTGGCCATCTCGTTTTTCCTTTTGTTCGGAAGATCCGCCAAAACGACGGGGTCGCTTTGCGGAAGATCCCTTATTTTACGAACAACAGATCTTCAGTTCATTATTTTGAGCGCTGATATCCTCTGTATCTGTGCGAGATACTCGGGGATTTGTCTATTCGCAGAAGAGATCTATCTACGCCAGGAGTCTGTTTATGTCAACGCCGCTGTCCTCGCAGGAGGAAGCCGGTTCGCTGCTGGAGAGGGACGAAGCGTTCGCTCGCAGCCAGTCGGTCATCACACATCAGTTCGACGTCATCCAGACGCGCACCCAGGCGGTGATCGGTCTGGCCACCCTGGCGCTGACGATCACCGGTTTTTCCGGCCCGAAGATCGCCGCCAGCAGCCCGTTCTCCCGGTACGCAATGGTCCTGGGGCTGTGTTTTACCCTGATCTCGGTGTGCATCGCCCTGGTCGGTGCGCTGCACATCCGCTGGCTGACGCAGATCGGAGGAGAGACGCCCGAGGCGGCGCTGACCAGTATGATCGAATACCGGGACCGGAAGACCCGACGATTTCGCCAGGCCCTCGTCGCACTGGTCGTCGGCCTGTCGTTTTACGTGGCGAGCGTAGTGACGTTTATGCTGAAAGGGTGAAAGGGTGAAAGGGTGAATCGAAAAGATCGGCCAGATGTTCCGAGCCCGAACTGGGTCCACTCGTTTCGGCGATATACAATCGTTTCCTCTCTGAACTGCTCGTCTCTTTCTCCCCATCACTCACTGCCTATTCGATGTATTCAGGATCCCGCGCGGATATTCCGCTGCCGCAGCCAGGAGAGGTAGTGGGCGCAGAGGCGCGTCGAGGTCTCGTGGCCGGCAAACGCGGCTGAATCGGGTCTGTTCATCATGCCCAGATACTGGTAGATGAGCACGGTGTCCACGTAGGGGGAGACCGCTTTAAGCTGTTTTTCCACGCGCTCGAAAGAGGCGGGCAGCAGGGCGCTTCTGTAGACCTCCGCTTCGAACTCGAAGACTTCGACATCGGCCCACAGGGCAACCTGCGGCACTCTGTCGTGCACCTGGCGCAGGGCCTCGTAGTAGGCGGAGATATCTTCAACCTCGGATTTGCGCACGCCGATCTCGTCCTGGTAGGCGACGATGTCGACCTCCAGCTCTTCGAGCTGTCTGGCGTAGGCGTCGTCGGCCTGCACCATGTTGGTGCCGTAGGGGGCGATCAGGGTAGGAGCATCGGGCATGAGCGTTCGAGCGTGCCGGCCGCACTCTACGACGTAGTCGATGAATTCCCGTTTGAAATGGCCCCGGATTTCCGCTTCGTTGGCCCAGTACCAGCCGTAAAAGCTGGCGTGGTCGCCGTAGCGTTCGGCCAGCTCGTCCATGGCCGCCAGCCGGCGACGGCGCGCCTCCGGATCGGCGATGATGCCGGGGCTGTCCCACTGGCCCCAGAAGCCGTTGCCCACGAAGATGCGGACATCGTGTGCATCGGCGGCGGTCAGCAGCGCCTCCAGCGGATCTTCGCAGGGGAGTTCCCAGGAGGGCAGGAGGTCGGTCGGATAGAACGCTTTGTAGTCCAGGGCGACGGCCATCAGCACCAGATACTCCAGGCCGACCGACGCCATCTCCGCGATTTTGGCATCCCAGTCGGCGGGGGTGAAGCGGGCGCAGGCCGGATTCCAGTAGATCCCTTCCGCCTTGTTGTGATGTTGGAACTCGCACCAGGAACCTTTGATCGGCTTGATCACTGCTTGCCTCTTCTCTGGCGCACGGCTTCGGCGAGTTCGTCCAGCAAGGGAGCGGTGGTTTCCCAGGAGATGCAGGCGTCGGTGATGCTCTGGCCGTATACCAGAGGCTTGCCCGGTTCGTGTTTCTGACTGCCCTCGACCAGATGGCTCTCCAGCATCAGGCCGCAGATCTCTTCGGAACCAGCCGCTACCTGGGCGGCAACATCGCGGGCGACCAGCGGCTGGCGTGCGTGGTCCTTGCTGCTGTTGCCGTGGCTGCAGTCGATCATCAGGCGGTGCGGCAAACCGGCCTCGCGGAGCTTGTCGGCGGCGGCCTGCACACTTGCGGGATCGTAGTTGGGACCGCGGTTGCTGCCCCGGAGGATCAGGTGACAGCAGTCGTTGCCGGAGGTCGAAACGATGGCGGAGATCCCCTGCTTGGTGACGGAGAGGAAATGGTGCGGGTGCTGGGCGGCGCGGATGGCGTCGAGGGCGATCTGCACGCTGCCGTCCGTCCCATTCTTGAAGCCGACCGACATGGAGAGACCGGAGGCCAGTTCGCGGTGGACCTGGCTCTCGGTGGTGCGGGCGCCGATCGCCCCCCAGGAGATGAGGTCGGCGATGAACTGAGGCATGATGGTGTCGAGGAACTCGGAGCCGACCGGCAATCCCTGGTCCGCCAGATCGATGAGCAGCTTGCGCGCGGTGCGCAGACCGGTGTTGATGTTGAAGCTGTCGTCCAAATAGGGATCGTTGATCAGCCCCTTCCAGCCGACGGTAGTGCGCGGTTTTTCAAAGTAGACGCGCATGACCAGACACAGATCTTCCCGCAGTTGGTCGGCCTTTTCTTTTAGCAGAATACCGTATTCGAGCGCGGCATCCGGGTCGTGGATCGAGCAGGGGCCGAGGACGACCACTAGGCGATCGTCCTGGCCGTGGAAGATGGCGGTTATTTCTCTGCGGGTGCCGGCCACGGTGTTGGACGCGACCTCGGAGATCGGCAGCTCCTCCATCAGTATCGCCGGTGGCAGCAGGGGGCGCAGAGCGGCGATTCTCAGATCATCGGTGGTTTGCAGCACGTTCCATTCCTTTCACTGTTGGTCCCCGGGCTTCCAGCCCAGGAAGGCAAAGTCCTTATTCGTCAGCGCCTTGATCTGCGCGGCTCTCCGCCTGGTCTCTTCCAGCTCTGCGGCGAGATCGGCAGGGCGGTATATCTTGCCGGCGCGCACGGTCAGCGCCGGCTGCAGCTTCTGGCTGCCGACTTCGCGGCGATCGTTGACATCGAAGAAGTCGAACGTTCCCTCCTGCAGTTCGAAGGCGGCCAGGTCGGCTACGGTGCCGGAGCGCAGGGTGCCCAATTGGTCGCTGCGGCCGATGGCCGTGGCGGGAGCGGCGGTGGTCTGGCGGATCACATCCTCCAGGGGGACGCCCAGATTCAGCAGTTTGGAGGCGGTTTCGGGCAGACTCTCTACCGGATCGTCGAGACTCATGGCGTGCAGGTCGGTGCTGATCACGTCGGAGACGAAATTGTCGGCCAGCGCCTGTTTGGCGATTCCGTAGCTGAAGCTGCCGCCACCGTGGCCCACGTCGAAGTATATGCCCCGCTGGCGCGCCTCGCGCACTTCGGGCAGCACGCGGCCGTCGTTGTCGACCACGGAGTCGCCGGTGCCCTGGTAGCAGTGGGTGACGATGTCGGCCGGCCGCATCAGGGCGAGTATCTCCGGCAGGGGGACGCCGACGGCGATGTGGGCCATGATCGGTTTGCCGGCCCACTCGGCGGCCTGCACCGCTCGGCGCAGCGGCTCGACGCCGTTGTCGCCCACCTGCATGCCCCCCTGTCGCACCTTGATGCCGACGCAGATGTCGCTCCAGTTGTGGACGACGTAGGCGGTGCGCTCGGGGTCGGCGTAGCGTATATCCTCCATTTCGCCGAGAGGGCCGTAGGTGAGACCGATGCCGGAGATGTGGACAAAGGCGAGAATTTGGGTGCGGGCCGGATCGACGATGTTCTCCTTGAAGCCCAGAAAGTTGGCCCAGCCCGGGCTGCCGGCATCGACGACGGTGGTGACGCCGGTGGACAGGCAGATGGCGTCGGCCTGGATTCCCCAGGTGGTGGAGCCGGCATAGAGGTGGGTGTGGATGTCGACCCAGCCGGGAGTCAGGATCTTCCCCCGCAGATCGACGCGCTCTATCGCCGGTTCGTCGATGGACTCGGCGACGGCGGCGATGCGATCGCCTTGAACGGCCACATCGCGCACGGCGTTGAGATCCTGAGAGGGATCGATTACGGTCGCTCCATGAAAGACCAGATCGTAGGGCATGAACGATTCTCCTCTGGGGGGAGGCTATAGTTTAGAATTCCTCTTCGTCGAAGAACAGACTGACGTTGCTCACTCTATCAGTCCGCGCCAGATCGCGCGCCAGATCGCCGTGGCGCTCCCGGTCCCGGAGGGCGACGTAGAACGCCAGATCGAGTATCTCGCCATCGTCGTGCGCCCGACTGTTCACCAGGTGATAGCGGCTGCAGTGGCTCTCGATGATCGGTAGATAGGGAGGGTCCTCCGAATCTTCGGGAGTATAGGAAAATCGGAGCAGATACTCCCGACGCTTGCCCGTGGTCGTCTGCAGACTGGCCAGCAGCCAGAGGACAACGCCCACCGACAGCGTGCCGATGACGGCGAGGCGGTGGAGGCCGACGCCGGCGGCCATACCGATCGCCAGCGCAAAGAAGATGAAGACGATGTCCTGGATGTCCTTGACCGCGGTGCGGAAGCGGATGATCGACATCGCTCCGACCAGGCCGAAGGCGCGGGCCAGGTTGTTCTCGATCACCATGATGACCACTGCAGTGATCATCGCCAGGGCGATCAGAGAGCCGGTGAAGGTGCGGTACCCTCCCCGGTAACGGATGGTGGCCCGATAGAAACCGGCGACCAGCAGACCGCACACCAGCGCTACGATCAGGTTGCGGACGATCTGCCCCGACGTCAGGCCGAAGGAGAACATCCCCTGCATTTCCGCGAGAATATCCATTGACTGTTGCCCGCTGCGCGCCCCCGTCGATTTTCAGCGGAAGGTCGCGCCGTAAGGGTCGGCGTTATACCGACTCGATTTTTCTGTATTCCGATCTATCTCGATGCCGTCGGGAGATCGATTCCGCAACCCATCGCAGTCCGGATTCCCGCGACCGCCGGTTAGCCTGTCCGCCAGCCCGCTGCCAGCCGCCCGAAATCCACTCCGAAGGGGCGCTCTCCGCGCATCGAAGATAGATAGCCGGACCAGCGCGACTGGTTGCCCAGCTCTTCTCGCTCCAGGCAGATGGTGTACTTCGACAGCGCCCGTCTCTCCAGCTCGAACTCCTCCAGCGTCGCTTCGACCCAGGTCGGCATCGCCGTCTGGAACTTCACCTCCAGGATGAAGTGCTCGTCCATCGCTCCGTTCAGCCCCTCTTCGGCAAACAAGCTCTCCACTCGGGGGTGAGCCCGACTTCGCAGCCGTTTGTCGAAGGTCAGGCGCACGGACGGATCGAAGCGGCCCAAAAACGCCTCCCGTTCGTACACGACCAGGACGACCGGATACATGGAATAACGGAAGACGTGGAACAGAAAGGCCCTGGCGCTGCGCAGCACCCGCTCGGTCTCCGGCGCGCTGCGGATCAGGATGTTTTTCTCCACATCCCCGGAGGCGAGCAGCTCTTGCAGGTGGGAGTGGAAGGCGAACGATCGATTCTTACTCACCCGCATATCCGCCTTGCGCTTTATCTCCAAAATCGCGAAGGCGTCCTCCCGGTGCGTCCCGTAGCCGCGTATGCGGATCTTGCGACGGGTGTGAATTCCCGACAGCTTCTGGGTGTAGCAGTCGAGCCCGGGGGTGTCGAAGTAGATACTGCGCACCGTGTATTCCCCGTCCGGTTCGGCCGCCGCATACGGATCGAGCTCGACAAAGGGCGCCAATCTCTGACGCAGACGGGACAGTTCGCCACAGGGCACCAGATATTTGTATTCCAGGCGAGCCACGCTACAGATCTCCGGGCAATCGCCCCGAGGACTCTCTGCACACAACGCCAGAAAGCACGCGCACGCTAGTTTCCCGCCAAAAAGCGGCGCAGATATTCGACCGGCGACACCGGAGGCAGCGCCACGGTGCAGCGCACCGCCAATCCCGGCGTCAGGCGGACATCCTCCGCCTCTACAGTCGCCACACCGATGCGCATCTGCTTCCCGTTCAGAGCGTATAACTGATCGTCCAGCAGTTCGACGGTGCCGTTGAGAACGCGATCGCCGCCCGGCAGATGCAACTCGAGTTGCTGTCCCGGGAAGATCTCCTCCCTCTCCCTCCAGGCGACTGCCAGCCGGGCCACATAGGCGGTGGTATCCCTTATGACCAGCAGCGTGTCGGCGGAAAAGAAGCTGGAAAGCGAGCCGGCCAGGGGGGCGGTCAGCGTCTGGACGCGCAGTCGTTCTTCCAGCAGATCCAGCCGGCGATGCAGGCCGTCGATGTCGACCTGCACCCGTTCGACGTTCTCCGCCGAAGCGCCGGAGAGCGCCCCCTGCAACTCGGCTCGGGCGATTTCCGCCTGGATGCTGTAAAGAGACAGGAGATTCTCCTCCTCCTCCAGCTCCTCGGCCGGCACCATCCCGGTGGCGAACAGCTTCTGCCGACGCTCGTACCGCTGTTGCTGCTGCTCCACCCGGGTCTCGGCGTGCGCCAGCTGCTGGCGCACCTGATCGACGATCGGCGCCTTGCGAGCCGCCCGCTCCGCCTGAAGCAGCGCCTCGGTCGACGCCAGCTCTGCCCGCAGTTCCTCCAGGCGTTCCTCCAATTCGGCGGAGATCAGCCAGCCGACCGTGTCCCCCATCGACACGCTGTTCCTTAGGTTCAACGCCGGATGCAGGCTGAAGTTCAGATGATCGCCTCGGGAAAAGGTGTGCACTGTCAGCGACTGCACCCGCCCGGTCCGGTTGTCGCGCAGAGCGGCGACCAGACGGTCGTCGGCCGCTCCGCTCAGCGACCACTCGCGGAGGGGAGCGATTCTGCCGGGGAGTCCGCGCGTGCAGGGAATTTCAAAAGGCGCCAGCGCCATGCCCACGACGAGCAGAAGGAGCAGCGCCAGGCCCAGGCCCAGCTTGGTCAATGCGGTTGAGTTCCTTCCGTAAATCCCGTGAAAATATTCCCCTCGGCCGCCGAGGAGAATCTTCCCGCAGGTTCGCAATCAGATACAAATATAAAATAAAGAAGGTAGGGAAAATATCGCCGCTGATAAAGGATGAGTTTCGGGAAAAAGGAGCGATCTGCCCCTGGACGTTCATCCGTAGTCCGGCAAAGAGCGGGCGACCAGCCAGTCCCGCAGCCGCGTCGGCAGGTGGTTCAAGAGCAGCTGCAACCGGGCGCTGGCGCCGACCACGTAGCGGGCGCGGGGACGGCGCGCAATGAGGGCGCGCGCGACGATTCGAGCCACTCTTACGGGCGGGATGCCCATATCCGGATCGACGCTGTCGCGAACGAAGTCGATGAGCGGCTGGTACGGGCGTCGCGCCGTCTCGGGCAGATTGTCGATCATGCCTCCACCGGTCTCCAGCGTCTTCGCCCAGATCGGGGTGGCTATCACCCCCGGCTCCACGCTGACGACGCGGATCTTCCAGGGCCGCAGCTCCACGCGCAGGGCGTCGCCGATCGCCTCCAGCGCAAACTTGGAGGCGGCATACGCCCCCATAACGGGAAAGGCGAAACGACCCGATAGGGAACTCATATTGACGATGGTCGCCGGTCGCTGTGAGCGTCGCAGCAGGGGCAGGAACGCCTGGGTGACCGCGACCTGCCCGACCGCGTTGACCTCGAGCTGACGACGCAGCTCGGCGATCGGCAGAATCTCGAGCGGCGCGGGCACGGCGATGCCGGCGTTGTTGACCAGGCCGCGCAGACCGTCTCCGTCCAGTATCTCCTCGATCCGGCTGCGCGCCGCGTCGATCTGCGCCGCATCGGTGACGTCGATCCGCACCGGCTCGATCGCGTTATCTTCGGCCACCAGTTGCTCCGCGTCCGCTTCCTTCCGCACTCCGGCGAAAACGCGGAAACCGCGCCCCGCCAGATGCAGGGAACAGGTTCGACCGATGCCGGTGGAGGCGCCGGTGATGAGAATCGAATCGCGCACGATCGCCGCTCCTGAGAATCTTCGGATAACCGCGTTTGAATCTGACAGCCGCTGATGTCTCTGTAGCCCGACGCACTAGCTGGAGGAAGGTCTACCCAAACTGTACAGGCTTCGCTTCGAAAGACCGCAGAAATCTCACTGCCATTCCGGCGCCACCCCGAACTCCTCCGCCACCTTCTCCAACGCCTCCAGTTCCTCCAGCCCCACGGCCACGCCGTCGCGGCGGTGCTCCCGCTCCTTGCGGTATTCGACCGTGCCGGGCAGGGTCGCCTCGTCGTAGCCGCGCACCGGCGCCATGGTTTCGCGCACCCCGCGCACCAGGCCGTCAACCCCGCTGCGAAACTCCTCGGGCGGGGCAAAGGCACCGATATCCATGACGATGATCAGCCCCCCCTGGCGCGCTCGCGGCCATTGTTCTGTCGACGCCCGGGCGTGTTCGCTGTTGACCCCCACGAAGGCGCCCCCCAGCGCATCCGCCACGCCGGTGTACCCCATCGATTTGAAGAAGGCGGCCGGTATCATCTCCTGCAGCGCGTCGAACTCCTCCCCGCGCTGGTAGTCGGCCAGGATGCAGGTGGCCGCGTCGAGCACCAGCGGCGGCTCCTCCTCGCCGGGCAGACCGAAGCAGATCGGCGGGTTGCCCCAGTACGCCGACGGACGGCCCTGGTAATGTTCGCCAAACTCGGGCTGCGCCCCCTGCACCGAAAAGGCGGTGCACCCCTCCTCCATCGCCCGGCGCACATAGTGACCAGCCGACCCATAATGGCCGATGTGACAGGTGGCACCCATCGCGATCTTGTTCTTCTTCGCCCTGGTGGTCGCCATCTCCGTCGCCAGCATCATCGGAGCGTACCCCAGCCCTCCGTCGCCGTCTATCAGGACCGTACTGTCGGTCTCCTGAAGGACCTTCAGCTCCGGCTCCGGATTCACCAGGCGATCGCGGATGCGGGTGCAGTACGAATACAGCGTGCGGGTGCCGTGCGAGCGCACCCCGCGCAGATCGGAATTGGACAGCAGTTCGGCCATCAGATCGGCGTGGTCCGGACGCAGACCGGCGGTCTTGAGACAGGCGGCGGCGAAATTGCGGAGCTGCTCCACGGGGATGCGCTTGAACTCTTTGGGGGGGCGATTCATACGGAATCCTCTATAAAAAATGGTGTGATTCAGAACACCCGGTCGATGACCTGCACGTCCACATCGTCTCCCGGCGCCGAGCGCTGCTCCGCCTCGAGGATGACAAAGCCGTTCACATCGAGCATCGAGGTGAGCATGTGCGACCCCTGCTTTTTCGGGGTGGCGGCGCGCAGCTTACCGTCGGCAAAGCTCAGTCGGGCACGCAGATACTGGCGCCGGTCTCCCTTATTGTAGACCTCGTTCTCCAGCACCGCCCGCGCCGTCGGCAGCAGCAGTTCCCCCTGCGGATACCCCGACGCCCTGCGAATCGCCGGCCGCACAAACTGGAGGAACGACATCATGCTCGACACCGGGTTCCCCGGCACGCCGAAATACGGCTTCCCCTGCAGCTCGCAGAAGAAAAGCGGCTTGCCCGGCTTCATGGCCACGCGCCAGAAGATCGTCCGCGCCCCCATATCGTCGAGCACCTTCTTGATGTAGTCGTATTCGCCGACCGAAACCCCGCCCGAAGAGACCACGAAGTCCGCAGCCAGCGCCGTCTCGACCGCCTGGCGGATCTCCGCCTCGGTGTCCCGGGCGATCGGCAGCATCACCGGCACTGCCCCGTGCGCGGCGGCCAGGGCCGAAAGGGTGTACGAATTGCAGTTGACGATCTTGCCCGGCACCAGCGGCTCGTCCACCTCCACCAGTTCGTCGCCGGTGGAGAGGATGGCGATGGTCGGTCTCCGGGCCACGTTGACAAAGGCGCGCTGCAGGGTGGCCAGGGTGCCGATCTCTCCCGAGCTGCACTCGACGCCGGCCGCCAGGACCGGAGAACCGGCGCTCATATCCTCCCCCTGATAGCGGACGTTGGCCCCCTTCTTCTCCGGATCGAGGATCTCGATGCGGCTGCCGACCGAGGGATTGTCCGCCCGCGTGTACTCGACGCGGACCACACTGTCGGCACCGGCGGGCATGGCCGCGCCCGTCATGATACGGCTGGTCTGCCCCGGCCCCACCTCTTTCTGCCCCAGGTGGCCGGCCGGAATGTCATCGATCATTTCGATGGAGACCGGCGATTCTTCCGTCGCCCCTTCGACGTCGGCGAAGCGCACGGCGTACCCGTCCATCGCCGAGTTGTCGCACGGGGGAATGTCGTAGTGAGCGGGCACGTCTTCGGCCAGGATGCGCCCCCGCGCCTCCAGCAGGGAAATCCGCTCGCGGCCGAGGGGTTGCACGTGGTCGAGTATGGCCTGCTGCGCCTCTTCAGGCGTGAGGATTTTGTCTGCGTTGGCACTCATGGCGACTTTCCAATTCTTTAGTGGTGGTCTTAAATTGTTATCTTCCGTAGAAAACTTGATGCAATCGTAAAAAGTCCTCTTAAACGATCCCGCCTACCCCATCTGGTATACCGATATCTTGTGGGTCGGTGAGAGCGCGGCCACTTTTTACGAGATCGTCAAACTTGTGATAAAATAACCGGGATTCCATTGTGAACAACCCCAGGACAGCGCGCAATATTTATCAGCGCAGAACATCGAGGTGGAGCGATGACCTGCGCTGACTTCGTCAAACCGGAATACGGCAGTCGCTGTTTCTCCGAAATCCCGAAGTTGGTCGAACACCTGCTCGGCGGCGGTCCCGCTCCCCCGTTGCCCGCCGAGATTCTCGACGCGACTTCTGCGGATTGCGAGGCGGTAGTCCTGTTCTTCGTCGACGCCTTTGGCTGGCGGTTTTTCGAGAAATACCGCGACCAGTATCCCTTCCTCGACCGCGTCAGCCGCACCGGTGCCGTCACCCAGCTCACCGCGCAATTCCCGTCCACCACCACGGCGCATGTCACCTGCGTCCACACCGGCCTGCCGGTCGGCCAGTCCGGCCTCTTCGAGTGGAACTACTACGAACCTGCGCTGGACACAATTATCGTTCCCCTGATGTACTCATTTGCCGGCCAGAGAGAACGGGGCACCCTCACAGCAGCCGGCGTCGACCCGGCGCAGATCCTGCCGACCCGGACGATCTATCGGGAGTTGAAGCGGCAAGGAGTCCGCTCCTTCGCCTTCCAGCCCCGCGCCCACATGGGCTCGGCCTACGCCTGGACCACCTTCAAGGGTGCCAGTGTGATTCCCTACACCACCCTGGCCGAAGGGCTGGTCAACCTGGGCGCGAAGCTCGAGGGACGACAGGGCCCGGCGTACTACTTCTTCTACTTCGACGGCATCGACTCGATCGGCCACCAGTACGGACCGACCTCGGAACAAATCGAGGCGGAGATCGACACCTTCCTGACGATTCTGGACAGACTGTTCGCCCAGCGGCTGCAGGGGAAGCTGGACAAAACTCTGCTCCTGCTGACCGCCGACCACGGCATGGTCGAAACCGACCCCGGACGCACCCTCTACCTCAACCGCGGTGAAACGCTGGCCGGCGCCGAGCGGTATCTGAAAACCAACCGCAAGGGAGAGCTGCTGGTGCCCGGCGGCGGCTCCTGTCGCGACATGTTTCTGTATATCCGGGAAGAACTGCTGGAAGAGGCCCACGACTTCCTGGCCGAGCGGCTGGAAGGGAGGGCGGAAGTCCGTCTGGTCCGCGAGATGGCAGCCGAAGGTTATTTCGGTCCGGAGCCGTTCGCCCCCGAATTCGCCGCCCGCGCCGGCGACTTGGTCATCCTGCCGTACAAAAACGAGTCGGTCTGGTGGTACGAGAAAGGGAAGTTCGAACAGAAATACTGGGGCCACCACGGCGGTCTGACCCCGGAGGAAATGGAGATCCCCCTCCTCCTGTGGAATTTCACCTGAAATCGAGCAGTGAATTTTCGGCGAATCTGAACTTATCAGAGAGAAAGATTACATAATTTCAAATAGTTAAAAATGCGGACGATGGCATTTCACAGAAAAAATCGAGCCTGAGAAGCGACGCAATTTCACAGGTATAGGGAATTCTACGATTCTTTCGGGATCTCGTTTTCGGCGATCCTCTTACCCCCCGACGCGCAGGTCGACCTCGCTCCGCAGCAGCTGATCCAGCCCCTGCACGGGCTCTTCAAAATCGTGACGCACACCCAACAGATTGATCAGCGCCAGGAGGAAACCGGCGACCACCAGCCACTTGAGCCGGGTGCTCTGCTGACCGGAGACCCCTCGTCGGTAAAGATACGCGGCGAACGCCAGCCAGGTCGGCACTGCCATCCAGATCTTGGTGTCGCCCTTCTCCAGATATTCTCCCGGGGCGCCCAGCAGCCAGATGATTCCCATGATCAACCCCAGCGTGAACAGCGAGAAACCGATCGCAGCGGAGTGATAGGTGACGCCGGCCGCGGAGTTCAAAGGGGGCAGATAGCGATTGAGACGGCCCCGCTTGAGCGCCCGACTCTGGGCCAGATAGGCGACCGCGGCGCAGAAGGCCAGGGCGAAGCCGATATAGCCGAGCAGCGAGAGGAAGACGTGAATGCCCAGCCAGGGATAGCGGAGCAGCACCGATTCGGCTTCGTCGAAGCGGATCGGCATCAGCAAGGCGTAGAGCAGGGCGAAAAAGGCCAGAGGCGCGGCCAGCAACGACAGGTGGCGGACTCCGGCGTAGCGCTCCGCCAGCAGCGTCGCCGCCAGCAGGACGATCGTCAGCAGCGAGATCACCACCAGCATATTCGAGAGGATCGGCTTCCCCGAGAAGGTGAAGTGCATAACCATGCCGAAGGAGTGAACGACGATCCCGGCCAGCAGCGCGCCGCGCCCCCAGCCGTCCCAGCGGCCCCGGTGGAGCAGGAGGTTCCCCTGAAACAGCAGCGTGGCGGCCAGGTAGAGCAGCAGGGAAATCCCCAGCGTGATCGTGCAGGCGGTAGTCACGGCATCACCTACTTTTCATCTTCTTCGCCGGCGCCCAGATCAAAGAGGCGCCGGACAGTGTCCAGGCGGATATATCCGTCCTCGGCGTTGGCGAACTCGCGCACCTGCACCAGCGGGGCGTGCAGGAGTTTGTTGGCGTATCCCCGCAGAACCGATTCCACCAGCTTGCGGTCCTCCTCCGAGAGGTGCTCCATCTTGCCGGTCCAGCGGTCCAGCTCCACCTGACGCAGCGCGTCGGCACGTCCCCGCAAATCGCGGATCAGCGGCCCGGCCCCCAGCGCGTTGAACCAGTGCAGGAAGTCGCCCAGCTCTTCGTCGATCAACACCTGCACCTTGAGGATCTCCTGCTCCCGATCCTGGCGATTGGCGTCGACCACCTGCTCCAGATCGTCGATGTCGAACAGGAAGACGTTGTCGATGTTGCGCACCTCCGGGTCAATATCTCGCGGCACGGCGATGTCGATCAGGAAGAGAGGGCGCCCGCGGCGCTGACGCATCGTCTCGCGCAGCATGTCGGGCAGGATGACGAAGCCGGGTGCCGACGTGGAAGAAATGACGATATCCACCTCGGTCAGCCGCTCGGGAAAATCGTCGAAGGGAGTCGCCTGGCCGGAGAACCGTCGCGCCAACTCCTCCGCCCGCTCGTACGTGCGATTGGCGACCCAGAGCTGGCGAATGTCGCCGTCGACCAGATACTGAGCGGTCAGCTCTCCCATCTCGCCGGCGCCCAGCAGCAGGGCGCCGCAGTCGGACAGCGCCTCGAAGATCTGGCTGGCCAGTTCCACCGCGGCGGTGCTGATCGACAGCCGACCGCGGCCGATATCCGTTTCGGTGCGGGCCCGCTTGCCCACGTGCAGCGAGCGCTGGAAGAGCTCGTTGAGCAGCAGCCGGGCCGAACCATTGAGCTGGGCCAGCTCCAGCGTCTCCCGCACCTGCTTGAGGATCTGCGACTCCCCCACGACCAGGGAATCGATACCGCAGGCCACCCGGAAGAGGTGGGTCACCGCGTCGGCATCGCTGAGGGAATAGAAGTGGTCTCCCAGGGCGCCGACGTCGACCCCCTGATAGTCGGCCAGAAAGCGTCGGGCTCCCTCCAGGCCATCCTCCTCGCCGGCCACGTACAGCTCCGAGCGGTTGCAGGTCGACAGAATGGCCGCTTCCTTCAGGCCATAGTCGCCCAACAACCGGGTCAGCGCTTCCGGCTGCACGCTCTCGGGAAAGGCCAGCTTCTCGCGGATTTCGACGGGGGCGGTGCGGTGATTGAGCCCCAGAGTCAGGATTTGCACGACGCGTAGGCTATTGAATTTGAGATTTGTGGAACTGCAGATATTTATGATAAGGTAGCAAAAACGACGGAAATAACCAGACAGATATGCTTAAACATTTGGACAGGAAGAAGTTCTGCTCAGCCGTTTCCCACTTCGTCCCCGATCCGCTCCGCCAACTTCTGCGACTGCGCAATGCAGTCGGCCACTGAAATCCCCCCTCTGAAATTCCCCCCCAGGTAGAGCCCCGGATTCTCCGCCTCACACTTCTCCAACTCGGCTATCAGCTGTCGATGGCCCAATTGATATTGGGGAATCGCCTTCTCCCAGCGCTGGACAAAGACCAGGTCCGGACGCGCCTCGATTCCCAGCAACTCGCGCAGATCGCCGCGCACTGCGTCGACCAGCTCCTCCTCATCCCACCGGGCGTTCTCCGGCTGACGCGACCCGCCGACAAAGGTGGTCAGGGCGACGCCCCCCTCCGGCGCGCGGCCGGGGAACAGGGTAGAACTCCAGATCGTGCCCAGAATCTGGCGCTGCTCCACAGTCGGAATGAGGAAGCCGAAGCCGTCCAGTTCCCGTCCCTCCGGCTTCTTTTCGTAACCGCAAAAAACCATGCTCACCGGTGGATAGTAGATCTGCTGTAGCGCCTGTCGAGGAGCGTCGAAGTCAAAGCTGAACTCGAGCCGCTCGTACGCCTCCACCGGAACCGTCAGCAGCACATTCCGGGTCTTCAGCTGCCGCTGCTCATCGCCGCAAACCAGATCCAGCGCGTACCCATCCTCCTCTCGCCGGACTCCGGTCAAACGAGTCGACAGCTCCAGCTCCCCTTCCCTCTCCCGCACCAGCCCGTCGACGATCGTCTGCAGCCCCTTTTTAAAAGAGAACATGCGGGCGCTCTGCTTCGAGGTCCGCCCTTCCTTGCGCCGCTTGCGGGCGCCCAGGATCGCCCCCTTGAGGATGCTGCCGTAATTCTCCTCCAGGGCGAACAGCTTGGGGAAGGCCTCGCGCACGCTCAGCTTCTGCGGCACCCCGGCGTACACCCCGGCCACAAAGGCGTCGATGGCGTACTCCATGAACTCCCGACCCAGACGGCGCTCGACGAAATCGGCCAGCGTCTCCTCTACATCCGCCGGGCCACGGCCGACGAACGGCTCTATCATCAGGCGCAGCTTCGCCCGGGTCGAAAAGAGATCGCTCTTGATCAGCCCCGGCGGGCTCATCGGCAGCGGGTGGAGCCGACCGTCGCGCACGATGTAGCGATTCTTCGCCTCGTCGCTGGCGTAGATCAGCTCGTCGGCGATCCCGATAGTCTCGAACAGCTCGTGTAGAACCGGATCGGTGTCGAGCAGACTGTTCGGACCGTGCTCGATCTGGAACCCGCCCTGATGACTGGTGCGGATAGCGCCGCCCGCCCGTTCCTGGGCCTCGACAATGCGGACTCGCAGACCGCGTCGGGCCAGGAAGTGGGCGGTGGCCAGGCCGGTAATGCCGGCGCCGACAATGGCGACGTCGCAGCGATCGGCCGGTGCCGTTTGATCAGTCATGACTTCCCCATCTGAACGCAGAGCAAAGCGCTGCCGGTGGATTCTTGAGATTACTTGAAGAGAAAGGTAGGGATTTTTCCGGTTTTGCAAAGGAGCATCCGGCGCCGCATTCTCCTCTGCGTCTTCCTGCCGAATGCGTTATATTGAAGGGAGTCCTGCGCCCCCCGCCAGGCGGAGTCAGAAGGGAGCACCGGCCACATGACCTACTACTTTCTGGGCATCCTCTGCGCGCTGCTGATCACCATCGCCCTGGTTCTCGATCTGGAACGCAAGCGCCGAAAGATCAGGCATATTGCCCTGCGGCTGGAAGAAATCACCCGGGGTAAGACCAGGTTGAGAGTGCGCCACGTCCGCCAGCTGACCCTCAGCACCTTCCTCTACGAGCAGTTGATCGGCCAGGTCAACGACGAAATAGCGGCCGTTGAGGAAGAGCACGGCATTGAACCGACCGAACTCCCCCACCGCGACTTCTTCTTTCTCGAAAGACGCCTGCGACAGATGCAGGACCGCGTCGAGCGTCTGGCCCAGGTGATCGACGATTCCTAAAAGCGACCCGACTCACCCCCAGCTATTGTAACTCTCCTTTGTCTCCCGAATGATATCGGCGTGGGCGCGAAAGGGGTTTTCCGGCGAGACCGGTGGCTCCAGGCGGTCGGCGGCGAAAGGGGTCTGCGCCAGTTTCTGATTGAAAGCCAGGAACATCAGCGTTTCCAAATTGATCACATCCAGCGCGTTGTACGCCAGCAGCGTCTCCAAAACGCGTTCGTCACTGCTCGCCTGATACTGATTCCAGAGCAGGACGGCGAAGAAACCGTCCACCTCCTCCAGATCTCCGCGATAGATGCCGAGCTGGTGCTCGCACCCCTTCAGCCCCCCGCGGTATCCCAGACTGCTCAAAACGTAGCGCAGATCGATGTGAGCCTGATCGACCGGCGCCCCCAGATAGCTGCGGATGAACGGCAGATCGAACGACTTGCCGTTGTAGGTGACCAGGAGGTCATAGTCGGCGACGCAGTCGACGAAATCGGCGAGGTTTTGCCCCTGGACAAAAGAGTAGATGTCGTCGCCGTCGTAGAGGACGATGGTGGTAATCGAATCCCCCGGACTGCCCAGGCCGGTGGTCTCGATATCGAGATAGGCGACCTTGTGGCGAAAGTGGGGAAAGAGACGCCAGTGCTCCTTGGAGGGCAGCTGCTCGTAGAAGAAGCCGGCGTTGCCGGCGGCGAACTGGTCGATCGACTCGCGGACCAGGGTCCGCAGCGCCTCCGCCTGTCTCCCCTTCAGGGGCAAATCCTCGGCCTCGTCGACCGCCTCCCAGTTGTCCAGGTCGGCCGCCCACAGGCGGCGCTCGGCGGCCGGTCCCAGACCCGGGACGTGGCAGAATGTATGGGGCAACACGGTCTCACCTGCTATCTTTGGCTGTGAGTGGCATATGGGACACTATGGTCTCATTTTTTATTTTTGGCGGTATATATCGGCGGATAAGCCCGATGCCATCGCGCCAAATTCTGCAAGCGCTCTCAGCTGCAGTGATCTCCTTTTAGCCTATCCGCTTATATATCCTTTTTTGTATTTATATTTTTAATAAGACTTCCCTCACTTTTCGTGAGGCTGCTAAATCTAGCGCATTTTGCTTCTCCGCGAAAGAATGGAGGAGCACGGAGGGTGTTTTAGTGCAAATTTTGCGGACTTCCAGAACAGTTACAGTCATGTGACGGCGTTCTAGTGCAAATTTTGCAGGATTGCCGATATAGACCTGCCGCCGGGGTGATTCCCCCCTCTTTGCGAAAGGCAAATAGCGACCGGATTCCTCTCCCGGACTTCACAACTCCGGAAAGAGTGCTGAAAATGCGCATAATCTACTGATTTCCACGCAACCAGCGCCAGAGGCCGACAAATGGCGCGGGTTTTGCTGTAAATGATTGCGATTGAACTATTTTACTCACAGAAAGGAGGGGCATGGGAGCCGAACGAGGAATCAAGACGACGAAGGGTACCGGCTGGCAGGCGATGAGTGAAGAGGAAGCGGTACTGCTGCGCTACTTCTCCGACATCGCCGATTCCCAGCCGCTGTCCCGATCTCGTGAGGAGGAACTGGCCGCGTGCATCAAGGATGGGGATATGGAGGCGCGCGACGAGCTGGTGCAGGCCAATCTGCGCTTCGTCATCGACGTGGCGCGCGGCTACCAGAATCGCGGCCTGACCCTCTCTGAGCTGATCAGCGCGGGTAACCTGGGCCTGATTACGGCGGCCGAACGCTTCGACGGCGAACGCGGCTTCAAATTCATCTCTTACGCAGTCTGGTGGATCCGGCAGTCGATCCTGCAGACCATCGCCGAAGACGCTCGCACGGTGCGCCTGCCGCTCAATCAGCTGAGCCTGCTCAAGGATATCTCCCGGACGTCGCGGCAGCTGGGTCAGGGTCGGGAAGTGGAACCGGACGTGGAAGAGATCGCCAACGAACTCGACTTGCCGACCGAGCAGGTGCGCGACATCCTGCTCAAGGGACGCGCTCCCCGCTCGCTCGACGCAGTGCTCGAGGAGGGGGACGACCGCACCCTGATGAACGTGCTGGTGGACGACCGCCAGCGACCGCCCGATGCCGATATCGTCGACCGCGCCGCGCGCGAACAGATCGACGACGTGCTGGAATATCTCGACGATCGCGAGCGCTATATCATCCGGCTTTATTTCGGTCTGGAGGGGGAGGAATCGATGACCCTGGAGGAGATCGGCCGGCTGATGCAGCTGACCCGCGAGCGGGTGCGCCAGCTCAAGGAACGGGCACTGAAAAAGCTGCGCGATCCGGAGTGCTACAGCGCGCTGCTGGCGTTGATGGAGGAGACGGAAGTCTACTGAGACGACCTCCGAGAAAAAGTGTTAAGGGCGGGTCGACGGCAACGTCGCGACCCGCCCTTTCTCTTTGCTGAGCCGGACTGGCGAATTTCTCGATGCCTGGAAATCCCCCAAACTTCAGGCCTCTATCCCGTACCCTTTGATCTTCTGCACCAACCCCCAGCGACTCACCCCCAGGTCGGCGGCGGCGCGCGTCCGGTTCCCCCCGTGCTGCTGCAGCGCCTGGGCGATCATCTCCCGCTCCACCTGAGCGATCACCTCCTTCATCTTGCCGCTGCGCGGCAGACCCGCCCCCGGCGTCGAGTCGGCGATCTGCTCCGACAGGTGGAGCGCGTCGATCCGCTCCTCGCCGCCGGCCAGCAGCGCCCCCCGCTCCACTTCGTTTTGCAGTTCGCGGATGTTGCCCGGCCAGTCGTAGCGACAGAAGGCATCCATAGTGGCCGCGGTGAACCCGCCCGGACTGTTGGCCTGGCGCTGCTGGCGCTGCTCCAGAAAGTGGAGGGCCAGATCCGGGATGTCCTCGCGTCGCTCCCGCAGCGGCGGCAGGTGGATCGGAAAGACGCTCAACCGGTAGTAGAGGTCCTCGCGAAAGCGCCCCGCCTGCGTCTCCTCCTTCAGGTGGCGGTGCGTGGCGGCGATGACCCGCACATCCACCCTGCGATCCCTGTCCTCGCCGACGCGGCGAATCTCCCCCTCCTGGATGGCGCGCAGCAGACGCACCTGCAGGGCGGGGCTGGTCTCGCCGATCTCGTCGAGGAAGAGCGTTCCCCCATCCGCCGCCTCAAAAAGGCCGGGCCGGTCTCCGACTGCGCCGGTAAAGGCGCCCCGCCGGTGCCCGAACAGCTCGCTCTCCAACAACTGCTCGGCCATCGCCCCACAGTTGACCGGCACAAAAGCGGCGGCGCTGCGCGTTCCCTCGCCGTGGATGCAGCGGGCCAACACCTCCTTGCCGGTGCCTGTCTCGCCGCTCAGCAGCACGGTGACATCGCTGTCGATCACCTTGCCGGCCAGGGTGCAGACCTGCTCCATACCGCGACTGCGGCCGATGATCCCCTCGAACTTGAATCGCCCCTCGATCTCCTGGCGCAGCGTCAGATTCTCCCGCTCCAGGCGGGCGATGCGCAGCATCGCCCGAATGCGCGCCCACAGCTCCGCCTCGTCGATCGGCTTGGTCACGTAGTCGTCCGCCCCGGCATCCAGCCCCTGCACCTTGTCCTCGGTGTTTCCGCGGGCGGTGAGCATGATGACCGGCACCGTCCGCCAGGCCGGAGTGGCGCGCATCCGCTCGAGCACCTCGATGCCGCTCATACCCGGCATCATCCAGTCGAGCAGGACCAGATCCGGCCGCTCCTCCGCCAGCCTTTCCAGCGCCTCCGCCCCGTCGGTGGCAACGCAGGTCTCGTACCCCTGTTCTTCGAGCTGTTGCTCGAGCAGATCGACGTTGAACGGCTCGTCGTCGACGACGAGTATGCGGACGGGAGCGGTCATCTCAGCCGAGTTGCTTCTCGACCTTGGCCCACAGCTCGTCCTCGTCGATCGGCTTGGACAGGTAGCCGTTGCAACCCTGGGCGTACGCCTTCTCCTCGTCCCCGGCCATGGCGTGGGCGGTGACCGCGATGATCGGAATCTGCTTGAGTTCTTCGTCGGCGCGGATCCGTCGGGTCACCTCCCAGCCGTCCATCTCGGGCAGGGAAATATCGAGGAGGATGAGATCCGGCCGCTCCTGGGCGGCCATCTCCAGCCCCTGTTTGCCGTCGGTCGCTTCGACCAGTTCGTAGTCGTCTTCGAGCAGCTGGACCAGGAGATCCCGGTTCATCTCCACATCCTCGACGATCAAAATCTTCTTCATGACAAAGACATCTCCTTGGTGTTGCAGTGCTGCGTCAATTTTCCCGTCGGGAAAAAATATACGAAAATCAGGTTGCCCCAGGGGAGCCCAGCGGCAGTTCAATAGTAAACGTCGACCCCTTTCCCTCACAACTCTCCGCCGCGACGCTTCCTCCCAGCAACTCCACCGAGCGCCTGACGATCGCCAAACCCAGGCCGGTCCCCTGCTCCGCCGTCCGCCCCTTGCGGGCCACCTGGCGGAATTCGTCGAAAATCTGCGCCAGGTTCTCCGCCGGTATCCCCGATCCGGTATCTTCGACCGAAATCCTCACCCGCTCCCCATCCCCTCTGGCCACCAGCCGAATCCGCCCCTTTTCCGTATGCCTGGCGGCGTTGTCGAGCAGATTCTTCAGCGCCCGGCGCAGGCGGTCCGGGTCGGTGTGCAGGCACTCCACCCCCTCGATCTCCTGCTCCAGTTCGACCCCCTCCACGACCTGGGCGGCGGCCCCGGCCAGACACTCGTAGAACAGACGCTTGAGGTCCACCTCTTCCGGATGCACCTCCACCCGACCGGCCTCCACTTTGGAGAGATCCAGGATATCGTTGATCAAGTCGAGCAGATGGTGGGCGCTGGTCTGGATATTCTCCAAATTGCGATACTGGCGCTCGTCCAGAACCTCTCTGGTCTTGCGCAGCAGGATGCGGGCGTAGCCGACGATGGCATTCATCGGCGTGCGCAGATCGTGCGACATCCGCGCCAGGAACTCGGTCTTGAGGCGCTTGGCCTCCTCCGCCTCCTGACGAGCCAGGGCCAGCTCGCGGGTGCGCTCGCTCAGCTGGCGTTCCAGCTCTGCGATCCTCTGCTCGGAAGAGGTTTGGGTAGCTGTGGGCATGAGTGATTATTGATTGGGAAGTACCAGGCGGAAATGGGGCCTGGTCACAGTGGGAGTGCACGACTTGGATTTATCCAAGGTAAGCTTGCTGCAAGAGATATACCAATGAAGAGAAAAAAGTTAATGATTGATATGTTACATCATATAAAACAAATTCTTACGATATGGATTCCCACGATGTGGGTAACATGCAATGTAGTGCGGAAAGCGCCAAAAAAATGGACAGTAAAAATGCCGATCAGTTTCCAAGTAGTTGATATTAATGAAATTTACCATATCGGCAAGAAAATTGCCATTCCTGGCAAGAATATGGTCTAGATGTCGTCGAGATTGCGCAGCTATCGATCTCGTCGGTGAAGTCATTCTGGTGGGAACGGAACCGCAATCCCGGGAAACCTTTGGATTTCGCAGCAAAGATATCTATACTCATTGAGAGCGGTTAATATAGAGGGGATGAAACGCATGATTGACAAAGAGGCAATTAAAAAAGAGTTGGACAGTCTTCCAGACGACAGGTTGGGCGAAGTTTATGAATTTATTCACGCGCTCAAAAAGAAGAAGAAAGAAGGGGGACGCATGCGGACGTTCCATCTGAAAGGGCAATTCGACGATGTGGACGTGAGAAAACGAGCTTATGAGTAGCCTGCTGGTAGATACGAACCTGTGGATATATGCCATCGATCGAGATTCCCAATTTTTCTTCAAAGCACAAACTCTGCTGTTTGAATCAGAATTCGATCTGTTCACTACATCCAAGAATCACTCCGAATTTTTGGCCGTTGTCACCCGGAGTGAGAATCTCCCCCTGAGTATCCCCCTGGCACTGGAAGTCATCCAGGATATTTCCGCCATCTGCACCACTCTCTATCCCAACAGTCACACCTTCAAGACCTTCAAAAATCTGCTGGCAAAATATCAGCCCAGAGGACTGAAGATTCACGACTTCGAGATAGCCAGCATCGGCATAGGCCATGGAATTTCTCGCCTAGCCACAGTAAACCGCAGGGATTTCGCCGCCATAGAGGAGATCGAGATCGTCCTTCTGTAGAACGGATAATCCGCACGATCATGTTCAGAGTATTCCAGCGACACATACTGCGTTCGGTATTCCGCGTCCAGGAGGGGGAGGGACAGCGGGTGCTGCTGATGCTGCTCTATTCGATCGCGGTCGTGGGCGGCGTCATCATCACCGGGCAGCTGGCCAGCCGCGCCCTCTTCCTCAGCAACCTCCCCGAATCCGCCATCCCCTTCAAGTTCATCCTGCCGCCGGTAGTGCTGATGGCCGTCTCCGCCGTCTACACCCGGGCAGCCGGGCGCTTTCGCTCCGATCGACTGATCTTCATCTTCTACGCCCTCTTTCTGGTCGGCGCCCTCCTCTTTCGCCTCCTCCTGGAAACTGCCTATAGCCAGTCTTTCGGCACTCTCTGCGCCCTGTTCGTCTTCTTCGACATCGTCAGCAGTTTGACTATCCTCCAGTTCTGGACCTTTGCCGGCGAAATCTTCAATCCCCGCGAGGCTAGACGGCTGTTCGGCCTGATCTCCGGGGGCAGCACCATCTCCAACATCCTCTTCGGCGCGCTCCTCGCCTCCATCTCCTCCATTGTCGCCCCCGAAAACCTGATCTTCATCGTCATCGGCAGCCTGGCGGTCTGCATGGTCTGCGTCCACCTGCTGTCCCGACACCACCGGGAAGCGCTGGAGGAAGAAGGGGCGGAGGAGGAAAACGCAGAGCAGGCAAAAAACCAGAAGAATTGGAGCACGCTGCGCGACGCCGTGCGCGAGGTACTGCGCTCCCCTCTGGTGCTGTCGATGAGCGGCGTATTGATCCTGGTCGCTCTGGCCAGCAGCATCGCCGACTACCAGCTCGATCTGGCCCTGCGCGCCCACTTCGGCGACGACAGCCAGGGAATCGTCGGCTTCCTGAGTCAGTTCCGTCTGTGGGCCGGGCTCGGCGCCGGCCTCCTGCAGTTCCTGCTCGCAGGTCGCCTGCTGGAGCGCTTCGGCGTGGTCGCCGGGCTGCTGCTGCTGCCGGCAGCCATGGTGCTGGGAGCTGGGGCCATACTCCTGACCGGCGGCCTGCTGCTGGCGGCAGCCGTGCCCAGAGCCTGCGACGTAATCCTCAAATACACTGTCAACGACGCCGCCTTCAACCTCCTCTATCTTCCGGTCGACGCCCAGCTCAGAGCCAAAGCGCGGGCGATCCTGGACGGCATCCTGAAGCCACCCGTAGTCGCCCTCCTCGGTCTTCTCTTTCTCTGGGTGGGCCAGAGCGGCAACATCACCATTACCCACTGGGCGTACGTCCTGCTGGCCCTGGTCGTAATCTGGGTGTTGCTGGTGCTGCACGCAGGTCGCCAGTACGTGGCCGCCCTGTCGCAGAGCATCCGCCTGCGCCGTCTGGACCCAAACCAGGAAAAGATCGACCTGAGCGACGAGAGCTCGATCCGGGTCATCCGCCGCTTCCTCCACGAAGAGGACGCCGCGCGCGTGGTGCACGCCCTCTCGCTGTTGCCGAGCATTCCCAAAATCGACTGGATGGCAGACGTGGCCGTCCTCCTGGAGCATGCCGATCCGCAGGTGCGGGTCCTGGCGCTAAAATATCTGGGTGCACAGGGAGAGGAGGCCGCCCTCTACGCCCAGCAGGTCCACACCCTCCTGCACGATCGCCAGGAAAAAGTGCAGGCGGCGGCCATCGAATCGCTGTGCGCCCTCGGCAGACTGCGGGTCATCGAGCAGATGCTGCCCTTCCTCGAAGATCCCAGCCCGCGCATTCGCAGTGCCGCAGTGCTGGGGCTGATCAAACACGCCGGCCTGGACGGCATCCTGCACGCCGGCGAACATCTCAAAGCGCTGCTCGACAACCCGGATCCGCAGGGACGCCTGGAGGGGGTGAGGGTGCTGGAGGCGCTGCAGGTGCCCACCTTCTACCACCCGCTGATTCCGCTGCTGGCCGACTCGAATATCGAAGTCCAAATCAGCACCATCCGCGCGGCTACCCGCATCGGTACTCCGGAGCTCATTCCCTATCTGCTTCCCAAATTGGGCCATCCTCTGACCCGCTGGTACGCCACGGATGCGCTGAACCGGTGCATCGGTCAGGATCTGTCCCGGCTCGAAGAACTGCTGGAAAACGACAGGCACCGATCCGAGATACGTCAGCAGCTGATCAACCTCCTGGCCCATCACCATTCACCCCAGGCCGTGCAGCTGCTGATCGCCCAGTTGCACAGTGACGACGACCTGCTGCGCTCCGCCGTCTACCAGACGCTGATGAAGCTGCGGGATGTGGGGCTCCCCATACCCGGTCAGCCGCTGCGCGGCAGTCTGCTCGATGAGCTGCGTTCCGCCTACGAACTCCACGTGGTGCGCCACGACCTGCGCCAGATCCACGTGCTGCTGGAGGAGGGATTGGAGCGCCGTATCCGCCAGGCCGAAGATCGCATTCTGACCCTCCTTGACCTCCTGCATCCCGATCTGTCGCACTCCCAGATACGGGAGTCGCTGGACGACCGCAGCAGCCGTTTGCGGGCCACGGTCCTCGAGCTTCTCGACAACGTGGTCGAACGGGAGACGAACGAACTACTGCTCCCCCTCTTCGGCCCGTCTGCGAACGAGCGGCTGGAGGTCGCCCGCAGAGAGCTGCGCATCCCCGAGCTTTCCGGGACCGAAACCCTGCGTCAGCTGGCCATCACGGCCGACAGCTGGCTGCGCAGCTGCGCCCTGCACATCATCGGCGAAAGCCTGCTGGAACAGCTCGGCGATCCGGTCGACGCATCCCTGGACGATCCGCACCCGCTGGTGCGCGAAACCGCCCGGACCGCCCGAGCGTGCCTCGACCGGGCGCGGCAAACCCCGCTTCCCAAAGACCCATCGTCCCCGAGCCAACCAGGAGGAGATTCCACCATGGCCCTTTCAACTCTGGAGAAGGTCTTTTTTCTCAAGAGCGCTTCCCTCTTCGAACAGATCCCCGGTGAGGAGATCATCGGCATGGTGCCCATTATCCACGAGGTGGAAATCAAAGAGGGCGAGACCTTTATCAAGAAGGGGGAGCACGGGGACTGTCTCTACATCCTG